>Ga0316605_10000006_pt1 | contig 395509 bp, 366 predicted proteins | sample OWC_soil_day20_n_FD_207666 | JGI IMG/M metagenome (GOLD analysis project Ga0316605, IMG submission 207666) | Wetland soil microbial communities from Old Woman Creek delta, Ohio, United States - OWC_soil_day20_noCT | ecosystem: Environmental > Terrestrial > Soil > Wetlands | place: USA: Ohio... | reverse complement strand
AAACGACGGTGATTCCATGGCCGAAAACTTTGCAGTTGGGCTGACGATATTTTTTATCGGGTTGGCCAAGAAGGTACTTATTGCTGACAATCTCTCGCCTTATGCAAATGGCCTGTTTGACGCACCGGAATCACCGTCGTTTTTTATTGCTTGGGGTGGTGTTCTGGCTTATGCCTTCCAGCTCTATTTCGATTTTTCTGGCTATTCAGACATGGCTATCGGGCTGTCCCGCATCTTCGGGATTCATTTGCCATTGAATTTCAGTTCGCCATACAAGGCGGAGAACATTAGCGAGTTTTGGCGGCGCTGGCATATGACTTTGTCGCGTTTTTTGCGCGACTACCTTTACGTTGCTCTCGGTGGCAATCGCCACGGACGCATTCGTCGCTACATTAACCTGATGCTAACCATGGTGCTTGGTGGTTTATGGCACGGTGCGGGCTGGAATTTTGCGATTTGGGGTGGATTGCATGGTGCCTATCTGGTCATTAACCATGCTTGGGCGGCCTTTGCCCAGAAAATGCGTTTGCCGGTTGGTACGAGGCTATGGCGAGCTACGGCTACGCTACTGACCTTCCTGGCAGTTTGCTTGGCCTGGGTCTTCTTCAGAGCGGCCGACTTGCCAACGGCTTTAAGAATTGTTGATGGGCTGATTGGCCTGCAGGGCATTTCCTTGCCAGATGCAATCGGCAACCGACTCGGGCAGCTGGCTCCGCTGCTTGAGCAGGCGGGCATCAGTTTCTTCCTTGGCGGAGGCTCCAGGTTTATCGAGACCTGGGCATGGGTTGGTATTGCTGCTCTTATCGCCTTCGCTTGTCCCAATACTCAGGAAATCATGCGCCACTATCGACCCGCCCTCGATTATTCGCCAACACATAACAGCTCAACGTCCGGTCGCATGGCCTGGTATCCATCCTCCAGAGTGGGCATTGCATTGGGGGTTCTTGCTGCTCTTTCCTTGCTTGCGCTGAATCGGCCGAGCGAGTTCCTTTATTTTCAATTTTGACGGTGGCAATGGCTTTGAGCAATAAACATCGCTCCGCAAGTTACCTTCGTTATTTGGCCGCTTCGTTAATTGTCACATTAACTGGCGCCGTCGCCTTGGTCGTCCTGATTGATCCTTACCGGCTCTATCGGCTGATTGAGATTGAGGGCGTCAATTCCGTCAAACCAAGGCCTACCCGCTATCAAAACGAAATCAAGGTAAGCCATGCGATTCGCCTCCGCCCCAGTGCACTGATCGTCGGAAATTCGCGTGCTGAAATCGGTTTTGATCCATTGGCACCGGCGTTTTCCGGGCGTGGCCTGTCGGCCTTCAATCTGGCTATTCCCGGCTCCGGAATTGCAACAGCGCGGAGCCAACTTGAATATCTGGATCAGCATGGACTGAGGCCGAAATTGATTGTTATCGGCGTTGAGTTTCTCGATTTCATCGATATGCGCAGGGAGTCTCTTGCGGCTGCCCATGCCAAACCGGCACAAGGGACTCATCCTGTCGAAGGTTATTTCTGGCGCTTCGATAGCCTGCTATCTTTAACATCAATCGGTGACGCGTTGCGCACCTTACCTCTCCAATATGCCAGCGATCCGGAAAGTACGAGCGCCCGTGGCTTTAATCCACTTATGGAATATCGTGCGATTGCCCGCCGCGAGGGGTACGAACGGTTATTCAGACAGCGGGCTCAGGAAAACGCGCGGGTTTTTTTGAAGAAGTCACAAGGCACCCCGAGCCTTGATGATTATGCGCATCTGGAAGCAGTTGTTGAAAATGCAGCACGTTCAGATCTCGAACTGGCATTGGTTATCTATCCTTACCATGCGCAGATACTTGCCTTGTTTGAGGCTAGCGGGTTGTGGCCGACTTTTGAGGCATGGAAGCAAAAGATTGTGTCGGTCGTCGAAACCGCCGGCCAACGCTTCCCAAATAGCCGTATCGCACTCTATGACTTCAGTGGCTATGCCGAATATCAATGTGAAAAAATACCAGCGGCAGGTGATCTGAAATCTGTAACCCAGTGGTATTGGGAGGGCGGACACTTCAAAAATACGCTTGGTGATCTAGTTCTGGATCGCGTGCTTTCAAGTCAGGCATTGATGCCAGACAATTCGCACGCTGTTTTTGGCTACCGCCTGTCTGCGGATAGCCTCGTCGGAAACGCCTTACGCATTGCCCAAGAACGACAGCGTTGTTTGCAGAGTTCCCCGGAGATGTTTAGTAATGCCTTGGCTGTTGTTGGTAGCTTGCTTAAAGCAAATCCAGGCGTGGCAGGGGAGAGTTCCCGTCCACACTAAGGCGTTCCGGAGCGAGGAGCATTATTCACCTGTGTTCGATTGAGCTGTTGCGTTACTCAATTGGCTTTGATTTTCCGGATCAACTGCTTAATGTGCTTTTTGACCCCCACTCGATCGAGCGCGGCGCCGATCATCGATGAGAGGCTTGAAAGCCCGTAATGCAGCGAGGTAACCAGATAATTACGCAGCGTCGAACGGAACAAGTAGGTGTCGACAAATTCCCGCCTATGGGTGGCAAACATTGACTTGTACTGTGCTTCTCCAGGGCCGAAATCGAAGATGTTGGCCCCTCCATCCTTGAAAACGTTTTCCAGAATGAGGTAGAGCAGGACTGTGCCTGGTGACATATTTGCGCATTCCGGCAAGTAACCAATGGTGTCGTAGACCATGGTTTTTCCTTTTCGCCGGCACCATGCAAAGGCGATGGCGCGATCTCCGTCACGTAACAGGTAGCCGCGTGCATTGCCTTGTTCGGCCAAGGAAATCATGCGCTTTAGAAAATCTGGACTGGCTGGGAGCCCTGAGTCGAGAAGCAATGTCTGGTAAGTCTCTTTTGAAATGGCTGAAGCCTCCGCCTGAAAGCGGTGCATCTCCGATGGCGACGTAAAGATTTCGCAAGCATTGCTGCCAGGGGTACGTTCAATAAAGCGGCGGACGGATCGCGAGAGGTTTTGGCGTGTTTTGGCTGAGAATTTCTTCAGGTAACTATCAAAATTACCCGTAAGTTCTACGTAATAGAGCACGTCGCGATAGCGGATATAGCGGATGAAATTGCCGTATCTGCCGATTCCTGGGCGAAAGCGGTTCGCTTCGACCTTGCGACAGAGAAACCCGTCGGCCGTTGCCGGAAGTGCTGCGTGAAGAACCTCAGGGGGGTCTGGCCAGCCAGGGGTACCAAAATCCTGCGGATCAGCTACCACTAACTGCGGTCGCCAACTGCCGAGCAGGAGCTCACCCAACAGGAATTTCAGTTGTACCGGTTGAAGATTTGCTTCTGCAGTTTCGATGACTGTCATTGTGCGAAATTCTTCGCCAGACGTGCGGCGAAGCGGAATTTTGTCCGGTCCCACGGCGTGAAACGAGGTAGCTGGAATAGATCGCTCGTGGACTTGGCGGCACCATAGGTGGTTGATACCGCTGCATCAAAGCCCAGCGAACTGACGAGACGCGTTTGTTCTGGCAAATAGTCGGTGCCGGGCCTTCCATTCGGGTAGGCAAAGAGTCCGATGCGCTCTTTTAGTAGTGTCACAAGAAAATCACGACTGCCTGCAATTTCGTCGGCTACTTCGGATTCCGATTGTTTCGCGAGGATGGGGTGAGAAACCGTATGCGCCCCAATTTGCATTCCGGCTTGATGCAACTCGATCACTTGCCGGGATGTCATCATCAGATCGGTAGGAGGGGTAACAGCGGAAAGCTCCGTAAGTTGCTCGGTGATGGCAAGTCGTTCTGATACCGGCAGGTATTTTATTTTTCCGATGATTTTTTCAATGGTGTGGCGTTTCTTTTCCGGATTGTCCACGCTTTGCGTACCCAGCTGCAGGAAACCGAGATTGATTTCGTTGTATGGCGTTGAGCGAATGGATTCGATGACCGTGTCGTTCCACATGCGGCCACCGTCAAGAAACCCGGTGGCAATGAAAAATGTGGCACTCAACTCGTGTTTTTTCAGGATGGGGAGGGCAACGGTATAGTTGTCGGCATAGCCATCGTCAAACGTAATGGCTGCTGCACGGCTAGGCAAGGAACCGGCCTTCAATGCGCTTGCGGCAGCATCTAGCGGTAGCACATTGAACCAGGATTTGACCCACTCCATCATTTGATCGAAGCGCGCAGCTTCTGGCTCATCGGGGAAAATTGGATCCTTTTCCGGAAGAACGCGATGAAATATAAAGATGGTCAGGCGACCATGCTTCCCGCTGGGCGAAAGCAGATTGAATGCGGTCTTTATCATGTGTTGGTTGGTAATTTAGGCGCAAGCCCGGGGATACGTATCCAGCCTTTTTTATAGATTGGTTCGTGTTCCCAGGATTTCTTAACGACCCACACCCGTGTCAATACTATTATGACCATCAGGTAATAAGGCAGGTCGAAGTAGGCGAGGCTCAAAAAAGCACCACCTACCATGTACCCGGCCAACGAGACCTGCACCATGCTGGCCAGATCAAAACACCATTGGGTGGCAGGCAGCTTCGGCGTGTTTTTCCGAATCCAGCTGGCGCTTTGCCAAGTTGTTAGAAGAATCAGGAGAAAGACGCCCAACCCGATGAAGCCATGATTGCCGAGTACTTGGAAGTAGATACTGTGGGCGGCGTGCACGAAAGTCGGGTATGGGGAATAAATCGCAAACAGATCGGCTCGTGCAGGATTGAATCCGACGCCAAAAGGGAAGGACCATGCCAGATTCCATGCGGTCCACCAAGCGCTGATCCGCCCCATTGCGGAGCGGTCTTGTTCATAGTCGGCGATGGTATCCATGCGAGAGAACCAGCTTTCGGGCATGAAGGCCAGGATAGCCAGTCCGGCGGCGCCAATGACAACGGCGGTACTTACTTTGTTTTTGCCTCGCCACCAAAGCAGGGATGCCATGCTGACGATTGCCAGAAGAGCTCCCCGCGAATGGCTGCCGATGGCCGATGCGGCACACAGCAACATGATCGCGGTAAGCAGGTGTTTGCCTTTTTCGCTTTGCAGTTGAAGTTGAAGAAAACGCAGCAAAGGGATGGTCATGATGATGGCCAAGGCAAATTCATTGTTGTCTTCAATGAAAGAGCCGGGGGGGCCCCAGACCAGATGATTTCCGCCACTCTTGATGGTGAATAGACCGCCTTTGGCTCCGAGTAGCGCAATCGATGCAGTTGCTACCCAGGTCAGCGCGTAGATATGCTCCTTCGTTCTCAAGGCAACCAGGGCTAGGAGGACCATCAGGTCGATTTTCAGAATCTTGACCCACTGGGCGTAATCGCCGTCGACATCCAGACCAAAGAGCCAGGAAAGGGTCATCCATATTATGAAAAGCAGCAGCCAGACGACCGGAGGCCCTTTGAAAGGGGAGTCCTTTTCGGCAGAAAAGACCAGCCCGAGCATCGTGCAGCCGGCAGCTAGCGCGGCGAAGGGAAAGTGGTAGGCGATGCCGTAGGTAAAGCGATGGGGATTCATGATGCTGAGCCAAACCCACATCATGATGCCGATCCACGGCCGGCGGAGCGCTAACAGGCATCCAGGGATGGCGATGGCAAGAATTAATATGTCACGCATCAGTTTGGCTGGCTTTGTGTGGCATGGCTGACAATGTAGCGGTACTTGCCGGATTTCTCTGGGCTGATTTCGGCCACTTTTTCGATTGTTATATCGACATCATCACCGAGGCGTTGCTTGAATCCCTTGACGATGGCTTGGTCCGATTCTTCCCGGTAATGCGGTTCTACCACAAGCTGGACACGCGTCTGGGCGATCGATTCCTGAATGACCTTGAAGGCCTTGACGCCAGGAAGGTCACGCAAGATGTAGATTAGTGCCAGACCATGCATGACGGTGCCGTCAGCGGCAATGACAAAATCCGTGCTGCGTCCCTGAATTTCCTTGAGAAGCGGCAGGCCCCGGCCGCAGGGGCACTGCTCTGTGCCCAGTGTGCCGATGTCGCCGGTGCGATAGCGGATGAAAGGAAAATCGGCTGTCGCCAAGTGGGTGACGACAATTTCTCCTGATGATCCGGCTGGAAGAACATTGCCGGCTTCGTCAATGATCTCGACAATAATGTCCTCGGCAGTCAAGTGCATGTTGCCGCTCGGGCATTCGTGGGCAATGAAGCCGGCATCTCGGCCCCCGTAGCCGTTGGCGACCGGGCAACCAAAGGCTTGGGAAATCGTGGCTCGCTGATGGTCGTATAGCCGCTCCGAGGTGCAGAACACTACCTTGACACCAAGTTGGTCCAAAGCGATCCCTTTCTTTTGGGCATGTCCAGCAATGTGGCTGATGGCCGAAGGGTAACCAAAAAGCATTTTTGGCCGCCTTTCGACGATCCTGGCGACGAAACGATCCAGGTTTTCTTCGTTCATCGCAAATGCCGGCATCAGCTCAGTGCGCATCAGTCGATCACGCAGTCCCCGCAGTTTGTCCTGCGTACCAAGCTCAATCGGCGAGCCCCAGACAACGATTTCCGGGTCGCCAATATCCACGCCCCACCAGCGCGTCGCCCGCCATTTGGCGGCAACGTCATGGGTCACCCGTTCAGTGCCGATAAAGAAGATCAAGGGCTCGCCAGACGAGCCACCGGTATTGAAACGTGCTAAGCCCTGCGCAATGTCCGATTTCATGCGATCACCCTCGGCCCGGATGACGGCTTTAGTCAGAAACGGGAGCTTCTGGAGATCATTGGTGCTTTGGATGATGCGCGGGTCAAAACCCAGTTTGGCAAACGTGTCGCGATAATAGGGGACGTGTTGTCCCACTTTTTCGAGCATGGTGCGCAGACGCTTTATCTGAAAGGCTTTCAGTTGCTCTGCAGACCACCATTGCGACTCTTCCATTGCTTGGCGGATAGTCACACTTTGATGCTTTTTTAGTTTTTCCTGTAGAGGAAATATCAGTTTACTAATGCACTCTGTATATAGGGAGTTGCTCATATCCGCTTGCCTGTATGTAAATTATCGTAGATAGTCGACAAGGCATCGACCATGCGCTCAATTCCATATCGGAGTTCGCAAGTTTCAGCTGCAACTTGCCCAAGCTGTTCCCTAAGTTGAGGATTCAGGGCTAGCTGATCAAGTGCGCTAGCCAGAGCATTCGCGTCTTGAGGGGGGATGAGAATCCCGTTGATGTTGTCATCAATGACCTCGGGCATCGCACCAACCCTAGTTACGACGACTGGTAGTTGCGCAGCCATCGCCTCAAGTAACGCCATTGGCAACCCTTCTGCCAAGGAAGGAAGAACAAATCCATCTGCTTCTTTAAGTAATTTGTTTTTTGCTTCTCCGACGACAGGGCCGAGTAGCGATACTCGATTAGCTAGTTTCCTCTGGGCGATTTGGTCTTGTGTCCAAGATGAAAATCCGGGCTCTTCTTCTCCGCCTGCTAGCTCGAGTTTCCATGCTGTTTGGGACTTCTCTGTGGCTTCTAGGAGTATGTCAACACCTTTTCGCCGACAGAGATTTCCGAGAAATAGAAAAGTTGGGGCTGTCGAATTAGCATTCTTTCTTGTTCCAGGTAGCCGCGGAACGCCATTTGCGACAACCTTGAGATTTGCTTCAGGTAACCGTTCTGAAAGACGGACTTTCCAATCCTCAGAGAGTACGACTACCACGTCAGCCTGAGTAGTTAGCCAGTGAACAATCCATTTTTTTACAAAACCTAGATTATCAAGAAATGAGTCAAAGCGAGCACCATGAATATGGAGCACCGTTGATGCACCTCGGATCTTGGCAAGTATTAACAGCACCCCATCCAAGAAGAAGGTAAATCCACTGCATGTGTGAATATGAGCGATAGGGTGTGAAGCATGCCCAATTATTTTCCACCAGCGCCAGAGTAGATTTAGGCGATTAACAACCCCAACCACGAATGGACGATTATCGGGGGTGGTCTTTCCTGTTTCAAATAGCTCAAGCTTAACGCGTTTGGGGAGTGAGGAATCGCTAAGAGCACCTAAGACTGAAGCCATGCCACCTACTGCAGGTGGGAGCGGCCCTGTCATTACCACGATTTTTTGCCTAAGTTGGTTCATTTGATGGTTAGTTGTTCGTAGACCGCTTGATAGTTATTCACGCTGTTTCGCCAGTTGCGAGTTTCTTCGACAAAACGTCTGCCGTTAAGTTTGAGTTCGTCCCAAAGTTGCCTACGGCCGAGGAGGTCGGTGATAGCCTTTGCCAGCTCATCTTTGTCTCCGGCCTTGAAGATGATGCCGGTTTTTTCATGATCAATGAGTTCCTTGTGTCCGCCGACGTCCGAGGCGACGAAGAGTTGGCCTTGGGCCATTGCCTCAAGCGGTTTGAGCGGGGTGACAAGCTCGGTAAGGCGCATCGAATGTCGCGGATAGGCCAGGATGTCGATCAGGTCGTAATAGCGATTGACTTCGCTGTGCGGAACGCGGCCGGTGAAGATGACCTTGTCCGCGATGCCAAGCCGGGCTGCTTGCTGTTTGAGATTGCTTTCCTGAGGGCCGCCGCCGACCAGCAATAGCCGGGTCTCCGGGTTGTTCTTCAGGATCGTCGGCATGGCATCGAGCAGCAGATCGAGGCCTTCGTAGGCATAGAACGAGCCGATGAAGCCGATCACCGTTTTCCCGGTGATTTGGTGTTTTTCCTGGAGCGCTGGATCTGCCGGCTGGGCCAGATTGAAAGCGTCAATATCGACGGCATTGGGGATAACGGTGACTTTATCTGCCGCAATGCCACGCCCGACGATATCGGCCCGTAAACCTTCGCAGATGGTGAAAACGTGGTCGGCTGTCCGGATGGCGCGGGTTTCGAGGCCGCGCGTGATCCGGTAGCGCAAGCTGCCTTCCGTGGTCGTGCCGTGATCGACCGCTGCGTCTTCCCAAAAGGCGCGAATTTCATACACGACCGGAATGCCGAGTTTTCGGGCGACCTTGATCGCGGGAAGCGCGTTCAGGACTGGCGAGTGGGCGTGAATGACGTCAGGTTTGATCTCTTTGGCGACTTGTTGGATACGCGCTTCAATCTGCTTCATGAGCATGATTTCGCGAGCGATCGGAAGCTTGGCCAGCGTTCCGCTGGCCGGTGTCGTGCGGTAGAAGCCGAGACCGTCGACTTCTTCGTAAGGAACCGCAACAACACCCTGTTTCGGCGAAGTCAGGTGGAAGGTTTCCCAGCCGCGCGCCCTTTGTTCGCGCAGAAGGGCTGCTGTGCGAAAGGTGTAGCCGCTGTGCAGCGGAATAGAGTGATCGAGGATGTGAAGGATACGGGTCATGCGTGTTTCGCCTATTCCATGACAGTGCGCAAGAAGGTTTCGAACATCAGGAGCGTCCAGATCGAGGCGCTATAGTCCCGGCTGCCATTGGCATGGGCATTCAGAAGATGCTCAAGGTAGCCGGTGTTGAACCAGCCGGTTTCGGCCAGTCGCGAGCCGAGCAGGGATTCGTGAACCCGTTGTTTCAGCGGCCCACGGAACCAGCGGGCAAGCGGAACGGCAAAACCCATCTTGGGACGATAAAGTACGTCGTTCGGCAAGTAGGGCTCCATCGCCTTTTTCAGCAGATATTTGCCTTCGTTGCCATGAATTTTATGCGGTGTGCGCAGGCTGGCCATCCACTCGACAAGTTCGTGGTCCATCAATGGTTCGCGAACTTCAAGGGAGTGCGCCATGCTGGCGCGGTCGACCTTGGTATTGATGTCGCCGACCAGATAGGTCTTGAGATCAAGGTACTGGATCAAGGCCAGCGGATCGTCGGTCTTTGCCTTTGCTGCATGGTTCTTGAACACCTCGATGCCATCGTAGCCGCCAAGCTCGGACTTGAAGCGCTCGGTAAACAGCTGATCACGCATCGGGCCGCGCAGTATCGATACAGCGTGGAAGTAGGCTTCAACGGACGACCGGGACATTGCCTCGAAGGTGGTCTTGGCGCGAAATACGCGTGGCGCCCAGTCCGCCTTCGGATAGAGCTTGCCGAGCAAGCCAAAAACCGGGCGGCGCAGACCATAGGGCAGTGCGACACGCATCTTTTCTTCCATCAGATGCTGACGATAGCGACGATAACCGCCGAAACTTTCGTCACCGCCATCGCCGGACAAGGCGACGGTGACATGCTTTCTGGCCAGCTGGCAGACCCGGTAGGTGGGAATCGCTGAGCTGTCGGCATAGGGCTCGTCGTAGAGCCGCCCCAATGTGTCGATCAGATCGAAGTCATCGCTTTCGACGACGTCGAGATGGTGATTGGTTTGGTAGCGGTCAGCCACCATCTGGGCGAATTCGGATTCGTTGAACGAGGGGTCAGAGAAGCCGATTGAGCAGGTGTTGACCGGGGCCTTTGAAAGGCCGGCCATCATGGCTACCACCGCACTTGAGTCGACACCACCGGAAAGGAAGGCGCCGAGCGGCACCTCGGCGATCATTCTGAGGCGGATCGATTCTTCCAGGCGATGCGTCAGCTCGGCTCTGGCATCCATGTCGCTGATCGGGTTGTCCAGAGTAAAACGGACATCCCAGTATTCGCGCGGCTCACCGACAGGCATGCCGCGGCGCAGGAGTAGCGTGTGTCCCGGTGGCAGTTTTCTTGCTTGTTTGAAGATGGCGCGCGGTTCGGCGACGTAGCCCAAGGCGAAATATTCCTCGACGGCGCAGGGATCGATCTCCCGCTTTAGGCCACCGTGGGCGAGCAGGGATTTCAGTTCGGAGCCGAAAAGGAAAGTGCCATCCTCTAACAGGGCGTAAAAAAGCGGCTTTACGCCGAGACGGTCCCTGGCCAGAAAGAGCGTTTCCCGGTTGCGATCCCAGAGGGTAAAGGCGAACATGCCGCGGAAGCGGTTTACGCAGGCTTCGCCCCAGGCCTCCCAGGCGTGAACGATGACTTCGGTATCGCTTCGCGTGTGGAAAACGTGACCCAGAGCCTGCAACTCGGGAATCAGGTCCTGATAGTTGTAGATTTCGCCGTTGAAAACGACGCAGACGCTCTGATCCTCGTTGTACAGAGGTTGCTGGCCGGTCGATAGGTCAATGATCGAAAGCCGGCGATGGCCGAGGCCGACGCCGGGTTCGAGATGCAGTCCTCCTTCATCAGGGCCGCGATGAAACTGCGATTCGTTCATCCGGTGCAAAACTGCGCGTTCGATCTCGCGTTTGCCTCGGGTGTCAAAAATGCCGGTTATGCCGCACATGTCTCAGGTTCTACTCATGGCTCGGTGGCTCAACGAGGTATCGTAGAGCTGGCAGTACGCGTTGATCATGGCCTCAAGGCTGAATTTTTCCTCAACGGCAGAGCGTCCCCGTCGGCCCGCATCGGTTGCCATGTCGGGATGGTCCGCGTAGGCGATGATCGCAGCCGCCAAGGCTTGTGGATTGTTAGCAGGAACGAGTTTTCCCGAGCCGCCATCGGTGACCAGCTCCGGATTGCCGCCAACTGCGGTGGCGATGACCGGCAGGCCGGACGCCATCGCCTCCAGAATGGTGTTGGAAATGCCCTCGGAGCGCGATGGCAGCACGAAACAGTCGAAACCCTGAAGCAGTTGCGGAACATCGTGTCTCTCTCCGGGCAGCCAAGCCAGATCGGCAACACCGGCCTCCGACAGATAGTGCAGCACAGCCGGGCGTAACGGACCATCACCGATCATGACCAGGCGCAGACGATGGCGGAGATCGGGCCGGTTTTGCAGAGCCCCGACGAAAGCCGTTGCAAGGTTCATTTGATCCTTGACGGCGTGCATTCTGCCAATCGTTCCTATGATCCAGTGCCCGCTATCCTGAAACGGGCAGTTGGATATTTTTTGGCGAGTACCCGATGGGTGAAAACGCTTGCTGTCGACGCCGTTATAGATCTGGAACAATTTGTGATTTGGTATGCCGATGGACTTGGCAAGATATTGCGACAGGTCAGCTGACAATGCGAGGTAATTCGTCACGAATGGGCGATACAACTTTCGCATGAAACGATACTTCCAGTTGTTGGGGTCAAGGTCGGCACCTTCCCGTCCGTGCTCGCTGTGAATAACAGCCGGCACGCCTGCCGCCCAGGCTGGAACGGTAGCTTCAAGGGCGGCCAGATTCCGGGTATGGACGATGTCAGGGCGCAAATTGCGGAACAGCCTGAACAGGGCAGGGTAGAGCCAGATACCGTGTCCAGGCTTCTTGTGCAGGGAAACAAAGTTAACATCCGGTCGAATGATCCGGTTTTTAAACTCTGTAATCTCCGTGAGCGCGACGATGGTGTGCCGATACTTCTCGCGCGGAAGGTTGTTAACGAGGTTTACAACGCCGTTTTCGAGTCCGCCTGTATCAAAGCGATAAACGATGTGGGCGATATGTGGGCAGGCATGTGTCATCTGGCCTTGGCTTCATTCAGGGAGCGAAGGATTTCGCTGCCCATTTCATCAGTGAAGGCCGGTAGCATCTGGTTGGCGGTTGCCTTTGGGCTATAGAGAATGATGGTGGCCGAGTCATCCCCATTGCCACTGAGCATGGCCAGAGCAGTCAGCAATTTGGTCTTGATGTCGCTGGTCGTGGTGTGGCCGTTGATCCAATACCACTGCCAGACGATGTACCGATCATCCAGATTGCCTTGTCTTCTCAGCAACTCGGTCTGTCGGACATCTTGCTGCTTTCCTGCTATTAGGGCCGAAGCCGGAATGCTGCTGACGGTCTGCCAATCCGGATTGCCGGATTCGACCAAGGTATTGGTGGAGGTGACCAGTTTTCGTTCCTGGTTTTGATTCTTGTAATAGGCAACATACAGGCCAACCCATGCGCTGTCGTTGCGGTAAGTGGTATGCAGTTCTCCAGAGGATCTTGCATAACTGGGCTGCCAGTTGATAACTGGTACCGTACTTTGCCACGGGCCACTTGCCGTAGGCGCCACGAGTTTGATCGGTATTGCATCGTCACTTTGCTTAAGATGCGATTCCAGCAAGGGCCCGATGGCTATCAGGGAGGCTACAAGGGCAACAAACCACAGGCTGGAACGATAGTTTCCCGATTTGGTGGTAGTTTCTTGGGCTGTTTTTCTTGCCGGAGCAATCGGGTCGGCCCAGCGCATGCCAACGGAGAACATGATGGCTAGGACGGCGCCGAAAAAGACCCAGCCATAAATCAAATGGTCGACGCCGGCAGCCAGTTTATTGCCGGACAAATGCCCCAGCATCACGATGAGGTAAGCGCGCAACCAGTTGGCGAGGATGGGGATGAATAGCGAAACGAGAATGAACCCGATACGTTTTTTCAGCGACGTATAGGTCAGGTAGGCGTACAGCGTACCGACGGTCAGGGAGGCGATCAGGTAGCGGATGCCGCTGCAAGCCTCAACGACCGACCAGTGTCCACTCGGAATGACAAAATTCTGGCCTTCGCGGTAAACGGGAATGCCGGTCACTCGAAGCGCGAGGACGGTGAAGTCGGCCGTCCACTCCATCAGGCGAGGCATCAGGAAGTCGCCAATTGGCACCGCAAAAAAAAGGAAAAACAGCGGGAAGCCGATTTCCTTGCTGATCGACCGGCCAAGCAGTGCCATGGTTGCAAAGACCAGGATGCCGATCACCGAGAACTGGGCCAGCGCGTTCACGGCAGTCAGTTCGCCGAGCAGCCAGAAAAAAACAAAGGCGACGAGCGGAACGGCCGCCCAGAAAGCGATTTGCGGCTGAATTGTTGCCAGATCCTTCCTGCTGCGCCAGATTAGCCAGAGTGCGATGGGTGGTACGACCAAACCGTGGGTATAGGTTTCTGTTCGCCACCAGATATGTGCCATGCCGCTCAGGGTTTCAGCATAAAAAAAGCCGATGAATCCCAAAATAACCGCAACTGCGAGAAAGGGCGTTCTCCAGTCGATAGGTGTGGTATTCGAGACGATGCTCATGGGGCGACCGCGGAAATATCGGGTAGGTACTGATCGATTCCCGCCAAGTGCGCATCCCAACTGTAACGGGTGACAACGCGCTGGCGTGCGGCTTGCCCGATGGCGGCGCTACGGGCTTCATCATGCAACAGAGCTTCGATTTCCCTGACAAAGTCGGCAGGAGTTTCCGCTGTGATGAGTTCCTCTCCCTTGTCTGCGTCGACTGCGGCAGCGCATTCAACGGAGGCGACGACCGGCCGGCACATAGCCATGGCTTCCAGGATCTTGTTTTGTATGCCGCGGGCAATACGCAGTGGCGCCACGACAACTGCGGCATGCTGTAGGTAGGGACGTACATCGGGTACTGTACCCGTCACCTTGATCTGATCGTTGGCGAGCGCCAGGACTTCAGGAGTCGGGCTCCTGCCGACGATGTAAAAGCGCAGATTGGGGCGCTTTGCCGTCAAACTGGGCAAGATGTCGGCAGCGAACCAGCGTACGGCATCAATGTTCGGGTGGTAGTCCATGGCGCCGGTGAAAACGATAGGGATTTCCTCAGCAGGATAAGGCGAATCGCGCGTTGCATCGGGGGTGAAATAGTCTGCGTCGACTCCGTTGCAGATCGCCCCTACCCGAACTGCACATTCCGGGGCGTGCCTAGTAAATAGTCCCGCTTCGGCTTCTGTTACGAAGAAAGATCGGGTTGAACTGGCCGCAATCGTTCGTTCGTAGGCCAGGAGCAGCTTGCCTTCACGCCGATACAGCCAGGACATTGGCCAGCGGTGATTCGGGGCGTATTGTGTCCATTTTGCTGAATCGACATCGACAAAATCGATGATTTTCGGCAACCGGGGCATGGCTTCGACGTATTGAGCCATGGCAGAACAGAAGACAACTACTGCATCGATCCTTTCGCGGGCGCAGGTTTGTTCCACCCAGGTCTGCAATCCAGCGTCCCGGTAGTAGCGCAAGGTCAAAGGATCGCCGGCGATCAGTCCATTGAGGCTCCGGATCTTGGCGAATTTCGGATTGAGTTGGGCAACATGCAGGTCACGACAGAAACTACGAACGGTTTCGATGTATTGAAGGTCGTCCGGATCGTCAACAAAAGTACCAAGAAATACTCGGTGCTTGGCGGCCAAGTGTTTCAGTAGATGAAACGAACGAACCTTGTCTCCCTTATTGGGGGGGTAGGGCAGGCGATGAACGAGATAAAGGATATTGGCCATGCTTAACCAAGATTACGAACGATGTGCGGGCCGAGCAAATTGGCGAGCCCGATAGGCATGCGGCGCCAAGCCTCGATAAACAACTTGTATTTCGCGTTTGAGGGATTGTTCTGCGGAATACTGTCACGCTTGTAAAGGCAGTATTCGTAGTACAACTGCTGAGGCTCAAAACCCCAGTTTTTCTTGAAGGAATAGGGGCCGGTGCCCTTCTTGCTACGACCGTAATCGAAAACCCTCAGGCCGCGCTCGCAACTCCGACGCATCAACTCCCAATATTTGAAGTCGTTGGCAGCAAAATGACGGGCGCTTTCGTCATCGCCGGCGTAATACGGCAACACTTCATCACGGAAATAAAATGATAGGACGCTGCTCAGTGGCTGGCCGTCTTCGGTGGTGACGGTGAGTATCTCGCAATCTTTGCCAAAAACCCGGAGCAGGGTATCGAAATAGGACTTGGGCAGTGCCGGTGTCCCATGGCGGTGCACGTTATCGGCAAAGAGGGCAAAAAAACGATTGCTGTTGGTGTCGATGACGCTCTTCAGGGCATTATTGATGCCTTTTCTGACCATCGCCCGCTGCTTGCGCGGGATGGCCAGCATGTTGGCTTCGACATCGGGGTGAATTTCCTTGCGGAAAGTGACGTAGAGATCCTGACTTGGCCAGTCGACATGCCGTGGCTGAGTGTTACGAAACTCCATGTGGTCAACATCAAGTTTGCGGGCCAGAGCCTGCGCTTCCTGCTCCAGCACCGAGACTGACTCAGGGGAGTTCCCGAGAACCCCTCCGTAGACTGCAAATGGCAGTGCAATCAGCGAATTGCCAAATAGAAAACTTTTGATATGCGCTAATGGAAGTACGCCTTCTATTTCTCCATCCCTCTCAGTGTAGAGAAAATAGGTAGGGTGGCGAAAAACCTCGCGAATTACTTTTTGCCAGGCGGCACGATGGAAGAATGTCGCTTCTTTGGATGCATAAACGAAAGCATCCCATCGAGCCGCAGTTTCGGCATCGCTTGGGTCCAGCAGTTTTACGTGCATCCGGTTTCAGTCCTGCTTGAGGAAAAGGTGATCCATCCGACCCCAATCAAAATCGGCGATGAGGCGACGCAAGCGATTTTCCATGCGATGAATGTTGACGTAGTGACGAAATCGGGTTTTTGCGCTGATCCCTTGCACCCTAGGTTGCTCGACATCGAGTTCCCATGGATGGAAATAGAATACGGCGGGCATCTGATCTACACGGTTGATACGGTCAATCATCCAGCGAGACAAACCGTAAGGCATTAGGCGGAAATAGCCACCGCCACTGGCCGGCCAGTTTCGGTTGAGAAAACGCAGCGTCGTTGCCGGAATTTCGATCAGGCGACCAATGACATGGGCGTGACGGGGCGCATCGGGCATTCCATAGTGGTCATGGCGAATTGGGTAAATGCTTGAGCTGTATTTGTAGCCAGCTTTTTCCAGACACTCGAACGCCCAGAGGTTCTTTTCGCCAATCGAAAAGCTTGGCGCACGGTAACCTTTGACTTCGTGACCCGAGAGGTCTTCAAGGATCAGTTTGGCGACATTGATGTCGGCAAAGAAACTGTCCGGCGTTTGGTCGCTGGCGCGTTCGTGTCCGTAGCCATGACTGGCCAGTTCATGGCCATTTTCGATAATCCGGCGAACGACATTCGGGTAGCGTTCGGCAACCCATCCCAAGGTGAAGAAGGTCGCTTTGGTGCTATGATCATCAAGCATGGCAAGAATGCAGTCGACATTGCGCTCTACCCTGCACTCACGAATCGCCCACTCAGTCCGAGGAATGTGGGGGGCAAACGCAGAGACTTGAAAATAGTCTTCAACGTCGATAGTCAGTGCATTGCGCGGGGCTGCTGTGGGTCTCATTATCATTTGCCATCACAGGCGACTATGGCGCTCAAGCAACCAACCGGCAAGGTCGTCAGCGATCCGTTCGGCTGCATGGCCGTCCCAAAGTTCGGGTACCCGTCCGCTTTTGCCGCGCCCCGCCAGGATTTCTACTGCGTTATACCTGATTGATTCAATGTCGCGGCCGACCATGGTGTTGGTCCCTTGTTCGACCGTAATTGGCCGCTCGGTGTTTTCCCTCATCGTCAGGCAGGGCACACCAAGCGCTGTCGTTTCCTCCTGTAGCCCGCCCGAGTCGGTCAGTACAATACGGGCCGCGGACATAAGGCCGAGCATTTCAAGATAACCCTGCGGTGGAAGGACGATCATTCGTTGGTGATCGATCAAGTGGCCGAGGTTGAAGCGCTCGATATTTCCTTTTGTTCGGGGATGTAAGGCAAATACCAGCGGTATGGATGCCGATATCTCGCGCAAGATTCCCAGCAGTGCCCCCAGTACTTCAGGATGGTCGACATTGGACGGACGGTGCATCGTGACGATGCCGAATCCCTGTGCTCCTTGAATCAGCGCTGGATCGAAGCCAGCAGCCTGCAGCGTGATTGCCGGAGAGCGAGCATGTTCGAGATTGTTCAGCAGCGAATCGATCATCACATTGCCACAAAAGCGGATGCGTTCCTCGGCAATGCCCTCGCATTTCAGATTGTCGGCTGCGCTACGTTCCGTGGTGTAGAGGATGTCTGCTACCTGATCGGTCAGGACGCGATTGATTTCCTCTGGCATGGCGCGGTCGTAGCTACGGAGACCGGCTTCAACATGGACAACAGGAATGCTTTTCTTGACTCCAACAAGGGTGCAGGCCAGCGTCGAGTTGACGTCTCCGACAACGAGAACGCAGGAGGGCTTTTTTTCATCCAGAACTGGCTCGAAGCGTCGCATGACTTCGGCTGTTTGAACGGCATGGGAGCCCGAGCCAACTTCCAGATTGATGTCCGGGTGAGGCAGTCGCAGGTCTTCGAATAGCTTGTCGTTCATGTCCCGGTCATAGTGCTGTCCAGTATGAACCAACAGGGTCGGTATAGCCGGTTGGTGACTGGCAAAGGCGCGCAGGATGGGGGCCATTTTCATGAAATTTGGCCGCGCGCCAACAACGCAAACTACCGGACCAAGATCAGCCGGCCACACGTCAGATTTGTGCATTTTCTTTGCTCGGCTGGCTGTCAGGGGAAAAGGTTTCTTTTAAGAAGAGCTTTTGCATCAGACTCAAGGTGGCGCTATTGATCCGCTCGAGTTGAAGCAGACTCTTTTCAAGTCTGGCAAGACGCTCGGCGACATGCTCGGCACTCAACACTGCAATCAGTTCATGACGGGATTCCGCACAGTTTTCGGTGGTGTTAGATGAGAATTCAGGTGAATAACCATTAACGCTATTCAGGTTCATTGAACCTTGAAGGGGAATTTGTGTTGAGCCACCGATGGTTTCTTCGAAAATTTCGCGAGCGACTTCGTCAACATCTGGTGCATCAAAGCTTTTTTGATGATTCAGAAAACCAAACAACAGTAACCGATCGCACACGGAGTTGATTCGTCTTGGTATACCACTGCTGGCCTTGAAAATTGCCTCGAAGGCAGCAGACGAAATATTCAATGGCTCCCTGGCTCCGGCAAATTTGAGGCGGTGCTCAATATAGGCTTGTGTTTCTGTCACATCCAGTGGGCCGATGTGGCATGCAGCAATGACGCGTTGACGAAATTGCATCATGTGAGGACTTTGAAGAATCTGGCGGAATTCTGGCTGGCCGATCAGGAAGCTCTGCAATAAAGCTTGATTTCCGTACTGGAAGTTTGAAAGCATCCGTAGTTCTTCCACCGCGCGTGCTGTGAGGTTCTGAGCCTCATCAACCACGAGCAGGCAACGCTTTCCTTTGGTCGCCATACTGATCAGGAACGCCTCAAGTGACATCAGTACGTCCGATTTCGCGACATCCTTTGTCCGCAAACCAAATGCTGCACCGACTAAACGGAGCGTATCGTCTGCATCCAACTGAGTACTGACCAACTGAGCCGCAACGACTTTTTCAGCATCAAGGCTTTCTAGAAGGCCGCGTACGATGGTGGTTTTCCCAGCACCGACTTCACCGGTAACGACGATGAAACCTTCGTTTTGATGCATACCATACTCAAGATAGGCTTGAGCACGCCGGTGCTGTTTGCTGCCGAAGTAGAAAGCAGGGTCGGGATTTAACTGAAATGGCTTGCTGGACAAGCCGTAAAAAGATTCGTACATACGGTTAGAAGATGACCGAGATACTACCGATCAACGCGTTCTCGGTATAAGGGTTGCTGGTGCTGTCAAATTCGGTTCGGCGGGCACCGACTGTGCCAGTGGTCTTGGCACTGAGCTTTGAGATCAAATTTAACTGATAAAGCGTGGAGGTGGTCTTCAAGACGCTAACCCCAGTGCCAGTACTTTCCTGTCGTGATACTAGGAAATTAAGGCTGGAGACGGCGCTCAACTTGTGGGAAAGGTTTGCACTGAGGCCGCGTTGCTTGATGCTGGTTACATTGTTCAATGCGAAGTCATCATTGACGGCTTGTGAGGCCATAATAGTCTCGCTGTCGTTACGGGTAAGCATCAGCGTCAGGGTATTGCGTGCACCTTGCATCGCCAAGGCTAATTGCTGGCGGCGTTGCACGGTGGCACGTGAATTCAAGAAGCTACTAACAAACTGCGTGTTTGGCGCATACCCAAGTTTCGCGAGTTCCTGGATTGCACAGGTGTCTGGATCGGGATACGGGCTATCGGGAATTTGAGTGCACAGCTGTTTGAATAGATCAAAAAAGGTGCCTAAGCCCACGCTCGTGAACTGGTTGGGCAATACCGATACATCCCGTGTATCTGAATAACTGATGCTGCTGAGTGGGAAGCGGTGGCTGATGTTGATCCTATGGCCGTCTCCAAAGAAGCGCCGATCTTTGAACACAGAAAATTGCGTTCTTTCTGTAGGCGTCCAGTCAAATCCCGCTCCATAAGTATTATGGGTTAGCTGGTCGGCCGAGGCGTAGTTGTTCGATTCCTGGCCGCCGCTTGCAGAAATTCGGAATTGCGGAACGATCGTGTAGGTGGCTGTGGCGTTAATACGCTGCGCATCAGTTTTTCTGCCCAGGCTGTAATCTGCGTTCTGCTGACTCCCATCGATTGCCCACTTGAGACTTTGGAAAGCCGTGCTGCCTGATAGCTGTCCGGACCATTCGGATAAATCAATGTCAGAGACGCTGGCTGCACTGGCCTGCGTCGTCGACCGGTTGTAACGCAGGTTGTAATTGACGCCGATCGGCAACTGGCCTCGAATGTAGGGCGACAAGCGGTAGGTGGCTGTTTCGGTGCTGTTGTTGTTCTGGTAAGAGCTGTTTGGGGTTTGGGTGCCAAAGGCCGAAATGGCTTGTTGAGCAATAACGCCGCTAAAGTCGAGGAATAGCCAGTTTGTCACCGCTTCAAGCGTGCCGAACGTATTTAGCGCATTTTGGGTACGGCTATATCCCGACGGCTGCGTGTAATACTGACCAATTAAAGCGTAATCGAAATATGCACGGAGACGGGCTGTTCGGGCGTCGACATGAATGCCGGGCGCCAATTCGGTAATCAGACCGCTTTGTTTGTTGTTCTGTGTTCGTCCGATATCTACGTTGTCACTCCAAGTTTCAGTCAGTTTGACACGAGGAATGATGGTGAAAGCCCGCTTGGGTTCGATTTCCGGCTTGTCAGTATCCAGGTTTTGTGGAGATGGCGTGACTGTTGTCGACGGGTTGCTTGAAATCGCAGACCCGGTAATGGCTTGCTGCGAGAGTGCAGCGATTGAATAGGCACACAGGCAGGTACCAGCCAATAATTGAAGGTTCGCCAATCGGTTCGGTTTATTTTTTGTCATGTCCGTACCCGTATCCATAACCATAGCCGTAGCCTTCTGACTTGGTGGTCCGAATCTGATTGAGGACCATCATTTTTACCGGGCAGGATTCGATCGTCGCAATGGCTTGCTTGACGGCAGCTTGGACAGTATTTTCAGCATTGACCACGATGACAACCTGACCCATATGCGTGGCCAAGACACGTGCCTCGGTCGTAAGCAACAGTGGCGGAGAGTCGAATACGATAATCCGGTCGCTATATCTGCTGGCCATGTCATCAAGAAGGCGAATCATGGCATCGCTGGCTAGTAGTTCCGTGGCGCGCGGATGTGGTGTTCCGCTCGGGAGGATGGTGAGTTTTTCTATATTCGTTTTCAGCAATACGCCAGAAATGTCGAGAGAGTTATCCTGCAATACGTCCAGCAAACCTTTTGCCGGTGGAAGGCCAAGCATGTTCAATACTGATGGACGAGCTACGTCGGCATCGACCAGCATCACCGTGTTATCCAGTTCCATGGCAATGCTGATGGCAAGGTTAATGGCAGAAAAACTCTTCCCTTCGCCAGGTAAAGCGCTGGTGACCATGATCAGGTTGCCGTTGGGGATCGGCATCGAGCCTCGTCCCATGGCATTTGCAATAAGCGGCCGTTTGATAACGCGGAACTCATCGGCTAGTTGGCTGCGCGCAGCATTTGGAACAAGCAGTCCGGAAGCCGAGATGGTTTCGAGATTGAGCGCCACCTGCTGTTGCGGGAGTGTGCGTGCGTGGGGCTCTGGCTTTGCGGCCACCGGTGAAGCCAGAGCCGGGGATGGTGCCGGGGCCGCCGCTGTTACCTGGGTGGGGGGCGCAATGTCCTGCTTGGGCTGAATGGGAGGAGTTACAGTATGCGGGACATTGTCTTCCGGTATTTCAACACCGGCTTGCCGGAGTTGTTCAAGGCGCTTCGCCGCTTGTTCAATTAGACTCATTTTCAACCTCAAGTGGCTCGTTGGGAAAGGAATAAAAGCATTCCAATTCCTAGTCCATAAGCCAGAATTAAGCCTGCGGTCGCTCCGAGAAAACGGCGAAGACTGGCTTGCTCTTTCTTGCGGCGCGCATCATTTGGAATCAGGGATACAGTTCCCAGTACCGGCAAATCGGTGATGTCCCTGAGTGTTTTACTGTCGAAGAATACGGGACGAATCTGGCTTGCGGCAAAGGCAGTAAATAGTCCTCCGGCAATAGCCAGCAGTAAACCGAGCGGTAATAACATGAGTCTGTTGGGAGCAACCGGCTTGGACGAAGAGCGCGGCGGATCTATAAGTCTGAAATCGGCAATAGAACCGGCTGTATCTAGATCACCTGATAACTCAGCAGAGTCCCGCCGTGAAACCAACTGCTCGTAATTTTTCTTATCCAGATCATAGTCGCGGTTAAGTTGGGCAAATTCGGCTTCAAGTTGTGGCTGGGTTCTCATAAGTGCGGTGGTGCGCTTGTAGCGTTCCTCATATTCACTGACACGAGCACGCAGCGATGCTGTGTTTGCTTCGGCTTCAGCCAAAGATACTTTAAGTTGCTGAAATACAGGATTGTTGCTGACCGATGCTCCTGGGTTTGCTGCTGCAAATTTCTTGCGAGCCAAAATCTCTTGGCGCTTCTGTTCTTCCAAGTCTTTGATAAGGCGACGGGCACCGATGACATCCGGATGCTGGTCGGTGTACCGCTGGAGCAAGGTATCCAGATTTCGCTTTTGGACGTCAATTCGTCCATCAATTTCGGGAAGGGAGATGCTTGAGTCGCCACCAGTGGAGTCAGGCAGCAGAACAGGCTCTTCCCCGGCAATTTGACGGCGTAATGCATCTCTGGATTGTTCAGCCTCACGCAGCAAGAGTTTGGCATTGCTGAGTTGTGTAGAAAGGTCACCAAGACGATCCATACCGCTCTTTCCTTCAGCCGATGCGAGATCGATGTTTCTGAGCTTGAATTCCTTTAGGCGATTTTCCGCATCCTCAAGTTTTTTCTCGTAGTTGCGAATCTGTTCTTCAAGGAATTTTCTTGCAGAGTCGGTGTCTTGGCGTTTGTCACCTAGACTTGATTCAATAAATATTGAAACCAGTGCTTGAACGACTCTTTGAGCTTTTGCGGGGTCAGGGTCACGATAAGAAATTGTGTAAAGGTTGTCGCGACCAACGCCAAGTATTTTGAGCGAACTTGTCAGGTCCTCGATTAACGTTTCTTGCTGCGACTTGTTTTTTATATTTAAGTCAAGGTCAGCCATTCGAATCAATTTTTCAATGTTCGGGCGACTAATAAGTGTGCGGCTAAGCATCATGATTTGCTGTTCGATGTTCGGCTGAACAGCAAGTCCAGACATTAACGGTCTGAGAATTGACTGGGTGTCCACATAGATGCGTGCTGATGCTTCGTATTGATTTGGAATGCGTAGTATTACGCCTGCTGCAATCGCCCCGATAATCCAAGCTACAAGCATGCCTAGGCGCCGATGCTTCCAAGTGGCACGCAGGATAGTAAACGCCTGCCGTAGGATATCTTCCATCTATAAGCTCGTGAAAATAGCCGCTACTGCATAACTGCGGTAGCGGCTGAGTTGTTAAAAGACTAGTTAGAACCAGCTCTGCGGAATGATGACAACGTCGCCTGGCTTCATTTCAACGTTGGCAGAGACGTCGCCATTCTTAATTAGATCCTTGAGGCGAACGCCATATTGTTTGTTGTTTTCTGAGGTTCGAAGGATGGAGGCGCGGTTTCCGTCGGCAAAGTCGGTGATTCCTCCCACGGCGATCATGACATCAAGAATAGTCATCTTTTGCTTGTAGGCGAGAATCTGTGGTTTTGCGGCGGCCCCAACAACGCGAATCTGTTCGCTATATGGTCCAACAAAGGATGTAACGATTACGGTGACAACGGGGTCGCGGATAAATTTGGCAAGCTCTTTTTCTATGTCGCGAGCCAACGCGGTCGAGTCTTTACCCATTGCCGAAAGGTCATCAATCAGGGGGGCGGAGATCTTTCCATCCGGGCGAACTGGAACCGTCATGGACAGTTCAGGGTTGCGCCACACAACAATGTTCAAATTATCGCCTGGGCCGATTTTGTAACTGTAGTCGGAAGAAGCTGCGGCTGACGGTGCGGGCGGGTGGCTTGAGCAACCTGCAAATGCTATTGCTGCACATGCAGCAAAGAGAAATTGACGGCTTGACGAGAAAGCTGAACGAATCACAGACATTGTTATTTTCCTTCCTTAGGTCGCAGGTTTTTCCTGCCCAAGTCATTGATACACCATAATCATAACGGAAAGATGGCGAAAATAGCGTTAAAGAGTTCACGGGCGAGAGGTGCTTTCTTCGGTCTCTTGATCTTCTGTATAGCCGAACATGCGATCGTGGGCGCTCGCCCCGAAATACTTGTCTCTGGTAGCGACAACTGGTGTAAGTGCGTTGGGGGATATACCATTAGCAAAGGCTGGAGATGACTTTGTTGACTTGGCTGTTTGGTCTCACGATTGAATCCCGTTGGAGAGGTAGGAATTGAAACAATTTGCTTCTGACCTTGTGATTGCCTTACGGAATCTGAGGCGAAATCCACGGCGAACATTCGTCTCGACCATGACGGTTGCAGGCGGCATTCTGGCTTTCTCGCTGGCAAGCGGGTTTATCGCTTGGATATTTGTTGATATGCGAGATTCGACGGTTCGTTCGCAATTGGGCCATGTTCAGATTGTCAGGCCGGATTACTTTGACAAAGGCATCGCAGATCCCTATAGCTATCTGCTCGGTAGCGGTCGTGCTGAATTTGAAAAGCTGGCCAAGGTTGATGGTGTGGTCAGTGTGACACCGAGATTGGCTTTTAGCGGCTTGGCTAGTCTTGGAGATGCTACGGTATCGTTTATCGGCGAGGGGGTTTTCCCGGAGGGCGAGCTTCCGATCAGCGCACGTATCAATATTGATATTGGTCGGAATTTGAAAAGTGAGAACGAAGCAGCAGTGATTCTCGGTGAAGGACTGGCTGACAGCCTCGGCGCAAAGCTTGGTGATCGCATCGTTCTTCTCGCTACAACGGCCCAAGGAGGGGCAAGCGCAGTCGAAACAGAGGTTGTGGGGATATTCAATACGACCTCCAAGGAGTTTGACGATCATTCACTACGCTTACCCATTCAGCGGGCGCGTACCCTGATGCGAGTCGAAGGGGCAACGGCTTGGGTCATGTTGCTCGATAGCCATTTGCGAACGTCCGAAGTTATTGCGAAGCTGAAAAGTTGGCTACCGGCTAATGCATATCAGATTGTCCCTTGGTCGGATTTGGCGGATTTCTACAACAAAACGGTGACGCTATTTACTAGTCAGATTCAGGTTGTAAAGGTCATCATCGGCCTGATCATCGTGCTTTCCATTTCGAATACCCTGACAATGAGCGTTCTTGAGCGGACTACTGAAATCGGAACTGTGCTGGCATTGGGGCGGCGAAGACATAGCGTGATGCGTCTCTTTATCATAGAGGGGGTGCTGATTGGGCTGCTCGGTGGCGTTATGGGAGTGGCAATCGGATGGATTGCCGCGCAAGGGATTTCGGCGGTTGGTATCCCGATGCCTCCTGCTCCTGGTATGGCACATGGTTTTACTGGGGCGGTCCTTTTTACTCCGGAAATCGCTGCCGAATCAGTTGTCTTGGCAGTGACTACAACCCTTCTAGCCAGCCTCCTGCCGGCTCTACGGGCAAGCCGTCTCAACATTGTCGATTCGCTTCGTTATAACCAATGAAATCACGATTTCTGGAAAACCTTCTCTACGCATTGCGGAATGTCTTTCGGCAACGTGCTAGGGCGTTTGCCAATTTGTTGGCGATTGGTTTGGGGGTCGCCGGGTTGATTGTCGTGGGTGGGTTCGTGCAAGACATCTTCGTCCAGCTTGGCGAAGCGATCATTCACGGCCAGACGGGCCATATTCAGGTGACTCGCCAGGGATTTCAGAAGGGAGGACTGAGATCCCCCGATAAGTTCCTGATCGAGTATCCGGACACCATTCGCGCGCAGCTATCCGGTATGCAAGGTGTTTCTTCCGTGCTGTCGAGAATCAATTTCACAGGCACTCTGAATAACGGCAAGCGCGACCTAGGTGTCATCGGTGAGGGGATAGAGGCCGATCTGGAGAGTAGCCTGAGCGGGATTTATGTCAGGTACATCGGAGGGCGCGCCCTTAGCGACAAGGACAAATACGGCATCGTGATTGGTCAAGGAGTTGCCAAATCTTTGAATCTCGAACCCGGAGATCACATCGCCTTGGTTGTGAGTTTGGCCGAAGGTGCGGTCAATACGCTGGATTTCGAGATAGTTGGCGTGTTTCAGACCTTTTCGAAAGATTTCGATGCGCGTGCCGTACGGATACCGCTTTCGGCAGCCAGAGAACTCATGGGTAGCGATGCGGTGCACAAACTGGTCGTGGTACTAAAGCAAACAGAAACCAGCGATGCGATAGCCGAAAAAGTGACTGCTATGCTGAAAGGTAGCGGAAACGAGGTCACCCTTTGGAATGAATTGTCGGATTTTTATGCAAAAACCATCGATCTGTATGACCGTCAATTTGGTGTTTTGCGCCTGATCATTCTGATGATGGTGCTGCTCTCTGTTGCCAACACGATCAACATGACGCTTTTTGAGCGGACCCGCGAATTCGGCACGGCAATGGCCATTGGTGGTCGTCCCTCCTCGATATTTCGTCTGATTATCACTGAAGGGGTACTCATCGGCGCTTGCGGGGCGTTATTGGGTATTTTGTTGGGTGTTTCGGCGGCGTGGGTGATTTCGGCTATCGGGATTCCGATGCCGCCCCCACCCAATGCCAATCTCGGCTACACCGCCTATATTCGTGTTGAGCCATTTGCAATTGCCATTGCCGGGTTGATCGGCTGGCTGGCGACAATTCTGGCATCTATCCTGCCTGCGCGTAGGGCGTCGAAAATTTCGATTGTTGATGCTTTGCGCCATGGGCTCTGATCCAGGCTGACTGGGCTGGCGCTTTGATCTGATTTGGTGGGAAGACCGGCTAAAACTATGTGGGAGTAAGCATGGCTGACATTTCGCAGTTTTCATATGATGTTGCATTTTCCAGAAATATTGGCTGGGTGACCGAGGAAGAGCAAATCAGGCTCAAGAAATGCCGTGTCGCGGTTGGGGGGTTGGGAGGGGTCGGTGGAAGTCATTTGTTGACGCTGGCTCGGCTCGGGATTGGAGCTTTCTCGATCACTGACCTCGATACGTTTGACTGGCCGAATCTGAACCGTCAGGCCGGGGCGCTGGCTTCCACCATTGGCTTGCCTAAGCTCGATGTGATGGCGGAGCAGGTTCGCGGGATAAATCCCGATGTCGACCTACGCCTGTTGCCAAATGGCTTGACCCCCGAAAACGTGGATTACTTTCTCGAAGGTGTCGATCTGTACATGGATAGCCTCGACATCTTTTCGCTCGAAATCCGTCGTAAGGTTTTTGCTCGCTGCCATGAATTGGGTATCCCGGCGGTAACTGCTGCACCCATGGGGCTTGGCACGGCGTTACTCGTATTCGACCCGAAGGGCATGAGCTTTGAAGAGTACTTTGCTCTGGAAGGCTATGAATTTGAGGATCAGATTCTCAAGTTCATTGTTGGTGTTTCTCCGTCAATGCTGCAGCGTCATTATTTGTTGAACCGTGAGTCGGTCAACCTGTTCAAGAAAAAGGTTCCTTCGACAGCGATGGGTATCGAACTTGCCGCTGGCGTCGCATGCTCGGCTGCGCTGAAGGTGCTACTTGGACGGGGTGATGTTCGCTACGCCCCGAGGGGTTTGCACTTTGACGCCTACCAGAATCGTCTCGTCAAGACTTGGCGCCCGTTTGGCAACCGAAATCCGATTCAGCAATTGATGTTCCGTTATATCAGAGGTCTATTAAGAAAAAATGCATGACAATTTTTGCTTGGCTGATCGGTTCAGAATTTGCAATTGGAATGTCGGGAAAATTTACACAGACTACGAGTGACAAAATAAATTTCGTTTAAATTCAATTGGATAGTATTTTGGCATGGTTTCTGCTCTTATATCGCCGAGGCAAATGGAGTTGCCTGATGGTTTGATGATTCAGCCCTTACTGGAGAGCAAAATGAGAAATTCTTTTAAACTTAAGGCGCTTTGTGCTGCTCTTGCAGTGACTGCCGCGACCGCCGCTTCTGCGTCTCAGATTTATCTGGATGTGGGCACCAACTTCACCGGTGCAAATCAGACTGGCAAAGTAAATACCACAAGTACCGGCGTCAAGAACGAGATTCTTTACACCTATCAGTCGTCGACGACCATCACCGATTTGGATGGCAACGGCATTGATGCAGGCGACTTGGTTTCTACCAGCATCGGTCTGTTTGGTACGAACATCATTGACAATAACTACGCTACGGGCTTTACGCCGGGTCAGGGTTTTGGCTCTGCTTCGAACAATGGCTATGGTTCGCCTAATTGGGCTATCTCCTTCAAGGGCGAAAATCTGCTTGGTCAAGTAGCTGGTTTGAACGGTTCTGGCGATACGGCAATTCCGCTCCTGAGTTACGCAGCTGGTGGTTTGATCCAGATGTTGTTGACCTTTGATGGTACGAGCTTCAATAACTTTATGAATTTGCTGGTTGGTGGTGGCGGCGCAACGGGTGTCGGTACCGTTCTGTTCGGTATCCCCAATTTCACCGGAGTTGATGCTGGTTACAACAATCTGATTCATGCTGCGAATGGCGTGAATTGTGCCGGTGCAACTGGTATGCAGTCTTTGGTGAATTGTGTGCCTTCTCCGGTTACGGTTAATTGGGTTGCCAGCCAAGATACGAACGTTACACTTAGCCAGTTCGTCGATAACGGCGACGGTACTTTTACCGTTTCGACCAATCACGACGGTAGCCTGCGCTTTGATATTCCTGAACCGTCGATGCTACTCCTGATGGGTGGCGCACTGCTCGGTCTGGGCCTGACAGGTCGTCGTCGCGCCAATCGCCAAGCGTAATATTTAAACAGGCAATGAAAAGAGGGGGCTAGGCCCCCTCTTTTTTTCGTCTTGAATTTGTTTCTTTTTTCTAGCGCCCTTTGTATCGTGCCGAAGGTCTGTTTGGTTCTTTTGTGGCCTTGGTCTTGGGGTTCTTGGGTTTAAATTCGACGCGCAGTTTTGGATAGTGGTTGTGTCATAAATCCTGCTGCACTTCCAATTTGAATATGCCGTAACTTAGAAACTGTAGCGTATTTCGGAATACACCCGATCTTGCTGGTCGTAGCGGCCAAACATGCCCATGGCCGGACCTTTGAAAATATCGGCGCCGAGCAGGAGGCGCCAATTGCGCTCAAGATTCCAGGTGAGACGCGGGCGGAATAGCCAGTCGGATCGATTCAGACTGGAAATGAACAATGCTTGTGCTTCCCAGTCGTTGAAAAACTTTTTGTTGAGCAAGAGGCTGTAGCCGTTCTCTCGTTTGTCCGAGATGTTGTTGGCGTCGTAATTGAAGAATTGGCGCTGGAATACCTGAACATTGAAACGGGCATCGGCGGGCAGGGTGAAGTCAAGGCCGGCTGCCCAATCCAGCGTGTTCTGGTGAACGACGCCATCGCTGTCGGTGAAATCGAGTGTCGTAAAACTGCGGCCGCGCGTATAGACGCCTTCGGTCTTGAAGACAACATCGCCAAAATCCTTGGAGAGCGTGCCGCCGTACTGGTGGATGCGATCGTGTCTTGCTTGGTAGACAAAGGTGTTGGTGGGTGCCTCGAATTGCCGGTAGAACGTCTGGCTGACATCCGTGCTGCGATAGTAGAAGCCGGAGACGTCCCAGCCGTTTTTCAGGGTCGACAGGCGCAGGCCGTAATTCATGTTGTCCGAGTTGTATTCCGGGCGCTTTTCCTGCATGTAGCGCGTATTGAAGCCGGGCGGGGCGGGTTGGTAAGGGTAGAACTCAGACCCCGGCTTGCTAATGTTGTCGTAGCTTGCGACGGGTACCCAGAGCACCTCGGCATGAAAGTCATCGGCAAAGTATTCGGCACGGGCAGCCCATTGCGGCGTGCGCATCTGGTCGAATTCGGGCAGAATGAATTCACGCAAGTCACGGGCGGATACCACGTCGGCAAAGAAAAGGCCAACCATCTCACCCCAGACGACGTGTTGCTTACCGAGGCGGAAGTCCCAGTTGCCTCGGCTGAAATCGAGGTAATTTTCGCGAAGCTCGAAATTTCGGCGTTGGTTATTTGCGACGTCTGACGGATAGAAGTCATTGATCCCGTACACGAAGTCGTAGTCGAGCCGTGCGCCCAGTTTCCATTTGACCCCTTCGCCCAGCTTTCCCGAGCTACCGAGTTCGGTGCGGGCGCGGAGTTTTGACCAGTGTTCTGGGTCGGCGGTGGTGCGTGCTGCTTCGAACTGGACAAAGCCCTTGATGCCGCTGCCTGTTTCCCGGGGGCTTGCCGATGCCTTGGGCAGGTCGTCGCCAAATAGTGAGTCGCGACCAAGCGGGTCGTCTTCGGCTGCGTTGGCGCCAAGTGCCAGGCAACAGGCGGCAATGACGGTCAGGCGATGGTTAAATTTTGAGTTGGTCACGTGTATTTCCTGATGTTGCGGCGAGGCGGCATTATTCGGCGTCCGGATCCGGCAGGGTGCGAATTTTGGCCAGATTCCATGTTTTTTCACCTTCGTTGCGAACCCCGAAGGCTGTGATGTAGCCATCTTCCATTTGGACCAAACGGTCAGCGCGATCAATAACTTTTTGATCGTGGGTGGAGAAGATGAAGGTGGTTTTAAGGTGACGATTGATCTGTTTCATCAGCGTCAAAATTTCCCTTCCCGTCGCCTTGTCCAGATTGGCCGTCGGTTCGTCGGCAAGGACGATACTGGGCTTGATGACCAAGGCGCGGGCGATAGCGACCCGTTGTCTTTGGCCACCACTTAATTGATTGGGGCGATGGTCTGAAAATTTGCTCAAGCCGACCATGTCGAGAAAATAGTCGACCCGTTTTTGGCGTTCTTCGGCCGAGATATCAGGGCGACGAAGCAGGGGGTATTCGACATTTTCGGCGGCGGAAAGGACTGGGAGCAGATTGAATGTCTGGAAAATAAAGCCAATCGAGCGCGCTCTCAGGTCAGCTAACTCATTAGGGGATTTTTCCGAGACGTCTTCTTCGTTAATGAAAATCTTGCCGCGGGTCGGGGTATCGATACAGCCAATCAGGTTTAGCAGCGTGGTCTTTCCACTGCCTGATGGGCCTGATATAGCGAGAAAGACGCCGGCATCAATGGACCATGTAATATCATGGAGCGCCTGGACGGTTTGCTCGCCGAGTTGATAATCCTTAAAGACGTGTTCGACTCGGACAACACTCATGGTCGGTTACCGCGGACAGTGGTTATATCGGAATACGGAAGGAGAATAATCATGGTGCGTAAAGATAGTTCTCGAAATGGCAGATGGAGTCTTGCTCTCGCGTCTGGCCTTTTCTTCTTGCTCCAGTCATTGACTGCGTTGGCGCAAGACGCAGGTACCAGTTCTACGTCAGCTGATGATGCTCTCGCACGCAGTATAGTGGAAAAGGCGGACAAGGTTCGTTTCCCATCCGAAGGCTTTCAGGTTGACATTGTAATAAATTCATCTCGACCAGACAAAGACGCGGATATGCGCAAATTCCGGGTGCTTTCCAAAGGAAACGAGAACACAGTTGTCATGGTGACTGAGCCCGCTTCGGAGCGCGGGCAAATCATCCTGATGAAAGGTCGTGATCTTTGGGTCTTTATGCCGGAAGTTTCTCAGCCAGTTCGTATTTCGCTCGCCCAGCGTTTGACCGGACAGGTGGCGAATGGCGATTTGGCGCGAGCTAATTTTTCCGGTGATTACAATCCACGAATCTTGCGCAGTGAGACTATCGGCAACGACAGATTTCACGTGCTTGAATTGAATGCTGTTGATCGAAGTGTTACCTACCAACGCGTAGTTTATTGGGTTAATGAGAAATCGTCGTGGCCCTTGAAGGCTGAGTTCTATTCCCTATCCAATCGCCTGATGAAGAAATGCAGCTACGAGAACTTCCAGACCTTGGCTGGTCGGATTCGCCCGACTCGCTTGGTTATGGAGGATGCATTAAGGATTGGCGAAAAGTCAGTGCTTGAGTACAGTGAGATGAAATTGCGTGATTTGCCCGACAAAATTTTTACTAAAGATTATCTTAAGAAATTAGATTAAATAATTAATTTAATTAGATGAATTTAAATATGAATAAAGTAATTCCAGTTGTCCTTTCCGGTGGTTCTGGAACCCGTCTGTGGCCGTTGTCCCGAGAAAAATATCCCAAGCAGTTGTTGCCGCTGGTTGGTGATGATTCGATGTTGCAGGAGACGGTAGGGCGCCTTGATGGGCTAGCTGGATTGTCTGAGCCGCTTCTTGTCTGCAATGAAGAGCATCGGTTTGTGGTGGCTGAACAGCTTCGTGTGCTGGGAAAACATGGGCAGATATTGCTTGAGCCATTTGGTCGGAATACCGCACCGGCGCTCACGCTGGCTGCCTTGCTGGCTCGGGAAAATGGCGATGATCCCGTTCTGGTGGTCATGCCGGCTGATCATGTGATTCTGGAGAGGGATGTTTTCCGGGGCGCCGTTGCCAATGCGGTGAAACTCGCTGAACAAGGACTTGCCGTAACTTTCGGCATCACACCGGATTGCCCTGAGACAGGCTACGGCTACATCCAGCGTGGAACTGGTATAGCCAGTGAGGGCGAGGCATTCTCCCTCCGTCGGTTTGTCGAGAAGCCGGACCGTGAAACAGCTCAAACTTATCTGGATTCAGGTGACTATCTTTGGAATAGCGGCATTTTTGTGCTGCGGGCGTCGACTTGGTTGTCTGCGCTGGAGATTTGCCGGCCGGATATCCTGGCCGCCTGTACCAAGGCTTTGACTGGCGTTAGCCAGGACGGCGACTTTGTGCGGGTTGATCGTGCCGAGTTTGAGTGCTGTCCGTCGGATTCCATCGACTATGCGGTCATGGAGCGCCTATCTGGAGGGCAGGAAAACTTGCCGAAAAGTGCGGTCATCCCGCTTTCGGCCGGTTGGTCCGATGTGGGGGCCTGGGATGCGCTCTGGAAGGTGTTGCCCAAGTGCGGCGCTGGAAATGCGGTGCGGGGCGATGTGATGCTCGAGTCCTGTCAGAACACCTTGGCGTTTTCCGAAAGTCGCCTGGTGACCTGTATTGGTCTCAATGATCTGGTCGTCGTTGAAACCAACGATGCCGTACTGGTGGCCCACCATGACGCGACGCAGGATGTCAAAAAGATTGTTGATCGCCTGAAGGCTGAGAAGCGCTCGGTGGCGCAATGGCATCGCAAGATTCATCGGCCTTGGGGATGGTACGATGGGGTCGATTCAGGTCAGCGATTCCAGGTTAAACGGATCTGCGTGAAGCCCGGGGCGTCGTTGTCACTGCAGATGCACCACCATCGGGCCGAGCACTGGATCGTCGTCACCGGCACGGCGAAGGTGACCAAGGGTGATGAGGCGTTTCTGGTTTCTGAAAACCAGTCGACCTACATTCCGCTGGGTACCAAGCACCGTCTGGAGAATCCGGGGATCGTGCCGCTCGAAATGATCGAGGTTCAGTCAGGCAGCTATCTCGGCGAGGACGACATCGTCCGCTTCGAAGATACCTACGGGCGCAACTGATCAGTCGAAGAGGAGGGCTGCTGCGACTTTGCGGCCCTCGGCTGCAAGGATGTTGTAGGTGCGACAGGCGGCTTGTAGGTCCATCACATCCAGCCCAATCCCGGCTGCGGCGAATGGGCGGAGCAGGGCGCCAGGCGGGAAACGCAGTCGGCTACCGGTGCCAAGCAGGATGATTTCCGTCCCCAGTTCAAGCAGTCGCTGCATGTCTGCTTCGGTCAGCGATTCAAGCTTTGCCGAGGTCCAGTCGGGAATGATCGACTCCGGCAGCAGGATCAGATTGGTGCTGTATTTTTCCTGATTGACCGCAATATAGTCCTCGCCGTAAGCGGTGAACAGGTTGAGACCAGCGGTATTGGGGATGTGAAGTTTCACTGCGCGATCATTCCGAAAAGCCCGCCGAAATTGCGGTGCACCATGCGATAAAGTAGGATTATACCTTTGGCCTTTGTGGGCCAAGCCGCCACGCCGGAAGATTCGCATGAAACACGTCAAGAAATCCGCCAAACTCGCCAACGTCTGTTACGACATTCGCGGCCCTGTGCTGCAAAAAGCCAAGCAGATGGAGGAAGAGGGGCACAAGATCATCAAGCTGAACATCGGCAACCTGGCCGCGTTCGGTTTCGATTCGCCCGAAGAAATCCAGCAGGACATGATCCGCAACCTGCCGAACGCGGCAGGGTATACCGATTCGAAGGGTATTTTTGCGGCACGCAAGGCGATCATGCACTACACCCAGCAAAAGGGTATCAAGGGCGTGACGCTGGAAGACATCTATGTCGGCAACGGTGTTTCCGAACTGATCGTGATGGCGATGAATGCGCTGCTCGACGCCGGTGACGAAGTGCTGGTGCCTGCTCCGGACTACCCGCTGTGGACAGCAGCAATCAGCCTCTCAGGCGGTACGCCAAAGCACTACCTGTGCGACGAGAGCAAGGGCTGGTTGCCCGATCTGGACGATATCCGCAGCAAGATCAACGCCCATACCAAGGCGATCGTGCTGATCAACCCGAACAACCCGACCGGCGCCCTGTATCCGGATGATCTGCTCTGCGAAATCATCGATATCGCCCGACAGCATCACCTGACCATCTACGCCGACGAGGTGTACGACAAGGTGCTTTACGACGATGCGCAGCATACGTCGATTGCCTCGCTGGCCGAGGATGTGCTGATGATCACCTTCAACGGGCTGTCGAAGAACTATCGTTCCTGCGGCTACCGCGCTGGCTGGATGGTGGTTTCGGGCGACAAGCGCCATGCCAAGGACTATATCGAAGGCCTGGATATGCTGGCCTCGATGCGCCTGTGCGCCAATGCACCGGGTCAGCACGGCATCCAAACGGCGCTGGGTGGCTACCAGAGCATCAACGACCTGATCAAGGATGGCGGCCGCCTGCGCCGTCAGCGCGATATCGCCCATGAACTGATCACGGCCATTCCAGGCGTTAGCTGCGTCAAGCCCAAGGCGGCACTGTACATGTTCCCGAAGCTTGATCCGAAGGTCTATCCGATCAAGAACGACCAGCAGTTCATTTCCGAGCTGCTGCAGGAAGAAAAAGTGCTGCTGGTTCAGGGGACAGGCTTCAACTGGCCTCATCCTGACCATTTCCGTCTCGTCTTCCTGCCTCACGAAGATGATCTGCGGGAGGCCATCGGCCGTATCGCCCGTTTCCTCGAAAACTATCGCAAGCGTCACAACACCAACCAACTCATTAAAGACTGAACATGAAACCCATCAATGTTGGCCTTATCGGCATCGGCACCGTCGGCGGTGGCACCTGGACCGTTCTCAAGCGCAACGAGGAAGAAATTACCCGTCGTGCCGGCCGTCCGATTCGCATTACGGCCGTGGCCGATAAGAATGTTGCACTCGCCAAGCAAATTACTGGTGGTGCAGCACGTGTTACCGATGACGCTTTCTCGCTAGTCAATGACCCGGAAATCGACATCATCGTTGAGCTGATCGGCGGCTACGGCGTGGCCAAGGAAGTGGTCATGCAGGCCATCGCCAATGGCAAGCACGTCGTTACGGCCAATAAGGCGTTGCTCGCTGTGCATGGCACCGAGATTTTCACGGCTGCCCAGCAGAAGGGCGTCATGGTTGCCTTCGAAGCTGCCGTGGCCGGCGGCATCCCCATCATCAAGGCGCTGCGCGAAGGCCTGACCGCCAACCGTATCGAATGGGCGGCCGGCATCATCAACGGCACGACCAACTTCATCCTGTCCGAAATGCGCGACAAGGGCCTGTCCTTCGACGACGTGCTGAAAGAAGCTCAGCGTCTGGGTTACGCCGAAGCCGATCCGACCTTCGATATCGAAGGTGTCGATGCTGCCCACAAGGCAACGCTGATTGCTTCCATCGCCTACGGCATTCCGGTCCAGTTCGACAAGGCTTACATTGAAGGCATCACCAAGCTGGAGGCCTCCGACATCAAGTATGCCGAGCAACTGGGCTATCGTATCAAGCTGCTCGGCATTGCCAAGCGCCGCGAGAAGGGTATTGAGCTGCGCGTGCATCCGACGCTGATTCCGGCCAAGCGCCTGCTGGCCAACGTCGAAGGCGCGATGAACGCCGTCATGGTCAAGGGCGATGCCGTCGGAATTACGCTGTATTACGGCAAGGGCGCCGGTGCCGAACCGACTGCTTCTGCCGTGATTGCTGACATCGTCGACGTCACCCGCCTGGCTACCGCTGATGCCGCACACCGCGTTCCGCACCTGGCCTTTCAGCCGGATGCCATGTCCAGCCTGCCAATCCTGCCGATGAGCGAAGTCGAGACCGGCTACTACCTGCGCTTGCGAGTCGAGGACAAGCCGGGCGTGCTGGCCGATATCACCCGCATTCTGGCCGATCAGGCGATCTCGATCGACGCCATGCTGCAGCGTGAACCGGAAGAAGGTGAAGGCGAGACCGACATCATCATCCTGACCCATATCTGCAAGGAAAGCGCTGCCGATGCGGCCATCGCCAAGATTGAAGGCCTGTCTGCCCAGAAGGGCAAGGTCAAGCGGATTCGTCTGGAAGAGCTGCAGTAAGCTGGATTTGCCTGATGCATGAAAACGGGAGCTTCGGGCTCCCGTTTTTATTGGCGTTAGCCTTGCTGGTCTGCTTCTTGGGCCAACGGGCGCGCATAATTCAAGCTTGGGTACTCATTGAAATCTGCAGAGACAATGCCGTCACTTCACGACCAGCTTCGCCATGCAATGCCCCAATTGCGTCTGACGCCGTTGCTGATCACCGCTAATGTCCTGATTTTCGTAGTGATGCTGTTCAACGGCGCGAGTCTTTGGCATACGCAAAACACCATCCAGCTGGCTTGGGGCGCCAATTTTGGGCCAGCGACCCAGGATGGTGAATGGTGGCGACTCGGGAGTGCGCTCTTTCTGCATTTCGGCGTCCTGCATCTGCTCCTGAACATGGGGGCATTGTGGGATGTCGGCCAGTGGGTCGAGCGCATGTACGGTAGCTTGCGATTCGCCGGCATCTATCTGGTTGCCGGCCTGGCCGGAAATCTTCTGTCGCTGGTGGCAAATGCCGGGGCCGCAGTATCGGGTGGCGCATCAGGTGCCATTTTCGGCATTTACGGAGCACTACTCAGTTATCTATGGCTTGAACGCTCGAGAATCCATCCCGGTGAATTCCGCTGGTTGTTCTGGGCGGCGATTGGTTTTTCCGGGGTGACCATCGTTTTCGGATTGCTGGTTCCCGGCATCGACAACGCCGCCCACGTTGGTGGATGGATTGCCGGCGTTCTGATGGGGGCGCTGTTGATCAGGTCAGAGCCTGCCGTCGAGGCTGGACCGCAACTCGGCAGATGGGTATCCGGGCTGTTTTTGCTCTTTCTTGTCTCGGTCATGGTGAGCCAGATTCCGAAGCCAGCCTATCGCTGGAGTGAAGAAAAGCTGATTCGCGGGGAGGTCGTTGAATTTCTCCAGGAGGATGCAGCAATTACCCGAAACTGGGAGAGTCTCATGTCGCAAGGCGGGAAGCTGGGCGTATCCGCAGACGTGCTGGCTGATGCCATTGAGCGCATGGTGGCCGACCGATACGACCAAAGCTTTGAGGAGCTCTTGGCCTTGCCATTGGATGAGAACTTGCCGTCTGCTCAAACGGTTGAGCATTTGAAGCACTATGCCGAACAGCGGCGTGATGCTTCGCGAACGATGGTGGAAGGATTGCGGACCAGGGATAAGGCAAAGATCAGGAAAGCGCTGGATCAGGCGCGCCAGTCCGGGAAGGACAAGTGATGGGTGCGGTTGTCTTTAGCAGATGGCCTGATCGGGATGGGGTTATTCCAATTCGGATCAAGGAAATGGGGGCAGTAGCCCGGCAGAATCGCTACCAATTGCCATCCCGGCAAGCCAATTCAGGAGCTACCATGCAAACCATTCATCACGTTCACTCATGCGACCGTCCGACTGCCGAAGCCCTCTATCCATTCGATGCTCGCGGTATCGCCAAACGCTTCCGCCACGCTGCGATTTTCGGTGCGCTTGATTCGCTTCAGCCTGGAGAAACCATGCGCTTTTGCAATGATCACGATCCCTTGCCGCTTCTGGCTCAGCTGCAGCACCGCTATGGTCCGCACCTGAGCATCGAATACCAGCAGCGTGAGCCCGGTGCGATCGTGATTGACTTTACCGTTGTTGGCTGAGTGATACCGACCGCGAGCCTCAGCCTTCTTTCCTTGATCGCCAGTGCAATGCTGGCGTTGAGTGGTTGGGGTTCGCCTTTGGCGGTAGCGCATCTGGCGTTTGCCGTCGGCATCGTGCCCTTGATATTTGCGGCGATGATGCATTTCGTGCCGGTGCTGACCCGTACTGGCGATACCGATCCGCGATTGGTTGGATTGCCGATGATCGCCCAGGCGACAGGCCTGGTCGCTGTGGCCGGCATGCAGGGCTGGTTGGCTTACGATTTTGTCTATGCGGCAGCGACCCTCGACCTCATTCTGGCGGGCGTCTTGTTGAACTGGATTGCGCTTCGGGCCAGAGCATCCCTCGGCTCGCCCCACCCGGGATGGCGCTGGTACGGTGTGGCGCTCGGCTGTCTGGTTCTGGCCTTGAGCGCCATTCTGCTCATTCCGGTCTGGCCATCGTATTGGCGAGCCCTGCGGCTTTTTCACATGCATCTCAACATACTCGGTCTCGTCGGTCTGGCGGCACTGGGTACCTTGCCTGTCCTGTTGCCGACAGCGCTAGGCAAACCCGATCCGGAAGCTGCCGGCTGGCTGCGTCGACGCTTGTGGCTGGTGGCCTCCGGCGCATTGGTGATTGCTACCGGAGCGATCATCGCATGGCCATTTGCTGCGCCGGGAACTGCGCTACTGCTGGTGGCGGCGCTCGGGCTGGCGGGGCAGTGGATCCGGCGCTTCGGGGCATGGTCGCTGCTCCGCGATGGCGTGGCGGCTTCGTTACTGGCCGCGCTCATGGGACTGATGATCACGCTGGTTGCAGGCCTGCTGCATGGCGCCGGGGTATTGCCGACGCGCCCGTCTTTGCTGGCTTGGGGGGCTGGGTTCTTGCTGCCATTGGTGACTGGTGCGCTCAGCCAGCTGTTGCCAGTTTGGCGCTGGCCGGGGCCGACGATACCAGCGCGTAACCTGATGCGCCAGAAGCTGGCGGCCAGTGGCACCTGGCGTGGCCTGCTTTTCCTCGCCTCGGCGCTTGCCTTGCTGTCAGGGCATGAACGGCTAGGTGGTGCTTTTGTGGCCTGTGGACTGGCACTCTTTATCATTGCGCTCCTCCAAGCCGTGCGCACGCATCGCTCGACGCGGTAAAATCGCTGCTTTTCGCTTTTCAGGTTTCCGCCATGCGCTATATCTCGACTCGCGGTCACGCCGCGCCCCAGTCCTTCTGCGACATCCTTCTTGGTGGCCTGGCCCCGGATGGCGGCCTCTATCTGCCTGAAACCTACCCGCAGGTCAGCCGGGCCGATCTCGACGCCTGGCGCAAGCTGTCGTATGCCGACCTGGCCTACGAAATTCTTTCCAAGTTCATCACCGATATTCCTGCCGCCGATCTGAAGGCGCTGGTCGCCAAGACCTACACGGCGCAGGTTTATTGCCATACCCGCAACGGCGGTAATGCGGCCCAGATCACGCCGCTGACCAGACTCGAAGACGGCCTCTACACGCAGGAACTGTCCAATGGCCCGACGCTGGCCTTCAAGGACATGGCCATGCAGCTGCTCGGCAACCTGTTCGAGTATGTCCTCGACAAGCGCGGCGAGGCTATCAATATCCTCGGCGCCACCTCTGGCGATACCGGTTCGGCTGCCGAGTACGCCATGCGCGGCAAGCACAACGTCAAGGTTTTCATGCTCTCGCCGGATGGCAAGATGAGCGCCTTCCAGCGCGCCCAGATGTATTCGCTGCAGGATGCCAATATCTTCAACATCGCCGTGACCGGCATGTTCGACGACGCCCAGGACATCGTAAAGGCCGTTTCCAACGATGCTGCCTTCAAGGCCAAATACAAGATCGGCGCCGTCAATTCAATCAACTGGGCGCGCGTTGCCGCCCAGATTGTCTATTACTTCCAGGGCTATTTCCTGGCCACCAAATCGAACGACGAACAGGTCGCGTTCACCGTACCGTCCGGAAACTTCGGCAACATCTGCGCCGGGCACATCGCCCGTCAGATGGGCTTGCCGATTGCCCGTCTCGTTTTGGCGACCAATGAAAACGACGTGCTCGACGAGTTCTTCCGCACCGGCGTCTACCGTCCGCGTACCTCGGCCGAAACCAGCATTACATCCAGCCCGTCGATGGACATTTCCAAAGCCTCCAATTTCGAGCGTTTCGTGTTCGATCTGGTCGGCCGCGATCCCGCGGTCGTCAAGGAATTGTGGTCCAAGGTAGACAAGGGTGAAGCCTTCGATCTGTCGGCTACCGATTACTGGAAAAATCTGCCGAAGTTTGGGTTCGTCTCCGGCAAGAGTTCGCACATCGACCGGATCAATACGATCCGCTTTGCACAAGGTCGCTACAACGTGATGCTCGACACCCATACCGCCGATGGCCTGAAAGTGGCGCTGGAACATCGTCTGCCGAATGTGCCGATGATCGTTCTGGAAACCGCTCAGCCAGCCAAGTTCGAGGAAACCATCCGCGAGGCGCTGGGTACCGAGCCGGTTCGTCCGGCAGATCTGGCCGGCATCGAGAACTTGCCGCAACGTGTCGTGGTCATGGCACCGGATGTCGAGGCGGTCAAGCGTTACCTCGTCGAGCGCGTCTGAGCGCTCTGCATCGAAAAGGCAAGGGCAGCCCAAAGCTGCCCTTTTTCTTGCCTAGAAATACCAGGCCACGGCAGCCTTGAAGCGCCCGTCCTGTATGACGGGTACGACAACCATCGATGTCAGGCCGGCGGCGCTTGCCGCCCGCGCGGCTGGCCCGGGTTCAAAAACCAGACTGCCGCGCACCGCCGGGATGCCTTTTTTCCAGGATTCGCCAATTGCGCCCTCCCATGGGGCGATGGTGGCTTCACCGTGACACTCGGAAAGATGCGGCATCTGGTCGCAATCACCCGCCCCGAAACGCAGGCCGCTGGCATCGTCGTTCGGCACCCAGATTTCGAAGCGGCGGGCAATCGGCGTGCCGAGCGCTGACAAAAAGGTCATCACCACGGCCTGTTTGCTGTCGTAGGAGCACGGAATGCCGACGCCCTTGCTGATCCCGATCTTGACGTCGCTATCCCGGCGCAGGGTGCGTTTCGAACTGAGCAGATCCTGCATGATGCAGGGCATGCCGCTTTGCCAGACTGTGCCGGGCAGGCCGAAGCCGGGACGGAATTTGGTGTGGCGGGCCGTCCATTCGAAGGTTTCGGCCGTTCCGTAATACCCGTCATCCATGCCAATATCGAAGGAATCGGCGGGTGTATTGCTCCAGATCTCGATTCCGCCGACGTTGTCGACGTCGTCGCCGATGAAGAAGACGATCACCGCCTGCAGGTAGTCGCCGGCGAAGATGGGCAGGGCGATGCCCGCTGTCAGCCCGGCTTTCCTGGCGGCTTCGGTACGCAGGAAGTAGCTGTTGTCGAAACTGTGCAGGATAACTGGCCGGCGGGCCGCCCAAGCCTTGCCCGGAAGCCCCTCATCGTAGCCGAAGGTGATGGTTTCGCTGGCGCCCTTGAACTCGGCCAGTTCCCCATAGAGGCCATCGAAAAACTCAAGATGGGTGCGTTTCTGGTTGGGCACCCAGATTTCAGTTACCCGGATCAGTGTTTTCATGTTGTCGCAATCCTGACAATGTTGGTATGAAGACGTTTTGTCCGGTGTCGGCGTTGACCCCTGGATAGAAGGCTGCTGCACAATGGCAAGCAATGGCGATCAGCCTCGGGCGGCGTTGCCCGGAGTAGATAAAGCAAGTTTCAAACCGGATAATGGAATTCACGACAATGACTACTTTCGATCACGAGGCTTTCTGGTCTGCACGCTACCGTGGCGTTGGCGACGACTATCTGTTCGGCACGGCGCCCAACAAGTTTCTCGCTTCGCAGGGCGAACACTTTGGCGACGGTATGAGTGTGCTTTCGGTGGCCGACGGAGAGGGTCGCAATGCCGTCTGGCTGGCCGAGCAGGGCTGCCAAGTGACCGCTACCGAGATTTCTCCGGTGGCCTTGGAAAAAGCCGCCAAGCTGGCGCGAGCGAGACATGTGGTCATCGATTTGGTCAGGGCCGATATCCTGAATTGGGATTGGCCTGAGGCGGCCTACGATGCGGTCGTTGGCATCTTCATCCAGTTCGCGACTCCGGCTGAACGGCCGCGGCAGATGGCGGGAATGAAGCAGGCGGTCAAACCGGGGGGATTGCTGTTCCTGCAGGGTTATACACCGAAGCAGCTCGAGTACCGGACGGGTGGTCCGTCAGCCGTTGAAAGCCTCTACACCGAGGAACTGCTGCGTGAACTGTTTGCCGATTGGGAGATCGTTCTGCTCCGCGAACACGAAGATACGATCGAAGAGGGGGTGGCGCACGCTGGCCGATCAGCCCTGATCGACTTTGTGGCGCGCAAACCTACAGGTAAATGACTGCAGGAAAGACGGCGACAGCCAGCACCAAAACCAGCCATTCGAGGTTATGCCGGGCCAGGTAGCCCGTGAAGTGCATGACCAGAATCGAAATGGCGACAACGTAGAACAGCGCGAACAGCATTTGGGGCTCCCCTGATTTTTCGTATTTGGCCTATCTGCGGGCAATTATGACGATAAACAGGCAAAAAACCTAGCCAACGAAGCGCATCGACAGATCGAGCGCCTTGACGTCCTTGGTTAGCGCGCCGACCGAAATTCTGTCGACACCCGTTTCGGCAATGCCGCGTATGGTTTCCAGTGTGACATTGCCCGAGGCTTCGAGAATGGCTCGGCCGGCGTTGATCCGTGCGGCTTCGCGCATCATGTCGAGGCTGAAATTGTCGAGCAGGATCATCATTGCGCCGGCATTCAGCGCCTGGTTCAGTTCGTCGATGCTTTCGACTTCGATCTGGATGAACTTGCAGCGGTCCTTGGCCTGTTCGGCCACCTGCTTGGCGGCTGCCATTGCCTGAGCGATGCCGCCAGCCGCATGGATGTGGTTTTCCTTGATCAGGATGGCATCCCATAGTGCCAGACGATGGTTACCGCCACCGCCCGCCCGGACGGCATATTTCTGCGCAATGCGCAGGCCGGGGAGGGTCTTGCGGGTATCAACCACCTGGGCTTTGGTGCCGGCGATGGTGTCGGCGTAAATGCGGGCCTTGCTGGCGACAGCAGAAAGCAGTTGCAGGAAATTCAGTGCGCTGCGCTCGGCGGTGAGCAGGGCGCGGCCGTTGCCGTCGATTTCGCACAGCAACTGGTTGGCGGCTATCCGGTCGCCATCGGCGCCATGCCAGATAATGCTGGCGCTCGGGTCGAGGCGGGCGACGCATTCTGAAAACCAGGCGGTGCCACAAAGGACACCGGCTTCACGGGAGATGACGGTGGCTTTGACCTGGCGGTCGCCGGGGACGAGGCTGGCGGTCAGGTCGCCGGCACCGACGTCTTCGCTCAGGGCGGCATCCACATTGCGGGAAATCTCGGCAGCAAGCGGGTAATCGAATTCGATGGTCATATCAGTTTTCGGGCAGCATTTGAGGTGGGCATTTTACAGGCTGGTATTGCCGATGACCCACTCATTGAAGAGATCGCGTGAGGCGTCGATGATTTCCCCGGCGGTCAGGCCGATTGGGCCAGTGCCACCGGCCACCAGGCGGTCAGCCGCCGCACCATGCAGATGGACGGCAGCCAGCAGGGCCATTTCCGGCGGCCAGTTCTGGGAGAGCAGGGCAACGATCAGGCCGCTCAGTACATCGCCCATGCCGGCGGTGGCCATGCCGGGGTTGCCGGTGGTGTTGATCCACCAGCGGCCATCGACTGTCGCAATGACGGTGCCGCAGCCCTTGAGGGCGATATGGCTACGGTAGCGCTCGGCCAGTTCGCAGGCAGCCTTGATCCGGTCGTTCTGGATATCGCGCACCGAACAGCCGAGCAGGCGGGCAGCTTCGGCCGGATGCGGAGTCAGGATGGCGGGCCCGACGCGGTTGTAGAGGTTGCCTTCGAGGCGGCCATCTTCGGCCAGCAGATTCAGTGCATCGGCATCGAGAACGATCTGCACAGGGGCTTTGAGCGACTGCTCGAGGAGGCGGAGGGCTTCGGCCGAGCGACCGAGTCCAGGGCCACAGGCCAGCGCCTGAAGATCCGTTTGCAGCAGGGTATCGGCCCGGCGCATCATCAATTCCGGCTGCTGCAGATCGACCGAAGGCGCTTCCGGATCGAGCATGCCGAGATAGACGCGCCCGGCCCCCAGCTTGAGGGCCGCCCGGCCAGCCAGAAATGCGGCACCGACCATGGACTTGGCGCCACCGAGGATGCCGGCGCTGCCAAAGCTGCCTTTGTGCGTATTGTTGCGGCGGGGCTTGAGGCGTGAGGCGAAGTCGGCCAGGCTGAGTACCTGTCCATCCGGCCGGATTTCAGCGGCCGGGTCAAGATCGAGGTTGGCGACACGGATTTCACCACAATGATCCGGTCCGTCAGCGGTCAATAATCCAGGCTTGGCTGCAATGAAAGTGATGGTGTGAGTGGCATGGATGACTGGCGTCAGGGCGACGCCCGTATCGGCATTGAGACCGGACGGGCAGTCGAGGGCGAGCATGGGGCAGTTGTCGCGTTCGGCCAGGCTGTTGGCGGCCGCAATCCCTTGTGCGTAGTCACCTTCCGGTGCGCGGGTGAGTCCGATGCCGAACAGGCCATCGACAATCAGCGACCAGCGGGTATCTTCCGGAATGCGATCGCTTGTGACGCCACCGGCAGCGACGTAGCGCCGGCGGGCGGCAGCGGCGTCCGGGGGGAGCTTGTCGGGGTCGGCGGAAAAGACCACGCAGACGTCAAAGAATCGTTGCCGCAACAGGTGCGCCACCTCGAATGCGTCGCCGCCATTGTTGCCGGGGCCGGCCAGGACCAGAACCGGGTGATTCTGTTCGCCGGCCAGCATCGCCGCCCATTCGGCCGCGGAGGCACCGGCACGCTGCATCAGCGGCTCATTGGCATGCCGGCTCTCAATGCGACGAAGCGTGGTGCTCAGGTAGAGGCTGGGTGGATTCATGGCAAGCCGATGGTGACGTTCTTTCCGGTTCAGGGTTTCTTGCGAACATGCTTGAGGATAACGGCGAGCAGCTTGTCCGGATCGATGGGCTTGGCGATATGGTCAATCATGCCGGAAGCAAGGCAGGCATCCCTCTCTTCGGTCAGGGCGTGGGCGGTTTGCCCGATGATCGGCAATGCCGGCGCGATACGTGAAATTTCACGCGATGCCTCGTGGCCATTCATCACCGGCATCTGGATATCCATCAGCAGCACGTCGAAATTGCTAGCGCCATGCTGCCGGATTTTATCGACGGCCTCCTGGCCGTTGCCGACCATGCTGACCTCCGCGCCTAAATCATGCAGGATGGCCTCCATGATTTCCTGATTGATATCGATGTCTTCAGCGACCAGAATACGGATTCCGGCCAGCGGCTTGGCTTCAGGGAGCGGAGCTTCCGGCAGGGGAATTGCGGCAGGCGCCGTTACGACGGGCAGGTAGGGCAGGCGGACTTCGAAGGTGCTGCCGCTATCGGGGGTGCTTTCGAGATGGATGCTGCCATCCATCAGTTTGATCAGATGCGCGGTAATGGCCAGCCCGAGGCCTGTGCCACCAAAACGGCGAGTGGTTGAATTGTCACCTTGCTCGAAGGGATTGAATATCTTGTCGGATTGTTCGTGGGTGATGCCGATTCCGGTATCGCTGATCTTGAAGACGAGTTGATTACCCTCAAGAGTGGCGTCAAGTGTTACCGAGCCACTTGCGGTGAACTTGACCGCATTGGAAAGCAGGTTCAGGAGTATCTGACGCAGGCGCAGCGAATCACTTTGGCAGTGAGCCGGCAGGTTTTCGGCAACGTGCAGCTGCAGGGCAAGTTTTTTGGCGTTGGCGCGTTCCTGCATCAGCTCGATCGACTCGGCAAGAATCGAGGAGAGATCGACATCGGTCGATTCGATCTTGAGCATGCCGGCTTCCATTTTCGAAAAATCGAGAATGTCATTGATGATGCCGAGCAGGAGTTTGCCCGAGTGGGTGATCTTGGCGAAGGCATCGTGCGCCTTGCTGCCTTCGGTCGTGTGGCGGCTGCCGATATGGGCCATGCCGAGAACGCCATGCAAGGGGGTGCGTATTTCGTGGCTCATCTTGGCCAGGAATTCGCTCTTTGCCGTTGCCAGCCGCTCGGCTTCGGCGCGAGAGGCTTCAAGATCGGCGGTTCTCAGTTCAACCAGCTGCTCAAGGTGGTCGCGATAATGTTCCAGTTCGGCAGACATCGCCTTCATTTCGGAGATGTCGGCAATGAACCCATGCCAGAGCGTACTGCCATCGCTGCTGCGCTCCGGTTGAGCGTTGATCATCAACCACTTGATCTGGCCATCCGGCATGCGGATGCGGTAATCGACATGCCATGGAGAAAGCGTTTTTGCCGACTCTTGCATGCTGGCCACAAAGTGTTCTACATCATCCGGGTGCATCATGTCGCGGAGCGGGCGAACCTGATTCTCGACCTCGTCGGCAGAAAAGCCATAGATATCCCGGATGCCATCGCTGGCAAACGGGAAGGCGCTGTGGCCATCCGGAAAGAGGCGGTATTGGAAGACGACTCCCGGTACGTAGGAAACGATACGCCGCAGACGGTCGTTGGCCGCATGCTCGGCCGCCTTTGCTTCTTCGTTGATGATGACTTCCTGCAAACCGTTCAGGGCTTCGGTCAGCAGGCCGATTTCATCCTGCCGAACGACTGGCAGGGCTTGTCTCGGAATTTTGCCATCGCGCATCTGACGCAACAGCAAAGAGGTTTCCGAGAGCGGGCGAAGTTGCAGGCGCAGCCACCACCAGCTGGCGATGGTGGCAACCAGCGTCAGGATCAGGGAAATAACGATCAAGTGGCGCTCCATGGCTCGAATGGGCGCAAAAGCCTCTTCGACCGGGAGCACGGCATGCATCAGCCAGCCTGTGCTGGGAATTCGTTTATTCGAGGACAGTTCGACCACACCGCGGGAGCTCTTGGCGATGCCCGAGCCTTCATAGCCGTTGATATAGCTGTCATAGACCGGATTGATGCCAGGTGGCGGACCGGCTTTCATGACGCGGCGCTTGTCTGAGGAGGCGACGAAAAGTCGCTTGGCCGGGGCTGTGAGCAGAAAGTCACCGGTGTTACCGTATTTTGCCGCGCTGATTTCGTCGAGGAAATTGGGCAGGGCGAGGTTGGTGACACCAATGACCAGGCCGATGGTCTGATGTTCCGGATTCAGAATGGGAACAATTATCGTGAATACCGGCATGCCGCCGTTTGGACTGAAAATTGGATCGGAGATCTGGCGAACGCCCGTGCTCAGGGCTTTGGCGATGAAATCAAAATTGGCGTAGTTGGTTCCGGTTCGTCCTTGTTCGATGGGACTGTCAGCAATTGCCGTGCCCTGACCGTCGGTGATAATGATGCCTCTGTTGAAAAAACGTTCGGGGATTCTGCGTCTTTCAAGTAGTTGTTGGGCGGCAGTGGGCGACGCAAGGATGTCAGCTGTCAGACTGCTGGCAATCGATTCGGCAATGCTCAGGCGTTCAAGGATAGAGCGGTCAATTTCGTTGGCGATCAGCGAAACGGTAGAGAACTGTTGCGCCGAAATGGTTTCCGCCATATCGCGATGCAGCAACTGGCTAAGCGCAATCGCCGTTGTCCAGAGAATGCCCAGCACCACGATCAATGTGCCAACCGCAATGCGAGTCTGAAGGGAACGCCAGTTGAACAGGCCAAACATCGTTTTCAAATCTCTCCTGAGGCCATCGTAATACGCGCGAATGGATCAGCGTTCATGCAAACCTGACTTCACATTCCGGTCTTGCTTCAATCGGACCGGCAGATCGTGTCCAAGCGTTACTCTAACTGCCCAGAAGCGCTTTGGCGAGGTGAATCGTCGTGCTGTGGATATGGACGGTATCGTTGATCTGGCGGGCATATCCACCTGCCATTGCAATCGCGACTGGGGTTCGGTGGGCTTTGCATCGAGCCAGGACCTGCCGGTCTCTTTCGGCCAGCCCGTCGAAGCTCAGGCCAAGTCGGCCTAGGCGGTCATCCTTGTAGGGGTCGGCACCGGCCAGGTAAATGACGAGATCGGGTTGGGCGATGTCAAAAGCGATGTTCAGACCTTCCTCAAGACGTGTGAGGTAAGCCTCGTCAGAACAGCCATCAGGCAGTTCGATGTCGAGATCGCTTTGTTCCTTGGCGAAGGGGAAATTGCGGGCGCCGTGGATGGAGAAGGTGAAGATGCTGTCGTCGCCGCGCAGGATGCTGGCTGTGCCGTTGCCCTGATGGACATCGCAATCGACGATCAATATCCGCTCGGCACGGCCTTCTGCCTGCATGGCGCGGGCCGCGACGGCGGCATCGTTGAAAATGCAGAAGCCTTCGCCGCGATCGCGAAAGGCGTGATGGGTGCCGCCGGCCAGGTTGGCGGCAACGCCGTCTTCCAGCGCTGCACGGCAGGCGCAGATGGTTGCCCCGGCCGAACGGCGCGAACGTTCGACCATGCCTTCGCTCCAAGGAAAGCCAATGGCCTTCTGGGCCTTTTCGGAGAGCTGGCCCGTGGCAATGGCCTGAATGTAGTCGGGGTCGTGGGCGCGGCCCAGTTCTTCGTCGGTGGCTGCGTGAGGAAGCTGGAAATCGGCTTCGCCAAACTCGCCACTGGCAAGCAGGGTCTGGCGCAGCCGGGAATATTTTTCCATTGGAAAGCGATGCCCGGCCGGCAGGGGAAGAACGAAAACATCGGTGTAGAACAGCCGCACGGCCGATGTTTCCGGATCGAGATCAGTTCAGCGCGGCAGACATCTTGCGGCGGAATTCGCGGATCAGGTCGTCGTACTGATCGCTACCGCCGAGTGCTTCGAACAGTTGCAGCAATGCCTTGCGGCCGGCGCCTTCGTCGAAGGCACGGTCGCGGATGACAACTTCCAGCGCGGCTTCCATCGCTTCGCGGAAACGGCTCTGCGCGGCATAGGCGCGGGACAGTTCCAGGCGGGCGCCATGATCGGCCGGGTTGGCCGCGAGCCTGGCTTCAATTTCTGCGGTGTCAGCGGCGCCATCGGCCAGCGCCAGGCGGGCGCGCAGGGCATTGGCGCGGTCCGGTTCGTTGGCATATTCACCAGCCAGCAGTTGCTTGGCTTCGTCAGTGCGGCCAAGTTGCAGCAATACGTCGACCGCGTCGAGCTGGACGGCCTGATCCTGCGGATTGGCCTGGCTGGCCTCGACCAGCTTGGCCAGCGCTTCGTCCAGCTTGCCTTCAATGACCAGCGCCGCCGCTTCTTCACGCAGGTTGCCCCCCGGACCGGCCGGCAGGGCGATGCGGTCGAGGAATTCGCGCACCTGGCCTTCCGGCAGGGCGCCGTTGAATTCGTCGACCAGTTGGCCCTGGAAGAGCACCTTGACCGAGGGGATGCTGCGTACGCCAAAGTGCTGGGACAGTTCCGGGAACTCGTCGGCATTGACCATGGCAAGCAGGAAGCGGCCCTTGTATTCCTCGGCTAGCTTTTCCAGCATAGGCTTCAGCGTCTTGCAGGGTTCGCACCACGGTGCCCAGAAGTCGACGACCACCGGCACGGTTTCGGCCGGCTGGAGTACCTGAGTTTCGAAGGTTTCGAGGGTAACGTCAAAGGCAAATTCGGACATGGTGGGAGCCTGTAAAAATTAGAGTCGGGCGAATTCTAACGCCAGCCGGGGGGCGGCGGTGGAATGCAGGGAAAGGCTGGTCGCATTGCCCTGAGTTAGCCAGTCGGCCACCAGTTCTGGAAAGTTCGGCGTGTCGGGCTGGGCGTTGGGCAACGCTATTTCCAGTAGCTGGAGGCTAGCCGCCGAATTTTCAAGAGGCTCACTGCCAAGGGCCAGCCAGTGGCCGCTGGCGCTGTCGGCCCAATGATCCAATTGGGCGCAGAGAATCTGGGCGTAGCGGCCTTCGTTCAGCCATTCGATTGCCAGGGTGAGCAGCAGCGACCAGTTGGCGGCAAGCTCGGTATCGAGCGGGATATGCATGGCCGATTGCAGGCCGGGCAGCATCGGCTGAATCTGGGCGGCGGCAATCGCTGGCTGGGTCGCGAGAAAATCGTAGGGCATTGGCTCTGCAGCGCCGTCGCAGATTTCCTCAAGCAGCGTGATCGTTTCGAGCCGCGGGCCGCTGGTCGATTGCCAGAGCAGGGCAGTCGGCTGGTGCCGCCGCTCTTCCGGCAGGCAGGCGAAGGCGCCGAGCAGGGCCAGTTGGGTCAGGCTGGCGGCACGGCGCAATGGCTTGCCGAGCGTGGTGCGGACGGCATTCGGGAGGTCGGCCGGCGCGAACTGCTGGCTGAGCGCGGCGTGGAGATAGACCATCAGGTGCGCTCCACAATCATGGTGGCCAGTCCGCCCCCGAAACCGATCAGGTTGAGCATGGCGCGTCGAACCGGGTCATTGTTGCGGTGAGTGATCGGCATCAGGCCGAGCTCAGGGTCCGCTTCGGCGAAACCGGCCGTCGCCGGGGTTTTTCCTGCTTCGAGGCAGGCCAGCAGTGCCACCAGTTCGGTAATGCCACTGGCGCCTAGCGTATGGCCAAGCGCGGGTTTCAGGGAGAGGAGTGGTGGCATTTCCGTGCCGAAGACCTTGTGAAGCGCAGTGGCTTCGGCGAGATCGGTGCCGGGCGAGCCGGCCGCCTGCAATTTGACCAGATCGATTTCGGCCGGACCGACATTGGCGGCTTTCAGGCTGGCAATGGCTGTGTTGGCAATTGGTCCGCCATCCGGGTCCGGGCCGGTCGTCGAGTAGCCATCCAGGCCGGTGCGCAGGCCGGTAATTTTCCACGGGCTTGGTTTTGCGGTTAGGCGAATGGCGGCTACTGCTTCGCCAAGGACCAGTCCATCGCGTCGGGCATCGAAGGGCCGGCAGGTCGTGCGCGACAGCAGTTCCATCGACGCAAAGCCGGCCAGGGTGGCGTTGTTGGCCAGTTCGAAGCCGAGCACGATCGCTTCATCAATCGCGCCGGCTGCAATCAGCGTGCTGGCCGCATCGATGGCTGAAAAGCCTGAAATGCAGGCATTCGAGAAGCTGTAACGCTGGCCGGAAAGATCCATCCATTCGGCAATTTTCCGGCTGAGCGACGCAGTTGCCAAAGGGAGGTCAAACGGCGCCCCTTGCTGCTCCAAATAGCCGATCTGGAAGGAGGAGGAGGCGATGAACAGCGGCGTTGCCGGGGCGATTTCTTCCAGTTGGCGAGCAACTTGGTGAATGGCCTGCTCGGCTCGTTGCAGCCAGTTTTCTTCGGTCAGCGGCAGGGCGAAATAGGGAAATTCACGTTCGCCCAGATGGCGCTTTCCGGCACCGGACTCGCCCTGCCACAAGGCTTCGGCAACGCCTGCCGTCGTGTCGCCACGCGCGCAAATCAGCCCGCTGTCGGCGATATAAACCGGTCGGCTCATGCGCGGCTGGCGAGCCAGGTTTCGAGGTGCTCGGCCATGTTGGCGACGCTGGACAGGATGCGACGGGTTTCCTTGCTGTCCGGCAGGCGCAGGCCGTATTTCTTCTTGATCGCCATCGAGACCTGCAGGGCGTCGAGCGAGTCGAGTTGCAGCGGGGCTTCCGGGCCGAAAAGCACTTCGTCGTCGGTAATGCTGGCCGGATCGCAATCCTTGTCACAGGCTTCGATGATCAGGGCCTTGAGTTCGAGGCGGAGGTCGGCAGTCATGATTGGGCGGCGAGAGAACGGTGGTTGAGCCAGACGGCAATGGTCAGCGCCATAGCGGCAAAGGCGAGCAACTGGGCGAGGCTGGGCAGGACGTCGGCGAAGCTGCCGTGGCGGAGCATCACGGTGTGGAAGCCTTCGAGGCCCCAGGCCATCGGCGACCATGCAGCAAGCTTTTGCATGGCAGCTGGCATTATGAACTTGGGCACCATGATGCCGCCGATGGCGCCCATCAGGATATTGCCGACGCCGCCGATCACCGTGGCCTGTTCCGAGGTCCTAGCCAGACTGGCCACCAGCAGGGCGAGCGACACGGCAGCCAGGCTGACGGCAGCGGCGACAGCCCATAGATTCAGCAGCAGCGGCAGGCTGCCCGGCAGTTCCAGCGCTTCGCTGCCGAACAGCGGCACGAGATAGAGGCCGACCAGCACCATCAGCACCGCCTGCAACTGGTTGACGATGAAGAAAGGCAGCAGCTTGCCGGCCAGGATCATATGGAATGGCAGGCCCATGGCGCGCAGGCGCTGTAAGGTGCCTTGCTGGCGTTCGATGATGAAGATCGACGAGACAGGAATGACCACGAAGAACATTGCGAAGATCAGCCAGGCCGGGACGTTCTGCTGGACCGACGAAGGCGGGCGAACGCTGCGGTCGTTGCGCACGGCGATGCTTTGGATTTCGTCTGGCCATTCGCGTTCGGCGCTGGCTCCGGGAGCGACAGGTAGACCAAACAGCTTGCCGGCGCTGCGCGTCAGTTCGTCGGCCCGCACTGCGCCCAGCGCGGCCATGACCTGATTGCGGAAAGCAAGTTGCAGGGCCGGGCTGATCGCTGGATCGAGCAGCAGTTGCATGGCTTCGGTGGGCTGCCCGTCAGCACCTGCCGGGGCCAGCAGGCGTTCGCCAAAACCCTTGGGTAGCACCAGCGCCAGGACTTGATGGCCGTTTAGGATGCCCTGGCGGGCATTTTCGGGATCGTCAGCGGCCGGCAGGCGCTTGAAGGAAACGCTCTTGTCGAGACGTTTGATCAGCGCTTTGGAGTGCTGGCTCTGGTCGAGGTCGACGACGACATAGGCGGCGTCGATGCTGACGCCCGGCGAAAAGGCGTCGCGCAGCGCCATGGTCATGACCAGAATGAAAATGGTCGGCATGATGAACAGCGCCAGCAGGCCATGCCGGTCGCGTAGCAGGGCGATCGATTCCTTGAGCCAGAGGGCGAGCAGGCGGGGTGACATGGCTCAGTCCCGCAAGGAGCGCTTGGTCAGGCGCATGAAGAACTGCTCCAGATCATGCTGGCCGAGATTCAGGTGACGGACAGTGCAGCCAGCGGCCGACAGTTCGTCGAGGAGGCGGGGCAGTGCGGCGGTCGATTTCAGGTCCAGCCGATATTGCAGGTGGCCGAGGGGGCTGGCGGTATAGCGTTCAGCAATCTCCTCAGGCAACAGCCGATCGAGCTGGAGTTCGACTTGTGGCTCGGGACTATGCAGTATGTCGGCCAGCGAACCTTCCGCCAGCAGTTGGCCCTGATCGAGGATGGCAATGCGTTGGCAGATGGCTTCGACTTCTTCCATGTAGTGGCTGGTGTAGATCACCGTCGTGCCGGCCGTCGGCAGTTCGGCAATGGCGTCGAGCAGGAAGTGGCGCGATTGCGGGTCGACGCCGACCGTCGGTTCGTCGAGCAGCAGCAGTTGCGGCTGACCGAGCAGGCCAATGGCCAGATTCAGACGCCGGCGCAGGCCGCCGGAAAGCTGCTCGGCGCGCTTGGTTGTGACCTGTTCGAGCCGCGCGAAGGCGATGGCGGCCTCGGTCTGCGCCTTCAGGTCGGCGCCTGTCAGGCCGAGTACGCCGCCGAAGAAGCGCAGGTTTTCGGCGACGGTCAGCATCGGGTAGAAGGCGTAATCCTGCGGCACCAGGGCGATGGCGCGCGGATTGGCGGCGCGCGCTTCGACCAGGGGCTGGCCATTGATCGAGATTTTTCCGGTCGGCGTTTTCAGTAGCCCGGCCAGCAGAGAAATCAGCGTCGTTTTGCCGGCGCCGTTCGGGCCGAGCAGGCCATAAACGCCGCCGGCCGGGACGTTCAGCGTGAGGTCAGTCAGCGCCGGGCTCGTCGCATCCCGGTAGCGGTACGAGACACCCTCGATGTGCAGCATCAGATGGCGCGGCGCAGGTCGCGGAAAAAGCCCTGTTCGCGGTCGGCAATCTGGCGCAGCTTGTCGGCCAGTGCCACGGGGGCGAGCGGGTCACGGTCACGGATCTGGCGAGCCGTGGCCAGCGCGAATTCACGCCATTCGTCGCCAATGTCGATCAGGGTTTCGGAGAGCTCATTGAACGTCGGACGTGCCAGCAGTTCGGCTGCTTCCTGCAGAAACGATGCGTAAATAAAACGGAAACCGCCGCCCCCGGTGCCGATTTCTTCCTGCATGCGCACCACCTGGCCGATGAACATCTTGGTACGAGCCGGATCACCACTGGCGTCGAGCCTTTCAATGGCCTTGGCCAGATGGCGGATGCCGCGCACGCCAATGATCGGCAGCGGTGCGTCAAGCATGATGCGCGTCGTCTTCTTGATGGCGGCTGGCAGTACCTTCTGCCAGTCCGGCATCTGCGGCTGGCCGACCGGGTAGTAGAGCAGGCCTTTCGGCGCCAAAGCGCCCTTGGCAAAACGCGCCCGTTGCAGGTCGGGGGCGGCGCAGCTGACGGTGGTCTCGGCGACCGGATCGGACAGCAGGTAATCGCCGGAAGCCTGATCGCGGCCAAAGGCCAGCACGTTATGGGCGTTGAAATGGAAACGCAGGTCTTCCGGCAGGTAGGGCAGCCAGAATACCGAGGTTTGCAGGCCGACGATCCTGCCTTCGCCGAGCAGTTCATTGAGACGAGCGACGCCAGTGGCCTGGTTGCGGAAAGTCTCGAAACGCATCTTCAGGCCGAGCGGCTTTTGCAGGCCCTTGATGATGGCCTTGGGCGGCATGCGGTAAGCGACCAGCGGCAGCCCGTTGATCTTGATGATCGGCAGGTAGGCGAAAGAGAGGGCGGATGACAGGCCGAAGGTCATCGGCTCGGAAAGCGGCAGCCCGTGATGACGCAGCATCGACGACATGACGCCGCTTTCGCAATGGGACGCCTGGCTGTGCTGGAAGTTCATCAGTCGGCCTTTTTCAGTTGTTCGACACTCAGGCCCATGGCGTCGGCGTAGCGGGAGAGCAGGGCGGGCGACAGACTGGCGAAAATCGCGGGGCGAAAATGCCGGCGAATGCGCCATTGCCAGATACCGCTGGCTTGGGAGAGCAGCGGGACGTCCATCCGTACCCGGTACATGTGGTATTCGAGCGGCGAAGTCTGGCCGGAAACGACCCGTTGGCGGGCTTCTTCAGTCAGCCGCAGCAGGTCATCGATGGCCTGGCGGGTGACAATTTCCTCGACCTCCCAGCCGGCCGACTGGACGATATGCAGCTTGCCGTCATTACCGCGGGCATAGAGCGCCTTGCGGTGACCACCCAGTGTGCTGTTGCCTTCCTGCGGGACTTCGCTATCCAGCATGATCGACCGCGGTCAGGTGCATCAGCGATCCGGTGAAGCGGCCACTTTCCGGCACGAAGCAAAGCAGGCGATCCCCGGCGATCAGACGGCCACTTTTGAGTAATTCGTCGACCATGATGTAGATCGAAGCCGAGCCGGTATTACCCTTGGTGTGCAGGTTGGTGAACCACTTTTCTTCGGGAACAGGAAAGTCGGTGGCTGCCATGCAGTCCGCCATTGGCCGGCGGAAATATTCGGAGGACATGTGGGGCAGGAACCAGTCGATCTCTTCGGCCTTGAGTCGGTATCTTGCCTTGGCTTTTTCCAGCGATTTGCCGATGGTCTGGACAGCCACCGCTTCATTGAGCAGCCGGACATCCTGCTTGACAGTGAAGATCGAGCGGCTATGCCATTCTTCTGGTGAATATTGCTGCCACCCCTTGAGCGTGCCGTCTTCCAGTTTTTCAGCGCCGGCATACATGCAGGGCTCCATCGAGTCGGCCTGCGACAGGATGTCGATCCAGTCGATGCGCAGCGATAGCCCTTCGCTGCGCGGCGCCGATTGCAACAGGAAGGCGCCAGCGCCATCCGAGAGCATCCAGCGCAGGAAATCCTTTTCGAAGGCAATTTCCGGATTGGTTTCCAGTTGCGCAATGCGATGGGCCGATTCAGCTTCGAAATTGCGGGCATGCAGGCCGAGCGATGCCAGCTCCGATCCAGTGGCGACGGCGTTCTTTGCCTGGCCGCAAAGCACGGCCATCCAGGCATATTTCAGCGCGGTGATGCCGGAGACGCAGATACCCGCCGTCGATACCACTTCGCAGGCCGGAATGCCGAGCTCGCCATGGACCATCACGCCGTGATTGGGCATCAGCTGGTCCGGCCGCGAGGTCCCGGTCACCAGGCAGTCGATGGCGTCGGCCGAGAAAGCTTCTCTGGCCAGGCCGCGGACCGCTTCGGCGGTCAGTTGCGCATTGGTATGCGTTGCAGCGCCGGTGGCTGGATCGATGGCGTAGTGGCGGGTCTGGATACCGTTATTGCGCAAGACGATACGCCGGGCACGCGAAGGCTTGCCGGCAATCAAGCCGAGCACGTTTTCGATATCGTCGTTGGCGACCGGCGCGTTGGGCAGGAAGGTCGAGGTGCCGGTGATGTAGGCGCTACCGCTACTGGTCATATTTTTCTAGATTGAATTCTTGGGACCCGCTTGGTAGTTCCAGCTGAGCGCGCAGCCCCTCCAGGCGCGATTTCAGCAGCGGGGAAAATAACCATTGTAACAATAGGCTTGTCGGAACGACTGTCAAAACCATCACAATCAGATAAATCGAAAAGACGAGCAAGGCAGGGCGGCGTTGCCATTGCCCGCGTTTACCGAAGCTGCGGATCAGTTTTGACCAGACGCCGAAGGCCCGCCGACCTGCGCGCTCGCTGATCGCCAGGCGCGGGTTGACGGTGACGGCGCGTAGCCCGGTGAGCATAGCGCGGCCATTCTTTTCTTCATTCTTGCTCAGCGCGTCGGACAATGCCCGACCGAAGCGGCTGGCCGCTTGAATTTCTCCGGGAGCAACGCCGGCCGGCGGCATGCCGAGAAAACGATCGCGTTTGCCGGTCAATACCCAGCGCGGTGTGGTGATGAATGTGGCCAGTGGATGGCCGCGGTCGGTAAAGGCAATGTGGTCGCGCAGTTGCCCGCCAGCTTCGGCAATCAGTCGCTGCATCGTTTCCTGGGCCGACAGCCACATGTTGCGGCAGGCGACCAGTGTGATGACTGGTTTGCCATTGATCAGGCGTTGACCTTCCGGGCTTTTCAGGAAGGCCGTCATGGGCAGGCCGGGGGAAAGGAACCAGACCTGATAGCTGAGAATGACGAGATCGAAGTCGGCGTCTAGCGCAATGTTCAGCGGCTTTATCTGCGGCGCATCGAGCTGAACGCACTCGGGCATGGCGTCGATAAAATCGATGATCGGCCACGGAAACGGGAATGGCGTTTCCGGCTGCAGCGTTTCCAGATGCACCGTGTGCCCGGCGTTACGCAGGGGGGCAATCAACTGCGCGGTGATGTCCGATAGTTGCCCGGTTTGCGAAAAATTGACGACGAGAACGCGCTTCAAGGGGGTTTCTGATGATTGATTAACAAACGATTCTATCAAATGCCCGCTTCTTTCTGCTGCCCGGGTACTAGTCACTTTGACTGAAGACTTGTGTCGACGGGCTTGGGAAATTGCCAGCTTATCGGCTATCATTCTGCTTTCCCGCAGCCTGTCTTTCCATGACCAAATACGTTTTCGTTACAGGTGGTGTCGTGTCCTCTCTGGGCAAAGGCATCGCCGCCGCGTCGCTCGGGGCCATTCTGGAATCCCGCGGCATCAAAGTCACCCATCTCAAGCTTGACCCCTACATCAACGTCGACCCCGGCACGATGAGTCCTTTCCAGCATGGAGAGGTTTTCGTCACCGATGACGGCGCCGAGACCGATCTCGATCTGGGGCATTACGAGCGCTTTACCAGCGCCAAGATGGCCAAGCGCAACAACTTCACGACCGGCCAGATTTACGACTCGGTGCTCAAGAAAGAGCGTCGCGGCGAATATCTTGGCAAGACCGTGCAAGTTATTCCGCATATTACCGACGAGATCAAGGATCGCATCAAGGCAGGTGCCGAAGGTGCCGATGTGGCGATCGTCGAAGTCGGCGGCACTGTCGGTGACATCGAGTCGCTGCCGTTCCTCGAAGCCATCCGTCAGATGGGTATTCAGGAAGGTCGCAACAACGTCTGCTACATGCATCTGACGCTGTTGCCGTACATCCCGACCGCCGGTGAGTTGAAGACCAAGCCGACCCAGCATTCCGTCAAGGAACTGCGCGAAATCGGTATCCAGCCGGATATCCTGCTTTGCCGTGCCGACCGTTCAATTCCGGTCGAAGAGCGTCGCAAGATCGCACTGTTCTGTAACGTGATGCCGGAAGCGGTCATCGAGTGTCTCGACGCCGATTCGATCTACAAGATTCCTGGCATGCTGCACGAACAAATGCTCGACGAAATCGTGTGCCACAAGCTGAACATCCTGGCCAAGGCGGCCGACCTGACCGTCTGGGAAAACCTGATCGTGGCGCTGGAACACCCGCTGCATTCGGTCAAGATCGCCTTCGTCGGCAAGTACGTCGATCTGACCGAGTCCTACAAGTCGCTGATCGAAGCCATCAAGCATGCCGGTATCCATACCCGCAGCCAGGTCAACATCGTCTATCTCGACTCCGAGGATATCGAGAAGAATGGCACGGGCGTCCTTGAAGATCTCGATGCCATTCTCGTCCCCGGTGGTTTCGGTCGCCGCGGCACGGAAGGCAAGATTGCGGCTATTCGTTTTGCCCGCGAGAACAAGGTGCCTTACCTCGGCATCTGTCTGGGCATGCAGTTGGCCGTCGTTGAATTTGCCCGCGATGTGGCCGGTATGCCGAATGCTCACTCCACTGAGTTCGTGCAGGACACGCCGTACCCGGTCATTGGTCTGATTACCGAGTGGCTGGACGCCTCCGGCAAGATCGAGAAGCGCACTGAGGATTCCGATATCGGTGGCACGATGCGTCTAGGCGCCCAGGTCTGCAAGCTGGGCGAAGGGTCGCTGGCCCGTAGCATCTACGGTGCACCGGAAATCACCGAGCGCCATCGTCACCGCTACGAAGTGAACAACACACTGCTCGCCAAGCTGGAAGAAAAGGGCCTGATCGTTGCAGGTCGCGCCCCGGGTACCGATCTGTGCGAAATGGTCGAGTTGCCGGCTGATGTGCATCCGTGGTTCGTCGGTTGCCAGTTCCATCCGGAATTTACCTCCAACCCGCGTCAGGGTCATCCGCTCTTCACTTCATTCGTGAAGGCAGCGCTGGCCAATCAACAGGCCAAAGGCAAATGAAGCTATGTGGTTTCGAGGCTGGTCTTGACCAGCCTTTTTTCCTGATCGCCGGGCCTTGTACGGCGGAGTCCGAGCAGCTGTGCCTTGATGTGGCCGGCCACATGAAAGAGGTTTGTGCTCGACTGGGCATCAACTACATCTTCAAGGCGTCCTACGATAAGGCGAATCGCAGTTCCGGCAAATCGGTACGCGGTCTTGGTCTCGAAGAAGGCCTTCGCATCTTCTCGGAAGTACAGCGCCAGATCGGTGTGCCGGTTCTGACTGACGTCCATACCATCGAAGACATTCCCGCTGTAGCGGCAGTGGTCGATGTGCTGCAGACGCCGGCATTCCTGTGTCGTCAGACTGATTTCATTCACGCTGTTGCCACCTGCGGCAAGCCCGTGAATATCAAGAAGGGCCAGTTTCTTGCCCCTGGCGACATGAAGAACGTCGTCGACAAGGCAAGGGAAGTTAACAACGGCGCCGACAACATCATGGTCTGCGAGCGAGGCGCCTCCTTTGGCTACAACAATCTTGTTTCCGACATGCGCAGTCTGGCCATCATGCGCGAAACCGGTTGTCCGGTGGTTTTCGACGCCACGCACAGCGTGCAGTTGCCGGGCGGACAGGGAACCACCTCCGGTGGTCAGCGCGAATTTGTGCCGGTGCTGGCACGGGCTGCGGTGGCTGTCGGTATTTCCGGGTTGTTCATGGAAACCCATCCGTGTCCGGAGAAGGCTTGGTCGGATGGGCCGAATAGCTGGCCGCTCGATCGCATGGAAAGCCTTTTGGCAACTTTGGTTGCACTTGATAAGGCTGTGAAATCTGCGGGTTTCGAGGAATTGAAATAAGCCGGAAGCTTATTTCATATGTTCATAATTTAATTTAAGTTGTCTATTTAACCTTCTGATAATAAGGAAGAAGCATGAGTTCAATCGTTGATGTAGTAGCACGCGAAATTCTGGATTCCCGTGGCAATCCGACCGTGGAAGCTGATGTTCTGCTGGAGTCTGGCGTCATGGGTCGGGCGGCTGTTCCGTCTGGTGCCTCCACCGGCTCCCGCGAAGCTATCGAACTGCGTGATGGTGATGCCAGCCGTTACCTCGGCAAGGGTGTCATGCAGGCCGTCGAGAACGTCAATACCGAAATTTCCGAAGCCATCATCGGCCTGGATGCTCAGGAACAAGCCTTCATCGATCAGACCATGATCGACCTTGATGGTACCGAAAACAAGTCCCGCCTCGGCGCCAACGCCATCCTCGCCGTCTCCATGGCGGTCGCCAAGGCAGCTGCCGAAGAGTCCGGCCTGCCGCTCTACCGTTACTTCGGCGGCATGGGCCCGATGCAGATGCCGGTGCCGATGATGAATATCATCAACGGTGGTGAGCACGCCAACAACAGCCTGGATATCCAGGAGTTCATGGTGATGCCGGTTGGCGCTGCCAATATTCGCGAAGCCATCCGCTGCGGCGCCGAGATCTTCCATGCGCTGAAGAAGTTGCTCAACAAGGCTGGTCATTCCACCGCCGTTGGCGATGAAGGTGGTTTTGCTCCGAACCTTGGCAGCCATGCCGAAGCCTTGCAGATCATCATGCAGGCCATCGAGGCCGCCGGTTACGTGCCGGGCAAGGACGTCCTGCTGGCGCTGGACTGTGCCGCTTCCGAGTTCTACAAGGACGGCAAGTACCATCTGTCCGGCGAAGGTCTGCAATTGACCTCGGCCCAGTTTGTCGATTATCTGGCCAACCTGGCTGATCAGTTCCCGATTGTTTCCATCGAAGACGGCATGTCCGAAGCAGACTGGGATGGCTGGAAGATGTTGACCGACCGCCTCGGCAAGAACGTGCAGATCGTTGGCGACGACGTTTTCGTCACCAACACCAAGATCTTCAAGGAAGGCATCAAGAAGGGCATCGGCAATTCGATCCTGATCAAGATCAACCAGATCGGCACCCTGTCCGAAACCTTTGCTGCTGTCGAAATGGCCAAGCGCGCCGGTTACACCGCCGTGATCTCGCATCGCTCCGGTGAAACCGAAGACAGCACCATTGCCGACATCGCCGTTGGTCTGAACGCCGGTCAGATCAAGACCGGTTCGCTGTCGCGTTCCGACCGTATCGCCAAGTACAACCAGCTGATCCGCATCGAGGAAGATCTGGGCGATACCGCATCGTATCCGGGTCGCGAAACCTTCTACAACCTGCGCTAATCACGCATGCGTTGGCTGACGGTCGGCCTTCTCGCAACCATCGGCCTCCTCCAGTATCCGCTCTGGGTGGGTAAGGGGGGCTGGCTGAAGGTTTGGGAATACGACCGTCAATTGCAGCAACAGAAGGAAGTGACCAAGAAGCTGGAAATCAGGAATGCGGGCCTCGATGCCGAAGTCCGCGACCTGAAACAAGGCTATGATGCCATTGAGGAACGTGCCCGCTTCGAGTTGGGCATGGTCAGGCAGGACGAAACATTCGTACAGATTCCCGAAAAAGTTTCCGGAAAATAATTCACGAAAACGCATTAGCCTCCGTAGTCACAGGCATGTGCCTCCGCTAGAATCGTTCTCAGCAGTCCCCCACGTAGAGCGCTTTAGGAGAACAACATGCTGCTCAAGGTTGGCGAGAAGGCCCCCACGTTTTCACTGCCAGATGCCGATATGGAGACTGTCGATCTGGCGACTTTTCAAGGCAAGAAGCACATCGTGCTTTTTTTCTACCCGAAGGATGGCACACCCTGTTGTACCAAGGAGGTGACCGACTTTTCGGACCATGAGGAAGAGTTTCTTCGCCATGATTGTGTATTACTCGGCATCAGCCGTGATGATTGCCTGAAACACGCGGAGTTTCGCGACAAGGAAGGCATTGGGATCGAGTTGCTTTCGGACACCGAGGGGACGGTCTGCAAGCAATACGGAGTCTGGCAGGCCAGGGAAGTCGATGGGCATCGAAAGTTTGGTGTATCTCGCTCCACTTTTATTATTGATCGCAGCGGCACCATTCGCCATGCGCTCTACAACGTTAATTACAAGGGCCATGCACAGGAAGTGCTACGCCTGATCAAGGAACTGAATTCATGAACACGCAAGTTGCCAAGAATACTGTCGTTACCCTCGACTACCATGTCACCGATCCGGATGGTGAAGTGGTCGATGAAGGTCGTGAGCCGCTGATTTACCTGCATGGTGGTTACGAGGACATCTTTCCGAAAATCGAGGAAGCCATGCAAGGCAAGAAGGTTGGCGAATCGGTTCAGGTCAAGCTGCAGCCGGATGAAGCCTTTGGCGACTACGATGCCGAGATGGTCCAGATCGAACCGCGCAAGGATTTTCCCAAAGAGTTGCAGGTTGGGATGCAGTTCGAAGGTGGCCCGGAAGACGGCGGTGAAGACGACTTTGTAATCTATCGCGTGACCGATATTGCCGATGACAAGGTCGTCCTGGACGGCAATCACCCGCTGGCAGGCATGGCGCTGGTCTTCACCTGCACGGTGACCTCGATTCGCCCCGCCAGCGAGGAAGAAGTGGAGCATGGCCATGTCCATCACCCGGATGATGACGAAGAGACCTGCCACTGATCGACTTCAGTCGCTGATTTCGGAATGCCCGCTTTGGCGGGCATTTTTCATGGCTGTTTTGGGGGCCAGGGCTGGGGGGTGAAGCGGAAAAGCCGCGGGTTTTCGGTATCAATGATGCCTTGGGTCCAGCCCATCAGCGGGTAGCCGAAGGTTTCGACGCGGGTCAGGTTGGCGAGTGTCTTTCCTGACTGGTCACGCATGGGCTGGTCGATCTGGCTGATGTGGGTGTCACCATGAACGAGGACGACCTGTCCTTCAAATCTTGCAGTTTCCTCGCGTACGGTTTCGAGAAAATCACGGTAGCCACGATGGGGAAACCCCTGGCTAAAGTGCTTGAAGCCAGGATTGGCCTGAAACAGCAGAACGATGCCGGCCAGTTTTTCCCGGCGGGCAAGATCAAAACTTTCCCTTGCCCAATTCAGCACCGCCGGATTGCGCTCGACAAACTCGGGTTTCGGTTCTGTTGTCATTCCCCAATGATTGTTGCCGCCAGGAAGGTTGAACGTGACAAAGAGCACCGGGCCAAGGCGGAAGCGACTATGTTCCGGATAACTGCCGGGCTGGCGTTCCAGCGGCAGTTTTTTCTGGCCCAGGGACTGCGGCTCTTTCCAGAACATTTCCCGCAGTTTGTTCAGCCGTTCCAGTGGATTGAAGCTGCCGTTCGAAAGACGACTGCAATCGGTCCATTCGTTATCGCCGGGCACATAAACGAATGGGATCTGACTGTTGTTGAATAGCTGCCAGCGATCCACGAAGATGCTGTCGTCGCAGCGGTCCTTGCCATGCTTGAAATCGCCAATGTGGGCAACGAAGGCGACATGACTATGGGCAATGTCGTCCAGTATCCGGGGCAATTCGCTGCGTTCGTAATCGGAATAGGGAGTGTCGCCGATCAGCGCGAAACGCCAGGTTTCTGCCCAGCCAGCCGCGCTCCAGCCAGCAAGCACGACAGTAATCGCGATTTGCAGGGCACCAATGAGGTTGATCGCCGCCCTTGGGGGGCAAAATTTCACCGGAGCAGACCCTTAAGCGCATAGAGGGCATCGAGCGCCTCGCGTGGCGTCAGAGTGTCCGGATCGATGCCGGCCAGTTGTTCCAGCGCCGGGTGTGGCTCGACTTCAGCCGGTTCTGGGCCACTTTGGGCAAAGAGATCAGGTTGTAGCGGATCAACGGTGGCTCGCTGTTCAAACTCCCGTAATTGCTTGCGGGCTGCGCGCACGACGGCGCCGGGAATGCCGGCCAGTGCGGCAACCTGGATACCGTAACTCTGGTTGGCCGGGCCTTCCTCGACCGCATGCATGAATACAATGCGGTCGTTGTGCTCGACGGCGCCAAGATGGACGTTGGCCAGTTCGCTGTATTCGTGCGAGAGACGGGTCATCTCGAAATAATGGGTGGCGAAGAGCGTCAGGCAGCGGTTCTTGTCGATCAGGTGACGCAGGATGGCAAAGGCCAGCGCCATGCCATCGAAGGTCGAGGTGCCGCGCCCGATTTCGTCCATCAGCACCAGGCTCTGGTGGGTTGCATGATGCAGGATGGCAGCCGCTTCGGTCATCTCGACCATGAAGGTCGAGCGGCCGGAAGCAAGGTCATCGGAAGCGCCGATGCGGGTGAAGATGCGGTCGAGCGGCCCGAGGACGCAACTGTCGGCCGGCACGTAGCTGCCGATGTGGGCGAGCAGGGCGATGAGCGCCACCTGGCGCATGTAGGTCGATTTGCCGCCCATGTTCGGGCCGGTAATCAACAGCAGGCGGCGGCTCTCAGCCAGCAGGCAGTCGTTGGCAATGAAGGTTTCGGCATTGTTGGCGAGTTCGTTCTCGACCACAGGGTGGCGGCCGCCGGTCACCGTCAACTGCGTTTCTGCGGCAAATTCCGGCTTGCACCAGTTGCGCCTCAGTGCCGACTCGGCGAAGCCGGCCAGCAGGTCAAGCTGGGCAACGGCGCGGGCGATCGTCTGCAGGGTCGGGACGACCGGCAGCAGCGCGTCGAGGATGGCTTCGTAAAGCAGCTTCTCACGGGCCAGCGAGCGTTCCTGCGCCGACAGCGCCTTGTCCTCGAAAGCCTTCAGCTCCGGCGTGATATAGCGCTCGGCATTCTTCAGCGTCTGGCGGCGGCGGTAATCATCGGGAATTTTGTCTACATTGGCGTGCGTGACCTCGATGTAGAAACCATGCACCTTGTTGTATTCGACTTTCAGGCTGGCAATGCCGCTGCGTTCGCGCTCGCGGACTTCCATATCGACCAGGAAGGCGCCGCAGTTGTCATTCAGCGAGCGCAGTTCGTCGAGATCGGCATCGTAGCCCGGGGCGATGATTCCGCCATCGCGAACCTGGGCGCCGGGTTCGGTGGCGATGGCGCGGACCAGCAGTTCGAGCGCTGGGTAGGGCGTGGCAAGTTCGGTAAAAAGATGGGCGATCAGTGGCGCCGGGCTATCGGCCAGCGGCGCGCGCAGGCCGTCAAGGCGGGCCAGCGATTCTCGCAGGCTGGCCAGGTCGCGTGGCCGGGCATTGCGCAAGGCTATGCGGCCGGCGATGCGTTCGATGTCGGCGATGCCGCGCAGGGCTTTTCTGGCCTCGCCGGCCAGTCGACCATAGTCTTCAAGCAACACTTCGACGGCGCCATGGCGGGCTGCCGGAAGGTCGCGCTCACGCAGCGGATGGTGCAGGGTGTGGCGCAGCAGGCGCGAGCCCATGCTGGTCACACAGTTGTCGAGCAGCGAGAAGAGCGTTGGCGACGGCTGGCCACGCAGGGTTTCGGTCAATTCGAGGTTGCGCCGGGTGGCCAAGTCAAGCCCGAGATAGGCGCCTTCAAGCTCGACGGTCAATCCGCGCAGATGAGTCAGTTTTCCGGCCTGCGTCGCCTGTGCGTACTGCAACAGTGCACCGGCCGCGGCGACGGCAGGTTTCAGCCCTTCGGCACCAAAGCCAGCCAGCGAGGCGACTTCGAACTGATCGCAGAGCAGGCGACGGGCTGAGTCGAATTCGAAATACCAGTCGGGTTGGCGGGTGCGCGCAACATCAAGGCCGAAGTTCGGCGTCCAGCTTTCCGGGTAGAGGATTTCGGCCGGGCGAATGCGCTCCAGCGTCGCCGGAATCTGCTCGGCCGGCACTTCGAGCAGCACGAATTCGCCACTGGCCAGATTAAGGCGGGCCAGACCAGCGGTGTTGCGCAGGGTGGTAACGGCGAGCAGCCAGATATCCTGCTTGTCGTCGATCAGCGCTGCATCGGTCAGGGTGCCGGGCGTCACGATACGCGCCACGGCCCGTTCGACCGGCCCCTTGCTGGTCGCTGGATCACCGATCTGCTCACAGATTACCGCCGATTCGCCGAGCTTGACCAGGCGGGCGAGGTAAGGCTCAAGCGAATGGAAGGGAATGCCGCACATTTTGATCGGCACGCCAGCCGACTGGCCGCGCGTGGTCAGGGTGATGTCGAGCAGACGGGCCGCCTTTTCGGCATCCTCATGGAATAGCTCGTAGAAATCGCCCATCCTGTAGAACAGCAGCGTGTTCGGATGATTGGCTTTCAGCGCCAGATACTGGCGCATCATTGGCGTGTGTTTTGAGAGGTCGGTTGCGGTGTCTTTAGCCATCTATTTTTGAATTTTTCTTCTGTCTCGCCGGATTACTGGCGGATTTCGCGGGTGTTGCCGGGGGGCGGGTAGTCACCGGAGCTGCGGAACGGGTTGATGTCGAGTCCGCCGCGCCGGGTGTAGCGGGCATGGACGGCCAAGGCTTCGGGGCGGCAGTGCGCTTGAATGTCAGTAAATATCCGCTCGACGCATTGCTCATGGAATTCGTTGTGATTGCGGAAGGAAACGATGTAGCGCAGCAGCCCGGCACGGTCGATGGGCTTGCCGTGGTAGCGGATGACGACCATAGCCCAGTCCGGCTGCCCGGTGACCAGGCAATTGGATTTGAGCAGGTGGGAATACAGGGTTTCCTCCACGCTTTCACTTGGCAGGGTCGCCAACAAGGCCGGATCCGGTTGGTAACGGTCGCAGGTGATATCGAGTTCATCAAGCAGTGTGCCGTCGGGAAGGCCGATCAAGGCTTCTGGTCTTGCCGATAGCAGCTCAAGTGCAACTACCACCGGGCTGCCGGCTGCGGTGGATAGGTCATGGGTCATGGTCGCGCTGACCGTTGCGATATTGTCGAAGGTGCTCTGGTTGAATGAATTCAGGTAGAGTTTGAAGGACTTCGATTCGATCAGGTTCGGACTATTGGCCGGCACCCGAAACGTGCCGACGGCGACCACCGGCTTCCCCTTCGGATTCAGCCACGATAGTTCATAAGCATTCCACAAATCCTCGCCGACGAAAGGTAGTTCAGCGTCAACGATACCGAGTTCGCTGCGCTTGAGCTGGCGCGGGATGGGGTAGAGCAGTTCGGGGGCGTAGTGGCTCTGGTATTCCGTCGCCTTGCCTAAAGGGGAGGCGTGGCTGGGATCGGCGATGGGCTTTGTGGTCAAGGTCATGGCGGTGAATTTTACCTGCAAGGTAGCGTGCAAGCCGGTTGTATCAGCATTGCCTGAGTTCAATCAGATGTGGGCCACCAGCAGCGAGCGCGCTTCGCAGGGCCTGCCGGAAATCGTCATCAGAGTTGGCGGAGTCATAGTGCAGACCAAAGGCAGTTGATGCGTGCTCAAAGTTTAAATTCTGTGGCGTACGCCAGCCTTGGATGAACTCGGGTAGGTCACGTTGGGGTAAATGGTCAAAAATGCCGCCTCCGCCGTTGTTGACCACGATGATCACAATGTTGAATCCCTGGGTCAGTGCCAAACCGCCGATGTCGTGCTGACAGGTCAGGTCACCGATCAAGGCGACAGCCTGCCCGCGACTGGCCGCAATGCCGGCCGCGGTGGAAATGTTGCCATCAATGCCACTCGCGCCGCGATTGGCGTAAACGCGAAGTGTTTTGGCGGCACTGCCTGAATGGGTGTCCATTTGCCGTATAGCCATTGAATTGCCGATAAATAGATCGGTATCGTTCGGCATTTCGTCGATCAATATCTGTATATGGCTATTTTTTTTATCTGTTGCCGCCTCTCTTTCAAGTTTGGCGAATAAGGAGAGCCATGCTTCTGAAGCGGGAGCGAGAGAATGATCAATCAGCGCTTTGCAAACTGCGTCAGGTTCCGAGCGCAACAGGTGAGTCAGTTTGTGTGCAGGATCGATCCAGCGTGGCCATGGATCGACCAATGCATGCGTCTCGGCGATTGTGGAGATGAGATTCTGCAAGTTTCGGGTGACCGGATAGGCGCCGAAGCGAATCACCCAGTCCGGTTTGTACTTACTTGCAAGGTCGGTGTTGGCCAGCCAGTCGTTGTAGCGGACACAAAGCTGTGAGCGGTCATGTGGTCCGTAGCGGAGACCGGACAGGGGCTCGGCGAAGATTGGACAGCCCAGTCGAGTTGCCAGCGTGACCAGCGCTTCTTTCTGACCGTCGCGCAGTGGCATCTCGCCACAGACGATGATGCCTGGTCGGCCAGCGATCCGTTGGGCCAGGTCGCTAACTGCATCCGGATCTGGCTGAGGGATGGGGGGCGCTATACATATCGTTTTCAGTGGCTCGTTGGCAGGCAGCGGCGAAGATGGCAATAGTGGCTCACGGAACGGCTGGTTGATGTGCACGGGGCCAGGGTGTGGCCAAGTTGCCTGTTCGCAGGCTTGTGCGGAGAGGCGGCCCAGATAACCCGGGTCGAAGCCCGGTTCCGGCGTACCGAGCATGTGGCTGGCTCGAACATGGGATCCAAACAAGCCCGATTGGTTGACGGTCTGGTTTGCACCGCAATCCTGAAGCTCCGGTGGGCGATCGGCTGAAATCAGAATAAGCGGCACGCCGGACAGGCTTGCCTCGATCACGGCCGGAAGCCAGTTCGCCGGGGCGGTGCCCGAGGTGGCCAATAACAGCACCGGGCGCCGGCTGGTCTTGGCGAGACCCAGACCAAAAAATGCTGCGCTGCGTTCGTCAATGGCAACATGGCAGCGCAGGCCGGGTTGCCGAAGCATTGCAAGCGCCAGTGGCGTGGAGCGTGATCCTGGCGAGATGACCGCTTCGGTGATGCCTGCCGTAACGAAACCGTAAATCATGGCTTGCGACCAGGCGAGATTGAGCGTGCCGGTATCGGTCATTGCATCTGTTTCGGGTTTTGAAAAGCGAAATTGTAGTCGTTGCGGCCTATCCGGAGCGTGCTATTATTCGCCCCGTTCTTTGCCTCCCGGATATTCAGGTGGCCCAACGCGGAGTGGTAGTTCAGTTGGTTAGAATACCGGCCTGTCACGCCGGGGGTCGCGGGTTCGAGTCCCGTCCACTCCGCCAGAATTATTGTTAAAGCCCGAAAAATCGTTTTTTCGGGCTTTTTCATTATTGGGCGAATTGTTTTGCTTAACCGCTGATGTCTCCTGAACTATCGGTCTCTCCCTAGGGTTATGCCGAGTTCACGCCCTGCACCATTGGTTCTAAGCTATGACCAAACAATACAAAAAAGTCTGGGTACCCGCTAATGTCGGAGAGAATCAACAATATGCAGGGCGAGAGCCTCTGCAATCTTGAGTATTTGTTGGTCAACCTTGGTCGCAATCGGGCGACAGCAGAACGCTTGATCAAGCTGTTTCTGGAAAACCATCTGGTTTTGATACAGCGGATGGAAGAAGCACTCGGGTCTGGGGATGTTTCAGCCCTGAAGGATGCTTTGCACGATATCCGCAGTAGTTGTGTTTTATTCTCCGGCCATCAATGCGTCGATCTGGCCAGAGGTTTTGAGCAAGCGGTGCACGATGAGGCTGGCCAGGGGAACGGTGTCGAATGGAATTCGATGGCAGCCTCTTTAAGTCAGTGCATGCTGCGCATGGCTGGAGAACTGACCTCCTACCTGGAAAAAGGGGTGTGAGTTAACAGCCGAATTTCTTAAGAAAATTCAGCACACTACGCCCGTTTGTAAGGCAAATCTGGTTAGCCCGGTGACATCATGGGCGCCGATTCGCTCCATCAGTCTGCCTCGGTGAAATTCCACTGTTTTTGGGCTGATTCCCAAATCGCGGGCGATTTCCTTGGTGGTTCTTCCTGAGGCTACCAGACGGAGAATTTCTGTTTGTCGAATGGTCAGTCGGGCGCCGATTCCGGTAGTCCCTTCTGTACCCGTAAACCGCAACATCTCGCGGATTTTTGGCGAAAGAAAGCGCTCCCCGTTCAATACCATTTCAAGCGCCTGAAGCAGCTCGGCAAGGACAAAGTCCTTCAACAGGTAGCCGTTGATGCCAGCAGCCAAGGCCTGTTCGACAATTTCCAGGCGATCAATGCTGGATAGCACCAATATTTTTGTGTTGGGGTCGAACTGCCGTATGGTGCGTGCCACTTCGATGCCGGAAGGGCCGGGCATCGCAATGTCGAGCAAGACAACATCGGGTTGCAGACGTTGTATCGCAGAAATGGCTTCGTAGCCGTCAGTGCATTCTTCTTCGATCTGAAAACCGGGCAAGGTTTCAACGATCGCCCGAATCCCTGCTCTTATCAGCAACTGGTCGTCAGCGAGAATGATGCGAGTCGTTTTCATGCCGGGATTCGGAGTAAGTCAATCATGTTGATTATGGCGATTGTCTGTTGGATTTTCTTTGATTGAACTTCAAGGATTTTTACACAATCGTCTTGGCATGTTGTGACTACCTCTGGCGTTCTTTCATGGCTCGCTGGGCTTCGCGCTTTGAATCCTTGTCCAGTTCGTCGGCACGTTTGTCGTGCTGCTTCTTGCCTTTGGCCAAGCCAACTTCAAGTTTTATTCTGCCACGTACGAAATGCAGATCAAGCGGTACCAGGGCGTATCCGGCGCGCTCGACCTTGCCAATAAGTTTGCTGATTTCCTTGGCATGCAGCAATAGCTTGCGCGTGCGTGTGGGGTCGTGGCTGACATGGGTTGAGGCGGTTGCCAGTGGCGAAATATGCATGCCGATGATGTAGAGCTCGCCACCCTTGATGATGACGTAGGATTCCTTGATGTTCATCCGTCCGGCACGAATGGCTTTGACCTCCCACCCCTGGAGGGAAATGCCGGCCTCGTACTTTTCTTCGACGAAGTAGTCGTGAAAGGCTTTTTTGTTGACGGTAATGCTCATGCTGCCGGGTGATCCATTAAAATTGTGAATTCTACAGGATACAGGAATGCTGCTGCCGCATGGCTCTGGTTGAAAAGACAGTCTTGATTGAGCAATCGGCTGAACGCATGTTCGAGCTGGTGGATCGTTGCGAGGATTACCCTGCATTTCTTCCCTGGTGCAGCCAGACCGAGGTGAAATTCCGGGATCCATCCAGGACGGTAGCGACGCTCCACATCAACTACCACTCGGTCAAATCCTGCTTCACTACGGAAAACGACAAGGAATATCCGCGCCTGATGAAAATCCGGCTGGTTGATGGTCCGTTTCGTCGGCTGGAAGGGTCATGGCATTTCAAGGTCTTGGCCGAAAATGCCTGCAAGATCGAATTTCAGTTGCACTATGAATTTTCCAGCAAGTTGTTCGAAAAAGTGATTGGCCCGGTGTTTAGCCATATTGCGAATACGTTTGTTGACGCCTTTGTGCGTCGTGCCGCACAGGTCTTTGGAGTCAGCCATGGCTGAAATGCTGAGTATTGAAGTTTGCTATGCCTTGTCCAACAAACAGGAACTGGTTCGCGTGCAATTGCCGGAAGGTGCATCGTTGCAGCAGGCTCTTGAAGCTTCTGGTCTGCTGGGGAAGTATCCCGAAATCGATCTGAAGAAGAACAAGTTTGGCATCTGGAACAAGCTTTCCAAAGTCGATTCGGTGTTGCGCGACAAGGATCGTGTTGAAATCTATCGGCCGCTGATTGCTGATCCGAAGGAAGTCCGCAAGCAACGCGCGGCCGAGGGCAAGGTCATGAAAAAAGGCGCCGGTGATTCCGACGCCTCCGAGGGGTAGTTGAGGGGGGGGCTATTTGCAGGAGTCGGCGACTACCCGGCGGGCGCGCTCCATTGTCTGTTCGCGCTGAGCCCCATCCATCAAAATCCGCTGACCCTTGTCATCGTAAGTCGCCATCGGCTGGTTCGTTTCCAGTGCAGCCAGATTGCGACGGGCGTTGTCGCAGTTATCCCGCTTGTCCTTTTCAGCCGCCTGTTCCTTGGCTTGTTTCTCGGCTTTTTCCTTGGCTTCCTGTTGGCGCTTTTTAAATTCGAGATCTTTTTCTGCGGTGGTCATTGGCGCGTCAGTAGCCTTCGTGCCTTCCGGGGATTTCTCTGCCACCTTTTCCGAAACGACTGCCGGCTGCTGACCTCCTATCGAGCGTCGGCCTTTGGCGCTGGCTGGCGGCGGCACGTCGGAAACAACTGTCTGGCCGTTGCTGTCCTTCCACTGGAAGGTTTCAGCATGCGTTGCCACGCTCAGGTTGGCAGATGCGAAAACAAGGGCAAATACGAGAGAGGATTTTGTGGTCATCTGGGTTTCCTTGGCTTTTCTGTATAATACGATTTTGTGACCTTGGATTAAAGGCTAAAGGCCATGCGACTGCTGCAAAAAGCCCTGACATTCGACGACGTTCTGCTCGTCCCTGCACACTCCCAGATTCTCCCCCGTGACGTAAGCCTGGCAACCCGGCTGACGCGCAACATTTCCCTGAACCTGCCATTACTGTCTGCCGCCATGGATACCGTGACGGAAGGCCGTCTGGCGATTGCGCTGGCTCAGGAAGGCGGGATTGGTATCATTCACAAGAACCTGTCCGCCAAGGCGCAAGCTGCCGAAGTGGCCAAGGTAAAACGTTTCGAATCAGGCATCCTGAAGGATCCGATCACGGTGTCTCCGTCGATGACCGTTCGCGACGTCCTGGAGATCACAAGGCAATACCGTATCTCCGGACTGCCCGTACTCGACAAGTCCGGCAAGGTGGTCGGTATCGTGACCAACCGCGACTTGCGTTTCGAGACCAACCTGGATCAGCCGGTCAAGGCGATCATGACGCCGCGCAAGCGTCTGGTCACGGTCAAGGAAGGCGCCAGCGTCGAGGATGCAAAGGAACTTATCCGCAAGCACCGTCTGGAGCGCGTGCTGGTCATTGATGATGAATGGCACATGCGAGGCCTGATTACCGTCAAGGATATTCTCAAGTCCACCGAGCATCCGCTGGCCAACAAGGACCTGACTGGCCGTCTGCGTGCCGGTGCGGCTGTTGGTGTTGGTGCCGGAACTGAAGAGCGCGTCGAATTGCTGGCCGAAGCCGGCGTTGACGTGATCGTCGTTGATACCGCCCATGGCCACTCGCAAGGTGTGCTTGACCGGGTGAACTGGGTCAAGAAGAATTTCCCGCAGATTGAGGTCATCGGCGGCAACATCGCCACGGCCGATGCAGCGCGGGCCTTGGTTGATATGGGCGCTGATGGCGTCAAGGTCGGTATCGGTCCTGGCTCCATCTGCACGACGCGTATCGTGGCTGGTGTCGGTGTGCCGCAAATTACCGCCATCCAGAACGTTTCTGATTCCCTCAAGGGCACCGGCGTGCCGATGATCGCTGACGGTGGTATTCGCTACTCCGGCGATATCGCCAAGGCGATTGCGGCTGGCGCCGACACGGTCATGCTCGGCGGTCTGTTCGCTGGTACTGAAGAAGCGCCGGGCGAGGTCGAACTATTCCAGGGGCGTTCCTACAAGTCCTACCGCGGCATGGGCTCGCTGGGTGCCATGCAGGCAGGCTCGTCTGATCGCTATTTCCAGGAAACGACATCCAATGTCGACAAGTTCGTGCCGGAAGGTATTGAAGGCCGCGTTCCCTACAAGGGTTCGGTACTTGCTGTCATTCATCAGTTGATGGGTGGCCTGCGCTCTTCAATGGGTTACCTCGGTAGCCCTAGCATTGCACACATGCACGACAACGCCTGTTTCGTCGAAATCACCTCGGCTGGCATCCGCGAATCTCACGTCCACGACGTGCAGATCACCAAGGAAGCGCCGAACTACCACCTCGACTGATCTTTTCCGTGTTACTGAGGGCGGCTCCGGGAGCCGCCCTTTTTATTCAAGGTTTTGAAAATGGCTCACCAGAAAATCCTCATTCTCGATTTTGGTTCCCAGGTAACCCAGTTGATCGCCCGGCGCGTCCGCGAAGCCAAGGTCTTCTGCGAAATTCATCCGTACGATGTTTCCGATGAATTCATCCGTAACTACGGCGCCAAGGGCATCATTCTGTCCGGCGGCCCGAGTTCGGTGACCGAAGGCGACACCCCGCGTGCGCCAGAAATTGTTTTCCAGCTGGGCGTTCCGGTGCTCGGTATCTGCTACGGCATGCAGACCATGGCCCAGCAACTGGGCGGCAAGGTGATGACCGCGGAAGCAGCGGGTAAGTCGCGCGAATTTGGATACTCTGAAGTTCGCGCCCACGGCCACACGGCTCTGCTCAACGACATCGCCGACTTCTACAGCCCGGAAGGCCACGGCATGCTCAAGGTGTGGATGAGCCATGGTGATTCGGTGATGGAGCTGCCGGCTGGCTTCGTCAAGATGGCTTCGACCGCCTCTTGCCCGATTGCCGCGATGGCCGATGAGAGTCGCAAGTTTTACGCCGTCCAGTTCCATCCGGAAGTGACGCACACCCAGCAGGGCCGCGCCATTCTCGAACGCTTTGTGCATGGCATCTGTGGTTGCGGTACCGACTGGGTCATGGGCGACTACATTGCCGAAGCCGTCGATGCTATCCAGCGTCAGGTTGGTGATGAAGAAGTGATCCTCGGCCTGTCCGGCGGTGTAGATTCCAGCGTCGCCGCAGCCTTGATTCACAAGGCGATCGGTGATCAGCTGACCTGCGTTTTCGTCGATCACGGCCTGCTGCGCCTGAACGAAGGCGACATGGTCATGGACATGTTCGCCCGGAACCTTGGCGTCAAGGTCATCCGCGTCGATGCGGTCGACGACTTCATGGGCAAGCTGGCCGGCGTTTCCGACCCGGAACAGAAGCGAAAGATTATCGGCAAGGAATTCGTCGAGGTTTTCCAGGCTGAATCCAAAAAATTGCCTGCAGCCAAGTGGCTGGCTCAGGGCACCATTTATCCGGACGTGATCGAATCGGCTGGCAAGGGCAAGAAGGGCGCTCATACCATCAAGAGTCACCACAACGTCGGTGGTCTGCCGGAAGACATGCATCTCAAGCTGCTCGAGCCGCTGCGTGAGCTGTTCAAGGACGAGGTTCGCGAACTCGGTGTCGCGCTCGGTTTGCCGCGCGAGATGGTCTATCGCCATCCGTTCCCAGGGCCGGGCCTCGGTGTCCGCATTCTTGGCGAAGTTACGCTGAAGGCCGCTCATCTGCTGCAACGTGCCGATGCCATTTTTATCGACGAACTGCGTGCCACCCATGCTACCGAGCGCGATGTGGCGGCCGGTGCCTGTACTGCGGCCGACATCGGCAAGAGCTGGTACGACCTGACCAGCCAGGCCTTCGCTGTCTTCCTGCCGGTCAAGAGTGTTGGTGTGATGGGTGACGGGCGCACCTACGAAAACGTGGTTGCCTTGCGCGCCGTCGTGACCAGCGATTTCATGACTGCTCACTGGGCGCATCTGCCCTATGAACTGCTTGGTCGCGTCTCGAATCGGATCATCAACGAAGTCCGTGGTCTGAACCGGGTCGTGTACGACGTTTCTGGCAAGCCGCCGGCGACTATCGAGTGGGAATGATGTAACGGTTTTCCCAGAAAAGACAAAGCCCGGTTTTTCCGGGCTTTGTCTTTTCCAACCGGGAGTCATTCAACCGGCTGCGGTCTTCGATGGGCCACTCAGGGCTGAAGCATCCGATGCCGGAAGGCGCTGGCGATAGAGGCTGATATTGAGCGTCAGCGTCGCTGTCAGCAGCAGCGCGGCACCGAGGTTATGGGCGACGGCAATGGCCAGTGGCAGGCCGAGCAGGACGTTGGCAATGCCCAGACTGAGTTGCGCCAGCATCAGAAACGCCAGTAAGCCGCCCCACAATTGCCAATTTCTCTTGCCGGTTTTGAACAGGGCAAGTGCCAGCAGGCCCGCCATCAGCGTAACCAAAACAGCTCCCAGACGGTGGCTCCAGTGAATCGCCGTCAAGGCGGCGTACGGCAGGAACTGGCCATCGCTTGTTTCGCCCAGTTCCCGGTGCAGGCTGAAGGCGTGGGTGAAATCCATTTCGGGCTGCCATTGGCCCAAACAGGTCGGGAAATCCGGGCAGGCAAGAGCGGCGTAGTTGCTGCTGACCCAGCCGCCGAGGGCGATCTGGATGCTGATTGCAAGCAATGCTCCGAAGGCCAGCAGGCGCGTTCCAGGACCAATGGCGTTTTCCGGCGTTGCCTTACGTCCGGCAACGGCCATGCCGACGAGGATGGAGAGCGTCGTCATGCCGCCGAGCAGGTGAAGGGTGACGATGACCGGCTTGAGCAATAGCGTGACCGTCCACATGCCGAGTGCCGCCTGCAGGCCGACGATACCTAGTAGTGCGGTCGGCAGGGCCGGCGACTGCTGGCTGCGGTATTCCTTGCGCCAGGCGAGGATGCACAGCGCCAGGATGAGCAGGCCCAGCGTGCCGGCGAGATAACGGTGGAGCATTTCCTTCCATGCCTTGCCGGTATCGAGTGGCCGGTCCGGATAGGCTTGTGCGGCCGCCTGCTGTTCGTGTTGTGCTTCAGGAACGCCCAGCCAGTGGCCGTAACAGCCGGGCCAGTCGGGGCAGCCGAGGCCGGCATCGGACAGGCGGACGTAGGCGCCAAGGGCGATGACGGCGAAGGCGAGCAGCGTGGCGATGAGAAGCAGGCGACGGTAGAGGCGCATCGGGTCAGAATAGGCGGTCGATGAAGAGGGCGGCGAAGAGCAGGGTCAGGTAGAGGATGGAGTAGCGGAATGTGCGGCGGGCCAGGGCGTCGCTGTAGTTGCGGCAGAGGGCGATGGCGTAGCCGAGGAAGACGAGGTCGAGCAGGCTGATGGCGATCAGGTAGAAGGTCCCGCTCATGCCCAGCGAGACCGGGATCAGGCTGGCAGCGGCGAGCATCACGGTGTACCAGAGGATGTGCTGGCAGGTGAAGGCGATGCCGTGGGTGACCGGCAGCATGGGCAGGCCGGAGCGGGCGTAGTCGTCGCGCCGGTAGCAGGCCAGGGCCCAGAAGTGCGGCGGGGTCCACAGGAAGATGATCAGGAAGAGGACCAGCGGCTCAGCCGAAACATGGCCGGTCATCGCGGTCCATCCGAGCAGCGGCGGCATGGCACCGGAGGCACCGCCGATGACGATGTTCATCGGCGTCGCCGGTTTGAGGATCAGCGTGTAGATGACTGTGTAGCCGACGAAGGTGGCCAGCGTCAGCCACATGGTCAGGTCGTTGATGAAGTTGTGCAGCAGCCACAGGCCGGTGGCGCCGAGGGCGGTGGCCAGCGTGATCGTTTCGAGCGGCGAGATGTCACCGCGCGCAGTGGCGCGCCAGCTGGTGCGGGCCATCTTGGCATCGACAGTGCGTTCAACCAGGCAGTTCAGTGCGGCGGCGGCGAAGGAAACCAGCGCGATGCCGAGCGAGGCGACGGTGAAGCGCAAGAGCGGCGGGAAATCCGGCGTCGCCAGGCACATGCCGATCATCGCAGTGAACACGATCAGGCTGTTGACCCGTGGTTTGCACAGGTGGCTGAAGGCGGCCAGACGCTGGCTGAGGCTTAGGGTGGGGGCTGTCGCGGTGTGCATGGATATTCTCCTAGCCGGTCCAGGCGTATTTGAGCAGGCGGTCGAGGTCGGCGCGCATGCCTTGGGGGCTGGCGTCCGGTGGGTAGGTCATGATCACGAGCCCCTGTGGATCGACCAGCAACACGGGGTCGGTGATTTCTGCCAATGCATCGGGCGGGGCGGTCAGCACCGTCAGGTCGGGCTGGCTGGCGTGCAGGGCGAGCAGGGCCGGGTCGTCCGGTTGGTCGGTCAGCACGGCGCGGCTCAGGCGGCCCATGTTCTTGTAGAGGGCGACGTGGATGCGGCGCATTTCATCGAGACGGCTCGTGCAGTCGGTGGTGCACGAGCCGCGGACCTGGAGCACGAGCTTCCATTTTTCGGCATTTTTTCCGGTTGACCGCGCCCCGAAGGAAGCACCCTTGGGGTGTGGAATCTGCTCCGGCAACTGGCGGGGTGGGTTGAGCAGGTGGCCGTGATGCCCGATCCGGGACGGATGCCAGCCGCCAAAGTAAAGGCCGGCGCCGATGACGAAGGGCAAGGCGAGCAGGGCGACGATCAGGGCCAGCATCAGCCGGCCCTGGCGCTGGTTGGGGAGCGAATGAATGGCGACGCTGTTCATGACCGGCGGATCAGGAAATAGGCCCAGATGCCGAGGCTGGCGATGGCGAAGCCGAACCATTGCAGGGCGTAGCTGCGGTGGCGGTCGGCCCGTTCGTCCGGGCGCGGCCAGTCGCGCACGTAACCGCCCGGCGCCGTCTGGTCGAGCTGGATGACCAGGCCTTGCAGCGGGTAGGGCACAGCCGAGCGGAAGCGTTCTATGTCGAGGTTCTGCCAGACCGGCGCCCAACCGCTGGTTGGTTGCTGCATCAAGTTAAAAAACCGTTGGGTCGGCAGCACGGCAATCCCGCTCAGTTCGATTTCGCCGGTCGGCACCTCGGCCACCGGCTGCTGTTGGTGATCGGCCGGAGCGGCCAGCCAGCCACGATTGACCAGTACATGCATGTTCGATCCGGTGAGCTGCAGGGGCGTGATGACGTGGTAGCCGGCCTGTTCCTGATGCAGGCGGTTGTCGATCAGCACCTGGTGGGCGGCGTCGTAGGTGCCGCGCAGGATGACCCGATGATGGCGCAGCGATTCGACATCGGCCAGCGCAGTCGGCATGGCGATGGCGGCATCGTGGCTGCGGGTGTCGAGTTCGATTTGCAGCGCGGTTTTCATCTCGGCCTTGCGCCATTGCCAGAGGCCGAGCGAAATGAAAGCCGGCAACAGGAAGGCAAGGAGCAGGCCGCCAAGGATCGCCGCCTGTTTGCGGCTGGCCCTTGCCGCCCCGCCCGGCCGGCGCGCATACTGGGCTACGGAAATCCCTTCGGAGGCGTCGTCCATGCTCAAGCTGCTGGTTGTTTTGCTGTTGTTGGCCATAGTCGGCAGCCTGTTCTCCGGGCTCTTCTATCTCTACCGCGACCGAGGGGCCGGCGAGCGGACGGTGCGAGCGCTGACCCTGCGCATCGGGCTGTCCATCGCGCTCTTTCTGATGCTGCTGGCCGGGTTCAGGTTTGGTCTCATACCCGGCTACACCCAGTAAACGAAGACAAAGAGGATCAGCCAGACCACGTCGACGAAGTGCCAGTACCAGGCCACTGCTTCGAACGCGAAATGGCGCTCGGCGCTGAAATGGCCGCTCAGGCTGCGCAGCAGGATGACGGCGAGCATGATGGTGCCGAGCGTGACGTGGAAACCATGGAAGCCGGTCAGCATGAAGAAGGTCGCCCCGTAGGCACCGGCGCCCATGGTCAGCCCGAGCTCGTTGTAGGCGTGGTGATATTCGTAAGCCTGGAAGCCGAGGAAAACACTGCCGAGCAAGACCGTCGCGGCTAAGCCGAGCACCAGGTGGCTACGTTGGTTGCGCAGCAGCCCCCAGTGCGCCCAGGTGACGGTGGCGCCGGAACTGAGCAGAAGGGCGGTATTGAGCGCCGGAATGCCCCAGGCGCCCATTGGCGTGAAGGTAGCTCCTTTTGGCCCGCTGGTCGGCCAGGTGCCGGCGAATTCAGGCCAAAGACTGAAGCCGTGGGCGCCTTCCATGCCACCCAGGGTCGGCACCGAAATGACCCGCACGTAGAACAGCGCGCCGAAGAAGGCGGCAAAGAACATCACCTCGGTGGCGATGAACCAGATCATGCCGTAGCGGAATGAACGGTCTTCCCAGTCGCGGTAGGCGCCGCTCTGCGATTCGCCGATGACCTTGCCGAACCAGCCGAACAGAACATAGAGGATAACGGCAGTGCCGCTGAACATGACCCACTTGCCCGGACCGAAATTGTTGATCAGCTGGATGAAACCAAGGGCGAGCAGGAACATGCCGGCCGATAGGATGACCGGGTAGAGGCTGGGCTGCGGAACGAAATAATGTTCCGCCTGTGCGGCGTGAGCTGGACTGGTTTTCATCGGGACTCCCTGCTGCTGGTCAGTGTCTGGCGTTGTCCGTCAATGCTGAAAAAGGCGTAGGACAGGGTGATGTGGCTGATGTTGCGGTCGACCTCAGGTTTGACGATGAAAGCCAGCGGCATCTCGCGCGCTTCACCCGGTCCCAGCGTTTGCTGTGAAAAACAGAAGCATTCGATCTTCTCGAAATGCTGCGCAGCCTGGCCGGGCGTTACGCTCGGCACGGCCTGACCGGTGATCGGCCGGTCCGAGGTATTGCGCACCAGATAACTGACCTGTTGCAGCTCGCCGGGATGGATGTCGAGGCTGATCGTCAGCGGCCGCATGTCCCAAGGCAGACCGGGCATCACGGTGCCGGTGAATTCGACGCGGACAGTGCGTCCGGTATCGACCTTTGATGCTGGAGCAGTAGCAGTTTGCAGGCCACCAACCCCGAATCCGTCGCGAATGACCCCTTGGCCAGCTGTCTTGCCATTGAAACCGGTAGCCGCGCAGAGCACGTCATAGAGCGGCACCAGTGCGAAGGCAAAAACGAAGGCCCCGGCCACCATCAACAGCAGCTTGCCGATCAGGCGATTGTGGCGAGCTGGGGTGGGTTGGGCCTGTTCCATGGTGCTAACGCTTGATGAACAAGCCGATGAGGTAAATGACCAGCACCACGGCGCCAAGCAGCCAGCCAAGACGGCGCGACGCGGCACGACGGCGGGCGAGCTCGGCATCGGTGAAGGCCGGGGTCATGCTGTCCTCACTCATTTGATCACCGGCTGGATTTCCCAGCTATGGTGGGGTGGTGGCGATGAAAGCTCCCATTCCAGCCCCTCGGCGCCTTCCCAGACTTGGCCGTCGACTTTCGGGCCACCGCGCACGCAACACCAGATGTTCCAGGCAAAGAGCAGCTGGCTGATGCCGAGGACAAAGGCGCCAACGGTCGAGATGGCATTGAATTCGGCGAACTGCAGCGCATAGTCGGGAATGCGCCGCGGCATGCCGGCCAGGCCGAGGAAGAATTGGGGAATGAAGGTCAGGTTGAACGAGAACACCGTCAGCCAGAAATGCAGCTTGCCGAGCTTTTCGCTGTACATGTGGCCAGTCCATTTCGGCAGCCAGTAATAGACGCCGGTCATCACGCCCATGATGCCGCCGGCGAACAGCGCGTAATGGAAGTGGGCGACGACGAAATAGCTGTGGTGGTACTGGGCGTCCGCCGCGACGTCGGCAAGGATCAGGCCGGTCAGGCCGGCGATGCCGAACAGCACGATGAAGCCGACGGCGAACAGCATCGGCGTCTCAAAAGTCATCGCCCCCTTCCACATGGTGGCGATCCAGCAGAAGAAGAGCACGGCCAGCGGCAGCGAAATGGCCATGGTGCTGAACATGAAGTAGACCAGCGCTGGTACCGGCATGCCGGCGGTGAAGAAGTGATGAGCCCAGACGACGACCGAGAGCAGACCGATGGCGATGAAACTGTAGACCTGCGCCTTGTAGCCGTAGGTCGGCTTGCGCGAGAAGGTGGACAGCACGTGCGGCATCAGGCCCCAGACCGGCAGCAGCAGGATGTACACCTCGGGATGGCCGAAGAACCAGAACAGATGCTGGAAGAGGATGGGGTCGCCGCCACCGGCTGCATCGAAGAAATGCGTGCCGAAATGGCGGTCGGTGAGCAGCATGGTGACGGCCCCTGCCAGCACCGGCAGCGTGGCGATGAGAAGGAAAGCAGTGATCAGCCAGCCCCAGGCAAAGAGCGGCAGCTTCATCATGGTCATGCCCGGGGCACGCATGTTGAAGATGGTGACGATGATGTTGATCGAGCCCATGATCGACGAGATGCCGAGGATATGTACGGCAAGGATGGCAAAATCGACCCCCATGCCGCCCTGCACCGACAGCGGCGCGTAGAAGGTCCAGCCCGTGGCCAGGGCGCCGTCGCCGATGCCGAACAGGGCCAGCGTGAAGGGCAGGGTGAGCAGGATGGCGGCTGGCGGTAGCAGCCAGAACCCCCAGTTGTTGAGACGGGGCAGCGCCATGTCGGGGGCGCCGATCATCAGCGGCAGCATCCAGTTGGCGAAGCCGGTGGCGGCCGGCATCAGCGCCGCAAAGATCATCACCAGCGCATGCACGCCGATGAGCTGGTTGAAGAACTCCGGCTTCATGAGTTGCAGGCCGGGCTGGAAAAGTTCGGCCCGGACGGCGAGGATCATCAGGCCGCCTACAAAGAACATGATCAGCGAGAAGGTCAGGTACATCGTGCCGATGTCCTTGTGATTCGTCGTCGTCAGCCAGCGCATCAGGCCGCCAGGATAATGTTCGGCCGGGTGTTCGGCAGCGTGGGTGGTGGCTGTGCTCATCGCTCGTCTCCTAGCGCAGGGACTTGATCTGGGCAGGCTGGATCATGTCGCCCATCTGGTTGCCGAAACTGTTGCGTTCGTAGGTGATGACTGCCGCCAGTTCGACATCGGACAGGCTGGCGGCGAAGGCCTGCATGGCTGTGCCGGCCTTGCCGTGCAGGACCCGGTCGACGTGGCTGTCCTTGATCACCTTGCCGTTCATGTCGAGTAGCGGCCCACTAACGATCTTGCTGCCAGCCAGCGCCGGGAAGGCTGGCGGCAAACCCTTGCCGTCGGGCTGGTGGCAGGCGGCGCAAACCTTTTCATAGACCGCCTTGCCTTCGGCGACCAGTTCGTCCTTGCTCCAGGTCCGGTCGGCACCGCCCGCTGCGGCCTTGGCTTCGGCTTTTTGTGCTTCCACCCAGGCGAGATACTCGGGTTCCGGTACGGCATGAACGACCACCGGCATGAAACCGTGGTCCTTGCCGCACAACTCGGCGCACTGGCCACGATAGATCCCAGGCTTTTCGATCAGCACCCAGGTTTCGCGCAGGAAGCCGGGAATGGCATCGCGCTTGACGCCGAATTGCGGCACCCACCAGGTATGGATCACGTCGGTCGAGGTGAGCAGGATGCGCACCTTCTTGCCGACAGGCAGCACGACCGGCTTGTCGACTTCGAGCAGGTAATGCTCGCCCTTGGCCTCGGCATTGCTGATCTGGTCGCGTGGCGTGGCCAGCGTGCTGATGAACTTGATGCCGGATTCCGGGTACTCGTATTGCCACTTCCATTGCATGCCGGTGACCTTGAGCACCATGTCGGCCTTGGTCTGGGTGTCTTCCATGTTTATGATGGCCTGCACGGCAGGGATACCCATCAGCACGAAGTCGATGAAAAGCAGGATGGCGAAGGGAATCAACGCCCAAAACCATTGCAGGGCGCCAGTCGGCCCGGTGAACTTGGCAGGCGCATGGCCGCTGCTTTTACGGTGCTTGATCATCGAGTAAATCATGATGGCGAAGACCACCACGAACAGGATGGTGATGATCAGCATGAACTCGTTGTGGATGTGCAGCGTTTCCCGGGCGATGGGCGTGACCGGCTCGGGGAAATTAAATTTGTACTCAGCGCTGGCTACAGCCGGCAAGAGCAGGACAGTGGGCGGGAAAAGGCTGCGCAGCAGCCGGGCAACAGAATTTTGGTCTGCGCCTTGCGCAACCTGAGTCTCAAGCGTACAACTCGCCATTCTGTTCCCTCCCCTTGTGAGAACCGACCTCAGGGTTGAGAATCAATGTTCCTGAATTAGTTCAGAAATATTTTTCACGATGAAACGCCGACTCTTTCTTGCCCTGTCTGCCACTGCCTTGCTGGCCTGCAACCGGCCGCCAGTTACGTTTCGAAATACGGATCTGACCGGCGCCACTTTCGGGCGTCAGCTAACGCTGGTCGACCACCTTGGTCAGCAGAGATCGCTGACCGATTTTCAGGGCAAGGCTACAGTGGTGTTCTTTGGCTACACGTCCTGCCCGGATATTTGCCCGACCATGCTGGGCCGGCTGTCGGATGTGATGAAGACGCTGGGTGGAGATGCGGAGCGGGTGCAGGTACTGTTCGTCACGGTCGATCCTGAGCGCGACAGTGCTGGTCGTCTGAAGGATTTTGTGCCGTGGTTCAATCCGACATTTCTTGGCTTGCGCGGTGATGCAGCACAAATCAAGGCGGCCACTCAAGAGTTTCGCGTCTTTGCAGCGCGCAAACCGGTTGAAGGCGAGCTTGGCTATGTCATCGACCATTCGACGGGTGCCTATGTGTTCGATCCGGCCGGTCGTCTGCGGCTCTATGTCAAGGATACGAACAGTGTTGATGACATCGCTGCCGACATCTGCCTGTTACTGCAGGGGAACTAGGGCGAGTCCCCCCAGCGGCGCTATACTTGCCGCCCTTCCGAACCCGATTTTCCTGGCCTGCGTTTTATGAATGATCCAGATCTTTGCCTGCCGATTTTTCCAGTTTCTGCCGGCGAGTTGGCATGAACGACGAAGCAGCAATCAGTCTCAGTGACGAGTTTTTCATGCGTGAGGCGATGTCACTGGCCCGCGCTGCGGAGTGTCTCGGCGAGGTGCCGGTTGGCGCCGTCGTGGTCCTCAACGGGGCCATTGTCGGTCGCGGCTTCAATTCGCCGATTGGCGAGAGCGATCCGACGGCCCATGCCGAAATCGCTGCCTTGCGCGATGCAGCGCGGGTGCTCGGCAACTATCGTCTGCCGGGCTGCGAACTGTTCGTCACGCTGGAGCCGTGCGCCATGTGTGCCGGTGCCATCATGCATGCGCGGATCAGCCGCGTCATCTACGGTGCGCGTGACGCCAAGACCGGTGTGCATGGCAGCGTGGTAGATCTGTTCGGTGTCGAGCGGCTGAATCATCACGCAACCGTCGAGGGCGGCGTGCTGGCCGACGAGTGCAGCGCCATGCTGTCGGCTTTTTTTGCTGGTCGGCGCAAGAAATCATCATGAAACTGCATATTTCAGTGGCACACCAGGCGATGACCGTCTTCGACGATCAGGGCGAGGTTCTGCGCGAGTACCCGGTTTCGACGGCCAAAGCTGGCGTGGGCGAAGTATCCGGCAGCTATCAGACGCCGCGTGGGCGACACATCATTCGCGCCAAGATCGGTGCCGGCCAGCCAGAAAATACCGTATTCGTTCGCCGTCGCCCGACCGGTGAGATCTGGTCACCGGCGCTGGGCGAGGAATTCCCCGGCCGCGACTGGATCCTGACGCGCATTCTCTGGTTGTCTGGATGCGAAGCCGGCTGCAATCGCCTGGGTTGTGTCGATACCATGCGCCGCTACATCTACATTCACGGCAGCCCGGATTCAGCGGAAATGGGCCTGCCCGGCTCGCACGGCTGCGTGCGGATGCGCAATGCCGACATCGTCGAATTATTCGACCTGGTGCCTTGCTATTCGGAAGTTGAGATCACCGAAGACTGAAGCGGCTGCCCGTTCGGGCCGAAGCTGTTTTCGTGAACCGTGATCTTGCCGCCAGCGTCTTGCCAGACCAGCGTTGACGCCCGTGTGCCATAGGTTTCCGATTTGACGAAAATGGCCGACAGGAGGCGTTCCCACTCGATCGGCACACCTGTGCTGGGCAGGTTCTTGTCGGCGACGATGCTCTGGTCGGACAACAGGTCGAAGAACGCTGATTCATCGGGCAAGCCAGGCAGGGCTTCGGCGAAGCGTTCGCGAGCTTGCAGCAGTTTTGGCCAAGGACTGTCCAGCAGCTGATTGGATAGGCCATAGACGCCAGGAGCCAATGTGCGTGGCTCATCCTCGCGGTTGGAGCAGTAGACCAGCGAATCGTTATCGCTCAGCAGCAAATTGAAGCCGGAGTACTGAGCGTAATCGATCTGCGAGGCGTATTCGCTGGCAGCTACTGTAGTTGTCAGAAAATTCCGTGTAAGCGCGCCACGTGAGCGTAGCCCCTTGGTCATGCCTGGTTCCCGAACATTGGTTACTGCCGCGAAGCGGCCAATGTCGGTGATGCCCAGCCAGGTTCCGCCAGCTTCAAGATCGAGTCCACCAATGACCTGCGGTACATCTGGCCAGCGGGCCATAGCGGCGGTGGGGCGGGCGTAGAACTCGTCACGGTTGGCGGCGACGACCAGCGGGTAGTCTGGATGAACCCGCCAGCCGACGACGATCAAGCACATTATTACAACGATTTAAGACGGATTGACTGCTGCAGCCTGGACGGTTGGGCCCTCGAGCGAACCGAGACGGACATTGCCCGCGAAATTGCTCTGGACGACCGCCAGCGCTTCGTAGCCACCAGCCGGCGAGGGTGCTACGGTCATCACCATGCCGCAGGATTGATCCGGATTATCCGGGGAGTGCAGAATATCGCCGGCCTTGAGCACCTGCGCGCTGTTCACGCGATGCAGGTGGCGCTTGACCTTACCGAGGTACTGCGTGCGTGCAACGATTTCCTGACCCGGATAACAGCCTTTGTGAAAACTGACGCCACCAATTTTCTCGAAGTCGGCCATCTGCGGCACGAACTCCTCCTTCGTCGCCAGCGTGACCAGCGGGAAAGCAGCCTGCACATCGAGCCAGCGCCAGACAGGCAGGCCGGCTGGGCGAGCCTTGATGGTCAGCTTTTGCCACAATGCTGCCATGGCCGACTCCGGCGCAACTACCAGCAGGCGGCTCTGGTCAAGGCGGATAACTGTTGCGCCATTTGAGCTGGCTGCAGCCATGGCCTCGGTCGGGCAGGGCAGCGCTGCATCGGCCAGCGCCTCGGGCGCTTGAGGACCCGAGAGACCCAGCATGACGACACTATCGGTCAGTGATGCAAGCTTGACCTTGGAGCGCAAAACGAACATTTGCAGACGTTTTTGCGTGGCCTCCTGCAAATCGGCGGAAAGGGCCAGCAAATAGCTTTCACCCTGACGCCAGGCGAGAAAGCTGGCCTGCATGCGACCCTTGGCGGTGCACCAGCCGGCATGTTGCGCCTGGTTCTCCGGCAGATGATTGATGTCGCTGGTGAATTGGCTGTGCAGGAAAGCCTTGGCATCTTCACCGGTGGCTTCGATCAGCCCCAGATGGGTCAGCGGAACGACAACGGTTTTTTGCGTTGCGGCCTGCAGTTCGCCTGCGGCATCGCCAAAATTGAGAAGCTCGGCCGAATCGGCGTCGAAGACACCTTCGGCTGATTCCAAAAAGCTGCGCCAGTGGGGATTCATGGGGGCTCCTGATAGGGTTTCGGATATTATATCGCTCGTTATAACGTGCTCGTTCCACACGGGCAAGACCTCCTTGCAGCCGACGAGTTCCCGTGCGCACCCTGACCAAGATTCTATTCGCTGTTTTTGTGCTGTTTGCGATCGCCGCTGGTGGGCTGTGGTGGTGGGCCAATCAGCCGCTGGCTCTGCGTACGTCCCCGCTTGATTTTCATGTTTCGGCCGGCAGCAGTCTGCGCTCGGCGATTACCCAGATGCGGGAGGCCGGTATGGAGGTCGAGCCAAACTTGCTCGCTCTACTGGCTCGGGCCAAGCGGGCCGATACGGCGATCAAGGCCGGCAGCTATGCGGTTAACGAAGGGGTTACCCCGAGCCAATTGCTCGACAAGTTGCTCAAGGGCAAGGTGACTCAGGGCGAGTTGACGCTGGTTGAAGGCTGGACTTTTCGCCAGTGGCGGGCGAGGCTGGATAAACACCCGGATCTTAAGCACGAATTGCTTGGTTTGAGCGAAGCGCAAATCATCGAGAAGCTGGGTTTGAAGCTCGGCAGCCTGGAAGGGCAGTTGTTTCCGGATACTTACCTGTTTGACAAACAATCCAGCGATCTTGAGCTTCTGGCGCGAGCCCAACGGGCCATGCAGCGCAAACTTGATGCAGAATGGACTAGCCGCTCTGCCGACCTTCCTTACAAGACTCCGAACGAAGCGCTGATCATGGCCTCCATCGTCGAGAAAGAAACGGGACGTGAGGCTGATCGGCAACTGGTTGCGGCGGTTTTCGTCAATCGCTTGCGTATGGGGATGTTGCTGCAGACGGATCCAACCGTGATCTACGGCATCGGTGAAAAATTCGATGGCAACCTGAGAAAGCGGGATCTGCTCACGGACACCCCGTACAATACCTACACCCGTCCTGGCTTGCCTCCAACGCCGATTGCGATGCCGGGGCAGGCTTCGATCAGGGCGGCACTGAATCCAGCCCCTAGCGATGTCATCTATTTCGTGGCCCGTGGCGATGGCAGCAGCGAATTTTCCAGGACGCTGGACGAACACAACCGGGCGGTAAATAAATATCAGAGAGGTGGGAAGTGAAAGGTAAATTCATCACTTTCGAAGGCATTGACGGTGCGGGTAAGAGCAGCCACGTCGAATGGTTGGCTGAATTGCTGCGAGAGCGCGGGATCGTTGTTCATGTGACACGCGAACCAGGCGGGACAGAACTCGGCGAAAAACTGCGCGAACTGTTGCTTAACGAACCGATGCATCTGGAAACCGAGACGCTGCTGATGTTTGCAGCTCGTCGCGAACATCTGGCTCGCTTGATTGAGCCGGCACTCGGACGGGGCGAATGGGTGGTTTGTGATCGTTTCAGCGATGCCACCTATGCTTACCAGGGCGGCGGCCGTGGTCTGGACAGGGCAAAATTCCTGACGCTCGAACATTGGGTTCATGGACATCTGCAACCCGATCTGACACTTTTGTTCGATTTGCCGCTAGACGTTGCCCGCGAGCGCATCGTGCTGGCCAATCGCGTGCTCGACAAATTTGAGCAGGAGCGCGTTGATTTTCATGAACGTGTCCGCCAGGCTTACCTGGAAAGGGCGCATACAAGCCCATCACGAATCCGGGTGGTTGATGCGAATCAGACCCTTGAAAATATTCGTAAACAACTTGAACAGATTGTTTCAACCGATTGTTTATGAATGTAATTGAACTTCATTCAAAAGTTTGGGCAGGCTTGCAGGCAAGGCGAGAGCGTCTGCCGCATTCCTTGTTGCTGGTTGGGCAAAAGGGTCTCGGTAAATTCGAGTTGGCGCGTCGTTTTGCCGCTGGTTTGTTGTGTGAGGCGCCACAGGCGAACGGTCAGGCTTGTGGAAAGTGCCTGGCCTGCAACTGGTTTGAGCAAGGGAATCACCCGGATTTTCGTCTGTTGCAACCGGATGCGCTTGGCGAGGATGTCGAAGTCGAAGATGGCAAGAAAAAGCCGAGTCAGCAGATCACTATCGACCAGGTTCGGGCGCTTGATGAGTTCTTCAATGTCGGAACGCACCGGGGTGGTTTGCGGATTGTCATCGTTAATCCGACCGAAGCAATGAACCGAAGCACGGCAAATTCTCTTCTTAAAACACTTGAAGAACCATCCGCAGATACCTTGTTTTTATTGGTATCCAGCGAGCCTATGCGTTTGCTCCCAACGATTCGAAGCCGTTGCCAGGTGGTTCCCGTACCAGTGCCGGCCACGAAGCTTGCAGGCAAAATATTGACGGACGAAGGGCTGCAGCAATCCGAACGTTGGCTGGCGCTGGCTGGTGGTTCGCCGGCATTGGCACTGGACCTCGCCGCCTCCGGTCAGAGCGCCTGGATTGAACTATTGGTCGCACGATTGGGCAAGGGCCGGCATGCGGATGCATTGGCGATGGCGGCTGAGCTGGAAAAAGCGGTCAAGGACAGCAAGGGGAAGCTCTTGCTGAAGCATGTTGTCGAAGGGGTACAAAAATGGCTGGTCGATTTGACGCTGGCCAAGAATGGCATGCCCGTGCGTTATTTTCTGCCGCAACAGCCCACAATTTCAGGGCTGGCTGATATGATTCCTGCTGCGCGGCTGATACAGTCCTATCGAGCCGTAATATCGCGCCGCCAGGAGGCAGAGCAGCCGCTAAATGCGCGCCTCTTTCTGGAAGGCCTCTTTCTGGATTATCGAGCCCTGTTTGCCAATTGATCAACGATGAGTGAAGCAAAACCCGCTCCCCAGCGCCCGAGCGTTCTCTCGCTGAACATCAATTCGAAATCCGCCCTATATGCTGCATTCATGCCGCATTTGCGAGCGGGAGGTATCTTTATTCCGACAACTAGAAGCTACAAAATTGGCGATGAAGTCTTCATGCTTCTGTCGTTGATGGATGATCCAGCCAAGTTGCCAATCGCCGGCACCGTGGTCTGGATTACGCCGGCTGGTGCGCAGAATGGTCGGGCGCAAGGTATCGGCGTGCATTTCAACAATGACGAAAGTGGTCAGGAAGCGCGGCGCAAGATTGAGGGGCTGCTCGGCGGCGTCATGCAATCTGCCCGGCCAACGCACACGCTCTGATCGGCCACAATGCTGGTCGACTCCCACTGTCACCTTGATTTCCCGGATCTGGCCAATCGAATGCCAGATGTACTTCAGCGCATGCAGGAAAACCTGGTCGCGCTGGCTGTCTGCATTGGCGTCAATCTGGAAGACTTCCCCAAGGTTCTGGCGTTGGCCGAACAAGAGCCACGCCTGTTCGCTACCGTCGGCGTTCATCCGGAATACACCGATGTCGAAGAGCCTGGCGAAGATCGTCTGGTAGAACTCGCCGCGCACCCCAAGGTCATCGCAATCGGGGAAACCGGGCTCGACTACTATTGGCAAAAGGACCAACCGGAATGGCAGCGAGATCGTTTTCGCACACATATCCGGGCCGCCAAACGTTGTGGCAAGCCGCTCGTGGTGCATACCCGGGATTCTGCGGTTGATACGCTCAGAGTACTCAAGGAAGAGGGGGCTGGCGCGGTTGGTGGTGTGATGCATTGCTTCACCGAAAATTGGGAAATAGCCAGCCAAGCCCTTGACCTGGGTTTTTATCTCTCTTTTTCAGGCATTGTTACATTCAAGAACGCTACCGTCGTCAAGGAAGTCGCGCAGAAATGCCCGCTTGATCGTATTCTCGTGGAAACCGATGCGCCGTATCTGGCCCCCGTTCCTTACCGGGGAAAGCCTAACGAGCCAGCCTATGTTCATTATGTCGCCGAAGAAATTGCTCGCCTGCGCGGGATCTCGCTTGAAGAGATTTCCAAGGCGACGACCGATAATTTCTTCCGCTTGTTCAAACACGCTCGCCGTCTGTGAAAACCATGAAAAAAACCTTGTTGACCGCTGTCTTTGCCTTGGCCTTTCCTGTTCTGGTCTGTGCTGCAACCTATGATGACCTGATCAGCTCAGCCAAGATGGGTGATGCCAAAGGGGTGGCCGAGCTGGTGCAGAAAGGCGCTTCGATCGATACGACTGATATCGATGGCAATACGCTGCTGATGTTGGCAGCTCGCGATGGCCATGCCGATTTGGTCGGCTACCTGATCAAGAATCGCGCCAAACTCAATGCGCGTAATTCGGCTGGAGATACAGCGTTGCGGCTCGCTGCCTTCCGTGGCCATCTCAAGGTGGTTGAATTGTTGTTGGCGGGGGGCGCTGGCGTCAATATGACGGGCTGGACGCCGCTGGCCTACGCGGCCTTCAGTGGGCATCTCGAGATTGCCAGGGTGCTGATCAATGCAGGGGCAGATGTCAATGCGCCCAGCGAGAACGGCACAACCCCCTTGATCGCCGCCGCCCGTAGCGGACATGCCGAGATTGTTCAGTTGCTGCTGGGTAAAAAGGCTGACCCGAACCGGAAACTTGATACCGGTGAAACTGCACTTGATATTGCGCTAAGGAACAAGAATACCGACATCGGTGACGCATTGCGGCGTGCCGGCGGCGTCTCGGGGCGCTCGGTGACTATAGAGGTCAGATAGGCTCTGGCCGGCAAGATCTTGCTTGTAGCCTTCATGTGTGTGCCATGCTCAGCCTGATTTCGTAAGCCCCACGGTGTGGGGCTTTGGGGGAATAAATAGGCTAGGTTGATTGGCAGGGAGCGATCAGTAGCATGTCGTGCTGAGCCCGGAACTGATTACCGAACTATTGCTGTAATGATATCAATGTCGCGTTCGGCGGCTTTTTTTGCGCTTGGCTGCGAATTTTTATCGGCATATGCCTTGTTTGCCAAGTTGCTTGGCTTTCGATCTGTAGTGTGGCCCGTTGATCTTCTGGTCTGCTGGCGATCGCTTTGATCCCTAGTATCGACTTTAGTCATTTGGTCTGAATTCGTCAGTTTTTTTGTTTCTGGCGCAATTGAAGCTAAATAGACGGGTTCCTGGATTTTTCCCAGTTCTGTCGGCGTCACTTCCCTGGTTTCCTGAATGATGGCGCTTCCTGCGCCACTGTTGGCCTGAAGGATATTCACCGGGCTGGTCGAGGTGGTCCGGGATCCATCGATGCCAGGTGCTTTGGTGGCTTCAGTGCTGATGCCGCCTTGATCCTGAAGGGCGTTTCCGGTCGGTTTGTTTTCAGGGGCGCTCTTGTCGAACTGCAGCGTAAACACCAGCCAGCTGGCCCAAAGCAGAATCAACAGCACTGACAAAATCCAGGTAATCGACTTCCATCCGGCAAATGAAGACTGGGTTTGGATTTTTGCGTATTTGGGGTCGAGATCTTGCAGGATGCTCATCGTTCAGCCTTTGTTGTCGTCCGGACTTGATATGCCGACATCGTGTAATTGTGGAATGTCATGTATTCGATAAGAATTATAATAGGACGTTGGCAAGTTCATAAAGAAATCCATTTGTATTAAAATAATACAAATTGATTAGTGCCTTGTTCTACGCATTTCATCTGAATGCGCCTGGAGCGGCTATTTGTGAAGGTTTCCTGTGGTTGCGGCTGTCGTCTTGGCGTATTTCCTGATTGTTGTACTCGGTGTGTTGCTGGTGGTTTTTCCCGGCTATCGCACGCGCGTCGTTGCGACGCTGCTGGGGGGCCTCAATCTTGGTGCGATGCCGGCATTCCGTGCGGGACTCAAGTGCTCTTCGGGGTTTGTCGTTGCCGGACGAGCGCTTCGCGGGAGTGTCAAAGGTCTGGGCCGGTTTGTCGGTGCCAACCCGCTGCTCACCGGGGCAGCCTTGCTGTTGGTCGCGGCCCCTTCGCTGTTTGCTCTGGTTTTGCACAGTCCGGCGGTGTTCGATTTTTCCGATCAGCAGCGAATTGCTGACCGGCAGATTGCCGTCTTGCTCGAAGGTGAGCAACTTGTTCCGCCGCCACCGTTGCCGCCCGAGGTTTTTACAACCCGGGAAGTCGAAATGGTGCGGCCTGATGTCATTCATGCCAGTCGCAATTGGAACTTGCTTGACCAGGCATTCACCCAGCGCCTGCTCGTTGTATTCAAGCTGATGAAGGAGCGGCACGGCTACGACATGGTGTTGATCGAAGGCTATCGCAGCCCGGAACGCCAGGCAAAGCTGTTTGAGCAAGGGGCGCATGTCACTCAGGCTGGCGCCAACATGAGCTACCACCAGTACGGCTTGGCGGCCGATTCCGCTTTCTACCGGGATGGGAAGGTCGTGATTTCGGAACGTGATCCGTGGGCCATGCGGGGTTACCAGTTGTATGGGGAAATTGCCGAACAGGTCGGGCTGACCTGGGGTGGCCGGTGGAAGATGCAGGACTACGGACACGTTGAGTTACGTCGTAGCGGTGTTCTTGGTCGGGGCGCAAGTCAGTAGTCAAGCCTCTTGCTGGGCAATCTCGTATTTTCTGGAGTAGTTGATGAGCAGACCTTTCATTCTATTGGGCGACAAGACGGATCACGGCGGGGTAGTCATTACCGCATCCGAATCAAGCGACTGCAATGGTAAAGGCGTGGCACGGGTCGGTGATCAAGTGACCTGTCCGAAGCGAGGTCATGGCAACGTAACGACCATCGTAACCGGTGACGCCACGGCGCTGATCGATGGACGCCCGGCGGCTCGTCATGGCGACAAGACAGCCTGTGGTGCGATTTTGATCGCCAGCCAGTCGTTGACCACAGACTGAAACGCGGCGTTCGATACCCATGTGGCCTACGGTGTTCAAAGTACTTGGCGGGAGCTTGCTGACGTTTGCACTTGTCTGGGCACTTGTGCTTGGTTGGTGGCAATCGAATGATTACGAGCCCAGCAAGCTTGATCTTGCCCTTTATCTTGGCGCCTTGCCGCTGGCGCTCGTCGGGGGCTATTTGCTGTTGCGTGGGTTCATCGAACATCTCAAGGCACCACCGGCGGCTGATAAACCCGACATTCCGGCGCTGCGCGACGAAGATCCGCTGGCTGCGACGTCGGCCAAGACGGCAGCGGCCGAGCGGGCATTCAATATTTGCCTGGTTGAAGGCTTTGTCACCACCGCAGTTGGAGCGTCGACGGATGATGTGCTGGCAGCAATCGATGGTGGCAAGCGGCCAGAGCCAAGTTTTCGCTTGACCGACGAGGCTGGCTTCCCTGTCTTTCTAGCCGAGGTCAAGGATCTCGACGTCGACGGCATGCAGGAAAAAATGGCCGCTGATGCCGCGTCTATTCGCAAATTTGCCGAGCGGGAGGACGTTGCTCGTACTCTGGCTCTGCTCGATCATTTGCTGGGCACGGTGCTGGAACGCCTGACACCCTTGCTGGCCCAGGTCGGGGATGCCTTGAAGCTGCGGATCGTCTGGTTGGTTCCAGCCAACTGGGATTCGTCGCAACTCGCAATCTTGCGGACTTGGTTGCAGCTTAATTACTGGCCCAATCAGGAGCGGTCCGGTCTGGAAATGGCGTTGGTCCCGGTAGCCTCTGAGATTGATGCGATGCGTCAGCTCGATGAAATCAATCTGCGCATCAATCGCGATTCTGCAAATTCTGAACTGACCTTGTTACTGGGCGCCGTATCGGCCGTGGATGAGCAAACAGTGGACAGCCGGTCGGCCAGCAACAAGTTGTTTTCTGCCGATCACCAGGATCGAAAGATACCCGGCGAAGGTGCAGTCGGCTTGCTCCTGGCCAGTCGGGCAATCGTAGAACGTTATGAGTTATCGGAAGTGACCCTCCTCAGTCGCGTCAGCATGGGCGTTCGGGACAAGCCGGTCGATGCGGGCGGACGGGTTGGCGGCAAGCTGATCGAACAGCTCGTCACCGGACTTCTTGATGTCAGCGCCGTCGAGAACACGCAGGTCAAGACTGCCTTGCTGGACGCTGATCATCGCGCCAGTCGCGTTGCAGAAGCAATGGAAGGACTCGGGCAGACCTTTGAGCATTTTGATCCGATCAAGGATTGCCTCGCCGTTGGTACGGTCAGTGGCGACCTGTCACCGATTGGCAGCCTCATCGCGCTTGCATGCGCCAGGACAAAGGTTCTGGCGACCGAAGCACCGGTGCTGTGCCTGAGCAACCAACATGAACGCGACAGGGCCGTGCTGCTGGCCATGCCCTATATCGCGCAACCGAATACCGAACCCAGCCTTACTTGAGTTAATGAGCAAAGCCAATTCATGATGTCCCAAATTCGTTCGTTTCTGACTGACTCCCGATTTCTTTCGTTTATCGGTGTCGCTGCTGTCGCGGCATTCTTTTTCCTGGGTGCCAAGACGCTCAAGGTGGCGATGATCTGGGCCGGGATCGCCAGCCTTGTCATACTCGCTGTCTGGGGGGCTGTCTGGTTCGTGCGTCGGCAAAGGGTGCGCAAGGCGGGGGAGGCGATCGGTTCCATGCTGGAGCAGCAGGCGGATGTATCACCCAAGCGGGGGGGGGCTGCGACTTCGGCTGAGATTCAGACGCTGAAGCAGCGCATGCAGGAGGCAGTCAAGACGATCAAGACCTCCAAGCTCGGGCAGATCTCCGGAGCTGAAGCGTTGTACGAATTGCCGTGGTACATGACGATCGGCAATCCGGCAGCCGGGAAGAGTACGGCCATCGTCAATTCCGGGCTCAAATTTCCGTTTGATGATGGTGGCGACGCGATCATCAAGGGCATTGGCGGTACTCGCAACTGCGACTGGTTCTTCACGACTGAAGGCATCCTGCTCGATACGGCAGGTCGCTATTCCGTGCACGAAGAAGACCGGGAGGAGTGGCTCGGTTTTCTTGGTCTGCTGAAGAAGCATCGGCCGCGGGCGCCGATTAACGGCATCATCGTCACGGTCAGCATTGGCGAGTTGATGGGCAACTCGCCAAGTTTCGCGATCAATCTGGCCAAGAGCCTGCGCCAGCGGGTCCAGGAACTTACCGAGAAGCTTGAGGTTTTCGCGCCGGTCTATGTCCTGTTCACCAAGGTCGATCTGATTCCCGGATTTCACGAGTTCTTTCTCGATCTGGACTGGAATGAGCGGGACCGGGTTTGGGGGGCCACCATTCCTTATGACCAGTCGAACGGCAGCGAATTGATCACACTGTTTGATCGGCATTTTGATGAACTTTACGAAGGACTGCGCGCCATGAGCGTCGCGCAAATGTCGCGGCTGCAGGGCGAAAATGCACCGCCTGGATTGCTTACCTTCCCCTCTGAATTCGCCTCGATCAAGCCGGCGCTGAAAGCCTTCATTGCCACGTTGTTCGAGGACAATCCTTTCCAGTTCAAGCCGGTTTTCCGCGGCTTCTACATCACCTCGGCCATTCAGAGCGCCGATATCAAGCCGGTTTCCAACGATCGTATTCTGAGAAAATTTTCCTTGAATGGCGGTGGCAGCGCTTCGGTGCGCACGGCCTTGAGCCATGGCTACTTCCTCAAGGAACTGTTCTCGAAAGTAATCTTTCCGGACCGCAATCTGGTCCGCCAGCACACCACCAAGGCAAAGGCCCAGTTACGCCAGTTCGCAGTGCTGGGTGCCTTGTGCTTCCTGGGCGTGGCGCTGGGCGGCTGGAGCTGGTCGTATTTCAATAACCGGAGTTTGCTGGCCAATGTTGAACAGGATATCGCCAAGGCGGTGAAGGTGCAGGAGGGACGGATCGATCTGCAGTCCCGCCTCGAAGCCCTCGAAATTATCCAGGATCGCCTGGCGCAACTTGAGCAGTTCAACGAGGATCACCCGGTTTCCATCGGTCTCGGTCTCTATCAAGGTGAGTTGATGGCTGACAAACTGCGTCGGGAATACTTTGCCGGCGTCAGTAACGTCATGCTGATCCCGGTCAAGGACAACCTTGAAGCTTTCCTGAACGAGGTCAATGCCCAAGGCGACCGCCTCAAGCCGCAAGGTGCTGCAGCTGGGGGTAATCAGGCGGCCAAGCCACCCCGTAACAAGCAGTACAAGGATGCGACGCCCTCTGATGTCGAAGATGGCTACAACGCTCTCAAAACCTACCTGATGCTGTCCAGTCACGAGCATGTCGACGTCGGCCACCTTTCCGACCAGATGACACGTTTTTGGAGAGGCTGGCTGGAGGCCAATCGCGGCACGATGACGCGCGAGCAGATGATTCGCTCTGCCGGGAAAGTGCTGACCTTCTATCTGGAGCACGCAACGCATCCTGAGTGGCCGGTTATCAACAACAACCTGGTTCTGGTCGATGAAGTCCGCGACAAGTTGCGCCAGGTGGTGCGCGGCATGCCGGCGGCTGAACGCGTCTATGCCGAAATCAAGGCCCGCGCCTCGACACGCTTTGCGCCGCTTACCGTGGCCAATATCGTTGGTCCGGACAATGCAACGCTGGTTGCCGGCAGTCATGTGGTATCCGGTGCCTTTACGGTTGAGGCATGGCGTGAATATGTCCAGACCGCGATCAAGGAGGCGGCAACCAGCGAGCAGAACAACGCGGATTGGGTGTTGCAGACCTCGACCAAGGATGATCTGACGCTGGAAGGCAGCCCTGAGCAGATCCAGAAGTCGCTGGTGGCCATGTACAAACGTGATTACACGGAAGAGTGGAAGCAGTTCGTCCAGGGTATCAGTGTTGCCTCCTTTGAAACCTTCCCTGAGGCGGTGGCGGCAATGGACCGTCTGGGAGACGCACAGATGTCGCCGGTCGGAACGCTGATCAAGGTGGTTTTTGATCAGACGGCCTGGGATAACCCGGCGATGGCCAATCTGGGACTGGAACGGGCTCAGAAGGGTTTTATCGAATGGTTCAAGCGTTCGGTGCTGCAGATGGCGCCGAGCCGTGTCCAGATGGATGTCAATGTCTCCGCCAAGCCGGCTGAAATCCCGATGGGGCCCATCGGCAAGGAGTTTGCCGGGTTTGGCCGACTGGTCATACCGCGCGATAAAGCCGACCCCTTGGTCGATACCTATCTCAAGCAACTTTCAAAGGTGCGTACCCGCCTGAGTCAACTCAAGAACCAGGGTGATCCCGGGCCAGGCGCGCTCAAGCTGATGCGGGAGACCATCGATGGCGGTGGCTCAGAACTCGCCGAGACACTGCGTTTTGTCGATGAGCAGATGCTGACTGGCCTGCCGGATAATCAGCGTGCCGTGTTGCGCCCCTTGCTGGTTCGTCCGCTATTGCAGTCGTACGCTGCGATCATCAAGCCGGCCTCTGAAGAGTTGAATAAGACGTGGGAAGCCCAGGTATACGAGCCGTTTAACCGTAAGCTGGCGATCAAGTATCCGTTTGCGGCGAAATCCAATATCGAGGCATCGCCAACCGAAATTGCTCAGGTTTTCGGGCCGGAAGGAGCTGTCTCCAAGTATGTCGAATCGGCCATGGGATCGCTGGTCGTGCGTCGTGGCAATACGGTGACGCCACGCACCTGGGGGGATCTCGGGATTACCTTGCAGCCAGAGTTCATCAGCGATTTTGCGCGCTGGGTTTCGCCGCTTGAAGGTGGGGCCGCCTCCGATGCCGGCGGTGGGGCAGGTGGCGCCGGTGGTCAGGCGCAGACTGTCTTCATGCTGCGTCCGCAACCATCGCCGGGCACCAGCGGTTATGTCATCGAGATCGATGGGCAGAAACTAGCATATCGCAATGGTGCGCCGCAGTGGGCCAACTTTGTCTGGCCGAATGCAGCCGGAGCGCCGGGCGCCAAGATTACCGCGACAACCTTCGAGGGCAAGATCGTCGAGGTCATCAATGTTCCCGGTCGCTTCGGTCTTGAAAAAATGATCAATGCCGCCAAACGTAGTCGCCAGGCCGATGGTTCTTTCCATCTCACCTGGGTGGCCGAGGGTGTGGAAGTCGGTATAGACCTTCGCGTGGTCAGCAGCGCACAGGCGCAAGCCGCGAGTGGATCGAACGAAGGTGCCAGTACCCAGAGGGGCCTGGCAGGGGTCGTGCTGCCGCGATCGGTGGCGGTCGGCAAGGCCAGCAAGTATCAGGAGGCAATGCCGGAGACAGTTGGGCCGGCGCCGGTCGCTACGGCAGGAGGTGCCCAATGAGCACGGTGATCGCCTCTCCGGCTACCTGTTTCGGCAAGATTCCGTCGCGCGGCGATTTCGTCAAGGGGGCCGGGCAGCATCAGTTGATCAGCGTTCTCGATCGCTGGGTATCGCAAACCATGGAGCGACTCTCTGAGGATCCAGGCTGGAAAACAGCCTACGACGGCGCAAGTTCGGTGGACTTTGCTTTCATTGGTGCCCGAAGCCGGCTTTCGGTCGTTGGACATTTGCGGCCGAGCACCGATTCTTCAGGTCGCCGTTTTCCGTTCATCGCAGCGGCGACAGTCGAACGCGACGACGCGCTGATGTTCCGCTGCGCTCCCGTCGGGCTTGCCTACTCCTTTGGCGCTTTGGCGCGTATTTCCGAAGCCGGGGTTACTGGGGCGGAAGTAGGGCAATTGCTGGCCGAGCTTGATTCGATCAACTGTGCCAGTGATTTCGAAATGGCCGTTCAGGCTGATCCACTGGGCAATTTTGTCCGCCGGAATACTCTCGATTCACTGGCTGGCATGGTTGGAGCGCCGGATGCCGAGTCTGTTCGCCGGATCATCCTGGCGATTGGCTTGCTGATGCGCCCGGTTCTTGGTCAGGGAACGGTTTCTGTCGAGAAGGACATTGTTTTGCCGCTTCCCACAGAAGAGCGCAATCGAAATCTGGTGGCCGGTCTATGGCTATATCTGGTTACGGCATTCCTGCGCCGGACATCGGTCGAGCTTCAGGTGATCATCGAGCGTCGTGCCGGCAATCCCCACCTGGTGCTTGGGTTCAATGGCTCCTCCGCATCGACGCTGCTGGCGGCTCTGTCGCCAGACACGGCCGCCGAGCGGATTATTTCGCTGACTGACCCGGAGTGGATCGACGACCAGTCGGACATCGTCAATGACTATGGTGTCGCCAAGCTCTCCTCTTATCTCGCTCAGCCGAACATTTCCCTTGAGCATGCCATCAACACGTTCAGAGAAGTTTTTCTAGGCGAATGAACATGAAATCATCACTAATCGTCGCTGCATTTTGTCTCGCCTTACAGGGGGCGGCGTTCGCCCAGGCCACGCCGCCGGAGGAGCAGGGGAAGGTAGTGGCCTCAGGCACTGTTCCTGACGAAGCATCACGCGCTGCGATCCTTGGCAAGCTTCGTGATCTTTACGGGGCGGGCAATGTGGTTGATCGCCTGGAAGTTGGCGGCGTCGTGCCGCCGAGCAACTGGACCGAGAACATGACCAAGATCATCGGCCCCCATCTCAAGCAGGTGCATAAAGGGCAGATGCAGGTCAGCGGTACGCAGATCTCAATCAAGGGCAATGTTGCCAATGAGGCCTTGCGCCAGCAGGTGGTCAGTAATCTCGCCACTTCGCTCAATCCGACCTACACCATCGACAACGGCCTGGTGGCTGCGGGCGGCGAAGCGCAAAGCGTGCTGGACAAGACGCTGTCCAATCGTGTCGTTGAGTTCGAAGTTGGCTCAGCGACGTTGACGCCGGCCGGGCGCGTCATCCTTGACGAGATGTATGCAGCGATCAAGCAAATCGGCACGCCGAAGGTTCAGGTGATCGGCCATACCGACAGTTCAGGGAATCGCCAGGCCAATGTTTCGCTCAGCCTGGCGCGTGCCAATACGGTGCGCAGCTACCTGATCGAAAAGGGCATTCCGGGTGAAAATCTGACCGCAGTAGGCTCCGGCCCGGATCAGCCGGTAGGCTCGAACGACTCCTCAGAGGGACGAGCGAAAAATCGGCGCATCGAGTTTCGGCTCGCCAGCCAGTAATTTGGCATAGGCGGATACCGTGAGGTAGCCGCCTTGTAGCCTGTTCTTAGCTCGATTCCCCAGTGTTGGGGTCAACCCCCAGCAACTCTTCCATCCGCAGCAAGGCGCTGTCATCCTTGACGACAGTCCGCAGCCATTCGTGGAGTGGCATCGTTCCCCATTTGGCTGCTTTTTCTGCCAGATAGGCAACCGGGCTATGCGGTTCTGTGCGCCGGAAGAAAGCGCCAATTTCCTGTAGCTGGCGAATGGCCTGCTCGCGGGAGCGAATCGGCCCACCACCTACCTCGACGATTTGTCCGCCAATGCTTGGCTCGACCCGTTCGATGGAACCAACCGCCTTGTTTCCCACGCCGTCGTTTGTCAGTTTTTCCTGTATTTCTGATGGCTTTGCGCCAGCATCTCCGGCATGGCGCTGGAAAAAGCGGTAAACGTCATCAAGCGCTTCGAAGCTTGCGCTGAAGGCTGGCGAATATTCTCCCATCTTGGCGTCGAGCACTGTTTGCAGGGATTTGACGGAGTCTTTCAGACGCTCGGCATTGCGCATGCCGTCGATAAAATGGCGTTTGGGTGTGTCTTTAAGTGCCGCCTCGAAGGTTTCCAGCTTCACATGCGCTGTGCGGGCGAGTTCCTCAGCCAAGGCAGGGTTACGTTCAATATTCTTGGCTGTGGCGCGGGCCGATTCGTGGTCAATCGATGAAAATCGGCCCTTATCGGAATCTGTCAGCGGCGTTTCTCGAATCAACCGTGCTGTCTGGTTGACCAGCCAATCAAGCACACCAACCCGTTGTTCAATATCGCCATCTTCTGGTTGCGGGTGGATATCGTTCCAGAAGGTCTCGCACAACCGTCCAAGTAGCGCGTAGCCGTTGGCAAGACCACCAAGCCCCTCTAGCTTGCAGCTTGCTTCGGTCAACCAAGCTGCAACGCGCAGATCCTTTGACTTGTTGGCTAGGATGTCATCGCAGATACGAACCACGCGAACCCAGTCAGCCTCCTTGACATCAGTAACCCATTCGCCTTGAGAGAGGGAGGGGTCATCAAAGCGCCTAGCTTCCTGAATCTCGTCGAACTCGGCAGAAAAGACCAGATCATCACCGCATGGGCCATGACTTGAGGCAAGCGGTTGGGCTAGATGTTCAAAATCCATCGTTGTATGCCTATGGGCTAAATTGGCATATTTTAATGGAATATATGGGCGCTCCTAAGAAATACGAGAGATGACATCTGGTATTTTTTTGTATCAATGAATCCATGGCCTCTCGCGCATTGGAAAAAACGATTGACCCTATGTAGATACCTCGCCCATTCTTATCCAGCAGAAATCTACAGGCTGAGCGCTGACTGATCGGGTGACCATTGCCAGAAAGTAAGACCGTAATCGCCGCCGACTGATGGCATGTTCTCACCTGCCTTGAAGTAATGGCGGGAGCCGGATTGGGCCGGGGTGAACCACCAACCGGATTCGGGGCAGGAGGTGCCGGCAGGGACGTTGGGGCGGCGTGTTTCGCCGCCCGTGCTTCCTTGCGGGACGCTACCGGTGCCGCCGCCGCTGTCGGCGACGCGTTTGATTAGGGTCCACACGGTCGCTTGCGATGTAGAGGAACGATCTTCGGGGTTTTCTGGATGGTCCATCACGTTCGCTTCCCATGCCTCGTAACCTTCGATCAGAAACTCGGCACAGCTACCGGGGGCATCAGGAAGGTAAACGCCGTTCTGCGGGACTTTGTCGCCGGTCTTGACGCGGACGGCCTGATTCAGGCGGTAGACGGGCCAGCTATGGGGGGCGTTGAGGGGGCCTCGTGCACCAACGTGGTAGAGAAAGGTTAGTTCCCCCATTTCCCAATTGCTTTGTTGCGTATGGCTGATGTTCGAGGCCATGTCCCAGGCTAGCGATTTATGGCTTCGATAGGCACTTTGATATGGCTCGGGCATCCACTCAGAGGTGTAGTCGCGCCCGATCGCAGCAAACGAGGTGTTGATATTACCGGCCATCCCCAAGGCGTCGGCTTTGCCGTGCGAAAGAACAATCAATCCGTCATTCAGACCCCGTAGCGCCCATTGCAGATTGGGAATGACGGTTTCTCCCCAAACCGCATCGGGTTGTTTCCATAGCGGCTGGTCGCGATAGTCCGGTGGCAAGTGCTTCATGAATTCGGTCAGAGCATCTTCGGCAGCCTTGACACAGGCTTCGAAGGCATCGCGCATTTGCCCGAAGTATTCCAGCGAACCGTAACGTTCGAGAAGGTAGACCTCCTGCGGGATGAGCGGGGTGGGATTCAGCATTATTTCCAGTTCCTTTCCAGAATGGGCACGCCGACGAGGTTAACCTGGATGTCGCCATCGTCGTAGCCCCAGCCGGTGAATTCGCGTTTGCTGGCGTGTTTCGGATCGAGGTTTTTCGGGTCGACGACGATCTGCTCGTGACCACCCTCCAACCAGAAGGTGTTGCCCTTATCGTCTGCGGGCATGGCGTTACCTGCACGATCTTTCATTTCTTGGGAGGCAGTTGTCCCGCGCCAGACCGGCATGCCCTTGCCGGGAGGGACGGTATAGGTCAGAAATTCGCCGTTGGCGTTCCAGTGCTTCCAGACGGCGAAGCGTTCACGCCATTCCGGCTTGCTGTGTAGTTTGTCGAATTCGGCCTTGGTCATCCAGCAGATATTGTTGTCCCCAGATTTTGGGCCGACGACGCGGTAGAGGACAGTGCCTGGGGGTAGAATGTCGTCTCGGACGTCCTTGGTGAATGTCTTGTAGGCACCTGTCAGCGGCTCTGAAGCTTTGTTGCTGATGTCGAAATGGGTTGCTGGTACCGTGGGGGGATTTCTCGTTCCTGGATATTTCCCATCCTTCCCAACCTTCACCCAATCCGGCTTTGCCTTCCTGAGTTCGGCCAGTTCCTCGTCCAGACGCATCCGGATATCACCATGCGGATTCGGCACATTGGAACTTGCCCTGTGCGTTAGGCGCTGCTCGACATCCAGTCGCTGCGCAAGTCGGTTCAGGTAGGTCTGTACTGGTGAGAGTATATCGGCCAGCCCTTTGTTGGCCTGGTCGCGTACTTTTTTGACGGTTTGCAGCAACTGCCCGGCCTGGGTCTGCATGGTGGCAGTACCCCACTTCTTGACGAGATCAAGCAGTTTGCCGAGGTTACCGATGGCAGTGTCAAATGCGCCGGTCAACTTTTCCACGGAAAGGTTGCCGGACACTTTGCGCAATTGATCGGCGAGGTATTTGTACGGGTTGTCGATCTTGAGCGCCTTCAGTGTCTTGCGAACCTCGGGGCGGGCGAGGAGGTCATTGAGCTTACCAATTCCTTTTTCGACAAACGGCTTGCTGGCTTTCCACATATCGGCGTCAAGGGCCACCTTGCCGGCGCTGAACATCGCTTTGCGTCCATAGGCGAACATCACCTTGAAGCAGCCCTTGACCAAGCTACCCAAGGTTGGAAAGAGGCCGATCAGCGTCAGCGCCAGGGCAACCCAGGCCCAGCGGTTGCTACTGTCCTGGTTGATCTTCTTGCAGTTGGCGACCAAATCACGCACGTCACAAATCTGATCGACCAGTGGAATCATCGAGATGATGGTGCTGGTCACCGTTTGCGCCGCTGTCTGCTCTTCCGCAAAGTCACCCTGCAGAACGATCCAGATCCATTCGGCGGCCGCACTTAAATCCTGCCTGGCGCTCTTGGCCCAGCGCGAGGGAGCGGCGGCGTACCACGCCAGCGCGTTCTCAAGTTCATTCCACATGGCTTACCCCAGCTTTTCCTGTGCGGCGCCAATCAGTAGATCGAACTTGTCCCACGGTTGATCGGCAAGCGACTCTCGTAGTTCGTATTCGACGTACTGCGCTACCTTCGGCACATTTTCGTGTCGGGCAAAGCCATTGCCGTCGAGTTTGCCACTGACGATCGAACCGTCTTCGAAATGAATCTTGTAGCCCTGTCCGGCAAATGCCTCCCCATCGGCATCGCGATGGGCAACTTCAATCCAGTTCGGTGCCTTGTCGACCTTCCCATCCGGCAGCCCCTCCATCTGCGCTGGATTGCTACCCGGCCCCATAAACGCATTCCCGTTCCCCTTGACCGAGAAATTCCCCGGGCAGGCAAAGGTGATGTTGCCGCCTTCGAGGGTGACGGAAGACTGCCCGGCCTGAAGCACGATCTTGTCCTTGGCCAGGATGTGGATTTCGTCGTTGCTGCTGGTGAAGGTCAGCGACTGATCGGCCAGGATTTCCATCTGGTCGGTATTCGCCTGAATGGTGTGGGTGCCGGCCTGGGCGATGCTCTTGATGCCACCGGCGTGGCTGAACCAGCTGGCGCCGTTACCGGCGGCGGTCGAGACGGTATGCGCACTGGCGATATGCAAATCCTGCTGCACCGTCGCATGCAGGTTGGCACCGGCGAAGAGCAGCGTACTGGCCGGGCTGGCGAGGCCGATGTCGCCCGGTGCTTCCGACAGAATGAAGGGTTCGGCGAAGCGTTCGGTTGGCTCGCCCAGCTCGCGGCTGCCGGGTTGTGCCTTCTGGGCGGCCTGACCGCCGATATTGCCGGAGAATTTCCCCTGCTGCTGCGGATCAATGGCTGTGATGAACTGGCTTTGGGCGGCATTCGCTTTCAGTGGCAGGGCCTGTTGCTGCTGGGCCGCATCCGAGAGCGCCTTGGCGGTTTCTTCTGCGGCTTTAAGCTGCGCCACCGTCTCCGCCACATCCATCTGCGTGCTTTGCGCATTTGGACGAGCCGTCGCTGAAATCAGGATGCCTTCCCCAGCCCGTGCGGCCAGCCAGCCATCGGTTCTCAGTTCAAAGCCGCTGCCGCGCCAGGCGCCGCGGCTGGCGCTTTCCGGGGCCTGATGCACCAGATGCCCCAAACCGAGCTGACCGGCATTCTCGCTGGTCGCCAGACGGGTGCGTAACTGCCCCGGCGCATCATCGACTACCCACTGGTTATGGCCTTCCTGATGGTTGTGGCTCATCCAGCCGGAGAGGACGCCGGGGTGGTTGGCACTGGCTTCATGGCCGGCCGAGAAGGGAGGGAGGTCCGCCCCGTTATAGCTCTGGCCGACGATGACCGGCCGGTCGATATCGCCATCGAGGAAATCGACCAATACTTCGTTGCCGATGCGCGGCAGGAAGTGACTGCCCCAGTTTGGTCCCGAGAGCCATTCGGCGACCCGAACCCAGGTGCCGGATTGATCGTTGGCCGGGGCGTTGCCGGACTTGCCTTCTGTCCGACCCGAGGGGCCAGTCTCTGATTGCCCGCCGGCATTCGGCGTCTCCCCGCGTTGCCAGGGAAACTGGATCTTGATCCGGTGGTCGCGTTCGGTGGTGATGACCTGATCGGGTAGGCCGACGACCAGGGCGGTTTGCGGCCGGGCGGCCGGCCTGGCCAGCAAGGCCGAGACAACCGGGGCCGAGGCTGGCTGGGCCTGGAGCGTATTGCGATAGCTGCCGGCTTCGACGTCGGTACTGCCTAGCAACTCGGCGGCACTGGCTCCCAGATTGTTGGCGCCGTGATGATCAACTGATAGCACCTTGAATTGTGCGTCATCACCGACATAGGCGTCATGCTGGGTCAGCGTGAAGATGGTGCCTTCAGCCATCTGGCGGACGGTGCTCTCGCCAGTAAAGCGCCGATAGCGGGCTTCGATGGCAGCGAGGGCCAGGTCGGTCCGCAATTGAGCGGCGGCGCTGTCTTCAAACCGGTAGGGGCGGGAGGCATCGTGGAGTTCCAGCCGGGGCAAGGCGCCGTTGTCGTGGCTGCTCTGGGCCTGGGCACCGGTCGCAACCAGAGTCTTGTAATCCCAGCCGGCGAGTGACACAGCGTTGGGCAATACGGTACGGACTTCGTGCCACTGTTGCAGGGTGTCGGAATCTTCAGTGGCATTGTTGCGGTGAAAACGGATGGTCGGTTGGGCGCCCGCGGGTAACTCGGTTTCGCGGTCGAAGATGATCAGTTGGTGACGGGCGTGGGTGGCCTCGTCACCAGCCGAGGCCGATTGGTCATGATCGAAACGGAAGGAGAGGCCTTCTTCGGAAAGCAGGCGGCGGATGAACTCGAAATCACTTTCCCTGTACTGGGTTGCCACACTGTAGGTGCGCAGCGGCTGGGTGACTTGATTGGACCAGTGGGCTTCGGGGTAGTCGGTCAGGATTTGGCCGATGATGTCGATGACCGTTTTGTCCTGAAACAGGTAGCAATCCCGGCGCTGTGCCAGGAAGGCAAGGAAGGGTTCCATGATCAGGCGGTAACGGGCCAGCCCGCCATCAGCACCGAGTTGCATGGCTTGCGTGACGTAGCCGTGCCACGAACGCTTGCTGCCATCGGCTTGCATCAGGCGCAGGGTGATTTCTTCGCCGATCAGCGGCTTGAGATCGAAGTAGGCGTTGGTCGAGATGCAGTCGATTTCGAAGCGGAAGGATTCAGAGATAGCTTCATGGCCGTTGAAGCGCTCGACGATCAGCGCGGCATCGGGCAGGGCAGTCTTGAGTTCGAGCAGGCGGGCGTTCTGGTTGAACAGGGTGTCGAGCAGGGGTTGAGTCATGGCAGGCTGATCAAGGCAGGGTAATGGTCAGCGTTGGCGCCCGCGGGGCTAGCTGGACAATATTCTTGAACGGCGACAGGGTTTGCTGGACGGTGCTACCGGCGTGCCAGTCCAACCCGATATAGGCGACCAGACCAAACAGGGCAAGCACGGATGTGATGACCCAGAACGGGATATCGCGTTTGATGGCGTTGGAGATGGTGTCCGGGGCAGCCCAGTTTGGAGCAAAGGTGGCTGCCTTACCCTTGATGTGGGCGATTTGCTCGCCGAGTTGCAGGGTCAGGTACTTGAGCTTTTCCGGGCCTTCGAGCAGGTAGCGCCCCTTGAAACCGATCAACAGGCACATGTGGAACACTTCGAGCGCATTGATCCGGCTGGCTCCTCCGTTGCGCGCGGCTTCCAGCTTGTCGAAGAAATGTTCGCCGGCCAGTTGGTCGCCGAAAAGCACGAGCTGCAGCGGGCGGCGTTCCCAGACGTCGCGAATGTTCATCTTGGAAGAGAGAACAGATTCGTCGATGGCGGCGCAGAACGCGTATTTGGCGTCGAAGATGTCTTCGGCGTTGAAGTTGTTCTTCTTGGCTGCCCGCTCGAACTGATCGAGGAATTTCTGGATGTTGCCGGAGAACTCGTCAGGGTCCTTCGGAACGCTGCGATTGTTGAGCAGGATGAGCATGTAGAAACCGTCGTACAACAGATCGACAAGGCTCTTGGCAGGACGCTCGGAGGCCGATTCATCAGAGCGTGCGCTCGGGGCGACAGAAAAAAGACTGGGGGCTGTGGTCATGGCGTGACTGCAATCAATTCAATGGTGAGATCCCGGTAACTTTCCGGGGCATAAATCATGATGGATTGGGCTTTGAGCATTCGCTCGTAAAGCGGGCCGTGGGCATCCAGTGCGAAATAGCAGGCGCCGGGACGAACCGGGATTGCGGCGGGAACTTGCGCGGCATGGGTCAGGCGAACGCCGGACATGGCAGAGAGAACCAGCTTTTCGACATCGTCCGGGGCGCCAAGCTTGATGCGTAGCGGGATGGATTCGATGATTTCCGATTGCGGGTGCGCCGCAGTGATCGACAGGTAGAAAGCTGTTTCGCTGTTGATTTTCTCGGAATCCAGATGGCCGGCATAGAAGGCCTGTTTTGGCTGGGTCAGGGAAATGGCGAAATAGCGGGTGGAAATTACGGTATCGAGCAGTTCGCGCAGTATCTGGTCGATACGAGCGAAGCCGGGCCCGGGTTGCAGATGGTCGTAACTGGGCAGGTCATTCAGCGTAAACCCTTTGGAGAAGGTCATCAGGCCGCCAGCCAGGCGCAGCAACTCCTGGAATAGCCGCTCGGGTGAGGTCTCGGGATTGCGGAACAGATGGGTCAGTGTTGCGCAGGCACTGCTGGCCGTATGCAACAGCCAGAATGAGGCAATGTCGCCGGAGCGAAACTCGATCACATTCTTGGATGGTTCGCGATGAAAGCCATAGAGCGCATCCACCTTGGCCAGCAGGGCATCGATTTGTCGACGGAGCAGCATGTACAGATTCGGCGCACTGCGCAGACTGATTGATGGCGGAACGAAAGCGGGATCAACTTCAAAGCCGTTGCTGGAGGTGCGGCGAATCCGGACGACAGGCAAGGTCATGAACTGGTCGCGGTTGTCGTTGCCCGATTTGAGGTGCGAAATCTGGCTGAGCGTGGCGATGTCGGCCTCGGCGGCTTCGGTGTAAAGATCTGCTTTATCGCGTGGAATGATCAGATAACGTGCCTGGCCTGAGTCTGATGCTTCTTCTGCACAGTTTCCTCCATGTGCATTCAGGTGATTAAGTGCCAGAAAGAACTCGGTTGCACCTTCTTCGTCGACTGCAGCGTCCAGTGCCAGAGGAGCAGGAAGCTGGTCTACGTCAGGGGCCGTGAAAAAGTCCCCGTTGGCAAATATGGCGTCGATGCGGTTAAAGCGGAGCACTCCACTTTTCAGCGAGTCCAGGTCCAGATCAAGGTCACGGATGCCCCAGGCAAAAGGATTTGCCGAGAGCAGGGTGCGCCTGTTCATTGCTTCGGTATAGGCATCCTGTTGCTGGAAGTGTTGCGGACGAAGAAAAAGCCCTTCACCCCAAAGAATTTTTGCGTTGTTCATTGTTTCATCTTGCTAAGAGTTGCATTGGATGCCGACCAGTGATCGCACTGATTCCGGGCTGACTTCGGTGACCAGGGTGCCTTTGCTGGCGCTCAGCGCGCATGCATGGGCGCCAATGGTGATTCCGCCGTCAAAAGATTGCTTGCTATCGAAAGCAAGCTTCCATCTGGTGGAGTACGGGGCGCGAAACATGCCTGCGACACCAATCGTTGTGGCGTCTCCTGGAATCTTCAGAACGACGTCGTACGATTTTCCAGGAAGCAAGACAATTTCACGGACTGAAACCATTTCCTCACCCAAGGCCTCCTTTTCGCTTTCGGTGGAAGTTATTTGTGGGTAGGTCAGCATTTTAAGGCGTTCAGGAGAGCGCAATACGTAGAGTTTCATGACAAGTGACAGGGGCTTGCCACTGCTGGTCAAATTCAATTGCTCGCCTGCAAAAATCCTTATGGGTACATCCTTGAAAGTTTTGCTTGGATCGCCGTTGTCTTTTTTTGTGACACCTGTTGCTTCTAGAACCATGCCTACGGCCGTTCCTGCCATTTGCAGGGCGGAGACCTGTGCACACCCGGACAGTGCCGCGCAAAGGAGCGCCAGGCTCACCAATGGCGAGCTTAGGAGATGTTGAAATGTTGCAATTGTCATTAACCGTGCGCTAATTATGGAAACGGGCTAAAAATCATAGAAGTGAGAAATGAAAATATGCATATGAGTTGATCATAGCCAAGTTCGTAATGTACTATTTCGCTTTCATCTAAGCAAACCCAATGGCATTTAATACGCCATTTGGCATACTGGAGAGTATTGATGTTTCCCTTAAAGCGTCTATCAACAGCGCTTGTATTTGGCGTCTCGTTAGCGATTTCAGGCTGTGCGTCAAACAAGGTGTCGATGAGCCAGGAAGAGTTTTCGGCCGCAATGGCGCAATCCAGCATGAGTGTCGATACTTTGCTGGAAAAAGGTAACCAGGAAGAAGCGGTCAAAATACTCGGTGATTTGGCAAAGAAGAATCCTGGGCGCAAGGAGCCTTGGGTACGAATGGCCAAGGTGCATTTCGATGCCGAGAACTACGCGCAGGCGATTGTTGCGGCCGAAGAGGCTTTGCAGCGCGATGGTACGGATCGATCGGCAAAGAGCATTCGCGCGGTTGCTGGCTTGCGAGTGGCGGCTCAGTCATTGACTGACCTGCGTGGCGACGTCGAGCTGAAGGGCGATGCGCGTTCGGACGCCGTTGGTTTGGCCAAGGTCATGCGCGATACCTTGGGAGAGGATGTGCTGGTTCCGCCAGGGGAGCCTGAAAAGAAAAAGAAGGTGGTGCCCGTGGCGCGTCCAAAGCCGGTGGTGGCTGCAACGCCCAAAAAGCCCGGTGGCGCTGATGTTTCTCCCACTGCTTCGGGCGCCAATCCATTCAGTGTTTTGAAGTGATTTTGTAAGTTAATTGTTGATCGGCTTCGGGGTGTTTTTTGCCTTGGGTGGCCGACTGGATATCCATACCGGAGGATCTTGTGGCGAAAAAAGAAAGTGTTCAAAAGCGGTTGCAAAAGGTTCGTCCGCCGCGCGTTCAGCTGACCTATGACGTAGAGATTGGCGATGCCCTCGAAGTCAAGGAATTGCCCTTTGTGGTCGGCGTGCTCGGCGACTTTGCCGCACAGTCAAAAGAACCGCAGGGCAAGGTTCGCGACCGCAAATTTGTGAACGTCGATATGGACAACTTCGACGATGTCATGGAAGGCATGGCGCCGCGCGCCGCATTTCGTGTCAAGAACCGTCTGACTGAAGCCGGTGGTGAACTGGGTGTCGATATCAAGTTCGAAAAATTCGAGGATTTCCGGCCGGAGTCTGTGGTTCAGCAGGTCGAACCGCTGCGCAAGCTGCAGGAAGCCCGTGCCAAGCTCGCCGATCTCCGCAACAAGCTGGCAGGTAACGAAAAGCTTGAAGATCTTCTAAATGATGTCTTGAACAGCACCGAGCAATTGCAGAGTCTGGGTGGCAAGACGAACGCAGGAGACGGACAATGAGCGCCCAGGCTGCAGTTGCCGCCGCGCCGGCCAATGTTCGCGAATCGTGCCTGCTCGACCAGATCATTGAAGAGAGCCGGGTTGCACAGTCCGATCAGGAAAAAAATCGGGCCCGGGACATCATCAGCGAGCTCGTTAATCAGGTGCTGGATGGTGAAGTAGTCGTTTCAGAAAATCTGGCTGCATCGCTCGATGCCCGAGTGGCCGAACTTGATCGTCTGATTTCGGAGCAGTTGAGCGAAGTGATGCATGCCCCGGAATTCCAGGCCCTCGAAAGCGCCTGGACCGGCCTGCATTACCTGTGCAAGCAGACCTCGACCGGTCAGCAACTCAAGATCAAGCTGTTCAACGCTTCGAAGCGCGAACTGGTCAAGGACTTCAAGACTGCCATCGATTTCGACCAGAGCGCCCTGTTCAAGAAGGTTTACGAAGAAGAGTTCGGCACTTTCGGCGGTGCGCCGTTTGGTACGCTGATCGGGCAGTACGAAATCAGCCGTCAGCCCGAAGATATGTACTTCGTCGAACAGATGTCGCATATCGCCGCTGCCTCGCATGCTCCGTTCATCGCTTCCGCTGCGCCACAATTGTTCGGCCTGGAATCGCATACCGAACTCGGCAAGCCACGCGACATGGGCAAGGTGTTCGATACCGTCGAATACGCCAAATGGAAGTCTTTCCGCGAGTCCGAGGATTCGCGCTATGTCGGTCTGGCTTTGCCGCGCTTCCTGGGCCGTCTGCCCTATAACCCGATCGATGGCGAAGTCACCGAAGGTTTCAATTTCGTCGAGGAAGTCGATGGTACCGAGCACGACAAGTACCTCTGGTGCAACGCTGCCTTTGCCTTTGCTGCTCGTTTGACCAGTGCCTTCGAGAACTATGGTTGGTGTGCCGCGATCCGTGGCGTTGAAGGTGGTGGCTTGGTTGAAGATCTGCCCACGCACACCTTCCGCACCGACGACGGTGAAGTGGCCCTCAAGTGCCCGACGGAAATTTCGATTACTGATCGTCGCGAGAAAGAGTTGAGCGATCTCGGCTTCATTCCGCTGGTTCACTGCAAGAACACCGACTACGCAGCTTTCTTTGGTGCCCAGTCGGCGCAAAAGGCAAGGAAGTACGATACCGACTCGGCCAACGCCAACGCCTCGCTGTCCGCCCAGCTGCAATACATGTTTGCGGTGTCCCGTATCGCCCACTACATGAAGGCGATGATGCGCGACAAGATCGGCAGCTTTGCTTCTGCCGCCAACGTTCAGAACTACCTGCAGCGCTGGATCGACCAGTATGTAACTGCCGATGACTCAGCTTCCCAGGAAACCAAGGCGCAGTTCCCGCTGCGCGAGGCGTCTGTCGAAGTCAGCGAAGTGCCGGGCCGCCCGGGTGTTTATCGGGCCGTATCGTTCATCCGGCCGCATTTTCAGCTGGATGAGCTTTCGGTATCGCTGCGTCTGGTCGCCGAACTGCCGCAATCCACCAAGAGTTAAGCGTTGTACAACCTCCAAGGAGAAAGTAAGAAATGAAGGATATTTACGTCGAATTCAAGGGTAGTGACATCAAGGGCGATTCCCGCGATGCCAAGCACAAGGACACGGTTGAGGTTTATAGCTGGAGCCATTCCATGCGTCAGCCGAAGTCGGCAACGGCATCGGCTGCTGGCGGTCATACCGCAGAGCGTGTTGAACACGGCGAAATGATCTTTACCAAGGATATCGACGGTTCCAGCCCGAAGCTGTACCAGGCTTGCTCGTCCGGCCTGGTGGTCAGCGACGTCATCATCTACTTCTACCGCGCATTCGGCGGCCAGAACACGACCGGCAATCCTTCGGCCACCCAGAATCGCCATCAGTACCTGAAGATCGAACTGAAGAACGTCATCATCGCTTCGGTCTCTCCGGCGGTTGATGAGGAAGGCATTCCGAAGGAAAGCTTCTCGCTGAAATATTCCGCCGTGAAGTGGACCTATGACGAACTGAATATCGACGGCACCAAGTCCGGCAAGGTCAATATCCAGGGAGCCTGGAACCTGGCCAAGAACACGCCGAATCTGACCTGATAATTCCTTCTGTGGAACCCACGGCGGAACTCGTTTCCGCCGTTTTTTATGATCAAAGGTTTTGAACCTTCCCTGTTCGATAAATTATTCGACGATCAGCCCGTTGGGGCTGCCCGGCGCCGTTTGTCGCTTGAGCAGTTGAAGGATTCGGTCGCTCGTGATCTTGAAGCACTACTTAATACCCGGGTGGTGCTCGATGACGGATTCGAGACTTCCTTTCCGCTGGTGACACGTTCAGTTGCCGGGTTTGGCCTGTCCGACTTTGCCGGGCTGAGTCTGGCCAACGTTCATGACCGGCGCCGGATCTGTGCCTCCATCGAAGCGGCCATTGCTGCCCACGAGCCACGTTTGCGTGAGGTTCGGGTCGATCTTGAATTGCATCGAAAGACGGTGAACGCCCTGTATTTCTCAATCAATGCCGTGCTGGTCGTCAGGCCCGCCCAGGAGCCGGTCAGTTTCGATGCGCTGTTGCAGCCGACCAGTCTGCAGTACTCCGTGACCCGACATCGTCCGCGGCTGGGAGGCTAAGTGGAAGACCTGCTGCCTTATTACGAGCGAGAGCTGGCGTTTCTGCGCCAGCATTCCCGCGAGTTCGCCGAGCGCTACCCGAAACTTGCCGGCCAGTTGTTGCTGTCGGGCGAGGGCTGCGACGATCCCCATGTCGAGCGGATGATCCAGTCCTTTGCGCTGATGACGGCACGGGTTTCAAAAAAACTGGAAGACAGCTACCCGCAGTTCACCGAAGCGCTGCTCAATGTTCTTTACCCGCACTATCTCAGGCCGTTTCCGAGTTGCTCCATTGCCCATTTCGAACATGGTGGCGGTGAGCTGACCTCCGTCGCATCCATCCCGCGGGGTACCGAGTTGCAATCCCGGCCAATCAAGGGGGCCATCTGCAAGTTCCGGACGGCATGGGATATCCAGCTGGCGCCGGTTGCCATTGGCGAACTGGCCTTTGATCCAATTGCCAGCGCCCCCAGCGAGGTTCGATTGCCGGTGGGGTGCAATGCCATTCTTTCGTTTTCGCTGGCCTTGCGTGGCAATAACGTCGAGGCCGGGCTGGGCAAGGTCGACAAGTTGCGGCTCTATATCGACGCCGAGCCGTCGGTGGCTTCGGCGCTGCGGGATGCCATCTTTCTGCGCAAGCTGAAGGTCTATGCCTCTGGTGCCGACAAGCGTTGGCGCATTGCCCGGGAGAAACTGATCAGCGAAGTCGGTTTTGCCGATCAGGAAGCGCTGATCGACATGCCTGATACCTCCCATGGCGCCTATCGCTACCTGACCGAGTATTTCTGCTTCCCGGAAAAATTCAATTTCTTCGATATCAATATCGGCGATATTCCGTCCGGGCTGCATGCCGAGGGGAAAATCACCCTCCATATTGCGCTTGGTGATCTGCGGGCTGACAGTGATGCTTCCCGTTTGCTGCAAACCCTGACCACCCAGAACCTGCGTCTGGGTTGCGTGCCGGTAGTCAATCTCTTTGCTCAACGGGGCGATCCGATACGGATCAGTCATCGGCAGTCGGCCTACCCGGTGGTCGCCGATGGGCGGCGGGCCTATGCCTATGATGTCTATTCGATTGATTCGGTGCGACGCGTTCGCCAAACCGCGCAAGGCGAATCGATTACCGAGTTTCGTTCCTTCTTTTCGCTGCGCCATGGCGAAACCCCCGAGCGCAACGGCTATTACTGGTATGCCCAGCGTGACCACCTCGTTGCCGAGAGCAGCCCCGGTTACGAAACCTCGCTTTCCATTGTCGATGCCGATTTCGACCCGGTTCAACCAAAGACCGATGTACTCAGTCTGCAACTGACCTGCACCAATCGTGAACTGCCGACCCTGATGTCGGTTGGCATGCCGTCCGGTGACCTCTTTCTCGAAGGTGGGTCGAGCGTCCGTTCGATCAAGCTGCTGAGAAAACCGACCCAGCCCTGTCGTTTCGATCACCGACGGGATGGCCAGTGGCGGATCATCTCGCATCTGTCGCTGAACCATTTGTCGCTGACCGGCAACGGCCTGACGGCTTTCCAGGAGATGCTGGCCCTTTACGACTTGCCGAGAACTGCGGCCAGTCGCCGGCAGATCGAAGGTGTGCTCGGCATCGAGCAGAGCGACAAAACGGTGTGGATGGCCGGCAAGCCGTTCGCCTGTTTCGTCCGAGGCCTGGAAGTCCGCATGACCATTGATGAATCGAGCTTCGTCGGCAGCGGCCTTGATGTGTTCGTTCGCTGTATCGACCGCTTTCTTGGGCTCTACGTCAGTCTCAACAGTTTCATTCAACTGGTCGTGGTTTCCAATCGAACCGGAGAGGAATTGATCCGATGCGCACCTCGCAACGGCGACTCGATCCTGGCCTAGTCGATAGCACCCTGGAGGCGCCGGAACGCTACGAGTTTTTCCAGCTCGTGCGTCTGTACGAGAGTGTTTTCCGGAAAACGGCCCGAACGGCAGGCAGCGACGTGGTTAACGAACGAATTCGCTTCCGTAATTCGCTGCGCCTCGGCTTTGCGCCCAGCCAGGTCGACGCCATGGCGCCGAGTTACCGGGTCGATGCAGAAGGGCTGGCCACCGCCGACCTGGAGCGTGTCGAGATCACGCCCAGTTTCATCGGCATGCTGGGCGTTAACGGCACGCTGCCGATTCATTACACCGAGCAGGTCATCAACCAGGCGCGTTTCAAGCGCGATGAGTCGGGCCGGGCCTTCCTTGATCTGTTCACTAATCGGTCGGTTGGCCACTTCTACCGGGCCTGGAAGAAATACAAGCTCCCCATCCAGTATGAAACCGATCGGCAGAACCGTTTTCTCCCGATTGTCCTGGCGCTGAGCGGGATAGGCTTTGATGCCTTGCGTCAACGCATGAACGATGGGCCCGGTGCCATCGACGACGAGTCGATAGCCTTCTTCGCTGGGCTTTTGCGGCAGCGGCCGGTTTCGGCAGAAACTCTGCAGCGCGTGATCAGCGGTTATTTTCGCGAAACAGTCGAAGTCGAGCAGTTCGTCGGGCATTGGTATGCCATTCCAGCCGATCAGCGCTCGACGCTTGGTGGCAACAACGTGGCGCTGGGCGGCAATGCCCTGGTCGGCGAACGGGTCTGGCAGCGAAATTTGCGCCTGCGCATCCATATCGGCCCATTGCGGCATCAGCGTTACATGGCCTTCTTGCCTAGCGGCGAACTGGCGGCAGCACTCAAGAAAATCCTCACGCTGGCGACGGGCGGCCAGTTCGAATACGAAATCTGCCCCATCCTGTGCGCGGCCGATGTGCGCCCGGCCAGCCTGGGCGGTGCGAACGGCTGCCGCCTCGGCTACGACAGCTTCATGCTGACCAAGCCGTAAACACGCGACCGCAGCGATACCCGCTATCTCACCCATTTCATTCACTAATAAAACGAACGACCGCGATGAGCACCTCCCTGAAAACCTTGATCAGCAAATTGAATAGCACCTGCCGCCAGGCAGCCGAACGCGCCGCCAGCCTGTGCATGTCGCGCGGCAACTACGAAGTTGATCTTGAGCACCTGCTGATCGCGATTCTCGAAAATCCTGGTGCCGATTTGCTGGTCATTGGCAAGCGTTGCGGTATCAGCCCGACCGGGCTGGAACGTGAGTTGAACCAGGAAATCGACCGTTTCAAGACCGGCAATACCCGGACGCCGGTATTCTCGACGCACATACTCAAGCTCTTCGAACAAGCCTGGCTGATCGCCTCGCTTGATGCCCGCCTGCCACGCATTCGCTCCGGCCATCTGCTGCTGGCGTTGCTGACCGAGCCGGAACTGTCGCAACTGGCTTTCCGCGGCTCCAAGCTGCTGGCCAAGGTGCGCCTGGACGAACTGAAGCACAATTTCGACAAGATGACCGAAGGCTCGGCCGAAGCAGCTGAAGTGGCGGGACTGGCAGCGCCGGCCGATGGCGGTGATGAATCCGACCCCTTGCTGGCTGCAGGCCCACAAGGCGGCAAGACCCCGGCTCTCGACCAGTTCACCACCAACCTGACGCAACGGGCCCGCGATGGCAAGGTGGATCCGGTCATCGGTCGTGACAGCGAAATTCGCCAGGTGATCGACATCCTGATGCGTCGCCGCCAGAATAATCCGATCCTGACCGGCGAAGCTGGTGTGGGCAAGACGGCCGTTGTCGAAGGCCTGGCCTTGCGCATCGCCCAGGATGACGTTCCGCCGCCGCTGCTCGGCGTCGAGTTGCACACGCTGGACATGGGGCTGCTGCAGGCTGGCGCCAGCGTCAAGGGCGAGTTCGAAAACCGCCTGAAGAATGTCATCGATGAGGTCAAGAAGAGCGTCAAGCCGATCATCCTCTTCATCGACGAAGCCCACACCATGATCGGGGCAGGGGGGCAGTCCGGCCAGAACGACGCGGCCAACCTGCTCAAGCCGGCCTTGGCACGCGGCGAGTTGCGTACCGTGGCGGCAACGACCTGGGCCGAGTACAAGAAATATTTTGAGAAAGATGCTGCACTGGCTCGTCGCTTCCAGGTCGTCAAGGTTGAGGAGCCGAGCGAGACACTGGCTTCGGCCATGTTGCGCGGCATGGTGCCCTTGATGGAAAAGCACTTCGGCATTCGCGTCCTTGACGAGGCGGTGACCGAAGCGGTTCGCCTGTCGCACCGCTACATCAGCGGCCGCCAACTGCCGGACAAGGCGATCAGCGTGCTCGACACGGCCTGCGCCAAGGTAGCCCTGGGGCAGAGCGCTACGCCGGCGCTGATCGACGAGGCCGACAAGCGCCTGCTGCGCGAGCGTGCCGAACTGGCCGCCCTCGAGCGTGAGGCTGCCAGCGGTGCCTGGCACGATACCCGTATCAAGGAACTGAAGGCCCAGATTGCGGCCATCGAGTCCGATCTCGGCATGTTCAAGACGCGTTTTGAAGAGGAAAAAACTTTGGTCAATCGCGTTCCCGAACTGCGTGGCCAGCTCGAAAATGGCGAAGCGGCCGTCGATGCCGCACCAAAGCCAAAAACCAGGGCGCGCAAGAAAGGCGAGGGCGAAGCGGCTGGCGATAGCGAACTCGACAAGACCCTGGCGCGCCTGCGCGAACTGCAGGGCGAGTCGCCGATGGTGCCGCTGCAGGTTGATGGTCACGTCGTTGCCGAAATCATTGCCGCGTGGACCGGTATTCCGTTGGGCAAGATGGTCAAGAACGAGATCAACACTGTCCTCAACCTGAAACCGCTCCTGAAAGAACGGGTCATCGGTCAGGATCATGCGCTGGAGGCAGTGGCACAGCGCGTTCGCACCGCCCGGGCCAATCTCGAAGACCCCAACAAGCCGAAGGGCGTCTTCATGTTTGTCGGCCCCTCCGGTGTTGGCAAGACTGAAACGGCGCTGGCGTTGGCCGACATCCTCTACGGCGGCGAACGCAAGCTGGTCACTATCAACATGAGCGAATACCAGGAGGCCCATTCGGTGTCCGGTCTCAAGGGTTCGCCGCCGGGGTATGTTGGTTATGGCGAAGGTGGGGTGCTGACCGAGGCTGTGCGGCGCAATCCGTATAGCGTTGTCCTGCTCGATGAAGTGGAGAAGGCTCACCCGGACGTACTGGAACTCTTCTTCCAAGTCTTCGACAAGGGCGTGCTCGATGACGCCGAAGGCCGTGAAATCGACTTCCGCAACACCCTGATCATCCTGACCAGTAATGTCGGTTCGACGCAGATCATGCAGTCCTGTCTGAACAAGCCGACCGAAGAACTGCCGGAAGCCGATGCGCTGGCCGATGCCCTGCGCTCGATTCTCTTCAAGTCGTTCAAGCCGGCATTCCTCGGCCGGATGAAGGTGGTTCCGTATTACCCGATCTCCGACGACGTGCTGGTCAGCATCATCGAACTCAAACTCGGCCGCATTCGTGACCGGATTGCCGCCAATCACAAGGCCGAGTTCATCTGGGACGACAAGCTGGTCGAAGCCGTGCTGGCTCGCTGCACAGAGGTAGATTCCGGGGCGCGCAACGTTGATCACATCCTCAACGGCACCCTGTTGCCCGAAATCGCCGAAGTGGTGCTGGCGCGCATGGCCGAAGGTGCCGCCGTTGAGCGCATCAAGGTGGGCGCTGGGAAGAACGGTGAATTCAAGTACGCCATCAAGTAAGCGGCGCATGCCGCCGGTCAACGAACGGGGATTAATTCATGTTTAACCTGAACTACGCCAGCTTCTCCAATGCCTACCGGCGCTATGCCGAAATGGACAAGGGGAGCCTTTTCAATATCCTGGGCTGGGCCGACAAGGGCGGTTCGTCAGGCTACGTTCGAAATGGTGCAGTGCTGACCAGTCTGGCGCTGCTCTCCAATGGCGTGCCGCTCAGAGGGGGCTTGCGCATCGATGCCGGGTCGCTGATGGGGGGCAAGGTTTTCAATGGTGCGAACCGTCTCGCCGAGTGGCTGAGCATGCGTCACGAAACGCCCGAAATACTGTCACTCGACAAGGGCTTGGCTGAGGTCGCCTATCAGCTGTTTGGACGGCGCGGCATTGTCGCCTTCATACAAGGATCAGGGCCCCACGGTGGGTTCATTGGCCTGCTCGATGGACGAAATGCCAGTGCGTTGTGCTGTGCGGCAGAACTCAAACACCCGCTTGAAGCTCGCTTCTGGCCATTGCCTTGAACGGCATGTATTCCAATGGCCTAATAAAATTCGTTTAACATATCGCGTTGGGCTCAATCCGGTTTTCGATGAGCTGATCAAAAGTCCATCCCGCCGTTTAGCTACACCACTCCAACCGTTGATTGCATGACCATGAACAGCATCCTAGACCTGATTTCCGGCGGTGCCGGCTGGCGCCAGACCGACCGCCTACTGACCGTGACCACGCCGGCCGGGCCGGATGCCTTGCTGGCCGAAACGGCCCGTATTGACGAGGCCCTTGGCCCGGTTGCCGAACACGCCGGTTATCGCATCGAACTGACGTTGCTGACCACCAATGCCGAGCAATCCCTGACGGCCTTGCTCGGCCAACCAGCCCGTCTTGATCTGCAAACCTCAGCCTCGCGCACCGCGCTGCGCCCCTTCCACGGTCACATCACGCAAGTCACTCGCCTTGGCGCCAACGGTGGCTTTGCCCGCTACCAACTGATCCTCGAACCCTGGCTCGCTTTCCTGGGCTACAACCAGGACAACTACCTCTTCCAGGACAAGAGCGTCATCGAAATCATCGATGAACTACTCGGCGACTGGAAAACCCAAGGCAAGCTTGCTCCAGACTGGCGCTGGAATCTGGCTGACACCACCGCCTACCCCAAGCGCGGCATGACCGTGCAATACCGCGAAACCGATCTCGCCTTCCTCAAACGCCTCCTGGCCGAAGAAGGCCTCTTCTGCTGGTTCGAACACAAGGCTGATGCCGGGGAAGCATTGGGTAGCCACACCCTGATCATCGCCGACCACAACGGCGCCTTCACGGACAACGCCCAATCCCGCATTCGTTTTACCCAGGCCGGCGCCACGCTGGCCGAAGACTCCCTCGACCGCTGGCACGGCCTGCGCCAGCTCGACACTGTTGAAACCAACGCCAGCAGCTGGGACTACCGCAGCCTCTCGACCCGCCCGCAAGGTGCGCGCAGCAGCATCGACAGCGGCAGCCTCCCCAAGACCGTGGCTTGGCACGACCCCGGCCAATACGCCTGGCAGAACAGCGCCCACGGCGAACGCATGCTTGGCAACCAGCGCCAGGCCATCGACGCCCGCCTGAAACAATTCGACGGTCAAGGCACCGTGCGCAGCGCCGCTCCCGGCACCACTTTCACGCTGGCCGACCATCCTGAACACGATCTGGATGCCCCGGAACAACGCAAGTTCCTGATCACTGCCATCCGCCACGAAGCACGTAACAATCTGTCCGAATCCGTCAATGGCGAACAGGGCAGGGGGCAGGGTTACGAAAACGTCGACCTCTACCGCAACCAGATCACCGCCATCCGCGCCAGCATCCCCTGGCGCCCGCTCAGCGCCGACAGCCACGGTCGCCACATTCACCCGCGCCCGACCATCAACGGCACGCTGACCGCCGTCGTCATCGGCGCCGGCCAGCCCACCCACACCGACCGTGACGGTCGCGTCCGTGTCCAGTTCCCCTGGCAACGTGGCGCCCAATCCGCCAGTCGCAGCGAACACCCCACCGGTGCGGACAACGGCCCGGCCAGCGACACCCTCGGCGTCTGGCTGCGCGTCATGACCCCGGTCGCCGGGGCCAACTGGGGCGGCCACATGACCCCGCGCCCCGGCCAGGAAGTCCTCGTCGCCTTCCAGAACGGCAACATCGACCGCCCCATCATCATCGGCACCGTCTACAACGGCAGCGGCCAGACCGACGCTCAAGGCAACCAGCAAGCCGGCAGCACCCTGCAAGCCAGTGCCAATGCCCCAGCCTTCTTCGCCGGCAAGGAAGCCGAATCCCACACCCACAACGCCAGCCTCTCCGGCCTAAAAAGCCAGCAGCTCAATGCCAGCAAAACCGGGCAGGGCGGCTACAACCAACTCGTCTTCGACGACACCCCCGGCGAAAGCCGTATCGAAGCCGCCACCACCGAGTACCAGAGTGCCCTTCAACTCGGCCACCTCAAACAACAAACCGACAACGCTCGCCAAACCGACCGCGGCCACGGTGCCGAACTGGCTACCCAGGCCAGCCTCGCCCTACGCGCCGGCAACGGCCTGCTGATCAGCGCCGACATCCGGCCCAACGCCAGCAGCACCCACCTCGACAGCCGCGAACCCATCGCCCAGACCCAGGACGCCCAAAGCCTGACGCAAAGCCTGGCCGACGTCGCCGCCAAACAAAACGCCACCCTCAAAGGCGACCCCCAACCCGACAAACTCCCGGCGATTGAAGCCTGGCAACACGCCGAAACTGTCCTCAGCGCCACCGCCAGCCAGAATGCCGGACAGACCACCAGCGGCGACATCAAAGCCACCCTCGGTGGCACCGGCATCGTCCCCGCCTGGTCCGAACCGCGCATCCAATACAGCGCCCCGGCCGGCATCGCCCAACTCACCCCGCAAAACCACATCCTGGCTGCCGGCAAAAACCTCAGCATCGCCACCGGCCAAGACACCAACCTGATTGCCCAAGGCAACCACAGCCTCGCCGTCAAGGATGGCATTGCCCTGTTCACCGTCGGCAAAGCCAACGGCAAGAACAAACCCAATGCCGAAACCGGCATCCACCTCCACGCCGCCAGCGGGCAAGTCAGCCTGCAAAGCCAGAGCGGCAAAACCACGGCAGCGGCCGACAAGAAAGTGACCATTGCCAGCTCCACCGGCAAGCTCACCGCCAGCGCCAAGCAACACATTCTCGCTACGGCCCAGGGGGCTTACCTGAAGATCGAAGGCGGGAATATTCAGCTGCATGCGCCGGGTAAGGTGGAGTTGAAGGCGAGTCAGAAGAATTTGATGGGGCCGAAGAGCGCTGCAGTGGAGTTGCCGAGTTCTCCGGCTGCAGGCGAACTGAATTTGATTCAGAACGGTGCAACTGAACGTTCAACCTACAGTCAGCGCGTCAACGTCGCGGGATTGATTGGCGGCGATCCTGAAAGTGGCTCGTTGTACGCAGCAATGCCTTACGAGGCATACAACGAACAAGGACAAAAAATCGCAGCCGGACAATTGAGTGCGGACGGATCAACTGGCGCCATTTCAACTTCAAAGCCGGAAAAAGTAAAAGTCGTCATAAGCCAAGGCGACTGGCTCTTCTTCCAGGATGTAAACCACCTCTGAGCGACAACCAGCCATGAATGCACAGACCGATACGGCCTTGCTCGATGATGATCAAGAATCTGCCGCGACTGAGCCGGAGCAGAAAAGCAACACGACCAAGGATGACGCCGACGAGCAAAACGCCACAAAACCAGCGCTCGACGTCAACTTCATTGCCTTGGATGGATCGCCCATTGCGAAAATGGGTGTTGCCGTGCGCTGGGAGGGCGGAGAGCTGCTCGCCCGCACCGATGCTGATGGCGCCATTCCTCCCGTCGAAGCACCTCCCGGAAAAACACTGAGCATCGCCGTCCAGCGCTTTGACGGAAGCTACAAAAAAATAGGCGAATGTTGCATGCCATCGAGTGATGGCGTTTTGACAGCGGTTAGCCCCAATATCGTTGTTGAGACAACGACAGAAAAGCACGAAGGAAAGTCGGGTAATGCGGAGGAAAGAATCCCGAAACCAGAGCAGGGTGATCTTGGTGATCTGAGCGTTGCATCGAAAGAATCCGGGCCATCTGACGCAGGGCAAGCAACTGGTGACGCGGAAACGAGAGGCACCGAAACGGCCAACCCTGCACCTGCCAACAACGATAACCAAGGCCAACCGCCTAAGCCCTCCCCCAAACCCAAAGCACAACCCAAGGCGCCTGAAACCAAGGCCAAGCAACAAGCCGACAAACCGCCGCAACACATTTCAGGCAAGGCAGAAGTCAAACCCAAACTGGAAAAAGGGCGTGACGAAAACGGCAACCCACTGGCTGTGATTACGCAGAAAGCGGTTGACTGGTGGAATAGCTGGCGCATGCCGACGTTCAACCTGTGGGGAACGTCGGCGTCCTCAGCAAAGGGTGGCACCGTGCCGGCCACGCCGGTCAAGGTCGATGCCGAGATGGTGAAAAAGGTAGAGGCATTGCTGGCGTTTGCGCGGGAGCAGACGGAGTACCTCTATACGGAAGGGACTGCCGGGGTGCTGGCCTCGATGGGGAAGGGGACCTTCAATCACAAAAAAGGGGAAAAGGAGTCGGATAAATCTCGTGGCCTCTGCTATACCTACGTCAAAGTAGCGCTGACCCGCGCCAAGATCATAGATGGCGTGCTGGCTGCCCAAAAAGCCAGCACCGCGCAAACTGATGCCGAGCATTACGCCATGCAGCTATCCGCCAGCAAAGCCGGGCCGGCCTTGATTGCCAAGGGGTTCAAGGATGTCACGGGAGAGGTGCCCGATGCGCGTTGGGCGGCGGCAGGCGATGTGATCGTCTACGCGTGGTCGGATACCGCTTGGGAGCAGCGCAAGAAAAAAGACCAGAAAACCCCAAATCACGGGCATATCGACATTCGGGACTATGATTTTTATATTAGCGATTTCATTCCGAAGGCAAAACATCCGACCTGGGCGGGTTACATCAATCTCCGTATCTATCGCAAGGTCTTCGACCCCTTGCCTATTCAGCGCATCCGCGCCTTCCTACGCTGCATTCGCGAGTTTGAATGCCAGGCCGAAAAGGATGACAAGAAGCGTTACCAGATGCTGAATACGCCGCTACCATCTGGCGATCGCCGTTTCTCTAGCTACAAGACGCATCCCTGGGTTGGGCTGCCAATCACGGATAAAGTATCAACATCTGCAGGCGCATATCAAATTAAATTGAAGACTTGGGGGGAGATATTCGAGAAAGGTTTGATTGACAACAGCGGCGACAAATTTAGCCCAGCGATTCAGGATCGAATTGCCGTGATGAAACTTGAGGATCGGGGTGTGTTGCACCTGATACGTACTGGGCGCATCAAGGAAGCCTTGGAATTCAAAGGGCCAAATGGAGAACTCGCATTGCTGAGTGAGTGGACAAGCCTTCCCGGAGGCAAGGAAAATGCACATCGGCTGACCGGCGATAAAAAACCAATGGATATGGCGTATCTTCAAACGCTGTTTGACCAATACCTGAACGAAGAGAGGCAAAGGGATGAGTTTTCTAAAAAATGTTTATGGGCTGCTAGCACTATCGATAGCCGGCATGGCTTGGTCGGCCGATATGCTGACACCGGAGCAAAAGGAAGTTAAGCAGTTTATTGAAAAGATGTATTCATATGATCCAGATACGTTCGAGTTTGGGGAGTTTTCTAAAAAGGACGGCAGTCCATTTCCTAGAAATCGTGTCCCAAGTAAAGTGGGTAAATATCAGCCACCAAAAAAATGTGCGCTGCTTAGCGAATTTTTTGAAAGCGCAATCATCGAAAAAAAGGAAATACGGAGTGGTTTGGTTGGTTGTGAAGCACCGGATCGCTACCCATTTCTAAGTGACGACAATCGTTCATCGGTTACTCGATACGAAGAGATCCCCGCTCCCTACATCAAACCACCCGTTGTCTCTGGAAACCGCGCCAAAGTCGAAGTCTTCCCTGCCGGAAACAAAACAATCTCAAACCCGCCGAGTTTTGACCTAGGCCGCAACCTCTATTTCCTGACCAAATTCGAAAACGGTTGGCGCATCACGAACGTCATGATTCATACGAAATGGCCAGATCTGGATGACGGAACACACAACTGCTATTTCTCGCTTGCAAAACCAGCCAATGACGAGGAGAAAAAGGAGTTTCCTAAGCATTGCCGCTGATGGCCAACCGGCCCGGCTGGATCTGCAAACCTTTGCCTCGCGCACGGTGCTGCGCCCCTTTCACGGCCACATCACGCAAGTCACCCGTCTTGGTGCCAACGGGGGCTTTGCCCGCTACCAACTGACCCTCGAACCCTGGCCCGCCTTCCTTGGTCACAACCAGGACAACTACCTCTTCCAGGACAATGGAAACAAAAAACCCAAAGCATCAAGCTTTGGGTTTTGTCCTTCTGATGCAGCTAATTCCAGTTATCAACGAGCCATCAAGATTGCCCGTCTGATTTCCACCCGCCACCCAGCGCCTTGAACAGATCGATGGATGCGCCCAGCCTGGCTTGGCGCATGGTGATCATTGTTGTTACAGCATCGTTGTGGGTACGCTGGGCGTCGAGTACTTCGAGGTAGCCGGCGTGGCCTGCTTCGTAGCGCAGGCGGGAAACGTCGAGCGCCTTGCGGGCACTGTCTACACGAATGTTTTGGGCGGTTTCGGCTTCGCCGTCTTCGCGCAGGCTGACCAGGGCATCCCGGACTTCCTTGTAGGCGGTTTGCAGGGAGTTTTGCCAGGCGATCAGGGATTGCTGGTTGAGGGCCTTGGCCTGATCGACGCGGGCTGAGGTGCGGCCGAAGTCGAGGATGGGCATCAGCGCACTGAGGCCAAGCGACCAGGTGCCCGAGCCGGCGCTGAAAAGGTCAGACAGGACCTTACTCTCGCTGCCGACGCTGCCGGTCAGCGTGAATTTCGGGAAGTAACCTGCCTTGGCGATACCGATACCAGCATTGGTGGCGATCAGCTCGGCTTCGGCTTGGCGGACGTCGGGGCGGCCTTCGATCAGGTCCGAGGGCAGGCCGGCCGGTGGGAGTGGCGGCATTGGCAGTTGCCGCAGGTCGCCGGCCGCGAGCTTGAGTTCCGGGTTGCCGGTCAGTAGCGCCAGATGGTGTTCTGCCAGGGCACGCTGCCGGCGTTGTTCGGCGATCTGAACCTGTGCGGCGGCGAGCGCCCCTTCGGCCTGATAGCCATCGAGCGGCGAAACCAGGCCGGCATCGACGCGGGTTTTCACCAGTTTCAGGCTGTCTTCGCGGCTCTTCAGCGTTTCACTGGTGAGGGCGAGTTGTGCATCGTAGGCCCGCAAGGCCAGGTAGTTGCTGGCAACCAGGCCAGCCACCGTAATCCGGATGGAGTCGCGGGAATACTGGCTGGCCAGCAGGGTGGCGCGGGCTGATTCGTTGGCGCGGCGGATGCGGCCCCAGACATCGAGTTCGAACGATGTGCTGAGACCGGCGCTGCGGGCATGGCGAATAGCCGGTTGGGAAGCGACATAAGTAGCCGTCTTGGTGCTTGCCTTGGTATTGCTGATTCCGGCCGAACCATCGATTTGCGGGAAGAAGGAGGCACCGGCTTCGCGGGCGACGGCTTCGGCCTGTTCGACGCGAGCGATGGCCTGGCGAAGGCTGGCGTTGTTGTTCAGCGCCTGATCGACCAGGTCGTTCAGGGTGGCGTCGTTGAACAGCGTCCACCAGCGCGGATCAATCGCCGGGTTGGGCGCAATCGCGACGCTCTCCGCCGGCTTGGCTTCGCCGAAGAGGCTGGGCAGCAAGGCCGATGGGCGCAGGTAGTCAGGGCCGATGGCGCAGCCGCTCAGGGCGAAAACCAGCGCCAGCGGCGTCAGACGGTAAAAGGCGGGGGAAATCATGCGTGTTCCTCCTCGTTGTTATCGAGGTGCGTAGGGTCAATCTGCTTGCCGCGTTCCAGCCACTTGAAGAAGAGGGGGATGAACAGCGTAGCAATGAAGGTGGCAGCCAGCATGCCGCCGAAGACGCCAGTACCCATCGACTGGCGGGCCGCGGCGCCGGCGCCGGTGGCCTTGACCAGCGGGAAGACGCCGAGCACGAAGGCCAGCGAAGTCATGATGATCGGGCGCAGACGCAGGCGGGCGGCCTCGATAGCTGCATCAGCGGCACTCATGCCCTCGGCGTACTTCTGGGCGGCAAATTCGACGATAAGAATGGCGTTTTTCGAGGCCAATCCGATCAGCACGACGAGACCGATCTGGAAGTAGATGTCGTTCGGCATGCCGCGTAGCCAGATCGCGGTCAGGGCCCCCATCAACGCGAAGGGCACCGCCATCACGACGGCGACAGGCAACGACCACTTTTCGTACTGGGCAGCAAGGATCAGGAAAACCATGATGATGGCGAACCCGAAGGCCTGCAGGGAAGAACCGGAGCTGCGCTTTTCCTGGAAGGCCTGGCCGGTCCAGGCAATGCCATAACCAGTGGGCAGGGTTTCCGCGGCCACATGTTCGACAATCTTGATTGCATCGCCGGAGCTGATACCCGGCTTGCTATCGCCCATCACCTTGGCCGCGATGAAACCGTTGAAGCGCTCCACCTGCTCTGGGCCGACGACGTTCTTTACCTTGCTGACTGCCGACAGCGGAATCATCGCGTTGGTCGTTGCGCTGCGCACATAGACCTTGCCGATGTCGTCCGCCTTCATGCGGTAGTTGGCTTCAGCCTGCAGTTGCACGCGATAGACGCGGCCCGCCTTGTTGAAGTCATTGACGTAGAGCGCACCCATCGTGCTTTGCAGCGTCGAGTAGATGTCGGCAATGGGAATGCCCAATGCCAATGCTTTTTGCTCATCGACTTCGACGAACAGCTGCGGCACGGTCGGGCGGAAGAAGGTCGAGATCCGGGTGAATTCCGGATGCGTCTTCAGCGCTTCCATGAAGGTCTGGGTAATGTCGTTGAGCTTGCGGGCATCGCCGTCGACGCGGTTCTGCACATAGACCTCGAAACCGCCGGCCGAACCCAAGCCCATGATCGGCGGAGGATTGAACACCAGGCCCATGCCGTCCGGCTGCATCATGCCCATGCCCATGAACTTGCCGGCAAGATCCTGCGCCTTGCCTTGCCGCTCGGACCAGTCCTTGAGCGGAATGAACATGGTGCCGGCATTTGGCTTGTTGCCGCCGCCGATCAGGTCGAAGCCGGAAACGATGAAGGTGTGCTTGACGGCCTCATCCTTGGCGATCATCTGGCGCATGCCTTCGCCGGTCTTTTCAGTGCGCTTCAGGGTTGCGCCGTCCGGCAACATCAGGGCGGAGATCAGGTAACCCTGGTCTTCTGCAGGCACGAAACTGCCCGGGATAACGCGGAAGAAGAGCAAGGTGGCGCCAATCACTGCCAGGAACACCAGCGAGCCGACGATGCCATGCTTCATCGTAAAGCCGACGGCGCGGGTGTAGTTGCCGGTCAGGCGTTCGAACATCCGGTTGAACGGGGCGAACAGCTTGTTCTCGGTATGCTGGGCCTTGAGCAGCAGGGCGCAGAGGGCTGGTGTCAGGGTCAGGGCGACGACGCCGGAGAGCACGACCGCGACCGCCACCGTCACGGCGAACTGCTTGTAGAGCTGGCCAGCAATGCCGCCAAGGAAGGCAACCGGGATAAACACGGCACACAGCACCAGCACGATGGCGATCAGCGCCCCGGTGACCTGCTGCATGGCCTTGATCGCCGCTGCTTTGGGCGACAGCTTTTCTTCGGCCATCAGGCGTTCGACGTTTTCGAGCACAACGATGGCGTCGTCCACGACGATACCGATCGCCAGCACCATCGCGAACAAGGTCAGCGTGTTGATTGAAAAACCGAACAGCCACAGGCCGGCAAAGGTGCCGATCAATGAAATCGGCACGGCAACCATCGGGATCAGTGTGGCGCGCCAGCTTTGCAGGAACAGGAAGACGACAGCCAGCACCAGGATCATTGCTTCGATCAGGGTCTTGACCACTTCATTGATCGAGGCCGAGACGAAACGAGTGGTGTCGAACGGAATGACGTAATCCATTGCTTCCGGGAACTTGCCCTTCAGCTCGACCATCTTGGCCTTGACCAGATCAGCAACTTCCAGCGCATTGGCTCCAGTCTGCAGGAAAACGCCCATGGCGATGGTTGGCTGACCATCGAGTGTCACGCGCTGGTCGTAACTATAGGCGCCGAGTTCGATGCGGGCGATGTCCTTCAGACGCAAAACGCCGCCCGGGCCGCTGGCACGGATGACGATGTTGCCGAATTCCTCTTCGCTGAGCAGGCGGCCCTTGGCCGTCACGGTGTAGACCAGCTGCTGGTCGTTCGGAGCCGGTTCCTGGCCGATCTTGCCGGCTGCATTCTGGGCATTCTGCGCCGTGATGGCACCCGCAACTTCTGTCGTCGTCAGGCCAAGCTGGGCCATGCGGTCCGGCTTCAGCCAGACACGCATCGAGTAATCCTGGGCGCCGAAAATGGTGACGTCGCCCACGCCCTTGACCCGCTTCAACTCGTCAACGATGTTCAGGCTGGCGTAGTTGGACAGGTAAAGCGTGTTGTACTTGCCGCCTTCCGACTTCAGGGCGACAACCTGAAGAATGTCGTTGGAGCGTTTCTGGACGATCACGCCATTGCGTCGAACGGCTTCCGGCAGGCGCGGTTCGGCCGCCTTGACCCGGTTGTTGACGTTGACCGAAGCCATGTCGACATTGGTGCCGACTTCAAAGGTGGCCGTGATGGTCACCGCGCCATTGGCACTGGCCGACGACGTGAAGTACAGCATGTTCTCGACGCCATTGAGCTGCTCCTCAATGGGGGCAGCCACCGTCTTGGCCAGCGTTTCAGCCGAAGCACCCGGATAGGTGGCTGTAATCAGTACCGTCGGCGGGGCGATTTGCGGGTATTGCGCAATTGGCAACACCTGCGAGGCGACCAGCCCGGCAATGACGATGATGATCGAGATGACCGACGCGAAAATCGGCCGGTTGATGAAGAATTTTGCCATGGCGATTCCTTACTGCTTGGCGGGTGCGTTGGCCGCCATGCCACCCATGCCCGCCATTCCTGCAGGCTGTCCGGGGGATTTCGGCTCGACCGGCATGCCGGGGCGCAGCTTGATCAGGTTATCGACAATGACTTTGTCGCCGGCATTCAGGCCGCCGAGGATGACCCAGTCCTTGCCATACCACTCACCGGCCTTGACCGGGCGTGGGGCCACCTTGTTTTCGGGGCCAGCGGTCATGACCAGCGTGCCTTGCTCGGTTTGAAGAACAGCCGATTGCGGTACGAGATAGACACCATCACGTTCGCCGGTCAGCAAGCGGACGCGGACGAACTGGCCCGGCAGCAACTGGCCGCCAGCGTTGTCGAACTCGGCGCGCAAGGCCTGGGTGCCCAGCGTGGTATCGATATTGGTGGCGAGGAAATTGAGTTTGCCCGGCTTTTCATACTTTTCGCCGTTGGCCATGACCAGTTCGACGCCCTTGACGTCCTTGGTGGTCACGCGACCGCTCGGGAACTTTGCCAGATCGCTCTCGCCAAGGCTGAAGCGGACCCAGATCGGGTTGGTCTGGTAGATCGAGGTCAGCAGGCTGTCAGCAGTCGAAATCAGATTGCCATCCGACTTGATGGCGCGACCGGTCGTACCGGCCACCGGTGCAGTCACGGTGGTCCACGACAGATTCAGTTCGGCCTGGTGCAGCGCGGCCTGAGCCATCGCGTTGGCGGAGACAGCATCGTCGTAGTCCTTCTGGGCGATGGCCTTGGCTTCGGCCAAACCTTTCAAGCGGCCAACCTCCCGGGCGGTCTGCTCGGCCTTCGCTTTGGATTCGGCGAGTGCGTTTTCATAGGGAGTACGGTCGATCTGGAACAGCGGCTGACCGGTCTTGACCGTTTCACCTTCCTGATAGAGGCGCTTGATCAGAATGCCAGCTACGCGCGCACGGACTTCGGTTTCACGGGCACCTTCGGTCTGCGCCATGATCTCGATGCTTGAAGGCACTTTCTGGGGCTGCATTTCGATGACCGTCACCGGCATTGGCCCCATCTTGGGCGGCCCGCCAGCTGTCTTGTCGCCGGAACACCCGGCGACGGCCAGTGCGCCAATAACGGCCGAAACGATGAAGGGCAGAGCCTTACGTTGGAATTTTGAAGTTGGGGTCACGCCGGTTCTCCTTGATTATTTTTGCTGGCTCGATTATAAACATTCATGGATGTATGTAAATACGAATTTGTAACTATGCGTTATCCAGTAGTTTCGGATATGCGAAGTAACTGAAAAGTTCGTTCAGGAGAGAAAGTGGTACGCAAAACCAAGGAAGAAGCGGAGCAGACCCGCAAGCACCTTATCGAAGCAGCACGCACCGTGTTCCATGAGTGCGGTGTAAGTCGTTCGACACTGGAGAAAATTGCCAAGGCGGCCGGCGTGACACGCGGTGCTGTTTATTGGCACTTCAAGGACAAGGCGGAATTGTTCTTCGCCATGCGCGAGGATGTTTTCGCGCCGATGGTTGAGCGCACCGACGCATATTTACTGTCGGATCAGTTCACCAATCCGCTCGATGCCATCGAAGCATCGATCAAGGAGTTCTTCAGGGTCCTCGAGGACTGTTCGGTGGTTCGCGAAGTTTTCGAGATCATGATTTCGCGCTGTGAGTATGTCGACGAGTTTGCCGCGGTGCAGGAAGAAGTCGGTCGGCCGGCTCAGACATTTCTCGCCAAGATCGAACGGGTCTACCTGCAGGCTGCCGAGCGTGGAGCCTTGCGCCAGGGGCTTGATCCGCTGGCTACGGCCAAGGATACCTGGGCATTTACCTCTGGTTTGCTGCACTTGTTGCTCGGCTGCCAGAAAGGCTCGGATTTGCCGTCACGGGTTCCAGAGATGATCTCCGCTCACATGGCGATGCGGCGCGCCTGAGCCGCAAGGCGTTTTTTCTTATCTGGCGCAGGCGGCGCGGATGATCCTCTCCGTCTTGGCTTCATCAAGTTGGGCATGACCAGCGAGGGCGGCATTGCCGTGATCGCGCAGGGCCTGCATGACGCGCTCTGCGGCATCGGGATCGTTGATGTCGGTGTCGCCCAGGTGTAGCGGCATATTCAGGCTGCGATAAAGGCCTTCGATGGCAGCAATGGTCGCCTCGGCCGACGGCTGCTCAAGGCCGAAAACAGCGCGCCCCATTTGTTCCAGCTTGGCTCGCTTGGCTTCAATGGTTTCGCGGAGTAGCGCCGGCTGAATGATAGCCAAGGTCCGCCCGTGGTCTATGCCGTAAAGGGCGGTCAGCTCGACGGCCATCCGGTGGGTAGCCCAATCTGTCGGGACGCCGACGCCGATAATCCCGCACAGGGCCTGATTGGCAGCCCACATCAGGTTCTGCAGCCAACCGATGTCGCGGCGTTGCTCGAAGGTGTCGGCCAGCGTTTTCAGGGCACGCATGACGGCCTCGGCATAGCCATCCTGCACAAGGGCGCCTACCGGATAGGTCAGATATTGCTCGCAGACATGGACGAAAGCGTCCACCACCCCATTCTCGAGCTGGCGGTCTGGCAGGCTGGCCAAAACCTGAGGATTCAGGATGGCAAAGCGTGGCCGGGCCGGCTGGACATAAAACACCCGCTTTTCATGGTTGGCAGCACGGGTTACCACGGCGCCGGCATTGGATTCCGAGCCGGTCGCTGCCAGCGTCAGCACCACACCAACCGGCAGGGCGCGTTCCACCTTGTGCTTGCTGCTGACAATGTCCCATCCATCACCGTCGTACAAGGCGGCGCAGGCGATGTATTTCGCACCATCGCTAACTGAGCCGCCACCGACGGCCAGAATGAAATCCAGTTGTTCGGCCCGCACAATGTCGACTGCACGGTTGAGTGTTTCGAAGGTCGGGTTTGGTTCTACACCGGCAAATTCGATGACCTGATGACCGGATAGCGCCTGGGTTACCTGCTCATAGACGCCATTTTTCTTGATTGAGCCGCCACCATAGAGCATCAGCACCCGGGCATCCTGGGGGACCAGTTCTTTCAGCTTGCTGAAGCTGTCCAGACCAAAGTGAATCTGGGTTGGGTTGTGATAACTGAATTGAAAGAGGTGGGTCATGATGGTATTCCTTGGGGACGGGTTGGTGCGGTTCAGGCTTTATCGATCGCCAATTTTGCCGGATTACGCCGGGTGGCGGCCCAGCTCAGCAGGGATAACAAGGCCAGTCCGGAGCCAATCAGCAGGATGCCGGCAACTTCAAGTGCCTTGAATTCTTCGCCGAAAGTCAGGCGGGATGAAAGGATGGCCACGACAGGGGTGCCAAGTACCGAGAGGCTGGCCTCCCAAGCAGGCACCCGGTCGAGGATGTAGATCCAGAGCCACCAGCAGAGAGCGGTGCTGGCGATCGACATGAAGGCGAGAATGCCCAGATAGTTGAGGCTCCATTCCGTCGGACGTTCCGGCACGGCCAGCGCCAGCAGGACGAGCGGGATAGCACCGAAGATCATCTGCCAGGCGGTCAGCGAGAGCAGGTCGACCTGTTGGGTCGAGCGCAGACGTTTGATCAGGATTGTCCCGATGCCCCAGCAGAGCGCCGCCATTAGTCCGAGGAACTTGCTGAACAGGCTCGAATGCATGTCCCAGGGCTCGATGATCAGCAACAGGCCGATCAGAGTGCTGGCCGCAGCCAGCCACTGCTTGCCCCTGACGCGTTCGCCTAGGATGGGCCAGGCCATCAACAGTGTCCAGATCGGCATCGTGAAGATCAGTACGGCGGTCTTTCCCGGGCCTCCTTCGACCAGCGCCCAGGTCTGAAAAACCATGAAACCCGCCACCTGGGTCAGACCGATGGCCAGCGTTGGCCCCGGTGCGACCAGCTTGAGTGGGCGGCCGATCAGTTTGAGGGCCAGGAACAGCGCGATGGCGCCGCCGACGCAACGTTCCGCCGCGAAGGCAAACGGTGGGGCATAGGCCAGCCCTTGTTTGGCCAGCACCCACGTGTAACCCCAGGTCAGGGATAGGACGAGCAGGGCGAGCGGGGGTAGCCAGCGGCGAAATGACGACATCAAAAATTCCGGAACAAGGGGCGGGGAACCGTGACGGGGTCAGCCGCCACGGTAGCGAAGCCAATCAGGCAGGCAGAAACGGATAGTCGGTATAGCCTTCGGCGCCACCGCCATAGAGCTTGTCGGCTCGCAATTCGTTCAACGGAGCGGCCTCGCGCAGGCGGCGAACCAGATCGGGGTTGCTGATGAAGGGGCGGCCAAAGGCGATCAGGTCAGCCTTGCCATCGGCGATGGTCTGCTTTGCCAGCTCAAGGCTATAGCCGTTGTTGACCAGCCAGGCACCGGGGAAGCGATGATGCAGCGCCTCGTAGTCGAAGGGTTTTCCTTCCGGTGTACGCGTACCACCGGTTTCGCCTTCAATGACATGGAGAAAGGCCAGGCCGAATGGTGCCAGTTGCTCGACGACGTAGTTGTGCAGCGTCTGCGGATCGCTGTCGAGCGGTGCGGTGTTGCCAAAGGTGGTCATCGGCGAGAGGCGAACACCTGTTCGGCCGGCGCCGATTTCCTCAGTGACTGCCTGGACGACTTCAATCAGCAGGCGGGCGCGGTTGGCGATGCTGCCGCCATAGGGGCCGCTGCGGTCATTGATGGTGTCGCGCAGGAATTGTTCGATCAGGTACGTATTTGCGGCGTGAATCTCGACGCCGTCAAATCCGGCAACGATGGCGTTACGGGCAGCACGGCGATAGTCTTCGATCAGACTGGGCAACTCGTCATCGCGTAGAGCGCGTGGCTCGGAAACCGGGACGAATCCTTCACGGGTGAAGGTCATGGCCTCCGGGCGGCGACTGGTTGACGAAACCGGGGCGGCGCCATCCGGCAGCAACGAACTATGCGAGATACGGCCGACATGCCACAGTTGGAGAACGATACGCCCACCTTCGGCATGCACGGCATCGGTCACTTCACGCCAGGCGGCGACTTGTTCGGTGGAGTAGATGCCTGGGGTGTCGAGATAGCCTTGGGCCATGGGGCTGATCTGGCTGGCCTCGGCAATGATCAGGCCGGCCGTGGCGCGCTGACGGTAATACTCGACGGTCAGGGGGCCGGGCTTGTTGCCTTCGATGGCGCGATTGCGGGTGAGCGGCGCCATGACGATACGGTTGGCCAGAGCGATATCGCCGATTTTGATGGGGTCGAACAAGGAACGCATGGGTGATACTCCTTTGTGGCTGCCGGTCAGGCATAAATTGGCCTGCTTAGCGGTTGGTTCGGGCAAAGACGTGGCTGCTGCGTGATGCAGCCACCGTAAATTTAGTGATTCAGCGTGATATCAACTGTTGGGTAAAGCGCATAGCACCGTCGAGTGCGGCACTGTTTCTGTGCAATTTGCCGAGCAGGCTGGCACCCAGCCAAAGCTGGTAAAGCATTTGGGCAGTCGCGCGTGGTTCCATGGGGGGCAGGGAGTTGTCGGCAACACCGGCTTCGATCAACGCAGCAATCCTGGAAACTACCTGATCGGTCCCGTCGCGCAGGGTGATTCGCATGGCATCCGAGAGGTCGGCCACTTCAGCGCTGAGTTTGACGACGAGGCACTTTTGGTCCGCGCAGTCATCGCATTGGGAATCCAGCCACTGCTGCCAGTAGCGCATCAGCCTCTCCTGTCCTGACGGAGCGTCGGCTTCCAGCAAAGTGTCGATGGTGGCCAGGTAGCGGTTGAAATATTCCTCAAGCAGCGTCTGACCGTATTGCTCCTTGGACTCGAAGTAGTGATAGAAGGAGCCTTTGGGCACACCTGCCGTGGTCAGGATTTCGGTCAGACCGACGCTCGAAAAGCCCTTGCCGGCGATGATCCGGTAACCGGTGTCGAGAATGTGCTGACGCGTATTGTCGTGACGAATATTCATGGCGACAAATTTTGCCAGCAATTAGACCGGTCGTCTAGTAATTCAACGGATTAGTTTGAAGTGAGGATGGAAGTCATTCAGGCGGCCCAGGTCACGACGCAATCAACAACCTCAAGTCGGGACCTTCTGGCGGATCGCCGACCAGCTGCCAAACGGAAACCCGGATATCGCGACACATCGAAGCAAGCGCCAGATCGTTCGGTTTCTCGCCGATGGTTCGTCGATCTGTTTGCCGATTACATTCAGGGTAAGGTCAGCGTGTCTCGTCCACGATCATGACCATCTTCGTGTCGATTTCAGCGGCAAGCTTGGCCAGCTCGGCATTTTCGCTCAGCACGGAGTTCATCGTTTCCGGCCGGGTCACGCCAATCATGGTGGCGCCGTTCCGGGTAAAGATTGAAATTCGCCAGGGTATCGTGAGGCTTAGGCGCATGTCGATAGACAGCATTTTTTCGGCGTAGCGGTAATTGCAGATTTCAAAGACCTGGCAGTCTTCGTCAAGGTCGATTCCTTTGCGGCGCAAGGTTTCGCTGAAGTCCAGCGTATGGAGGATCACAAAGCCCAGACGTTGAACCACAGGCTCCAGATCAAACCCGGCTTCGTAAAATGACTTACTGCTTTCAACGATGTAAAACACGAATATCCCTTGGCTACCACTGCGCTGGGGAGGGAGGATACTGGAGCGTTGGCGATCGAACAATCAGGAATTCCTGTCGATAGCCTGACCAGCCTTGCACCAGCAAACCGGGTGTCGAGATGACTATTTCAAACAGGGGGTGTTTGAGCGAGCCATTTGAGCAGTGTTGCATAGAGTGTTTCCGGCTCGACCGGTTTGGCAACGAAATCATCCATGCCGGCTTCAAGGCAACGTGCCCTGTCTTCGGAGAACGCATTTGCGGTGATCGCAATGATCGGTTTCAGCTTGCCGTTAGGAAGCGACCGGATGACCCGGGTCGCCTCCATGCCATCCATTTTCGGCATCTGGATATCGATCAGGATCAGGTCGTAATTGTTCTGGCGAACCAGCTCGACGGCTTCGGTGCCATCTTCGGCGGTGTCGACGATCTGGAGCGCATCCTGAAGCAGGATCGTGGCGACCTCACGATTGATTGCTTCGTCCTCGACAAGCAGGATACGGCGTTGCGGATAATCTTTCTTCAGTCGGTCTTCAGCACTGGCGGATGGGGTGAATGCCTGGTTGGGGCAGGGCAATGAAGCTTTTTTGAGGCGAGCGGTGAACCAGAAGGTGCTGCCATTTCCCTGGATGCTGTTGGCTCCGGCAGTGCCGCCCATTCGCTCGGCCAGTTTTTTGGTGATAGCCAATCCCAAGCCTGTTCCGCCGTACTTCCGGGTCATCGTGTTGTCAACTTGCTCGAAGGCTGTGAAAAGCCTTGCCATCGCTTCTTCCGGAATGCCTATTCCCGTGTCCCGGACTTCAAAGCGTATCAATACGCTGTCCGCACAGTTTTCGATCTGCTCGGCCCGCAAGCTCACGCCGCCAGTTTCCGTGAATTTGACGGCATTGGCCGCGTAATTGAGCAGTGCCTGCTGCAAGGAGGTGGGGTCGCCGAGAAGATTTTCGGGGATGCCCTCGATCTCGGTGCTGAGTTGCAGATGCTTGGCCTGCGCATGCGTCAGCAACATTGATACGACGTTGTCCAGAATGGCCCCGATACTGACGGCCTTTTCGGAGAGGACGAATTTTCCGGCCTCGATCTTCGAAAGCTCCAGAATGGCATTGATGATATTCAGGAGATGCTCGCCAGCTCCTTCAAGCTTGCCAAGTTGTTCCATTTGCCTGGGCGTCAGGCCGCCACGGCGAATCAGGTGCGCCATGCCGGTAATGGCATTCAAGGGCGTGCGGATTTCATGGCTCATATTGGCGAGAAAAGCACTTTTCGCGACGTTAGCGGCTTCCGCCGCTTCCTTGGCGCGCAGCAGTTCGGTCGTGCGCTCTTCGACCAGTTGCTCCAGACGATCCCGATGTCGAGCCAATTCTGCCTGGGCTGCCTTGCTCTGGGTAATGTCGGTGGTAATGGACATCAGGCAGGGAACACCATTCAGTGTCATCGGAGAGACTGAAAATAAACCCCAGAAAACTTCACCATTTTTTTTGCGAAACCGGGCTTCAAATTTCAGGTGTTCCGGTTCGTTGCGGAGTTTTTCGCTGAATGATTTGCGGTCGGCCGGATCTACCCAGATATTAAGGTCGAGCGAGCTATGGCCAATCAAGTCTTGTCGCAGATACCCGGTAATGTTCAAAAAGGACTGGTTTACATCGACATAGATGCCCTCGCTCAACGTTGTGATGGCAATTGCATCAAGCGAGGTCTGGAAAGCAGTGCGATAAAGTGTTTCGCTGTCTTCCTGTGCATGGCGTGAAGTGATCGTTTCGGTGATGTCGCGGAAATACCAGACTCGCCCCAGATATTGATGGCCGGCGTTGTACAAGGGGCTCGAATGGCGCTCCAGTGTTCGTCCATCTTTCAACTGAATTTCGCAGATGTCCTCAAGATCCGGATTGGCATACAACTCCTGGACACGCCGAAGAAACGCTTCAGGATGGACAACCTTGGACAACGCATGCTGCAGGTTTGGCGAATCAACTTCATGCAGTAACTGGTCCAGCGGAAAATCGGGCAGGGGGATATCCCAGACCTTAAAGAATCGCCTGTTGATTGAAACAATTCGGTCATCCCGGTCAACAACCAGAATGCCATCCGGCGACTCATCCAGAATGGCTTTTTGCATAGACGAGCGGAACTCGTCGTTTTTCTGGATTATTTCCATGATCCTTGGACTGTACATCTATCTTTATTTAAGAGTTTACTCCTCTTGAGGCTGCTTTGTTGGAGCGGAATTGCTTGTCTGCCAGCACACTTAACGGCTTCGGAAGCTTTGACGCGTTCGATCGATTGCACTTCAACAATGGGTATGGAAGACAAGTGTTCAACTTGCGACAAAATTTCGATAGACTGTAAATATGAACAGTAATCGCCGCATCGCCCACCTCGACATGGATGCATTTTTTGCCTCGGTCGAATTACTGCGTTACCCGGAACTGCGTGGGAAGCCAGTCGTGGTGGGTGGGCGTAACGTTCATTCGCCTATCGGCCAAACCGACGGCACCAAGCGCTTCGCCAGATTGGGCGACTACGCCGGGCGTGGTGTGGTGACTACTTCGACCTATGAAGCCCGTGCGTTCGGGGTGTTTTCCGGTATGGGGCTGATGAAATCGGCCCAACTGGCACCTGAGGCGATTCTGCTGCCGGCCAATTTTGATGCCTACCGCGAGTATTCGCGTCGCTTCAAAGCAGCGGTGGCCACCATTGCCCCGCAAATTGAAGACCGCGGTATTGATGAAATTTACATTGATCTCAGCGACATCCGGGAAGAAACCTATGCCCTGGCCAAGCGGATCAAGCAGGCGGTCTTCGATGCAACCGGGCTGACTTGCTCGATAGGCATCACGCCGAACAAGTTGCTCTCCAAGATATGTTCCGATCTGGATAAGCCGAACGGAATCACCGTACTCGGCATGGATGAGGTTGCCACGCGAATATGGCCGCTGCCAGCCCGGAAAATCAATGGAATTGGCCCAAAGGCAACGGAGCGCCTGAGCCGTTTGGGGATCAATGCAATTGGCGAACTGGCCGCATCTCCCGTTGAATTCCTGATGCAGACCTTCGGTAGGACAACGGGTTCCTGGTTGCACCGCGTGGCGCATGGCATTGATGAGCGACCAGTGGTCACGGAGTCGGAACCTAAATCGATCAGTCGGGAGAGTACCTTCGAGCGTGACCTGCATGCCAGGCAGGACAGGGCAGAACTATCGGAAATATTCACCTCGCTGTGCATGCGGGTGGCTGACGATCTGAAACGCAAGGGCTACGCCAGCCGAACCATAGGGATCAAGTTGCGCTATTCCGACTTTCATGCGGTGACCCGGGATGTCACCTTGCCGGCCGGCGTGAGCGATGGCGAACAGATCCGGAAAGCTGCCGGTGAGTGTCTAAAACGGGTGCCGCTGACCCAGAGAATTCGTTTGCTTGGGGTGCGGGCCGGCGGACTGATCTCCCTTGACGAAGTCCAGCTTGATTCTGTTTCAGCGCAAGCGGAATTGCCGTTTTAGATCAGGCGCAAGCCGCTTACTAAAATTAGCTGAATTGAGGAAATGGCAACACCTGCAAATATTAGTCGTGCGCGCATAATTTGTATTATGTAAACTAATGGCCGCAACAAAAAAGGATCAGTTCAGATCCTCTTCCTTTACAGCCGGCAGGTGCAACACCTGGATACCTTCGTCACGTAACGCATCACACTCATCCGGTGTGGCCTGCCCGCGGATCGGACGCTCTGGCGCTTCGTTGTAATGAATCTTCCGGGCTTCCTCCGCGAAAGAGTTACCAACATCTTCGCTATTGCTGACGATGGTTTGAACCAATTGCCGGTAAAGCGCCATGGCTTGAGTACCAACAGGCATCAAGGCAGTGCTGTTACCCGAATTGGCAGGTTTCGTTGCATTGCCTCTCTCCTCGTTGGCATGAGAGGAAATTGCTACCGCCGAGGGAATGCGGTGAACTTTATGGCTATCACACTGCGGACAGCAAACCAGATGACGCTCAATCTGATCATCAAAGTCATTTGCGCTACGAAACCAGCCTTCAAATTTGTGATCGTTGTCGCAGCAGAGGTCGTAAATGATCATGTGTTCAATCGTGGTGCCCGGGACGGGAATCGAACCCGTACACTCAAAGAGCGAGAGATTTTAAGTCTCTTGTGTCTACCAATTTCACCACCCGGGCTGGGTTGTCGATTATATCGGCATCCCGATATGAAAAAAGGGAAAGCGACCGGCGCTTTCCCTTTTTGAATTTTGGAGCGGCAGAAGAGTCTCGAACTCTCGACCTCAACCTTGGCAAGGTTGCGCTCTACCAACTGAGCTACTGCCGCGTATTCTGGAGGCGCGGGCCGGAGTCGAACCGACCTACACGGATTTGCAATCCGGTGCATAACCGCTTTGCTACCGCGCCCCGCCTACAAGCTATGCATTACTGCTTTTACATCAGAAAAAACCATTGGTTTCTTCGAAAATCTTGGAGCGGCAGAAGAGTCTCGAACTCTCGACCTCAACCTTGGCAAGGTTGCGCTCTACCAACTGAGCTACTGCCGCGTCAAACAGAGCGCGCATTATAGGCGACACAAGGGAAATGTCAACATTGCCCCCCTACTTTTCTGCGCTCCGTTTGAGGATTTCCGGCCATGCCATACGCAGGTAATAGCCCATTGACCACAGGGTCAACAAGGCAGCAATCCAGATCAGCCAGTTGCCCAATAATTTCATATCGATGCCGGACAAGGGGGCGTCATAGAGAAGCATCGGCAGGGCGAGCATTTGGGCGGCTGTTTTGATTTTCCCCAGCATCGACACAGCGACGCTTTTTGCCGCGCCAATCTTTGCCATCCATTCGCGCAGTGCGGAAATGGTGATTTCCCGACCAATGATGATGGTGGCGATGATCGCATCCGTCCTTCCCAGCTGGACGAGGACGATCAAAGCCGCAGCAACCATCAGCTTGTCCGCCACTGGGTCGAGAAAAGCGCCAAATGCAGAGGTCTGGTTGAGCTTGCGTGCCAGATAGCCGTCAGCCCAGTCAGTCAGCGCTGCTGCCACGAAAATCAATGTTGCGGCGACATCGCGGTCATGTGCTGTCGCCCAGCCTGATGGCAGGTAATAAATGGCGATCAGCAGCGGTATCGCAAGGATGCGCAGCCAAGTCAGTAGGATGGGAAGATTGAAAGGCATGGTTCAGTGTAATGCGGAATATATCTTCTCGGCCATCTCCCGACTGATTCCGGGAACTTCGGCCAACTGGTCGGTGCTTGCTGCGAGGACGCCAGGCAGGCCACCAAAACGTGCGACAAGTGCCTTTCTACGAGCCGGTCCTATGCCTGGCAGGCTTTCCAGCGTCGATGTCTTTCTTGCTTTGCCACGCTGGGCGCGATGGCCGGTGATGGCAAAGCGATGTGCTTCGTCGCGAATTTCCTGTATCAGATGTAGCGCCGGGTGTTGCGGCGGCAATTGTAACGGCTCCCGGCCTTCCGGAAAAATGAGCGTTTCCAGCCCTGGCTTGCGTTCCTCGCCCTTGGCGACACCGATCATCGGCAAATGGGTCAATCCGAGATCGGCGAGTGCGCTGAAGGCTGAGCTGACCTGTCCTTTGCCACCATCAATGAGAATAAGGTCGGGCGCAGTCCCCTCCCCGCCCGCAATGCTGTCGTAACGACGGCTGACCGCCTGACGCATGGCGGCATAATCATCGCCTGCCTGAATATCGCGGATATTGAAACGGCGATAGTCGCTCTTCTTCATGCGGTTGCCTTCGTAGACAACACATGAGGCGACGGTTGCCTCGCCCATCGTGTGGCTAATGTCGAAACACTCAATCCGCGAGATGGATTCGGGTAATTGCAAGGCGTCCTGCAAGGCCGCTAGTCGTTGCTCCTGTTGAGCGGTTGCCTGATTTCTAGCCAGGATGGCCAAACGAGCATTTTGCATGGCCATCTCGATCCAAGCCTTGTGATTGGCGCCCCTTCCTTCCTGAATAGGAACAGGGCGGCCAGCCAATTCGGCCAGCGATGCCTCCGTCTCACCTGGTTCATCTTCCGAAGGTAACGGATGAGAAAGGATACGTACCGGCGCCGGATGGGCGGCGTAATGCTGACGGATGAAGGCGGCGCAGGCATCCGCAGGATCGGAGTCTGCTGCATTGGTCGGGAAAAATGGCCGGTCACCGAGGTGTCTGCCACCGCGGACCATGGCCAGATTGACGCACAACTGCCCTGCTTCCTTGATTGCCACAAGAATATCGACGTCCTCGCCCTTGCTGCTCGATACAAACTGTTTTTCCTGAACCTGGTGTAAAGACTGAATCTGGTCACGAAACACGGCTGCCTGTTCGAATGCCAGCTTGGCAGAGGCATCCTCCATGAATTTGGTCAAACGGCGGGTTACTTCCTGCTGCTTGCCAAGGAGAAACATTGAAGCGAGTTGCACATCGGCCGCGTAGTCATCCTTGGCAATGAAACCGACACACGGGCCACTGCAGCGCTTGATCTGATAAAGGAGACAAGGGCGGGATCTGTTGGAGAAAACGCTGTCTTCGCAGGTGCGGAGGCGGAACATTTTTTGCAGCAGATGGATACTGTCGCGCACAGCCCAGGACGATGGATAGGGGCCGAAATAATCCGCCTTGCGGTCCGGATTGCCGCGAAAGAAGCCGAGGCGTGGGAACTTGCCTTTGCTCAGGACGATATACGGATAGGATTTGTCATCCCGAAACAGGATGTTGTAGCGCGGTGCCAGCGACTTGATCAGGTTGTTTTCAAGGAGCAGCGCTTCAGCTTCAGTTCGGGTTGCGGTGGTTTCAATCGTGGCGATCTGACTGACCATGTGCGCAATGCGCGGACTGGAGAGATTCTCGCGGAAATAGGATGAAACCCGTTTCTTGAGGTTCTTGGCCTTGCCGACGTAAAGCACGCTGCCACCGGAATCGAGCATGCGGTAAACACCAGGCAATTCGGTCAGTGTGGCCAGGAAGGCCTTGGCGTCGAAGCTCATGACTTACGAGAGATGCGTCCGGACCCCGGCAAAGACGGCTTCAAAGCTTTCGCGAGTCAGTCGTCCGGTACGCCAGTTATAGCCACTGCAATGGTAGCTGGTAACCAGTATTCGCCCATCCGGCAGGTTGTGGACGAGATTGTGGCCGAACGGCAAGTCTTTTGGCTTGAGTCCGTATGTCCAGAGCAGCGCTTGATGGGCAATGGCACCAAGGACGACGATCACTTTCAAGCTCGACATGGCGGCCAGTTCGGCTTTCAAGTGCGCATTGCACTGACGAATTTCCGCTGTCGTTGGCTTGTTGGCCGGTGGCAGGCAGCGCACGGCATTGGTAATGCGGCAGTTGCTCAATTGCATTACGGGATTCGCCCAGTTGTCGGATCCAAGAGGCTCAGGGCTGCTGGCAAAACCAAAACGATGCAACGCCGGGTAAAGCAGCTCGCCGGCCACGTCGCCGGTAAATGGACGACCGGTTCGATTGGCCCCTTTTTCGCCAGGTCCGAGGCCGACGACGAGCAATTCGGCGTCCAGGGAACCGAAGGCCGGCACGGGCAAAGCATGCCATTCCGGATCGCGTTGACGAATGGCGGCCAAGTGTTCGGCCAGCCGTGAACAGGCGGTGCAGTGGATGGGGTCTTGAAATCTGGGCATGGCGGGGATGTTAGCATGGCGGCCATGCAGCTTCATTGGGACATCTTTTGCCGGGTTATCGACAACTACGGCGACATCGGCGTTTGCTGGCGGCTCGCCAGACAGTTGGCGGCCGAGCATGGCCGCCGGGTGCGATTGTGGGTGGATGATCCGGCCAGTCTGCAGCCTTTGTGTCCGGCTGTGGATGCCAACGTGGATGGACAATTGTGCAGCGGAGTGGAAATCCGCCACTGGAGCGATACGGCCCTGTTTAATCGGTCAGCTGAAGTCGTTATTGAAGCCTTCGCCTGTGATCTTCCGGCTCCCTACCTTGAAGCAATGGCCAGTGCCAATCCGAAGCCCTGCTGGATCAATCTGGAATACCTGACTGCCGAATCATGGGCTGATGGCTGTCACGGAATAGCTTCCCCCCACCCTTCTTTGCCCTTGGTCAAGTATTTCTTTTTCCCGGGGTTTTCCGGTGCATGCGGTGGATTGCTGCGAGAAAAGAATCTGCTTGGCGAACGTGATCGGACTCTTTCTGGCACTGGAGGCAACAATGAGATCGAAATCAGTCTTTTTTGCTACGACACGGCACCAGTCGGAGCGTTGATTGATTCCTTCGCGAAAATGCCCAAGCCCGTGACCTGCCATGTGCCGCCGGGTAAACCGCTGGCAGCGGTCAGCCAGTACCTTGGTGGGGCTGGACCATGGCGGTGCGGAAATGCCTCGATCCGGCCTACCCCCTTCATGCCGATGGACGATTACGATCGTCTTTTGTGGCGTTGCGATGTCAACTTTGTCCGCGGTGAGGATTCATTCGTACGCGCTCAATGGGCCGGAAAACCTTTTGTCTGGCAAATTTACCGTCAAGATGAGGATGCCCATCTGGTCAAACTCGATGCGTTCCTTGACCTCTATTGTGTCGGAATGGACGAGAAACTGGAGACGGTGGTCCGCGAGATGTTCCTTGTGTGGAACACAGGGGGCAATATCGAGTCTGCATGGGCGAATTTCATCGCTAACTACGCGGATATTGCCCGGCACAACAGCAACTGGGTCAATACCCAAGCCGCGCTGCCCGACTTGGCATCGGCGCTCGTCAAATTCTGTACCTCCAAGGTATAATTTAACGTTTATCTTTTCCGATCTTAGAGAACCCCGTATGAAAACTGCAATGGAACTCCGCTCCGGCAACGTCATCATGGTTGGTGCCGACCCGCTCGTCGTCCAGAAGAGTGAGTACAACAAGTCTGGCCGCAACGCTGCCGTGGTCAAAATGAAGCTCAAGAATCTGTTGACCGGCGCCGCTTCCGAAGCCGTTTACAAAGCAGATGACAAGTTTGAAGTGGTCGTGCTCGACAAGAAGGAAGTGACCTACTCCTACTTCGCCGATCCGATGTATGTCTTCATGGATGCTGACTACAACCAGTACGAAGTTGAAGCCGAAAACATGACCGACGCGCTGAAGTACCTGGAAGATGGTCTGGCTTGCGAAGTCGTCTTCTACAACGGCAAGGCCATTTCCGTCGAACTGCCGAACAGCGTGGTTCGCGAAGTTGTTTATACCGAACCTGCCGTCAAGGGCGACACCTCTGGCAAGGTCATGAAGCCGGCCAAGCTGGCGACTGGTTTCGAACTGCCGGTTCCGGCTTTCGTCAGCATTGGCGACAAGATCGAAATCGACACCCGCACCGACGAATACAAGAACCGCGTCAAGTAATCTGCGGTTTTTCGGTAGTACAAGATTCGGGCAGCCTTGGCTGCCCGAATGCTTTTCAGGCCATTAATTGGGAAATGGTCTTTTGGGCGGTTCGATAGGATGGATCTGCCTGAAGCATTTCCCAACCCATGGCCGGTGTCCTGGGGATAAGCGCCTCGACCCGTTTCCCTCGCAGGGGATCGACTTCCGGCTTCCAGTTTTCCAGAACTTGGCCGACAACATCTGGTGCGTTGCATACAAGGAGCATGTCGCAACCCGCTGCGTAAGCAGTCTCGACCCGACTGACCATGCCGCCGACAACACCCGCGCCGGCCATCGATAAATCATCAGTGAAAACGACCCCAGTAAAATTAATGTTATTTCTCAAATAACTTATCCATTTATTTGAAAATACAGCTGTATTACAATCCATGCAGTTGTAAATAACATGAGCTGCCATCACACCATCCAGCGGCAATTTCCGGTAGGGTTGGATGTCTTCCTGCATCGCATCGAACGCACGATCATCGACCGGCAATTCGACGTGTGAATCGGGAATGACGAAACCGTGTCCCGGATAGTGCTTGCCGCAGCTGCCCATGCCTGCCTGGTGCAATCCTTGGCCCAAGGCACCAGCCAGGGCAATAACGGCATCAGGCAGGCGGTGGAATGCACGATCGCCGATAACGCGTGACGGGCCGTAATCAAGATCTAACACCGGCGTGAAGGAGTAATCGACGCCACGAGCCCGTAGTTCAGCAGCCAGCACATAGCCAACTTGGCGGGCAGCGGTCAGTGCGGCCAGTGGATCAATATCCCACAACCTCCCCAATGCGGCCATCGGTGGCAGTCGAGTAAAGCCTTCGCGGAAACGCTGGACCCTGCCCCCTTCGTGATCAACCGCAATCAGCAGTTCTGGTGAGCGTAGTGCATGGATGGCCGCCGTCAATTCAATCAGTTGCCCAGGATTCACGTAGTTCCGGGAAAACAATATGATTCCGCCTACCAGAGGATGGCAGAGTCGTTCGCGGTCGAGGTCAGTCAATTCGGTGCCAGCGATGTCGATCATCAGTGGGCCGAGTGGCAAATGGCTCATGCTTGCTCCAGAATTACATAGGCGACGGCGTATTCGGCTTCGTCACTGATCGAAAGATGGGCTATCAGGTTTTTTTCTTTGAGCAAAATATTCAGGAGACCTTGCAGGTCGAATACCGGCTTGCCCAACTCGTCGTGGCTGACGGCGATTGCAGGCAATGTTGCCGGCGGGCGAACACCGGTGCCAAGTGCCTTGCTGAATGCTTCCTTGGCGGCGAAACGCTTGGCGAGAAAGCGACCCTTATCGGCTGCCTTGGCAAAATCCGCCATTTCCTGAGGGGCAAGCAGTTTATCGATCGCCCTGTCACCATGCCGTTCCCACATGCCCCGCATCCGGGCAACGGCAACGATATCGGTGCCGACCCCGTAAATCATTCGCCGTGTTCCGCCGCTTCGCGCATCAGCGCCTTCATTTCACGCACCGCTTCGCGTAATCCGACGAAGATGGCGCGGCTAACGATGGCATGACCAATGTGCAATTCGCGAATGCTGGCCAGACGGGCTACCGGCTGGACATTGTTGTAGTTAAGCGCATGGCCGGCGTTGAAGCGCATGCCAAGGTGGCGAATGGCTTGCCCGGCCTTGCGAATCTTGTCAATTTCCGTCAGCACGGCCGGTGCTTCGGCGTCGCGACCTTTATCGTAGAAGGCGTGTGCATAAGGCCCCGTGTGTATTTCACAGACACTGGCGCCAATTCGTGCCGCAGCTTCGATCTGCGCCAGTTCGGCATCAATGAAGACGCTGGTCACGATGCCCGCGTCGGCAAGCCGGGAAATCACCCCCTTCAAACGAGCTTCCTGAGAAAGGATATCGAGACCACCTTCGGTGGTGACTTCGTGGCGTCCCTCAGGCACCAGCATGGCCATTTCCGGCTTTAGGCCGCAGGCGATACCGACCATTTCGTCGGTCGCGGCCATTTCAAGGTTGAGCTTGATCTGCGTGGTTTCACGCAGGCGGCGCACATCGGCATCCTGGATGTGGCGCCGGTCTTCGCGCAGATGGACCGTGATCCCGTCCGCACCACCCAGATGGGCTTCAACCGCACCCCAGGCAGGGTCAGGTTCATAGGTCCGGCGAGCCTGGCGGATGGTCGCGATATGGTCGATGTTGACACCTAGCTCAATCATAGCTCTTGCAACTCCTTGAAGATTTTGCGTGTTTCGAGTTCCTTGCCAGCCAGATAATAGGCCATCAGCGTGCGCATCAAAGCCTTGGCCTCATGGCGAGTACGCGGATCGGAAAAATCCTCTGTGTCGACATCAAGCAAGGTCTTTCCCCTAACTACCTGAGCTGCGCCTTCTCCATGGTCGAGCCGTACTGGTCCCTGTTCCATGCGGTAGGTGTAAAAGGCGTCCGGATCGATCGTGTTGGCATCGCTGTCGTGGTTCAGGGTCAGCCCATAACCTAGTTCCTGAAGCAGAGCTTTCTCAAAGCAACGCAGGTCTGCTTCACGGACTTTTCCGCTTGGGTCGACAGCCAGAAGTGCCAACATCTTGGCGTAGCTGGAAAACAGTTGCTCATGGGCATCTTCCCGCGGCAACAGATGCATCAGCAGTTCATTAAGGTAGTAGCCACAAAACAGCGCTTCACCAGCCAGCAAGGGCTGCCCGCCTTGCCACTCAGCTTTCATCAGCGTAAGAACTTCGCCTTTGCCAGCCCAAGCAATCTCAAGTGGCTGAAAAGCCATCAATAGCCCACGAATTGCCGAGCGTGGACGACGCGCGCCTCGGGCAAGCAGCGCCATGCGACCGAAATCGCGAGAAAATACTTCGACGATTAGACTGGTTTCCCGAAAGGGATAACTATGCAGAACGTAAGCCGGCTGGCCGTCGACTTTGCTGCGCAGGTTCATTCGTAACCGAGGCTCTTCAGCAGGCGTTCGTCATCATTCCAGCCAGACTTCACCTTGACCCAGATTTCAAGATAAACCTTGCCGCCGAATAGGCGCTCCATATCCTGACGGGCTTCGCTGGCGATTCGCTTGAGCGATTCCCCTCCCTTGCCGATCACAATGGCCTTATGCCCCTCTCGGTCAACAACGATCGCTGCAAAAATTCGGCGCAGGTCGCCCTCAACCTCGAATTTCTCTATCTCCACGGCGGTGGCATATGGAAGTTCATCGCCAAGAAGGCGAAATACCTTTTCACGGATGTATTCCGAAGCCAGAAAACGCTCGCTTTTGTCGGTTAGCTCGTCTTCCGGGAACATCAGACCTTCATTGGGCAGATGCTTTCTCGCCTCCGCCAGCAACTCGTCCGTCTGCTTGCCCTTGGCTGCACTGATCGGCACCACCGCAGCGTAATCATGGTCGGCAGCAACTTCAGCCAGGAAGGGAAACAATGAACTGCGATCCTTGATCTGGTCAATCTTGTTGACGACCAGAATGACCGGCCTATCCTTGGGCAGCAGGCGAACCACTGCCTTGTCCTTGGCATCGTAACGCCCAGCCTCAATGAGGAACAAGACCACGTCAACGTCGTTCAGCGTCTGGGTGACACCGCGATTCATTGCGCGGTTCAAGGCATTGGAAAATTTGGTCTGAAACCCTGGGGTGTCCACGAAGACAAACTGTGCATCATCCTTGGTCAGGATGCCGGTGATCCGGTGCCTCGTAGTCTGAGCCTTGCGGGAGACAATACTGATCTTCTCGCCAACCAGTCGGTTGAGCAAGGTTGATTTGCCAACATTGGGACGACCAACGATGGCGATATAACCGGAACGGACTTTTTTCATGCGTGGAGTTCTTTCAAGGCCTTCTCGGCGGCAATCTGTTCGGCAATGCGCCGGCTTGATCCATGACCAACAGTGCGCAAAGTCGGATTTTCAATTTCGCAGGCGACTTCAAAACGCTGTTCGTGGGCGGCCCCTGTAGCTTCCAGAAGCTGATATTTGGGCAATGCTTTCTTACGCCCCTGTAGCCACTCCTGAAGGCGCGTCTTTGCATCTTTCTGGAACTGGCCGGGTTTCAGTTCATCCAGAAGTGGTGCAAACAAATTTTCTATGACCGTTTGAACCGCTTCAAATCCAGCGTCAAGATAGATCGCGCCCAACAAGGCCTCAAGCGCGTCAGCCAGAATAGATGGGCGCTGCGCGCCTCCACTCTTTAGCTCGCCTTCGCCAAGGCGCAGGTGAGCGCCGATATCCAAATCCAAAGCCAGGCGGTGTAGGGTTTCTTGCCGAACCAGATTGGCCCGCAATCGTGAAAGGTCCCCCTCTGGTAATTCCGCGAAGCGATGAAACAAAGCCGCGGCAATGACGAAATCCAAGACGCCATCCCCAAGGAATTCCAGACGCTCATTATTCGGAGTACCAAAGCTCCGATGGGTCAAGGCTGTACGAAGCAGCGACTGATCCGAAAATTGATGACAGAGTCTCTTGGCAATGGACTGCGTAGTCATGCCTTATTACCCAGCGGTCGACCCTTTGTAGTCGATCAACAGGCTGACATTCCAGAATAAGTGAATGCGCTTTTCATACGCAAATTCGATAACGATCCGGCCACCATCTTTGGAAATATCAAGTTGGCTGGATGGAAAGTCCAGCATGTCGATTTCAGCAAACTTATCAAACGCTCGGCGAACATCAGCTACCGTTGAATCTGGCCCGACCTTACTTACAGCTCCCTTGGCGTCCTTTAATATCTTGCTGTACTCAATATAGGTTGGCACTACTTTCATAGCAAGCACCGCGACAAGAACGAGTACGATACTCCAGAACAGAAGTCCGGATAGTGCAACACCACGCTGATTTTTCATCTTTTTCCCCTTTTACCGGAAAGAGCCGATCCGGCTGAAATCGCTGAAATTCAACCAGACAAAAAACGCCTTGCCGACTATATTTTCTTCGGGAACAAAACCCCAGGCTCTGCTATCTCGGCTGTTGTCCCGGTTGTCACCCATCATGAAATAGTGCCCAGCCGGCACTTTGCAGATCACTCCGGTCGCATTGTAAGTGCAATTTTCTCGATGCGGAAACCGCGCAGCGTCTGCAATGAAGGCAGGAGCGTCCGTATCGTTTAGTGCCCGATGCGCTACTTCACCAAGTTCTTCCTGATACTGCTCGGAGTAATACAGGCGTTCCGGGTGCAGGTAATCGCCAATTTTCTGTATTGCGACAGGCTGACCATTGATAGTCAGTTTTTTGTTCTGGTAAGCCACGGTATCACCTGGTAAACCCACAACGCGCTTGATGTAGTCCAGTGACGGATCCTCGGGATACCGGAAAACCATAACGTCGCCACGCTGCGGCAAATTGATGTCGATTATTTTTTTGTTGATTACCGGCAAACGGATACCGTAGGTGAACTTGTTTACAAGAATGAAATCGCCAACCAGCAGTGTCGGAATCATTGAGCCTGAAGGAATCTTGAAGGGCTCAAACAAGAATGAACGTAATACGAAGACGATCAGGATGACTGGAAAGAAACTGGCCCCCCACTCCACCCACAACGGCTCTCTCGCATCCTTTGCGCGCAATTTCCGGAATTTCAGTACGTCGACTACATAAAGCACACCGGTTATAAGCAGCAACACAAAAAGAATCAGGGCAAAGTTCATCGCTATTCTCAGTTATCGACGCGCAGCACAGCCAAAAACGCTTCCTGTGGAATTTCGACGCTACCGACTTGCTTCATGCGTTTCTTGCCGGCCTTTTGCTTCTCCAGCAGCTTTTTCTTGCGCGAGATGTCACCACCGTAGCATTTGGCCAGCACATCCTTGCGCATCGCCTTGACATTCTCACGAGAGATAATGTGGGAGCCAATTGCAGCCTGAATGGCTACGTCGTACATCTGGCGTGGAATCAGTTCGCGCATTTTGGAAGCCAGTTCACGACCGCGATATTGCGCATTGGCACGGTGCACGATGAGCGATAAGGCATCAACCTTTTCGCTATTGATCAGGATGTCGAGTTTGACCACGTCCGCAGCGCGGTATTCCTTGAAGTCGTAGTCCAGCGAGGCGTAACCCTTCGAGCAGGACTTAAGCTTGTCAAAGAAATCCATAACCACTTCGGCCATCGGCATTTCATAGACCAATTTTACCTGGCGACCGTGGTAATGCATGTCGACCTGATTGCCGCGTTTCTGGTTACACAAGGTGATGACGTTACCCAAGTAGTCTTGCGGCACGAAAATGGTGGCCGTGATGATTGGCTCACGCACCTCTTCCATTTTTGTCACGTCGGGCAACTTGGCTGGATTTTCCACCTCAACGATCGAACCATCACGCATGACAACCTGGTAAACAACGGTAGGCGCCGTGGTGATCAAATCCTGATCAAACTCACGCTCCAGACGCTCCTGCACGATCTCCATGTGCAAAAGACCAAGGAATCCACATCGGAATCCAAATCCAAGCGCCTGAGAGACTTCTGGTTCGTAGTGTAACGATGCATCGTTTAGCTTGAGCTTCTCAAGAGATTCGCGCAACGAGTCATATTGGTTTGATTCAATGGGGTAAAGCCCTGCGAACACCTGCGGTTTGATTTCCTTGAACCCTGGCAGCGCCTCGGTGGCCTTACGGTCCATCTTGGTGATCGTATCGCCTACCTTGGCAGCTTGCAGTTCCTTGATACCTGAAATGACGAAACCTACCTCACCAGCACGCAACATGTCGCGCTTCTCTGATTTGGGCGCAAAGACGCCAACCTGCTCACATAGCTGCTCTGCACCGGTCGCCATGAAAAGAAGTTTGTCTTTTGGTTTGATGACACCATCAACCACGCGCACCAACATGACAACGCCAACATAATTGTCAAACCACGAGTCGATAATCAGCGCCTTGAGCGGTGCATCCGGATCTCCCTTGGGTGGAGGGATGCGGGCGACAACTGCCTCAAGAATATCCTCTACGCCGAGGCCAGTTTTGGCTGAAGCCAGCACAGCTTCGGAGGCATCGATCCCGATCACGTCCTCGATTTCCTGACGGGCATTTTCCGGATCGGCAGACGGCAGGTCGATCTTGTTCAGAACCGGCACCACTTCAACATCGAGTTCAAGCGCCGTGTAGCAATTGGCTACTGTCTGCGCCTCGACACCTTGCGAGGCATCCACAACCAGCAAGGCGCCCTCGCAAGCAGATAGTGAACGGGAGACCTCGTAAGAAAAGTCGACGTGTCCCGGCGTATCGATCAAGTTCAGGTTGTAAACCTTGCCGTCGCGTGCTTTATAGCTCAGGGCCGCAGTTTGCGCCTTGATTGTGATACCGCGTTCGCGTTCGATATCCATCGAATCGAGCACTTGTGCTTCCATCTCGCGATCAGACAAGCCGCCGCAGAGGTGAATGATTCGATCGGCCAGCGTCGATTTGCCGTGGTCGATGTGCGCGATGATAGAGAAGTTTCTAATGTGATCCATTGGTGCCAGTAAAAAAGGGCGCTGTCCGGCGCCCTTCCCTTTTCAGAAGACCCTGAATTTTAGCGGATTTCGGCCAAATATTCACGGGTTTTGGCTTCGTCCAGAAAGTAATGACACAACTCTTTCTCACCATGCAACAGAACAGGCACCAACTCGTCGTACTTGGCCTCCAACGCAGGATCAGCGTCAACATCAATTACGGTCACTGTGGCTCCAAATTCTTCAGCCAAGGGCGCAAGCGCCAATTCCATATCGTGACATAGGTGGCAATAACTGCGACTCATCAGGGTCAGCTCAACCACCATTCAACCCTTTGATTGTGATGAAAGTCTGCATTTCGCCGCGGCGTACGAGCAACGTGACGTTACTTCCTTTCTCAAATTGAGCCAGGAGTTTGTTGAACTGTTCCACAGTCTTGACCTCCGTGGTTGCTCCTTTTGCGATAACCGCAATGACAATGTCACCCGTTCGCAGGTCGGAGCGTGCTCCCTGTCCGCGAACATCCTCGATCAACAACCCGGAGTTCATTTTCAAATCACGTTTTTGCTCAGAACTCAACTCGCTAACGACCAGACCGAGGCGATTGGCAGTCTGTTCGGAAGGTTTGCCGCGCAGTACTTTGGCGGTCGCCTGTTTTTCATCGGGTACCTCGCCCACCGTGACGTTGATGTCGCGTGTCGCGCCTTTGCGCCAGACCTGTACCACTGCACGCCCCCCCGGCCGGGTCGCGCCCACCATTCTCGGCAAATCGGCTGAATTGTTGATTGTCTTGCCCTCAAACTTCAGGATTACATCGCCAGGCTCTATGCCAGCTTTTTCGGCAGGACCACCTTTTTCAACGGAGTTCACTACTGCACCAATCGGCTTGGACAGACCCAGCGAATCGGCAAGCTCCTTACTAACTTCCTGAATAACCACACCCAAACGACCGCGGCTAACCTTGCCAGAAACGCGTAACTGGCTCTGTATATCCATCGCAACATCAATAGGAATGGCGAAAGAAACCCCCATATACCCACCGCTACGGCTGTAAATCTGCGAATTGATACCCACCACTTCGCCACGCATATTGAACAGTGGGCCGCCGGAATTGCCAGGGTTAATAGCAACGTCAGTCTGGATGAAAGGCACGTAGTTTTCCTGCGGCAGGGAGCGTCCTTTGGCTGAAACAATACCTGCAGTTACTGAGTTGTCGAATCCGAATGGCGAACCAATGGCAACCACCCATTCACCTACCTTGAGTTGCGCCGGATCACCCAATTTGGTGACAGGAAGACCGGCCGCTTCAATCTTGAGCAGCGCGACATCGGTTCTCTTGTCTGCACCAATGATCTTGGCCTTGAACTCACGCTTGTCCGTCAGGCGTACCGTCACTTCATCGGCTCCATCAACCACATGGGCGTTTGTCAGGATATAGCCGTCACCGCTGATGATGAACCCGGAGCCGAGCGACTTGTTTTCAAAATCACGCGGCACGGCGCCACCTGGGTTGCGTGGAATGAAGCGCTTGAAGAATTCGAAGGCTGGATCGTTTTCGTCAAATGGGAACGGCATCATTTGAGCCTGTCCACGAACAACCTGTGTCGTGCTGATGTTAACGACCGCCGGCCCTTGTTTTTCAGCCAGTTCGGAAAAGTCGGGCAAGCCACGTGTCTGGGCGAGAGACATTGAGCAGAAGAACCAAAGGGAACACAGAGCCACAAAGCGTTTCATGGGAATTACAACCTCCGGATTCGATCAGGAACGGGAAACAATATGAGGACGTTCGGAAGAATTTCCAGCGTTGGTTTGCGAATGAAAGCGGATGTATATAAACGACAAAATCAATCCGCATGCAGCTCCGATTATGGCGCCGCCATCCCCTCCCAATGGAGCTCCCATGGCTGCACCACCGATACATGCAAGCAACGGAATGCCATAGGCCAGATTGGCCGTATGGCGAACACTGCCAGCAGCAATCGCGATGGTCACGCGATCACCGACATCTGCGCCAATCGTGTTGTCAACCTGATAGGTTTTTGGCCCAGCGCAAAACATCTGGGTTAGGTGTTGACCACCACAGCCACCTTTCTCATGGCATCGCCCGCATCCACCTTGCGCCACTTCAACGAGGGCACTTTTCCCCTCTATCGCGCGAACCACCGCCAGGATCGTTGTCTGTTCGTTGTCCATGGTCGTTACCAACGTTTGTCAGGCGCCAAATCCAGCAACGGTCGCAACTTGGCAGCAACCGCTTCTCTGGCGCGAAAAATACGTGATCGGACCGTACCAATAGGACAATTCATGATGCTGGAAATTTCCTCGTAGGATAGCCCCTCAAGTTCTCGCAGGACGATTGCTGTCCGGAGTTCCTCAGGCAATGAGTCCATCGCCGCATTCACTGTTTGACCAATCTGCTTTGAGAGCAGAAGGCTTTCCGGAGTATTGATATCCCGCAACTGACTAGCTTCTTCAAAGGATTCAGCTTCCTCTGAGTCAAATTCAGTGCTAGTCGGCGCCCGTCGCCCTTGAGATACGAGATAGTTCTTCGCTGTATTGATGCCTATGCGATAAAGCCATGTGTAAAAGGCACTTTCACCGCGGAAAGACGGCAAGGCTCGGTAGGCCTTGATAAAGGCCTCCTGCGACACATCCTCGACTTCAGCCGCGTCACGGATGAAGCGCGACAGCAAACGCCCCAGCTTGCGCTGATATTTGCTCACCAACTGGTCGAAGGCGCGCTGATCTCCGCCTTGCGCCCGTTCGACCAGCACTTGATCGATTTCGCGCTCACTCATGGCTCTTGTTTTCCCTGAGGGTTATGATTGGTATGTTTATGGGCAGAGTATAGCGCAGCCGTTTTGGCACTGAAGATAGGTAGTTATCCTTAATTTGTGACTGTCTGTAACGGGATGAATCGTTTCCTGCGTGCTATATTTCGCTAAAAACTACCCATATAGAGAACAGCCGTGCAGAAATTTGATGTACTGATCATCGGTAGCGGCCTTGCCGGTCAGTCTGCCGCATTGAGACTCGCCCCTCATTGCCGCGTGGCGCTTGTCAGCAAGCGCAGCCTTGAAGATTCAGCATCAGGATGGGCTCAGGGTGGAATTGCAGCCGTGCTGGACAGTCAAGACTCCATCGAAGCACATATCCGGGACACGCTGATTGCCGGAGCTTGGTTGAACGATGAAAAAGCTACGCGCCACGTCGTCGAGAATGGGCGCCGAGTTATCGAATGGCTGATTGAACAAGGCGTTCCCTTCACCAAAGACGACTCTGGATATCATCTTACCCGTGAGGGCGGTCACAGTGCTCGCCGTGTCATCCACGTCGCCGATGCTACTGGTCTTGCCGTTCAGGATACCTTGACCAAGAAAGTTCGAGCGAACCCTAATATTACCGTTTTGGAAGATCACATCGCGATCGACCTGATCACCGGCGACAAACTGGGCAAAAAAGATATGCGCTGCTATGGCGCCTATGTCCTGAACAATCGTGATGGCGAAGTGATTACCATCGGGGCCCAGAACACCCTAATAGCCACCGGTGGCGCCGGCAAGGTTTATCTCTATACGACAAACCCCGATACTTCGACTGGTGATGGCATCGCTATGGCTTATCGTGCGGGTTGCCGGGTGTCCAACATGGAGTTTATTCAGTTTCATCCGACCTGCCTCTATCACCCTCAGGCTAAATCATTCCTGATATCCGAAGCGGTACGTGGCGAAGGCGGGCTGCTCCGCTTGCCGGACGGAACCCGCTTCATGCCAGAGCACGATGACCGCGCAGAACTCGCACCACGTGACATTGTCGCTCGCGCCATCGACTTTGAAATGAAGAAACGCGGGCTTGACTGCGTCTTCCTCGATATTTCGCACAAGGATGAGGAGTTCATTCGTGGTCATTTCCCAAATATCTACGCTCGCTGCCTAGAGCTTGGGATTGATATTACCCAAGAAGCAATTCCGGTTGTTCCGGCCGCTCACTACACCTGTGGCGGCATTGTCAGCGATCTCCATGGTCGCACCGACGTATCCGGTCTTTACGTTGCAGGAGAAGCCTCCTGTACCGGGCTGCATGGTGCGAATCGACTGGCTTCCAACTCATTGCTTGAATGCTTGGTATTTGCCGAAGCTGCGGTCATCGATATATTGACTAGGCGAACTGACGAAATTCCTGAATTGCCACTATGGGATGAAAGCCGAGTCACGGATGCCGATGAAGAAGTGGTCATTTCCCACAATTGGGATGAACTTCGCCGTTTTATGTGGGATTACGTTGGCATCGTCCGAACGACCAAACGACTGAAGCGCGCAAAACATCGTATCGGTTTGTTGATGCGTGAAATTGACGAGTTCTATGCCAATTTCCGGGTTAGTCACGATCTTATCGAGTTACGTAATCTGGTTGTAACGGCGGACCTTATTGTGCGTTGTGCCATGCTCCGCAAGGAAAGCAGAGGTCTGCACTTTTCCCGGGACTTTCCGGATATAGCCAGCAAACCGAAGAACACGGTCCTTAAGCGTCGTCGACAAAGGGGCTAAATTTCGCGCGCCAGCGGAGAAACACTCGCAGGCGCCTGAAATCATCGCTTCTCATGCTATCCGCAGACAAAACAAGTAGATGCTTCCTCCCGTTTGGGGGCCTTAGTCGAATAATAGTCAGCCGGGGATTAACCGTTGCGTTGGGCATTAATTCGGCCTCATAGAATTCGTCGCTCCCCGCCTCTGAAATAAAGATCTGGCCGGAGCGCTCAAGCCGAATGCCGGCAAGCGCAGGCGACAACTTTCGCGAGGCATCGTAACTGCCGATTGTGATGAGCAAAACCAGCAGCAGTCGTATGATCTCGGAATATGGCAACGCCACCGTTATTCCTAATGCGATCAAAGTTATGCTGATCAATGCCCCATCCAGAAAGCGAGAACGGTGCAGTCCGATGGTAATCGGAAACTGCACCGTTCAATTCCTCTCGGAAATGACTGACTTAGACGCGCTTGAAAACCAGCGAGCCGTTCGTTCCGCCGAAGCCAAAGTTATTCTTCAACGCAATATCAATCTTCATTGGCCGTGCCTTGTTGGCACAGTAGTCCAAGTCGCATTCCGGATCCTGGTTGAAGATGTTGATAGTCGGCGGAGATATCTGGTGATGGATTGCCAGAACCGTGAACAGTGATTCGACGCCGCCGGCGCCACCGAGCAGGTGACCGGTCATCGACTTGGTTGAATTAACGACAATATTGTAGGCCGCATCACCGAAGGCAGCCTTGATGGCATCCGACTCGTTCTTGTCGCCAAGCGGAGTCGAGGTGCCATGCGCGTTGACATACTGGACGTCAGACGGCGAGACACCGGCATTCTTCAGCGCGTTAACCATGGAGCGGCGCGGGCCGTCCATGTTCGGCGCGGTGATGTGGTAAGCATCGGCGCTCCGGCCATAACCTGCCACTTCGGCATAGATCTTTGCACCACGGGCTTTGGCATGCTCGTACTCTTCGAGAACCAGAACACCTGCGCCTTCGCCAAGGACGAAGCCATCACGATCCTTGTCCCAAGGGCGGCTAGCCGTCGTCGGATCATCGTTTCGGGTAGATAGTGCGCGAGCGGCACTGAAGCCACCCATGCCCAGCGGAGAGACCGTCGATTCGGCACCACCAGCCACCATCACGTCGGCATCACCGTATTCGATAATGCGTGCCGCTTCACCGATCGAGTGAGTGCCCGTTGTGCAGGCCGTAACTATCGCCAAGTTCGGCCCCTTGAAGCCATACTCAATCGACAGGTTGCCTGAGATCATGTTGATGATCGAACCCGGAACAAAGAACGGTGAAACCTTGCGCACACCACCAGCGATGTATTCGTCCTTGGTTTCCTCAATCAGCGGCAGACCGCCGATACCGGAACCAATGGCGACGCCGACGCGTTCAGGATCAGCTGCACCTTCCTTATCGAGGCCTGCATCACGAACGGCCTGAATGCCCGCAGCCAGTCCGTAATGGATAAACCTATCCATACGACGGGCATCCTTGGCGGAAATATATTGGGTGATATCGAAATTCTTGACCTCGCCGGCAAACTGAACCGGGAAGGTGGAGGTATCGAATCGGGTAACGGGAGCGATACCAGAACGACCGGCAATGATATTTTGCCAGCCCTCTTCTACGCTGTTGCCGACCGGGGAAATGAGCCCCAAGCCGGTAATTACGACTCTGCGACGTGCCAAGATGCACTCCGAAAGCAAATGTAGCAAAGCCGGCCCTTGAGGCCGGCCTTGCCTGGTTCAAACCGGAATTGGCTTACTTCTTGCCGGCGAGGATGTAATCGACAGCCTGCTGAACGGTGGTGATTTTTTCAGCCTGGTCGTCAGGAATCTCGCACTCGAATTCCTCTTCCAGAGCCATGACCAACTCGACGGTGTCCAGGGAGTCAGCGCCCAGATCATCCACAAAAGAGGACTCGTTCTTGATGTCCGCTTCGTTCACGCCCAGTTGTTCGGCGACGATCTTCTTGACGCGCTCTACGATGTTATCCATTAGAAAAACTCCTTCCCCTCAGGGGTACGAAAAAAAACGTTACGATTCTACCAAAAGCCGAGGCTTAGCGGAATCAATCCATAAACATGCCGCCATTCACATGCACGGTAGTACCCGTGACATACGAGGCGGCGGGAGAAACCAGAAACCCGACAGCACCGGCAATATCTTCCGGTGTGCCGGCTCGAGCCAGCGGAATGGACGCCAGCATGGCGGCCTTCTGCTCTTCGGTCAAGGCGTGCGTCATGTCGGTAGCAATAAAACCAGGCGCTACACAATTGACGGTGATATTGCGGCTACCCAATTCCCGTGCCAGTGAGCGACTCAGACCAGCGACGCCGGCCTTGGCTGCGCAATAGTTTGCCTGGCCAGCGTTGCCAGAATATCCAACAACCGACGAGATATTGACGATACGGCCAAAACGCGCCTTCATCATGCCGCGCATTACCCCACGGGAAAGTCGGAACACCGCCTTCAGGTTCGTATCAATGACCGCATCCCACTCGTCGTCGCCCATTCGCATAGCTAGATTATCTCGAGTGATGCCGGCGTTATTAATTAGAACTGTTATGGCGCCGAATTCTTTGACGATATCGGCCAACGCCGCGTCCGTCTGCGCCACATCACAGACATTCAGTGCAATTCCCTTTCCTTTTATGCCTGCTTCCAATAGATAGGCAGAGATTTTCCCCGCACCGTCTTCTGTCGTTGCGGTGCCAATCACGGTTGCGCCCTGTTTGCCCAATTCCAATGCAATAGCGCGACCGATACCCCGGGTTGCGCCGGTTACTAGAGCAATCTTATCGGTCAGCATACTCATTCCAGCCCCAGACTTGCTTCAATGGAGGCTGCATCGGCCAAGGCAACACCAACAACGCCATCGGCACAACGCTTGGTCAGGCCGGCCAACACCTTGCCTGGGCCGCATTCAGCAACAGTTGAGACGCCCAGTGAAGCCATGACCTGAATGGTCTCAACCCAGCGTACGGGGTTGTAAGCCTGACGTATTAATGCATCTTTGATACGACCGGGATCATTTTCGATCGAGACGTCGACATTGTTGATCACCGGAATTTGCGGAGCATTCAGTGACAATTCAGCCAAGCGGGCAGCCAACTTGTCAGCAGCCGGACGGATCAGAGATGAATGGAAGGGAGCAGAGACAGGCAGCGCCTTGGCCATCTTGGCGCCACGTGCCTTGCAAGCCTCCATGGCACGCTCGACGGCGCCTTTGTGGCCAGCAATCACCGTCTGTCCATTGGCGTTGAAATTCACTGGCTCAACGACTTCACCTTGCGCAGCTTCCGCGCAGGCGGCAGCAATGCCGGCATTGTCCAGGCCCAGTACGGCCGCCATGGCACCTGTTCCCACCGGAACGGCTTCCTGCATCGCGGCAGCACGCAGGCGAACCAGCGGTACCGCGTCCTTAAGGTCGATCACCCCGGCGGCGACGAGCGCGGAGTACTCACCCAAGCTGTGGCCGGCAACGACCGCCGGCTGTCTGCCACCCTTCTCTTGCCACAGGCGCCAAACAGCGACACCTGCTGTCAACATTACTGGCTGGGTGTTAACCGTTTGGGTCAGCAATTCCGCAGGGCCATTTGCGACCATGGACCAAAGATCATCGCCCAGTGCCGCAGAGGCTTCATCAAAAGTGGCGCGGACCACGGCGGCATCGCCGTACGCGGCCATCATGCCAACGCTTTGTGAGCCTTGGCCGGGAAATACGAATGCAAAAGACATGTTTTTGTCCCCTGGATCAGAATTCAAGCAGGGCTGCGCCCCAAGTAAAGCCACCACCAACGCCTTCAAGTAGGACTTTCTGGCCTCGCTGGATACGTCCGTCACGCACTGCTTCATCGAGCGCCAGCGGTACAGATGCCGCGGAGGTGTTGCCATGACGGTCAACAGTAACGATCACTTTGTCGCGGTCGATGCCCAGCTTCTTGCCAGTAGCCTCGATGATTCGAATATTTGCCTGATGCGGAATCAGCCAATCGACATCGCTGGTTTGAGTTTCGGCGGCCTTGCAGACTTCCTCAGCAACATCAGCCAGAACGCGCACAGCAAATTTGAAGACAGCTTGACCATCCATGCGCAGGAAGGGGTCGCCGGTCACCTGACCGCCGCAAATCTGCCCTGGAACATTCAGAATGCCGTTCTGGCTACCATCGGCATGCATGGCAGTAGCGAGGATTCCAGGCTTGTCGGAAGCCTCAAGAACCACAGCCCCTGCCCCATCACCAAACAGGACGCAGGTTCCACGGTCATTCCAGTCAAGAATGCGCGAAAAGACTTCAGCCCCAATGACCAAGGCTTTCTTATGGCTGCCTGAGCAAATGAATTTTTCGGCGATGCCCAGAGCGTAGGTAAAGCCTGCACAGACAGCCTGTACATCGAACGCAGCAGCCCCCTTGTTGCCTAGCTTGCCCTGAATGAGGCAGGCCGTGCTTGGGAAGATGAAATCGGGGGTTGAGGTGGCAACAATGATCAGATCGAGATCAGCCGCAGTCACGCCGGCCATTTCCAGCGCTTTCTGCGCGGCGATCAAACCAAGTTCGCTTGACGTAGTACCGACGTGGGCGAGATGCCGACTGCGGATACCGGTGCGACTGACGATCCATTCGTCGTTGGTATCGATGCCACGTGCAGCCAATTCATTGTTGCTGACAGGATTGCCCGGCAGGTAACTACCGGTGCCACTCAGGCGAGCATACATTCAGACGTTCTCCACGGTGGCAGGAATCATCGCTGCAATTCGGCTGGAAATGCGCTCGACAACCCGGTTTTCAGCCGCATCATAGGCACGCGAAATGGCATTTCCGAACGCCAGTTTATCGGCCGAGCCATGGCTCTTGACCGAAATACCCTTGAGTCCGAGAAGAATTGCACCATTGTAGCGACGATGGTCAAAACGCTTTTTGAAATTATTGAGTACTGAGATGGCAATCAGAGCGGCCAGTTTTGTCAGCCAATTGCGCTTGAATTCACTGCGCAGCGATGAAGCCAGCATCTGTGCCAAGCCCTCGGATGTCTTCAAGGCGACGTTTCCGACGAAGCCATCACAAACAATGACGTCAGCGTCACCCTTGTAGATGCCATCCCCTTCAACGTTGCCGATGAAGTTCAAATCAGAGGCGCGCAGCAATTCGGCGGCTGCCTTGACTACCTCGTTACCCTTGATTTCTTCTTCGCCGATATTGAGGATGCCAACAGTTGGCTGATCCTTGTGCTCCATGGCCGCGACCAGCATGGCACCCATGATTCCAAACTGAAGCAGGTGTTGAGGACCACAGTCGACGTTGGCACCAAGATCCAGCATGTGCGTGTGGCCATTAACTGTTGGCAGCGGTGCACAAATAGCAGGCCGGTCAATACCAGGAAGCATTTTCAACACAAAGCGCGAAATTGCCATCAAGGCGCCGGTATTGCCGGCCGAAACGCAGGCATCGGCGTCACCAGCCTTGACCTGGTTGATTGCCACACGCATCGAAGAATCTTTTTTGTTGCGCAGGGCAAGCGCCGGCGACTCATCCATGCCAACGATTTCGGAGGCGTGGAGAAGGCGTATGCGGGAATCGTTCGCATGATTACCGAGCAGCGGGCGCAAAACCTCCTCCTGGCCGACCAGGACGAGATTGGCTGACGGATGCTCCGCAAGAAACTGAATGGCCGCAGGAACCGTCACTGACGGACCGTGGTCACCCCCCATGCAATCAATGGCTATGCGGGTTGTCATAAGGCAAAAGAAAAGGCAGGCGGCTCATGGTGAGCCCACCTGCCCTTCATTGAACGATTACTCGCCCTTGCTCTTGAGGACTTTCTTGCCGCGGTAGAAACCGGTCGGAGAGATATGGTGACGCAAGTGCGCTTCCCCCGTGGTCGATTCGACGGCCAGTGGCGGGTTGGTCAGGAAGTCATGAGCGCGGTGCATGCCACGCTTGGAAGGGGACTTTTTGTTTTGTTGAACGGCCATGTTGATACTCCAAAAAAAATCAGTTCGGCTTGCCTTTAAGCCCGGACAGCGTTGCAAACGGATTGATCCGATCGCCAGCATCTGCCGCACCAGGTAAACCACATTCTTCGTGCCGAGGCGCTACAGGCATGGCCAGGAGGATCTCGTCCTCAACAAACTCGGCCACATCCAGTTCGCTTGCCAACGGCAGAAAATCTCGGGTGTCGTCTTCCAGTTCATCTTGCGACAACTCGGCACCTTCCGGAACAAGCTCCAGAAGGCTATCGACATCAAGATCGAAAGGTACGGCATTCAGGCAGCGCTGGCAGACCAAAGGGAGAACCCCCGTGACTTCCAAGTGCAGCATAAACTCCCCGCGCTCACCCTTGAACCCCTTAATGCAGAAGCCCATCTCACCCGACAGTTCTGTCAGTAGGTCATGCAGGCGTTCAAGGTCAGCGACAGCCAGCGTTCCCTTGAGAACACGACCATCTCTGGCAAATGCGAATGCGTCGGAAATTCTTTTCAATCTTGAGCTGTTGCGACTTAAACCTTGAATGATATTATTTTTGGCTTTCCAAGTCAAAACAAAGTTCTGCTTCAAGTATTCAACGCAAGGCTTTGTTGTAACGGGTCTTTCATGCCACAGAAACTGATTCTTGCATCAACATCACCATATCGCCGGGAACTACTGGGCCGCTTCGGGCTGCCTTTTGAAGTAGCCAACCCTCAAACTGACGAAAGCCCACTTTCTGGTGAAACCCCTGAGAGCTTGGCGCTCCGGCTTTCTGAAGCAAAAGCCAGGGCTGTTGCCAACATCCATTCTGACGCCCTGATTATCGGAAGCGACCAAGTCGCCACGGTCGACGGAAAGATATATGGAAAACCAGGAACGCATGAGCGTGCCGTTGAGCAGTTACGCGCACTATCCGGAAAAACCGTCAATTTCTTCACCGGATTGTGCTTGCTGAATGCAAGGACAGGCGTAGCCGAAGTTCGCGGCGTTCCGACGCTGGTCACTTTCCGCGAGTTAACCGACAGCGAAATCGAAAATTATCTTCGCCGGGAACCTGCCTACAACTGCGCCGGGTCGGCCAAGTCAGAGGGGTTGGGCATCGCATTATTGAGCAGCATGCGTGGCGAAGATCCAAATGCGCTGGTTGGTCTGCCGCTGATTGCTCTATGCGACATGTTGCGCAATCAAGGTGTGGCGGTTTTGTGATGACTGGCACCCTCTATTTGATTCCGGTCCCCCTTGGCCCGACACCGCCTCAGGATTCGCTGCCCCTGAACGTTTTGGCAACCATTCGACCACTTAGCCATTTTGTGGTTGAGCAGTCAAAGACCGCCCGCTCTTTTCTTAAGGCCGTGGGCACCGAAAAGGCACTGCAAGAGTTGCAGCTTGAAGAGTTGAATGAACACACTCGCGCCGATGCTCTTGATCGCCTTCTTGGACCCCTACGCGCCGGAAATGACATCGGATTGTTGTCCGAGGCGGGCTGCCCTGCTGTTGCTGACCCCGGTGCCAATTTGGTAGCTCTGGCTCAGAAGGAAAATATCCGCGTTGTACCGCTGATCGGCCCGTCATCGATATTGCTGGCACTTATGGCATCAGGCCTTAACGGCCAGCGTTTTGCCTTTCAGGGCTATCTGCCAGCCAAGGATATTGATCGACAGAAAGCGCTGAGAGATTTGGAAAGCGAGTCGCGGAAGCGTGGTCAAACGCAGATATTCATTGAAACTCCCTACCGCAATCGTGCCATGTTTGACGCAATTCTTCAGGCCTGCCAGCCTGCCACCCGCCTGACTGTTGCCACCAATCTGTCACTGCCCGGAGAGTCCGTGCTAACGCGCACGATTCAGCAGTGGAAAAAGCAAACACCGCCCGAAATTGAGCGGCGCCCGACGGTTTTTTTGTTGCTGGCTTAAGAATCAGTACAGGCGCACGCCGAGGGCGCTTTCGGAAAACCCTTTCCAGAAGCCAGCGAAGGTACTTGCCCCAAGGCGTTTGGCGAAGCGCTCGGCGATATTGTCCTTGACCGAGTAGTCCAGAACTTTTTCTGCCTTGATGATGTCACGTGCCACGGATTCGACACTGCCGAAATCGTCGGCAAGGCCGAGCTGGACACTCTGCGCTCCCGTCCACATCAAGCCCGAGAACATCTCCGGGGTTTCTTTTAGGCGCTTGCCACGACCAGCTTTCACCACGTCGATGAACTGCTTGTGAATGTCATTGAGTAGCAGCTGGGCGTGGGCTTTGTGTTGCGGAGCTTGCGGGGAAAAGGGGTCGAGAAAGCCCTTGTTTTCCCCGGCCGTCAATAAGCGACGCTCAACACCTGCTTTATCCATGGTGCCCGTGAAACCGAAGCCATCCATCAATACTCCGATAGAGCCCACAATACTGGCCTTGTTTACATAAATATTATCGGCAGCTGCGGCGACGTAATAGCCACCCGAGGCGCACATATCTTCGACCACTGCATAGAGCGGCTTGTCAGGATGCTTTGCGCGAAGGCGTCGGATTTCGTCATTGATGATTCCGGCCTGAACGGGGCTACCGCCCGGACTGTTAATACGCAGGATGATGCCGATTGCATTCTTTTCCTCGAAGGCGCCATTCAATGCGGCCACCAGGTTCTCGGCGTTGGCTTCACCCTTTGCCTCAATAACGCCGGTCAGATTGACCATGGCGGTATGGCGCTCCTGGTGTTCAGCCCCAGTTCCCCAGTCAACAACGGCAATCAGTACAACCAACAGATAAACGAAACCCAGCGCTTTGAAGGCAATGCCCCAGCGTCGCCGTGACCTCTGCTCGTCGAGTGCTGCAAAGACGAGCTTCTCCAGGGTTTTTCGTTCCCAGGTGGAGTCGTTGTTGGGGGATTGAGGGTTATCCATGTTTATCGTCTTGCTCTAAAAAAATCTGCCCGTCCATCTCGCGAACGCTTAAAGCCTTCAGGCCCTTGCCTTGACAGCGTCCACCGAGACACCTGCCCGTTTCCGGAGCATAAAGCGCGCCATGAATCGAGCAGATCAAGTATAGCTTGGAATCATCGAAGAATTCGCCGGGCAGCCAGTCGAGTTTGGCGGGAACATGGGAACACTCGTTCAAATAGGCGTATGGCTGCCCATGAAAGCGGATGATGAAGGCCGAAACCTCCCTGTTGTAGCGCTTTATGGCAAACCGAAAGCCCTTACCGGCTTCGGTGACATCCCCGCTTGAGCAGATCAGGCGCAGTTCAGCAACCACCGATCCAACTCTTCCGTGCTATGCAGGCAGGCTACCGGGTTGTATTCCAGCAGATGGTCGTGGGTATGTGCACCGTAAGTTACAGCCAGACTATCGATGCCGGCATTGCTTGCCATTTGCAGGTCATGTGAGGTATCGCCAATCATGATGGTCGATGCATTTGAAATTCCTAGCTCTGCCGTTAGCTCTTCCAGCATCTGTGGATGTGGCTTGGAGTGACATTCATCGGCGCAACGAGAAGCATGAAACAAGGGCCGCAGGCCAGAGTGATCAAGGGCGCGATCAAGACCCGCCCTGCTCTTTCCGGTTGCGACTGCCAGAATATGCCCTGCGTCATGCAAGCGTTCAAGCATTTGCGGTACACCGCTGAACAAGTTCAATTGGTGATCGCCCGCAAGGTAGTGAAAACGATAGCGATCAACCATCGCCTGATAGCGATCTGGTGACAAATCAGGAACCGCGTGACGCAGGGCGTCCACCAGGCCGAGGCCGATTACGTGCCGAGCCCGGCTGTCGTCCGGAACCGTCAAGTCAAGATCGCGGGCTGCGGACTGGATGGCTTGAACAATTGAACCGGCAGAATCCAGGAGCGTTCCATCCCAGTCAAAAACAATCAGTTCGTATTTCATCGGCTAGCCAGTATCGCCTCAAGGTTATCGGCAGTGAATTCACGGCTATTCTGACTGTCCAGGGTGGCAATGTAGCTTCCTAGACCATCCGGTAGAGGCGCTATGCATTCGAGCGGCGCGGCCGTCAGCGGGTGTCTTAGTGCCATGCGCCATGCGTGGAGCGCCATGCGCTTAAGACCGCCTCGCTTGAGCTCCTTGTTCAGCGCAAAATCGCCATATTTTTCATCACCAAGAATTGGAAAACCGAGGTGCGCCAGATGAACGCGGATCTGATGAGTGCGTCCCGTCTTCAACTGCGCCTCCAGTAAACTTGCCCCTGGCCAGCGAGCCAGCAAGCGGAACACTGTATGTGAAGCCTTGCCTTGGGGATCAACTGAAACCCGTCGCTCACCTCCCTCGGTCAGGTACTTATGCAAGGGCAACTTGACGTGCTGGGTGTTATTCATCCAGCGCCCCTTGATCAGCACCAGATAGCGTTTGTCCGCTCCGGCGCCATGCTCGCGAAACATGTCGTGCAGCGCGGTCAGGGCCAGACGTTTCTTGCCGACTAGCAGGACTCCGGATGTCTCACGGTCGAGACGGTGCGCCAGTTCGAGAAACTTTGCCAAGGGGCGTTGTCGGCGCAAAGCTTCGATAACGCCAAAGCTGACCCCGCTGCCACCATGCACTGCAATCCCCTCCGGCTTGTCGATAACCAGCATCGCGTCATCTTCGTAAATAATCGGAAGATCAACGCGTTCCTTGGCCGCTTCGTCGACTTCATTCTGGGGTCGTTCGGCAATGCGGATCGGCGGAATGCGGATGTTGTCCCCGACGCAAAGGCGATACGTCGCATCAACCCGCCTGCTGTTCACGCGAACCTCTCCGCTGCGCAATATTCGGTAGATATGGCTTTTGGGGACGCCCTTGCAGCGCCGGATCAGGAAGTTATCAAGGCGCTGACCCAGCTCTTCTTCGCCGACCTCGACATGGGTTACTGAATTGTTACCTGCACCATTCATTTTCTAATATACTGCCCATGTTTTACGTCTCGGTTTGCAAGAGATGCCGAACCGTCAGACCGTTTGCCCTCGCGCTAAATGCGCGACCGCCATACGGCAGGCTCCGAAGTCTCACCTATGCCAATTGCACAGGCCAGACCAACGTGAAACGACTGGTTAAGTTCACTCACCAAAAGTAGTGATGTTAATGGATTAGCCCACTGTAAGCACGCACGGATTGCCCGTTGCAGGAATTTTCAGGTTGCGCATTTCAATAAAAAGCACGCAACCATTTGTTGATCAGCACATTCACCATCGCCTTTGCCAACCATTTATGACGCAACCCGATAACTGAAACTGTCGCTGCCTGCCCGGGCGTTTCGTTGCAGCGTGCAGCTGTGCGCTGGAGCCCGAAAATAATGAAACGCATGCTATTCAATGCGACACAGGCGGAAGAACTCCGTGTCGCCATTGTCGATGGTCAGAAACTGATTGATCTCGACATTGAATCCGCCGCCAAGGAACAACGTAAGAGCAATATCTACAAGGGTGTCATCACTCGCATCGAACCGTCGCTCGAAGCCTGCTTCGTCGACTACGGTGCTGACCGACACGGCTTCCTTCCCTTTAAAGAAGTTTCTCGCGCCTTCTTCCAACCAGGCACCGAAGTTGGGCGAGCCCGGATTCAGGATGCTCTAAAGGAAGGTCAGGAACTGATCGTCCAGGTCGACAAGGACGAACGTGGCAACAAGGGCGCCGCCCTGACTACCTACGTTTCACTGGCTGGCCGTTATCTTGTTTTGATGCCGAACAACCCGCGAGGCGGCGGTGTTTCCCGCCGTGTTGACGGTGATGAGCGCGCCGAACTGCGCGACGTCATGGATCAGCTCGAAGTGCCCAACGGCATGAGCCTGATCGCCCGCACTGCAGCCATCGGCCGCCAGGCTGAAGAACTTCAGTGGGACTTGAATTATCTGCTGCAATTGTGGACCGCCATTGACGGCGCTGCTCAGCAACAGAGTGGTGCTTTCCTGATTTATCTGGAAGGCAGCCTGGTTATCCGCGCCATCCGTGATTATTTTCAGCCGGATATCGGCGAAATCCTGATCGACACCGACGAAGTCTATGAGCAGGCCCGCGCCTTCATGGGCACGGTCATGCCGGGCAATATCAATCGCGTCAAGCGTTACCGCGATGATGTGCCGCTGTTCTCGCGCTTCCAGATCGAACACCAGATCGAAACTGCCTTCGCTCGCCAGGTCAACCTGCCGTCCGGTGGCGCCATCGTTATCGATCACACCGAAGCGCTGGTCGCCGTCGACGTTAACTCCGGTCGCGCTACCAAGGGTTCCGACATCGAAGAAACCGCGTTCAAGACCAATCAGGAAGCCGCTGAAGAACTGGCCCGTCAGTTGCGTCTGCGCGACTTGGGTGGTCTGATCGTGATCGACTTCATCGACATGGAAAACCAGAAGAACCAGCGTGAAGTCGAAAACCGCCTGCGCGATGCGCTCCGTTTCGACCGCGCACGTGTCCAGATGGGCAAGATCAGCCGCTTCGGCCTGATGGAACTGTCCCGTCAGCGCCTGCGCCCTGCCCTTGCTGAAACCAGCTATATCCCCTGCCCGCGCTGTACCGGTACCGGCCACATCCGCTCTGCCGAATCGGCTGCACTGCACATCCTGCGAATCCTCGAAGAGGAAGCGATGAAGGAAAATACTGGTGCCGTACATGTTCAGGTGCCGGTTGATGTTGCCACCTTCCTGCTCAACGAAAAACGCCCGGATATCCAGGCCATCGAGTTGCGCCACAAGGTCACCATCCTGCTCATCCCGAACGTTCATCTCGAAACGCCGGCTCATACCATCACCCGTCTGCGTCACGACGACCTGAATCAGGACGATCTCCGCGAACCATCCTACAAGATGGTCGACATGCCGATTGAGGAAGCCATCAAGCAGGCGACCCAGGCTGAGGCTGCAAAGCCACGCCAGGAAGCCGCCATCAAGGGCATTTCTCCTGACCAGCCAGCACCGATCATGCCGGAAAAGGCTGAAGCACCCGTTGCCGCACCTGTTCAGCCAGAAGGCGGCTTGTTCTCGAAAATTTTCTCGTGGTTCCGTTCTTCTCCGAAGCACGTCGAGCCAGTCGCAACTCCGGAGCCGGCCAAGAAGCCGCGCGAAGGTCGTGGTGATGGCCGTCGTGACGGTCGCCGTGGTGGGCGCAATGGCAATCGTCGCGACGAAGAGCGCGGTGAGCGCAAGGAACGTCCTGAGCGCAAAGAACGCAATGCGGCCGAGAAGGCACCGCAAGATGGAGCCGCTACGGCTTCGAACGGCGAACGCAAGGAGCGTCGTCCGCGTGGCGAACGCAAGGAGCGCGGCGAGCGCCAGCAACCGGAGTCTGTTGAAAACAAGCTGCTCCAGCAATCAGCAGCCACGGATGTCGCCATCTCTCCGCTGCTTGGCAGCGATGCACCTGATGCACTAGGCAGCGAAGAGCAAGGCAATCGTCGCCGAGGTCGTCGTGGCGGCCGCGGTCGTGGCGAGCGTCGCAATGAAGCGGATACCGCCGCTCCAGTAACCGAGGCTCTCCCGGCGATTGAACCGGCTATTGAGCCGATCAACCAAGAACCAGTCGTCGTTGTCATTCCTGCTGCGGAACCTGCAGTTGCCACAGTGGAAGCCGCTACTTCGTCCGCCGAACAGGTGGTCACGGCGATTGCCGAACCGGTTCAAATTCCTGTCGTTATCGAAGCAGCGCCTCCGGTTGTCGTGGCTGAAGCGCCTGTGGTTGAAGTTCAGGAAAGCCCGAAGATTGAAGTGCCCGCTCCAGCAATGGTGGCACCTGTCAATCTCGAAGCAACACTTGCTGAAAGCGGCTTGGTCATGGTTCAGACGACTTCTGCCCCTGTGGCTGTTGCTCCGGCAGAACCACCGGTCAAGCTAGGTCGTCCGCGCAAGGCAAAGCCTGCTGCAGAGCAAGCAGAAAGCGAATCGTTGGTCATGGTTGAAACCGCCAAGTAAAGGCTGGAGCAATCAATAAAAAAGGGCACCGGAAGGTGCCCTTTTTGTTTTTATGGATCGATCAGCTTCGCCCCAGTTTTAGCTTGATCTCTTCGATCAGGCCGCGCGATGCGTCCTCCACCATATCAAGAACGAGATCAAATCCGTGACCCAAGCCGTAATATGGATCTGGAACTTCATCATCGTCGAAATTTTTTGCATAGCTCATGAACAATCCGAGACGCTTCTGCTGTTCTGGAGTAGCCATCCTTTGCAGGTTATCGAGATTACTTTTGTCCATGGCCAGGATGAGATCAAAGTAGTCCAGGTCCTGGCGGGCAACTTTTCGCGCCCTGAGTTGCGACAGGTTGTAGCCGCGTACTGAAGCTGCCCGCTGAGTTCTGGAGTCTGGCGCCTCGCCAACGTGGTAGCCGTGAGTTCCTGCAGAATCAACTTCAACTTTATCGCCAAGGTTATTGATTTTAATGAAATAACGAAGGACGCCCTCCGCTGTTGGGGAGCGACAGATATTGCCCATGCAGACGAGTAGCACGCGATAATTCATTTTGTCCCATCTCCGTCGAGGTCGTGCTGAGCCGCACCGAAAACTCGTTCCCTTAGCCGGAACAGATCGTCGCGGGCCGCCGCCGCTTTTTCGAATTCCAGGTTTTTTGCGCACTCCATCATCAATTTCTCGAGCCGCTTGATCTCCCTGGCTACTGCTTTTTCATCCATCGCATCGTACGCTGCCTGCTGCTGCGCCGCCTTCAACTCCGTCTGGGCCGAGCCTGCATCATAAACACCGTCGATAATGTCCTTGATCTTCTTGGACACACCACGCGGCGTAATACCGTGTTCCAGGTTAAAGCCAATTTGCTTCTCTCGCCGCCTGCCGGTTTCGGCAATCGCACGCTGCATGGATTGCGTAACTGTATCAGCATAGAGGATTGCCGTGCCATGGATATGGCGCGCCGCCCGTCCGATTGTCTGAATTAGCGAACGCTCGGAACGCAGAAACCCCTCTTTGTCAGCATCGAGAATTGCCACCAGTGACACTTCGGGAATATCCAGACCTTCGCGTAACAGGTTGATACCAACCAATACATCAAACTCGCCGAGACGAAGGTCACGGATGATTTCGACACGTTCGACCGTATCGATATCCGAATGCAGGTAGCGCACCTTGATGCCGTTGTCCGCCAGAAAATCTGTCAGATCCTCGGACATGCGCTTTGTCAATGTCGTGACCAGCACGCGTTCGCCGACAGTAATTCGTTTGCCGATCTCGCTCAGCAAATCGTCCACCTGAGTTGAGGCCGGACGGACTATTACTTCCGGATCAATCAGGCCTGTCGGCCTGGCGACTTGCTCAACGACCTGACCAGCATGCTGTTGCTCATAATCTGCCGGTGTCGCTGAAACGAAGATCGTCTGGCGCATGTGCGCCTCGAATTCATTGAATTGGAGCGGCCGGTTATCCAATGCCGAGGGCAATCTAAAACCGTAATCGACCAGGTTTTCCTTGCGAGAACGGTCACCCTTGTACATACCACCGACCTGACCAATGGAAACGTGCGACTCATCAATGAACATCAGCGCATCGGGTGGCAGGTAGTCGATCAGTGTGGGAGGAGACTCGCCTGCTTTGCGACCGGAAAAATGTCTCGAATAGTTTTCGATGCCTTTGCAGAATCCGATCTGATCTAGCATTTCTAGGTCAAAACGGGTGCGCTGCTCGATTCGTTGTGCTTCGACCAACTTGTTGGTACGGGTGAAATAATCGATGCGTTCGCGCAACTCATCCTTGATCGCTTCAATGGCACGGAGCACCGTGGCGCGCGGGGTCACATAGTGCGATGCAGGAAATACCGTAAAGCGTAGTGCCTTGTGCAGCAGGTGGCCCGTCAGCGGATCAAAGAACTGCAGCCCTTCGACCTCGTCGTCGAATAAGGAAATTCGAATGGCGTGCTCGGCATGCTCGGCCGGGAAAACATCGATGATGTCGCCGCGTACGCGAAAAGTACCGCGGTGAAAATCCGTCTCGTTGCGCTCGTACTGCATGTCGGTCAGCCGTTTGACAATGGCGCGCTGGTCGAGTTTGTCGCCAACACGCGTAGTCAGGATCATGTTGTGATACTCGTCGCGATCGCCGATACCATAGATGCAGGAAACCGTGGCAACAATGATCACGTCCCGTCGTTCAATCAAGCTCTTCGTGGCCGACAGGCGCATCTGCTCGATGTGCTCATTGATCGAACTATCCTTCTCAATGAACAAGTCGCGAGACGGTACGTAAGCTTCTGGCTGGTAATAATCGTAGTAGGAAACGAAATATTCGACGGAGTTCTCCGGAAAGAACTCCTTGAACTCCGAGTACAACTGCGCCGCCAGTGTCTTGTTCGGAGCCAGCACCAGCGCCGGACGCCCGGTACGGGCGATCACGTTGGCCATCGTATAGGTCTTGCCAGAGCCGGTTACGCCGAGCAGTGTCTGAAAGGACAGGCCATCATTCAGCCCTTCGACGAGTTGCCGGATTGCCTCAGGCTGGTCGCCAGCCGGCGGAAAGGGTTGATGCAATCGATACGGGCTACCCTCAAAGGTGACGACGGGCGTGCCGGTGTTGGTTTCGCTCATGTTAAAATTCTTCGGTTTCTCGTCGCGTAGCCGGTTGGCCCGCGAACATTATTCGTATTATTCCACGGAGTCTCTATGTCCTCTTCGATCTTCGCTGCGGTGGAAATGGCCCCGCGCGATCCTATCCTGGGTCTGAATGAAGCTTTCAATGCTGATACGCGCACGACCAAGGTTAATCTTGGCGTCGGCGTGTACTTCGACGACAACGGCAGGATTCCGCTGCTCGCTGCCGTCAAGGCCGCCGAGGATACCCGCGTCAAGGCAGCGCTGCCGCGCGGCTATCAGCCAATCGAAGGCAACCCGGCCTACAACAGCGCCGTCCAGAACCTGCTGCTCGGCAAGGATTCCGCACTGATTGCCAACGGTCAGGTCATCACCGCCCAGGCTCTCGGCGGCACGGGCGCCCTGAAAATCGGCGCCGACTACCTGAAGCGCCTGAACCCGAACGCCAAAGTCTATATCAGCGACCCGTCCTGGGAAAACCACCGTGCGCTGTTTGAATCTGCGGGCTTCGTGGTTGAAAACTATCCGTACTACGACGCAGCAACTCGCGGCGTTAATTTTGACGGCATGAAGGCCTGCCTGAAGGGCCTTGATGCCGGCTCGATCATCATTCTGCACGCCTGCTGTCACAATCCGACTGGCGCTGACCTGTCGGACGCTCAATGGGCTGAAGTCGTCGCCATTTGTCAGGAGCGTAGCCTGGTGCCCTTCCTCGACATGGCCTATCAGGGCTTTGCCGATGGTATCGATGCTGATGCTGTTGCTGTTCGTGCTTTCTCCGCTTCCGGTCTGCAATTCTTCGCCTCCAGCTCGTTCTCCAAGAACTTCTCGCTATATGGCGAGCGCGTCGGCGCCCTGTCCATCGTCACGGCAGGCAAGGAAGAGTCCGCTCGCGTCATGTCGCAAGTGAAGCGCGTCATCCGCACCAACTACTCCAACCCACCGACCCATGGCGGTGCGCTGGTTGCCGGTGTGCTGGCTTCGGCCGAACTCCGCCAGATGTGGGAAACAGAACTGGCCGGCATGCGTGACCGCATCCGCGCCATGCGTACTGGCTTGGTCGATGCCATCAAGGCTCAGGGCGTGGCTCAGGATTTCTCCTTCGTTGCCCAGCAACGTGGCATGTTCTCCTACACCGGGCTGACTGCCGCTCAGGTTGAACGCATGCGTGAAGAATTCGGTATCTACGCCGTGTCGACAGGCCGTATCTGCCTGGCTGCGCTGAATACCAAGAATCTGGATTACGTCGCGAAGGCTATTGCCGCAGTTACCAAAGCCTGATCAATATTAAATTGATCAGCAAAAAGGGCGGAACTTGATTCCGCCCTTTTTCATTTTCGGGTAGTGGCGCTCAGATCGGGTAAGGTACCAAAAACTCGAACTGGCGCATGCACTGTCGATACAGAGGTCTGCAGGGTAACCGCCATATTGCCTTCAACAAGCCCATCTCTACTGGAAACGAACTGTCCAACTGCCGTCACCATGCCCGCATCCATGCGAACATCCCTGCCGGCAACCTGCTTTGGTGTAATGGTGATATTCGATCGTAACCGATCAAACTTGGTTGCACCGGCGCGAACATCAGATACGCCGTTACGTCGAGCGGCTTCACCTAGGTCTACGCCGTAAAGCACTCCGCGGGTTATTTCGGTATTCAAGGTGGCTTCAGAATTGCCCCACAGACTATTCCAGTCGCGCCCGGTTGATCGGACGCGCACAGAACCACTCATGTCGCCTTCAATTTTCAAGGAAGGAACAAGCGCAGCAGCAAGCTTTCGGCCATCAATCCGGCTAAGCGTGCCGTCTCCCGCCATGGCAAGGCCATTGCTCCAGTCGAGCAGCCAGTTTCCTTTGAGAATGCCACCAAGGAAGGTGGTATCCAGATTCTGGACAAGAAGTCTGTCCTTCTGCAACACACCCTTGGCCTGCAGTGAAGCAAACGAAATAGTTGTCCCGGAGGGTTTCCAGGCACGCCCTTCAATATTCATGGCAACTCCCAATGGACTGGGTTGCACATCTACAAGAAGGCTGCGGTCATTCGTCTCGAAGGTGGCTTTTTCGACTACTCCATCTGCTTTGAAAAGAATTTCACCGTAAATTTCTGCAAATGCCAGATCGTCACTCAATACGAGCTGCGAATGATCGAGATGTATTTTTCGAATGATCGCAATGCTGTTTCCTGCTGCCCCGCTTTTGAATAAGGGCATGGCAACGAGCCGATTGGCTGAAAGTGCGGCCCCGGTCACGTCGACACGCGATATTTGAAATGGACTACTTCCCAGTAGGGAAAGCGGAGAGGAAATGCGAATCTCGGCGATGCGACTGTCGGTGGGGGTGCCGATATGCACGCCAGTCAGTTTGAGCTGTGGCATCGGAAATAGCGTGATACCAACGCCTTCAACTCTGACCGGTGCGTCAAGATACTGCGCCAGCGAGGTTTCAATGGCGGGTTTGAAGCGCTCATAAGGGAAGACCAGCAGCATCCCGGCCAGAGTAGCGAACAAGCCCGCAAGACCAAGTGCTGCGAGGCGCCAGGTGAGCAGCGAGCGCCTCGGTGAGCTGTACTCGGGCTCCTCTTTGGGCGCGACCTCAGATGTACGTTTGACTGCCTCTGAATTAGCACGGTTTGCTGCAGGAAGGATCGGTTTTCCGAAAGAGGAAAATCCGCTTCCCAAGGTTGGCTCGGCCTTGGAATCGGTTGCGCCCTGCGATTTCGGCCCAAAAACGGAAAACTGAGACATGGGCTGCGACGCCTGTAACAGAGGCTCAGCTTTGGCTGCTTTTTTGCTCTCCTCCCAAACAGACACCGCTTCAATGGTGGGTGCGATATAGCCGCCTTCTTCCAGTTCCCGCAAAGCAGACTCGACGAGGCGCGGATTGCCGATTTTTCCAGCCAACTCCTCCACACTTGTCTTTCCATCAACCTGCACGAGAACCATGCGCAAATTACGCTGAACAACGCGTGTACTCTGACGTACGGCTTCGTCACCGGTAGGGGTTTTTGCGTAGACTAAATTGGGATCCATGGCGGTATTTTTCTTCTTGAAAAGTCACAAAACGCTTGACACAAGGGCATTCTACTCCTATAATGCGCTCCTCTGTTCCTCGATAGCTCAGTCGGTAGAGCGCCGGACTGTTAATCCGTAGGTCCCTGGTTCGAGCCCAGGTCGGGGAGCCAGAATTTAATCGTAGAAAGCCCATCCTCCCGGTTGGGCTTTTTGCGTTTACCAGAGTATTTCGCTTCGATGCATTTGCGAAATAAGTCTTCACCATCGTATCCCCACCCTTGATCTTCCAAGTCGCATAAATATAGCGTGCTTTCGCCCGTACAGCTTTCTCTAGCCTCGTGGTTGAGTGCAATTTATAACGAACACGCTGGTATTTCCCCCGTTCGTGAAATAATTCCATGACAGGGAGATGTCACTTCTCTAACGTACAAAATCATTAGAGCTCGTCGGCCCCGAAAGGAGTGCCACCATGACATCCTGTTTCAACCAGTCTGCACTCAAAGCGCTTGAAGCAACGGCAACCACCGCCTCGGCCTATCTGGATGCATGCGACCACGGGGCCCGGTTCGTTCGACTCGATCCCGCTTACTACAAATCATGCGGCGCCGTGCTGGTCGGTGTTTTTTCCTTGGTTGATGCAAAAACAAGCTTTCCGCTTCTCTTCGAGCAATCAGCCGCAGCAAGGGAAGTCGCCGAGTCAATTCAAATCGGACGCCGAATCGAACTTAGCCGACTGGGGTTCTATCCAGAATTGACGGTACTGATCAACCGCGCTGCAGCATAGATACGATCCCAGCGTTGAGTATTGATTAGGCAGTCCATAGCGACTTGCTTTGTTGGCACATCGTGATTTGCTTTTTCAAAAAGCGTGCGAACTTTTCGTTTTTTGATCTCTCTACTTGTTCAGTAGTTGTCTGGCGCTGATAATCCTCGTCCAGACGTCAAGCCCGCATTCTGCGGCTCGCTAACGAAATTGTCCGCCATGCAAAACGAAACCCTCAGGCCGGAATCCACACCGGCTGGATTTGCTGATTTCACACCGATCATCGCCGCAGCAACAGGCGAGCATGCTGAAGGAACGCTACTCGACAAATACGGACGGCGGATCACTTATGTTCGCCTGTCGATCACCGATCGCTGTGACTTTCGTTGCACCTATTGCATGGCCGAGGAAATGACCTTCCTTCCTCGTAAGGAGGTCATGAGCCTGGAAGAATGCCTTCGCCTCGCCTCGGTCTTTGTCGGGTTGGGTGTCAGCAAGCTCAGGATTACCGGTGGCGAACCCTTGGTTCGCAAAGGGGCCATGTGGCTGATCGAACGACTGGGCGCCCTGCCCGGCCTTGAAAACCTTGTACTAACCACCAACGGTTCGCAACTGGACAAGTTTGCTGTGCCGTTGCGTGCTGCTGGGGTCAAGCGTATCAACATCAGTCTGGACACCCTGAAGTCAGAGCGTTTCCGGGCAATTACCCGTATCGGCGAACTGGCCAAGGTGCTGCGAGGCATTGAGGCGGCGCGTGCAGCCGGCTTCCGCAGAACCAAACTGAATACTGTCATGATGCGCGGCACCAACGACGACGAATTCGTTGATCTGGTTCGTTTCGCCATCGACCAGGAACTGGATATTTCATTTATTGAGGAAATGCCACTTGGCGAAATTCTTGGGCGTAATAACACCTTCATTACCTCCGAAGAAACGCGGGAAATACTGGGGCGACATTTCGAGCTGATCCCCTCTGCCGAGAACTCGGGTGGCCCTGCTCGTTACTGGCGCATTCCGGGCAGCGAATCGCGTATTGGCTTCATATCGCCGCACAGCCACAATTTCTGCGACACCTGCAACAGGGTGCGGATAACTGCCAAAGGGGAGCTATACCCTTGCCTGGGTCAAAACGACGCAACCAATCTGCTCCCGGTGCTCCGTGCCGGCAACGATGACGCAGCAGTGCGTCAGGCCATCGTGGACAGCATGGGTATCAAGCCTTTTGGCCACGACTTCACCCAGCAGATGGATACGCCACAGGTTGTTCGATTCATGTCGATGACCGGAGGTTGATCGCATACCATTCCCCTTGGTGGGGAATGATCATCACGGATAGACCTTGCAGAAACCAATGCCATTGACGGGGTCGGTTACCAGGCCAAGCAAGGTAAAAAATACTGAAGCAGCCAAGAAAAAGGCGACCCAACGGGCCGCCTTTTTGTGATCTCTTACCAGATCCCGACAGGGCTGGCAGAAACTCATCGTTGCCTGATTACAGACCGCGAACGGCGCGCTTGCGCTCGATTTCGGTCAAGTAACGCTTGCGCAGACGAATCGACTTCGGCGTCAGTTCAACCAGTTCGTCTTCTTCGATGAACTCAACGGCTGCTTCCAGGCTGAGCTGGACAGCCGGCACCAGGCGAACCGCTTCGTCGGTACCAGAAGCACGAACGTTGGTCAGCTGCTTGCCCTTGATCGGGTTGACCACGAGGTCGTTCTCACGACTGTGGATACCGATGATCATGCCTTCATACAGCTTGTCGCCCGGCACAACGAACATGCGGCCGCGATCCTGCAGCTTCCACAGGGCGTAGGCAACGGCTTCACCGTTGTCCTGGGAGATCAGCACGCCATTGCGACGCTCGGCAACGCTGCCATCCTTGACCGGGGCGTATTCGTCGAAGACGTGGCTCATCAGGCCGTTACCACGGGTCAAGTTCATGAACTCGCCCTGGAAACCGATCAGGCCGCGGGCCGGGATACGGTATTCGATACGAACGCGACCGCGACCATCCGGCACCATGTCCTGCAGGTCGCCCTTGCGCATGCCAAGGCTTTCCATGACGCCGCCCTGGGTATCTTCTTCGACGTCGACCGTCAGCATTTCGTACGGTTCGCACTCGACACCGTTGATAACCTTCTTGACGACGCGCGGACGACCGACCGCCAGCTCGTAGCCTTCGCGACGCATGTTTTCAAGCAGGATGCCGAGGTGCAGTTCGCCACGACCTGCCACGTCGAATACGTCGCCGTTACCGGTGTCATGCACGCGCAGCGCCATGTTGGTCAGCAGTTCTTTATGCAGGCGATCACGGATCTGACGGCTGGTAACGAACTTGCCTTCAGTGCCGGCCAGCGGGCTGGTGTTGACCATGAACTGCATGGACAGGGTCGGCTCGTCGATCTTCAGCAGCGGCAGCGATTCCGGCTGTTCCGGATCGGTCACGGTACAACCCAGTACGAGGTCTTCAATACCGGTAATCTGGACGATATCGCCGGCGTGGCCTTCTTCCAGTTCGATCTTGTTCAGGCCCTTGTAGCCAAACACCTGGCCAATCTTGGCCTTGATCGGGGTGCGTTCGTGTTCGATGGCTTCTTCTTCGGTACCGAACATGACCAACACATTCTGGCCAGTCTTGACCTTGCCGCGATTGATCTTGCCAACGCCGATACGGCCAACGTAAGAGGAGTAATCAAGGGCGGTAATCTGGAGTTGCAGCGGTGCTTCGATGTCGGTATCCGGAGCCGGCACGTGGCGAAGAATCGTGTCGAACAGCGGAATCATGTTTTCGCGCGGCTGATCAAGTTCCATGGCAGCCCAGCCATTGAGGCCGGAAGCGTAAACGATCGGGAAATCGAGTTGCTCGTCGGTAGCACCCAGCTTGTCGAACAGGTCAAAGGTCAGATTGACGGCCTGGTCAGGATCGGCGCCATCACGGTCAACCTTGTTGACCAGAACGATCGGGCGCAGGCCGAGAGCCAATGCCTTCTTGGTGACGAAACGGGTTTGCGGCATCGGGCCTTCGGCGGCATCGACCAGCAGAACCACGCCATCGACCATGCCCAGCACGCGCTCGACTTCACCACCGAAGTCCGCGTGGCCCGGGGTGTCGACGATGTTGATGTGAACGCCCTGGTATTCGACCGCAGTATTCTTGGAAAGAATCGTGATGCCACGCTCTTTTTCCAGGTCGTTGGAGTCCATAACGCACTCAACCAACTGTTGGTGAGCGGCAAAAGTACCGGACTGGCGGAGCAGCTGGTCGACCAGGGTGGTTTTACCGTGGTCAACGTGGGCGATGATGGCGATGTTACGGATCGGACGAGCGGACATGGACAATAGGGCCTGAAAGACAAAGGCGATATTCTAGCATCCAGTGTTGCGCTGCAGCATGCTTTGTTGCTCGTTATGCGATTGATCAAGCAGAAAAAACTGCGTGCAACGCTACCGAAAAACTAACGAGCTGAACCCTGTTCGCCACCATCGGCGCACATCAATTCCGTGGCTACGCGGTCCACTACCCAACCGGGATTCGCCTTTTCCTTGATATTGCAGCACATCGTGCTCCATGGCATAGCAAGGCAATGCCCATCCATTATCGCCATGGCGCCACGCGCCGAATCTTGCCGGCCTGCCAGATAAAGCGCTGCGGCAAATAGATTGCTCAATTCCTCGCTCCGGGATTCATCACGAAATAGCGGAGAACCGAGCGAATTTGACCATGCGCTTTCAATTTCAGCAGCGACTTCAGGCTGGCGAAAGTGATCGTCGGCGCTGGGATCACCAGTGCATCGCCGCTGGTCGCGCATTTCGAAATGGGCATGAACGACCAATGCCTTCAGCGAGCTGCCATCGGGCATTTGATTGGCCCGTCCCCGCGCAAATTTGAACAATGCCTCGTCACTGCCACCCCATTGTTTTTTCAGATTCTCCAGCATCAACAGGTGTCCGCGACAATGACCGGGCTCAACGGAAATCAGTGACCGGAAGCGTGCCCACTGTTGATTGGTGTCCAGCCCAAGGCCACGCGCCGTAATCAGGCGGATACACAGGAAATCGGCATTGTCGGGATGGATTGCCAGTACCTTGTCGAGCAGGCGCTCGGCCTCTTCCAAGGCCTCACGGAAGACCTGTGTCTGCTCTTCGCGAACCTTGCCTCCCGACTCTCCACCCCGTTTTATCCATGCATATTTGACGAGGCCATGGATCAGCACTGTCGTCGCATGGAACTCTCGGTTCTGGCGATACCACTGCCACAATCGCTTTATCCACTGGTCACAGCCTTCGGAATCATCCAGTGCATCCAGCATGGCTTCGATGCTGCTGCGTTGGCTATCGCTGTGCAGACGACTCAAGGTAAAACGCAGGGTGTCGTGCTTACCTTCGCACAGCATGGTGGCCAAGCGTCCGGCCACCGGAGGTTTGAACGGCTGGCGAAGCAGGAATGTCGGGCGATGGCCCAGCGGCTCAATGGCCCGGTAAGCCTTCCCCAAAAGGGGGATCAATAGCGGATGAACCACGCGACCTTTCCGGAAACAGGGCTAGTCGTTCTTGTTTCGCATGAAATCAGCGGTATTGAAAAAATTGTTCAACAGGACCTTGCGAATATCCGCACTGATTCCAACATCCTCCATGGCCAAAGCCATGCAGGCAACCCACTGATCGCGTTCCAGCGTACCGATGGTAAAAGGCATGTGGCGGGCACGCAGGCGTGGATGGCCGAATTTCTCGACAAACAGATCCGGGCCGCCAAACCAGCCGGACAGGAACATGTAGAGCTTGTCACGTGACCCCTGCAGACTTTCGGGATGCATGGCGCGGAGTTCGGCAAATTGCGGAATCGTTCCCATCAGCTCGTAGAAACGGTCGCACAGTTTGCCAACGACCGGATCGCCACCGATCTTCTCGTAGGTTGTCGTGGTGTTTTCCATTTTTGTATTCTCCCTGGATGATCAGGATGGCCGGTTCTTGCGCGCCCCGGCTCCTCCCTTGTTGAAGGCGGTGGGTTTGACGCCGGGTCGCCCTGGACGTGCCTGCTCCACTCGCCGCGTCGGCACCGTCTTCGTTACATGGCCCGTTTTTTCCCCCTGGCCAAAGGACTTGCCGGGTACACCGGCTGGCTGCCAAGCCGGAATAAGCTGCTTCTTGCCATTGCCGATCAGGTCTGCCCGGCCCATCTCTTTCAGTGCCTCGCGCAGCATCGGCCAGTTGGCCGGGTCGTGGTAGCGCAGAAAGGCCTTCTGCAGCTTGCGCTGGCGGCCATTGCGCACGGCACCGACGTGCTCGCTGCTGCGATTGACTTTGCGCAACGGGTTGCGCTCGGTGTGATACATCGTCGTCGCCATCGCCATCGGCGTCGGGATGAAGGTCTGTACCTGGTCGAGGCGGAAATTGTTCTTCTTCAGCCACAGCGCCAGATTGAGCATGTCCTCGTCGGTCGTCCCCGGGTGAGCGGCAATGAAGTAAGGAATCAGGTATTGTTCCTTGCCGGCCTCACGAGAGAAACGGTCGAACAGTTGCTTGAAGCGGTCATAGGAGCCAATGCCTGGCTTCATCATTTTGGAGAGAACGCCCTCCTCCGTATGCTCAGGAGCAATCTTCAGGTAACCACCAACGTGGTGGGTGACCAGTTCCTTGATGTACTCCGGAGAGCGCACCGCAAGGTCATAGCGCAGACCGGAACCGATCTGTACCTTTTTGACGCCCTTGATACTGCGGGCCCGGCGATACAGCGAGATCAGCTGCGAGTGATCTGTATTCATGTTCTCGCAGATGTCCGGATAGACGCAGGAAAGCCGACGACAGGCCGACTCGATTTTCTCGTCCTTACACTTCAGGTGGAACATGTTGGCAGTCGGCCCGCCGAGGTCAGAGACGACGCCGGTAAAGCCTGGCGTCTTGTCGCGCATTTCCTCGATTTCGCGGATAACCGAGTCTTCCGAGCGGCTCTGGATAATGCGCCCTTCGTGTTCGGTGATCGAACAAAATGTACAGCCACCAAAGCAGCCGCGCATGATATTCACCGAGAAGCGGATCATCTCCCAGGCGGGGATTTTGGCATCGCCGTAACTCGGGTGCGGCCGACGGGCGTAGGGAAGCTCATAGACCTGATCGAGCTCTTCGGTACTCAGAGGAATCGGCGGCGGATTCAGCCAGACATCACGCTCCCCATGTGCCTGAACCAGCGCCCTGGCGTTGCCGGGGTTGGATTCAAGGTGAAAGGTGCGTGAGGCATGGGCGTAGAGCACAGGATCGGCCTTGACCTGCTCGTACGACGGCAGGCGGACAACGGTGTGGGCTCGGCGCTCCTTGCGGGCAGCCAGGCGCTCGGCAAGGGAGACGATGCGGATTGGCTGTTCGCCCGGCGTCGCCGGAGCAGCGGTCGAACTACCGCCCATATCCATCGCATACGGGTCAGCGTGTTTGACCAGCGGCCCCGGCGTGTCGACTTCAGTCGAATCCATGACATCCCAGGCATCCGAAGGCAGCCAGCCAGGCGGAACCATGAAAGCTGTGCCGCGCAGGTCGCGGATATCGGAAATCTTTTCCCCCTTGGCCAGGCGATGCGTCACTTCGACGATGGCGCGCTCGGCATTGCCGAAAATCAGCATGTCGGCCTTGGAGTCCGGCAGCACCGAGCGACGCACCGTGTCGGACCAGTAGTCGTAGTGGGCAATGCGGCGCAGACTGGCTTCGATCGAGCCGACGATCACGTTCGTGCCGGGAAAGGCCTCGCGACAGCGTTGCGCGTAGACGGTGACGGCACGATCAGGCCGCTTGTTCGGCTCGGCGTTGGGCGTGTAAGCGTCGTCCGTACGAATCTTGCGATCCGCGGTATAGCGGTTGACCATCGAGTCCATATTGCCGGCGGTGACACCAAAATACAGGTTTGGCTTGCCCAGCTTTTTGAAATCGGCGGCAGAGTTCCAGTCGGGCTGTACCAGAATACCAACCCGGAAGCCTTGTGCTTCAAGCAATCGCCCGATCAGCGCCATGCCGAAGCTGGGGTGGTCGATATAGGCATCCCCGGTGACCAGAATGACATCGCAGGAGTCCCATCCGAGCGCATCCATCTCGGCGCGTGACATCGGGAGGAAAGGGGCAGGACCGAAACGGTGTGCCCAGAATTTGCGGTGGCTGAAGAGCGGACGCGTGACTTGCTGATTTGAATCCATGCAATATTTTACCCGAGTGAACTGACCGGCATGGCATACTCGCCACTTTCAAAGCACCCGAAACCCTTACGCGATAATGAATCTCCCTACACGCGAACAGGCTGGTGTCCTGATTGTTTCCGTCAGCGGCCGCATAGACCACATGGCGAGCGAAGAGTTCACTAAAGCTCTTGAGCCCATGCTTGATCGCTGCGCCCAAGGCCAGCCTTCGCTGCTACTTGATTTTTCCGGTGTCGATTACATCAGCAGTGCCGGGCTACGCGTTCTGATGATGGCCTCCCGTCGCTCCAAAATACAAAATGGCACGTTTGCAATTGCAGCCCTCCAACCGATGGTTCAGGAAGTTTTCGCGATCAGCCGCTTCAACCTGATCGTCCCCTGCTATGTTTCCGTGGATGCGGCCTGCAAGGTCATCGGCGCATGAACCAGGTTATTTTCTGGGGTACGCGCGGGTCCTTACCCGTTGCATTGACCCATCGCGACATCCGCGAAAAAGTGGTCGCTGCCCTGACTGCCGCCAATGGCAAATCGTTCAAGACACGGCAGGCGCTTGACCAATTTGTCGACACCCTCCCCTTCGCGATCAACGGCACTTTCGGCGGCAATTCTTCCTGTGTCGAGATCGTTGGCGACGGCCCGGAACACTTCATCTGCGACATGGGGAGCGGCGCCCGTCCATTGGGGCAGGCAAAGATAGCCCAGTACGGCGTCCCCAACCCGCAGACTTACCATATCTTCATCTCCCATCTGCACTGGGACCACCTGATGGGCTTTCCGTATTTCGCGCCCATGTACATACCCGGCAACCGCATCGTCATCCACGGCTGCCACTCTGAACTGGAAGCGTCGATCCGCCTCCAGATGCAGGCGCCCAGTTTTCCTGTCGATTACGCACAGGCCGGGGCTGACATCGAATTCGACGTAATGACGCCGGACAAGCCGAAATACATTGCCGGTCTCAACGTCACACCCAAGAAGCAGTTGCACGCCGGCGACTCATATGGCTACCGTTTCGAAAGCCTGACCAACACCGTTGTCTACTCGACTGATTCCGAGCACCGACTCGACAACCCGAGCGAGCATGAAGCCTTCGTCGAGTTTTTCGGCAAAGCTGACCTGGTTATTTTCGATGCGATGTACTCGCTGGCCGAAGCGGTTTCCGTCAAGGCTGACTGGGGGCATTCGAGCAATGTCGTTGGTGTCGAACTGTGTCAGGCGGCAGCCGCCAAGCGGCTGGTCCTGTTTCACCATGAGCCGGTGCACGACGACAAGCAGCTTGCTCGCCTGGTCGCCGAAACACGGCGGCTGGAGCAGATTACCCGGGGTAGCCGGGCACCGCTCGAAATCATTTCTGCCTACGACGGGCTGACCATCAACCTGTGAAACGACTCTCCGGAATGCTTCTCGCCGTGATCCGGGCCGGACGTGGCAGGGCATTTCCGATTCTGTTGCTGCTCGTCGCCGCATTGCTGCTCAACGGCATCGAAAACACACCCCTACTGAGCGTTCGCGAGGCGCAATTCGACCATTACCAGCGACTGATGCCGCGTAGTCGCGACAGCGAACCGGTCATCGTGGTTGGCATCGACAGCCAGAGTCTGGTCAAGCACGGGCAATGGCCGTGGCCGCGCGACGTGGTGGCCCTGTTGGTAGACAAAGTACAGGCCGGCAATCCGCTCGCGTTGGGCATCGATATCGTCTTTGCCGAGCGTGATCGCTACAGTCCGGAAATCCTTGCCAGTCATTTTCCCAAGCTGCCGGCCGAGGCGCTTGCCAAACTCCCCGACCCCGATTTGCAACTGGCGCAAGCGCTGGCGGGACAGCCGACCGCCTTGGCAGTGGTTGGCCTGAGCAAAGTGCTACCAGGCTCGAAACAGCCGTCCAGACCGCTACCGGTTTTTCGTCAGGACAACAGCCTCAACCAATATCTGCCACATTACGTCAGCGCCCTGGTCAGCCGCCCTGTTCTCGAAAACAGCGCTACCGGCGAAGGCCTGATCAATGCCGCACCCGGCCTGTTGCAGTCGAACAGCGAGCGTGGCGTACTGCGTCGAGTGCCAAGCCTGGCCTTCATTAACGACCTGCCCTTCCTGTCATTGCCACTGGAAATGGTTCGCCTGGCACTTGGCGAGGGCGGAGAGGTCACAACGGAAAGCGGGAGTCATGGGATGACCGCAATCCGCATTGGCGACTATCGGCTACCGACCCTCCCGAACGGCGAATTGTTGCTGCATTTCGGCCGAGCCAATTCCAATTACTATCTTTCTGCCTCTGACGTGCTGGCAGGCGTCCATCCGCCGGAAATCTTCAACAACCGCTTCGTCATCATCGGTTTCAACAGTACGGGTCTGCAGGACCGGATCATTACCCCGCTGGGCGAAAGCCTGCCCGGAATCGACATTCACGCCCAGGTCATCGAAAGCCTGTTGAGCGGGCAGGCATTGCAACGTCCCTACTGGATGCAGCCACTAGAAATGGCGACGTTGCTGCTTGGCGGGACTCTACTGATCATCACCATTCCGACACTCCGGGCGCGCCGTTATGCCGTACTCAGTTTCGCCGCGCTAACGATCCTCATCGTGTGCGGAGCTTACCTTGGCTTCTATCTCGGGCGCTGGTTGTTCGACTGCGCGACGCTGCTGCTTCTGCTCAGCCCTGTTTTCATGTCCCTGCTCGGCAATACCTTGATCACGGCGGAAACCCAACGCCGCGAGGCAGAGCGTCAGTTGCAAAAGAGCCGAGAGACAGCGGCCCGAGACAGTGGCGAGCTGGATGCCGCCAGACGGATCCAGATGGGTTTGCTTCCCGATCCATCCCGGATATTTTCCGGCGAATCACGATTTTCAGTGGCCGCCCTGCTCGAGCCGGCCCGTGCGGTGGGTGGCGACTATTACGATTGCTTCATGCTTGATGACCGTCGGCTCTGCCTGGCTATCGGCGACGTCTCTGGCAAGGGTGTGCCGGCCAGCCTGTTCATGGCAATTTCGAAGACCCTGACTGGTACATTGACCCGCCGCCAGAACGACCTCGGACTCGCGCTACGTGAGATCGAAAGCGAACTGAACCGTGATAATCCTGAATACCTGTTCGTCACCGCCTTCATCGGCATCCTGAATGTAGAGACGGGCAGCATGGAATACGCCTGTGCTGGCCACGATGCCCCCATCCTGTTGCGCGATGGCGGTCTGTCACGCATCGATACCTCGGGTATCTCCGGACCGCCTCTATGCGCTGCCGGTGATTTCCCCTACCTTGCCGCCAAGGTGCAACTGGAACCCGGCGACCTGCTTTGCCTGTTCACCGATGGTGTCACCGAAGCCATGAACGACGAGGCAATGTTCGGCGGGGACCGCCTGCTGGAAAGCATCGCCAAGCTTCAGTCTGACGATCTTCAGGCGGCCATCAGGACACTGCGTGATACGGTCCGGGATTTCGAGGCAGGCCACCCTCCCTCGGATGACCTGACCCTGCTGTTAATGCGCTGGAATGGCCCCCGCCAGACCACTAGCGCACATTGATTTCAACGCGCCGATTCTTCGGTTCGTCGACTTCATCGGCCGTCGGGACCAGGGGATCGCGCTCACCGCGCCCAACCGCTTCCAGTTTTTCCGCTGCTACGCCGGATTCAATCAGCAGCTCACGCAGACCTTCGGCACGTTTCAGCGACAGTTTGTCATTGCCCTCGACGCTACCGACCCGATCGGTATGGCCGATGACCATGACTTCGGATGCAGCACGCTCGGCGATTTCCTTGCGGATATTGGCCAGCGCCGCTTGCGACTCCTGTGTCAGCACGTTGCCGCCCGCCTCAAAATAAAGCACATAACTTTGCGGCCGGGCTGGCTGGGCAGCCAGCGCGTCGCTGTAGCGCTCCTTGACCTCTTCAAGCGACGACTGATAGCCGGCATTCGAATCCAGGCGTCGCTTCAAGGCGGCATAGGGCTGGTTCAGCAGGACCTCGCCTGATGCATCGCGCACCACTACCGCACTCTGGCGGCCGTCAGGCGATGGCAAGAGAACGACCCGCTCGGTGGTGCAGGCACCCAGCACCAGAGATCCGGCCAGCGCGACGAAAAGAACACTCTTATTCATCGCTACCCCCAATCACTTCGATGATGAACTCGGTGCCACGCACGCCAAGCACAGAGGTTGGCGTATGGAAATCAACCGATTCAGGTGTCCGTTTGGCGATCTTGCCGGAAGCCACCGAGAGCGTTCCCTTGCGAATGCTGACCGACATGTTGCCATCCTGGGTGGTGTTATCGAAGGCAAACTTGTCGATGACGATCAGCGAATTCGGGCCGGCTGACAGCAGTGTGTTGTCGCGCAGCGTGACTCCCACCGAGCCATCGGCGGCGGTACGAATGCGGTCGGCGATCAGAACCGGGGTACCGACATCCGCTGCGAGTTTCTTCCCTTCGCGCTCAATGCTGACCTGCCCCTTGCTCACCTTGACCATGCCAGCCTGCTCGGCCGCCATGGCGGGAAGGCCTGAAATCAATCCGGCCACGGCCATACAGACAGCCACCCAATGTGCTTTAATCATGCGCAACACCTAGTAGATTCAATGGCTGAACATTTTACGGACATTTCTGTCAGCGCGCGCTTTTCCGAACTACCCACGTTGCTTGGAAAGCTGGCTGAAAACGCTGACCGGCTCGGCATTCCGGCCGAAGACAGCTTGCGCCTGCAATTACTGGCCGAAGAACTGTTTACCAACACGATCACGCATGGCTACGGTGGTGACAACGCTGCCTCGGTCCTCCTCAGCCTGACCAGGAATGGCGATGCGCTGCAGCTTCGCTATGAGGACAAGGCTCCTGCATTTGATCCGAGCAAAATGCCTGAAAAATCCGCAACGACAGCCGAGATCGGCGGTCTGGGTATCAGCCTGATTCGGGGCATGAGCAAGGAGTTTCGCTACCAACGTCGAGACGACAGCAACGTGACTGAAATCGATCTTTAGGCAGCGCTGCGCAGGGCGAGCAAGGGTGGCGTAGCGACCAGGCGGCGCACCGCCAGCCAGCCGATGATGATGGAAAGCAAGGCACCGCCAGCCATCGTCAGCGGAAGCAGGCTGTACCCGAAGGCCAGTTCGAGCTGAAATACCTGCCAGCCAACCACCTGCCCAAGCATCATGGCACCAATGGCTGCGAACAGGCCGGCCATGCTGCCGATGGCCGCAAGTTCCACCATCATGGCCTGCGTCAATTGTTGGCGCTGGGCACCGAGGGCGCGCATGACCGCCAGTTCGTAACGCCGCTCATCGAACGCCGTCAGCAAGGCGGAATACAGCACGATGACGCCCGCCAGCAACGTGAAGATGAAGACAAACTGCACCGCACCAGCCACCTGCCCGATCACTGACTGCAATTGCTGGACGACTGCCGCAACGTCGATCAGTGTCAGGTTGGGGAACCGCCTGACCAGTTCGGAGGCTGCATCAGCCTGGCTGGCGGGTAGATAGAAGCTGGTGATGTAACTGGCGGGGGCATCGTCGATCACACCCGGTGGCGCCATGACGAAGAAATTGACCCGCATTGAATCCCAGGCCAATTTGCGCAAGCTGGTCACCCGCAATCGCTTTTCACTACCGGCGATCATGAAGACCAGTTCGTCACCGTTCCGGATACCGAGCGTCTTGGCCAGCCCCTCCTCGACCGAAGCCAGGCCCTGCCCCGCCTGATCGGGCTTGAACCATTGCCCGGCGATCACCTGATTGCCTTCCGGCATTTCCTTTCGCCACGAAAGATTGAATTCGCGTTCGATCAGTCGCTGGGCACGCTCGTCATCCGGAAAGCTCTCCGGGCTGATTGCCTTGCCGCCGATTTGCACCAGCCTGGCGCGGATCATGGGCAGCAGTTCGGCCTTGATTCCTCCAGCCGTCAACATGGCGGAAACGGCCTCGCGCTGCTCCGGTTGAATGTTGATGACGAACCGATTCGGCGCATCAAGCGGCAGGGATTTTTGCCAAGCGTCGAGCAACTCGCCCCGGATAACCGTCAGCAACAGCATGGCCATCAGGCCAATCGCCAAAGCAACGACCTGGATGGCTCCTGATGAGGCATGTCGCGTCAGACTGGCCAAGCCCTGCCGCCACCCGAATCCGGCGCCGCCACGCAGGCGGGAAATGGCAGCAATGAACAGTCTGGCCAGCATCCAGAACCCGCCGAGCGCCCCGGCAAACCCGGCGACGGCCAGAACCCCCAGCCTGGCGTTCCCAGCCACCCATATGATCAGCCCGGCCAGCAAGGCGAGTCCGAGCAGGTATCCGCCAAGCAGGAATGGCTGAGGCGGGCCGAGTTCCCGGCGCAAAACACGCAGGGTCGGCACCTTGGCCAACTGCAGTAGTGGCGGAAAAGCGAAACCGAAAAGCAACACGCCGGCGACCCCAAAACCACTGACCAGCGGTAACCAGCCCGGATTCGGCAACTCGAGGGAGAGCAATTCGGTGAGCCAGCGAATCAATACGAAGTGCGCGGAATAACCAAGCAGACTGCCGAGCACGCCGGCCAGCAAGGCTAGCCACAAGAACAGCGTGGCGTGGAAGCGCAGCAGCCGGCCATGCGTCATGCCCATACAGCGCATGACGGCGCATGCATCGAGATGGCGTTGCATATAGCGCCGAGCCGCCATCGCGGCGGCAACCGCCGACAGCACCACTGTCAGCAAAGTGGCAAGGCCGAGGAAACGTTCGGCGCGATCCAGCGCATTGCGTATTTCCGGGCGTGAATTGCGCGCATCTTCGAGGCGTTCGCCACGCGCAAGCCGCGACAGTAGCCAATCCTGGTACCCGGCGACTGCCTTGTCCTCGCCGCTTGCCAGAAGGTTATAGCGAACCCGCGCGCCGAACTGGACCAATCCCGTCGCCGGAATGTCGTCGATATGCATCATCAGGCGCGGCGCGAGACTGAAAAAGTTGATTCCGCGATCCGGCTCGCGGGTCAGGATCGCTCCCACCATAAACTGCTTGCTACCCACTGTGACGGTATCGCCAGGCACGGCCTCCAGGGCCGATGAAAGACGTTCATCGAGCCAGACATTACCGGCAGTCGGCCCTTTTTCAACGGGCAAACCGCTGTCACCGGCGCGTTGGCTGCTCGATAGCTTTCCACGGAGGGGATAGGCGCTGCTGACGGCCTTGATATCGGCAAGCTGTGCCTGCGCCTTGCCGATGACCATGCTCGGGAAGACCAATGTTTCAGCCAGTTCCAGGCTACGCTGACGGGCTTCGGCAAGGTAGCTGTCGGGTAAGGGGTGGTCGGATATGAGGACAAGATCACCGCCCATCATTTGCCGGGCCTCGCGCTGCAGCCCCTGACGAACGCGGTCGGCAAAGAAACCAACTGCGGTCACTGCGGCAACGGCAATGGCCAGCGCTGCAAAGAGCAGCCGCAATTCACCGGACCGCAGTTCCCTGCCGAGCAGCCGCCAGGCCAGTGTCGAGATCACGGGCGAGCCGACCAGCGAGCGCGAAACTCGGCCGGGGCTACCGCTTTACCATGCAGAAAACCCTGCAACTGCTCGCAGCCAAGACCACTCAGGAAGTCGGCTTGCTCGACTGTTTCCACCCCCTCCGCCACCACCTCGAAACCAAGACTCCTGGCCAATTCCATGATGGTCCGGATGATCGCCTCATCGCCGGTATTCCGGCCGATGCCCTCGACAAACGAGCGGTCAATCTTCAGTTGCTGGACTGGCAGCATCTTCAAGTAACTCAGGGAAGAATAACCCGTGCCGAAATCGTCAAGCGCCAGGCTGATTCCCAGATCACGGAGCCGCTCGAGCAGCGTAAAGGCATCTCCGACGGCCATGACCACGGATTCGGTCAGCTCCAGCTTGAGATGGGTTGGATCCATGCCGGTCTCATCAAGTATTTGGCCCAGCACGTCAATGAATTCGGGGCGTTCGAGTTGTTTGACGGAGAGATTGACCGAGACCTGCGGCAACTCGAAACCGCTTTCCCGCCAATGCATGAATTGCCGGCAGGTTTCGCGTAGCACCCAGTTGCCGAGCCCGATGATCAGCCCCGAATCTTCCGCCAGCGGAATGAAGCGCATCGGCAAGACCTGACCGAGTTCCGGACTGTTCCAGCGGACCAGTGCCTCAGCTCCAACCAGTTGGCCGCTCCGCGCGTCAACTTGCGGCTGGAGGTGCACCGACAGCTCTCCATTGTCGAGAGCGCGCCGCAGCAGATTTTCCATCTGGATACGTTCCTGCGCCTTCAGTGTCATTTCTGGCGTATAGAAATGGAAATTCCCGCGCCCGAGCATTTTGGCCCGATACATTGCCGTATCGGCATTTCGCATCAGATCAAGCACGCTATTGCCATCGCTCGGACATAGGCTGATGCCGACCGATGCCGACAGAAAGAGTTCGTGATCTCCCAGCTTGAACGGGTATTCGAATGCAGCAATGATTTCGCGCGCCAGCAGTTCGACGTCGTCTTCGCTGCGCACCGCCTCCATCAGACAGATGAATTCGTCACCGCCCAGACGAGCCAGCATGTCGATCAGCCGAACATGCTCGGACAGACGGGAGGCCACTGAAACGAGCAGTTCGTCGCCAACGCCATGGCCCAGGGAATCATTGACCTGTTTGAATTGATCAAGATCGATGAACAGGACGGCCAGCTTTTCGCCATGACGCTTGCTTTCGCTGAGGCTTTCCTCAAGCCGCTCGATAAAACATCGACGGTTGGCCAGCCCGGTCAGAGGATCGTGATAGGCCAGATAATTGAGCTTGCTTTGCGCCTGCCGACGCTCCGAAATTTCGCCTTCGAGCTGGCTGTTGGTCCGCTTCAACTCCTCGGTACGTGCCGCCACCTGGATTTCCAGCGTATCGCGCGCAGCCTTGATGCGTCCCTCCTGATCTTCCAGAATGCCTTGTGCCCGTCGAACGACAAGGAACTGCATCAGGTAGAGCACGGCGAACACCAGCACCACGGCTGCTGTAACCCACCACAGGTTTCGATTCAGCTGGGTGACGAAAGGCGTGACGTTCTGGTAGAGCTCAAAGGCACCCTCGACCGCGTGGTCTTTGCCGACAATGGGAATGTAGCTCGACAGCACGTCGACTTCAGACAACTGTCCCTCGAAGGTATCGATGGTGTTTCGATGTGTCAGCTCGCTGCTGACCGAACCATTGATCGCTGCCCGGAAACCGGGGTTCTGCAGCCCGCTCTCACCGATTTGTCCCGAATCGGTCGAGAAAATGGTGCTTCCCAGACGGTTGTACACCTTGACCTTGATCACCGCGGTATCCCGCATCAGATCATGCACTGTGGCTTGCAACTGAAGGGTTTCCTCCGTCACCTGGCTGGAGTGGATGTCCTTCCCCACCGCATCGCCGATCAACGACGCCAGGGGTTCGCGCAGGGAGTTCTGGAAGACCTGCGCCATTGCGATGTTTCGGCTCTCGGCCAGATTCTGCATCTGGAGCAGTGAAAGCCGTTGGTACAGGGGGCCAAGCACCCCAGCTGCCAACACGATGAGGATGAAACTGACCGTCGAGAAATAGCGCGAAAGATTAAACATATATGCCGAAGGGAATACTCTGCGAGCTTATTCCATCTCGCGTATTCGCGCTACCGCCTCCTCGACCCGTTTGACCGCAACGACTTCCATGCCGGGGATTCCCTGCTTGGGGCGATTGGCCTCCGGAATCAGGGCGCGGGTAAAGCCCAGCTTGGCGGCTTCCTTCAAACGCTCCTGACCGCGTGGAGCCGGACGGATCTCGCCGGCCAAACCAACTTCACCAAATACTATAAGTTTCGATGGTAATGGTTTGTTTTTTAATGAAGAGGTGATTGATAGAAGCACCGCCAGATCGGCTGCAGGCTCGGTGATCTTGACCCCGCCCACTGCGTTCACGAATACGTCCTGATCGAAACAGACAATGCCGGCATGTCGATGCAGGACCGCCAGCAGCATGGCCAGCCGCTGCGGGTCAAGGCCGACCGTCAGACGCCTAGGGTTGCCGTGCGAGGTATCGACCAGGGCCTGAATTTCAACCAGCAAGGGACGCGTTCCCTCCTGCGTGACCATCACACAGGAGCCGGCCACATCCTGGCCATGCTGGGAGAGGAATAGGGCCGATGGATTGCTGACCCCCTTGAGGCCGGTTTCAGTCATCGCAAAAACGCCAATTTCGTTGACTGCGCCAAAGCGGTTCTTGACGGCCCGAACGAGCCGGAAGCTCGAATGGGTATCCCCCTCGAAATAGAGCACGGTATCGACGATATGCTCGAGCACGCGTGGCCCGGCCAGGGCGCCTTCCTTGGTCACGTGACCGACCAGAATGACCGTAATGCCCGCCTGCTTGGCCAGCCGGGTCAGCTGCGCCGCACATTCACGGACTTGAGCCACCGACCCCGGTGCGCTGGAAAGCTGATCCGACCACAGCGTCTGGATCGAATCGATAACTGCTACGACAGGCTTTTCGGCCTGTAAGGTGGCAAGAATCCTTTCAAGATTGATCTCTGCCATCAATTGCAGACGACGCGTATCCAGCCCCAGGCGGCGAGCCCGCAAGGCCACCTGCTCACCAGACTCTTCGCCGCTGACGTAAAGCACCTTGTTAGCGAGCGACAGATGCGCCAGCGCCTGCAACAGCAGCGTGCTCTTGCCGATCCCCGGGTCACCGCCGATCAAAACAACGGCGCCATTGACCAGCCCGCCACCGAGCGCCCGGTCGAATTCGCCGACGCCGGTGGCGATGCGGTCGACTTCGCGCGCTTCGATTTCCGACAGATTCTGCAGCCTGGCAGTTGGTGCCAGCGACTCGAAACGGCTGTTGGTCGGGGATTTCTCCGCGACTATCTCGACCAGGGTGTTCCAATCATTGCAGCCGGGACACTGCCCCTGCCACTTCGGGCTGGTTGCGCCGCACTCGGTACAGGAATAGATGGTTTTGACCTTGGCCATCATGGGCGCCCTGCCACGTCGGGCTGGTCCACTACGACCGGCACGCGCGGCGCCACGGCGCAGAACAGCTCGTAGGCAATGGTCCCGGCTGCAGTCGCCACTTCGTCGGCAGGCACGGTACCGGCAATGCCCTGCCCCCACAGCGTCACCGGCGAACCGATGCCTGCTTCGGGGATATCCGTCAGGTCGCAAGCCAGCATGTCCATCGAAACCCGGCCGACAGTGCGCGTCCGTCGTCCCATGACGGCGATGGGTGTGCCGGTCGGTGCGTGACGCGGATAACCGTCGGCATAGCCGCAGGCAACGACACCAATCCGCATTGCCCGGTCGGCGGTAAACGTGCCGCCATAACCAACCCGATCCCCCGCTGCCAGTTCCTGGACACCGATGATGGCGCTCTCCAGCGTCATCACCGACTGCAACCCCAGCTCAACCGCGCTTTGATCGGCGAACGGGCTGGCGCCATAAAGCATGATGCCCGGCCGAACCCAGTCACCGTGAGCATCGGGGTGGCGCAGAATGGCCGCTGAGTTACCGAGACTCACCGGCCCCGCCCAATCCCCGGCCAGCTTGCGAAAGCCCTCCAATTGCCAGCTTACGCCCCGCTCACCATCTGCTTCGGCAAAGTGGGTCATCAAGGTGACATCAACCTGTGGCAACTGCTGGAGTGTCTCCCAGGCCTTGGGCAAGGTCGTCGCCGTAAAACCCAGGCGGTTCATGCCGGTATTGAGCTTCAGGCACAAGGAGATCGGGGTATCGAACCGGCCATTGCGGACGAGCAATTCCAGCTGTTCGGGACAATGAATGACGCTGGTCAGACGGTGTTCGATAACGGCGCGCGCATCGCGAGCACTGAATATCCCCTCCAGCATCAGGATAGGCTGGGTAACCCCGGCCTCCCGCAGGGCGACAGCGTTTTCGCATTCCAACAAGGCGAAGCCATCAGCTTCGTTGCGCAAGGCATCGACGGCGCGCCATTGGCCGTGCCCATAGGCATTGGCCTTGATCACGGCCCACGCCTTCGACTGGGGAGCATGGCGCTTGGCCAAGCGGTAGTTGTGAAGAATCGCCGCCGGCGCAATGCGCGCGCGGATGGGACGCGAAGTTTTCATAAAGCCAGTTCTTTCAGCTTGCCTTTGGCAAATTCAATGAAGGTTGCGCTCAGGCGCGACTGGAAACGGTCCTGCGGGAAAACAAGGTAAAGGCTGCGTTTCAAGGGCGGATTGAGCGGAATGGCAATGAGTTCGCCCAACTGCGTTTCCTTTTCAACCACAGCCCGCGACACGATCGCGAAACCCAGGCCGGTCGAAACAACGCCTTTCAGGGCTTCCGGGCTACCGAGTTCCATTTGTGTCTTCAGATTTTCCGGCAGAATTTTGTGGTTTCGGAAATAGGTATCGGTAATTTCGCGAGTCCCGGAACCCGGCTCTCGCGAAATGAATTCGTATTCGGACAGCGTTTTAGGGGTAACCGACTTCATGCCGGCCAACGGGTAATCTGGCGCACAGATCGCCCTTAGCTCATCTTCGCAGCAGATCTGGCTGGTCAGTCCGTTCAATTTCGCCGTCGCTTCGATCAAGCCAATGTCGAGGGTATGTTCCGCTACCCGGTTCTCGATGCTTTCCGAATTGGCAACGATCAAGCGAGCTCGGACCTGCGGATATAGCGCATTGAACTCACCCAGGACGCGGGGCAACATGAATTCGGCAATCGTCGTACTGGCGCCAACCAGCAGTGGGCCGCGCATTTCGCCGGTCATCTCGCCAAGCCTGATTTCCATCTCATCGGACAGCGCAAGAATCCGCTCAGCAAAGGAGAGCACCAGTTCGCCGGCCGGCGTCAGGGAAATGCCGCCATGCCGCCGTTCGAACAGCCGCGTGCTGTACTGCTCCTCCAGTTGCTTGATCTGAAAGGTCACGGCCGGCTGCGTCATGAACAAGGCGTCGGCAGCCCGTGTAAAACTCAGATGTTTGGCGACGGCATGAAAGACCTGCAGACGCCGGTCAGCCATGATGTTTCTCCCAGATGGTGTGCGGCCGATATTCAATCACATTCCGCCTCGTTTCCGGATGGTGAGTTCAATTTTGGCCAAAATTTTGGGCCAGACCGCAGCCTTTGCCAGTTGTCATCACCCCTTAACCAAGCCGACACAAACTCGGTGTTTTGGGCCACACCGGCGAGATAATGCACAACCCCGACGACTGCGCAAGCCTTGCGCCCAATCCTGAGCGTGGTATAAACCTTGCCCAAAGTCATATAAGAGACAAATTCTTCGTGCCGTTCGGCTTCTACATCATCATGGCTGCGCAGTTTTTTTCCGCGCTTGCCGACAACGCCCTCCTGATTGCCGCCATCGCCGCCCTGCGCGAGATGCAGGCGCCTTCGGAATACGAACCGCTCCTCAAGACTTTCTTCACCGTTTCCTATGTGCTGCTGGCAGCTTTTGTCGGTGCCTTCGCTGACTCCATGCCCAAGTGGCGGGTGATGTTCATCAGCAACAGCATCAAGATCGTCGGCTGCAGCATGATGTTCTTCGGCGCCCATCCTCTGGTCGCCTACGCCGTGGTCGGCCTGGGCGCTGCCGCCTACTCGCCGGCCAAGTACGGCATCCTGACCGAATACCTGCCGCATCGCCTGCTCGTCGTGGCCAATGGATGGATCGAGGGGCTAACCGTCGGCGCGATCATCCTCGGCGTCGTAATCGGCGGCACATTGATTCGCCCCGAAATAGCGCAGCAACTGTTGGCTTTCGATTTCCCGCTATTCGATACTGGCGTCGATACGGTCGGCGAAATGGCGCTCTCCGTGGTTGCTGTGCTTTACGTGCTTGCCGCGATCTTCAACCTGTACGTTCCGGACACCGGGGTTGACCACAAGCAACTGAAGAAGAATCCGATCTTCCTGATCCACGAGTTCAATCACTGCCTGGCACTGCTCTGGCGCGACAAACTCGGTCAAATCTCGCTGGCTGTCACTACGCTGTTCTGGGGTGCCGGAGCGACGCTGCAGTTTATCGTCATCAAGTGGTCCGAGGTCGCGCTCGGCCTTGATCTATCCAAGTCGTCGATGCTGCAGGGGGTCGTTGCCGTCGGCGTCGCCGCCGGGGCGATCATCGCCGCGAAGTTCATTACACTGCGCAAGTCGGTTCGCGTCATCCCGCTCGGCATCGCCATGGGGCTGATCGTGCTGGTCATGAACTTCGTCGGCAGTCTTTGGCTGGCTGTGCCGCTGCTCATACTCATTGGTGGCTTGTCTGGTTTCTTTGTCGTGCCGATGAATGCGCTACTCCAGCATCGCGGCCACATCCTGATGGGCGCCGGCCACTCGATCGCCGTCCAGAACTTCAACGAAAACATCTCCATCCTGATCATGACCGGGCTGTATTACCTGATGATCAAGATGGATCTGTCGATCTACTGGGTCGTCACGATGTTCGGGCTGTTCGTCAGCGGCCTGATGTACATCATCCGCCAACGCCACTTCGCTAACCAGGCCGAGCAGGACGATGTCCAGCACCTGGACGACTCAGCGCACCACTAAGCGCACCTGCAGGGCCTAGAAAGGCAGTTCAGGCGTCATCTGCTCACGCAGCGTTCGACGGGCGAAGAGCAGGTCTTCCCAGGCCTTGGCCTTGTCCGGCAGGTTGCGCAGCAAATAAGCCGGGTGGTAGGTCACCACGACCGGAATTCCCGCAAACTCGAAGCGTTTTCCACGCAAGGATGCCAGGGCCTTGTCGTCATGCAGCACAGCATGAACAGCAGCCTTGCCAAGCAGCACAATGACCCTCGGCTTGAGCAAGGCAATCTGCCGCTCCAGATACGGCCAGCAGGCGGCCATTTCCGCAGCCTCAGGCGTGCGGTTGCCGGGCGGCCGGCACTTGACCGCGTTGGCGATGTAAACCCGGTTGCCGCGCGCGATGTCAAGCGAAGCCAGCATGTTGTCGAGCAACTTGCCAGCCTGTCCAACGAAAGGCTCGCCCTTGACATCCTCTTCTGCCCCCGGGCCTTCGCCGATGAACAACCATTCCGGGCTGGTATCACCAACACCCAGTACCGCCTGCTTGCGCTGCTCGCACAAGGGACAGGCCCGGCACTCGGCGACCTGTCGCGCCAAGGCTGGCCAATCCAGGGCATCGACGGCTGTTGCCGGCGGACGGGGCTGATGAGCCTGAGGTTGCGCGGGAGCAGTTGGTGCCTCGGTGATCTGAGGCGTGGCCGCTGTTGCGGTAATGGCTTCGGCCTCCGGTACAGCTTCAGGTGCAGAAGCTGGTGGCGAGGAATCGCGCAAAACCCAGATTGGGGAAATGCCCATCTCGACCAGCATCTGCTCGCGGCTCAAACTCATGCCAGTTCCTTGTCAAAAATCAGGCCGTCCTCACGCCCGACCACAGCCGGATAATAGCCCTTGCGGACACCGATCTGGCGAAAGCCAAAATGTCGATAAAGCTCTACCGCCCGCTCATTGGAGGGCCGCACCTCCAGAAACAGCTTGGCGGCGCCACCGAGCCGGGCGCATTCCATCGCATGCCGCAGCATCCGGGCGCCGTAGCCCTGTCCCTGATAGCGCTTGCAGACGCCGATATTGAGCAGATGGGCTTCATCGATCACCGACATCAGCACTGAAAATCCGATCAGGTCACCGCCCAGCCGCAATACCCAGACGCTGTAGCCGGCTGTCAGCGAATCCTCGAAATTGCCGCGCGACCAGGGGAAAATCTGCAAGCTCGCCTCAAGCGAAGCGACCGAGTCGAGATCACGCTCATTCATCGGAAAAAACTCAGCGGCGAGCTTCAATCCGCTCACGCCCGCCCGCCTTCAATGAGTCGTTCGGCCACCGTCTTGGCAACCTTGTCGCGTACATAGAGCGGTGCGGCCAGCGCTGCATCGAGCCCCTCGCCCTGCACTGCCCTTGGTGCGGCAATTTGAGCCACGACAGCAGCCGTTGGCACGATACCAGGCTGCGTCGCGACGTTGGCTGCGTTCAAACGCTCAAGCAAAGCAGGATAGGCGGTAATCGCATTGCCGCAGGCAAGCCATCCGGAATCAGTCGGCAGAGTGACGTCACCCGGCGCCGAAACACGAATTTCGCCCTCCAGCGCATAGCCGTCCGCTGCCAGCCGGTAGCTACCCGAATAGACTTCGCCCATCCGCGCATCAAGCAAAGCGAGCACGCGGTCCGCTCCGGCCATGGCAGCCATCGTCTCCAGGCTGGTAACGGGGATCAGCGGCAAATTGCTGGCCACCGCCAAACCCTGTGCCACGCCGCAGGCGACGCGGAGACCGGTAAAGGCGCCGGGACCAACGCCGAAAGCGATGGCGTCGAGTTGCGCTATTTTCACTCCCGCCTCAAGCAACAGTTCGCGGACCAGTGGTAACAGCGTTTCAGAATGTGAGCGCCCTGAGGGGCAAACTCGTTCGGAGACGACGCCATCACGCCATAGCGCGCAGGAACCGAGATCGGTGGAGGTTTCGAGAGCAAGAATCAACATGGGCCGCCATTTTACCGGAGCTGCGGCCCGGCCGCGATTCAATCTCGACGCCAGCCGCGCGCACCACCACGACCATCCCGTTGATCCTGCAAGCCTCGTTGCTCACGCATTTCGTCGCGCAGACGACGACGGTCTTCCGGAGGTACATCGCGCCAACGCGGCGGAGCGCCCTCTTCCCGGCGGATTTCCCGCTCCTGCTGCCAATGTTCGCGCATTTGCTGGCGCATCTGGCGGCGCTCGTCCGGCGGCAGATCGCGCCAATACCCTTGCGCCCACACATTACTCACCGAGCCAAGCAGGCTCAGCAGCAACAGGGACAACGCAAGACGACGTTTCATGGTGGCGAATACAGGCTGGGTTTCAGATGCAATCATTGTCCATCGCCCAGCAGCAGGCAAGCGACTCGAAATGTAAGAATATGTTTCCCGGCCAACCACCGACAATCCTTGTTACCATTTGCCGCGATTCATTCACTGTATGCCCTTATCCTTGCCAGCATGAACGAACAACACCAACACATTCTTGTCGTCGATGACGATGCCCGCCTGCGCGACCTGCTGGTCCGCTATCTGGGCGAACAGGGCTTCGAGGTCAAGGCCGCTGCCGATGGCCAGCAGATGGACAAGCTGCGCAGCCGCGAGCACTACCACCTGATCGTGCTCGACCTGATGATGCCAGGTGAAGACGGCCTGACCATCTGCCGCCGTCTGCGCGGCCAGGGCGACCAGACGCCGATCATCATGCTGACCGCCAAGGGCGACGAGGTGGATCGCATCGTCGGACTGGAAATGGGCGCCGATGATTACCTGCCCAAGCCCTTCAACCCGCGCGAACTGCTCGCCCGGATCCACGCGGTGCTGCGTCGCCAGGGCAGCAAACCGCCTGGCGCGCCGGAAGATGAGCCGGAAACGATCACCTTCAGCAACATCGAGGTCGATCTCGCCGCCCGCACGCTGAAGCGTGGCGATGAACTGCTGGCGCTGACTACCGGTGAGTTTGCCGTACTGAAAGTGCTGCTCCAGCATCCCCGCCAGCCACTTTCCCGTGACAAGCTGATGTCGCTGGCCCGTGGTCGCGAACAAGGGCCATTCGACCGAGCCATCGACGTCCAGGTATCCCGCCTGCGCAAGCTGATCGAAACTGACCCAGCTCAGCCGCGCTACCTGCAGACCGTCTGGGGCTTCGGCTACGTCTTCGTGCCGGACGGCGCTGCGCGCGACTGATGCCGATGCCGCGCACGCTGCTGGCGCGCACTTTCGTTCTGCTGGCCATGCTGGTGCTGCTGACCACGGCCGCCTGGCTGAGCCTGTTTCGTTATATCGATGCCGAGCCACGAGCCCGGGAAACCGCGCAACTGGCCGCATCTGCAGTCAATCTGATCCGGGCCTCGCTATTTGCGGCAGCACCGGAAAAGCGCCTGGGACTTTTCACCGAGTTTTCCACCCGCGAGGGTATCCGCCTGCTACCAGCGGAGCCAGAAGACGAGATCGAGGCGATGCCCGACTCCCGTTTTTTCCGCCTGCTGCAACGCGAGCTGACCGTCCGCCTTGGGGAACACACGCGCATCGCAGCGAGCGTCGACGGTGTTTCCGGCTTTTGGGTCAGTTTCCGGCTCGACGATGCCGATGATGAAGAATACTGGCTGGTCCTGCCGCGTGAGCGGGCGGCCCGGAGCATTGCCGGCCACTGGCTGGCCTGGGGGCTGCTCGCCATTGTCCTCGCCATGGCAGTCGCCTGGCTGATTGCCTCGCGAATTAGCCGACCACTCAAAGCGATGGCAAAGTCAGCCGAAACCGTCGGCCGCGGCCAGATACCCAATCCCTTGCCGGAAGACGGCGCCGAGGAACTCAGTCGGCTGGCCACGGCCTTCAACACCATGGCCGCCGATCTTCAACGACACGAAAAAGACCGCTCCGAAGTGCTGGCCGGGATCTCCCACGATCTGCGCACTCCGCTAACACGCCTGCGCCTGGAAGCCGAGATGAGCGTTGCCGACGATGGCGCCCGGCAAGCGGTGGTAACCGACATCGAGCAGATGGAGGCGGTTATTTCGCAGTTCATGGACTACGCTCGCGCCGAATCAGGGGAAGCGCCGAGCCTGACCGACCTGCCCGCCCTTCTTGCTGGCCTTGCCGAGCGCCAGACCTACATTGGCCGCCAGATCCTCACCGAGATCCAACCGCTGCCGGAGGTGTTGGTGCGCCCGAAAGCCATCACCCGTGCCATCAACAATCTGGTCGATAACGCCGCAAAATATGGTGGCGGAGAGATCACACTGAAGGCGGTCGTGGCCAATGACGAAATTCAGATTGAAGTTGCCGATCGCGGGCCAGGCGTCCCGCCCGATGACGTCGAACGGCTGAAGCGCCCCTTTACCCGGCTTGAAGCCGCCAGAACGAATGCGACGGGAACCGGCCTGGGGCTTGCCATCGTCGAGCGCATTGCCCGCCTGCACGAAGGCCGCTTCGACCTGCTACCGAACCCGGGTGGCGGGCTACTGGCCCGACTGTCGCTGCCAATCAGGCGCTAAAGGCCAAACAGGTTTCGTCCATTTCCTTCATGACCTGCGGCAGGATGGGAGCGATTTTTTCGCTATCCAGCCCCAAACGCTGCCAGGCGGTCGGGTCGACCGGCATAACCATTTCGCTATCAGTTTTCGCCAAGCCCAGAGCATGGGCGATGCAGTCTGCAAGATGAGTCAGGTCAGCCAGCGAGCCCGCCGTCGCCGCTGACGGCGAATGATGCTCGGCGACCGCAGACCGCAACGAAGCCGGGAATCGCCATGTGTCAGCCAGCAAGCCACCGACCATTCCATGATCGAGGCCAATGATGTCGCGCTCAGCCTCGATCAGCGAGCAATCATGCTGCGTTCGGTAGGCCAGAGCCTTGGCGTACTGTTCGGGAAAACAAGTGGCGAGAACCAGTTCGCCAATGTCGTGCAGGATGCCCCCGGTAAAAGCCAGCTCCGGATTTCGGCCAGTCATCTGAGCCAGAGCACGGGCAACCAGACCGACGCCGACGCAATGCCGGATATAGGCTTGAGGATCAAAACCCGGACAATGGTCAGCACGAAAAACCCCACTGACACCAACCGCCAGCACCATGCTGCGCACGGCCCGAAAGCCGAGGACAACCACTGCCTCGTTGATTGTCGATATGCGACTTTGCAGGCCGTAGAACGAAGAATTGGCCACCCGTAGCAGGCGCGCTGTCAATGCCTGATCATGGGATATCTGCTCGGCCAGCAGGCCGATATCGACTTCGTCATTGCCGAACGATGCCAGCAACTCGGCAACAACCGTCGGTAACGCCGGAAGGTGCTTCAATCGGGTAATGATTTGCTCGGCCTGAAGCGAACTCATGCCTGATGTTCCAGCGAAAAATCAAATACTGCCTGATAAAGGGATCGCGTTCCCGAAGCGTCACCCGCCTTGCGAAACCGATGGGCAAGCGTTTCTTCAATTTTTGCCCGACGAACCAGGGCAGCAGCCGGATCTTCGTCAACTTCACTCTCGATGACCAACTCAACAATGTTCCGGCGAACAAGGCCCTGCAGCATGCTCTCCGTCAGCGCCGTGGCAGCAGGCACCAGCACACGTCCGGCATCGTCCATCACTGCCTCGGCCAGAAGCATCCCTGGCATGGCGTCGTTGATGGACAGAGTTTCCTTGTTTTTCATTTTGTTATCTTTTCAAGCAGCAGAAGGCGTCCGATCCGGGATTCGTCGAGACTGAGCTGACGCGAGCGGCAAGAATACGAAACTCCATTAATATCAATAGTGCCATTTTCAGCGAGGACTGCCACTTCAGGCAACACCTCATCCAGCACCGCACCGAGAATGAGGCTGCGATCTACAAACTGCTCAAGTGCGGCATCATTGGCCAAAGCGACCTGGCCGTTCTCATCGACACCGACAACCACCAATGGCAATTCGGCAAGCACCCCCTGCAAGATGCGGTAACCCTGACGCTCCTGAACCTGCAATGCCTGATTTTCATCGAGCAGACGACGACGGTCCTCCTCGGCGCGCACCAGTTGCCGCTCGACTACCTCGACCTCATGCGACAAGCGGCTGTATTCATCCGAAATATGTCGCCGACTCAATGACTCCTCCATCACGAGTTGGAAGGCATCAGGTTCGACTGGCAGATGGATGACCCGATGAACCAGCCCGGAACTGCTCAGTTCGGCGACTGGCTTGCGATTCCATTGTTTGCTGTCGGCCAGCAGGATGCGCTCGCAGCGTGGCTGCAGCTCGGCCGCCTGCCGGATCAGTTCCTCGGCATTGAAACCCTTGCGCGGCGCGCCACAAACCAAGACATCGACCAGGTTCCCGGAGAACCACTGCAGCGCCCCCTGGGTGTCCGGGGCTGTGCAAACCCGGTGTCCGGCCCGGATGAGCGTTGAAATCACGTCTTCAAAGCCACCGACTGCGACGAACAAGGCCATCGGCTTGCGGGTACCCGAACGCAACAGATTGGCAGGCAGGCGCTGATCAGCGACCAGCAACTCGGTCATGGCCGGCGCCGGCAAGGGTCGCGAGAAGAAATACCCCTGAATGACATCGCACTGATGCGAGATGAGCAAAGCCAGTTGCTCAGGCGTTTCAACACCTTCAGCCACCACTTTGAGCTTCAGGTGATGGGCCATGGTGATCACCGCCCGAGTAATCGAGGCATCATCCGAATCGGCAGCGATATCCTGAACGAAGGAGCGATCGACCTTGACGGCATCAAGCGGAAAGCGCTTCAGGTAGGCCAGACTCGAATAGCCGGTACCAAAATCATCCAGCGAAATCGTCACGCCCATTTTCTTCAGGGCTGATAGCGTATGGATCGCCATGTCGGCGTTATCCATCAGCATGCTCTCGGTGATTTCAAGATCGAGGCAGGCGGCCTTGAGGCCAGTCTTCTCCAGCGTTGCAGCGACGTCCGGCAACAGCGTTTCAGCCTGCAACTGCCGGGCTGACAGGTTCACCGATACGCTGGGGATATTCAACCCGGCAGCCTGCCATTCGACGGCCTGCCGGCACGCCTCCTCAAGCACCCAGCGACCAACCTGAACGATCAGCCCGGTTTCCTCAAGCAAGGGTATGAACTGGTCGGGAGGAATGATTCCGCGCTTAGGATGCTGCCAACGCAACAAGGCCTCGGTGCCAGTAATCCGGCCATCAGCACAACTCGCCTTGGGCTGGTAATACAGCACGAACTCATTGCGCAACGTCGCATTGCGCAAGTCAATTTCCAGAAACATCCGGTCGCGGATATCTTCATGCATCCCGGAGAAATAGTATTGGTAGCTGTTGCGGCCCAGACTCTTGGCGTGCCGGCCGGCGATCTCGGCATTGGCGACCAGTTCGTGCACATCATTCCCGTCCTTCGGGTAGAACACGATGCCTACCCCCGCCGTTGCGAAGACATCCTGGCCGGCGACACGTATCGGCATGATCAGGGTATCGATGACTCGCCGGGCGACAATGCTTGCCTGCTGGGTATCGGCCACATCCGGCAGGAGAATGCCAAAGACGTCGGCTCCCAGGCGGCCCAGAATATCCGACTCGCGAAGCGAACCGGAAAGCCGGCCTGCCACCTGACGCAGCAACTCGTCACCAGAGGTATGTCCCAAGGTCTGATTGAGCTGCCGAAACCGATCGATATCGACCACCATCAGACCCAGCGGCAGATCCTTGCGCCTGGACAGCGCAATCATTCGCTGTACCTGGTCGTAGAACATCAACTGGTTGGGAAGCGCCGTCAGCGCATCAAAATGGGCGAAATACGGAGATTTCCATTTATCGGCAAGCAGGCTGGTGATATCCGTGGCAACACCGCCGACGCTGACGATATTCTCCTCCTCGTCACGGATCGGAAAATTTCTGGCATGCAGCCAGCACTGGACATCCCCGGGGCGCAGAACGCGAAACTTGATGTCCAGCCCGCCCAGTCGATGGCTGCGTATCTCTGCGAGCACTCGATCGTGATCGTCCGGATGAACGTATTTCAGCCAGTCGTGAGAGTCTGCATAAAGCGCTTCGACATGACGCCCCCAGATTTGCTCGTATCCCGAACTGACATAGGTCACACGCTGGGTAGCTGCATCGGTCAGCCAATAGCATTCGGGAATATTGCTGGCCAACTGGGAAAAACGGGCCAAACCTTCATCGATCTGTTCGAGACGCGTCTGACTAACCAGAACCTGTTGTGCTTCTCGCGACAGATTGACGTTGGCACATTCGCGCTCGATAACCGCCAGCAGGCGGGCCGGGTTGCTCTTGAAAACAAAATCGCAGGCCCCGCTTTCGAGCAGTTCGAACGGAAAATCCTGAGCTCCCCGTTCTATGGTCAGAATCACGGGAAGATGGGGTGCTTGCTCGCGAAACAACGCAACGGCCTCGGCCGCAGGCAACTCGGCGATCGAGCAACTGAGGAGTGCAACGTCCCATGCGCCATCGCGCAATGCCTGGTCCAGCTCCATGCGTTGCGAAACCTGACATGTCTCTACGGAATGCCCGCTCCCCTGCAGAACTTCCAGTAAACGCTGGCCATCGCGCCCCGCAGACTCAACCAACAGCACCCTCAAGCTTGCCGTAATTTCCGACCGGCCGATCGCCCCCAAAAGAACCCCCTTTATTTCCATGCCCATTTTTTCTGGATACGTGGAATTGATTGTGTCGTCTGTCATCAAGCTTGTTACCGACATCTATCCAGGAAACTTTAGACCCTGTTCGTTGTCTCTGTCGAATTCTTTTTATGACAAAAATAGCCGCATGTCATTTATGACAAAGAAAACTCCCGGAGAATCAGATACTCCGAGCCTGAAGACGACAATCTGGAGCGGACCAGGACAAATCGATCGGCACGCCATGTTAATGACTCGAACGACGGAAAGGGCTGGTTTTCCCGCGGCTCGGTGCTCGCCGGAATTTTGCGAACCAGCGTGACATGGGGCACGAAGCCCTTCTTTTCGGCATCGACCAGAAAGCCGGAATTCGCCAAGGCATTTCGCAACTGCCTGACAAGTTCGCCGAGCGTTGTCACCGGACCCTGAGAGCCAGCCCAGAGCAAACGGTTGTGGTGCCAATAACCCAGTCTGTCGAGGACCATGCTGAAGGATGGTGCCTTGATGCCGTCAGCGACGACGCAAAGTTCAGGCAGGCGGGATTCAGGCACCTCGCCAAGGAAAGCCAGTGTCAGGTGGATGGTATTGCGGCGTGTCGCTCGTCCGCCGAAACTGGCCGCCGCGTTGCCGGCAATTTCGGCGAGACGGTCGGCCACATCGGATGGAGGCCAAAGGGCGAAAAATACTCTGGCCGTTACCGGCCGTTCAGCGGGTTCAGATCGGCCTTCAGCCGACACGTTCCACCAGCACTACCGCCTGTGCCTCGATTGCTTCCTCGCGCCCCAGATAGCCCAGGCGTTCGTTGGTCTTGCCCTTGATGTTGATGCAATCGAGTGCGATGCCGAGATCGGCAGCAACATTGGCCACCATCGCTGCAGCATGTGGGGCCAGCTTCGGTTGCTGGGCGATCAGCGTGGCATCGACATTAACCGGTTGCCAACCTTTCTCGGCTAACAGGGCCACGGCAGCGCGCAAAAGCACTCGGCTGTCGGCCCCCTTGTAGCGCGGATCGGTATCCGGAAAATGCCGCCCGATATCACCCAGTGCAACAGCACCGAGCAGCGCATCGGTGATCGCATGCAACAACGCATCGGCATCCGAATGGCCAAGGAGCCCGGTCGGATGCGGAATCTCGACACCGCCTAGGATCAGCTTGCGGCCCTCGACCAGTTTGTGCACATCGTAGCCCTGCCCGATGCGGAAATTCATTTGCGTGCCCTCAGTATCATCGCAGCCAGCGCGAGATCGGCCGGATAGGTGACTTTCAGATTGGTCGAGTCGCCGCGCACCAGCTTCGGTTTGAGGCCCATGGCCTCGATGGCGCCAGCTTCGTCGGTGACATCACGACATTTTTCGAGAGCTTCGCCGAGCAGTCCATAGCGGAACATCTGCGGCGTTTGTGCCTGCCACAGGCCATCCCGTGGTTCGGTAGTGCCAACGCGCTGCTCGGCATCCGCCCGTTTCAAGGTATCGGCCACCGGCACGGCCAGGATGCCGCCTACCGGATCGCTGGCCAGTTCGGCAAACAGCGCATCAAGCATGCCTGCCGAAAGACAGGGCCGGGCTGCGTCGTGCACCAGAATCCAGTCATCGTCGGTTGCCACCATCGCTGCGGCTCGCAAGCCGTTGGTCACACTCTCGGCACGTGTTGCACCGCCGCAGCGCACGGTTTCGAGCTTGGAGCCCAGTTCGCTCCAGTCGTAGCGCGGCCACCAGGGATCGTCAGGCGCCAGTACAACCCAGACCCGCTCTATGTCCGGGCAGGCGGTCAAGGCGGCCAAAGTGTGATAAATCAGGGGGCGACCAAGGAGATCAAGATACTGCTTTGGCTTCTCGGCACCGAAGCGGGAACCGCTGCCGGCAGCGGGAACGATTGCGTAATGGCGTGGCATGGCTTAATTTTACTGAATAACGCTCAGAAAAGAGGAATCGCATGAGCTTCGTCGTTCCCGAACTGGCTGCCCCCGTCGAGGCTTTTTCAACGGCGCTCGGCATCGGCCTGCTGATCGGCATGGAGCGCGAACGCCGCCCCGAAGCTTCGGCCGGCCTGAGAACCTTTGCGCTGGTCGCCATGCTGGGCTGCCTCTTTGCCCTGTTGGGTGACAAAACCGGCGGCCCCTGGCTGCTGGTAGCAGGCCTGCTGGTCATCTCCGGCAGCATGATCGCATCGAATTTTTCGGCCCAGCAGGAAGAACAATACCGGGGCTTTACCTCTGAAGCGGCGATCATCGTCACCTATGCACTGGGTGCTGCCGTCTGGTTCGGCTATTCAACGCTGGCGGTCATGCTCGCCATCACGACCACCGTACTTCTCTATTTCAAGGCGGAACTCCGGCAATTCAGCGAACGCACCACGCCGAAGGACATCAACTCCATACTGCAATTCGCCGTGCTGTCGTTAGTCATCCTGCCTATCCTGCCCAGTGAAGACTTCGGCCCATACAACGCCATCAACCCACGGCAAGTCTGGTACATGGTTGTCCTGATCTCCGGGTTGGCTCTGGCGGGTTACCTTGCCCTGCGCATTGTCGGAGCTCGCCACGGCGCGGCCCTGCTCGGGATTTTTGGCGGCCTGGCCTCTTCGACGGCAACGACCATGATGTTCTCCCGGCATGCGCGCGACCACGTCAATCTGGTCCAGATGTCGGCCATCGTGATCCTGATCGCCAACGTGATGGTGATGATCCGCCTTTGGCTGGTTGCCGGCGTGGTCGCGCCGGGACTGGCGGCGCCAATTGCCATCGTGTTCGCCTGCGGCATCGTCCCGGGTATTGCCATGTCACTCTACAGCTGGAAGGTATTAAGCGCAGCCGGCGAGTTGCCGATGCCCGAGGTCAAAAACCCGACGGAACTCAGGACGGCCCTGTCCTTCGGCCTGCTTTATGCTGTGGTGCTGCTTGCTTCCGCCTGGTTGCAGGATATTGCCGGCAGTAGTGGCCTGTACATCGTCGCTCTGGTTTCCGGCCTGACCGACGCCGACGCCAGCGTGCTATCAACCTTGCGCATGTTCAATCTGGAAAAAGTCGCCAGTGGCGATGCCGTGATCGCCGTCACGCTGGCGCTGATGGCCAATCTGATCTTCAAGATCAGCCTGGTCATCAGCATCGGCGGCGCCAAACTGGCCCGCCATGCTCTCCCCGGCCTGCTCGCCATCGGTAGCGGCATGGCCATTGGATTGATGCTCGTATGAGGAGCTGACCATGAACACCCTCCGCCCTCCCGCCGTAGCCGGCACTTTCTACCCTGGCGATCTGCGCACGCTGATGGATACTGTCGATGGCTTTCTGGCCGACGCCAACGCACAGACTGGCCCCCAGCCCAAAGCCCTGATCGTTCCCCACGCCGGTTACATTTACTCCGGCTCGACAGCCGCAACTGCCTACGCCACGCTGAAGCCCTGGGCCCAAACCATCCGTCGCGTAATTCTGCTCGGTCCGACGCATCGGGTCGCCGTCGAAGGCATCGCCTTGCCGGAAGTCGATGCATTTTCCACGCCGCTGGGTAGCATCCGTCTCGATGCCCAGGCCATCGCCAGCATTGCCGGCTTGCCGCAGATCGTATTCAGCAACCATGTCCATGCCTTCGAGCACTCGCTGGAAGTACACCTGCCTTTCCTGCAGCGCGTGCTCGAGCAATTCACGCTGGTTCCGCTCGCTGTTGGCGATGCCGCGCCTGAAGCTGTCGCTGAAGTGCTTGATCTGCTGTGGGGTGGCCCGGAAACGCTGATCGTCGTCAGCTCGGACCTTTCGCACTTCCTGCCCTATGGCACGGCACAGCAGGTCGATGCCAACACCTGCCGCCACATCCTGCAATTCGATACTCACATACACCCCGAGCAGGCCTGCGGTGCCTTCCCGATCAACGGCCTGCTGCTTGCCGCCCATCGACGAGGGCTGACGCCCAGCCTGCTCGGCCTGTGCAATTCTGGCGACACTGCCGGTGACAAGAACCGCGTTGTCGGTTACGCGGCATTCTCCTTTGTCGAGGGAGCGCATCATGGCTGATCTTGGTTCCACGCTGCTGACACAGGCTCGCAACGCCATCGCCTCCCGTTTTGGTCTCTCAGTTAGCCAGGTAGAGGATTTGCCGGAGCTCCACCAGCCAGGCGCCGTGTTCGTCACATTGACTCAGCACGACAATCTGCGCGGCTGCATCGGCAGCCTGGAAGCCTGGCGGCCATTGCTCAAGGATGTTCAGGAAAACGCCCTCGCCGCCGCCTTTCGCGACCCGCGTTTTGAACCGCTGACCACTGATGAGCTGCCGATCACCCGCGTCGAAGTCTCGCTGCTGACGCCGGCCGAACCGATGCGCTTCAGCAGCGAAGCCGATGCGCTCGCCCAGTTGCGTCCGGACATCGACGGCGTGATCTTCACTGCCGGGAATCGCCGCTCAACCTTTCTGCCCCAGGTCTGGGAACAGTTGCCCGAACCGGCCATGTTCATGGCGCACCTGAAGCAAAAAGCCGGATTGCCCGCGGATTACTGGGGCCCGAACGTTCAACTTGAGCGCTACCAGGTCAAAAAATGGAAGGAGGCTTGATCATGAGCCAGCCCGATTCGCTTTACCCGGGCCGCTGGTGGCACGCCCTGCCCGATGGCCGCGTCCAGTGCGACCTCTGTCCGCGCGACTGCCAGCTGCACGAAGGCCAGCGCGGCGCCTGCTTCGTCCGCCAGATGGTCAATGGCGCCATGCAGCTGACGACTTATGGCCGCTCCTCGGGTTTCTGCGTCGATCCGATCGAGAAGAAGCCGCTCAACCACTTCTACCCGGGCAGCAGCATCCTGTCCTTCGGCACCGCTGGCTGCAACCTGGCCTGCAAGTTCTGCCAGAACTGGGATATCTCCAAGTCGAAGGACATGGACCGCCTGATGGACATTGCCAGCCCGCTGGCAATCGCCCTGGCCGCCCGGCGCTATGGAGCCGATGCGGTGGCCTACACCTACAACGATCCGGTGATCTTCGCCGAATACGCCATCGACACCGCGCTTGCCTGCCGCGAACAGGGCATCCGCAACGTCGCCGTCACTGCTGGCTACATCCACCCCGAACCGGCCCGCGAGTTCTTCGCCGTCATGGATGCCGCCAATGTCGACCTCAAGGCCTTCACCGAAGAGTTCTACCGCAAGCTCTGTGTTGCCCACCTGCAGCCCATTCTCGACACCCTGGCCTACATTCACCATGAAACGGATTGCTGGCTGGAGATCACCACCCTACTGATTCCCGGCCAGAACGACAGCCCGCAGGAAATCAACGAACTCGCCACTTGGGTTGCAAGAGAACTCGGGCCGGACGTCCCGCTCCATTTTTCGGCCTTCCATCCCGACTGGAAAATGGAAGAGATCCCGCCGACCCCGCCCGCGACCCTGACGCAAGCCCGTCGAATAGCACTCGATGCCGGCTTGAACTATGTGTTCACCGGTAACGTTCATGACAGCGAGGGCGGCACCACCTTCTGTCCCAACTGCCATGCCGCGCTGATCGTCCGCGACTGGTACGACATTCGCCGTTACGACCTGAGCCCGGAAGGCCATTGCCCGCACTGCCAGACTGCCATCGCCGGACGCTTCGGCAAAACCCTTGGCCGCGACGGTCACGCCTTCGGCCCCAACCGCATTCCTGTACGCTTGTCCGCATGAATCGCCACATCACACAGCAAACCCCGCATGGCTCACTGCATGGTCAGTTCGACAGGCCCGACTTTCCACGTGGTCTGATTCTTCTGGCCCGCTCCCATCATGTGCCGGTCGATACAGTCACCGCCGCCAATCTCGTCGCACGTGGCTATGCCGTTTTCGTCATGGAATTGTTGTCGGCCCATGAGTTGCAGTTTGCCGACGCCACCCAAAATGTGCCACGGCTTGCGCAGCGGCTGATCGACGTCCTTGACATGATTCGCAGCGATGGCGACATGCAGGATCTGCCGCTCGGCATCTTCGCCAGCGGCGACATCGCACCAGCCGCCATCCGCGCAGCCGCCCAGCGGGATGCACAGGTCAAGGCGGTGATTTGCCACGGCGGGCTGATCGACCGCGCCGGCGCTCAGGCGCTGGACCTGCTGGTGGCGCCGCTCCTGATGCTATTCGATACCGACGACAGTATCGGTGAAACGGCTTACCAGCGGGCGATGTCGCACCTGCACTGTGTTCACGAAAAGCAGGTGCTGGAAATCGGCGAAGACCCGGTGATACCGGTTGCCGCCTGGCTTTCAAAGCACTTGGAATATTAACAAGTGACAGTAATCGGCCACATCCGAACTAGACTGAGTGTCTAAACCACTCATCAGGAGACACCGATGTCTTACTTTGACTCTCCGCTAGCACGTTGCGAAGCCGTTCGTGAAATGGTTCTGACCGATGAGACTCAGGCAGAATGCGCTCGCGAACACGACTGCCCACCCGGTTTCGAATGCCCGTTATGCGGCTACTTCAGCGAAAGCAGCGGCCTCAGCGATGAGGGCAGTATCGAAATACTGGATATCGCTCACCGGACGGTACACTAGAGTCCTTGGCGAGCAGGTATTCATTTACCTGACGACTTGCCCGCTCCGCCTTTGGACACAGGCTTGCTCAACCATTCCTCAACACAGCCTGCATCGAGATTAAACAATCGTCGCTCAATGTTCACACGCCGGTCAGATAAATCCTTTGGCGGCTCACCATCACTGTGACGTCGTTGCTCGCCTTTGCGGCGCTCGTTGTTCAAGTTTGAGTTCATTTTCTTGGGTCATTTCCAAAACGGCAAAAATAATAGCATCTCTGCATGAACCAGAAATCCCGGACCGATCGAGGAATGTTTCCTATGTTTGCTTTCGGCAAAAGGCGTTTGCTGCCCCATATAGCCCATAGCACGGCCACAAGCCATTTTCCGGTTTGATAACCCAATTTGGCCTCCAATTTTCAGCCGACAAAATTTCACAAAAAGCCCCCGAGTTCGGGGGCTTTGCATTGAATTCATTGCCAGTGGCTCAGCTACTTCGAACCGCCTTCTTGATGCGCTGAATATGGCCACGTCCCAAGCCCTTCACCTCGCAACCCAGTTCAAAGTATCGGACGATGGTGGCGTCCTTGAGCATGCCAAAACAATCGATGATGGCAATCGGCCGCCCAGCCCACTCAACCACCTGCTCCGGCGTCAGATTGCGGTAGGCGTCGTGGGGTACTGCCAAAATCAAAGCATCGACGCCTTTTAGGGCCTCCTGAAGATTGTTCTCAACCTTGAGTTCGGACAGTTCATCCTGGTTGCGGAAAAAGCGCTTCCACGATAGACCGGAGGTCGGGTATTTGTCCTGCTCGGAGAATTCCCACCATTGCTCGACATAGGGGTCGTGCGCCCGCATCTCGGCGCCCATTTCGGCCAGCTTGCGAACCACCAGCTCGGAGCCGCTGTAACGCGTGTCGCCAACGTCCTGCCGGTAGGAAGCACCGGCAATCAGCACCTGTGAGGCGGCGATGTAGCGGTCCATGTTGCGCAGTGCATCGCGGGTCAGCTCGGCCACATGCAGGGCGCGCGTGTCGTTGATATCGACCGCCACCGGCGTGATGCGGAAAACCTTGTCACCGTCCTCAAAACCGAGGATGTGCTTGTAGGCCCAGTAGCCCAGGCCACCGTCCTTGGGCAGGCAATAGCCGCCGATGCCCGGGCCGGGAAAGATCATATTGCTGTGTGTCGGCCGCATCTTGATGGCGTCGACAACCTTGACCAGATCGACCCCATTGCGCTCGGCGAACAGCGACCACTCATGCAGATAGGCCAGAATGGTGGCCCGATAGCTGTTCTCGACAATCTTGGCCGTTTCCGATTCGATCGGTCTATCCATTACCGTCAACGGGAACTTCTCGGTATTCAGCACTTCGTGCAGGAATTTTTCGACCCGTGCCCGGGCTGCGGCGTCGCAGCCGGAGCAAACCCGCCAGAAGTCGCGGATGCTGGCGACGTAATCACGCCCCGGCATGACCCGTTCGTAGGAGTGCGCCAGCAACGGGGCCGAGGCAATGCCGCGACCGGCAAAAGCCTTCTTCAGGATCGGCCAGGCGACGAATTCCGTTGTCCCCGGTGCCACGGTCGTCTCGATCAGCGTCAGGCACTCCGGACGAATGTGCTGGCCGACCGTCTTCAGTGTCGCTTCCAGCGCGGCCATGTCACATTCGCCCGACTTCATGTTGCCCAGTTCCTGCTTCAGGAAATCACACTGAACATCGATCACCACGCAATCCGCCAGATCAAGCACCTGGCTGTTGTAGGTTGCGATCAGTGTTTTCTTTTCCAGCACGCAGCGGCCGATCAGTACATCGACCTGCGGGTCTTCGGCCTTGACCGGAGAAATGCCGCGATTGAGCAGAGGAATCTTCCAGAATGAACGTGAAGAAGGGCGCTGGCAGCCGATCACGAACTTGCTCGGCTTGCCATCCTTGCCCTCGCAGTCAGCCACGATGGCCGCCATCACCGCACCAACAAAGCCGACGCCCATCACCACCACCACTTCTTTCCCGCTCTCACGGGCGGCCTCGGCCAGCACCTTGACCCGTTCGTACTCTGCCGCATAGTCGGACAGCTCGGGCAATGGGAAGGCCTCCCCTTGCGGCGAAACCGAAATCTTGTTTTGAGTTTGAGACACGATAAATGCTCCTGATGGCGAAAATGATTGAGCAATTGCAGACCAGATGATTATTCCACGCCACGCGGGTCGAAAACATCGAATTCGTCACGGATACAGATGATGGGATGGTGTGCAATGGAAACCCGCCAATAATTTCACCACCAGCGAGCGACGATATTATGGATTTTTAAGCAATATCCATTCAGCCTAACCGGTAAAATTGATGCCGATTTTCTAAACAACAAATTTCCAGGGGGAACACATGAACCGAATTGGCTTGGCCACCATCCTCGTCGCGCTGGCTCTGGGCGTCTGTACCGATTCAAGCGCCAAGGGGCGCGGTCGCTCGTCGCACAGCTCAGGCGACTCCCATTCAAACCATGCCAGCGAAACGCACGCCAGTGAAAGCGGCAGTGGCAGCGGCTTCGTCCGAAACACGGTTTCGCGTTCGGGGCGCTCCAACGATGAATCGGCATCCGCCGGCACTTCTTCGGCCACCGGCAATTCAGCGACGGTCGAAGACGACGAAAACCTTCGCCGCATACGCAAGGAAAAAGAAGCGGCGCGTGCCAAGAGAGATGCCGAAGTCCTGGCTGCCAGAAAGCTGCAGCAAACAGCCGATGAAGAAAAGCGCCGCCAGCAGGCCGAGCAAGCGGCCATCGCCGCAGCTGATGAGAATAAACGCCGCGACGCTGAGGCCAAGGTGAAGAATCGGGAACTCGCCATGCTTGATCGTCAGAAACGCCAAGCCGCCTGGGAAGCTCGCTGTGACATCAAGCCTGTCATGAGTGACGAGGAAATCGCCATCTGCAAGGAAGTCAGGAGCAGACCAGCTCCTTGATCAACTGGAATTGCTGCCCCGGAGAGTAATTTCTTCCTTCAGGGCAGCAACCTGTTTCGGTCATTACAGGCCCCGGAAACATCACCGGCCCACCTTGTCGGAGCGGCTATAATCCAAGCCCCGCAACGCCGCTCGCCTCTTAGTGTCCGCTTCCAAGTCCCTGCTTTCCCTCCCCGCCATACCCAAGGCTGGCGCCCGTATCGATCTGCCATCGCTGGCCGGGTCCTCCGATGCGCTGGCGCTTGCCGAAATCGCCGTTGGCAATCCCGGCAAACTGCTCGCCGTCATCACCGCCAATGCCGCTGATGCACAGCGCTTGCTCGACGAAATTCCGTGGTTCGGCCCGAATCTGCGCGTCCGCCTGCTGCCGGACTGGGAAACACTGCCATACGACACTTTTTCGCCGCATCAGGATCTCGTTTCCGAGCGGCTGGCCACCTTGTGGGCGGCGACGCAGGGCGATATGGATATCCTGCTCGTGCCGGCCACCACTGCGGTCTATCGGCTGGCGCCGCCGGCCTTCCTGGCCGCCTACACCTTCGCCTTCAAAAAGGGCGAAACGCTCGATGCCGAGAAGTTCCGCAGCCAGGTGACGCTGGCCGGCTATGCGCACGTAACGCAGGTGGTGTCGCCCGGCGAGTACTCGATCCGCGGCGGCTTGATCGACCTCTTCCCGATGGGTTCGCAACTGCCGTACCGGCTCGACCTGTTCGACGACGAGATCGAGAGCATCAAGACCTTCGACGTCGATACCCAGCGCACGGTCTATCCGGTTCCGGAAGTGCGCCTGCTGCCGGCCCGCGAATTCCCGATGGACGACAAGGGACGGACGCATTTCCGCCAGGCCTTCCGCGAGATTTTCGAGGGCGACCCTGCCAAGTCGGGCATCTACAAGGATGTTTCCCAGGGCATTGCCAGCGCCGGCATCGAGTACTACCTGCCGCTGTTCTTCGACGAAACGGCGACGGTTTTCGACTACCTGCCAAAGGATGCAGTGTTCGTCACACACGGCGACGCCCCCGCCGCCATCGCCGCCTTCTGGAATGACACCCGCTCGCGCTACAACATGCTGCAGGGCGACAAGGCCAGACCGCTGCTGCCGCCGGAGCAATTATTCCTGTCCGACGAGGCTTTCTTCACGGCGGCAAAATCCTACGGTCGACTGGTTTTTTCGGCCAAAAATGAAAACGCTGCTTCGTCCACGCTGCCCGACATTTCGGTCGATCGCCGTGCCGAAGACCCGCTTGGCAAACTGAAGAACCATCTGGCCAGCTTCAAGGGCCGCGTGCTGTTGCTCGCCGAATCGGCCGGCCGCCGCGAAACGCTGGCCACCATGCTGACCGAACACGGCCTGAAGCCCGCTGCCAGCACCGACTTTACCGGTTTCGCGGCCACCGATGCGCCGCTGGCGCTGGGCGTCGGCCCGCTGCATGGCGGCTTCGCCCTGCCCAATCTGGCCTTCATCACCGAAACCGAACTCTATGCCGGCGCCCCGCGCCGCACCCGCCGCGAAGCCGCGCGCAAGGCCAGTTTCGACAACTGGCTGAAGGACCTGACCGAACTCAAGGTCGGCGACCCGGTGGTCCATGAGAGCCACGGCATCGGCCGCTACCGTGGCCTGATCCGCATGGACCTCGGCACCGGCGAGCAGGAATTCCTCGAACTGCACTACGCCAACGAGGCCAAGCTCTTCGTGCCGGTGGCGCAACTGCACGTGATTTCGCGCTATTCCGGCGCCGAGCCGGAAGCTGCACCGCTACACACGCTCGGTTCCGGGCAGTGGGAAAAGGCCAAGCGCAAGGCCGCCGAACAGGCGCGCGACACCGCCGCCGAACTGCTGACCCTGTACGCCGCCCGCGCCGCCCGCCAGGGCCACGCCTTCGAATTCCAGGAAAACGACTACGAAGCCTTCGCCGACGGCTTCGGCTTCGAGGAAACCAACGATCAGGCGCAGGCGATTGCCGCGGTGATCGAGGACATGCGTTCCGGCAAGCCGATGGACCGGCTGGTCTGCGGCGACGTCGGCTTCGGCAAGACCGAGGTCGCACTGCGTGCTGCCTTCTGCGCCGTGGCCGGCGGCAAGCAGGTCGCCGTGCTGTGCCCGACCACCCTGCTCTGCGAACAGCATTACCAAACCTTCGTCGACCGCTTCGCCGAATGGCCAGTCAAGATCGCCGAAATCTCCCGCTTCAAGACCGCCAAGGAATCGGCGCAGGCCTTGCAGGAGCTGGCCGAAGGCAAGATCGACATCATCATCGGCACGCACAAGCTGATCGGCAAGGACGTCAAGTTCCAGCGCCTCGGCCTGGTCGTCATCGACGAGGAACACCGTTTCGGCGTGCGCCAGAAGGAAACCCTGAAGGCCATGCGCGCCGAGGTCGATGTGCTGACGCTGACCGCGACACCGATCCCGCGCACGCTGGCGATGTCGATGGAAGGCCTGCGCGATTTCTCGGTGATCGCCACCGCACCGCAGAAACGCCTGGCCATCAAGACCTTCGTTTCCAAATTCTCCGACGGCATCATCCGCGAAGCCGTGCTGCGCGAACTGAAGCGTGGCGGCCAGGTGTATTTCCTGCACAACGAGGTCGACACCATCGAGAATATGCGGGAAAAGCTGGAAAAGCTGGTGCCGGAAGCGCGCATCGTCATCGGCCATGGTCAGATGAACGAGCGCGAGCTGGAACGCGTGATGCGCGACTTCACCGGCCAGCGCGCCAATGTGCTGCTATGCACGACCATCATTGAAACCGGCATCGACAACCCGCACGCCAACACCATCCTGATCAACCGTTCCGAAAAGTTCGGCCTCGCCCAACTGCACCAGCTGCGCGGCCGCGTAGGACGTTCGCACCACCAGGCCTACGCCTATCTGCTGGTCCAGGACGAAAAGGCGATGACCAAGCAGGCCAAGCAACGGCTGGAAGCCATCCAGATGTCCGAGGAACTCGGCTCCGGCTTCTTTCTGGCCATGCATGATCTGGAAATCCGCGGTGCCGGCGAGGTGCTCGGCGACAACCAGTCAGGCGAGATGCAGGAAGTCGGCTTCAACCTGTTCACCGAAATGCTCAACCGTGCTGTTGCTCATTTGAAACAGGGCAAGGCCATCGACACTGTCGACCTGACCCAGCCGCTGGGCATTTCGACCGAAATCAACCTGCGCACCCCCGCCCTGCTACCGGATGCCTACTGTCCAGACGTTCATGAACGTCTGACGCTGTACAAGCGCCTGGCCAACTGCGAAAGCGCCGAGGAAATCGATACGTTGCAGGAAGAACTGATCGACCGCTTCGGCGAACTGCCACTACAAGGCCAGTCGCTACTCGCCACGCACCGGCTGCGCATCCTGGTCAAACCGCTTTGCATACAGAAGCTGGATGCATCGACAGATCAGATAACGCTGCAGTTCGGGCCGGAATTCGCCAAGAACCCGCCTATTGAGCCGACCAAGATTATTCATTTGATCCAGAACAACCGCAGCTATAAGTTGTCTGGACAGGATAAAATTTCCCTTTTACGTCACTGCCCGACCCTGAATGACAAAGTCGCTGCAGTGAAGGACATGATTCGTGAGCTGACCAAATGACGACCAAGAACACCGAAAACCTGAACGTAGCCTCTTTCGATGCCATGCCGACGCCGGAAGAAATTCACGCTCGCCTGCCGATCAGCGAAAAAGCCACCAAGACCATCACGCACGGCCGCACCCTGCTGCGCAAGATTCTCGACCGCAAGGATCATCGCCTGTTCGTCGTCGTTGGCCCATGCTCCATCCACGATCCGGTTGCCGGCATGGATTACGCCCGTCGCCTGCACGCCCTGCAGGCCGAAGTCGGCGATACGCTGCAACTGATCATGCGCGTCTACTTCGAAAAGCCGCGCACCACCGTCGGCTGGAAGGGCTATATCAACGATCCGTTCATGGACGACAGCTTCCGCGTCGATATCGGCATGGAAAAGGCCCGCCAGTTCCTCCTCGATATCGCCGAGCTTGGCCTGCCGACTGGCACAGAGGCGCTCGACCCGATTTCGCCGCAATATTATGGCGACCTGATTACATGGACAGCCATCGGCGCCCGCACGACCGAATCGCAGACCCACCGCGAAATGTCTTCCGGGCTCTCGACCCCGGTTGGCTTCAAGAATGCCACCAATGGCGACCTCTCGGTGGCCGTCAACGCCATCCTGTCTGCCTCGCGTCCGCACTCTTTCCTCGGCATCAACAGCGCCGGCAAGGTTGCGGTCGTCCGTACCAAGGGTAACGGCTACGGCCATGTCGTGCTGCGTGGCGGTGATGGCCGCCCGAATTACGACACCGTGTCGGTTTCCATTGCCGAACAGGCCATGGTCAAGGCCAAGCTGCCGGCCAATATCGTCGTCGATTGCTCGCACGCCAACAGCTCCAAGAAACCGGAACTGCAGCCGCTGGTCATGGCTGACGTGGTCAATCAGATTCGCCTCGGCAACAAATCGTTGATCGGTGTCATGATCGAATCCAACATCGAAGCTGGCAACCAACCGATCCCGGCCGATCTGAGCCAGCTCAAGTACGGCTGTTCGGTGACCGATGGCTGCGTGGCCTGGGATACCACCGAAAAGATGATCCGCGACGCCGCCGTGCTGCTGCGCGACGTGCTGCCGGAACGCCTTGCCTGATTCAGGGCGCCAGCCCGGTTAGCCTCGGAGAGCATTTCTCATGCCCTTGATTCAGCCTTTTCGCGGCCTGCGCCCGGCTGAAGGGCGCGCTGAAGAAGTCGCCGCTCCGCCTTACGATGTGCTGTCAAGCAGCGAAGCACGCGAGCGGGCTACTGCTCAGCAGCTGAGTTTCCTGCATATCTCGAAGGCCGAGATCGACCTGCCGGTGGATACTGATCCCTATGCCGCGGCGGTCTACGCCAAATCGGCAGAAAACTTTCAGCGTCTGATCGCCCATGGCATCCTGATCCGTGATGCAGCGCCGTGCTATTACGCTTATCGACTGACCATGGGCGACCATGAGCAAACCGGTATCGTTGCGGTGGCCTCGGTCGCCGACTACAACAGCAACCGCATCCGGAAACACGAATTCACCCGTCCCGACAAGGAAGACGATCGTGTTCGCCAGATCGAAGCCCTCTCCGCTCAGACCGGGCCGGTGCTGCTGGCCTATCCAGACTCGGCTCGCGCCGATGCGTTGATCTCCAGCGCTACGGACAAGCCGCCCATCGCCGAAGCAAGCTTCGATGGCGTGCGCCACACGGTCTGGCTGATTGACGATGCCGACATCATCGCCGGGTTGAACGCGACGTTCGATGCCATGCCCAACCTCTACATTGCCGACGGCCATCACCGATCGGCGGCTGCCTCGCGCGTTGCAGCTGCCCATGCCGGCACGGCGGGTGCCGGCTATTTCCTGTCGGTCATCTTTCCGGCACACCAGATGCGCATCATGGACTACAACCGTGTCGTCCGCGACCTCAATGGCTTGTCTCCCGACGATTTCCTGGACAGCGTGGGCAAGCGTTTTTCCATCTGCCCGGCAGCTAGCCGTGTGCGTCCGGAAAAACCCGGGGTGATCGGTATGTATTTGTCCGGGCGCTGGTATCGACTGGAAATCGACCCAACGCTGATTCCCGTCGATGACCCGGTACGCCGGCTAGATGTCAGCCTGCTCTCGGAACAGTTGCTGGCCCCTATCCTTGGCATTGGCGATCTGCGCCGTGACAAGCGCATCGATTTCGTCGGCGGCATCCGCGGTCTGACCGAACTGGAACAGCGCGTCGATAGTGGTGAGATGGCGGTTGCCTTCGCCATGCACGCAACACAAATGAGTGACCTGATGGCCGTAGCTGACTCCGGCCAGGTCATGCCCCCAAAATCCACCTGGTTCGAGCCGAAACTGGCTGACGGCCTGGTTTCACATATCATCGACTGATGGACCTGATCATCCACGGCGGCAGCTTGCCGACCTTTCTGCTCGAACGCCTGGTTGCCGCGACTGGCGCCGCCCGGGTTGAACCCCGCCCACCTCAGGTGGTTCGCCTTCGTAACGCCGAGCGTACCGCCGAATTCAATGCGCTGATTCCGTTGATCGAGGCCGAACACCTCGAATGGGCCTTCTATCCCGCCGGTCGAAAACTCTCCGATTTCGGCCTGATTGCCTTCGACATGGACTCGACGCTGATTACCATCGAGTGCATTGACGAGTTGGCGGATTTCGCCAGCAAGAAAGCGGAGGTATCGGAAATCACCGAATCCGCCATGCGCGGCGAAATCGACTACCGCGAAAGCCTGCGCCGCCGTCTGGCCTTGCTGGCCGGGCTCGATGCCCGCGTGCTGGCCCGTGTGTTTGGCGAACGCCTGCTGCTCTCGCCAGGTGCCCGCGAACTGCTGGAAGCGGCACAGAACGCTGGTTTGCGGACGGCCATCCTGTCTGGCGGCTTCACTTATTTCACCGAACGCCTGCGCATCGAACTCGGCTTCGATTTCGCCACCTCGAACGAACTGGAAATCTCCGGTGGCAAGCTGACTGGCCGCGTCGTTGGCGACATCGTCGATGCTGCCGCCAAGGCCCATCACCTCGCCCGCCTGACCGACGAACTGGGGCTGAAGAAGGAACAGGTCATTGCCTGCGGTGACGGTGCCAATGACTTGATGATGATGGCCCAGTCAGGGCTATCGGTGGCTTTCCACGCCAAACCGGCAACACGGGCTCAAGCTGATGTGGCAATCAACTTTGGCGGTTTGGATTCCATGCTCAATCTGTTCGATTGAGTAGTAGCTGGTCAGGTCTTCCTGACCAGCTGTTTGGCAAAAGCCACGTCGTTCTTGGTCATGCGAGGTGCGACTTGCGGCCCGGTGGCATTGACCAGCCGCACAAAATCATCAAGCGGCAGCGCTTCGGCAACATCCTTGTCACCACTTTCCAGTCGCTCGCGCAGAACAAACTGGCCATCGCCGGTCATCACCATCAGATAGCGACGGCCTTCGCTGCGTTGATTCAGGCGGGAGACTGCTGCCGTGGCACGGGTTGAGCGCATCGGCTTACTTGTATTTTTTGAAGACGGCTTTGGCGTCGAGGTGCGCCCGGTCCAGCGTGCAAATCGACGGGTTGTCGTCATGGTCGCTGAAAAAATCGTCAGCCTGGGCGCGCATCACCATCTTGATCGCCTTCTGCTCGGTAACATCATATTTTTCGAAGATCAGCGTGGTTACTTCGTCAAGGTGTTCTTCGTAGGTCATTTTGAGTCAAATTCGGTGGAAATATAGAGTGCTTCGACCTTTTCCCTCGCCCACGGGGTGCGGCGCAGGAACTTGAGGCTGGAAGCGATGCTCGGGTCGAGATTGAAACAGCGAATTTCGATGATCTGCCCCAGCTCGGACCAGCCGTAATAGTCGACCAATCGGGTCAGGATGGCTTCCAGGGTCAGGCCATGTAGCGGGTTGTTGGCTTGTTTTTCGGACATGGAATCAGCTAGGTATCGTTAGTTCAGGGTCAGAGAGGCGTATAGAACAGCACTCGCTCGCGCTGGCAATCGCTATCACCCATTTCGAACACCCGGCAGTTATCCGGCCGGCGCTCGTAGATTGTACAGCGCATGCTGTCACGATCCAGTGCAGCGCACCAGCCATCGTCCAGCCGGCGCATGACCCAGCCGCCCCAGTCGTCCTGGGTGGAAAAGCGGCGCGGTACATCGTCGCCCTCCATCAGCATCACCTCCAGCTGGCAGCAGCACGCCGAACAGTTTTCGCAGGTGATGTCTTCCGGTGCTTCCGGAAAAACGACCGGGATCGACCTAGCCATCTCAGTGCAAGTCGATTGCGTGCTGCTTGAGCAGATCGAGCGGGATGATTTCAAGGGCGGCCTGATTGGTCGAATTCAGGGAGACTTTCGGTGCCTTGCCGGCGCGCCAGGCTTCGACCCAACGGGCAGCACAAAGACACCAGCGTTGCCCCGCCCTCAAGCCGGGAAAATCAAACTCGGGACGTGGTGTCGACAGGTCGTTGCCGGCCCCCTTCGAATAGGTGAGAAACTCGTCGGTTAGAACCACACAGACGGTATGGCTGCCGAAATCGTCTTCCGAAGTATTGCAGCAACCATCACGGAAAAATCCGGTCACTGGCTCGTCGCTGCAGGTCAGTAGCGGACCTCCAAGCACGTTGAGCTGACTGCCACGCCCCGGGAGATCACGCGATTTCATGGCTGCTTCAGGCGACCTCGTCGATCCAGGCTTGCTGGATGGCTTCGAGAATCTTTTCGCCGCAATGCTTGGGGTCATCGTTGAAATCGGGCAAGGCCATCACCCAGTCACGCAGATCGACAAAGTTGATTTTCAGCGGATCCTTGTCCGGATGGGCATCGCTCAACTCAATGGCGATGTCGTTGATGTCGGTCCATTTCATTTCCGGTGGCCCTCCTTCGCCATGTTGATGCTGTATTTCGGGATTTCAACGGTCAGCGGCGTATCGCCGACGATCGCCTGGCAGCCCAATCGGGAATTGGGTTCCAGCCCCCAGGCCTTGTCCAGCAAGTCTTCCTCGATGTCCTCGGCGGCTTCCAGCGAATTGAAACCTTCACGCACGATGACGTGGCAGGTCGTACAGGCGCAGGACATCTCGCAGGCATGGTCGAGTTCGATCTCATTGGCCAGCAGATTTTCACAGATCGATTTGCCGACTTCGGCCTCGATCACCGCACCATCCGGGCACAGCTCGACGTGCGGCAGCACGATAATTTGCGTCATGCCTTTTCTCCCTCTTCTCCAACCTTGATGTCGTTGACCTTGCGGCCCGACAACACTTTCTTGATGCTTTGGTCCATGCGGCGATGGGCGAAGGCCTGGGTTTCAAAGCCGAGGTCATCCATTGCGATATTGATCAGGCGGCGATTTTCTCCGGCCATGGTCTCGGCAAGCTTGGCGATTGTTGCCTTGATCTTGGCAGTTTCCGCTTCGTTGAGCAGATGCGGGTCTTCAGCCAGCGCCGCCTCGGTCGCCTCGATCATGCGCTGCGCCTCGACTTGAGCTTCCTTCAGCGCACGGGTCATGGCGTCGTCCTTGGCATGCTCCATCGAATCCTTGAGCATGCCGGCGATCTCGTCATCCGACAAACCATAAGATGGTTTGACGGTAATGCTGGATTCGACGCCAGTTGTCTGTTCGCGAGCCGTTACCGACAGCAGGCCATCCGCATCGACCTGAAAGGTGACGCGAATACGTGCCGCCCCTGCCACCATCGGCGGAATGCCACGCAGTTCGAAGCGGGCGAGCGAACGGCAGTCAGAGATCATTTCACGCTCACCTTGGACGACATGAATGGCCATTGCGGTCTGACCGTCCTTGAAGGTAGTGAACTCCTGGGCGCGCGCCGTCGGGATCGTAGAATTGCGCGGAATGACCTTTTCGGTCAGACCACCCATGGTTTCGAGGCCGAGCGACAGCGGAATGACATCAAGCAGCAGCCAGTCATCCCGGCCGGTCTTGTTGCCAGCCAGCAGGTTGGCCTGGGTGGCAGCGCCGAGGGCGACGACCTTGTCCGGGTCGAGATTGGTCAGCGGTTCCTGGCGGAAAAAATCGCCAACCGCCTTCTGTACCTGCGGCATGCGCGTCGCGCCGCCCACCATCACGACACCCTTGATGTCCTCAGCGCGCAGGCCTGCATCGCGCAATGCTTTCTTGACCGGCTGCATGGTCTTGGAAATCAGCGTCTGCGCGATGTTGGCGAAGGTGGCGACGTCGAGCTTGACCTCGACGTTCTCACCCGAAGCCAGACGCAGTGAAATCGGGGCTTCCGGGTTGTTGGTCAGGAATTCCTTGGCTTCGCGGCAACGCATCATCAGGCGACGTGCGTCTTCCGGGGAGAGCAGCTGCAGTTTTGCCTGCTCGATGACCCAGCAGTAGATACGGTGGTCGAAGTCGTCGCCACCCAAGGCAGAATCGCCGCCGGTGGACATGACCTCGAAAACGCCCTTGGTCAGCTTGAGAATGGAAATATCAAAGGTACCGCCGCCGAGGTCATAAACGGCGTAGACGCCCTCGGCGCCGTTATCCAGCCCATAGGCGATGGCGGCAGCCGTCGGCTCGTTGAGAAGGCGCAGCACATTGAGGCCGGCCAGACGAGCGGCATCCTTGGTTGCTTGCCGCTGGGCATCGTCGAAATAGGCCGGTACGGTAATCACGGCCCCGACCAGATCGCCTCCAAGACCCGCTTCAGCTCTAGCTTTCAGCGTTTTCAGGATTTCTGCCGAGATTTCAACCGGGCTCTTGATGCCGGCATGGGTCTTCAGCTTGACCATGCCCGGCGACTCAACGAAGTCATAAGGCATTGACTCGACATGAGCGATGTCCTTGGTGCCACGCCCCATGAAGCGCTTGACCGAAACGATGGTGTTCTTGGGATCGACCGCCTGGTTCTTCTGGGCGTCGTAGCCGACTTCGGTCGTGCCGTCGGCGTGGTAGCGGACGACAGAAGGCAGTAGCGGACGGCCCTGATCATCATTCAGGCAGACGGCAATGCCGCTGCGCACGGTGGCGACCAGCGAATTGGTGGTACCCAGGTCGATGCCGATGGCGAGCTTGTGCTCGTGCGGTGCCGCCGATTCGCCCGGTTCGGCGATTTGAAACAGAGCCATTATTTATTCTTCCAGCGACGCCAGCGCGTCGTCGATTTCGTACAGGAGTTTTTCCAGAAACATCAAGCGGCGCACGCGATCGGTAGCCTGGGCATAGTCACTTGCATCATCCAGCAACTCGGCGAGTTCATCGTAACGACTTTTGATGTCGCCACGCAGCCGGTTGTGCAGACGCTCAAGTTCATGATGATCGCCACCATTGCGGGCTTCCATCACCGCTTCACGCCATTCCATTTGTTCCATCAGGAAGTCGGCCGGCATCGCAGTGTTGTTCTCCGCCTGGATGTCGTGGCCAGCCAGATGCAGGATGTACTTGGCACGCTCCAGCGGCTTTTTCAGCGCCAGGTAGGCCTCGTTGGCATGGGTTGCCCATTGCATGGATAGACGGCGCTCCGCTTCGCCGGCATTGGCAAAGCGATCCGGATGGACCTGAGCCTGAATGTCACGATAGCGGGAATCGAGATCTGACAGATCAAGCCGGAATGCCGGCTTGATCCCGAACAGCACAAAGTGATCGGCTTTGAAATCCATCAGACGTTGAACGATTCGCCGCAGCCGCACTGATCCTTGACGTTCGGATTATTGAACTTGAAGCCTTCGTTCAAGCCTTCGCGGGCAAAATCGAGCTCCATCCCTTCAAGGTAAGGCAGGCTCTTCGCATCGACGATGACTTTGACGCCATTTTGCTCGAAGACCATATCGTCAGGATTCACCTCGTCGACAAATTCCAGCTTGTACGCCATGCCGGAACAGCCGCTTGTCCGCACACCGAGGCGCAGTCCGATACCCTTGCCCCGCTTGGTCAGGAAGTTGGCGACGTGCTTTGCCGCCGAGTCGCTCAAGGTGACGCCCATGCTTATTCTCCGTGCTTCTTCTTGTAATCCGCCACAGCTGCCTTGATGGCATCCTCGGCCAGGATCGAACAGTGAATTTTAACCGGCGGCAGAGCCAGTTCCTCAGCAATTTCAGTGTTTTTAATGGCCAAAGCCTGGTCGACGGTCTTGCCCTTGACCCATTCTGTGACCAGCGACGACGACGCAATCGCCGAACCGCAGCCATAGGTCTTGAACTTGGCATCTTCAATTACGCCAGACTTGTTCACCTTGATCTGAAGCTTCATCACGTCGCCGCAGGCCGGGGCGCCCACCATGCCGGTACCGACGCCGTCGTCTTCCTTGCCGAAGGAACCGACATTACGCGGATTCTCATAGTGATCAATGACTTTTACGCTATAGCTCATGTTAATTCTCCATTAATTCCGGGGGTGTTTCTCAATCGTTCTTGTTAGTGCGCTGCCCACTGAACGGTGCTCAGATCGATGCCGTCCTTGTACATTTCCCATAGCGGCGAAAGCTCACGTAGCTTGCCAACTTTCAGATGCAACAACTTGATTGCATATTCTATTTCCTCTTCCGTCGTGAAGCGACCAATGCTGAAGCGGATGGAACTGTGCGCCAATTCATCATCGCGCCCCAAGGCACGCAGCACGTAGGAAGGCTCGAGGCTGGCCGAGGTACAGGCCGAGCCGGATGAAACTGCCAGATCCTTGATCGCCATGATCATCGACTCACCCTCAACATAAGCAAAGCTGATATTGAGATTGTGCGCCACACGCTGCGTCAGGTCACCATTGACGAAAGTGGCCTCGATATCCTGCAAGCCCTTCAGCAACTTCTCGCGCAGCGCGCCAACGCGCTTGTTCTCTTCAGCCATTTCTTCCTTGGCCAAACGGAAGCACTCGCCCATACCGACGATCTGATGCGTCGGCAAGGTGCCAGAGCGGAAACCGCGTTCATGACCACCACCGTGCATCTGTGCTTCGAGACGAATACGCGGCTTGCGGCGGACGTACAGCGCGCCAATGCCCTTCGGGCCGTAAGTCTTGTGAGCACAGAAGCTCATCAGATCGACCTTGAGCTTGCTCAGGTCGATATCTACCTTGCCCGTAGCCTGTGCGGCATCGACATGAAAGATGATGCCCTTCTCGCGACAGATTTCACCGAGTTCGGCGATCGGCTGGATGACGCCAACTTCATTATTGACGAACATCACCGAGGCAAGCACGGTATCGGGACGAATGGCGGCTTTGAAAACCTCCAGATCAAGCAGGCCATCTTCCTTGACATCCAGATAGGTTGCCTCGAAGCCTTGGCGCTCCATTTCGCGTACGGTATCGAGTACGGCCTTGTGCTCGGTCTTGACCGTGATGATGTGCTTGCCCTTGGTGCCAGCGTAGAAATTGGCAGCGCCCTTGATGGCGAGGTTGTTGGACTCGGTGGCACCGGAAGTCCAGACGATTTCCTTGGGATCGGCATTGACCAGCGCCGCGACCCGCTCGCGCGCCTCCTCGACTGCGGCATCGGCCACCCAGCCAAAGCTGTGCGAACGCGACGCCGGATTGCCGAAATGCTCGCAGAGGTAGGGAATCATTTTCTCGGCGACACGGGGGTCGACCGGGGTGGTTGCCGAATAATCAAGGTAAATGGGGAGTTTCATCGTCATTCTCGCTAAGTCGGGTTGTTCAGACAGCCATCGCTGTCAGTCCTTGCAGGCGTCCGACTGTAGCCCACAAGGCGTTGATGAATTGTTCAATTTCTGCTTCGGTATTACCTGCCCCGAGGCTGACACGTATTGCCCCACGGGCGATTTCCGGCGCCACACCCATCGCCCGCAGTACATGCGATGGTTCCGGATTGGCACTGGAACACGCCGCACCGCTGGCCACGGCAAATCCTTCGCGGTCCAGCTTGCCGACCAGCGTTTCGCCATCGATATCCGGAAAGGCGAAATAGCTGGTGTTTGGCAAACGCATCGCATCTGTCGCAAAGACCCGGGCACCCAAACCAGCCAGCCCGGCCTCCAGCTTCGCCTGCATAGCCCGCAAGCGAGCCGACAGTTCGGCAACACGATTCGCCGCAAGTTCCGCAGCCACGCCAAATCCGACGATGGCCGGCACGTTTTCAGTGCCTGAACGCAATCCTCGCTCATGCCCGCCACCAGCAATCAGTGGCTGAAGTTCGATGCGCTTGTTGATAATCAGCGCTGCCGCGCCTTTCGGGCCGTTGGCCTTGTGGGCGGACAGCGTCATCGCATGTACGCCTGCCAGATTGAGGGCTCGAAAGTCGAGATCCAGCTTGCCAAGTGCCTGCACGGCATCAGTGTGAAACCAGCTACCAGCGCTCTTGGCAAGATTTGCCAGCACGGGAATGTCTTGCACGATACCGGTTTCGTTGTTGGCAAGCATCACCGAAACCAGTTTTGGCCTGAGCAACATGGCTTCGGAAAAATCTTCGGTTTTCACGCGTCCGGCACGATCAACCGCGAGATGCCGAACCTGCCAGCCCTGCTTCGCCAGCTGTTCAGCCGGCTTGAGTACACAAGGATGTTCTACCGCGCTAACAGCCAGCGCGCCCGGCTTCAGGCAGGCAGCTGCCCCTTTCAGAAAGAGGTTATTGGTCTCACTGCCACCACTGGTAAAAACCACTTCCGTCGGATGAGCATTGACTGCCGCCGCGACTTTCTGTCTCGCCTCATCAATCGCCTGCCGCGCCTGCCGACCATATTCATGACGACTGGACGCATTGCCATACTGACTTTCCAGCCAAGGCAACATCGCCTCCAGCACCGCAGGATCAAGCGGGGTTGTGGCGTTATGGTCGAGGTAGATGGGGCGAAACATGTTGAAACTCAGACAATGGCCGAAATCTTCTCGCGGCCTGAACGGCCACGCGGTTGCGGGCCAAGGCGACGTTTGTCTTCGAGGGTGACCGTACCACCACCACGCTTTTGCTTTTCGCGCTCGACCAACTGGGCGAGCGTGACAGAAGCCAGGTAATCAAACATTTTGGTATTCAGCGTCGACCACAGGTCATGCGTCATGCAGCGATGTTCGTCATGACAATTCTCACGGCCGCCACACTGCGTGGCATCGAGCTGTTCATCGACGGCCCGGATGATATCGGCCACCGCCACCAGTTCGAGCGGCCGGGCGATACAGTAGCCACCGCCAGGCCCCCGCACGCTGTCAACCAGCTTGTGGCGACGCAATTTGCCGAACAACTGCTCAAGATATGAGAGCGATATCCTCTGGCGCTCACTGATGCTGGCTAGCGCTACCGGCCCGTCTTCGCCACGCATGGCGAGGTCCATCATGGCCGTCACTGCAAAACGTCCTTTGGTCGTCAAACGCATTCCGAACTCCCGCTAATAACCTAGTATTATTGTCAACTATATACAATCCAGACAAAATTAGTCAACTATTTTGCTCAGGTATTTCGGATCGAAGGCATCAGCCTGTTGCACATCCTCGTCGCACTTGACGCCCTGCGCCTCAAGTTCCTTGACCAACGAGGCAAGACGACGATCTGTTTCCGAGGCGTGATCAAGCAGTGCGTGAATGGCTTTGGCCAGCGGATCATCCTGATCACGGGCAACAGCATAGGCGGAGAAGCCGAGTTTCTCGGCCTGAGCTTCACGTTCGCGACTTTGCCGATCGATGATCCGGGCGGGATTGCCGACAGCGGTCGCGCCTTCCGGAACCGGTTTGGTCACCACCGCATTCGAGCCGACCTTGGCACCGGTACTGATTGTGATCGGTCCAAGCACCTTGGCCCCAGCACCAATGACCACGCCGTTTTCAAGTGTTGGATGGCGCTTACCCTTGTTCCAGGAAGTGCCACCAAGGGTCACACCATGGTAGAGGGTGACGTCATCACAAATCACCGCAGTTTCGCCGATGACGACGCCCATGCCGTGATCGATGAAAAAGCGGCGACCAATCGTGGCACCGGGGTGAATCTCAATGCCTGTCAGCATGCGCGACAGGTGTGCCGTAAATCGCGCCAGCCAGCGCAAGCGGTGGCCCCATAGCCAGTGGGCGAGACGATGCATGATCAGGGCGTGGATGCCCGGGTAGCAGGTGAGTACCTCCCAGGATGAGCGGGCCGCCGGATCGCGGTCAAAAACCGCACGGATGTCCTCACGCAGATGCCGGAACATGAAGCCTGATCTCCCTAATCAAAGGAGGGCGATTTTAAAATACTCGACTGAATTTGTCAGCTATTTTCCCCGAGGGCAAGCGGCGTGTTCTGTTTATAATCCTTTGCCACTGCTGCGAAAGCCATTCCACCATGCTGCACCGCCCCGTCCTGCTCCTCGCTGCTGCCGTCGTTTTGCTCGGCGGCTGCGCCACAGCGCCGCCCACATCAAAAAATGATGTCCGCGGCGACTATGGCCATACGCAGAAATACCTGTCCTGGCTGATCGACCGCGAAATGGCGCAAAACGAGATCACCGGGATCAGCATCGCACTGGTTGATAACCAACAAGTGATCTGGCAACAGGGTTTTGGTTACTCCGACCTGGAAAACAAAATAACGGCCACACCCGACACCGTCTATCGGGCTGGTTCGATCGCCAAAGTATTTACCGCCGCTGCCGCCATGCAGCTGGCTGAGCAGGGCAAGCTGAACATTGACCGCCCATTGGTGGCTGCCCTGCCTGAATTCTCGATCAAGACCCGTTTTCCGAATGCCGCCCCGGTGACACCGCGCAATATCATGTGTCATCACTCTGGATTGCCGTCGAACTTCCTGCGCGGCCTGTTTGTTCGCGAACCTGACCGTTTTGACTCTGTGGTTGAGGCCATTCACGACGAACATCTCGCCTTTCCGCCCAATTACGTTTTTTCCTATTCGAATCTTGGCATGGCGCTACTTGGCGCCGCCATACAGAAGGTCAGCGGCGAACCGTTCGATACTTACATGGAAAGCCACTTTTTCCAGCCGCTGGGCATGCCCCAGACCAGCTTTGCCCAACGACCGATCGCCAAGGCCTACGATCGCAACAAGGAAACCGAGGTCTTCTCACTGCGCGACATGCCGGCTGCCAATTTGCTAAGCAACGTTGTCGACCTGAGCCAGTTCATGAAAATGCAGTTCTCCGATGGCAAGGTGAGCGATCGGCAAGTTCTATCCGCGACCTCCTTGCACGAGATGGTACGCATCCAGAACAAGGATTTCCCCCTGACCTTCAAGCAATACGTCGGGCTAGGCTGGATGATGAGCGGCATCGACATCCCTGGCGGAGGACCAGTGGCAAGCCACGGCGGATCGCTACCCGACTCGCACAGCATGATGGCCATCTTGCCGGAGCACAAACTGGGCGTCGTCGTTCTTTCAAACTCGGCCACCTCGCATGTTGCCGTTTCAAAAATCGCCACCGAGGCCCTGCGGCTGATGCTGGAAGCCAAGACCGGCATTCGCCAGAATCCTGAACCACCTGTTCGTGCCGCCGAGCGTGCACCGACCCCCGAAGAGTTGCGCCAGTTCGACGGGAGTTTTGACACCATGGTCGGACTAGCCAGAATCAGCACAAAATCCGGCCAGATTGACGTCGACGCCGCCGGCCACCAGTTCCGCTTGGTGCCGCACGAAGATGGTCTGCTGACCATCAAATACAAGGTATTTGGCATGCTGCCGGTGCGCGTTGGTGCCTTCGAGGACATTCACCTGTCAATGGCCAATGTTGATGGACGCCAGATCATCGTAGGCAGGATCGGCGACGAATCATTGATTTTTGGCGAAAAACTGAAACCCTACGTTATTCCCGAGCGTTTCCTGCAGAACCTCGGCCATTACGAGATTGTCGGCAAGATCGACGGCCCCTCACCAGACAGGCTCCTACTCAAGGAAGACCATGGCATGCTGATCGGCGAGGCGCACTTTCCGGAGGTTCCCGACCTGCTCCTGCGCATCGCCTTCAACCCCGTATCAGAATACGAAGTCGTCACCGCCGGCCTCGGCACCAGCCGCGGCGACACACTACGCCTCATCGAATCCGGAGACGATGCCATCCTCGGCTTCTCCGGCATGCAACTCCGCAAAAAACTGAACTGATATGACCATGACCGAACTGCACCAGGAACTCAAAGCTTTCATCATTGAGACGATGAGCCTTGAAGACATCACGCCGGCAGATATTGATGATGATATGCCGCTATTTGCCGATGACGGCCTGGGACTTGATTCGATCGATGCGCTGGAACTGGTACTAGGCCTGAAGAAAAAATACGGGGTCGTGCTGGAAGCCAGTGACGAAGATGCCAGGAAGCATTTGCGATCAGTCGCGTCTCTTGCTGCATTGATTGAAGGCCACCGCGGAGCGGTTGAAAGTACTTGACCCCAAAAAGAAACGGCACGCGAGCGCGTCAATCACCGTAGTTAGATCAAAATCCATCCAGCAATCCGGAGTTGTCGTTCGAGCAACCGATTAGTCAAACGGAATTTGGCGTTTGACGTTACTTTGCAACCAAGCGCACACTTGCCAGCCACGGCCAACTCAGCCTATCCCCCGACCCAGGTATTCCGATTACCATGACTTCCAAACAATCGTTTTTCCTGTCTTTTGCCGCAGCGCCAATTCGACATAAACCTGAGCAGGCGGCGGGCTGGCTCCGAACAACCTTTCCCGCCCTCCGAATTGCCTACACGGCACCTGCGATACGAAACGCAGGCACAGCGGAGGAAATCGGAACTTTGGCCCACGGTGAACACCAGGGGCATGACGCGAGGACTCACCTCGCTGCTCGCCCGGCGCTGTTGCCAAGGGTTTTGGTTGCGCTTGCCATGGCTCTTGCCGCTCCAACCGTCTGTTGGCCAGCCACCACCCCTAAAGCCTCGCAGTATTACGAGGATGCGCTGGTCCGCTACGAAAAAAAGGACTTGGCCGGCGCAATCATCCAGGTAAAGAACGCCCTGCAGATCGACAATGCCATGCTGCAGGGGCATTTGTTGCTTGGCCGTGCCTTGTTGCAGAACAGCGAACTGGCTGCCGCAGAGGTCGCACTTTTGGAAGCCCTGCGACTCGGCGTTAACCGGGCTGAGGTGGCGCCCCAACTGGCTCAGGTCTATTTGGGGCAAGGCAAGCACAAGCAAATCTTCGAGCAGCCCGAGGTGCGCCTAGAGGGGTTGCCGACTGATGTAAGAATGCGCATGCTGCTGTTACGATCAGTTGCTAGTTCGGACTTGGGTGACCCACGCGAGGCCATGCGCGCAGTTGAGGAGGCACGCGCCATTGATCCAAAAACTGCCGACTCGTGGATAGCCGAGGTGCCGATCCGCATTCGCAATCGGCAGTTTCCGGCTGCGAATGCGGCTGCAGAACGAGCGTTGTCACTGGCGCCAGATGCTCCCGAGGCTTGGTACCAAAAAGCGACGGTACATCATGTAACCGGGGATATTCCACAGGCGTTGGCCGCATACGATCGAGTGCTCAAGGAAAACCCGGACCATATCGAAGCTCGCATCGCCCGAGCCGGTGTTTATATTGACCAGGGGCGTTTTGCGGAAGCCGCTGCCGACGTTGAAGAGTTGCGCCGCGTTTCTCCAAAGGAGCCTCGCGCAGCGTATTTGCGAGCGTTGCTGGCTGAGCGCGACAACCGCCCCGAGGAAGTCAAAAAAGCCCTGGGTGAGGTGACGGCACTGATCGACCCAGTGCCGCTTGATTTCATCCGCTACCGCCCGCAATTCCTGATGCTGAACGGTTTGGCGCACTTCGGGCTGAATCAGAATGAAAAGGCACGGGAATATCTGGAAGCATTTCAGCGCTTCCAAGGCAACACTGCCGCAGCCAAACTATTGGCACAACTCTACCTGAACGATGGACGCACCGACCGCGCCATCGAGGTTCTCGAGGCGTATCTCAAAGTCCAGTCCGCCGATGGACAGGCGATGATACTTCTGGGGACTGCATTGATGGAGAGGGGACAGAACGCGAGGGCCATCTCCCTGATGCGACAGGCCCTGCAAACTCGCGATGCGCCGGAGTTTCGCACCCTGCTGGGCTTGAATCTCATCCGTACTGGTCAGGCGGCGGGCGGTGTGGCGGAACTTGAAGCCGCCTGGACGAAAAACCGTACTCAAACACAGGCGGGAACGGCGCTGGTCAGCCTCTATCTGCAAGTCGGGCAGGCAAAAAAAGCGATTGAGGTCGCCGAAAGTCTGGTCAAGCAACAGCCTGCGAACGCCCTGTTTCACAACCTGCTTGGCGTGGCGAAGCGCCAGGCGGGTGACCGCGCGGGGGCAAAGGTGGCGTTTGAACAAGCCACCAAGCTCGATGGTGCGTTCGTCGCACCCAAGCTCAACTTGGCCCGAATCGAAATCGCTGACAAGGCATACGACGCTGCCGGTCAGCGCCTCAGCGCGATCCTAAAGGCGAACGAAAAAAACTCCGAAGCACTATTTGAGATGGCCGTTTTGTCGGAGCGCCAAGGAAAAACAAGCGATGCGCTCGGATGGCTAAAGAAGGCGGTTGATCATTCAAGACCCAAGGAAGCTCGTTGGGCATTGGCATTGGCCGACTTTCAGATGCGCCAAGGTCAGCCCGGGCCGGCGCTTGAGGCTGCAAGAATCGCCGCATCAAAGTCGCCTGACAACTTGTCTGTCCTGATGGTTTTGGCACAGGTGCAATTGGCGAATGGCGACCTTGCGGGTGCGAAGAACTCATTGGCCACCGCAACCCGAGTGGCTGATTTCGACCCCAAACGGCAAGTTGCGATAGCGTTGCTGCAGTTGCGGGCAAACAACCTTGACGGGGCAAGCTACAGTCTCGAAAAAGCGTTGTCAGGCCAGCCGGACTTCTTGCCGGCGCAAGCGCTGATGGCGGAGATCGAGTTGCGGCGAGGAGATGTATCAAAGGCGGAGTCTCGTGCCCGAGACATCGTTGCGAAACGGCCTCAACTTGCTATCGGCCACAGTCTGTTAGGCGATATTGCTGTGTCGCGAGGAAATTTGTCAGCAGCTTTGGATGCCTACCGCAAGGCGCATCAGGTCGAACCCTCAACGGACACTTTGCTGCGCCTGAATCGCGCCATGGCTGGCCAAGGTCAAGAAAAACAAGCCCAGCAACTGGCCGAGCAATGGCTGAAGACACATCCAAGGGATCTTCAAGTCATGCGGATCCTGGCTGACGGATATGCTCGCGTCGGTAACTACATGCTAGCCCGCACTGCGTACGAGAAACTTATTAGCGTTTCGCCTGGCGACGGCGCCGTCCTCAATAACCTCGCTAATGTCTTGCAACGCCTGAAGGATCCCTCGGCGCTGAAGGTCGCGGAGGAAGCGGTTGCCAAGAGCCCCGGGAATCCGAACGCCATCGATACCTTGGGCTGGATTCTGTTTCAACAAGGGCAGAGTGATCGCGCCCTGCGACTGCTACGTGATGTTCGCTTACGCCAGCCCGAGAACCCGGTGATCCGCTATCACTTGGCCGCTGTGCTCGCGCAATCGGGCCGAAGAGGCGAAGCACGCGAGGAATTGGAGGCGGCATTAAAGATCGGGCGCAAGTTCGATGAGGTGCATGAAGCCGAAGCCTTGTTAAGCACATTGAAATAATCTTCAGCGTTATTTATCTGTCGGATATCTTTACAGCCAGGGCTCCGATCAAATCGATGCTGTCTATAGTTGATTGAAAATTAAAAACAAATTATTCGGGCACAGGTATTGCTTGATATTGATGAATTCTGAACGGGCCTTGTTAGGTCCGATTAGCCTGACTTAGGAGCACCACCATGAGAATAGCCAAAATGAATCGACTATTGCCAGTGACCGTATCGCTAGGAATAGCCGTAATTAGTACATCCGCCATGGCAGCGACCGATTGGAACTATAGCCTGAGTGGTTCGTGCGATCCTGCAGTTAATAGCGGCACATACGTAGCTCAGTGCAATGTGGCCGCCCCCGATCTGACTATGAGTGGCTGGTCAACAGGAACCGGGACGGTAAGTGCCCCCAGCGCAGGTACTACTTTCGCCGCTGCGAAGATTTACGATTGGGGATCATCCGCCGGCTTGGGTATTGTGGCGCGTAACGAAGATCCAAACTCGACCGGCCCGCACTCAACGGACAATAAATACGGCACGGATGCATTCTTGCTCAATTTCACCAACAAAGTGGACCTGGAGTCAGTCAAGATTGGCTGGAACGGTACTGACGATTTCAGCGCAGGTTCCGACATCAGTATCCTTGCCTACACCGGCAATACTCCGCCTACATCGCCAACCACGGGATTGAGTGGCTTGACGTTGACGGCACTGACAAGCTCCGGCTGGACCTTGGTCGGAAACTATGGGCAAGTAGGCGGTTTGACGAACAATACTGCGACGATCACCTCCACGGTTACCTCCAGTTGGTGGCTAATCAGCGCTTATAACAGCGGTTATGGCAATGCGGGGTCTTCTTCTGGGTTGGGCATATTAGCTAGTAACGATTATTTCAAACTGCTTTCCGTGGCCGGGAACAATGCACCGCCGCCAAATCAAACCCCTGAACCAGGTTCAATTGCCTTGGCCGGTATTGGGCTATTGGGCTTGTTGGCATCTTGGCGTAGGAAGCCAAAGGCCTGATCATTGCGCTCAGAAGCGACCAAAGAAAGCCCTGCTCTCGCAGGGCTTTTTCGTTTCTGTGCCTGAACCATCCAGACCAATGCATTTCTGGCTTCTACCGGTATGTTTTCAATAAAAATCCCGGCTGGGCCTTTCCAGCCGCCCGAGCCAGGTGCTGAGGTCGACCAGGCGCTTGGCGATCAGGTGCACGACCTCTCCTTCGATCTGCAACTGCCCGAAAACGCCCATCAGGCTGGCGCCGAGCAGTTCCTTGCGCTGTTTTTCGACGAGTTGCGGATGGACGACGACATTGGTCAGCCCGCTTTCGTCTTCCAGGGTGACGAAAACGATGCCGGTCGCGGTGCCTGGTCGCTGGCGGCCGACGACGATGCCGGCGGATCGGATCAGGGCGTGGTGGCCAGCTTTTTTGAGATCGGCTGCAGTAACGAATCGACGTTTGGCTAGCTGTTGGCGCAATAAGGTGAGCGGATGGGCGCGCAGTGTCAGGCCGAGGCTGCGGTAATCGGCAACCAGGTTTTCACCTTCATTCGGCGCGGGCAGTTCGATGTCTGCTTCGAATACAGGGGCACCGTCGAACAAGTCGCCTTGAACGACAGCAGTGCTGGCTGCCCAAGCGGCCTGCCGGCGATGGCCGGCCAAACCTTGTAAGGCGTCAGCCGCTGCGAGCAGATCAAGATCACGCCGTTGCAGGCCTGCCCGCGCGGCCAGATCGGCGACATTCGAGAATGGCTGTTTTTTCTTGACGACTGCAGCAATGCGTTCAGCCACCGCTTTTGAAAAACCGCTGATCTCACGCAGGCCGAAACGCACGGCACCGCTTCCCTCAAGATGGCTATCCCAGTTGCTGGTCGTAACATCAACTGGCAGCACCCTGACGCCGTGGCGGCGAGCGTCCTGAATCAGCATCGACGGCGAGTAAAAACCCATCGGTTGGCTGTTGAGCAGACCGCACAGGAAGGCAGCCGGATGGTGACGCTTGAGCCAAGCCGAGGCGTAGACAAGCAGCGCAAAGCTGGCAGCATGGGACTCGGGAAAGCCGTATTCGCCGAACCCCTGAATCTGGGCAATGATTCGCCTAGCAAAGCTTTCCGGTAGTTTATTGGCGGCCATGCCGGCGAGGAGTTTTTGTTCGAATGGCTCCAGGCCGCCCTTGCGCTTCCAGGCCGCCATTGCCCGGCGTAACTGGTCGGCCTCGCCGGGCGTGAAGTTGGCGGCAACGACAGCCAGTTGCATGACCTGTTCCTGAAAGATCGGTACACCATAGGTGCGCTTGAGCACAGCATCGACGGCTGGCGAAATTTCCTCGATCCGCTCCCTGCCCTGCCGCCGCTTCAGGTAGGGATGCACCATATCGCCCTGAATCGGCCCTGGGCGCACCAGAGCAACTTCGACGACCAGATCGTAGAAACTGCGCGGCTTCAGGCGCGGCAGCATGGCCATCTGGGCGCGCGACTCCACTTGGAAAACACCCATGCTGTCGGCGTGACAGAGCATTTCGTAGGTGGCAGGGTCTTCGGCCGGGATATCCTGCATTCTCAAGGCTCGGCCGGTCGCTTCGCCAACGAGTTGCAGCATCCGGCGAATTGCCGACAGCATGCCGAGAGCCAGGATGTCGACCTTCATCAGCCCCATCGCATCGAGATCGTCCTTGTCCCACTGGATCACGCTGCGCGCCGGCATCGCCGCATTTTCAACCGGTACCAGCCGTGAAAGCGGACCGCGTGAGATAACAAAGCCGCCGACGTGCTGCGTCAGATGGCGGGGAAATCCACGCAGCGCCTCGGCGATGGCCAGCCATTTTTCGACACGCGGTGCATGCGGGTCGAGACCGAGCTCGGCGAAGCGTTCAGGTAACTGCTCGCGCTTGTCCCACCAGGCCAGCGAGGCAGTCAGGGCATTGATCTGGGCAATGCCAAAACCAAGTGCCCGGCCAGCATCGCGCAAAGCCCCCTTGGTCCGGTAGGTAATCAATGCCGCTGCCAGTGCTGCCCGCTCACGGCCGTACTTGGCGTAGATGTACTGAATGACTTCCTCACGCCGTTCATGCTCGAAATCGACATCGATATCCGGCGGTTCGCCACGTTCTTTCGAAACGAAGCGCTCGAACAGCAAGGCCGAACGGGCCGGATCGACTTCGGTCACTCCCAGCGCATAGCAGACTGCCGAATTGGCTGCCGAGCCACGCCCTTGGCAAAGAATATCCTGGCTACGGGCGAAACAGACAATGTCGTAAACCGTCAGAAAATAGGCCTCATAGGCCATTTCGGCGATCAGCCTCAGTTCGTGTTCAATGCGTTCGCGAACGCTGTCGGGGACACCGACTGGATAACGCCGCAGCAAGCCGCGCTCGGTTTCGCTACGCAGCCAGCTGGCCGGTGTTTCACCCGACGGGATGATTTCTTCCGGGTATTCGTAGCGCAGTTCATCGAGTGAAAAATCGCAGCGTGCCGCGATGTTCAAGGTTTCAGACAGCAGCTCTGGCGGATAGAGCCGAGACAGCCGCAGCCGGGAGCGCAAATGGCGCTCGCCATTGGGGAACAGCGCATAGCCAGCCTCGAAAACCGTACTTTTCAGACGCAAGGCCGTCAGTACGTCCTGTACCGGCCGACGGGCCTTGATGTGCATATGGACATCACCAGTCGCGACCAGCGGCAAGCCGCAAGCCTCACCCAAGGCCTGCAAGCCAGCCAGCCTCGCCGAATCATCCGGCCCGGCATGCAACTCGACGGCAATCCAGCACCGACCGGGAAAGCGGCTAGCCAGCCACTCGCCATCCTCGGCCGATGGATTCCCGCCCGGCACCCAGAGCACCAGACAATCAGGCAGCGCACCACTCGGCGAAACGGCCTCCAGATCATTGCGGTGCAGGGTATAGCTGCCCTTCTCCGCGCGCCGTCTAGCCAGCGTGATCAACGCCGAGAGATTGCCGTAACCGTGGCGGTTGCAGGCCAGAAAAACCAGCTTCAGGCTATCGACCGTTGTGATCTCGCTGCCGACAATGAATTTCAGCCCATTTTTCCTGGCCGCCAGATGCGCCCTGACAACACCAGCCAGCGAACACTCATCGGTCAGCGCTAGCGCGCCATAATCCTGAGCCACGGCACGTTCGGCCAGTTCCTCCGGATGCGAAGCACCGCGCAGAAAGCTGAAATTGGAAAGACAGTGGAGTTCTGCATAATCAGGCAGCGACATAAACTCACCGGCTCAGGCGAACAGGCCGTGCAGAAACCAGCCTTGGGCATCGCGGAAGATCCACGCCCACTGTCCAAGCGGATTGCGGGCGACGAAATAGTCGCGGCGGACGTCGCCGGTGGCGCCAGACTCCCCCTCGTCCCACCAGCCGCTTTCCAGGCGCTCGGCACGTGAGAGCAATTTCAAGGGACCGTGCCATTGCGGGCTGCCAGCGGATTCAACCAGTGCCTGCGGCCTGGGCAGCAGCCATAACGGGCGATGCTGGCTGATAGAGAAAGCTGGCGGAAAACTGTATGCCGCATTCGTGTCCACTTCGTGCTGCAACGTAGCACATTCCGGGCGATAGTCAGCAGTTTGGGAAAGCGCCAGCACAGCCCCCTCGCCCAGCCTGGCGCGCAGACGCTCCAGACAGGCCAACGCGCCTTCGCCATCTGGCGCCTGCTCAAACAGATGCGTACTGGCGCCTGGCTTGTCGAGCAGCTCATTTGCCTGCAAGCGCAGTGCCTCGACAGGCGCCTTGAGTTGCAGCCGGGCGAGATGTTCGCGCAACAGCCGCATGAAGCGTCCTTCATCAGCCGATGGCTCGGCAAAACTCAAAACCAGCGGCGTTTGCATCTCATCGTCGTATTTCAAATGCAGCGTACAGCGACGCAGCAGCAATTGCCGGCCATACAGCCAGCCGGCCAGCGATGCGAACAGGCGTTGCCCGGCAAACGCCAGCGCCTCGGCATGTTCGACACGCGCCGGCAACTCGAGGTCGATGGCAAAACTTTCAGGAAAAACGTAAGGTTTCTGCGGATCGGGCAAGTCGCCCCAAGCCCGCAGCAAATCGTCCATTGGCCGATTGCCGATGCGTCGCCTCAATCCGGCACCGGGCAGCTTCCGCAGATCAGCCAGCCGCTTCAGGCCGAACGATTCGAGTCGATCAACTACCTCATCCGACCAGCCATGAATGGCACAAGGCAAGGCCGCCAAGGCTGTCTGCATGTCCGATGTTTCGATATAAATGCCAGCACAGCCCCCGCGCGCCAGCCAGGATGCGCCCAGGGGTGTCAGTGCAACGGTCCAGTTTGTCGAATAGGACTGTTCGGCACAACCGGCCAGCACCGCCTCGACGATCACCTGCACCCCGCCAAACAAACGCAGGCATCCACCAATTTCGAGCAGCAAGACATCCGGCGGTGCCAGGCTGACTGTTGGCGTAAAGCGGCCGGCCCAACAGGCCAGGCTTTCCAGCGCCTTTATTTCCCGGGTTTCGTCTCGTTCAAAAACCGCCAACCCTGGCTGCAGGCCGAGCGCTGTCGATAGTTTCTGCCCTGCGCTGACACCTGCAGCCGTCGCCTCACTATCCCCGACCTGTATCCGCCCACGGGCGACAACGGCACTAGGCGACTGGCGCAGCGGCAAGGCCTCGAGCGGCAACAAGGGAAAGTGCAGGGCTAGCCACAGCACGCGAGCTTCTCCCGGGACGGGGTATGGACAAGGCGAGCGGCCGGGAAACCGGCCTGCCACGCCGCTTGATGATGCGCACCGACAATTCGTTGTCGCTAGCGGCCGGCGCCGGATTCAGCGTCAAGCGCAACGGTGCGGGTGACGGCACTCGTGCGGCTGCAGCGGGACGCCATAAACAGGCAAAAACTGCTCGCCCCTCGGCGGCTACCTGCAAGCGACGCAATGCGCGCGCATCGATACCCGCCTCTGGCCAGGCCAGCACACCGGCAAACCCGCCACTGGCAAGCAATTGCTCGACACACCAAGCCACATTCTTGCCCGCTCGAACGATAACCAGCCGATCCAGTGCCAGCCCGGCCGCCGCCCAGGCCGGCGCGTGCGGTTGCCATGGAGGGGCCACCAGTGCCAGCCAGCCACCTTCGGTCGACAATTTGACCAAGGCCGGCAACAGCAGACTCATTTCCCCGACACTGCTGTGATCAACGAGGATCTCAGTCAGATTTCCGCGTGGCCAGCCACCACCGGGCAACTCGGCATCAAGTTCACCATGGCCGCTGGGAATGGCGGTTTCCGGCAGGGAGGCCAGCGTGTCGCCGCGCCAGACATCGCCTCTGGCCAGCACATCCGCCAAAGCGACCGGCGACGACATGGGGGTCATGACAGCTTGGAAACAGCCCCGCGAATCAGGCCGACGGCAATGCCTTCAATCGCGAAATCGACCTCTTCCGGATCGACGATGATCGGTTCGAAATCAGGGTTTTCGGCAATCAGTCTGATCTGGCCACCGCTTCGCTCCAGACGCTTGACCGTGACCTCCTCATCCAGCCGGGCGACCACAATCTGGCCGTCGCGCGCCTGATTGGTCTTGTGCACAGCCAGCAGATCACCATCGAAGATGCCGACATCGATCATCGATAGACCACGCACCTTGAGCAGGAAGTCTGCCTTTGGTGCGAACAGGCTGGCATCCAGCGCATAGCGGCCCTGCACATTCTCGACAGCAAGAATCGGCGAACCGGCAGCGACACTACCAATCAGCGGCAAACCAAGCTGCTCGACGAGGCGAATGCCTCGCGCCGAACCAGGTTCGAGCACAATGGCACCCTTTTTGGCCAGCGCCTTAAGATGATCTTCCGCTGCATTGGGTGAAGCAAAACCGAAGGCGCTGGAAATTTCCATGCGCGTTGGCGGAGCACCGAGCACTTCCAGCGTACTCTTGATGAAGTCGAGAATTTCCTGCTGACGTGGCGTGAGTTTCATGGCCTGTCTCCGCTAAAAACCAATGACTGTATTTTTGTACAGTAATCGTTTTTTGGCAAGCGGTAAATCAGGCCATGGAATGCGCCTGACCTGATTTACCGGAGCAGTGATCTAGCCATGACAGAGGAGCGATGGATCGCCCATGGCTGTATCTGCCATGCGCTGCAAGTTCTCAATCACGTTGAAACTGGCCCGCTCCATGGCTTCCACATGGCGCAAAACACTGGCTTCATCCCCTGCACTCTTTGCCTCAAGCGCAGCAATGCCTTTCTGGTGAACTTCGATATGCGGCGCTTCGAGTTCTCTATAGCCAGCCAGACGACTGAAGCATTCCTTGCCTTCGCCTTCGTAGTACCACTGACCAAGCCGACAGGCAGTGTGGGAAGCCACTTGGCCGGCCCGCAGGTCAATCAGGCCGAACAAACCCATGTAAATCCTGAATTTGAAGACGAGGTGATCCACCTTTGCCACCTCGATGAAACTCTTCAAGGCGCTACCGGCAATGACCTCTTCCATCTTTCGGGAAAGCCGCATCAGTTGCTGCATATCCTCGGTAGCGCGATTACCCCGCTGACTGAAATCATCCGCCGTGTGCGACAGTGTTTCCATGGCATCCCTGGCAGCTGAGGAGTTTTGCCTGATTCCGGAAACCAGGCTTTCAATATCCGCCGTTGCCTTGGAGGTTCGCTCAGCCAGTTTCCTTACCTCATCGGCCACGACGGCAAAGCCGCGCCCGGATTCACCGGCTCGAGCCGCCTCGATCGCCGCATTAAGGGCGAGCAAATTGGTCTGATCGGCAATTTCATGGATCAACTGGACAATCTTGCCGATTTCACCCGCCTGATGCGCCAGCCCTTCGACCTCCTTGGCAGTGGCTGCGGAATCTTCAGCCAGTCGATGCAGGTTGGAAGCAATTTCAGTCGTTGCCTTGCCGCTCTGGACAGAAACCTCTGCAGCTTCGATAGCCTGGTTTCTTTCCTCATTAAGAACCGTAGCCATTTGTCCCAGGCTGCTCTGCGAAATACCAAGCGATTCGCTGAATGAGGCGAGGTTGGCAAGAATGCCTTTCAGTGCATCACATTCCCGCTCTTTTTGAGAGGCTGCATTTTGCTGGCTGTTCAGCGCTTGACGGAGCGAAATCAATTCTGACTCCAGGGCCTGCCTTTTCAATCGCTCCGCATCAAGCTCCTGCCTGACCAGCGCCAATTCTTTTCCGCTTCCAAAAAACATGAATGTCATCCTCTTTATTTATCTTTTTTATCCATCTAAACGACTAATGTCGCATTTTGCGACCAGCGAGACAAGAAACCGCCGCTTGTTCGAGAACCTCCTGTCAGGTAGGCAGATCAAACCCTTTTAGCTTGCGATACATATCGACTGCATAGGAATCTGTCATTCCGGCAACAAAATCAGCCACCTGCAACAGACGAATGTATGGATCAGCATCCGGCTCGCCATCATGGCCCAGGAACTGAGTCGGCAGCAGTTTCAGCAACATCCGTTCGCGAGTGGTGAAACGAGCGTGGCCAGCCTTTGCCTCGACGGCATTGGTAAACAAGCCAAGCAAAGCGCCGAGCACCTCGAAACCGGCAGTCTCGATTTCCAGCGCAGGGCGCGCCGTGTATATCGTTTCCTTGGCCAGCTTGAGAATGGCCTGCAAGGGATGAGCGATGGGCGAGTTTTCGAGCAGTTCATCATCAAACTTCCCGCTCAGGATGGCATCCTCGTTTTCCAGAAAGACAGCCGCTGCACTTTCCAGCAAACAGCCAATAGCCTTGGCACGCAGATACTCCAGACGTTCCTTCGGGTCATGCAGCCGATCAAGCCGCCCACCGTTAATCGTATTGCCGGCCAGATCGGCCAGCAGACATTCGGCGTCCTTGTAATGCACGAATCCCAGCCGCGCGGCATCTTCGAGATCGACGATCAGGTAGCAGGTGTCGTCAGCCACCTCAACCAGAAACGCCAGCGGATGGCGCCGCCAGGCGGTGCCTGGAATGCGCTCGACCAAGCCGGTAGACCGGGCCACTTGTTGGAATGCCTCAATATCCTGCTGGAAAAAGCCGAATTTCTTGCCGCTTTTGCCATCCAGTTCGACATCAAGATGGGATGGGCGCGGATATTTGGTAAAAGTGGCCAGTACCGCACTACTAAGCTGCAAGCCGCCCGGATTGGCCGGGCTTTGCAAGCGGCTGACGATGCGGAATCCCTGTGCGTTACCTTCGTAACGCTCGAAGTCTGCCTTCTGCGCTGGCGTGAAGGTGTGACGTTCGAGCAGGCCGGAATGACGGAACCATTCGCGGATAGCATCCTCGCCAGCATGTCCAAACGGTGGATTACCAATGTCGTGGGCCAGGCAGGCTGCGGCCACAATGGCGCCGAAATCACCTGATTCGACATGCTGCAAACCGTGCCGGGCAATGATCTCGCGCCCGACCACGGCGCCAAGCGAGCGCCCGACACAACTGACCTCGAGGCTGTGCGTCAAGCGAGTGCGAACGTAATCGCTTTTGGACAGTGGAAAAACCTGCGTCTTGTCCTTCATTCGCCGAAAGGCAGAAGTAAAGACGATGCGGTCGTAATCCTGCTGGAATGCCGTACGCTCCGCAGTCCCGGGTGCCTTGCCGGCCCCCAGGCGCTCGCTCGACAGCAGCTTTTCCCAGATTTTTCGTTTACCCATGCTCTTCGGATTCGATGATGCGATGGGCTGCGAGTTTACTCTGCTTCGAGTGCCGCCCGCACGTGATCAGGCACCGGAACTGATTTTCCGCTCTGGGTGTTCATCCACACCACCTTGGCCGCGCCTTCGGCGTAGAGCTTGTCATCTCCCTCGATGCGCATTTCGACGTAGGTCTGGAAGCTGGAACGGCCGATTGCGCCGACATAGGTCCGTACTTCAACCATCCCGGGATAAGTCATCGGAATCATGAAGGTGCAACTGGCATTGATGATTACCGGCCCGTCGCCGCCCGGGCGAACCGGTACTTTCATTTCCTCGATCCATTCGACCCGCGCCTGTTCCATGTAGCGGAAATAGATCGTGTTGTTGACATGCCCGTAGGCATCCATATCGCCCCAGCGGATGGGCATTTTTGTTACGTGAATAAGCTTTTTCTTGTGTTCCATAATCCTGAATACTAGAGTGTTGTTGATCAAAGCATTTCCATACTGTACCGTATTGAAAATAAGCTAACAATAAAACTTAGGAGACATCATGGAACGCGAATCCATGGAATTTGACGTCGTCATCATTGGCGGCGGCCCGGCTGGCTTGGCTTCGGCCATTCGGTTGAAACAACTGGCAGCAGAAAAAGGAGCGGATATTGGCGTCTGCCTGATCGAGAAAGGTGCCGAAATCGGTGCCCATATTCTTTCCGGCGCCGTCATGGACCCGCGCGCCCTGAACGAACTCCTGCCCAACTGGCAGGAAGACGGCGCCCCGCTCAACGCCCCTGTTTCCGAAGACCGCTTCTTCATTCTCTCCGAAACCGGCGCCACCAAGGTACCGAACAGTCTGCTGCCCAATTGCTTCCACAATGAAGGCAATTACGTCATTTCTCTGGGCAATGTCTGCCGCTGGCTCGGCGAACAGGCCGAAGCACTGGGCGTCGAAATCTACCCCGGCTTTGCCGGTGCCGAAGTGCTGTTCGATGAGAACGGTGCCGTCAAAGGTGTGGCTACTGGTGACATGGGTCGCCTTCACGATGGTTCAGAAGGCCCGAACTTCCAGCTGGGCATGGAACTGCATGGCAAATATACCTTCTTCGCCGAAGGCTGCCGTGGTCATCTCGCCAAGCAATTGATGGAGAAATTCAACCTCAATGCGGATGCCGATCCACAAACCTACGGCATCGGGCTCAAGGAACTCTGGGAAATAGAACCGGACAAGCACCAGCTCGGTCTCGTCATCCATAGCGGCGGCTGGCCAATGCAGCCAGACACCTACGGCGGCGGCTTTCTCTATCATCTGGAAAATAACCAGATCGCGGTCGGTTTCGTCGTCGGCCTCGGCTACAGCAACCCGCACCTGTCACCCTACGAAGAATTCCAGCGCTTCAAGACCCATCCGGAAATCCGCAAGTTCCTCGAAGGCGGTAAGCGCATCGCTTACGGCGCCCGTGCCCTGACTGCTGGCGGCCTGCAGTCACTGCCCAAGCTGACCTTCCCCGGCGGCGTGCTGGTTGGTGATGATGCCGGTTTCCTGAATGCTGCACGCATCAAGGGCACGCACTGCGCCATCAAAACCGGTGCCCTGGCGGCTGAGGCCTGCTTCGATGCCCTGATCAGCGAACGCCAGCGCGACGAACTGACTGCTTACCCGGAAACCTTCAAGAAGAGCTGGCTGTTCGAGGAGTTGCATCAGACCCGAAATTTCAAGCCGTGGATGAACAAGGGCCTGATGCTTGGTTCCATCATGTTCGGCATTGATCAGGTCGTACTACGCGGCAAGGCGCCTTGGACACTGCATAATCGCAAGCCCGACCATGCCAAACTTAAGGCAGCGGCCGAGTGTGACCCGATCGCCTATCCGAAACCGGATGGCGTCATTACCTTTGACCGACTGTCTTCTGTCTTCCTTTCCAGCACGAATCACGAGGAAGACCAGCCCTGCCATCTGCAACTGAAAGATGCCAGTATTCCCATCAGCGTCAATCTCGCCAAATACGATGCGCCGGAACAGCGTTTCTGCCCGGCTGGCGTCTATGAAATCCTGCGCGATGAAAGCGGCACCAACCCGCGCCTGCAGATCAATGCCCAGAACTGTGTGCACTGCAAGACCTGCGATATCAAGGATCCGACCCAGAACATCAACTGGGTTGTGCCGCAAGGTGGTGAAGGCCCGACCTACCCGAATATGTAGGTAGAAACCGGAAACCGCGTTTGCATACCTCGAATCGCGGTTTCCCGGTTTATAATCTTGCGGCTAAACCCCTTAGGGAGAACAACACATGGGCTTTCTCGCCGACAAGAAAATTCTGATCACCGGACTGCTGTCCAAGCACTCCATCGCCTACGGCATCGCCAAGGCCTGCCACCGTGAAGGCGCCCAACTCGCCTTTTCGTACCAGAATGAACGGTTTTTGGACCGTATCAACAAATTCGCCGCCGAATTTGACAGCACGCTGGTCTTCCCGCTGGATGTCGGTAGCGATGAGCAGATTGATAATCTGTTCGTCGAACTGGCCAAGAGCTGGGACGGCTTGGATGGTCTGGTTCATTCCATCGCCTACGCGCCGACCGAAGCCATCGAAGGCGATTTCCTGAACGGCATCACCCGTGAAGCCTTCCGTATCGCCCACGAAATTTCGTCGTACAGCTACCCGGCGCTGGTCAAGGCTGCTCGCCCGATGATGCAGGGTCGCAAGAGCTCCGCGCTTGCCCTCTCCTACCTCGGCGCCGAGCGCACCATGCCGAACTACAACACCATGGGTCTGGCCAAGGCCAGCCTCGAAGCCGCTACCCGCTACCTGGCTTTCTGTCTCGGCCCTGAAGGCATCCGTGCCAACGCCATTTCAGCCGGCCCGATCAAGACCTTGGCTGCCTCCGGCATCGGCAACTTTGGCAAGCTGCTCGCCTACAATTCACACAATGCCCCGCTGCGTCGCAACGTGACCATTGACGAAGTCGGCAACGCCGCTGCCTTCATGCTGTCCGATCTGGCCAGCGGTATTACCGGCGAAATCATGTACGTTGATGGTGGTATGAACACTGTGGCTCTGGGTAACGCTGACCCGCTACCTACCTAAACGAGCCTCGGCGGCCAGCGCCGCAAAAAGACTAAAACGCCGACACGGTTTATCCGGTCGGCGTTTCTACTTTAAGGTTTGGCCAAAACGTGCTGCAGGATAATTTGACCCAGCATCGCGGGGTCTATTGGTTTGGCGATGTGGTCCACCATGCCGGCTGCAAAGCATTTCAGCCGCTCCTCACTGAAGGCATGTGCAGTCTGGGCAATGATGGGCAGATCAGGGAGCAGTTCGTGAATCCGGCGCGTTGCTTCATAGCCATCCATCTCCGGCATCTGGAGATCCATGAGCACCACATCGTAAGCATCACGGCCGTCGCGGATGACACGCTCCACGGCCTCCTTGCCATCACTGACCAGAACAACGACAGCACCGTATTCGACCAGTATTTCTTCCAGCACGAGTCGATTGATCGCCTCATCGTCGGCAACAAGCACCGAAATGCCCGACAGAGGTTTCTGAAGATTGTCTGCGCCCTCTTGCTGACCTGCTTTCAAATCCACAGGCAGCTCAGGTTTCACGTAAGGAAAACGGAATTCGACGCTGCTGCCAATGCCCAGATGACTGTCGACGCTGATGCTTCCGTTCATCAACTCCAGAATGCGTTTGCTGATCGCCAGACCTAGCCCCGTGCCACCAAACTTTCGGCTGGCCGAGGCATCCGCTTGCTGGAATGGGTTGAACAAGGCTGCCACCTGTGCAGCATCCATGCCGATCCCGGTGTCTGCAACCTTGAAAATCAGCATGCCATCCCGACAAAGAAGTGACAGAGTCACACTGCCGGCCTCGGTAAACTTGACTGAGTTCGAAAGAATATTGAGAAGCACCTGCCCCATACGCAGCGGGTCGCTGATGCAGGTCTTCGGCAGATCTGGCGCAAGATCAACCTGCAGCTCAATTTGCTTGGCCAGGGCTCGTTCCCTGACCAAATCGAGCGCATGTTCCACAACCTCGGAAAGCACAACTTCCGTCTGCTCGATCCTGAGCTTTCCCGCTTCGATCTTGGAAAAATCCAGGATGTCGTTGATGATTCCAAGCAGACGCTTCCCGGAAAGCTGGATCTTGGCAAAAGCGTCCCGTGCCTTTTCGCTATTCTGGTAGTTGCGATAGCCAATCTGGGCAAATCCAAGGACGCCGTTGAGCGGTGTTCGAATTTCATGGCTCATGTTGGCAAGAAACTCACTCTTCACTTTGGCCAGGTTCTCCGCGGCGATCAGCGCCTCTTCCCGTGCCTGAGCAGCAGCGCGTTGAACGCTGACGTCAATGAAGCTGGTGACCGCTCCGGTAATTTCTCCGTTCTGTAGCATGGGATGGGTTGCATACATCACCGGGACAGCGTGGCCATCGGCATGCCAGTAAACCTCGTCGTCAACCCGAACCTTCTGACCAAGCCGCAAGGCATTGTAGCTCGGGCACTCAGCCGCCGGATAAGCTGAACCATCCTGCCTGCTGTGGTGAAGCAGAGTGTGCGCCGAACGACCGATCGCCTGCTCGGCGCTGACGCCAAGAATCGCGCAGGCTGCAGGGTTGATGAAAGTGATGATGCCATTGCAATCAATCCCGTACATCCCGTCGGCGCTGGATTCCAGAATATGACTGGCCCTGGCCTCGGTTTGCATCAGCTCTGAAGTACGCTGCTGCACCAGATCTTCAAGATGGCGATGATGCCTCTCCAGCTCCGCCTCGATCTGCTTGCGCTCGGTAATGTCCCGAAATACGTTCACCGCACCGGCGATTTCACCATCCCGTTCAATAGGCGAGACCGTAAACTCGACGGGGAAGGATGAGCCATCCTTGCGCCAGTAAAGACCATCACTGACATGCCGCCGCTCACCGTCGTGAAGCGTCTTGAAAACAGGACAGTCTTCGTTGTCGTAGGGATTTCCGTGAATATCATGATGGTGCGTCAGGGTATGCAGATTGAACCCGATACCTTCATCCTCGCCCCATCCAAACATCCTGCGCGCTGCCGGATTGACGAAAATAACCAGTCCCTCCAGATCAACCCCGCAGATACCCTCGGCCGCCGAGGAGAGGATCAGTTCACTCTGCCGCCATGCAGCCTCTGTTGCGCGGTTCGACTGCTCCAGTTTGGCAGTATGTTCCGCATCCTGAAGAAGGAGCGCCTGACGATCCCCCTCCCGCCGCTTCCAGGTACGAGAAATCAGTATTGATGAAATCAGGGTGGCCAGTACGAACAGCCCAGCGAGTACGACAGAGTTCAGCGAATCTTTCCGCCATTTGGCCAGATAATCCTCGTCGGCCAGACCGACGACCAGATATAGAGGGTGGTGACCAACCTGCCTGAAATAGAAGGTTCGGGTAATGCCGTCCACCCCGGAACGAGTATGGTAACTGGCGGCATGTTTGTCGGAATCGATGAGGGCGCGCAGGTCCGGCGAGGGGGTGTTTATCCCCACCGATGCGCCACGAGTATCAGTCTTCGTATAACGAGCAATCAGCGTGCCCTTGTCCCACAGGCCGACATTCCCCTTTTCGCCCAAATTGAGGTTGGCGAACATGGCTATGAATTGATCGACGGCAACAGCCACATGGACATCGCCGGCGAAGGAACCATCGGAATGGTTGATACGGCGCCCCAGAGTGATCATCCATTTTTCTGCGGCGCGCCCCATGACCGGCTTTGAAATGACCAGGCCGGCATTCGGATCATCCCGCAGGCGAATGAACTGTGGACGGTCTGCAATGCTGGCATTGCGGACCTTGATGTCACTGACGGCATAGCGAATGATGCCTTGGGCATCAACCACGCGCAGCCCGAGGGCTTCCGGGATATGAGAATCCTGAAGCGCGATGTACTTCTCCAGCGCCTTCTGGTCAATTCCGGCGCCAGCCATTTGCCTCTCGACCTCTTCGGCAACCGTCAGCAACGTGATATCAATCTTGCTGATAAAACCGGCGAGGCTTGCCTCCAGAATCTTGGAGTAATTTTCAGTCAGGATTTCCGCCTGACTGACCTCCTGAGCCCGGTTTCTTTCGAGAACGAGCGCAACTGCGCCAACAACGACGAGATTAACCAGGAATACTCCGCCCCATAGCAAGCGAAGAACGCTTTGACGTTTTTCCACAGAAACAGCCAAACCTGGATTCCCCGTCATTTCCTTCCCTGATTCATGTCATTGGCAAGCAAACGTCATCAAATCTGTGAAAGCCCCTACCCAAGGGCATCTCCACTACCTTCTCTGCAAGAATAACACCCCGGTAGAATCGCTGGCTACTAACTTACCTGGTCCAGGAAGACAACCCAAAAAAGAACATAAAAAAAGCGGGCCGCGGCCCGCTTTTTCATCGCGCATTGCCGAAGATTACTTTTCCTTGGCCTCCAGCGCTGCCTGATTGATTTCCACCTTGTAGCGGCTACGCAATGCGGCCAGATAGAGCTGAACCTCTTCCTTGGCAGCCAGATTCCCGAGTTGTTGCAGCATGCCCTTCTTGCTCGCTTCATCCAGATTCTCGCCAGCAACCACCTTGCTCAGTTTGTACAAGGCGTAGCCAGTTCCTGGTAACTCAACGCCGGTATATGCCGGTAGTTTGCCAGCTTCCATGCGGAACACCGACTGAGCTGCCAGCGGCGGGATCACACGAAAATCCAGACGCGAGACAGACTTGGCAGCGCCCCAGTTCAGCTTGTCCTCACCCTTTTTCAGCGCTTCGAGACGGGCCTCGCCATCCTTGCTGGCCAGTACTTGCGCTTCCTTGCGCTTCAGCATCGTTTCGACACCGGCCTTGATGCCGTCAAACGGCTGCAAGGCGGTTGGCTTGTAATCGATGAGACGTGCGGCAACCAGTGTATTGGGAGCAATTTCCACAGCTTCGGTATTGCGTTTGTTCTTGACTGAATCGTCGGAGAACAGGGCCGCGACGATCTTCTCATTGCCCAGTACGCCATTGGCCGGGTTGGCCTGACGGCCTAGCCAGTCGGATTGCTTGACAGTCAGCTTGAATTTCTCGGCGACCGGTTTCAGGCTGTCCGATTGCTCATAGACCATATTGCTGAACGTTTCGGCGGCTTCGGCAAACTTGCGGGAAGCACCGGTTTTCTTCAACTCTGCTTCGATTTCACCCTTGACGTCCGCCAGCGGCTTTTCCTTGGCAGCATGGATACCGGTCACCTTGATGATGTGAAAACCGAAATCGGATTCGACCACACCGGAAATCTCGCCATCCTTCAGGGTGAAGGCGGTGTCTTCAAAAGACTTCACCATCATGCCGCGACCAAAGAAGCCAAGATCGCCGGCTTTTGACGCCGAACCAGGATCATCGGAGTTCTTCTTGGCCAAATCGCCGAAGGCAGCCGGGTTCTTGCGGATTTCAGCCAGCAGTTCCACGGCCTTGGCTTTGGCCTTGTCCTTACCGAGCTTTTCGGAAGCCACCAGGATATGACTGGCCCGGCGTTCTTCAGCTTGCTGGAAACGATCCTTGTGCCCGTCGTACCAGGCCTTGATTTCGGCATCAGTTACCGCCAGTTGCGAACTGATTGCATCCATCGACAACACGACATATTCGGCCTTGGCCTGTTCCGGTGTCTCGAACTGCTTGCTGTTTTCGTCGTAGAACTTCTTGCTGGCATCGTCAGCCAGTTTGACCTTATCGAGATAGCTCTCCAAGCTGAAGCGATACTCCATCACCTCGCGCTTCTCGGTCTGCAGTGACAACAGACGGTCACTGACGGTACGCGCCACCAGGCCGGATTGCCCGACGGCTGTTGCCAGTTGCTGCAAGGTCAGATCCTGGCGCAGTTGGGCCTCAAAACCAGCTGGCGACATGCCTTGAGCGCGCAAGGCCGCTTCATAACGTTCATTCGAGAACTTGCCATCAACCTTGAAGGCTTCGATGGCACCAATCGTCTGGCGTATTGCATCGTTGCTGACGCTCATGCGCTTCTTGGTGGCCTCGACCAGCAGCAGGCGCTGATTGATCAGATCGTCGAGAATTGCCCGGCGCGCTTCGGGGTTATCCAGCATCTTGGCATCGAATTGGGCACCCAGCTGGGTGCGCAGGCGTTCCTGTTGATCCCGCAGCGTCTGCTGGAACTGCTGCTGGGTTATCTTGATATCGCCGATGGAAGCGACGTCACCACCGAATCCATCACTGCGCATATAGGAATCAACGCCGAAAAACGCAAAAGGTAGCGTGATCAGTGCAAGGAAAACCTGGACGATTCTTTTGTTGTTGCGGACTGCGTCGAACATGAGCCGAAAAATCCTTCGAATGCGTTCAAAAAGGCAAAAGCTGCTTGCCAAAAAGGGGCAATCATACCGTAGTTTGTGCGTCCATCATTTGATTTGGGGGCGGGAAAAGATGGCGCCCAGACGTCGCACGGCGTCCTCTATTTCCGGCGTATGCGGGTTGCCGCAGTTGAGGCGCAGGCAGTTCCGATACATGCCGCTGGGTGAAAACAGTTCGCCCGGCACAAAGGCGAGGTTTTCCGCAATCGCCTGCTCGTAAAGCTGTGTGGTGTCGAACCCTTCAGGCAACTCGACCCACAGCACATAGCCCCCCTGTGGCTGTGCAATCCTGGTCGCCGCCGGAAAATGCCGGCTGACGGCCAGTCGCATCGCCTCAAGCTGCCGCTCGTAGGCGCGACGCAACGTTCGCAATTGCCGGTCGTAGGCGCCTGACTCCAGATATTCAGCCAGCACATGCTGGGTGATCGGATTGGTCCCGCCGCTGGTAATGGTCTTGTGCAAAGCAATCGCCGGCCGGTAGCGACCGGCGGCGACAAAACCGATGCGTAATGCCGGCGACAAGCTTTTCGAAAACGACGAACAGAGCATCACATTACCCACCTTGTCGTAGGCTTTGACCGGCCAGGGACGTACGTTGCCGAGATGCAGATCGCCGTAGATATCGTCTTCGATCACTGCTACACCGCGGGCTGCAGTGAGCGTCGCGAACAGACGTTTCTTTTCGTCTGGCATCACGCAACCCAGCGGATTGCTGCCGTTCGATACCAGCAGACAAGCGGCAATCCCGCCTTGGCGAGTTGCGAGTTCAAGCGCATCGAGCGACATGCCGGTACGTGGGTCAGTTGGAATTTCCAACGCCTTCAGTCCCAACGTCTCCAGTAATTGCAGCATCAGATAATAGGCAGGCGACTCGACGGCCACCGTATCACCGGGCTTGGTAACCGCTCGCAGACACAGCCCGAGCGATTCGGTGCAGGAATTGGTAATGACGAATTCCTCGGCAGCAATTGGACCGCCCCAAGCCAGGGAACGGCGCACCAACTGGCGAACCAGTGCCGGCTCGTCCATGTTGATATGACTCCCCCCCGACAACAGTTCCGGATGGCGCCGCACAACGCCAGCATAGAGGCGATTCAAGGCGGCAACCGGCAACAGTTCCGGGGCGGGCAGCGCCGCAGCGAGTGGGGCTACCCCTGGCCTGGTGCCGGACTGCAAGACCCTGACCAAGCGCTGGGAAATATCAACCGGCATGGCGGCATCCGGGGTCGAACGGACAAGTGGTTCGGCATGGCTGGTCTTTGCCTGGCGAACAAAATACCCCGACTGAGGTCGCGCTTCGACCAACCCCCTGTCTTCAAGCAGGTGTAGCGCCTGGAGCACAGTAGATACCGACAGGCGCCGCTCTTTCGACAGTTGCCTGACGGACGGCAGCCGATCTCCGCGACTGAGCACGCGGCTCTCGATCAAGCTAGCCAGCTCGCTAGCCAGTTGCTCATAACGCAGTGCTTGTTCGCTCATCGGATACCAGTACAGATGGGTAACGTGATAACCAGCACAGTTGCAAACTAACGCAACTGTATTGATCACAATTTAACTTTATTGTGACTGTATCACCAACAATCATCGCCCTACACTCTCCTTACAACAAAAGAAGAGAGCGCCATGAAAATCGATCTCGTTTCCAGCGAGCTAAACCTGACGAAGAGCCATCCGGTTCGCCTGTCCAACGCTCGCGGCGTATGCATTCGCTGTGTCAGCGGAACAATCTGGATAACGGCGCCAGACAAGCTTGCAGATATTTTTCTGGCACCAGGTGAAACGCACCGGATCGACAGCCATGGATTGGTGCTTGTCGAGAGCGTCAGTGATGGTCAGGTCCGTCTGGAAATGGCATCTAAAGGTAATGCGTTAAAGATCTTGCTGGATTGGCTAAGGTGCGCCAGCGGAAAACGCTGGAACACCCAAATTACTGCCACCACGCGTTGAGGGGAATCATGGGTATTAGCAAACGCCGAATTCCCGACACGGAGAAATCAATCGAATAGTCCAGGCTGCATTGGAACCAGGTTTTCCTGTTTGACCGTCAGGCGAACCGGCACGCCCTGCCGCCCGATGGCCTCGACCACCATCCGGCCACCAGAAGCTTCGGCAATTACCCGGACATTACGGGTGGAATTGCTGCTCCGTCCACGATAGGTGGCAACCGTACCGGCGTTGGGCAGCCAGTGGGATTTTGTTCTGGGCATCGCGTTACCCCCTGCAATCTGGACAACTCAAGGCTAACCTCGAATGCACAAAAATCGAATACTGTACATCCATACAGTTATCAGTTAATCTCCACCCTGTTGCCAGGATACTGGCTATTCATACAGTTGATTAACTAACAGTGACGGAGGCCTTCATCATGGAACGCATTCAGAAACTATTCGAACTGCTCGCCGGTATTTCCGCCGAAGAAGATGCCCGTCTGGCGCGGGCCAAGGCAATTTTTGCAGACACCATCCCAGACATCGCCGCACTGCAGACTCCGGCCTGCTGGCGTAGAAAACAGCGCGTCGCCCTGCAATGAAAAAGGCGGCCGCAGCCGCCTTTCAATTCCCGGTCGGGCAAGCGATCAGAATTCGTCCTTGACGATCGGGAAACCAAGCGCATCCCAATCCAGCATGCCGCCACGGTAGTAATAAATCTTGTCGGCCGGGAAACCGTCACGCACCATGGCACTGATTGCCGTCGGGCTTTGCGGACAGACCGGGCCATTACAGAAGGCATAAACCTTCTTGGCCTTGCTGCAATTCCACTTGCCGCCTGCCTTGCTGCAGCCCAGTTCATCCATGCGCCCGGCAACCAGGGTGTAAGGGATGTGATACGAATTAGGGATCGTGCCCTTGATCCGGTCATCCGGCTCACGCATGTCGACAATCAAGGAATCCTTGTCATTCATCGCGTGCAGCATTTCAATTTCGGTCACCGGATGCACACCCGGCACCGGAATCAGCGGCTGCAACCAGCCCTTGTTCTTGGCACACGGCGTCATCGTGCGGGTAATGACAAACGGACCGCTCTTGGTCTGGACAACAAACTGCTTATCCTCACCGATAATGCGCAACAATTCTTTTTCCTGGGCCGATACCCCCAGCGCCAGCGTGGCAAGACCAGCGGCCATCAGAATATTCTTGAACATGTAATTTCCCCTTTGATTTTATGTGTCATTCAGCACCACCAAATAAGCGTGCGTTTATATATTAATTTATTAATTCATTTTTTTGCCAGTCTGATTTGTGACATTGAATGCCTATCCTCTCTTCGATAGCCATTTCCATCGCACGGCCCTCTAAAATGCTGTGTAAAGAGACATGCAAATGATGAAACCCACCACGCCCCGATATCTGAACGGACGAGTACGGCTCTTCGTCGGAGACCTGACTGACCAAACGGTTGACGCGATTGTCAATGCAGCAAACAGTACCCTGCTCGGTGGCGGAGGGGTTGATGGAGCAATTCACCGACGCGGTGGCCCCGCCATTCTCGAGGCCTGCCGAGAGCTTCGCCGCAGCCAGTGGCCGAATGGTTTGCCTACCGGTCAGGTCGAGATCACTGGCGGCGGAAAACTCCCCGCTCGCTATGTCATTCACACCGTTGGCCCCATCTTTGGGCAACATGGCGGTCAAGAATCGGAGCTGCTCGCTGCCTGCTATCGCAACGCCATTGAGCTTGCCGCCAGCCATCAGCTGAAAAGCATAGCCTTTCCTTCCATCTCAACCGGTGCCTTTGGCTATCCACCCGAGAAAGCCGCGCTGGTTGTGTCACAGGCGCTGCATAAATGTCTGGATGAAATCACCAGTATTGACGACATTCGACTGGTGTTTTTCAACGCATCACAAATGGAAACCTTCATCGCCCACCAGAAATTTCCTCGCTGAACCCGCCCCGCCCCCTTGCCCATAAACGGCCCTGCGGCATAATTCAGCTTTCGGCCAGAAGCGGTATCCGAGCCGCCAGCCATCAATTCTCTGGAGAACCTGTTCATGAAGCGTATCGACATCGACAGCGCCATACGCTTGCACACCCAATGGCGGCGGCAGTTCCTCAATGCATTCGCCGGGGGGGCTTACGCGGATATGCCACTCTCAGAACACCGTGGCTGCACGCTCTCCAGAATATTGAAAGAGGCTCAGGGAGCCTACGTCGAATCGCCGGATTTCAAGGAACTTGTCGCCATCCACGACCGCTTCCATGCACTGGCCAACGACATCGTCGATCTCAGCAACAATGGCCTCGGTGACTCAGCCGACCTGTTGCTGCCGGAGCTCAACGAAGCATCGCACCAACTCGTTGGCCAACTGGACAAATTGCGGGAGCAGCGCTGACGAAAGTTGCCGGTCACAGTCAGCGGCCCAGAGTTAAAAATGGCACAGGGTTTCTGTGCCATTTTCATTTCAGCGAGCGGATGCCATCCGCTCGCTCCGCCAGAGGTCAAACGACTGACCCAAAGGAGCAGTCTTCTCTGCAAAGAGATCAGGCAACAGGTTTCACTGATTTCCTCTTTCGTGCGGCGTTCTTGGCCCGCTGCATGCGCAGCAGGCGACGGCGAATCTCGTCGGAATCCATCCAGAGATCCGAACCCTTCAGGATATTGGCGATCTCCGTTTCGGTCAGGAAGGGCGAACACAAGCGGGACATGACCTTCTCGAACCAGTTGCCCACCGCAGCCACCTCGGCCTGCTGTTCATTGCCCTTGCCAGCAAAAATCCCCGAATAGATGTGGAACATCAACTGGCAATTGTCATGCACGATCAACTCATCGCCACTCAGGAAAATCAGCGCCGCCATCGAGTAGGCACGCGCCTCAAGAATGGTGACCACCCGGGCATTCGACGAAAAAATATTGTTGATGATCTGTAGGCCGGTATTGAAATCGCCACCGGACGAATTGATGTGGATATAGACCAGATCGGTGTCGCTCGCTGAGCGCAGGGTTAAAACAACTCTGTGTAATATTGCGGCTCGCGGATTTCCCCGCAAAGGTAATAAGCCACCTAGCGAACCGGCAACTGCTGTTCGTAGCGAATCAGCCCACGAAACGGTACCAAGTCCTCAGTCAGTGTTTCTTCATCTGGAGCAGGAGGTTGTCGATGCATGGTATCTCCCTGACGGAATGTTCATACTCATTATGATCCAAATCCGCAGAAGTCAGCACGACAATTCAGAGGCTGAGACCGCTGTATTGGCAGCCCTTGCGACGATTTGAACAATCACCGGAACCGACACGCCATGGAGCCGTTTGTCTTCGCGCAAAACACTGTTCCTGCCCCTCGCAAACGTATACTTTCCATCTGTACTTCTTCCTCGAGAATTCTTCGCATCGTGACGACCACACTCCCCATCGAAATCATCGCCAACGAACTGGCACGTCTGCGCGCCGGCAATCCCCTCGTGCACCTGCTGACCAACGAGGTCGTGCAGGAAATTACCGCAAACGTGCTCCTCGCTGCAGGTGCTTCGCCGGCCATGATCGTGGCCGAAGAAGAAGCTGGCGCATTTGCTGCGATTTCAGGTGCGCTGCTGGTCAATGTCGGGACGCTGTATCCGGCACGGCTAGCCGCGATGAAGTTGGCGGTGATGGCTGCCAACCAGGCCGGCGTACCTTGGACCCTCGATCCCGTCGCAGTGGGCGTGCTCGACTACCGGACACAGGCCTGTCGCGAATTCGTCGCCTTGCAGCCGGCAGCCATCCGCGGCAATGCGTCCGAGATCCTCACACTGGCCGGATTCGCCGGAACCGGGCGCGGCGTCGATTCGACCGCAGGATCCGCTGCTGCACTGGAGGCAGCACAGCAACTGGCGCGCTCATCAGGCGCCATCGTTGCGGTAACTGGCGAGACAGACTTCATCACCGACGGCGCGACGACCTGGGCGACACCGTGGGGGCATCCGGTAATGACGCGCGTCGTCGGCACCGGCTGTGCCCTTTCTGCGCTGGTTGCCGCCTTCACCGCCCAGGCGCCAAACCGCCTCAATGCGGTGGCGGCCGCGTGTGCCGTGGCGGGGATGTGCGGCGAACAGGCAGCGGCAAACAGCCGCGGGCCGGGCTCGTTCAAGGCCGAGTTTCTTGACGCGCTCTACCTGATGACACCGGAAAAACTGCGCGAGCAAGCAACATGAAGCAAAACCCGATCGATCTGTCGCTTTATCTGGTGCTCGACCCTGAGCTCTGCGGCAGCCCGGCCGAAATGGTGCGCACGGCCCGTCTGGCCGCCGAAAATGGTGCAACCGTGGTCCAGCTACGCGCCCCGGGATGGAAGAAACGCCAATGGTTGGCCACGGCCATAGAACTTAAGGCAACGCTGGCCCCCTTCGGCGTACCGCTGATCATCAACGACCACATCGATGTAGCGCTGGCCGTTGATGCAGATGGAGTCCATGTCGGACAGGCTGACCTGCCGGTCGCTGAAACGCGCCGCCTGATCGGGCCAAACAAGATTCTCGGACTCTCCGTTTCGAACGCAGCCGAACTGGCCGCCGTACCGCCTGGCGTCGACTACCTGGGCATCGGCCCCATATATCCGACAGGAACAAAGCCCGACGCGGCGGCGGCCACCGGTCTCCCGTTGTTTTCACAACTCGTCGGGGCGAGCCCTTGGCCGGTGGTGGCGATCGGCGGCATCCGTGCGGATAACTGCATGCCGCTTTTGGCAGCTGGGGCCCGCGGCGTCGCAGTCGTATCGGCGATCTGCGGCCAACCCGATCCCGCCGCGGCAACTGCCTTGCTTGTGGCCCAGATAAGATCGCGCCGCTAGTTTCCTTGCCAAAGGTTCCCCAGCGCACTCCCGGCACAAGCTGTGCTTGCAACCACCCAAGCGGGCAAATGGCCCGACCGTTGATATTCCTGGAATGATGAAAGTTGCACTCATGAAACCCATTCGCAGCCTGCTGGTAGCCAATCGCAGCGAAATCGCCATTCGCGTTCTGCGGGCGGCCTCCGAACTCGGCATCCGCACCGTCGCCATCTATTCCAGCGAAGACCGCTTTGCCCTGCACCGTTTCAAGGCAGACGAATCGTATCTGGTCGGCGCTGGCCAAAAACCGATCCGGGCTTATCTCGACATCGACGACATCATTCGCATCGCCAAGGAGGCCGAGGTCGATGCCATCCATCCGGGCTACGGTTTCCTGTCCGAAAATCCCGGATTCTCCGACGCCTGCGCCAAAGCCGGCATCGCCTTCATTGGACCGAATGGCGATGTGATGCGGCGCCTCGGCAACAAGGTGGCAGCGCGCGAACTGGCCGAGGCGGCCGGCGTGCCGGTGGTGCCAGCGACGATAGCCCTGCCCCTTGATATCGACCAAGCCAGAGCGATGGCGGCGGCCGTCGGCTACCCGCTGATGCTCAAAGCCAGTTGGGGCGGCGGCGGGCGTGGCATGCGCGTCATCGAAAATGAAGAAGAACTGGCCCCGGCCCTAGAGGTCGCCCGCCGTGAAGCGCTGGCAGCCTTCGGCAACGACGAGGTTTACCTGGAAAAACTGGTGCGCCGTGCACGCCATGTCGAGGTGCAGGTACTGGGCGACAAGCATGGCCAACTGGTCCATCTGTTCGAGCGCGACTGCTCGGTGCAGCGCCGCAACCAGAAGGTTGTTGAACGCGCACCGGCGCCCTACCTCGATGCCTCAACCCGGCAGGCACTGTGCGATGCTGCACTGAAACTGGCTCACGCTGCCAATTACACGCATGCCGGTACCGTCGAGTTCCTGATGGACGCCGATACCGGCAAGTTCTATTTCATCGAGGTCAATCCACGCATCCAGGTCGAGCATACGGTGACCGAACAGATCACCGGGATCGACATCGTCAAGGCGCAGATTCGGGTCACCGAGGGCTACCGCATCGGTCAGCCGGAATCCTGCGTCCCGGAGCAGGCAGACATCCGGATGTATGGCCATGCGCTGCAGTGCCGGGTAACCACCGAAGATCCGGAAAACAATTTCACGCCGGATTACGGAAAAATCGGCGTCTACCGCAGCCCGGCAGGCTTTGGCATCCGCCTCGACGCCGGCACCGCCTATGCCGGCGCCGTCATCACACCGTTCTACGATTCACTGCTGGTCAAGGTTACCGCCTGGGGCCACAGCGGCGCCGAGGCAGCGCGCTGCATGGGCCGGGCACTGCGCGAGTTTCGGGTGCGTGGCCTGGCCACCAACCTGCAGTTCCTCGAAAACGTCATCCAGCACCCCCTGTTCCTGTCGGGCGAATGCACAACCCGCTTCATTGACGAAACGCCGGAACTCTTCCATTTTGCCAAGCGACGCGACCGGGCCAGCCGCCTGGTCAAGTTCCTCAGCCACGTCACCGTCAACGGCAACCCGGAAATGAAGGGCCGCAAACTGCCCTCGCTTCCCCTGCCGAAACCGATCAGACCGCATTGCGACCTGAATGCACCGATTCCGGCCGGCAGCCGCGACAGACTGAAGGAACTCGGCGCCAAGGGCTTCTCCGATTGGATGAAGGCGCAGCCGCAGGTTCTGCTGACCGATACCTCGATGCGCGACGCCCACCAGTCGCTGTTCGCCACCCGCATGCGCTCCTACGACATGCTGGCCATCGCGCCCTACTACGCCCGGATGGCGCCCGATCTGTTCTCGCTTGAATGCTGGGGCGGCGCCACCTTCGACGTCGCCTTGCGCTTTCTCAAGGAAGATCCGTGGGAACGCCTGCAGCGCCTGCGTCAACAGGTGCCGAACATCCTTTTCCAGATGTTGCTGCGCGCCTCCAATGCCGTCGGCTATACCAACTACAGCGACAACGTCGTGCGCTACTTCGTGCAGCAGGCGGCTGAGAACGGCATCGACGTCTTCCGTGTCTTCGACTCGCTGAACTGGGTCGACAACATGCGCGTTGCCATGGATGCCGTCATCGAGAGCGGCGCCCTGTGCGAAGGCGCCTTGTGCTACACCGGCGACCTGTTCGACCAGGGTCGCCCCAAATTCAATCTCAAATACTACGTCGACCTCGCCAAACAGCTGGAAAAGGCCGGCGCCCACATCATCGGTATCAAGGACATGGCCGGCGTCTGCAAACCGCGCGCCATCAGCACCCTGGTCAAGGCACTGAAGGAAGAAGTCGGCCTGCCTTTGCACTTCCATACCCATGACACCAGCGGCATCGCTGCCGCTTCGGTGCTGGCAGCCATCGACGCCGGCTGTGATGCGGTCGATGGCGCGCTCGATGCCCTTTCCGGCCTCACCTCGCAACCCAACCTCGGCTCGATCGCCGCCGCACTGAAAGGCAGCGAGCGCGACCCCGGCGTCGACCTCGTTGCCTTGCAGTCGCTGTCGCAGTATTGGGAAGGCGTCCGCCATGCCTACGCCCCATTCGAGCCGGAAATCCGCTCCGGTACCTCAGACGTTTACAACCACGAGATGCCCGGCGGCCAATACACGAATCTGCGCGAACAGGCGCGGGCAATGGGTCTCGAGCATCGCTGGCCGGAAATTTCCAGGGCCTACGCGGACGTCAATCGCCTGTTCGGCGATATCGTCAAGGTCACGCCAACCTCCAAGGTAGTCGGCGACATGGCGATCTTCATGGTCGCCAACGATCTGAAACCGGAAGACATCACCGACCCGGATAAGGACATCGCCTTCCCGGAGTCTGTCATTTCGCTGTTCAAGGGCGAGCTCGGCTTTCCGCCCGAAGGTTTTCCGAAAGCCCTTGAAGCCAAGGTGCTCAAGGGCGAAAAACCCTTGGCCGGACGCGCCGGCGACTTCCTTCCACCGGTCGATCTCGACGCCAGGCGCCAGGAACTCGAACATGCCATCGGCCGCCATCCGAGCGATACCGATCTGGCATCCTACCTGATGTACCCCAAGGTTTTCCGCGATTACGCCGAGCATCGCCGCGAATTCGGTGATGTCGCGCTGTTGCCGACCTCGCCGTTCTTCTACGGCCTGCAGGACCGCGAGGAAATCACCATCGACATCGACAAGGGCAAGGCACTGGTGGTTTGCCAGACCGGGCGCTCCGAAGTCCCGGACGAGGACGGCAATATCAAGGTCTTCTTCGAACTCAATGGCCAGCCGCGCACGGCCCGCATTGCCAAACTCGGCCTGGCAAGCAGCGTTCGCCAACGGCCGAAGGTTGACGCTGGCAATCCGCTTCAGGTCGGCGCACCGATGCCCGGCATGGTCGTCACCGTACCGGTCAAGCCCGGCCAGAAGGTCAGCCGCGGGGCGACCTTGCTGTCGATCGAAGCGATGAAGATGGAAACCGTGGTCAGCGCCGATCAGGATGGCGTGATCAAAGCGGTACACGTCAAATCGGGCGACGTGATCAGCGCCAAGGATTTGCTGATCGAATTCCAGTAAGCGCAGGCAACAAAAAAGGAACTCCGCGGAGTTCCTTTTTTGTTTGTGGCCGGTAAAGCTTAGCCAACCCAGCGCCGCGCGTTGCGGAACATGCGCATCCACGGCGAATCCTCGCCCCAGTTTTCCGGGTGCCAGGACATCTGCACAGTACGGAAGACACGTTCCGGGTGCGGCATCATGATCGTGAAGCGACCATCGGCCGTGGTCACTGCCGTCAAACCATTCGGAGAACCATTCGGGTTGTACGGATAGACCTCGGTCGGCTCACCCTTGTTGTCGACATAGCGCACGGCGGAGAGAACCTTCCCTTGATCTTCCGCTTTGTCGAATACCGCCCTGCCCTCACCGTGCGAAACGACGATCGGCACTTGCGAGCCTTCCATGCCGGCAAAGAAGATCGACGGCGAATCAAGAATTTCGGTCATCACGAAGCGGGCTTCGAACTGCTCGACCTTGTTGCGACGGAAGGCCGGCCAATGCTCGGCACCCGGGATGATCGACTTTAGCGCGCTCATCATCTGGCAGCCGTTGCAGACACCCAGTGCAAAAGTGTCCTTGCGGTTGAAGAAGGCGGCGAACTCATCGCGGCAACCGTCGTGCATCAGGATGGTCCGCGCCCAGCCGAGGCCGGCACCGAGAACGTCGCCGTAGGAGAAGCCACCGCAGGCGACCAACCCCTTGAAGTCCTTCAGGCTGACACGGCCAGCCAGGATGTCGCTCATATGGACGTCGACCGAGGCAAAACCGGCCTTGTCGAAAGCGGCAGCCATTTCGTAATGACTGTTGACGCCCTGCTCGCGCAGGATGGCAACACGAGGACGGCCACCGACTTGCGTGTAGACCTGGGTGAAATCATCCTGCGGATCGAAAGTCAGCTTCGGCGTCAGGCCGGGATCGGCGACATCGAGGATGCGGTCGAATTCCTGCTGGGCGCAGCTCGGATTGTCGCGCATGGCCTGCATCTGGTAGCTGGTCTCGGACCAGGCACGCTGCAGGTCGACGCGCTTCTCGCGCAGAACGCGCTTGGCGTTGCGGGTGACGCGGATTTCGTTCCACTCGTTCATGTGGCCGACGAAGTGGTAAGGCACGCGCAGCGCACGCAACACCGTCGTGACCTTTTCACGATCAGCGCGGCGAATCTGGATCAGGGCGCCGAGTTCTTCATTGAACAGCGCGCGAACGATATTTTCGAAATCGCGGCCAGCCAGCAGGTTGGTCAGTTTCTCGGAACCATCGACATCACCGGCACCAGCGTCATAGCAGAGTCCATCGAGGTCGAGCGAAACACCGCGTCGCGTGGCGAAGGCCATTTCGCAGGCGGCAACGAACAGGCCGCCATCCGAACGGTCATGGTAGGCCAGCAGCAGGCCGTCGTGATTCAGCTTCTGGACTGCATCGAACAATCCCTTGAGCTTGGCAGGATCGTCGACATCCGGCGCATCGCTGCCGGTGGCGTTGTAAACCTGGGCCAGACAGGAGCCGCCGAGGCGGTTCTTGCCGAGGTCGAGCAGCAGCAGTTCAGTTTCGCCCTGATCGACGGCCAGTTGCGGCGTCTTGGTCTTGCGCACATCGTTCACTGAGGCGAAGGAAGTGACGACCAGTGACAGCGGCGACACGACCTGCTTCTTCTCGCCGCCATCTTCCCAGGCGGTGCGCATCGACAGCGAATCCTTGCCGACCGGGATCGACACGCCAATGGCCTTGCACAGGTCGGAGACCGCCTCGACGGTATCGAAAAGACGGGCATCCTCGCCCGGCACGCCGCACGGCGCCATCCAGTTGGCCGACAACTTGACCTTGCCCAGTTCGCCGACATCGGCGGCAGCCAGGTTGGTCAGCGCTTCGCCGATGGCCATGCGGCCGGAAGCTGGGGCGTCGAAAACGGCGAGCGGCGTGCGCTCGCCCATGGCGAAGGCTTCACCCAAATAACCTTGATAGCCCATCGTGGTCACCGCGACATCGGCCACCGGCACCTGCCACGGGCCGACCATCTGGTCGCGCGCGGTCATGCCGCCGACAGAGCGGTCGCCGATCGAGATCAGGAAGGTCTTGTCGGCGATGGTCGGCAGACGCATCAGGCGATAGGCGGCATCCTTCAGTTCAATGGCGGTGGCGTCGAAGGAAACGAAGGTTTCCGGTTCATGCTTGACGTCGCGCGTCATGCGCGGCGGCTTGCCGAGCAGCGCTTCCATTTCCATGTCGACCGGATTGACGCCGAAATGGGCATCGGTCACGGTCAGGTGGCCGTCGCCGGTCGCTTCGCCGACGACAGCGAACGGGCAGCGCTCGCGCTCGCACATGGCCTGGAATTCGGCGATGCGGTTCGGCGGAATCGCCAGTACGTAGCGTTCCTGCGATTCGTTGGACCAGATTTCGGCCGGCGACATGCCCGGCTCTTCGGTCGGCACCTTGCGCAGATCAAAGACGGCGCCGACGCCGCCCGAGTGGGCGAGTTCCGGCAGGGCGTTCGAGACGCCACCGGCACCGACGTCGTGCACCGACAGGATGGGATTGTTCTTGCCCATCTGCCAGCAGCGGTCGATGACTTCCTGCGCACGCCGCTGGATTTCCGGGTTGCCACGCTGGACCGAGGCGAAATCGAGGTCTTCGGCATTGGAACCGGCCGTCATCGACGAGGCGGCACCGCCGCCCAAGCCGATCAGCATGCCTGGGCCACCGAGCTGGATGAATTTCGTGCCGACCGGGAAGGTCTCTTCCTTGAACGACTGCTCGGCCTGGATGGAACCGAGGCCGCCGGCGATCATGATCGGCTTGTGGTAGCCGCGCACGGTGCCGGCGACGTCCTGCTCGTAGGTCCGGAAATAGCCGGTCAGGTTCGGGCGACCGAATTCGTTGTTGAAGGCGGCAGCGCCGATTGGGCCTTCGAGCATGATGTCGAGCGCCGAAGCGATGCGCGACGGGCGACCGTAGGCGTGTTCCCAGGGCTGCGGCGCATCCGGCAGATTCAGGTTGGAAACCGAGAAACCGCAGAGGCCGGCCTTCGGCTTGGAGCCCTTGCCGGTGGCGCCTTCGTCGCGGATTTCGCCGCCGGAACCGGTGGAGGCACCGGGAAACGGCGAAATTGCAGTCGGGTGGTTGTGGGTCTCGACCTTGGTCAGGATGTGGGTCAGCTCTTCCTTGTAGGAGTAGCCACGGTCGGCATCCGGGTAGAAACGCTGGATGGTGGCGCCTTCGATGATCGAGGCGTTGTCGGCGTAGGCCATGATCGTGCCTTGCGGCGCGGCGGCATGCGTTTCGCGGATCATGCCGAACAGCGTTTTGTCCTTCTTCTCGCCATCAACCACCCAGGACGCGTTGAAGATCTTGTGGCGGCAGTGTTCGGAATTGGCTTGGGCGAACATCATCAGTTCGACGTCGGTCGGGTTGCGGCCAGCCTTGGTGAAGACGTCGAGCAGGTAGTCGATTTCGTCGTCGGACAGCGCCAGGCCAAGCGAACCGTTGGCTTCAATCAGCGCGGCCTTGCCACCAGCCAACACGTCAACGGTATTCAGCGGCTTCGGCTCGAAGTGGCGGAACAGTTCGCCGGCAGCATCGAAGCCAGGCAGTACGGAATCGGTCATCCGGTCATGCAGCAAGCCGGCAACGGTCTTCTTCTCGTCAGCGCTCAGGGCACGATTGTTCTTGGTGACGACGTGGAAGGCGATGACGCGCTCGATACGCTCGATGGCATCGAGGTCGCAGTTCCAGGCGATGTCGGTGGCTTTGGACGACCACGGCGAAATGGTGCCGATGCGCGGCGCGACGAGGAACAGTTCGCCAGCTTCAGCGCCAGCCGCCTTCTCTTCCAGCAGCGTCGCCAGCTTGGCGCGCTCATCGGCATTCAGGGCGCGCTTTTGCGCCACAACATGCCAGTAATCGGCCACCACCGATTCGATATCCGACACGGCCGCATTGAGGCGGGCTTGCAGGCGTTGCAGACGGAAGGCGGAAAAGGCGGCGTCGCCCTTGAGGCAAAGAATGTCGGCCATGGGATGAATTCGGCGGTAGCGGAAAGGGCGAAATTATACCCGAGCCAGCCCCCCTTCCGGGCTCATCTCCTGAATGCTTCACGCTTGCAGCACAAGAAAATGGAGGGTGAAAACGATATGAATGCGGAGCCCACAAGGGGGCGAAAACGCCCCGTGATCCAGAATCGCCAAAGACCCCGCCCGGAATCAGCGCTCGCACAAGCCTTGAACGAGACCACTGACCGCGTCGCAAGTTTGTAGTAGCCTTGCCGCCCTTTCGACTTTGACTCGGGTCACGATCATGACGCGTGAATTGCAACGCGCCACTTTCAATCGCTCCGCCCTCGTCCGAGTCCTGTCCGACACAACGCCAGAAGTCTCTGATCCCAAGTACGACTTCGGCGAGCGGCTCGGGCAATGGCTGGACTTTTCGGATGCACTGGCACTCTTCTCGGTACTCAACAGCAGCACCGGGACGAGCCCGGCTGCCCTTGAAAAGCCGAACGCCAGCGCCCGCAATCTGCAGGATCAACTAGCCCGCGTCCGCCACATCCTGAGCGAATCGATTCTCAATGATGGCGTTTTCAGCCCCGAGACGGCCAAGATCCGGTTCCCGACGCCCCTGCCGAACGCCTCGGCCGAGCAGGCTGCCGAGTTCTCGCCTTACCATCGCTATTACCTCGCCCACCAGCGCGACATGAGCAGCGCCATTTCAGCCTTGCGCAGCAACGCCCGCAAGGCCCTAGCCCCGTTATCGCCAGCTCGCAAGCAACTGGCCGAACTCGACCTCAGCTTCGAAAAATTCCTCGCCGGACGCGAGCGCAACCTGCTGGCAAACATCCCAATTCTGCTCGCCAAGCGCTTTGCCCTGCGTTATGAAGAACATCGCACCAGCCTAGCCGACGGCAGCAGCGACGACCCCGCCACTTGGGCCACGCCCGGCAGCTGGCTTGAAGCCTTCTGCCGCGACGCCCAGGCCGTGCTGATTGCCGAACTTGAACTGCGCCTGAAGCCTGTTGCCGGGCTGATCGCTGCCCTGGGCAGCCCCGGCGAAACCAACGAAACGACCCCGCAATGAACCGTAATTTCAGTCTCTTCGCATTCCTTCTTGGCCTGGTAGCCGTCGTCTGGGTAGCCATTGGCTACATCGGTGGCAGCACACTGGCCTTTGCCGTCTCCTGCGTCATTGCCGCCGTCTATATCGTCGGCGGCCTCGAAATGCGCCGCTTCCACGACAACACCACCGGGCTGGCCAGGGCGCTCAACAGCATTCCGGATGATCTCGGCCACCTCGGTGAATGGCTGCAACAGGTGCCGGTGGCGCTGCAGAACGCCGTGCGCCTGCGCATCGAAGGCGAACGGTTTGCCTTGCCCGGCCCTGGCCTCACCCCTTATCTGGTCGGCTTGCTGGTGCTGCTCGGCATGCTCGGCACCTTCCTCGGCATGGTCGTCACGCTGAACGGCGCCGTGCTGGCGCTGGAGAGCACCACCGACCTGCAAACCATCCGTTCCGCGCTCGCCGCCCCGGTCAAGGGCCTCGGCGTTGCTTTCGGCACCTCTGTCGCCGGTGTAGCCACTTCGGCCATGCTCGGTTTAATCTCCGCCCTGTGTCGGCGTGACCGCCTGCAGGTCGGCCAACTGCTCGACAGCAGGATCGCCAGCGTGCTGCGCGACTTTTCGCTCGCCTACCAGCGCCAGGAAACCTTCAAGGCGCTGCAGGCGCAGTCGCAAGCCCTGCCCGACCTGGTCGGCAAACTCGATGCGATGATGAACCAGATGGCCGAGCACAGCCGCCAGCTTGGCGAGCAACTGCTGACTGGCCAGCAACGCTTCCATGCCGAAGCCAAGGGTCTGTACACCGATCTCGCACTATCCGTCGACCAGTCGCTGAAAGCCAGCCTGAAGGACAGCGCAACGGTGGCGGCAGAAACCATCCAGCCGGTCGTCACCGCGACCATGGCCGGCATCGCCAGCGAGACCCGCGGCCTGCACGACAAACTATTCGGCACCGTGGAAACACAGCTCGCCGGCATTGCTGGTCAGTTTGCCCAAACCGTCACCACCGTCAGCGACACCTGGACGCAAGCGCTGGCCCGCCACGAACAGGCCACCGAAGCGCAGCACCAGCAACAGCAAACAGCCCTCAACGCCTACGCCGATACCTTCGCGGAACGTTCCACCGCCTTGCTCGCCACGGTCGAAAGCACGCAGGCCAGACTGCAGGCCGATGCCGCCCAACAGCAGGCCGCGCAAGCCGCAGCCGCCACCGCCAGCCAGCAACAACTGGCCAGCACCCTCGCCAGCCAGTTCGATGGCGTCACCGCCCGCCTCGACCAGGTCGTGTCGCAGGTGGCCGCCACCTGGCAAGCGGCGCTGGCACAACACACCCAGAGCACCGATTCGCTGAACCAGCAGTTGAGCTGCACGCTGTCCGGCTTTGCCGACACCTTCGGCGACCGCTCGCAGGCGCTGCTGGCTTCCGTCGAAAGCACCCATGCCACCCTGAAGACAGAACTGGCCGCCAGCCACGCCGCCTTCGCACAAACCACGCAAGCCGAGCAGATCGCGTTGACGCAACAGATCGCGACCCAGCTGGATGGCATTGCCCAGCGTTTCGACGGCGCCGTGACGTCCGTTGCCGACACCTGGACCGCCGCGCTGACCAAGCACGAACAAGCCAGCGACCGCCTGACGCAAGCACTCGACCAGACCCAGACTTCGCTGGTCGACACCTTCACCCAGCGCACCGCCACGCTGCTCGCCGATCTTCGGGCCACGCAGGCCGAGTGGCAGCGCGATTGGGGGACCGGCGAACAAGCCCGCCAGAACCAGTTCACCGACGCCCTGACCAGCATGGCCGGCAAGCTGGAAACTCAATGGCAGCAACACGGTGACGCGGCGCTGGCGCAACAGCAGCAGATCACGAACACGCTCGGCGACACCGCCCGCGACCTCGTCGCCGCCACCCAGCGCCAGGCCGAAACGACCATCGCCGAAGTCACACGTCTGATGCAGACCGCTGCCGAAGCGCCCAAGGCCGCAGCCGAGGTCATCGGCCAGCTGCGCCATGAACTCTCGGCCAGCATGGCGCGCGACAACAGCCTGCTCGAAGAACGCGCCCGCATCATGGAAACGCTGGGTGCCCTGCTCGACGCCATCAACCACGCCTCGACCGAGCAGCGTAGCGCCATCGACGCACTGGTCGCCTCGTCGGCAGAACTGCTCGAACGGGCCGGCAGCCAGTTCGCCACCAGGGTGGAGAATGAGGCCGGCAAGCTGGTCGAGGTCGGTGCTGGCATTGCCGGTGGTGCCCTTGAGGTCGCAAGTCTGGGCGAGGCCTTCGGTCACGCCGTCAAGCTGTTTGCCGAATCCAATGACAAGATGATGACTGCCCTGCAACGCATCGAAGGCGCGCTGGCCAAGTCGCTGACGCGTAGCGACGAGCAGCTTGCCTACTACGTTGCGCAGGCGCGGGAAATCATCGACCTCAGCATCATGTCGCAGAAGAAGATGGTCGACGACCTCCAACGCGTCGCCATCAATCAAGGCGAGGCCTGAGCATGGAAGACATCGACGCCAGCGTCGAACACAGCACGCCCATCTGGGCCGTCTTCGGCGACCTGATGTCCGGCCTGCTCGGCGCCTTCGTGCTCATCCTGGTCGGTGTGCTCGGCGTACAACTCGAACTGGTCACCAGCCTGGAAGCCGAAATCCAGAAGCGCCAGCAGGAAGAACAGCGCCGCGAGGCCCTCGAAAAGGCGCTGGCCGGCCCGCTCGCCTCCGGCCGCATCACGCTCAACAACGGCAAGATCGGCATCAGCGGCAACGTGCTTTTCGCGCTCAATTCCGACCAGTTGCAACCGGAAGGCCGTCAGGTACTCAAGGGCCTCGCCCAGCCCATCGCTGCCTACCTGTCGGTGGGCGAGCAGATGCTGATGGTCAGCGGCTTTACCGACGACATGCCGGTGCGCGGCAGTAACAGCAAATTTACCGACAACTGGGAGCTCTCGGCCCAGCGCGCCCTGACGGTGACCCGCACGCTGATAGAGGAAGGCGTACCGTCCGACGCCATCTTCGCCGCCGCCTTCGGCTCGCAACAGCCGGTGGCCGCCAATGCCGACGCCGAAGGCCGCGCCCGTAACCGCCGCGTCGAAATGGCGCCAGTACCCAAGTCCAGAAACAACGGCAAGGAAGCCAATGGCTGAAACGGGCGAACCGGGTAGCACGGGCGAAGCGGCCGACTTCCCGGCCCGGATCGACGCCCTGCGCGCCAGCGGCGCCACCGAATGCGACCCGGTGCGTTTCGCCTATCTCGAAGCCCTGTCCCGCCGCGCTGCCACGCAACCGCTAGCAATCCGCCAGTCGCTCAACGCCAGATTCGACGCCGCAGCCAGCGAATTGGCCAGCCGCCCTGCTCTAGCGACGCCCGAAGTCACACCAGAAACCACAGCCAGCCCGCTTGCCGACCTGCTCGCCTACATCAGCGGGCACGCCCACGAGCAGCCGGGTGCCACGCAGCCCACCACCGAAGCTTCTGCGGTCAACCGGAAAATTCGGCCAAAATCGAAAAGTGCTTCGGACGGCCACCGTCCGCAAACCCAGGAACTCAAGTCCGTCGCCTATTTCCGCAACGAGTGGTCCAAGCTCAGCACCGAGCAACAACTCACCCAAACCCTCGCCCAGGCGCCGGAAAACGCCGGCCCCATGAACTCCCAGCACCTCGTCCTGCGCAGCCTGCAAGTCATGCGGGACATCGCACCGGACTACCTGCAAGGCTTCATGTCGTATGTTGATACGCTGATCTGGCTCGAGCATGCAGATCCGACCAAGCCGGCAGCCGGACGGGCATCGGGTGGCGAGGGAGAGAAAAAGCCCCGAACCGCAAAGCGTAGCGCTACGAAACGGTGATCGAACCACGGCTATCAGCCATCAAGAGACGTTTGCCCGTAATACTTGTCGAGCAGCCGACTGGACTTGATGAGATGCCGCGCCTAACCACTAGCCTTGAATAAGCGCTAGCAATGCTGTTAGAGAGGGAAAGCATCATACGATCCCTCTAGTGGAGGGAGGTCGTGAAGACGACGGGCATCGCCGCAACGCGGGTCACCCCGTCCCGCATCGGCCTCTTGCGCAAAATCGCGACAGGGGCTTGGGCGCAGGTCGTAGATCGCGCAGCTGACGCTGACTCCAATGCTTCCTGTCAGTGCAACGCAGCGCCTCGGGTGATCGCGGGTGCCACGCATATGTGCACATCGACTAAAGACCGGGTCATTTTCGGTCAATGCAGTCGGAACCCATCCCCCGTGCCCGGAATCGAGTTCTTGCCGTGAGAATGTCACCGGATATGTGGCGCAACAGGCGCCGCAACTAGTACAAATCCCCAATCTCGCTCCTCCTGCCAACGGCTTCTCTTTGTTGTCCGAAAGTTGCCAGCCTTTTTCCTCAAAATCATTATCCAATAAGTAAGTTGATTGACTCAATATGCTGAAGCACTGTCCGTGCGCAGGTGACATAACCCCGAAATCCGCGACCGTCTCTTGAGGGCAGCTTGTAGCCATTCCCACAGACCAGCGGAAAGCCTCACAAGAATCGAACTGGACCGTTTGACCTGTTCTCACGCCATTCGCGACGACCGGGGAACCAAAGAGCCCCGTTAGCATCGAAATTGCTTGAATGCTCTCTGGCAGCGAGATTTGCGACAAAATTGCCGCCTGCCGATACCACACCCTACAAATAGCGATTTCGATGAACGCCCCTGCGCCCCAATTTTTTGCCTTTGACAACACCTATGTCCGCGACCTGGAGGAGTTTTACGTTCGCTGGAAACCTACGCCTTCGAGCAAGCCGGTTCTGATTCGCCTGAACGATGATCTGGCCCGCGAGTTGGGGGCTGATCCGGTGGCGCTGGCTTCGCCGGAGGGCATCGAGGCGCTGGCGGGGAACCGCTTGCCGGAAGGGGCCGAGCCGATTGCGCAGGCCTATGCCGGGCACCAGTTCGGCGGTTTTTCGCCGCAGCTGGGCGATGGGCGTGCCTTGTTGCTGGGTGAGGTGATCGACCGTAACGGCGAACGGCGCGACATCGCTTTCAAGGGTTCCGGCCGCACACCGTTTTCGCGCAATGGCGACGGCAAGTGTGCGCTGGGGCCGGCCTTGCGCGAGTACATCATCAGCGAGGCAATGCACGCGCTGGGCATTCCGACCACGCGTTCGCTGGCCGTGGTGGCGACCGGCGACATGGTGCGCCGCGACCGCGCCCTGCCCGGTGCCGTGCTGACCCGCGTCGCGGCCAGCCATGTGCGGGTCGGCACCTTCGAATTCTTCGCCAACAATCAGGGGCCGGAACACGTCAAGCGTCTGGCCGACTACGTGATTGCCCGGCACTACCCGCAACTGGCCGACAGCGCGCAGCCCTACCTCGACCTGCTGACCGCCGTCGCCGAACGGCAGGCCGAACTGGTGGCACGCTGGCTGGGCGTCGGCTTCATCCACGGCGTGATGAACACCGACAACATGACGCTGTCCGGCGAGACCATCGACTACGGCCCCTGCGCCTTCATGGAAACCTACAGCCCGGGCACGGTGTTCAGTTCCATCGACAGTGCCGGCCGCTACGCCTATGGCAAACAGGCCGGCATTGCCCGCTGGAACCTGGCACGGCTGGCCGAAACCCTACTGTCGCTGATCGACAGCGATGCCGATCGCGCCATTAAGCTGGCGACGGCGGCGATCGACGCCTTCCCCGAGCAGCACGCGGCACACTGGCTGCGCGTCTTCCGCGCCAAGCTGGGCATCGATGAAACGGGCGATGCCGAAGCTGATCGCCAGTTGATCGACGACTTCCTGCTCACCCTCAAGCACAACCGGCTCGACTTCACCGTCGCCTTCCGCGCCCTGTTCGATGCAGCAGCCGGCAACGCGGCGCGCCTACAAACGCTGCTGGCCGAGGCCACCGATTTCACCGACTGGCAAAGCCGCTGGCAGGCCCGCCAGTCGGAACGCCCGTCCGAACTGCTCGCCGCCATGCAACGCGCCAATCCCGCCTACATCCCGCGCAACCACCAGGTCGAGGCCGCACTCGATGCAGCCGTCGAGGACAACAATCTGCAGCCCTTCGAACGCCTGCTGGCTGTCATTCAGTCGCCGTTTGACGAGCGGGCGGCCGACGCGGAATATTGCGAGCCAGCCCCCACGGAATTCACCACCACCTACATGACCTTCTGCGGTACCTGACCCCCGGAGACCCCCATGACCGAAACCACCACCGATCTACTCACCTGGAACGGCATTCTCGAAATCATCCGCAATGGCAACCCGCTGCCGCCGCGCCGCGACGAGCGTAGCGCTGCCGACTGGCGGGAAGTACTGACGCAGGACCAGTTCTACGTGACGCGCCAGAAAGGCACCGAACACGCCTTCAGCTCAAGCATGTGCGCCGTCTTCGAGCCTGGCCGTTACGCCTGTGCCTGCTGCGGCGAACCCCTGTTCGATGCGCAGACCAAGTTCGACAGCGGCAGCGGCTGGCCCAGCTTCACCCAGGCCATCGCGCCCGGCCTGGTGAACTACATCCTCGACACCAGCCACGGCATGCACCGTGTCGAAACCACCTGCGCGGTCTGCGACGCACACCTCGGCCACGTCTTTCCCGACGGCCCGGCACCCAGCGGCCTGCGCTACTGCATCAACGCGCTGGCGCTGAAAAAGCTGGCCAGATCCTGATTCAAGACAACCTGAATATTGAAAGCCCCATCACCCCAAGCATCATGACCATCACCATCTATCACAACAACCGCTGCAGCAAATCCCGCGACACCCTGGCCCTGCTCGTCGAAAAAGGCATAGCCCCCGCGGTCGTGGCCTATCTGGAAACACCTCCCGATGCCGCCACGCTGCGCGCCCTGCTGAAAAAGCTCGGCCTCACCGACGCCCGTGCCCTGATGCGCAAGGGCGAGGCGGAATACAAGGAGCTCGGTCTTGCCGACCCTTCGCTGTCGCAGGACGCCCTGATCGATGCCATGCTCTCCCACCCCAAGCTGATCGAACGTCCCATCGTGGTCAATGGCGACAAGGCAGTGATCGGCCGGCCACCGGAAAACGTACTGGCGATTTTGTAGGCGGCAATTCGTCTAACAACGGCTCAAACCCCTCCCCGGCCCTCCCCTTTTCAGGGGAGGGAGCTGATCGAGCACGGTTGGAGAAGCTCCTCCCCTGAAAAGGGGAGGGCCGGGAGGGGTTTCTTGAAGCAAGTCTTCACGCCAGCGTAGCCGGCTGGCTATGCAAAGCCAGCCGTGGAGGCCGGGAGGGGTTTTACTGACTCGCGCCGGCCCTGCCGGCTATACTGGCCAAACAACGCTTGCCGGAGTTCGCCATGCCTGCACCTTCCGAGCAGTACGTCCTTGCGCTGGACCAGGGCACGACCAGTGCCCGCGCCATCCTGTTCGATCGTCAGGGCAGCATTCAAGGCGTCGCCCAGCAGGAAATCACCCAGCACTACCCCCAGCCCGGCTGGGTCGAGCATGACGCCGACGAAATCTGGCAGGCGCAGTTGGCCGTGGCGCGCGCCGTGCTACGCGACAACGGCGTTTCAGCCGCGCAGATCGTCGCCGCCGGCATCACCAACCAGCGTGAAACCACGGTGCTTTGGGACCGAAGCACCGGCGAACCGCTGCACCGCGCCATCGTCTGGCAGGATCGCCGCACTGCCGGCATTTGCGACGAAATCACAGCGGCCGGCCATGCCGAGCTGTTCCACGAACGTACCGGCCTGGTGGTCGATGCCTATTTTTCCGGCACCAAGCTGAAGTGGCTGCTCGACCACATTCCCGGCGCCCGTGCCCGGGCCGAGCGCGGCGAACTGGCTTTTGGCACCATCGACAGCTGGCTGGCCTGGAAGCTCTCGGGCGGGCAAGCCCATGTGACCGATTCGTCGAATGCCTCGCGTACCCTGCTCTTCGACATCCACCGCTGCTGCTGGGATGAGGAATTGCTGGCCTTGCTCGACATTCCGGCGGCGCTGCTGCCGCGCATCGTCGACAGCAGCGGCGAAATCGCCACCATCGCCGCCGAATGGCTGGGCGCCGAGATTCCGCTCAGCGGCATGGCCGGCGACCAGCAGGCTGCCACTTTCGGGCAAGCCTGTCTCGAACACGGCATGGCCAAGAACACCTACGGCACCGGCTGCTTCCTGCTGATGAACACCGGCCGGGCCCCCATGGTCTCCAGCCACCGGCTGCTGACCACCGTCGGCTGGCAACGCCAGGGCCACACCACCTATCTGCTCGAAGGCAGCGTCTTCATGGGCGGCGCCACCGTGCAGTGGTTGCGCGATGGCCTGGGGCTGATTTCCAGCGCCGACCAGATCGAGGCACTGGCCGCCAGCGTGCCGGATAACGGCGGTGTCTATCTGGTGCCTGCCCATACCGGCCTCGGCGCGCCGTACTGGGATCCGTTTGCCCGTGGTGCTCTGTTCGGCCTGACGCGCGGCACCACCCGCGCTCACATCGCCCGTGCCGCGCTGGAAGCCATCGCGTTTCAAAGCGCCGAAGTGTTGCAGGCCATGGAGAACGATGCCGGCCAGCGCCTGAGCGAACTGCGCGTTGATGGTGGTGCCGCGAAAAATGACCTGCTGATGCAGTTTCAGGCCGATCTGCTTGGTGTACCGGTGGTGCGGCCGAAAATCACCGAGACCACGGCACTTGGTGCGGCATATCTGGCCGGGCTGGCCGTTGGTTTCTGGCGAGACGAAGCCGAACTGACGGCACTGTGGCAGGCCGAACACCGCTTTGAACCTGCCATGGCCGAAGGCCGGCGTACCGAACTGTTCGCCGACTGGCACCGCGCCGTCGAACGCAGCCTGCATTGGGCGAAAGCCGAATGAGCAACGCCCCATTCATCCGGGAAGACAGCCTAGCCAGGCTGCGCGACTCTCACCCCTGGGACATCCTGATCATCGGCGGCGGCGCCAGCGGGCTCGGGGCAGCCGTCGACGCAGCGGCACGCGGATATCGCACCCTGCTCGTCGAGGCCCGCGACTTCGCGTCGGGCACCTCGTCGTGCAGCACCAAGCTGATCCACGGCGGCGTGCGCTACCTGCGCCAGGGCGACATTGCGATGGTGCGCCACGCCTTGCTCGAACGCGCCCGTCTGCTCCATAACGCACCGCATCTGGTCCATCCACTGGCTTTCATCATTCCCGCCTGGCGACACTTTGACCGCCTGCTCTACGGTGCCGGGCTGACGATGTACGACCTCCTGGCCGGCAGTCAAAACATGGCACACTCGCGCAGCCTCAACCGTCAGCAAGTGATCGACGCCCTGCCCGGCCTGCGCCGCACGGGTTTGTGTGGCGGCATCCGCTACTGGGATGGCCAGTTCGACGACGCGCGGCTAGCCATCACGCTGATGCGCACGGCCACCGACCTCGGCGCCACCTGTCTCAATTACCTGCCGGCCACCCGGCTGATCAAGGCGGGCGGCCGGGTCGCCGGTGCCATCCTGCGCGACGCGGAAACTGGCGAGGAATTCGAAGTCCAGGCCCGGGTAGTGATCAACGCCACCGGCGTGCATGCCGACAGCGTGCGACACCTCGATGACAGCAATGCCGCCCCGCTGCTCACCCCCAGCCAGGGCATCCACCTTGTCGTCGATGCCGATTTCCTGCCCGGCCAGCAGGCGATTCTGGTCCCGGAAACCGAAGACGGCCGCGTCATGTTCGCCATTCCATGGCAAGGCAAGGTGCTGCTTGGCACCACCGATACGCCGCGCCCCGAACTCACCCGACTGAACGACCCGCAGCCGCTGGCCGAGGAGATCGACTTCCTGCTGCGTACTGCCGCCAGCGTGCTCACGCGGCCACCCACCCGGGCCGACATTCGCAGTGCCTTCGCCGGCCTGCGCCCGCTGATCCACCCGGACAACAAGGATGGCAAGAGCACCGCCACCCTGTCGCGCGAACACGCGGTGCTGGTCAGCGACAGCGGCCTGATCACGATCACCGGCGGCAAATGGACGACCTACCGGCTGATGGCCGAGCAGGTCATCGACCGTGCCATTGAAGTCGGCCGGTTGAACGCTGTGCCGTGCCCAACCCAATCGCTGAAACTGCACGCCAGCCCGGCCCAGCCAGGTAGTGATGTCTACGGCACTGACGCACATCAACTCGCCACGCTTCCCGGCCATGAGCAACCGTTGCACCCGGCGCTGCCCTGCACCGAAGCCATGGTCCGCTTTGCCATCCGCCACGAAGCGGCACGGACGATCGAAGACATTCTGGCCCGCCGGACGCGTGCCCTCTTCCGTGATGCTGCCGCCGCCGAAGCGACGATCGAACGCATCGCCGGGCTATTCGCTGAAGAACTACATCCGTCGCCCGAACGGCTGACGGCGATGATCGAAGCGGCGCACGACAGCGCCAGACGCTTCAGGCTGAGCGCCTAAGGCGGACAGGGACAGCGCCAAGAAGCTCTAGGCCTTCTTTTTTTGCGCATCCGGCTCGCCCAAGGCCGAGACTTTTCTGAATTCCCGTTTGATGCGTGTTGGCGTGTGGCAACATAGCTTCGTCCAACATCATTAGCCGGGAGAGTTTTGCCATGTGGAAGGTATTCGACATCAATGAGCTGAAGGCAAAAGTGGCCGGTTCTGAGCCCAGCTTCTTCGAGTTTCTGAGAGCTTCGCAAATGTCGTGTGCCGTTTACAGACTTCCTGCCGGCTCCCGGGACATGCAGGCGCCTCACCTCGAAGATGAGCTCTATATGGTGCTGGAAGGCAAAGCCAGGGTTCGCGTCGATGACCAGGAGCAGGATGTCGGGCCGGGAACCGTCCTTTTCATCCAGGCAACGACGCAACATTCGTTTTTCGACATCACGGAAGACCTGACGCTCCTGGCGATGTTCGGACCAACTGCCGGCTAAAAAAGACTGCGGCAATAGCCTAGAATGAACAGAGGCTGGCTTGGCTAGCCACGCTCAGGAGCGTTCGATGCTACAAGAAATTTTTGAGAATCACTTCCTGCTCGCAGCCCTTATCCTGGTTTTTCTGTTCGCAGTACCGGCGCTGATTTTGCGCGGGCGTGGCGTGCGCGACCCTTTTCGGCCGGAACGCCGCAGCCAGCCGCGACCGGGCGAAGATCGCCGAGCCTAGGGCCCCGGTGCCACCGCGGCGGATACCGGCAATTTCAATTCTGGCCGCATTCCCGGGTTGATCCTGGCAATCAGCCCCCGGCAACCGCTTTCAGGATCAGCGGCACCAGCGCCTCAGGCAGCTTGATACCGCCCGTCGTGGCGAAGATCTGGGCGGCGCCCGACATTTTCGCCCACGTCTTGCGGATGATGCCGAGCCACTTTTCTTCGGTGTAATCAGCCTGCTGGCCGGCAAAGCCAAGCATGTAGTACTCGATGAAGACGAGGCAACTGACGTCCTCCAGCATCTGGGTATCGGCGTTGGTTTTGATGCCTTGCTTGCTGACCGCCAGTTTGACTTGCTCAATCGTCGCTTCGTCGTAACCCGCCTGGCGCATCAACTCACCGGCCGTTTCGGCATGAAAACGATAGAGCCCGGTGCGCCACGCAAAGTAGCCGGGCTTGCCGAGCGGATAGTTGCTGCGCGGCACCGTCCATCGTTTTATATGCTGGGCACGCACGGCGAGCCGGGCGACTTCGCTGGCCTCCGGCGCGAAACGACCGATCATCTCGGTCATGCGCTGGGCGTAGAGCAGCTCTTTTGGCTGGCCTTCGTCCTGATTGGGATCCTGTGCGTTGGCGGCGTCGAACAGGGCGATGGCCTGGTTGAAGTGTTCCGGATTGGCGATCATTGAATCTCCTGGCAGCGTGTCAGTGCAGATCAGAAAGGCCTGCAAATGTAACAGGGCTTTCCGTTTCCGGCGCGGCGCTCAGCGCAACACCGAAGCGTAGCCCTCTTCTGCCAGCACCTGGCGCACGGCCGGGCGGGTCAGCATGCGGCGGTAGTGGGCCTCGCAGTTTTCCGGCAACGGAATGCCGATGCGGTCGGCCCAGAATTCGACGTAGAACAGCGCGGCATCGGCGATCGTGAAGTGATCGACGACATATTGCCGGCCAGCCAGTTCACGATTGACGAAGGCGAAGGCCTTGTCGATGATCTGCCGCCCCTGCGCCTTGACCGATTCGTGGTCCGAACTGCTCGGCGCGAAGCGTTCAGTGGTGAAGATGCGGGCGAAGCCCTGGGTGTGCAGCGTATGCACGGCGTGATTCATGACGCTCAGCACCTGCACCTCGTCCTTCAGGCTTTCCGGCAGCAGCTTGCGCTTCGGATAGCTGCGCGCCAGCCACCAGGCAATGGCGGAAAACTCGGTGAGCGCCGTGCCGTCATCCAGAACCAGCGCCGGGATGGTGCCCTTGGGATTGATCGCGGCGTACTCCTTCTTGTACTGGTCGCCAGCCAGCAGATTGACGATGTAGGCCTCGAAGACCAGGCCGCATTCTTCAAGCAGGATGTGTATCCCGGTCGAGCACGAACCCGGGGTCATGTAGAACTTCTTGGTCATTCGGTTTTTCCTCGATAGCGATGCCGGCCAACAAGCCTCTCCAACTAACCCAGAGGCTGCTGCAAAGACAATGACAGCCTGGACGCAAAAGCGATGCCACCTGCCAAATGCGCGTAGAACCCCGATTTACCGTTGATTACCGGCACTGCAGCACGCCACCTTGTCGCGTTCCAGACAATTTACGACGCCTGAAACAAGCCAGCTGGCGAAGCCCCGGAGCCCCGCTTTTCGGGTTAGTCTGTCCTGACTGCCGCCGGCAGCCCACCAAGGAGCGCCATGCCCACCGCACCACTGCCTGAACAGCGGCAGAATCTGCTCCTGGCCAGCCTGAGCCTGGCCGAACAGTCCAGGCTGCTGGACGATCTCGAATCCGTTTCGCTGCAAGCCGGCACGGTTTTGCAGAACGCCGGCGAAGCGCTGAGTGAGGTCTATTTCCCGACCAGTTGCATCATTTCGTTGGTCGCCAGTACCCATGATGGCGCAGCCACCGAGCTGGCCATGGTCGGCAACGAGGGATTGGCCGGCATTTCGCTGGTTCTGGGTGACGATACGAGCAGCCACAAGCTGGTCGTTCAAGGGGCTGGCGCCGCCTATCGCCTGAAGGCGGAAACCCTGCGCTGGGAACTGGCCGAGGGCGGCCGCCTGCAGCGCCTGGCGCTGCGCTATGCCCATGCGCTGATGACTCAGACTGCCCAAGGCCTGCTCTGCGCCCAGCACCACAGCTTCGAACAGCAACTCTGCCGCTGGCTGCTGCTCTGCCTGGACCGGCGACCGGATAACCGGATCGCCATGACCCAGGAACGGATCGCCAGCCTGCTCGGCGTTCGCCGGGAATCGATCACCGACGGCGCCGGCAAGCTGCAGGCCGCCGGCCTGATCCGCTACGCCCGCGGACAGATAACCGTGCACGACCGCGCCGGTCTGGAAGCCTGGGGTTGCGAATGCCACAGCGTCGTGCACGCAGAATACGAGCGCTATTTCCAGTCGACCGTGACGGTTGATCCGCCCAGCCGGTTTCGCGCCAATCCGCAAACCCTGCGCCATCGCGCCGAGGCCCGTTGGCGGGAGCAACCGGTTGTCGCCTCGGATGACCCGACAGAAACCACCCGCTTGCTGCATGAGCTGGAGATTCGCAAGATCGAGCTGGAGATTGACAACGAAGCGCTGCACGAAGCCCACGACCAAGCCGATGCCCTGAGCGAGCGCTATGCCGACATCTACGACTTTGCGCCGATCGGTTACTTCACGCTCGACGCGCAAGGCAACATCCTCGATCTCAATCTGGCCGGTGCCATCCTGCTTGGGCTAAAACGCTCCCAGAAGGGCCGGCATCGCTTCATCAGCTATCTGGCGCCCGAATGTCAGGCGGCTTTCGGGGAGTTTGTCGACACCGTCCTCAATCAGAAAAAAAGCGGCTTCTGCGAGATTGCAGTGGCGGCAAGCGAACTTCGCCCGGCATCCACGCTCAGGGTTGAAGCTGTCCCTGATGAACAAGGTACCGAATGCCGGATGGTGCTGATGGATATGACCGAACAACACAGTGCGCTGCGGGCGCTCAAGCATTCGGAAATTCGCTATCGACAGTTCATCGACGACCTGCCCGTTGGCAATGATGCTGCCACGAAACCGGGTAACGAAAACTGACCTCAAATTGGCCGGACAACAACGGCGAACGCCGTCGCCCGGCCATCAAGGCCGATCAGGCTGCGACTTTGGGACGCAGTTCCTTGGTGTGCTTCTCGAAGCCCGCCACCTGATTTTCAGCTTCTTCAGCCGTCACTTCATAGAGTTCCTGAACCTGGCTGACCAAAACTTCGCGCTTGCTGTCGATGACAGCCAGTCGGGCATTGTTGATCTTGCCCCAGCGTGACTTGATCTTCACGCCAACCGACGTCCAGCCTGCTGCATCAATATCCCAGCTCATATCCGACTCCTTGTATTCGGCCCCCGGGCGAAATTGCCCGGCGCCCGCCCCGACCACAAAGCAGATCGGAAACGGCAACCGGAATGTCTGTTGGGGCGCTCCGGGATGCGAAACCAAGACTAGCCGGCCAAGCCAATGTCGTCTGCGCGAAATCCCGCTTAAGGCAAAAAAGCTGATTTTTCGTGAAAGCCGGACGCCCGACCAGACGTGCCAGCGGCCGCGTAGCGCTGTCACCCAATGGGTGGATTGCAACGAAGGAGCAAAGGCCCATAGTCATGCGACTTGTTAGGTATGGGTAAGCGGTCAACTGAGGTTCCAAGGTTTAGACTTCAGCCTTTCCATTTCAGCCGTCCAGCATGCGCATCCTCCACACCTCCGACTGGCACCTCGGCCAGCACTTCATGGGCAAGAGCCGGCAGGCCGAGCATCAGGCGCTGATCGTCTGGCTGCTCGAACAAGTGGAAACGCAGGCGGTGGATGCCTTGCTGATCGCCGGCGACATCTTCGACACAGGCACCCCGCCCAGCTACGCCCGCGAGCTGTACAACCAGTTGGTCGGGCAACTGTACAAGGCCGGCATACCGCTGCTGGTGCTCGGCGGTAACCACGATTCGCCGGCCACACTGGGCGAAAGCCGCGAACTCCTCGCCCATCTGGGCACCACCGTCATCGGCGCAACGCACGCCGACCCGGCGACGCAGGTTATCGTCCTGCCGCAACGCAACGGCGAACCCGGCTGCATCGTCTGCGCCATTCCCTTCATCCGCCCGCGCGACGTGCTGCAAAGCCAGGCCGGGCAAAGCGCCGAAGACAAGCAGCTGTCGCTGCAAACGGCCATCCAGGAACATTACAGCGCCGTTTTCGCCGCCGCCGTTGAACGCCAGCAGTCGCTGGCCGCCCAACTCGGCCCGAATTTCGGCCGCCAGCTACCCATCATCGCCACCGGCCACCTGACAACCGTCGGCGCCAGCACCAGCGAATCGGTGCGTGAAATCTACGTCGGCGCCCTCGAAGCCTTCCCCACCACCGCCTTCCCGCCAGCCGCTTACATCGCCCTCGGCCACATCCACCGGCCGCAGAAAGTCGGCGGGCTGGAACACATCCGCTACTGCGGCTCGCCATTGCCGCTCAGCTTCGACGAAGCGAAGCAAGCCAAAGAAATGCTGCTCGTCGATATTGACAGCGACGGCCTCAAGGCCGTCACCATCCTCCCAGTGCCGAGATTCCAGGCACTGGTTGCCGTCAGCGGCAATCTCGAATCACTGGCCGGCGCAATCGGCGCTGCCGCCGCCCAAGGCACGCGCGAATGCCCGGCCTGGCTGGAAGTCATAGTCGCCGAAGACGATTACCTGGCCGATCTGACCGCGCGCATCGAAGCACTGACTGAAGGATGGCCGGTCGAGGTCCTGCGCATCCGCCGCCAGCGCGGCAACGCCGTCGCACGCCTGGCGGCAGAAGCCAGCGAAACCCTGGACGAACTCAGCCCGCACGACGTCTTCGCCCGCCGCCTGCAGCAGGAAGAACTCGGCGACGAGATGCAGCAAGCCTTGAGCGAACGCTACCGCGCCGTCGTCGCCAGCCTGCAGGGTGAAGAAGCATGAAAATCCTGACCCTGCGCCTGAAAAACCTCAATTCGCTCAAAGGCGAATGGACCATCGACTTCAACAAGCCACCGTTCACCGACAACTGCCTGTTCGCCATCACCGGCCCGACCGGCGCCGGCAAATCGACGCTGCTCGACGCCATCTGCCTCGCGCTTTACCACCAGACGCCGCGCCTGAAGACCATCACGGCTACCGACAACGACATCATGACGCGGCACACCGCCGACTGCCTGGCCGAGGTCGAATTCGAAGTGAAGGGCGCCGTCTACCGCGCCTTCTGGAGCCAGCGCCGCGCCCGCGACAAGATCGATGGCGCCCTTCAGGCGCCCAAGGTTGAGCTGGCCTCAGTTGCCGCCAATGGCGACGGCACCATCCTCAGCACCCAGACCAACGACAAGCTGAAGCGCATCGCCGAAATCACCGGCCTCGACTTCCCGCGCTTCACCAAGTCCATGCTGCTCGCCCAGGGCGGCTTCGCGGCCTTTCTGAACGCCAGTGCCAACGAGCGGGCCGAACTGCTCGAAGAACTGACCGGCACTGAAATCTATGGCGAAATTTCGCGCAAGGTTTTCGAACAGGCGCGCGATGCCAAAAACCAGCTTGACCAGCTGAAAGCCCGCGCCGACGGCATGGAACTGCTGAGCGACGAGCAGCGCGCCGCCATGCAACTAGAAGCCGGCCGCCTCGAAACGCAACTCACCGACGTCCACCGCCGCCACCAGCAAACCCAGACCCAGCACCAGTGGCGTCTCGATTTGGCGCAAGGCGAACAGGACGTCAAAGCGGCCGAAGGCAAGCAGCAGGAAGCAGATACGGCACTGACTGCGGCGGCACCGGAATTGAAGATACTCGCCGACAGCGAACCGGCCGAGGCCCTGAAGCCGCTGCACCTGCAATGGCAACAGGCAAGCACGGCCAGCCAGCAAACCGAAGCCGAACTCAAGGCCCTGCACGCCGACCGCGAAAAACTGCAGGCCGAACAAATCAAGCAGTACCAGGCCGCCAGGCAGTTCAGCACCCAGCTTGCCGAGCAGGCCCGGCAAGCCCTGCAACAAAGCCAGCGCGAAGCCAAACAAATCGACGACTTCTGTGCCGCCCAGCCGCAACGCGCCCAGCTCGGCGAACGCCTCGGCGTCTGGCGCCAGCAGTTTGAACAACGGGCAAAGCTGGGCCGCGACCTCGCCGCGCAGCAGCAGGCGCAGCAAAAACTCGAACAGGAAATCGCCGAAACCGCCCGCCAGAGCACCGCACAAGCCGGCGCAGTTGCCAGCGCCGAAAAGGCCAAAGCCACCGCCGATGCCGCACTGGAAAAAACCCAGGCCGAGCAGAACCAGCGCCTGGCCGGACAGACGCTGGCCGAACTGCGCCAGCACTGGCAACGCGAGCAGGCTGGCCTCAACCGCTGGCAGCAACTCGAAGCCCTCGCCCAGCGCCGCCGTGAACTGGCCATGCTGCAAACAACGCAGGCCACGCAAGTCCAGCAGGGCGAGCAGAAGATCGCTGCCCAGGAAAAGGCGCTGGGCGCCCTGCGCGACCAGCACAAGGAGCTCGCCGCCCAAGTTGCCGACAAGCAGAAGCTGCTCGAGCAGGAACGCCGCATCCAGAGCCTGGAAACGCATCGCCGGCAATTGCAGCCAGGCGAAGCCTGCCCGCTGTGCGGCGCGCACGAACACCCGGCCATTGCCGACTACACAGCGCTTGACGTTTCCGCCACTGAAACAGCGCTCAAGGAAAAGCAGGCCGCACTCGAAGCGCTGGTCCAGAAAGGCCAGCAAGCCAAAGCCGAACAGGCGGCAACGCAGGCCACGCAAAAGGAATGGCTGGCCCAGCAAACCCGGACAACGCAGGACATCGCCCGCGCCCAGGCTGAATGGACCGAACTCCTCGCCAGCCTGAGCGGTAAAACGCCGCTGCCTGCCGACGCCTGGCAGGATGCCCAAACCCTGGCCACCGCACGCAATACCGCCGAACAGGCAGTCGCCAAACTCACCGAGCGGATGAAAGCCGCCGACCAGGGCGAACTCGCGCTGAACGCCGCCCGCAAGACCGCCACCGAAGCCGCCCAAGCCCTGCTCAACGCCAGCAACCAGCAAAAGCTGTTGCAACAGACTGCGCAAACCGCCCAGCTTCGTCAGACTGAACTCGCAAAAGCGGTGCAAACACTGCTTCAGGAAAAGGCCGAACTCGACAGCAGACTAGCGGCCACGCTGACCGAAGCCGGCTACGAAATCCCGGCCGATCCAGCCATCTGGCTGCAGGAGCGCGATGCCGAATGGCTGCACTGGCAGCAAACCCAGAAACGCCGCCACGAACTGGCCGAAATCCTGATCAAACAGCAGGATCGCTTTGATGCCACGCAGACGCAGGCCGCGCAGTGGCAGGAACGCTGGAAAACGCTCGCCGCCGAACGCCAGGCCGCTGAACAGGAGCCAAGGCCTGACGAAGCCACCGACGACCCGGCGACGGCCCTCACCCGCTGCGCCGAAACCATTGCCGACCTGACGCAGCAACTCGCCGCCCAACACGGCCGGCAGACCCAACTCGAAGCCAATCTCGCACAGCAGAAAAAAACCGTCGCCGAGGCATCGGCCACCTGGCAAACCGCACTCGCCGCCAGCCCCTTCGCCGACCTTGCCGCCTACGCTGCGGCACTGCTGCCCGCCGAAGAACGCCAGCGCCTGCTGCAAATCAAGGAAACCCGGCAACTCGCCAAACAACAAGCTGAGGCAGTGCTCAAAGCCGCCAGCGAAAAACTGCGCCGCCTGCAAACCACGCCACCGCCGCAAGACTCAGCCGAGACTCTCATTCCGCCGCTGGCCGAACTCGAAGAAGCTCTCGCTCAGCTGGAAACCAGCCGCCGCGAACTCAGCGAACAACTTGGCGCCCAACGCGCCCTGCTCACTCGCGACGAACAAGCCCGGCAAAACCAGCAGGCGCTGTTCAATGATATCGCCGCGCAAACCGCCGAAAGCGACCTCTGGCAGCGCCTCGACAGCCTGATCGGCTCAGCGCGGGGCGACAAGTTCCGCAAGTTCGCCCAGGGCCTGACGCTGGACCACCTGCTGCATCTCGCCAACACCCACCTCGCCCGCCTGCACGGCCGCTACCTGCTGCGCCGAAAAACCACCGGCGAACTCGAACTCGACATCGTCGACAGCTGGCAAGGTGAAGTCGCCCGCGACACTCGCACCCTTTCCGGCGGCGAAAGCTTCCTGGTCAGCCTTGCGCTGGCGCTGGCCCTTTCCGACCTCGTCAGCCACAAGACCAGCATCGACTCGCTCTTCCTCGACGAAGGCTTCGGCACCCTTGACGCCGACACCCTCGAAATCGCCCTCAACGCTCTCGACACCCTCAACGCCAGCGGCAAGATGATCGGCGTCATCAGCCACGTCGAAGGCATGAAAGAACGCATCCCGGCGCAGATTCGCGTGGAGAAAGGTGGCGGGGTTGGGTATTCGCGGTTGAGGATTTAAGCAGCGGAACAGCTGCTACGGTCGACGTCGAAAATTGGCTATTTTTCACGTCGACCGCAGGCTTTCTGGGTAGTCAGCCAGTCTGCTCAACAATTCATTCCTGCCGCCAAATGCTTGTGCCATATCCGGCGCTCAATTAAGCTGCACCTTCCCTTTTTGCAAGCGCGCATAACGATGCCAGCAAGCTCCCCCCGCGAGAACCGCGCCGCCGAAACCGCAGCCATCAAACGGCTAAAGCCCGGAGCCCCCGGCACCAAACGTCTTGTGGAACGCTTCGGTGATGCGCTCCTATGCGTTCGCTACCGACACGACCCGCTGCGAAACTGTTGCCTGACCACAGTCGAGCCGATCATCGAAGAGCGACCGGAAAAACCCGAGAAAACAGCGTGGATACGCATTGCCTACAGCGAGACCGAACTACGCTTACGCGTCAAGGAAGCGGGAGGCACCTGGCACCCGGACCGCAAACTCTGGTTGGTACCGCTCAAGAAAATAAAGGCACTCAAACTCGAAACGCGGATGGTGAGAGATGCTTAGCAATAGATATTTCGGGATATCCAGCAATGGAAACATGTATCCATATTCGGCAACAAATATCCACATATGGATTTTTTAGTGACGTCCACTTCGCGTTAGGCACACCACATAATGACTGGGAAGATAATGACACTTAGGCGTTACACGAGCCTACCCGCGCTAATCTATTTGCTTCAGTCAAAATCGTTAACACTTCTTAGTCCAAGCTCTTGGGATGATGGAAACGACAAGCACTGCCTTGAGCAATACAAAGAAAAGCGCGGGCTCTCGGTCTTGTTAGCGGCGTGCTTCACTGACGCACCCGAGACCTATCATCATTGGCGAGTGTTTGCGGGTGACTCTAGTGGTTGTTGTGTTGTTTTCAATCGCGAAAAGCTCTTGTCTCGCCTCAGACCAATTCGTGGCATCACGTGCGGGGAAGTTGATTACCGCACCCTTGAACGAATGCGAAATACCACGCCACTCATCGAGGATTTGCCATTCATAAAGCGCAGCGGATATATCGACGAGTCAGAGTTCCGAGTCATTTACGAAAGCAGGCGAGGGAAAGTCACAAAGAAAGACATACCCATTTCAATCGAGTCTATTGAGCGAGTCGCCTTTAATCCGTGGATTAACAGAAGTCTGTTCTCTACGGCGAAACAACTTTTGCTATCCATCGATGGATGCCAGAGTCTTGAAAAGAGAATTGTGCGATCAACACTCACTGGTAATGCTGAGTGGAAGGAAATGGTTGAAGATGCTGCCTAACCCGGCGCTCAACCTCGCTCCCTTCGGTCGCTGGACGCTGCGCGATAAAGCCGCGCAGCGCCGGTTAGCTCTACGTTAGAAAAAAGACCAATGGCCACTGTAAGCATTCACGCCAAAACAGACGATATTGTCTTTTCTCCGCCCGCTAAACGTCGCGCGTTGCTCGGTGTAGCGTCGGCACTCCTTCCTGGCGCTCTTGTGTTAGCGAATGCCCACGAGACAAGGCGTGAAGCTCTTGTATTGTTGCTGGGGCACATCACTGAATGTTTGTTGAAGAGTATTGCTCTTAAGTCAGATAGCAACGATCAGGAGCTTAAAAAGCAGAGTGTCCGTCACAATCTTGTAGAGCTTTGGAGGCTTGCGGCAGTCGAGTGTACGCAGCTCCAGATGGGCACACCACCGTGGGTCGAAGCGCTAAATGCATTTCACAATGAACCGTATGTCTCTCGGTACATGCGTGATATTGCTGCCTACTCGCTTCCAGCGATTGAGCCTGCACTTGAGGGAGTCACGTCCCTTCATGCACATGCGACGGAGTGCGCTTGAATCCGATGCCTTACCTGGCAGTCGAGCAGGACAGCCAACAAGCTGCGCTTGTTGGTTCCCTCCGCGCTACGCGCTCCGGCGCCCCTCATTTCCACGATAGGCAATTCGCATAAACAAAGGGGTCGGAGTGAATTAAGAATCAAAATAACAAAGCTATCTCTATCTGCCACCCCTCTTTTAACCAAGAATATGCAAGTGCCCACAAAACCCCCAGTCATCCACCACCACCCCGCCCGCCAGCCAAGTACCAAGCCGCCGTTGCTCTTCGTCCATGGCGGTTACAGCAACGCCGCGCTGTGGGGTGTCCGTTTCATTCCGTATTTCCAGGGTCAGGGTTACGACTGCTACGCGCTTGAGTTTTCCGGCCACGGCAGCCGGCCGGCGGATCGGGTGCATCTCGACGATTTCGGCATCGACGATTACGTTACCGATCTGGCTGCGGCCGTCGCCAGCCTGCCCGCTGCCCCGGTGCTGATCGGCCATTCGATGGGTTGCCTGGTCAGTCAGCGTTTTCTTGAACAGGGTACGGCGCGCGCCGTGGCTTTTCTGGCGCCGGTGCCGCCGACCGGAACGGGTGGCACCGTCAGCCGTTTTGCGCTGACCATGCCGGATTTCTTTGCCGAGTTGCCGAATGCGGTCAACGGCACGGTCAGCGAAAAAACCATGCGCACCATGGCCCGGGTGTATTTTTCGCCAAGCATGGCGCCGGAGGAAACCGTCGAGTACCTGCCGCTGATCCAGCCGGAATCGGAAAAGGCCGTTACCGAAATGCTGATCGCACCCTTGCGCAGCGCCCGTGGCCGGGCCCGCATTCCGGCGCTGGTCATGGGCGGTTCGGCCGACCAGGTCTTCCCGGCCTCGATGCTTTTCTTCACGGCTGCTTCGTGGAATGCCAAAACGCAGATCATCGACGGTGCCGGTCACATGCTGATGCTCGACCCGCAATGGACAGATGCAGCCGGCAAGCTTGAGGAATGGCTGGAAAGCCTGGCCTGAGGCCGGCTTCCGGGGGCCGAAGCAGAAGCCATCCCCCGATCACTGAATAAAAAAATGGCGCAGATTGGATCTGCACCATTTTTCATTTACCCGGCTTACGCTGCGAAGTGTTCAGGAACGGGGCTCGCCGCGCTCGTTGACGGTGATGGTTTGTCCCGGTGGATTGGCCATCTGCACACGATGTTCCTGGCCACGGAAGGAGTAGGAAACATCCCAGTAGTCAGGGCGTCCGGCGCTTGTTGCATTGCTGCAGCGTTGCACATCGCGGGTCTGTGCCGGTGCATCGCCGCGCCCGATATTGGCCCCAAGGAGCCCACCGGCAACAGCCCCACCGGCCGTGGCCAGATCCTTGCCGCGCCCGTCACCGATCTGATGGCCGAGTACGCCGCCGATGACGACGCCGGCGATGGCTGCCGGAATGTTGGCGGCTGTGCGTTCAGGGGCAATTTGTTCTTGTTCGACCCAGCAGCGCTGCTCAGGCGTTCCAACGACGGCGCGGACGGAGGTGACATTGGCCTCGTAAAGCCGCTCGTCATTGCGCCGGCGACTGTCGTAAATCGGCGCTGGTGCTGGGGCATAACGATTATCTTCAATGCGTGCGTCGCGAACCACTTCCCGTACGGAGGAAATGCGATCATTCAAGCCCATCGCGGCCAGTGATGGATAACGGCCGGGCTGCAGGACAACGCAGCGGCCGGTGAATCCGGCATTTTCACAGACCTCCCAGCGTTGATTGAGAACGATGGCGGATGAAGCGCGGTCGTTGAAGCCCTGGCGTGCGAAGTTGATGACCCGGTCTTCGGTTTTGAATGATCGGCCGGCAAAACCTTCCTGTTCGAAGAAGGTTATTTGCGGAACTGCGTTGTCCCTGGGTGCGGCAATGGGGTCCGGCGCATATCGATTTGCCGAAATACGGGCATTGCGCTGTATCAGCCTGACCGATGAAACGCGTTCATTCAGGCCCATGGCCGCCAGCGACGGGTACTCGCCGGGGCGCAAGACAACGCAGCGGCCGCGAAACTTTCGGTCTTCGCAGACCTCCCAGCGCTCGCTGCTGACGATGACCGACGAGGCGCGGTCATTGAATCCGAAACGTTCGAAGTTGCCGACTTGCCGGTCGGTGGAAAACGATTGCCCGGCGAAGCCTTCGCGCTCATAGAACGTCACCTCGGCGGCAGCCGCTGTGCTGATGGCCAGGCAGGCCATAGCAAGGATATTTCTCAATCTGGAATTCATCGATATCTCCGGTTTGGGGGCCGCCAGATAGCAGCTTTTGGCGGCAACGATAGCTCCGTCTGCCCACCCGGACTGTGTGGCAACGCACAGAGTCAGCGGCCTGAAACGGGCATCGTGTATCGACCGCGCCGAACAACGCCCAACCTACTGGTAGCCATGACAACACCCGGAAAACCCAAACCGTTCTCGATGATTCGCGAGTTTCATCTGGCCGACTGGTTCACGCTCGGCAATGCCGTCAGCGGTGTTGGTGCGCTGTTTTCGACCATGACCTATCTGCAGACCGACGATATCAGGCACATCCATTTCGCCTGCGGGCTGCTCGTTGCCGCGCTGATTTTTGACGTTCTGGACGGACGGATTGCTCGCTGGCGTCAAAGAACATCGGCCATCGGCCGCGAGCTGGATTCGCTGGCCGACATCATTTCCTTTGGCGTGGCCCCGGCGATGATGGGCTACGCCCTGGGCATGAACGGACTCTTTGACCGCATCGTCCTCGCCTACTTCGTCGCCTGCGGCGTCTCGCGGCTGGCGCGCTACAACGTGACTGCGGAAGCGCTTTCGGACGGTGGCGACAAGGTGAAATACTTTGAAGGCACGCCCATACCCACCTCGCTGCTGATCGTTGGCATCCTGTTTTTCGCCGCATCAACGGGTGCCGTCGGCGGCGGACTGTGGTTCGGCGAACTGACGCTTGGCGGCTTCAAGCTGCATCCGCTGGTCCTCATGTTCGCCTTGTCCGGCTCGTTGATGATCAGTCGAATCAGGGTTCCCAAGCCGTAAAGGGCTAAAATCGGTTTAACGGACCAGCTCTGGTTTTCGTTTTAACAGATCAACGGGGACAGTTTTCAGCATGTTTTTCGCCCTCATTTTCCTGACGCTGGCCGCCTTGGGCGCCTATTTCTTCCCGGAATGGTCCTGGGCGGCGATTCTCGGGGCTTCTTTTGGCTGCGTCGTGGCTTTGCGGCTGGCGCTGTATTTCACCGAGCGCTCGAAAACGGCATCGGCAAAGGATAGCCAGCCCTGATTGCGGCCAGCCCGGCGATGGGCTCAAGCCGGAATATCGACCAATGCATCGTTCGCGCCGGTATCGCAGCCTTGCAGGAATTGCTCAAACTCGTGCAGCGGCAGTGGCCGGCCGAACAGGTAGCCCTGGTAGTTCCGGCATCCCACATTGGCCAGGAAACGCCACTGGGCATCGGTTTCGACGCCTTCGGCAATGACTTCCAGGCCGAGGATGTTGCCCAGGGCAACGATGGTCTCGGCGATGGCGGCGTCGTTGGGATCGGTCAGCACGTCGCGCACGAAGGATTGGTCGATCTTCAGCTGGTTCAACGGAAGGCGCTTGAGATAAGCCAGGGATGAGTAGCCGGTGCCGAAATCGTCCAGCGAGAAGCGGATGCCCAACTGCTTGAGTTCCGCCATCCGGCCAATGATGGTTTCGGTGTCTTCCAGCAGCATGCTTTCAGTCAATTCCAACTTCAATCGCGTGGCCGGGGCGCCCGTTTGGTGCAGGAGATCCCTTATCTGGTCGGTGAACCTGGTCTGCCTGAATTGACGGGCGCTGACGTTTACCGCGAGGGTGAGCCCGGCAGTTTCCGGCTGTTGAGACCAGGCGGCCAGTTGCCGGCATGCGGTGACCAGCACCCAATGTCCGATGGGGATGATCAAACCGGTTTCTTCGGCCAGCGGTATGAAGCTGGCCGGCAAAATCGTACCTCTTTTTGGGTGTTCCCAACGTAACAGTGCTTCGCCACCGGTCGGGCGTCCGGATTCATCCATCTGGACCTGGTAGCACAGGTGGAACTGTTCTTCATCGATGGCCGTGCGCAACTCGGCCTCAAGTATTGCCCGATGCGTTACCGCGGCCTGCATTTCGGGGTCGAAGAATCGCAGGGTATTGCGCCCGGCTGCCTTGGCTTGGTACATGGCCGTATCGGCCCGCCTCAGCAGTTCCTTGGCGGTAACCATTGTGCCGTCGAACAGCGCAATGCCGATACTGGACGCGCAACGGTAGTCAACCGACAAACCTTCAGGGTGCCTGATCAGACTGAAGGGATGATTCAGCTGTGCCTGGATGTTGCCTGCGATCAGTTCGGCCTGAATGGTGCCATCCCCAGCTCCGTCGATGTCTTCGAGGATGACCACAAACTCGTCGCCACCCAGTCGTGCGGCTGTGTCACCCTGCCGGATACAGGTTTTGAGACGCTTGGCCACTTCAATCAATAGCTGATCGCCCACCTCATGGCCATGGGTGTCGTTGAGGAACTTGAAGTTATCGAGGTCGATGAGCAACAGGGCGCCATGGCGCTTTCGCCGCGCGCTGCCGATCAGCGCATGTTCCAGTCGATCGAACATCAGTCGCCGATTGGGCAGATGGGTCAGCGAGTCGTAAAAAGCCAGACGGTGGATTTCCTCTTCGGTCCGCTTGCGGTCGGTGATGTCCTGGTTGAAGCCGACAATGCCGATGGTTTGGCCATCGACCTTGATCGGCGCGACGACATTGTTGAAGATGCGCTTCTGGCCATCGACCTGGTACTCGACTTCCTCCTCGACCACTTCGCCTTCATAGACGCGTCGGTTGTTGTACTGCCACACGGCCAACTCTTCCGGGCTGACATCGCTATCGTGCGGGCGCTTGCCCAACAGGCTGCCCCAGTGTTCGACGACCAGCGCGTTTTCCATGATGCAGCGGCCATCGAGGTCACGTGCCCAGTATTCCACCGGGGTGTTGTCGACGATAGCACGCATCAGCGACTCACTTTCCCGCAAGGCCTGCTCGGCATTTTTCCGGTCGGTGATATCGCGTGACAGGACGATGAAGTGCGGCAGATGGTCGCCATCGGAGGCCTTTTGCGCCACCGACAATTCGAACCAGCGCGGCCCTTCGGGAAGATCGAGCTGGAACTGCGAGCCGGTGGATATCCCCTTCTCCATGGCTTCGTGCAGGGACCGGATGCAAATGACTGCGACGTCCGGCGGCAAGACCTCATGAACCGTCTTGCCGATCATCTCGCTCGGAGAAGTCACCAGCAGTTCCGACCGCTGGGCATGGCAATCAAGGTAGCGCCCCTCGATATCGACTTCGAACATCAGGTCGGGCAGTGCCTGCAGGGTGGCGGCAAATTTGTTCTTGAGAGCGACCAGTTCGAGTTCCTGGCGCTTGCGATTGGTGATGTCCGTCGCCACGCTGGCCAAGCCGGCAATCTGCCCTGATTTGTCGCGAAGCACTTGCCTGACGACCCAGTAGCATCGCTCACCATCATGTCCGCTATCGGGCAACGCCATCTCGCAGGCAGTACTTTCCCCACTCGCCAACAGCTTGTCGTCACAAGCCTTCATCCGACCGGCCAGTTCGTCGCCGAACAACTCACTGTCATTGCGACCAAGGATTTCTGAAACAGGCCGCCCCAAAATGATGCCGGCCATCTGGTTGGCGTAGATATAGAAGCCGTTCAGATTCTTGACGAAAACGGGCGCCGCCAGCTTGTCTAGCAGCGCCTCATGGGTGCCCACCCCAGCCGTTATCGTTTCCTCGAACAACCCCATCAACCAGCCTCACATGTTGGATGCAGCCTGAATGCCAGCAGCTACGATTTGTTAGTTTTGAAATATTCTGGGGTAAGTTGTCAGAGTTAATTGTGGATTTTTTAACGACTTGCCCGACATATCCCATTTGTTTAATGGGCAAAGCTCAGTGTTTCTCCGACAAATACCAGCCATTTCAAAAGCACGTTCACGCTGTGATGCGGGGTGATTTTTCAACTGGCGCCATGTCGGAAAAATTGACAGAACCAAGGAATATTTTGCCAATTCATCCGGCTGATTTCTGCCGAGTCCGATAGACAGGCGGTCGGTTCGTTTATTGCTAGTTGCTACTGACAAAGAAGGCATCCCCAACCGCATTAAACGGAAAGCCCTGTGAACACTTACCATTTTGCTGAAAGACGCCTCAACGAAAGGCGCCAGGAGGTCGAACAGTCGCGTGCTGAAAAGACTACCCCTTCTGACACGTTGCCCATCCCGAACTCGAGACGTAGTGGCGACCGGCGGGTCGGCGAACGACGCAAGGAAAAACTTGGTCCACCGCCTGGTATGGCGGAACGGCGCTTTCGTCCGGAGCTGCGGGGCGTGGTTTTTCCTCTCTATTACAACTTCAAGTAGAAAACTGAGAACTCATTGGTTCAGCCGGGCTGAACCAATGGCAGCCGAATTGCTTACGTCTCGCTGTTATGCACTGCGCTCAAACGCTCGGAGACATACTCGCCGCGCGCTGTCGAGTTGTTTTCCTGACCGTTTTTCTCGCACCACGCGAAAAACTCCTCGGGAACGATCTGGTATTCAAGGGCCATCACGCCGGAGCGCTGGAAGTTGCGGCGGGCCAGAACAGCCATCGCCTTCCACTTTTCGAACGACTCCTCGAAACACTCTGGATCAACGGCCGTTGCCTTGACCTCCGCCCAGGTTTCCGGGGTGTACCAAGTAACGCCGATGACCATGGCCTGCGTACGCCGCTTGGCCTTGATGCTTTGGTAGAGGGTAGGTTTTCTCATGGTGGTGGGCGATGGCAGGAAAGGTTGAAAATTGGCGGATAACCAACAGGAAGCACGAAATAACACCGGTTTTCGGGCTTGATTGGTTGGTGATGCAAAAGCAATGCCATCAAACACCTTCACCCGAAATCGCCGTATCGAATGCTTAAAACCCGTCGCTCTTTTTCCCACTCACTCGCGCCGCCAATAGGGCCGGCACTGCCAGAAAACGCTATCATCTGCGCCCCGGAACCTCGCCGCTGCACCATGCGCCCCCTCGCCTTCGTCGATCTCGAAACCACAGGCGCCACCGCCACCCATGACCGCATCACCGAAATCGGCATTGTCGAAGTCGATGAAGATGGTTCGGTGCGCGAATGGCAGCAGCTGGTCAATCCCGGCATTCGGATTCCGCCGTTCATTGAGCAACTGACCGGCATCACGACCGAAATGGTGGCCGATGCCCCGCCCTTCGAGGCCGTGGCCGCTGATGTCATGCAGCGACTGGAAGGCCGGCTGTTCATCGCCCATAACGCGCGCTTCGACTACGGCTTCCTGAAGAACGAATTCAAGCGGCTCGGCATTACCTTCCGCGCTTCCGTGCTGTGCACCGTCAAGCTGTCGCGCACGCTGTTTCCCGAGCACAAGCGCCACAATCTCGACAGCCTGATCGAGCGCCACGACCTGCGCGCCGAGGCCCGCCACCGGGCGCTGGCCGATGCCCAGTTGATCCACCAGTTCTGGCAAAAGATCCACCTCGAGCGCAGCCTTGAAGCCATCGATGCCGCGCTCAAGGCGCAGAACGCCCACCCCAGCCTGCCGCCGCACATCGACGCCGGCATTCTTGATGACTTGCCGGAATCGCCGGGCGTTTACCTGTTCTACGGCGACAACGACCTGCCGCTCTATATCGGCAAGGCCAAGGACATTCGCCAGCGGGTGCTGTCGCATTTCTCGGGCGACCACAGTTCAGCCAAGGAGATGGCGCTGGCCCAACAGGTCAGGCGCATCGACTGGATCGAAACAGCCGGCGAGATCGGTGCCCTGCTCAAGGAGTCACGGCTGGTCAAGACGCTGCTGCCGTCGGCCAACCGACAACTGCGCAAGAACGACGATGTCTGCACCTGGACGCTGGTCGATGAAGGCGAAGGCTGGCTGCGTCCGCAACTGGCGCTGGCCACCGATCTGGATTTCGACATCCACACTTCGTGCTATGGCCTGTTCAAAAGCACCAAGGAAGCCAACGAGGTACTGCGGACGCTGGCCGAATCGCACAATCTGTGTGATGTGCTGACCGGTCTGGACAAGGCCAAGCCGGGCAAGCCCTGCTTCGGCCACCAGATCAGGCGCTGCAAGGGGGCCTGCATCGGCAAGGAGCCGCTGGCCAAGCACACCATGCGGCTGATGACCGCACTGACCAGCCTCAAGCTGGTTTCCTGGCCCTTTACCGGCCCGGCGCTGATCCGCGAAGGCGAAGAGGCCCATCTGATCGAGGGCTGGCGCTACCTCGGCACAGTGAAAAGCGATGAAGAAATCCATACACTGCTCGATGGCTCGCGCCCGCCGTTCGACCGCGACGCCTACAAACTGCTCGCCAAATACGTCAGCAAGATGACTCCGCTATCATTCAAACGCCCCAACAACCTGGAATAAAGCCATGAAACATGTGCTCCCCCTGCTCCTCGCAGCCCTCGCCCTGCCGGTTGCCGCCGAAGAAATCGATTGCGCCACCACCGCCTGGAAACTGATCGGCGCCAACCATCGGGTCTGCGTCTATGCCTACGATGATCCGAAGATATCGGGCGTCACCTGCCATGTCAGCCAGGCGCGTACCGGCGGCGTCAAAGGCAGTTTCGGGCTGGCTGAAGACCCGTCGCAGTTCTCGCTGGCCTGCCGCCAGATCGGCCCGATCAACCTGCCGGCCAAGCTGGCCGATGACGAAGTGGTGTTCAGCGAAGACACCTCGCTGCTCTTCAAGGAAACCAAGATCCACCGTTTCTTCGACAAGAAACGCAATGTGCTGATCTATCTCGCAATCAGCCGCCGGATCATCGAAGGCGCCCCGGCCAACGCCATTTCGACCGTGCCCATCCAGCCCTGGGGCGGCAAGTGAGCCTGAAAACATCGCTGGGTGATGTTGCCCCCTACATCACCAAGGATGGCTCTGAGATACGCGAACTGCTGCACCCCAGCCAGCATGCAGTTCGCCAGCAAAGCCTGGCCGAAGCCGTCGTTCCGCCGGGCAGCACGACCCGGCTACACCGGCATGGAATCACCGAAGAGATCTACCACGTGACCAAGGGTTGCGGTTTGATGACGCTGGGCGATGAGCGCTTTGCCATCGCAGTCGGCGACAGCATCGCCATCGCTCCGGGCACACCGCACTGCGTGGAAAACACCGGGTCGGAAGCCTTGCACATCCTGTGTTGCTGCGCTCCGGCCTATTCGCACGACGATACCGAACTGCTCTGACTTTCTGAGTTACCCGTCTTCCGGGTGATTCAAGGCTAAACCAAGGCCTGCAAAGCCTCAGGCAAACCGCCAATCACCAACTTTACCGGCACCGCCAGCATCAGATTGAGCGGTAGCCCGAAATCCTCGACGAACATCCCGTCACGATCCACCGGCCGACCAGCGCAGACTTCGAGCTCCCCGCCACACGCCTTGGCCACCCTCTGGGTTGTCGTTGCCCCGTCGGCAAGGTAGCCAACAACCGTTTTGCCGAGCGCCAGCGCAAAGCCGACTTCGACACAGGTGCCGGAATCCGGCTCGCAACCCCGGAAAGGATTGAGATTCGCCAGTACGGCGTCAGCCGAGCGGATCAGTTCGATGTTGGCATGGTAGATACCGGCGGGAGTCGTTTCGACCCCATCGAGCGGGATCAAGGCTTGATGCCCGGCCAGCGCACACAAGCGGCGGGCCTCGTTGGCCCATGCAAGGACATCCTGGCGAAAAACATCCGGACCGGCGAGATAGATTTTCATGGAGTTTCAGCGCTCACACTTTCCGCTCATCACCGTCCCTTTTCAAACCACTTCAGCAAGGTCTCGTAAAGTACTTTCGGGATAACCGGTTTGGCAATGAAGTCATCCATCCCCGCCTCGAAGCACTGATCCTTGTTCTCGGCGAAGGCATTCGCTGTCATCGCCAGGATGGGAATTACCGCGCAGCCAGGTAGTTGCCTGATCTGTCGTGTCGCATCAAGGCCGTCCATTATCGGCATCTGCATGTCCATCAGGATCGCGGCGAAATTCCCTGAATCGGCCTTGGCCACGGCCTCCCGGCCATCCACGGCAAGATCGACCTTGAGACCGACATCCTCCAGCAGCATCTGGGCGACTTCACGGTTGATCGGTTCGTCTTCCGCCAGCAGGATGCGCTTGCCTGAATGATTTTGCTTGATTGCCTGCTCAGCGAATACACCCCCGGTCTTTTCGGCCTCCTCGACCGAATGCGCTCCCTTCCTGAGGGTCGCCGTAAACCAGAAGGTACTACCCTGGCCTTCGGTGCTGGTTGCGCCGGCAGTTCCTCCCATGACTTCGGCAATTTTCTTGGTGATTGCAAGGCCCAGGCCGGTCCCGCCGTACTTGCGGGTGGTCGAACTGTCGGCCTGCTCGAACGCACCGAAGAGCTTGGGAAGGACATCCGGGGCGATGCCGATACCGCTGTCCTCGACTTCGAAGCGCAAGGTGGCAGTTTCGTCGGTTTGCGATTCTTCCTTCACTCTCAGGGTGATGTGGCCGCTCTCTGTGAACTTAAGGGCATTGACGGCATAGTTGAGCAAGGCCTGCTGCAGCCGAGTAGGATCGCCGTGGAGGTTGTGGGGCAAGGAGACTGTCTCGACCTGCAGGCGCAGCCCTTTGCTGCGAGCCTTTTGACCGAGCATGGAGGTAATGTTGCCGAGCAGAGCCTCGACATGAACCGGGGCATCATCCAGCGTGAATTTGCCGGCTTCGATCTTGGAGAGGTCGAGCACCGCATTGATGATGTCGAGCAGGTGATTGCTGGCGCCCTCAATCTTATCGAGCTTGTCGGTCTGCTGCGGGCTCAGTCCGCTGCGACGAAGGATGTGGGCCATGCCGGTGATGGCGTTCAAGGGGGTACGTATCTCGTGGCTCATGTTGGCCAGGAAGGCGCTCTTGGCGATGTTGGCGGTTTCGGCGGCTTCCTTGGCCAAGGCAAGCTCCCGGGTGCGATTCATGACCAGTTCTTCAAGATGGTCGCGGTGCTGCTTCACTTCAGCTTCGGCTCGCTTCCGTTCGCTGATGTCAATACCGACGCCAAGTAGATAGGCGTCGCCATCGATCACCATGCGGGTACCGCTAAAGAGGTAGGGGACACCTTGCCCGTGCCGATCCTGGAATACAGCCTCGACGCTTGTCGCGCCACTCCGGAAAACCTGCTCCATAGCATCAGCAATTCGTTCCCGATCCAATCCGGAGAAAAAGTCCGAGCCATGCATCATCGCCAGTTCGTCATCGCTGTAGCCGGTAATCTCGTTGAAATGCTTGTTCCAGCGCACAAATCGGCCACTGGCATCAAATACGTAAAAAACACCAGGAAGTGCGTTGATGGTCTCTGTAGAAAATAACCGTTCCCGGGCTAGTGCGAGTTCCACTTGCTTACGCGCCGTTATGTCGTCGTAAAGCCCCAATACACCGGTCACCGTGCCTGCTGCATCGCGCAACGGAACCTTGGACGTACGCAACCAGATGGTTTGGCCATCCGGGGTGGTCTGAGGCTCCTCAAAATCGAGTCTTGGCTGGCCTGATTCCATTACCAGCCGATCATCAGCCTGATAAAGATCGGCTTGCTCGGCCCAGCCCAAGGCAAAGTCATCAAGCCCGATCAGTTCGGCGGGCGAATTCTTGCCGGCATCCCGCGCAAAAACCGGGTTGCAGCCCAAGTAACGACAGTCACGATCCTTCCAGAAAACGCGGATTGGTGCTGTATCGATGACTTGCTGCAGCAAATCGCGCGAGGTGGCGAGCGCCGCCGACATTTTCTCCAGGGCCTGCGCTGCCGTGCGGTGCTCGGAGATATCGCGATTGAAGCCGACTGTACCCACCACCTTGCCAGTATCGTCGAAGACCGGAGCCCTGTAGGTCTCGAACCACTTTTTCGCTCCATCGGCATCGATGATTTCCTCTTCCACGCTCATCTTTTTGCCGGAAGTGAGGACCACCCGATCGGCCGCCTGATAGCCTTCGGCCAATTCGGCGGGCCAAATGTCGAAGTCGTTCTTGCCGATCAGTTCGTCGGCGTTGCATCCGCCTTGAAATTGGGCGAATCCCTGATTAACGGCGAGGAAGCGGTTCTCGGTATCCTTTAGCCAGACGGCGAATGGGAAGTTGTCAAGCAAGGCCCGCTGATAGTGGTTGCGCTGCTGCAGTTCAAGCTGATTCTGTTTGCGCTCGGTAATGTCCTCCACCATGGCCACCACATAATCCAGGCTGCCGTCCGGCTTGCGCACATGGCTGACAGCCAGTCGCGTATAAACCGGGTGACCATCCTTGTGGATGAAACGCTTGTCCATGGCATAGCTGTTGATTTCACCAGCCAGCATGCGGTTGAACTGCGCCAGGTCGGGTGCCAGATCCTCCGGATAGGTGAGCTCCGTCCAGGTCTTGCCGGTCAATTCATCGCGCGTATAGCCCAGCGTTGCGCAAAGCGCATCATTTACCTCAATCCAGCCTTTTTCCACGCTGGTGATGGCAAGACCGATGATGGAGTGATCGAAGTAGGCATGAAAGCGCTCCATACTGGCGCGCTCTTCTGCAGTTACGGCATTCTGTGCCGCCTGCACTGCCTCCCGGTCAACAAGTTGTTGCTCGTAATCGCGAAATATCTGGCACAGCAGCATGGTCGCGAGGGGGTAGATTAGCAAGAGTACCCACCAGGCCTGCTCGATGAAGGCATAACCGGCCTGGTTGGGAATTTGCGTGAAGGCGGCCAACTGCATCAACTGCACCACTATGCCCAGCCCCAGATAGTGGATGGATTGTGGTTGGCTGCCACACCGTAGCCACCAATGCCGCGCCAGTACCCCGAACAAAGCCGAGAGCAGCACAATCATGACGCCAACTGGCGCACCGCCGCCACCGAGTTGATAGCGATAAAACGCAGCCATTCCTGCGGCGATGGCTGCTGTCACGCCCCCACCCACCACGCCGGCCACCGTCAGCACAATTGAGCGGCCGTCAAAAAACACGCCGGGGGCGAAATTCACCGGATTCACCATCCCCAGCAAGGCCACCCCGCCAAACAGGAGCCCGAGCAGCACCTGCCGGTTCAGCGAAAACTTGTGGAATCGTGAAATAACAAGCTGACCTGCTGCTACCAAAGCGACAAGGAAGGCGATGTTGTTGATCAGATTGATATGCATGCTTTTGATTCGGGCAGGTTATAGGCTCAATCGTTCTTGCGGCACAGCCTGGCTATCTTACTGCGATGTTCTCGTTTAGCTACGGCAGGTTTTCGAGCGAATCTGCCACTGCTGATGGCAGCCATTGGCTGGAAACCAATGTTTCCTCCTTGCCGAGTCCCGCCTGATGGCAATTACGCTCTGCTGGCAGATTGATGCGAAGCGATGGCCAGTTCAGGTGAACTTCCCTACCAATGCATCGCCAGATTTCTCCCAGACAAATATTGATACAAATCGTCGCACAAACGCTACGGGAAAAATTGCGTTCTGGCGCAACACTAGCTGCTTGCCGATTTCGACAAGGAGTCTCCGATGCAAACTGACCACCATTGGCAAGAACTGACTCTTGCCCGATTCATGCAGATCTCCCGCCTGCATCTTGGCCTGATGCAAGCCCCGGTCGCCATCAGGCCACCCCAGCGTGTTGCCGGTGCTTGCCGGCACGTGCTCCGTTCGCTGCTGGTCGCTGGCTCGCTCGGCGCACTGTTCAGCGGAACGGCTTTCGCCAGCGAAAGCATTTCCACTGATCCGGCCAAACGCAGCGAAAACGCACAAAGTACCCGCACCAAGTGCAATGAGCGCTCCGCCCATTCCATCGAGTTTTCCTTGCATGGCAAAAAGCGCTGATCGATGTCCAACAACGCCACCCAACAAGAGGTCAACATGAAACTGAAGCCCCTGAAAATGACCGTCGCCGCCATTGCAGTTGCCGCCGCCCTGGGCGGTGCCTATTCGCTCGGCCAGTCCGCGCCGTTTGGCAGCGCGCATGCGGCTGCCCAGCCGGCCGCCGCCATCGCAGCGGCTGCCGCGCCTGCCATCAGCGTTCCCAACGGCCTGCCGGACATGCGCAGCATCGTCGCCAGCAACGCCCCAGCGGTGGTCAACATCAGCGTCACCGGCACGCGCAAGACAGCGGCTAATGGCCCCGATCTGCAGCAGATGGATCCGAACGACCCGTTCTTCCAGTTCTTCCGCCACTTCCGCGGCCAGATCCCGGAAAGCCGGCAGCCCATGCAGGGCCTGGGTTCGGGCTTCATCGTCACGCCCGACGGCACGGTGCTGACCAACGCCCACGTCGTCGATGGTGCCGAGGAAGTCACCGTCAAGCTCAACGACAAGCGCGAATTCAAGGCCAAGGTGCTTGGCCTTGACAAGGCCAGTGATGTCGCCGTGCTGAAAATCGACGCCAAGAATCTGCCGACGGTAAGGATCGGCACCTCACTGCAAACCCAGGTCGGCGAATGGGTGCTGGCGATCGGCTCGCCCTACGGCTTCGAAAGCAGCGCCAGCGCCGGCATCGTCTCGGCCAAGTCGCGCAACCTGCCGGACGGCAGCTATGTTCCCTTCATCCAGACCGACGTCGCGGTCAACCCGGGCAACTCCGGCGGCCCGCTCTTCAACATGAACGGCGAAGTGATCGGCATCAACTCGCAGATCTACTCGCGCAGCGGCGGCTACCAGGGTCTCTCTTTTGCCATCCCGATCGAAGTGGCGATGAATGTCGAGAAACAGATCGTCGCCCACGGCAAGGTCCAGCGTGGCAAGCTCGGCATCAGCATCCAGGAAGTCAATCAATCGCTGGCCGACACCTTCGGCCTGAGCAAGCCGGCCGGCGCGCTGGTCGCCTCCGTCGAAAAGGGCAGCCCGGCTGCCAAGGGCGGGCTGGAACCGGGTGACGTCATTCTCGGCATCGACGGCAAGACCATCGACGCCGCCGGTGAATTGCCGGCCGCCGTCGCCACCAAGATGCCCGGCGAAACGGCCCGCCTGCAAATCTGGCGCAAGGGTGAAACGCGCAACATCGACGTCAAGATCGGCAGCTTCGGCGAGGAAAAAGTGGCAGCCGGCGAAGCACCTTCCGCCGACAAAGGCCGCCTCGGCGTCGCCGTCCGCCCGCTGACCCCGGAAGAACAGCGCCAGGCAGAAGTCAAAGGCGGCCTGCTCGTCGAACAATCCGGCGGTGCCGCCGGCCGCGCCGGCATCCGCCCGGGTGACATCATCGTTTCGGTCAATGGCCAGCCAATCGGCAATGTCGACCAGCTACGCGGCATCATCGCCAAATCCGGTAAGAAAGCCGCGATCCTGATCGAACGCGGCGATTCACGAATATTCGTGCCGGTTGATCTGGGCTAAACGTCAAAAGGCCGTTCGGATGAACGGCCTTTTTCATTTACCAGCCTTGCTTTAGCCGCCCTGGTTCCGTTTCGTACCCGAGTACTTCACCGAGAGCGTGACGAGAAACAAAAACTCCTGTTCGGCGGGTTGATCGCGAAATGACATTGGCCGTCTGATAGGAATCAAGCGCAGCGGTATGACAGCTGCCAGTGCATTGTAGAATGAATGCCATCGAATCAAGCGCCACCATCCCATGCCCTGCCATTTGCTTTTCCATCGTTTCCTGATTGTTGTGTTGGCAGGCCTGCTTTTTCCATTCGGCATGTCATGGGCCCAAGAGAAAGTGACGCTTCAGCTCAAGTGGACTCATGCCTTTCAGTTCGCCGGCTACTATGCCGCGGTGGAAAAAGGCTATTACCGGGAAGCGGGACTCGAAGTTCAACTCGTCGAGGCTGCCCCGGGTATCGATCCTGTCGAATCAGTCCTGAGCAATTCGGCCCAATACGGTGTTGGTACCAGCAGCCTGCTCCTGGCTCGCAAAGCCGGAAAACCGGTGGTTGTCCTGGCTGCCATATTCCAGCATTCACCGCTGGTACTTATTGCGCGGGAGGACATTACCCGGAAGGGAACGCAAGGTATCCACGATATCGCTGGCAAACGGGTGATGATTGAACCCCAATCAGACGAGTTGATCGCCTATCTGAAACATGAAGGGATCACGCTCGATCATCTGGTCCAAATACCCCACAGCTTTGAACCCAAAGATCTGATCGAGGGCCGAGTGGATGCCATGTCGGCCTACGTCAGCAATGAACTTTATTATCTGGATCGCGCAAATTTCGCCTATCAGGTGTACACGCCGAGAACAGGCGGTATCGACTTTTATGGCGATAACCTATTCACTACTGAAAAGGAGTTGAACACCCATCCGGAACGGGTTCGCGCCTTTCGGGAAGCCAGTTTGCGTGGCTGGCAGTATGCGATGCAGCATCCGGAAGAAATCGCTGATCTCATCATTGCCCGGTATTCCAGTCGTCACCCGCGCGACTTTTATCTATCCGAGGCTAAACGCATGGCTGCGTTGCTACGTATCGACCTGGTCGAATTGGGTTATATGAACCGGGGACGCTGGCAGCACATTGCCAACACCTATGCCGATCTCGGCTTGTTGCCCAGTAACTACAATCTTGACGGGTTCATCTACGAGCCTGAACCACGCCGCGATCTGACAAAACTCTATATCGCCATCCTTCTGCTGGCATCCGTCAGTGCCATCGCCTTGTACATTCACCGCATCAATCGCCGTCTCTCCCGTGCGTTGAACGAAAGCCGGAACAACCTGACGGTCATGGACGGGCTGCGCAAGGATCTTGTGGCTCAGCGAGACCACCTGGAAGAGATGGTCGAAGCCAGAACCCAGTCGCTATGGATCGCCAAGGAAGCAGCTGAGGCCGCCAATCGTGCCAAGAGTGCTTTCCTGACCAACATGAGCCACGAGCTGAGAACGCCAATGCACGGCATCATGGGCATGACTCAATTGGCCAGACGAAAAGCTTCCGACCCAAAGCAAATCGATCAACTCGACAAAGTCAGCCAGACGGCCGACAAGCTACTGGTCATCATCAATGACATCCTGGACATCTCCAGAATCGAGTCCGAACAAATGACTCTGGAGATGGGAGAATTTACGCTCGATGGCGTCATCACCAATCTGGATAGTCTGACCAGCAAGAAAGCATTGGAGAAAAACCTTCGCTTGAGCTTCGAGATCCCCCCCGAACTGGCCCGTTTGCCACTGCAAGGCGATGCCATGCGCCTGGGCCAGATTCTGCTCAATCTGACCAGTAACGCCATCAAGTTTACAGCCACGGGTACTGTAAGCGTACGCTTTGATACCACAGAGGAAACCGCCAGGAGCCTACGCTTGCGAGTTGAGGTAACCGATACCGGTATCGGAATTAGCGACGACGATCAGAAGCGACTCTTTACAAGCTTCGAGCAGGCCGATGGATCCATTACCCGCAAGTTCGGCGGAACTGGGCTGGGGCTAGCCATCAGCAAACGCCTGGCTCAGATGATGGACGGTGACATCGAGGTTCGCAGCCAGGCCGGAAGCGGCAGCACTTTTTCGCTCACGGTGGGACTGAACAAGAACTTGGATGGTGGCCACCCCTTAAGATAACCGGCAGCCTGCCCTGATGACTGTTTTTCTGCGTATGGCGGAAGCACATCGCAAACTTAGGTAGCGTCGAATGCAGACTCCGCTACGGCCGAAAAAAAGCCCCTTTCGGGGCTTTTTCAATAGAGGCGATAGCGCGATGTGCTGATCAGTTCAGTTTTTCCGGGCTGCCGCAGCACTGCTTGAACTTCTTGCCGCTGCCGCAGGGACAGGGGTCGTTGCGGCCGGGTTTTTCGGTTTCGCGCTGTACCGTTCCGCCGGTGCGCTTGTTGCGCCAGAAGTTGTACAAAGTCTGGACGATGACCGGCAGGTTTTCCTGAATTTCGGCGACCAGACGTGCTTCTTCGGCAGGCGGGAACCAGCGTTCGCCGCTCTTTTCGGCATCCTCCTTGAGCATGCCGTTAAGCAGGAAGAGCGGTTCAAGCAGTTCGGACAAGTCATCAGCATGCTTGCCGGCCATCTCGTACCAGTCTCCGGCCAGACCGGCACCGAAAACGTAGGAATCGGCCCAGGCTTCGTAGTCGTAGTCCTCGCATTTTTCGTCGAGTGGATAGAGCACCGGTGCAATGGTTTCATCGGCCAGCAAGGACGCGGCGAGATCGTTGTTCAGGCGCAGCAGCAATTCCAGCGCAGCCTCGACATCGGGATTGCCGCCAGCTTCCAGACCCTTGCCCAGCGCTTCGCTCAGCCAGACGGCCGGGGCAACCGGTTGCGGACCGCTGACGACGGCGCACAGCATGGCCTGGATTTCGTCGAGGCGCATGGCCTCGCCCTGGAAAACTTCTGATTCGAGCAGTTCTTCAAGCCGATCTAGATCGGCATCGGTCAGGGGATTTGGGTTCATCGCGTTGGTCCTCGGCAATTGCAGAATGATAGCCCAGATCGACCCAGGCTGCAGCCATGCCCTGGCCTTGACCTCGCCCGAAAACACACCTCTCGGACTCCCTCAGACAGCGAGTTGGGCGGCTCGATCAACATCCTTGAGCACACCGGGATCCTCGACCGGGCAAACGACCAACCCTGCCTGATCCGCCTCGAGAATGGAGCGCCCTCCCTGATCCCCGGTCAGCGCCAGCAGTTGGCGCACATGCCTGGCGCCAAAGCCGACCGGGTGCCCCATTTGCCCACCGACATCAGGCCGCGCCATGCTGGCGCCACCCTGCAGGGCATCAAGCACGGCGTGATAACTGTCCGGCTGGATGTAGGGCATGTCTGCGAGCGCGACCAGCCAGCCGGCGGCATCGACGCTGGCCGCAACCCCTGCGCTCAAACTGTGGCCCATGCCCTGCTCCGCTTCGTTACAAACGACGGTTTCCAGCCCTTCCGCCGCCAGCAAGCTGGCCAGCACCGTGTCATCAGGGCGGATGACAACGATGGTTCGCGCGCAAACGGCTGCGAGACGACAGGCCGAGGCGAGCGCCATCGGCGTCCCGTCGGGCAGTGGGTGCAAGCGCTTGTCGGAGCCGAAGCGCCGACTACTGCCAGCAGCAAGCAGGATGCCGACAATCTGCTTCATTCGATGCGACAGGCGTAGGGATCGAAAGCAGGCATGGTGGCCATCCGGAGGTTTTGCCCGTTTTTTACCACGGTCATTTCAGCCAAAATCGAAACGGCGATTTCCGGCGGCGTGCGGCTGCCGATGGGCAGGCCGACCGGGCCGTGCAGGCGGTCGACTTCGGCTTGCGAGAGGTCGAAATACTGCAGCAGCCGTTCGCGACGCTTGCTGTTATTGGCCTTGGAGCCGAGCGCGCCGACGTAGAAGGCCGGCGACTTGAGGGCTTCGAGCAGGGCCATGTCGTCGAGCTTGGGGTCGTGGGTCAGCGCCACCACGGCGCTGCGCGGATCGAGGCCGAGTTCGGTCACGGCATCGTCGGGCATCGCGGCGATGCGCTCGGTGCCGGGGACATCCCAGCCGTCGGCATACTCGCTGCGCGGGTCGCAGATGTAGACGCGATAGCCGAGGGCCTGCGCCATGGTCGCCAGGTAGCGCGAAATCTGCCCGGCGCCGATGATGAGCAGCCGCCAGGCCGGGCCATGCAGGGTGACCAGCGTCTGACCATCCCATTGCTGGCTGTCGCCGGCGCTGCCACCTTCGAGGCTGACTGCACCGGTCGCCAACGCCACCCGCCGATGCACCAATTGGCCGGTGCCGATGCGCTGGGCAAGCTGTTCGAGCAGTGCGGCATCCGGCGCCGGTTCGAGCACCAGCTCCAGCGTGCCACCGCAAGGCAGACCGAAGCGATGTGCCTCATCGGCCGTCACGCCGTAGCGCAGCAGGCGCGGCGCGCTGCCGGCAAACTCGCTAGCCGCGGCGCGACGGATCAAATCATCCTCGATGCAGCCGCCGGAGACCGAGCCCTGCACCTGCCCGTCGTCGCGCAGAACCATCCAGGCGCCTGGCGGCCGGGGGGCTGAACCCCAGGTCCGGGCAACGGTGATCAGCGCGAAGCGATGCCCGGCCGCCGCCCACATGCGGGCGGCGTCGAGGACCTGCGTATCCAGGCTATCCATGTCAGGCCACCAGCTCGGCGGTGTTGAACGGCATCTTGTTCAGGAACTTGCCGGTGGCGGCAGCGATGGCATTGGCTACGGCCGGTGCCAGGGGGGGCACGCCCGGTTCGCCAATGCCGGTCGGGGCTGCAGTCGATGGCACGATGTGCACCTCAACCACCGGCATGTCGCCAATGCGCAGCAACGGGTAAGTATCGAAATTGCCCTGCTCGACACGCCCGCCCTTGAGCGTGATTTCACCGCTCATGGCAGCTGACAAGGCGAATCCAACCGCGCCTTCGACCTGCGAACGGATGTTGTCGGGGTTGATCGCCGTACCGCAATCGACCGCACAAATGACGCGGTCGACCTTGATCGAGCCATCTTTCCTGACCGTCACTTCGGCCACTTGGGCGACGAAGGAGTTGAACGATTCATGCACCGCCACGCCCCGGCCACGACGCTCGCCGGCCGCCGCCTTGAGCGGCGTTCCCCAGTTCGCTTTCTCGGCCGCCAGCTTGAGTACGCTGGCGTGCTTGGGGTGCTCAGTCAGCAATTCGAGACGCAGGGCTACCGGGTCCTTGCCCATCGCGGCCGCCACCTGATCGAGGAAAACCTCGGTCGAGTAAGCCGTGTGCGACGAACCGACCGAGCGCCACCAGAGGACCGGCACGCCGATATTGGTCGGCGTATGCAGATCAACCAGCAGGTTGGGAATCGCATACGGCAGATTCGAAGCGCCTTCGACTGACACGTGATCGATGCCGTCCTTGACCAGCATGGCCTCGAATGGCGAGCCGGTAATGATCGACTGCCCGACCAGCCGGTGATGCCAGCCGACCAGCTTGCCGTTGCCATCGAGCGCGGCTTCGAGCGCGTGGTGGAACATCGGGCGGTAATAACCGCCGCGCATGTCATCCTCGCGCAGCCAGACCAGCTTGACCGGTGCCTTGCCGTTGATCGCCTTGACGATGTTTGCCGCCTCCATCACGTAATCGGAGTGCGTGCAGGCCCGGCGTCCGAAACTGCCGCCGGCGTAGAGCATGTTGAGTTTGACCTGTTCCGGCTTGAGGCCGAACAGCGCCGCCACCCGGCCCTGGTCGACGGTCTGGAACTGCTCGCCATTCCATACTTCGCAGCCATCGGCCTTGAGGTGGACGACGCAGTTCATCGGCTCCATCGCGGCATGGGCGAGGTAGGGAAAATCGAAGGATGCGCTGACCACCTTGGCGGCGCCGGCAAAGGTTTTCGCCGTATCGCCTTTATTCGCGGCAATCAGGCCGGGCTTCTTGGCCATTTCCTTGTACTGGGCCAGGATTTCGTCGCTTCCCAGCTTGAAGGCCTTGCTGTCGTCCCAACTGACCGACAAGGCGTCGCGACCTTTCTTGGCGCTCCACGTATCGGTGGCCAGCACGGCGACGCCCTGTGGTATCTGCACGACATCGACGACACCCTTGATTGACTTGGCCTTGGTCGCATCGAAGGACTTCACCGTGGCGCCGAACTGCGGCGGATGGGCGACCACGGCGACTAGCATGCCGGGCAGGAAAACGTCCTGCGTGAATTGCGCCGTGCCGTTGGTCTTGGCCGCGCTGTCCTTGCGCTTGGCCTGCTTGCCGATCAGGCGAAAATCCTTGGGGTCCTTGAGTTTGACCTCGGTCGGCACGGTTTCCCTGGCCGCATCGAGCGCCAGTTCGCCAAAGCTGGCCTTGCGACCACTGCCGGCATGACTGACGATGCCGTCGCGCACGACAATCTCCGCCGCGCCGACATTCCAGCGCTTGGCGGCGGCGGAAACCAGCATGGCCCGCCCGCTGGCCCCAGCCTTGCGCATCTGATCCCAGGAATTGGCCATCGCCGTACTGCCGCCGGTGCCCTGCGCCGGGCCCCAGAAGGTGTTGTTGTAGCGCTTGGCATCGGCCGCGGCGCCTTCGACGCGAACATTCTTCCAGTCGGCATCGAGTTCGTCGGCCAGAATGGTGGCTAGGCCGGTGTAGGTGCCCTGCCCCATTTCAAGGTGCTTGGACATGACGGTCACGCTGTTGTCGGCACCGATGCGCAAGAAGGCGTTCGGCTCGAAGGTGGCCGTGCTGCCAGCAGCGACCCCAGATTTGCCGGCGGCTCCGGCAGCCATCACCGGCAGACAGAAACCTAGCGTCAGGCCGGCGCTGCCTTGCAGGAAACGGCGGCGACTGAGGTTTTCAATGATGATTTCGCTCATGTTCAAACTCCTCAGGCCAGCGCCTTGGCGGCTTCGTGGATGGCAGCGCGGACGCGCACATAGGTCGCGCAGCGACACAGGTTGCCCGACATGGCAGTATCGATGTCGGCATCGGTCGGCTTACGGTTCTGGCTGAGCAGCGCCACGGCGCTCATGATCTGGCCGGACTGGCAGTAGCCGCACTGCACGACATCGAGCTTGCGCCATGCTTCCTGAACGACCTTGCCGACGCGCTCGCTATCGACCGCCTCGATGGTCCTGATCTTGCGGCCAACCACGGCCGAGACCGGCGTCGTACAGGCACGCACCGGCGTTCCATCGACATGCACCGTACAGGCACCGCACAGCGCCTGGCCGCAGCCGTATTTGGTGCCGGTCATCTGCAGCGTGTCACGCAGCGCCCAGAGCAGCGGCGTATCTGGCGCCACATCGAGTTGATGTGCCTTGCCGTTAATAGTCAGTTTGATCATCTGCAAGCTCCTCGTCGTATTGGGGTCAGCAACCATCCCGTGGCTGCTGTTTGTGCGAATAGTGTGGGCGAGGCAAGGCGGCAAGCGATAACCCAATCGTGCAGACTTATTGCCTGATCCTCCAGAATCGATCCGCAGCCTCTCGCCGGCCAGCGCCAAAACCGCTACTCTCCAGTCATGGATACTGCCGTTCTGACCACGCCTCGCCCAAATGATTCCAACGCCATGGAAAACGCCGATCTGACGCGCCAGCGCACAGAGCTGGCCGCCATCATCGACCGTCACTGCCAGGCGGACGGCGGTGTCGACACGGCCATTCCCAACCTCAAGCTTTTCCGCGGATCGAACACCGAGGTGCCGACCTGCGCCATCATGACCTCGGTATTCGCCATGATGGCCCAGGGCGCCAAGCGCATCACGGTCGGCGACGACACCTACGACTACGATGCCCGCCATTACCTGATTTCATCGGTCGATCTGCCGATTTTTGCACGCATCACACAAGCCTCCGTCGCCGAGCCCTACCTTGGCTTGGGGCTCGCCATCGACCCACTCAAGATCAACGAACTGACTGCCGCCATGCCCAAAAATCGGGCCATAGATGCGGTCGACCGTGGCATTGCCGTCGGCCTGCTCAGCGTCGACATCCAGAACACCGCGCTGCGCCTCGCCCGATTGCTCGATACGCCAGCCGACATCCCGGTGCTCGCCCCGATCATCGAGCGCGAACTGCTCTACCGCCTGCTCGCTGGCCCCCTCGGTTCACGCCTGCGTCAGGCCGCCGCCAGCGGCAGCCACAGCCACCAGATCGTCCGCGCCATCGACTGGTTGAAAACCAACCTCGACCAACCGCTCAGCATCGAACGGCTGGCCAGCCTGGCCAACATGAGCCGGTCGTCGCTGCACCATCATTTCAAGGCCCTGACCGCCATGACGCCGCTGCAATACCAGAAACAGTTGCGCCTGCAGGAAGCCCGCCGCCTGATGCTGGTCAGCGACACCGATGCCGCCTCCGCCGCGCATCACGTCGGCTACGAAAGCCCCTCGCAATTCAACCGCGAATATCGCCGCATGTTCGGCTCCCCGCCGGGTCGCGATGTCGCGCAGTTTCGGCAGAGTCAGACCGTCTGAACCTGCGGCTGCCATGCTCACTGACGAGTTCTCAGCCGAATTCGCCGGTGATGGATCAGCAGGTACCATTCGAAAATATGGCGGAAAGTGGACTTTCAGTAGCCCTGAGACCAAACCGCTAGCCAATTACCTGTATGGGTTATCTGAACCATCTATTGATGACTGGTTCAAACACGGAAATGCCCTATGACGCGGCACGGCTCCCGACTGGCCCCATGCTTGCAAATGGCGTCAATTTAGTGCGTTATCATCATTGCCAGATCAGGAAAACCGCCCATGCTCGATCACGACATCGTCGCCTTCATCCAGTCCGGCGTCAGCATTACGCTGGCTGCTTGCGCGCCGGAGCGGCTGCCGAGTATGAGCCGCGGCTTTGCCTGCAAGCCGGTCGATGGTGAGGCCATCGGGATCGTCCTGCCCCGCACGCAGGCGGCCGAAGCACTCGACAACATTCGCCTGACCGGGCGTGTCGCAGTGGCATTCACTCAGCCGACCACCAACCGGACCACCCAGCTCAAGGGCACGGATGCCCGCATCGCTGCCTTCGACCCGGCAGACGAGCCTCTCATCCGCAAACACATTGAGGAGTTCGTGCCCGAGGTCGTTGCACTGGGTACCCCGGCGGAGTTGGTCCACGCCCTGCTCTCCTACCAGCCTGAGGATCTGGTGATGGTGGTATTCACGCCGACCAGCGGCTTCGACCAGACGCCGGGACCGAAGGCGGGCCAACCCTTGCCAGCCACGCCATGACACCCCGCCTCGATACCCTGCGCGACTGCCTGGAAGGCGTCATTCCCGGTCACATCGTCACCTGCGATCCGGCTGGAGTGCCCAATGTCGCTTTCCTGTCGCAGGCGGAGTACGTCGATAACGAGCACCTCGCGCTTTCCTACCAGTTCTTCAACACCACCCGGCGCAACGTGCTGGCGGGTTCGCCAGTTCGCCTGCTGCTGACCAGCCATCTGACGGCCCGACAGTACCGCCTCTCGCTGCAATACCTCCGCACCGAAACGGCCGGCCCACTGTTCGAACGAATGAAGGCCAAGCTAGCCGGCATCGCCGCACATAGCGGAATGACCGGCATCTTTCGCCTGCTCGGCGCCGACATCTACCGCGTGCTGGACATCGTGCCGATTCCGGGCGGCTGCATCAGCCCGCCCCCGCCGGCCGTCAACTGCCTGAATGCCCTGCGCCGCTCCACTGAACGCCTGAGCGGCTGCGCCAACCTCGAGTGCCTGCTCGAAAAGGCCGTGGACTGCCTGGAGAAGGAATTTGGCTTCAGCCATCTGATGCTGCTGATGCACGACGAGGCGCGCGGCTGCCTGTTCACGCTCGCCAGTCGCGGTTACGCGCAATCGGGCATCGGCTCGGAAATTCCGGTCGGCTCCGGCCTGATCGGCATCTGCGCCCGTGAACGCTCGCCGATCCGCATCGGCTTCATGACCAGCGAGTACACCTACGGCCGCACGGTGCGCGACGGACTGGCCGCCGAGGGTCAACTCGACGCGCTGGAAACCGCCATCCCGCTGCCCGGCCTGCCCAATGCCGCCAGCCAGATGGCGATCCCCATCGTCGCTGGCGAGCGGCTGCTCGGCGTGATCTACGTCGAAAGCCTGGCCGACCTGCATTTCGGCTACGACGAGGAAGACGCGCTGGTCGTTTTCGCCGCCCAGCTTGGCCTGGCCATGCAGCACCACCAGATAACGGACGATGCGCCGGACGAAGCGCCGGTCGCCGAACGCCCCGCCATTCCGCCCGAGGGCACTCCGCTGACCGTGCGTCACTTTGCCGCCAACGACAGCGTCTTTGTCGACGACGACTACCTGATCAAGGGCGTGGCCGGCGCCATTCTCTGGGCGCTGCTCAACGACTTCACCCAACGCGGCCGCACCAGCTTCACCAACAAGGGCCTGCGGGTCGATTCCCGCATCCGCCTGCCCGGCGCCAGCGACAACCTCGAAGCACGCCTCGTGCTGCTGCAACGCCGGCTGGCCGAGCGCAATGCCGGCATCGCCATCGGCAAGACCGGGCGCGGGCGTTTCACGCTCACCGTCGAGCGCCCGTTGACGCTCGTCGAAAGCTGATTTTTCCGGCCCGGCCGCTGTCTTTCTTAAATCTTCATTCAGCATTTCTTAAAAGATTCATAAGCGGGCGCTACGCCCCTTGTCCGGCTTTTTTGGCCGCCTAGACTTCCGTCAACACACCAGACAGGAGTCGCCATGAACTCATTTCCAACCGCAGTCGATCCGCTCCGGCTGTATGAACAGCTGCTGCTGATCCGCGCCTACGAAAACGCCATCGTCCAGGGCAGCACCGACGGGCGTATTCCCGGCACCTGCACATCCGTCGGCCAGGAAGCCGCCGCCGTCGGCGCGATCAACGCCCTTGATACCGACGACCTGATCCTGACCAACCACCGCAGCGCCGGCCACTTGCTGGCACGCGGCGCCGATCCCGGCCGCCTGCTGGCCGAAGTCATGGGCCGACGCGACGGCTACTGCAAGGGCAGGAGCGGATCGCTGCACATTTCCGTCAAGGAACTCGGCGTCGTGCTGACCACCACCATCGTCGGTGGCGAACTCTCGCTCGCCCCCGGCGTCGCCCTGGCCCAGACGATGCAGGGCCGGCCGGGTATCGTCACCTGCTTCTTCGGAGATGGCGCTGCCTGTGAAGGCAGCTTCCACGAATCGCTCAATCTCGCTGCCCTGTGGAACCTGCCGGTGCTCTACATCTGTGAAAACAACCAGTGGCAGGCCTTCGTGCATCGCCGCGAAGCGATGAGCCGTGAACGCGTTTCCGACTGGGGTGCCGGTTACGGTATTCCGGTGCGAACCGTCGATGGCAACGACGTCTTCGCCGTGCTCGAAGCCACCCGGGAAGCTGCCGAACAGGTGCGCGACACCCGCCGACCGGTGCTGCTCGAAGCGCTGACCTACCGCACTCGCGGCCATTTCGAGCCAGACGATCAGGGCTACGTCGACAAGGCAGAACTCGCCGCCTGGCTGGCCCGCGACCCGATCGCCCTCTGCCGCGATCGCCTGATCGCCGCCGGACAGATCTCCCCGGCCGCCGACGCCGAACTGCTTGCCCGGGTCGATGCCCGCATTGCCACCGCGGTGGCCTTTGCTGCCGCCTCTCCTTTCCCATCCATCGAGGAACTCACCCTCGACGTCTACGCCTGAGACCGCCATGCCCACACTCACCCTGAACGATGCCATCGGCCTGGCTCTGGCCGAGGAAATGCGCCACGACCACAAGGTCATCGCCTTTGGCGAAGGGATTGCCACCAAGCGCCATGAACTCGTCACAGAGTTCGGTGCCCTGCGCGTCCGCAACACACCGCTGGCCGAAGGGATCATCGCCGGCACGGCGGCCGGCGCCGCTGCCGGCGGCCTACGCCCGGTCGCCGATCTGCTCTTCGCCCCCTTCCTCTGTTACGCCATGGACGAGTTGGTGAACAGCGCCGGAAAACTGCGTTACATGTCGGGCGGCCAATTCAGTTTCCCGCTGGTCGCGCTGGCCATGACGGGGGCCGGCTGGGGCGTTGGCGCCCAGCACAACCACAACGTCGAGGCCTGGTTCGTGCATAGCCCCGGCCTCAAGGTCGTCATGCCAAGCAACCCGGCCGACGCCCGCGCACTGCTCAAGGCAGCCATCCGCGACGACAACCCGGTCGTATTCCTGCTCGATATCGGCCTGCTCTACCAACCCGGCGAAGTGCCCACCGACGCCGTGCCGATACCGCTCGGCCAGGCAGCCACCGTTCGTGCCGGTACGGATGTCAGCCTCATTTCTTACGGCAAGACAGTGCATCACTGCGCACAGGCCGCCGAAAGCCTGGCGGCCGAGGGAATCGCCGCCGAAGTCATCGACCTGCGCAGCCTGAAGCCGCTCGACGAATCCGCCATCCTCGCCACCGCCCGCAAGACCGGGCGCGTCGTCGTTGTCCATGAAGCCAACCGCCTGTGCGGCGTCGGTGCCGAAATCGCCGCACTGATCGCCGAGCAGGCCTTTGCCAGCCTCAAGGCGCCCATTGTCCGCCTCGGCGGCCCGGATGCCCCAGTGCCATCCAGCTTCCCGCTCGAACAAGCCACCGTGCCACAAGCCGATGCCATTGCTGCCGCTGCAAGGCAACTTTGCGCATCGCGTCGAGCCTTAACCTACCACCCAACGGAGAACTCAAAATGCGCCTTACCACACTGACTTCCACCATCATTTCTTTGGGCTTGATTGCTGGCTCAGCCCTCGCCGGCGAAGCCGACCCAGCCCGCGTCAAGCGCGGCTCCCAGCTGGCTGCTTACGGCGGTTGCGTCGATTGCCACACCCCGTTCAAGCTCGGCCCGAACGGCCCGGAAAAGGACATGGAGCGCGGCCTCTCCGGCCACCCGGCCGAACTTGTCCTGCCGGCACCGCCCAAGCTCGATGGCCCATGGAACTGGGGAGGAGCCGGCAGCATGACCGCCTTCGTCGGCCCCTGGGGCATTTCCTACGCGAGCAACCTGACGCCCGATCGGGAAACCGGTATCGGCGCCTGGAGCGAAAGGGATTTCATCCAGGCGATGCGCAAGGGCAAGCACCTCGGCGCCGGCCGCCCGATCATGCCGCCGATGCCCTGGCAATCGGTCGGCTCGCTACCGGACCACGATCTGCGAGCGCTCTTCGCCTATCTCAAGGCGCAACCACCGATGAAAAACAAGGTGCCGGAATACGTGCCACCAGTAGCGAGCAACCGCTGATGTCTGTTCAGCAGATTTCCAGCCAACGGGTAACGGGAACGGCGCTACTGGCGCCGCCTGGGCACCTGCAATGGGCACCAGGTACGCACTCGCCGTAAAGGAAGCAGTCCTTCATGTGGCATGCAAATCAATGTCCGCAACCCGTGCAACCGGCCACTCAACGGAGGCAGTTCCACCGATGGTTTTGGCCGACAACCCGCCAGAACCAACCCATCATTCCTTATTCAGCCGCCTGCACTTGCTCGTACCGCGGGCAACTTATCAGATGATCATTGACCATCCCCGTTGCCTGCATGAAGGCGTAGCAGATCGTCGAGCCGACGAACTTGAAACCGGCGCGAGTCAGGGCTTTGCTCAGGGCATCGGATTGCGCGGTTTTGGCGGGGACTTCGGCCAGCGATGACCTGGCGTTTTGTACCGGCGCACCGCCGACGAAGGACCACAGGAAATCGCTGAACGATTGCCCCCCAGCAGTCAGCGCCAGATAGGCCCTGGCGTTCTGGATAGTCGCGGCGATCTTGGCGCGGTTGCGGATGATGCCGGGGTCGGCCAGCAGGGCGGCGACTTTCTGCTCGTCGTAGTGGGCGATCTTGTGCGGGTCGAAGTTGTCGAATACCAGCCGGTAGTGCGCGCGTTTCTTGAGCACGGTGGCCCAGGACAAGCCGGCCAGGGCGCCTTCGAGGATCAGCAGTTCGAACAGGGCGCGGTCGTCGCGCAGCGGCAGGCCCCATTCGGTATCGTGGTACTCGCGGTAGAGGTCGAATCCTTCGCACCAGGGGCAGCGTTCCATCATCATGCATCCGTCAGCAAAAAGCGCAGTGTAGCTGCCTCCGCCACCTGCCGACAGTTTGAGGCCGGCAGCAGCATCGTCGATCTCCCTGCTCAGTCGTTACGCGGTTCGCCGGCGAGCGGCGTACTGCGATCCTGCATGAAGCGCCCCGGCGGTACGCCGAAGGCGCGCTTGAACATGGCCGAGAAGGCGGCCTGGCTGGCGTAGCCCAGTTCCGCCGCGACTTCGCCGCACGGGCGGCCGCGGCCGATCAGATCGAGGGCCCGGGCCAGACGCAATTGTTGGCGCCAGGCGCCGAAGCTCAATTTGAGTTCGCTGACGAACAGGCGGGCCAGCGTCCGCTCGCTGGCACCGACGCGGGCCGCCCACTCGGCCAGCGACAGCGCGGAAGCGGGATCATCGATCAGCGCCTGACACAAGGCTTGCAGGCGCCGGTCCTGTGGCATCGGCAAACCGAGCGAGAGCGGCGGCGCACGGCGGATTTCGGTGAGCAGCAATGCCGTCACCTGACGCTGGCGCAGCGACGGCTCATGACCGTCGCCGTCAGCCTCGCTGAGTGCCTCGAAGAGCGCCCGCATCAGGTCGGAAACTTCGATCACCGAACAGGCATCAAGCGGCAGCGGGGCCACTTCCGGGGCGATATAGACGGTGCGGAATTCGACTTCGCCGAGCATGAGCAGATCGTGCTCGATATGCGGCGGGATCCACACCGCCCGCAAGGCGGGCACCAGCCAGGTCATGCCGGCCGCGGAAATCCGGATGCCGCCGCGCAGCGGATAAGCCAGCTGCGCCCAGTCGTGGTGATGCGGTGGGACATAAACGTCGGCCGGAGGACAACGCAGGTTGACCGTCATCGGCAACTCGGCGGTCGGGGCGCGGCGGGGTACAGCGTCGAAGGAAAGGTCTGTCTGCATTGCGATAATTTTTGTCCGAATATCGCATCACAGTCAATAGGTCGGAAAGCTAGACTGTAATCCTTAACGTTTTACTCGGACTTTATCCATGACGACCGCCACCCTGCCCGCCCCCCAGCGCAGCGACATCGAAGTCATTTCGGTGATCGGCTTCGTCCATGGTGTTTCCCATTTCTTCCACCTCTTGCTGCCGCCGCTTTTTCCCTGGCTGATGCCCGAATTCGGGCTGAGTTTCACCGCCATCGGCACGACGATGACCGTGTTTTTCGTGGTTTCCGGCATCGGTCAGGCCAGCGCCGGATTTCTCGTCGATCGCTTCGGTGCGGCACGCGTGCTGGGCGGCGGCATCGCCTGCTTTGCCCTGGCCGGTGTGCTGCTCTATTTCGCCAACGGCTATCCGATGCTGATCGCTGTTGCCGCGCTGGCCGGGCTGGGTAACAGTGTCTTTCACCCGGCCGACTTCACGGTACTTAACCGCCATGTTTCGCAAGCACGCCTCGGCCATGCCTTTTCAGCCCACGGGCTGTCCGGCAACCTTGGCTGGGCGGCTGCCCCGATCTTTCTCACCGGCCTCGCCACTGCATACGGCTGGCGCACCGCAGCGCTCGGCGCCAGCGCCGTGGCCATCGCCGCACTGGCCCTGCTGTTCTGGCGGCGAGATGCGCTGACCGACCCGGTCGAACATCACACCGAGAAGTCCAGCGAACCGGCGGGTACTACCTTCGCCTTTCTGAGTTCGCGCGCCGTCTGGCTGTGCTTCCTGTTCTTCCTGCTGATCACCGCGGCTTTCGGCACCATCCAGAACTTCGCCAGCCCCATCCTGCAGGCGCTCTACGGCTTGTCCATCACCACGGCAGCCTTTGCGCTATCGACCTATCTGGTTGGCGGCGCAGTTGGCATCATCCTCGGTGGCTTTCTTGCCCAGAAAGGCGAGCACGACCACCTGATCGCCGGCGCGCTGGGGGTTGCTGCCCTGCTCGCCATCCTGCTGGCCGCTGGTGTCATGCCTTCCTGGAGCATCCTGCCGCTGATGGCTGGCATCGGCTTCTGCACCGGCACCGCCGGGCCATCCCGCGACCTGCTGGTGCGCCGTGCCGCCACGGCCCGTTTCGGCAAGGCCGCCTACGGGCGAGTCTATGGCTTCGTCTATTCGGGCCTGGACCTGGGCCTGGCCATGGCACCGGTTATTTTTGGCGGGCTGATGGATGCCAGACATTTCAGCGAAGTGCTGGTTGGCATTGCCATCCTGCAAGTGCTGGCCATCTTCAGTGCCCTGCGCGTCGGGAAAGCCATTTAGGTTAGCTTGCGGTTCGGTTTAACAAGCTTGGGATTCCGCCTTGCTGGCGGGCATACTTTTTCTTGCTTCGCCAAGAAAAAGTAGCCAAAAAGAAGGCGCCCCCGGGTTACGCGGTTGGCTGCTCCAACTTCCCTGCGCTACTCGAAACGCCGGGCGGCTGCGGAACTCGGGGCTGCGCCCCTCAGACAGTCCTCGCCGAAGGCCCCCGGCGCTTCTGCGTTGCTCGGCGCTCCACAAGGGGCCCTAAGAGCGCCGCGGAACGAAGCACCACCCAAAAAATGAATTTCACGGCCAATCGGGGAAAAAGCCAAAAAACAAAATCCCCACGTTGGCCGCGGGACGCTTCACCGCGCCCCTTGAGAGGTGCCGAGCAACGCAGGTTTGAGCGGAAAAAGGGCGAGGACTGTTTGAGGGCGTAGCCCGAGTTCCGCAGCCCCCGCTCAAACCGAGTAGCGCAGGGAACCGGCGTAGCCGGCACCGACCCAGGGGTGGCCTTTTCTTTGGCTACTTTCTTTTGGCCACACAAAAGAAAGTACGCCCGCCAGCAAGGCGGAAACCCAAGCTAATTCCTACAGCCCACGCGCCCAGGCCGGCCGCAAATGGGCGGCCTCGGGCGCCGCGATAGCCTGGCGCACCTGGGCCAGCAGCCGCTCCTTGTCGGCGCCGAGCGTGCCTTTCAGGACCAGCCAGTTGGAGGCGTGATCGCTGCGGAAGACCGTGCGTTTCAGATCGAGCGTCGACAGAAAACGCTCCATCTCGACAAAGAGCTCAGGCTGAGTCAGCGGCTCCCTGCCCGGGAAACCTGCCCTGAAGCGCTCTTCACCCTTGGGGAAGCTGACGACCAGCGTTGCCAGATATTCCGGTTGCGTCGCATTGGCGAGCCGCGCCGAGTTTTCGGCATGCTGCATCGACAGCGCCTTGCCGCCCAGGCCGTTGAGGATCATCACCGAGCGCGTGATGCCTGCCGCACCGAGCTTGTCGAGTGCCTCACGCGTGGTTTCGAAGGTTTCGCCCTTGTTGACGGCAGCCAGCACCTGATCGTCGCCAGATTCGGCGCCGACATAGACCATCTTCAGGCCGGCGGCAGCCAGTTCGTCGATTTCTGACTGGTCCTTTTTCCGCAGGTTGCGCGGCAGGCAGTAGCTGGAAATCCGGCGCACAGCCGGCATGTGGGTGCGAATGGCTTCGAGGATGGCCAGCAGACGGCGAGTCGGCAGCACCAGCGCATCGCCATCGGCCAGAAAAACGCGACGAATGTCGTTGCCGTAACGCTGGCCGGTCAGGCGGATGCTTTCCAGCACCTCATCCTCACCGCGTGCCACGAACTTTTTCTGCGGCGCGGTATACATCTCGCAAAAGGTGCATTTGTTCCACGAACAACCATCGGTGACCGGCAGGATCAGCGATTCCGCCTCGCTGGGCGGGCGAAAAACCGGTTCGACGTAGCGGATCGGAATCACGCCGCGCCCACCTTGGCGATGAAGGCCGGCGGCACCGAGGTCGCCTTGCGGGCGGTGTAGTCGAAGAAGATGATGCCGTGCTTGCCGCGCGCCACCTCCCGGCCGCTTGCCTTGTCGCTCAGGCGCCAGACCAGGTCGCAACCGTATTTATTGAAGTCATTGGCGGCCATTTCGATGACCATCGTCTCGCCGTGGAAGGCTTCCGAGCGATATTGCGCCGCGACATCGGCGACCACAATGCCGACACCTTCGACATCCAGTTCGCTGTAGCCCATCGACTTGAAAAAGCGTACCCGAGCCTCGGAAACCAGCGAAATCAGCTGGGCATTATCAAGGTGATGACCATAGTTGATATGGCCAATGTAAATTGGAACATCAGTCGAAAAGCTGAAGCGTTCGGGTAAATCAATCTTGATGCGGGGCATGGTGTCCAGGCGGTTTTGGCAAAAGCACATTTTAGGGGCTGCGGCGTAGAATCGCGAAAAACTCACGGAGCCCTAAGCATGAAAGCAATTGACCACGGCAAACTCGATAAACTCGTCCTCGACGCCCGCAAGGCTGCCGACCAGCGCGCCGAGGGCTATCGCGAACGGGCGCTGAAAATCTACCCGTGGATCTGCGGCCGCTGCGCCCGGGAATTCACCCAGGCCAACCTGCGCGAATTGACCGTGCATCACCGTGACCACAACCACGACAATAATCCGAACGACGGCAGCAACTGGGAGTTGCTCTGCCTCTACTGCCACGACAACGAGCACCAGAAGCAGATCGAGGCCGACCGCGGCTATACCGATAGCAGCAAGCGTGGCGGCGGCGCCACGCACAACCCGTTCGCCGCGCTGCAAGGGCTGCTCAAGAAAGACTGAGCAAAGCCATGGCCGAACAACAACGCCTCGTCATCAGCACCCGCGGCCGGGGTTCGATCGAAATTACCGACGAGATTGCTGCCTTGGTGCGCCAGGCCAAGGTCGAGGCAGGCATAGCCCATATCTTCGTGCGCCACACCAGTTGCGGCCTGGCGATCACCGAAAACGCCGATGCCAGCGTTCGTCGCGATCTCGAAATGCTGATGCAACGCTGGGCACCGGATGCTGACCCAGCCTATCGCCACGACATGGAAGGCGACGATGACATGGCCGCCCACGGCCGTTCGCTGCTGACCGGCGTTTCGCTGACCGTTCCCTTCGCCAACGGCCGCCTGCTGCTCGGCACCTGGCAGGGCATCTACCTGTTCGAACACCGGACGCAGGGTCACCAGCGGGAAATCGTCGTCACCCTGCTCGGCTAGTTATTGCCCATTCTGCTGGCGCCCTGAAGCGCCCCGAAACCACTATGCTCCGAAGTCTCCCCCCCGGGAAAACCCTGAAATCGCCCGGCCAGACTCGACCGGACTATCGCTTTGGCCTATTCTGTTGAACGTTGGTGCAATCGGCCTTTCCGGCCTGCGGTTCTTCACGTTCGTCTTGCTCAAGCCACGGAGGATTTCCCATGAAATTGCGTTCCATTCTTGCCGCTTCGCTGATTCTTGCCTGCAGTGCCACGACCCAGGCCGCCGAATTCATCAACGTTCTGACCGGGGGCACCAGCGGCGTCTATTACCCGCTCGGCGTCGCACTGACCCAGATCTACGGCAAGGTGCTGCCGGATGCCAAGACCTCGGTGCAGGCCACCAAGGCCTCGGCGGAAAATCTCAACCTGCTGCAGGCCGGCAAGGGCGAAGTGGCCTTTACGCTCGGCGACACGCTAAACGAAGCCTGGAAAGGCAACGCCGAAGCCGGCTTCAAGACACCGCTGAACAAATTGCGCACCATCGGCGCCATTTACCCCAATTACATCCACTTCCTCGCCGCCGCCGATTCCGGCATCAAGACGCTGGCCGACCTCAAGGGCAAGCGCGTCTCGGTCGGCGCACCGAAGAGCGGCACCGAACTGAACAGCCGCGACATCCTGCGCGGCGTCGGCATGGACTACAAGGATTTCGGCAAGGTGGAATATCTCGGCTATTCTGAATCGGTTGAACTGATCAAGAACCGCCAGCTCGATGCGACCCTGCTCTCGTCGGGACTCGGTGTCGCTGCCGTGCGCGACCTGGCAACGGCGGTCAAGATCGTGGTGATCCCCATTCCGGCCGACGTGGTGGCCAAGATTGGCGAGGCGTCCTACCAGACCGGCAGCATTCCGGCCAATACCTACAATGGCCAGACGACCGACGTACCGACCGTTACGGTTCAGAACTACCTGGTCACCCACGAGGGCGTCCCGGTCGATACCGTCTACAAGATGACCAAGTCGATGTTCGAGAATCTCGACTCAATGGTGGCCGCCCATGCTGCCGCCAAGGCCATCAACAAGGATCGCGCTGCCAAGGGTTCGCCGGTGCCACTGCATCCGGGGGCCGAAAAGTATTACCGCGAAGCCGGCCTGCTCAAGTAAACGATGCACGCCGCGCCCGAATCGGCCGCTGCAGGCCACGAGGAGGTTTCCGAGCACGGCGTGCAACGCCACCTCGCCGGCCTGCCGCTGCTGATTTTTGCCTCGCTGGCCTTCAGCTTTTCGGTTTACCAGCTGGTCGTCGCGGCGTTTCATCCTTTTTCCAGCTTGGTCACCCGGGCCCTGCATGTCGGCTTCCTGCTGACGCTGGCCTTCATCCTGTTTCCTGCCCTGGGCCGGCGCAGCAAGCTCCACCGGGTAGCGCCGTTCGACTGGTTGCTGGCCGGCAGCGCCTTTGTCCTCTCCACCTACCAGTGGGTATTCGAAGGTGACCTGATCCAGCGCGCCGGTGACCCGACAACGCTCGATCTGTGGGTCGGCGCGGCAATGATCCTGCTGGTTTTCGAAGCCTCGCGCCGCGTTCTTGGCCTGGCCCTGCCACTGATCTGCGCCATTTTCCTGTCCTATGGCCTGTTTGGTCACCTGCTGCCGGGTGATCTCGCCCATCGTGGCTACGATTTCGCCCAAATCATCGACCAGATCGGCTTTGGCACCGAGGGCATCTTCGGCATCCCGATCCTGGTTTCGGCGACCTATATCTTTCTTTTCATCCTGTTCGGCACCTTCCTCGAACACGCCGGGATGATCAACCTGTTCAACGCCATTGCGCTGGGCTTTGTCGGTCACACCAAGGGTGGGCCCGCCAAGGTATCCGTGCTTTCGTCCGGCCTGATGGGCACCATTTCCGGTTCCGGCGTCGCCAATGTGCTGACCACCGGCCAGTTCACCATCCCGCTGATGAAGCGTTTCGGCTATTCCGGCGTTTTTGCCGGCGCGGTCGAGGCCACATCCTCAATGGGCGGCCAGATCATGCCGCCGGTGATGGGGGCGGTCGCCTTCATCATGGCCGAAAACCTCAACGTACCTTACGCCGACATCGTCAAAGCGGCGACGATCCCGGCCGTGCTCTATTACTTCACGGCCTTCTGGATGGTTCATCTTGAAGCCGGGCGCAAGAACCTGCTCGGCCTGCCCAAGGACCAATGCCCGAATCCCTGGCATGCGATGCGCGCCCAGTGGCACCTCGTACTGCCGCTGGCGGCCCTGGTCTGGATGCTGTTCAACGGTTTCACGCCGATGTATTCCGGCATGGTCGGCCTGGCACTGACCGCCATCCTGATCCTCGGCGCCACCATCGCTGCCCGGATGTCGTCGACTGCCTTCCGTTACGTCTTCTGGCTCGGTGTCGCGCTGGCCTGCAGCCTGCTCGTCAAGTGGGGCGTCTATCCGGTGCTGGCGGTGATCGGCACGCTGATCGTTGTCTGTTTTGGGATCAGGGGTGGCAAGAAGACCTTGCATACCCTGCGCAGCACCCTGATCGACGGGGCGCGCCAGGCACTGCCGGTCGGCATCGCCTGCGCCATTGTTGGCGTCATCATCGGCATCCTGACCCTGACCGGCGCTGCCTCCAATTTCGCCGGTTTCATCCTCAAGGTTGGCGAACACAGCCTGTTCATCTCGCTCTTCCTGACCATGCTGGTCTGCCTGCTGCTCGGCATGGGCATTCCGACCATCCCGAACTACATCATTACCAGCTCGATTGCCGCGCCAGCACTGCTCAAGCTCGGCGTGCCTCTGATCGTCAGCCACATGTTCGTCTTCTATTTCGGCATCATGGCGGATCTGACCCCCCCGGTCGCCCTTGCCGCCTTTGCCGCCAGTTCGATCGCCAAGGAATCACCGATGAAAATCGGCTTCAAGGCCGTGCAGATCGCCATCGCCGGTTTCGTCATTCCCTACATGGCGGTGTACGACAACGCCCTGATGCTGCAGGGCGACCCAAGCCTGCTGGCCGTGAGCTATATCGTCGGCAAGGCCCTGCTGGCCATCGTGCTGTGGGGTGCAGCAGCCATCGGTCATCTGCGCGCACCGCTTGCCACCTGGGAACGCGTGCTTGCCGCAGCCAGCGCCTTCATGCTGGTCGCTGCGCTGCCACTGACCGACGAAATCGGCTTTGCGATGAGCGCCGCCTTCCTCGGCTGGCATATCCTGGCTACCCGCAGCAAACTTGCCGCAGGCACGTGAACAGCATTTGCCTGGTTGCCGGACTGCTGCTGGCGCCACTGGGCGACCACATAACCCTGCGCTGGCAGCACTCGATCGAGAAGGTGCGCTGGGAAGAAGACTACCGCCTGGAAGCAGGCGCCCTGCTTCTAACCGAAGCCCGGGTCCGCGGCACCGGTGCAGGCATGGAACCGCCTGAACAGGCTGTATTCGAGGGCGGCGAATGGCATTACAGGCCAGCCCTGCCCCCGCTACCACAGGTTGAACTGCGCCAATCGCCGTATGTGGCGCCCTATACGATCTGCACAGAGAGGCGCTGCGCGCTGGTCACGGCGTGGCTGCCAGGGCTGCCCGAAGAAGCGATTCTAGTGCTGAAGCCCTGCGAGACGGTTGGCGGCTGATGGCGCATGCCCGGGACTGATGACCTCCGAGCGAAGACTGCCATCGACCGACCGTTCCGATGTCAGGTGTATTTCGTGACCTGAGGAGCATCTGGGCGCTGTAATATTGCCGTGCACCAATATCATTCAGCCACAAGCCACCAAATTCAGAAATGATGCGCAGCCTTGTCCACCTGCTTGCGACCCTGGCCTTTTTTCTTTGGCTACCGTTCCCAGCTGCAGCCATAACCGACGATGAAGTTCAGGTCGACTACCGCAACGGTGTCTATTTTGCCCGGCTGAGCATCCGCGTCGCCGTCCCGCCAGCCGTAGCGCTTGCCGTGCTGACCGACTTTGACCATATGACGAACTTCATGCCTGGACTGACCCACAGCCAGATACTCGATCACCATGGCAACATCTATCGCATTCTCCAGCGCGGCAAAGCGCGCTTCGGTCCGTTCATCCACAGTTACGAGAGCGAGCGCCGCATTGAACTGGTCGATTCGACGCGCATCCTCTCACGGTCGCTGGCAGGGTCAGCCCGCCGTCAGGAAAGCGAGATGCGTGTCCAAGCCTTCGAGAATGGCACCCGTCTGGACTACCGTCTGGAACTGGAACCGGAAGTCTGGTTGCCCTCGTCGCTCGCCAGCAACTTCATGCAGCATGAGCTGGCCGAGCAATTCAACGCCTTGGGCGTTGAAATGTTGCGCCGGAAGTAACCTGTCACCTGACGCAAATCTCCTGCGTCAGGAACACCGTACGTCAGTCAGGTCGCATTGATTGAACATCGCTGCATAGGCGGGAGATCATCGTGACGCTGATCAGCTGGGCAGCCGATTAACGACCACCCCAACCGCGATGGTGTCCATGGTGATGGTCGTGCACCGGAACGAATATCGGGAAGCATCCGCTGAGGGTAAAAACAACCAGAAGACCTGCAATTAGTTTTTTCATCATTTCTCCCCGAGCGTACATCTGTATCTGAACAACGCAATACGGAGAGAGCCAACCGACATCGATTTGTTACAGCATGTAATCGCCCCGGTATTTCCCGACTGTACCAGCGCCCGGAAGCGTCGTTTTGCCCACGGTAAGCCCTTCCAGACAATTGTCGTTATTCAAGGACAGCGCCTTACCGAGTAAACGCCGGGATTCCATGAGATCGCCTTCCCAGTCCGTCGCCATGTCACGACGAAAACCTGGCCACAGGACCAGGTGACAGAATAAATATCACAGTTAATCAAGCGGTTAGGTTTTGGCACAGGATCTGCTCTAGCTCAGAGCAAGAGTTCCTTGACGGCCTCGCCCCGCACATCACTGGCCGGTTGCGGGAACTTCAGTCAAGAAACATTTGCCAACTGCCGGTTGCTGTTTTCAACGCGCCGACTCATCGACTACAAGGCACATTTCCAATGACACATAAAGCAACTTACTTCGCGCCAATTGCCAGCCTACTCGGATCGATAAATCATGCGATTTCGGGGCTGCTCTTTGACGACACACCGCCTTTGAAGCGAACAAACACCGAAAAATTCTCTTATCCGCACTTCGAATCCTCCGTGTTTTCGCAACCAGACCCCTCGGAGTTGCTCATGCGGGAGACGGATATCGACCCATTGCTTGAAGCGGAGGTTTACGCCATCTACGGCCGCCGGAAAGATGCCGAGATGGTGCTTGATTCGGCGCTTAAAGCAGGGTTGATCACGACTGGTGATATTTCCCTCTTCTGGTCGCTACAGAATCTTGATCGAAACACTCTGGAGCGACGCGCGCAGTAAGGATTCACCCAAAGTCCTCTTCGCGGCAAGCAGCGAGAAGACCTCAGTGTCCGGCGCTCGCCGCCGCACCGCAGGCGTGGCAGAAGCGGGCAAAGGCGCTCTTGCGCTCCTTGCAGGCGCCGCAATGGTCAAACAGGCAGATGCCGCAATGCGGGCAGTAATCGATTGCCGTATTGGCCAGATCGACCGGCCGCTCGCAGCCGGGGCAGGCTTTCTTGGACAGCCGGGCCAGCGCAGTGTCGTAGCTCAATTCCTTGCGCCGGTCGACATCCGGCATTGCTTCGGCCAGCTTCTGTTTTTCCAGATAGCGATTGAGCGCCACGATGGCGTAACGGCCAATCAGCACAGTAATGACGATGCCGACCAGGTAGCGCACGTAGCCGCCATAGCTTGGCAGATAGGGCACGAGCTCTACGAAGAAAGCGAAGAGCGCGAAATAGATGAAACCCCAGACGAAGGGCCACCAGGTGCTCTGCCGTTTTTTGGCGAACAGCCAGCCGGCAATGCCGAGTAGCGGCAGGGTCAGCGCCAGCCGGTAGCCGAAAACGCGCAATTCCTGATCGCGATAGGCCACGGCGAGCTTGCCGGAGGCTTCCCGTTCCAGTTCGCGCATGTCACGTTGCGCCCGCTCCTCGGCCTGCCGGGCATCGAGCAGACCCTGCTGCTGGCGCTCAACATCGGCCAGCGCCTTGCGTTCAAGTATCTTCAGCTCATCGAGCGCCTGCGTCCGGGCAATCAGCTCAGCATCCTGATCCGGCTGTTTGGTGGCATGGCGGGTCGCCAGCCAGTTGTTGAAGGTGTCGCGCGCCGCGGCCGAATTAGCACGGGCGCCGTTGAGCTTGAGTTGGGCCTGATCGTGGGCATCCTGCGCTGCCTGCCGCTTCTCCTGCATCGCCCTGAGTTCGGCGCGCAGCGCTGTGGCAGCCGGCTTGTCGATGAAGTCTTCGAGCGTGATCCGATGCTCGACCTTCGGCAGATTCTGGACAATCGTCCCACCGAGTCCGATCAGGAAGCTGGCGAATACGAAGGCAACGATCCACAGACCGAAGCGGAACCATTTTTCGGACCAACGCAGTGCCTTGCTCATGCCTTTGCTCCTTTAGCCGCTCCGGCCAGCTTGCCGAATAAAGTCACCGCGGCCAGGGCCAGCAAGCCGCCAAGGATACCAACGACTGCATCGAGTCCCATCGTGACCACACTGCCCAGCGCTCCAGCCAGCCCGCCAACATGCTCGATCCAGTGATGCACAGGCCCGATGCCATGGACCAGAATTCCACCGCCCACCAGGAACATCGCCACCGTGCCGATTACGGTCAGCGCCTTCATCAACTTCGGGGCGGCAAGCAGCAGGCCCTTGCCAACCATCTGGGCGACGCCGTTGGCCTTCTGCAGCAGATACGCGCCGAGATCATCCATCTTGACGATGCCGGCCACGAAACCATAAACACCGACCGTCATCAGCAGCGCGATGCCAACCAGCACCGTAACCTGCGACACGAAAGGCTTGTCGGCCACCGTGCCCAGCGCGATGACGATGATTTCGGCCGACAGCACGAAATCGGTGCGGATCGCACCCTTGATCTTTTCCGCCTCGAAAGCGACCAGATCGACCGACTCGTCAGCCACCGCTGCCACTTCCTCGGCGTGGTGCGCTGCATCCTCTTCGGCACTGTGCAGCCATTTGTGCGCCAGCTTCTCGACCCCTTCAAAACAGAGGTACAGGCCACCAATCATCAGCAGCGGCGTCACCGCCCAGGGAATGAAAGCGCTGATCGCCAACGCGGCTGGAACCAGGATGGCCTTGTTTTTCAGCGAACCAACAGCCACAGCCCAGACCACGGGTAATTCACGTTCGGCCCGCACGCCTGAAACCTGTTGCGCATTGAGCGCCAGATCGTCACCCAACACGCCGGCGGTTTTCTTGGCGGCGACCTTGGTCATCACCGCCACGTCATCGAGGATCGTCGCAATATCGTCAAGCAGGGCGAGCAGACTGGCACCGGCCATATCAGGATTCCGTGTTCGTTGAGCCGTCGCCGGCCGTATCCAGTGAAAATTCGCGTATCCAGTTTGAACGCCGCTCACAGGGCGAACGCCGCTCGACCAGCACTTTGCCCTCTCGGGTGTAAAAAGGCGGCGGAGAAATGCGGGTCACGCCGCGACGGTCCTTGCCGCGCGAATGCAGCGCACGCTCGTTCAGGTTTTCATTTCCCATCGCAGTCTCCTCAAGCGAGGTGGTTCAGATCGACAATTATGCCACGCTGCTATCCGGGCATACCTGCCCGAGAGCAGGTGTTGCCGAGATCAGATATCCGTAAAAACGGCAGCGTCCGGCAGTCGAGACTTGGGCAGTTTGGCGTTGAAATCTCCTTCGCTGCGATAACCGAGCGCCACCATCACCACGGCACGCAAGCCCTTTTCACGGAGGCCAAGTGCGGCATCGACAGCGGCCACATCGAAGCCTTCCATCGGGCAAGCGTCGACGCCAAGGGCGCCAGCCGCCTGTAACAGCGTACCGAGGGCGATGTAGACCTGGCGGTCAATCCAGACATCCAGATCCTGCTTGTCGCGATGCAGTCCGACATAGAAGCTGCGCGAGGTGTTCTGGCCGGCTTTGGCTTCTGGCGTGGCAAAGCGGCCATCGGCATCTTCCTGAGCCAGGATGGCGGCAAGATGCGCCTCATCAAGGTCGGTGCGGGCGCAGAGCACGACGAGATGCGAGCAATTCTGGGCCTTTGGCGCGTTGTAGGCAAAACCACCGGCCAGGGTAGCGACGATCTTCGCCTTGCCTTCGTCGCTGGCGGCGACCACGAAGTGCCAGGGCTGCGAATTGACCGAGGCCGGGGCGAAACGCAGCACGGTCCGCAGGTCATTCATTACCGCAGTCGGAATCTTGCGGGCAGGGTCGAAGGCCTTGCAGGTGTGGCGGGTCGTGGCGATCTGGGCGACGTTCATTGGGGTTCCTTGTCTGAATATGCGTTTGATTCATTGCGGCAAGCGCGCTGCCGGTTAAAATCCGGGTCCGCGCCGCTGCTTGCGGTCGACCGACATTATCTCCCTAATTCCAGAGCGCATGACCGACTACTCCGCCGCCTCAATCCGTGTCCTCAAGGACCTCGAACCCGTCAAGGAACGTCCCGGGATGTACACCAGGACGACCTGCCCGACCCATATCGTGCAGGAAGTCATCGATAACTCGGCCGACGAAGCGCTGGCCGGTTACGCCAAGAAGATTTCGGTTGCAATCCGCGCCGACGGCGTGATTGAAGTCAGCGACAACGGTCGCGGCATTCCGGTCGAAATCCACCCGGAAGAAGGCCGTCCTGCCGTCGAACTGGTCTTCTGCAAGCTGCACGCCGGCGGCAAGTTCAACAAGAAGGAATCGGGCAACGCCTACCGCTTCTCGGGCGGCCTGCACGGCGTCGGCGTTTCGGTCACCAACGCCCTGTCGATCCGGCTGGAAGTCGAGATCAAGCGCGGCGGCGGCATTCATCACATCGCGTTCGGCGCCGGTTTCGTTACCGAGCCCCTGAGTCGTATCGGCGACTGCGGCCAGCGCAACACCGGCACCACGGTTCGCATTCAGCCTGATCCGAAATATTTCGATTCGCCCAAGGTCAATTTGGGCCAACTGGAGCATCTGCTGCGTTCCAAGGCAGTACTGATGCCCAATGTCACGGTCGAACTGGATATCGAAGGCCAGGAAAAGAAGGTCTGGTGCTACCAGAACGGCATGGCCGACTACCTCAACGAAATGATGGTCGGCACGCCGGTGGCGCCGATTTTCGTTGGCGAAAAATACGTCGATACCGCCAATGGCTTTGCCGTCGGCGAAGGGGCCACCTGGGCGCTGGCCTGGTTCGAGGAAGGCGGCGGCAAGCCGGAAAGCTACGTCAACCTGATCCCGACGCTGGATGGCGGCACCCATGAAGCCGGCCTGAAGGCGGGCGTCTTCGAGGCGATCAAGGCCTTCGCCGACCACCACGCCATCCTGCCGGCGAAGGTCAAGCTGGCGCAGGAGGATGTTTGCGGCAAGATGACCTACCTGCTCTCTGCCAAAGTGCTCGACCCCCAGTTCCAGGGCCAGACCAAGGAAAAGCTGACCAGCCGCGACGCCTACAAGCTGGTTTCGCAGATGGTGCGCGACCCCTTCGAGCTGTGGCTGAACAGCCATGCCGATTTCGGCAAGAAGATCGCCGAACTGGCCGTCAAGGCAGCGCAGAACCGGATGAAATCGACCCAGAAGGTCGAAAAGAAGAAGTCTTCCGGCATCGCCACCCTGCCCGGCAAGCTGACCGACTGCGAATCCGACGATATCCTGCGCAACGAAATCTTCCTGGTCGAGGGCGATTCGGCCGGCGGCTCAGCCAAGCAGGGCCGCGACAAGGAAACCCAGGCCGTGCTACCGCTGCGCGGCAAGGTGCTGAACACCTGGGAAGTCGAGCGCGACCAGCTGTTCAAGAACAATGAAGTGCACGACATTTCCGTGGCCGTCGGCGTCGATCCGCACGGCATCGAGCAGATCGACAGCGTCGATGTCACCGGCCTGCGTTACGGCCGCATCATCGTCATGTCCGATGCGGACGTTGATGGCTCGCACATTCAGGTGTTGCTGTTCACCCTCTTCCTCAAGCACTTCCCGGCACTGGTCGAGCGCGGCCATATCCACGTCGCCCAGCCACCGCTGTTCCGCGTCGATGTTGAAGCCCGTGGCCACACCCGCAAGGTCTATTGCCTGGATGAAGCCGAAAAGGAACAGACGCTGACCAAGCTGCGCGACGAAGGCGTCTCGGAAAACAAGATCACCGTCTCCCGCTTCAAGGGCCTTGGTGAAATGAACCCGGATCAACTGTGGGAAACCACGCTTTGCCCGGATACTCGCCGCCTTGTGCCGTTCCAGGCCAGCCGCGAAACCATCAAGGAAATGGCCACCACCTTCACGCTGCTGATGGGCAAGGGCGAAGCATCTGGCCGCCGGGCCTGGATGGAAAAGGATGGCGGGCTGGTTGAGGCGGACGTTTGAGCGATTTTCCGCCTGACCGGGCATTTTCTGGCCTTTCCGTGGTCTGATTCGTATCTGAATCACGCCGAACCCCAAGCTGTTCAAGCAAGCGAAGCCGATGAAAACCCCGAAAAGACTCACCACCCTCGTTGAAGAAGGCCTAGTAGACGAGGTGATCGGGCAGTTGATGAGCGGCAAGGAAGCCACCGTCTATATCGTGCGTTGCGGCGAGCACATTCGTTGCGCCAAGGTTTACAAAGACGCCAAGCAACGCAGCTTCCGCAAGGCCACGTCCTATCAGGAAGGCCGCAAGGTCAAGAACAGCCGGCAGGCGCGGGCCATGGAGAAAGGCAGCCGCTACGGGCGCCAGATGCAGGAAGAAGTCTGGCAAAACGCCGAGGTCGACGCGCTGTATCGGCTGGCTGCCGCCGGGGTACGCGTGCCGCAGCCCTATATCTGTTTTGATGGCGTGTTGCTGATGGATCTGGTGGTCGATGCCGATGGCGGCGCCGCGCCGCGGCTGAACGATGTCGCCCTGAGCGAAGCCGTGGCGCTGGAATATCACGCCATGCTGGTCAATCAGGTGGTGCGCATGCTGTGCGCCGGGATCATTCACGGCGATCTCTCGGAATACAACATCCTCGTCGATGAAAACGGGCCGGTCATCATCGACCTGCCACAAGCCATCGATGCGGCTGCCAACAGCACCGCAGCCGAAATGCTCGAACGCGACGTCAACAATCTGCGCAGCTATTTCAGCACCTTTGCCCCCTCGCTCGCTGACAGCCAGTACGGCAAGGAAATCTGGGCGCTGTACGAGAGCGGCTTGCTCCAGCCAGAGCAGGTTTTGACCGGCCAGGTCGAACTCGACGAAAGCCTTGCCGACGTCGATGCCGTGCTGCTGCAAATTGAAGAAGCGATCAAGGAAGACGAAATTCGTCGCATGTGCCAGTAAACTCAAGGTGGATGCCTGAGCGCGCTGTTACAAGCAGTCACTTCCAGATCGTCGAAAACCCGCGAGAATCGGGCCTGAAAATTTCTGCAGCGTATTTTCGCAAAATCACGCCATGGCCAAATCATTCACCGTCCCCCTTGTCATCACCGCTGGCGTTATTGCCCTCGCCTTTGCGCTCAATCCGTCGCCGGAAAAACACCGGGAAAAGATCAGGCAGGGCATCGCCGAACGCAGCCAGATTGAGCGCATCCTCGGCATCGGCCATCTGACCTCCTTCGTCTCGCAATACCACTCGCTGGGCCTCGCTTCCTACACCACCGTCAATGACAAGCTCACCTCAGCCGGCGCCTTTGGCATGGTATTCGTGCTTGATTGAACCCTCCTGATTGCCCGCTACCAACAACATGCCTGATCAATCCACGCCTCTCCAATTTGCCACGCGCCGCCGCTTGCTGGGCGCCAGCCTGCTATTGCTCGGCGGCTGCGCCAGTCTCCAGTCGTCCAAACCCGTTGCGCCAACCCGGCCCAAGGTCGGACTCGCCCTCGGCGGTGGCGCGGCACGCGGGTTTGCCCATATCGGTGTGATCAAGATGCTCGAATCGCACGGCATCTATCCCGACTATGTGGTCGGCACCAGTGCCGGTGCCGTGGTCGGTTCGCTCTACGCGGCCGGCTATGACGCCTTCGCCATGCAAAAGATCGCCCAGCAGCTCGACGAAAAAATCTTCGCCGACTGGACGCTGGGCGGGCGCGGCCTGCTCAAAGGTGAAGCCCTGCAGGACTTCATCAACCAGCACCTGAACAAACGGCCGCTGGAAAAGCTGAACCGCCCCTTCGCCACGGTCGCCACCGATCTCAACAGCGGCGAACGCGTCGTCTTCCGGACCGGCGACAGCGGCATGGCGGTGCGTGCATCGGCCGCCGTACCCGGTGTTTTCCAGCCCACCCAATTCCGTGGCAAAAGCTACGTCGACGGCGGGCTGACCAGTCCGATTCCGGTGCAGGCAGCCCGCGAAATGGGCGCCGACATCGTTATTGCGGTCGATATCTCTTCCAAGCCAGAAGGCCAACCGGTCGATAGCATGACCGCGATCATCTGGCAGACGACAACCATCATGGGCGGTGCGATTGGCGCCAACGAACTGCGCGGCGCTGACATCGTCATCCGCCCGAAGCTGCCTTACGTCAAGTCCTGGGACTTCACGGCCCGCAACGACGCGATGCTCGAAGGCGAGCGCGCCGCGCAGGCCGCCCTGCCCGCCATCAAGCAGAAACTTGGGCGCTGACCATCTGCCGTCCCCAAAGCATCACGAATTTCTGCCAGAATTCCATTTTTGCAACAGTCCAGCGGATTCACCATGACCTATAAAGTCTTTGTCGATGGCCAGGAAGGCACTACCGGCCTGCAGATCAACGAATACCTCGCCAAGCGCAGCGATGTTGTGCTGCTCAAGATCGATTCCGACAAACGCAAGGATCTTGCCGAGCGCAAGCGCCTGATCAACGAATCCGACGTCACCTTCCTCTGCCTGCCGGACGACGCAGCCAAGGAATCGGTGTCGCTGGTCGACAACCCGAATACCTGCGTGATCGATGCTTCGACCGCGCACCGCGTCAATCCGGCCTGGACCTTCGGCCTGCCGGAACTGGCCAAGGACCAGCGCGCCAAGATTCGCGCCTCCAAGCGCATCGCCAACCCTGGCTGCCACGCCAGCGCCTTTATTCTGGCCCTGCGCCCGCTGGTCGAAGCCGGCCTGCTGCCTGCCGCCACACAGATTGCTGCCAACTCCATCACCGGTTACTCCGGCGGCGGCAAGTCGATGATCGCGCACTACGAAAGCCCGGCCCGCATCAATGCGCCGCGCCCCTACTCGCTCGGTCTGGCCCACAAGCACCTGCCGGAAATGCAGGCCTACACCGGCCTGACCGTCGCGCCGATCTTTCAGCCCATCGTCGGGCCGTTCTACAAGGGCCTGGCCGTCACCGCCTATATTCACCCGCAGCAATTCACCCGCCCGGCAAGCCCGGCTGACGTGCAGAAGATCATCGCTGACTACTACACCGGCGAGCCCTTCATCCGCGTCCTGCCCGTCGATCTCGAAGCGACTACCGAAGGCGGTTTCTACAACGTCGAAGCCAATAACGACACCAATCGTGTCGATATCGCCGTCTTCGGCAATGAAGAACGCATGCTGATCGTTGCTCGCCTCGACAACCTCGGCAAGGGTGCGTCCGGCGCTGCCGTGCAGGCAATGAACGTGCATCTGGGCGTCGAGGAAAGCCTCGGCCTGGTCTGAAGCTTCAGTCCGGTCAGTAGCAAAAGCAAAAGGCCATATCCCGCGGAATATGGCCTTTTTTTGCGCCTGTGTAAAACCGGCGATTAAACGCCCAGCCACTCCAGCAGCTTGCGCAGCCGGCTTTCTTCGGTGGCCATGAAGCCGCTGACGCCGACCCGCTTCAGGACTTGAGTGCCACTTTCGGATTTACCCAGCTCCGTCAGCGCAGCCTGTATCTTGGTTACCTGTTCGGAACTGATGCCCTGCGACGCAACCAGAGGCATGTATGGCTGTGGTTTGGATTGATGGAGGACGCGGTTGCCAGACTTGAGCCACTGGGCATACGCGCCGGAGTAGGACGCAACACCACCAACGTCCGAAATCCGGTTTTCGATCGAGAACGGAATGGCGCCCTGCTCACGGACATAGGTCACCGTCTCATTGTCGAGGATGATGCCCTGGTCGCGCAGTTCGGCGCGGCAGAAGCGTGTCATGTAGGCATTCTTCTCGGGCATCACGAAAGCCTTGCCCTTGAGATCAGCGACTTTCTTGATCGGCGAATCCTTGTGCACAATCAGGATGCACTGGCCATCCGGGTTGGCAGTAGCAACAAACTTGTAGCGGTAATCGCGCAGGCCACGCGCCGGGTAATCTGATGGGCGGGCCAGCACGAAGTCGAACTGGTTTTCCTTCATGCCCTTTTCGAGCGCCGAGAACTCGCGGAAAAACGCGACCTTGACTTCGCTACCGATGGCCCGGCCGAGCACATCTGCCAAAGGCTGGTATTTGACGCGAGCGGCCTCAGCATCGATGCCGCCGGAGGTGCCTTCGCTGACTGCGAAAACCAGTGGTTTCCGGGCGGCTTGCGGAGTCTCGGCCGCAGCTGCGCCAAGGGCAAGAGGAATAAGACAGAGGGGTAACAGTCGACGCATGGGGCAATACTCCTGGGCTGTATTTATTAGAAAGGGATCAGATAATTAATTTCTGATTTACCCATCGATAATAAACCAGCAGCCCCAAATTGCCATGTCATATTTGTTAAATTGTCATATTTTTTAGTCATAAATATGTCGCAATTAACAAATCCATTACCCCCTAACCAAGAAAGGATCGGACGCTTTTGCAGACCGACGCGCCTTGTCGCCGCCTTCCCCCTTGTGGCAATTTGGCCAACCCTTATCGGGCCGAGCGTACGCCTTCAGCAAAATCCTTGATGTATTGCAGGCTGGTCTGATCAAGAACCTGGGCGATTCGCTCGCTGCTGCTGACCACGTTTTGCGCTGCCCGCTCCTCCCTTCGCTCGACCTTGCCCAGCTCACGGATCGCACTATCGAAGAAAACCCACTGGTTCCTGGCCAGGCCGATGGCATCCCGGCTGGCGAGTGAGTTTTCCCTGGCCATATCGAGCTCCAGCAAGCCACTGGCAAATTCCTTGCGGGCCTGCTCGATATCAACCAGGACCCCTTGCGTCTGGTTACCGCCATAGGCCTGCAGGTAGAGGCGCGCCAGTCGCTGCGACAGCATGTTGAGACGTGACGACAGATCGAGCAGCCGGCCAACCGGCGTTTCGCCCTCCCCCTCGATCAGCATGGCCAGCTTGCCGGTGTGCACCATCATTTCATCCGAAATCTGGTTGAACCGTTCGACCGCAGCGGTATCCGGCGCTTTCTTCAAGGCACCGCGCATTTCCTGCCAGAGTGCTTCGCTCCGGGCATACACGCGCTGAACATTCGGCTTGCGCCCGTAACGCGCCAGGCGAACAAATTCGGCATCGACATCGCCGATCGTCGCGTCGATCTGCTGCCTGGCCTGCCCTGCCTTGAGCCCGATGCCGGCCTGCAGATAAAGCTTGGCCAGCCGCTGCGACTGCATGCGCAAACGTCCGGCGCTGGCGATATCCTGGGCGATCTGGCCTGAATCCGCCGCCTTGACGGCTGTTGCCTGAGGAATGGCATGTACGACGGGGATCGACACGACAAGGAAGGGAACCAGAACAAAGGGAAAGGCAAAACGAGACATACCTGATCGACGCATCAAGAAACACCCTGGGTGGAATTGGGGGGCGCATTGGAACACGCCAACATTTCACGCCTTTTACAAGCCTGCCGCATGCCCTATCATGCGTAACAACCCCATCTGCATTTTCTGGAAGCCTTCACACCGCTCATGCCCCCCGGTCTCCGTTTTCGCCTTTGCCTGCTCATCGCGCTGTTCGCTTCCGGTGCGCCGGCGTTCGCCCAATCCATCCTGCTCGACCATCGCACTGCGACTTATGGCAATCCATTGAAAACAGGCGGCGCCCAAAGCCCGACGGCAACCACCCTCAACACCAGAACGCTGGTCACCTTCAATGCCCTGCCAGCCGAGGGCGACTTCGAAGTTCTCGGCCAGATCGATGTTCATTCGCGCTGGTTTGGCACCACCAGCAAGGCCATGAAATTGCTCGCCGAAAAGTCGAAGTTCATCGGAGGCAATGCCGTTGTTGAATCGCGGGTCTGGCTCGCGCCGGCCTTTCCGGCCATGATCGCGCCACACGGCAGCGGCATCGCCGTGCGCATCAATGATCAGAAACTGCTCGAAAGCCTGGCCGATTCGGCCAGCACCTGGGAATGAACATGAACTACGTCATCGGCCACATCACCGTCAAGGATCCCGCCAAATGGGACGAATACCGCAGCCAGGTCCCCGCCACGCTGGCCCCATGGCAGGGCGAACTGGTCTTTCGCGGTGAGAAGCTGGCAGTCTTCGGCGGTGAACACAAACACACCGACACCGTCGTCATCCGCTTTCCGAATGCCGAAGCCGCCAACGGCTGGTTCAATTCAGCGGCGTACCAGGCACTGATTCCCCTGCGCATGGAAGCCGCCGAAATCGACCTGATCAGCTACTCGGCGACCTGATCGAAATAACGCACTCGTGCTGCAGTGGCATGATGTTGGCAATCCCGCATTGCAACAGGAGCACCGCATGCCCATTCAGCAAAACCCAACCCGCATCAGTCTCGCCCTGCAAGGCGGCGGAGCCCATGGTGCCTTCACCTGGGGCGTACTCGACGCCCTGCTCGAACAGGGCAACTTCAGTTTCGACGGCGTCAGCGGCACCAGCGCCGGGGCGATGAACGCGGTTTGCCTGGCCCATGGCCTGATGACCGGTGGCGCCGAGGGCGCTCGCGAAGCGCTTGAGCGTTTCTGGCTGGCGATTGCCGACTCGGCCTTGTTCCTGAGCAACGACGATGGCACAGCCAGCATGTCCCCCGCCCTGAAAATGATGCTGCAATGGACCAACCACCTCAGTCCGGAGCAACTCAACCCCTTCGACCTCAACCCGCTGCGCGACATCGTCGAAGCCCAATTCGACTTCCCCCGCCTGCGCCAGGAAAGCCCGGTCAAGCTCTTCATCGCCGCAACCCATGCCAACTCCGGCAAGCTGCGCGTCTTCCACAACCACGAGATGTCGGCCGACACCCTGCTCGCCTCGGCCTGCCTGCCAACCATCCATCGAACCATCTACATCGACGATCAACCTTACTGGGATGGCGGCTACAGCGCCAATCCGGCCATCTTTCCGCTGTGCTACCAGTGCGAATCGCCGGACATCCTGCTCGTCCTGCTGACCCCGCTGCGCTATACCGAAACGCCGGACACCGCCGACCAGATCCGCGAGCGCCTGCGCGAACTCGCCTTCAACGCTACCTTCCTGCGGGAAATGCGCATGTTCGCCCACCTGCGCGAGCAGATCAGCCCCAGCCGCCTGCCGGCCTGGGTGCTCGACCGCCTGCCCGGCACCAGCCTGGAAAGACGCCTGGCCCGCCTGCGCTTCCATGCCATCAGCGCCGAGCACTTTCTCGGCGAACTCCCCGCCGACAGCAAACTCGCCGTCAGCCGCCCCTTCTTCGAAAAACTGCGAGACGAAGGCCGGGCACACGCCAAACGCTGGCTGAAAGGCAATCGTGATGAAGTCGGCAAGGCCTCGACGTTAGACCTCGGCAAGTTGTTCTATTGAACGTATCCACCGGCTTTGATTTGCCATGCAAAGCATTGCCGCAGTTGACCAATGCTGCGCATGGCATCTGTCCGAGATATATCGATACGTCATCGTGCTGAGTCAGGCCAACCGCAGCCAGTCTGTAGTGCATCCCCAAAGCGGTCATTTACAGTGATTTTTGGCCGTTCCGGCCAAACTGATAACGCGTCTGGCATATTCGCGTTGTTATACTGGCTTCGAAAACCCCAAGAGACTGAACGCAATCAAATTAGCGCAATATTTCCAGTATCACCGATATCAGTTGATGTACGGATCCCGTGTCCGTGTAAACACTGTCTGGCCTCTCGTTTTTCATCTCTTGCCCTTTCTGACTTTTGATCATCAATGGAGAACAACTACATGAAAATGTTCATCACCGCTATTGCTGCCGTTGTTATTAGTTCTGCACTAAACGTCCCATCAGCTTTAGCTGGCCCAGCCACAGACGCCTTAAGTACATGTCTGGCTGACAACACAACAGGCAAGGATCGCAAAGAGATGGCGCGTTGGGTCTTCGTGGGGATGGCATCTCATCCAGAAATCAAGACGTTATCGAATGTAACTCAGGAAAACAGGGATACTTTCGATAAGACCATGGCTAATTTGGTTACGAGATTAATGACAGAAAACTGTCTGGCACAAGCGCGATCAGCGATGGAAAAAGATGGAGGTGAGGCATTTAAAGTTGCGTTCGGCGTTGTTGGCAAGTTGGCAATGCAGGAGTTGATGTCCAATCCAAATGTAAATGCTTCATTTTCCGACTTTGCAAAATACATAGATCAAAAGAAACTTAATTCCGCATTCGCTAATAAATGAGGCTGCTCCCATCAACTTAGACCGACTGGCGCGACAAGACCGCGCCAGCCGGTTATATCAAGAGGTCGTGAGCATCTACTTTTCAAATCTGGCTACGGCCAGCTAAGGGGTGCGCTGCTGCCAGCCAGATGAGCAATTGACGCCAAGCGCCAAGCGATTCAGTGCATCCACGGGTAAACTAGCGGCAATGATCTCAGCCGACACCACCCGCCCGCGCATTCTCTCCATCATCCCGCCGATGACGCAGTTGAATACGCCCTACCCGGCCACCGCCTACCTCACTGGTTTCCTGCGTTCACGCGGCTTCCAGGCCGAACAGACCGATCTGGCGCTAGCGCTGGTGCTCGAATTGCTGTCACCGGTCGGCCTGCCGAAGATCAAGGCGGCGGCCGAGGCCATTGCCGGCAAGAAGCGCTCGAATACGTTGAAGATTTTCCTTAACGAATTTGACCGTTACCTCGCCTCCATCGGTCCGGCCATTGCCTTGCTGCAGGGGCGTGATGGCTCGATTGCCCACCGCATCTGCACCCGTGCCTTTCTGCCGGAAGGACCTCGCTTTGCGGCGCTCGACAATTACGTTGATGAAGATGGCGGCGACCCGCTGGCCTGGGCATTTGGTTCGCTCGGCGTGCAGGACCGGGCACGCCACCTCGCCACGATGTACCTGAACGACCTGGCCGACGTGCTGCGCGAGGCCGTCGACACCCGCTTCGAATTCGTCCGCTATGCCGAATCGCTGGCCCAGAGCCAGGCCAGCTTTAACCCGCTGGCCACGGCCTTGGCCGCACCGAAAACGCTGGTCGATGAAACGCTGGAAAAACTGACGCTGCAGGCCATCGAGCGCAACCAGCCGGAGGTTGTGCTGATTTCCGTGCCCTTCCCCGGCTCGGTCTATGCCGCCTTCCGCATTGCCCAGGCGATCAAGGCCAAGCACCCGAAGATCATCACCGTGCTCGGTGGCGGCTACGTCAATACCGAGTTGCGCGAACTGGCCGAGCCACGCGTTTTCGACTATTTCGACTACGTCACCCTCGATGATGGCGAGACACCACTGCTGGCGCTGTTCGAGCATCTGGCCGGCAAGCGCCCGCGCCTCAACCTTGTCCGCACCTTCACCCGGGTCGATGGGGCTGTCCGCTACTTCAACACCAGCGAAGCGGATATTCCCTTCGAGGAAGTCGGCACGCCGACCTGGGATGGCCTGCCGCTCGACCGCTATCTGTCGCTGCTCGACATGCTCAATCCCATGCACAGGCTGTGGTCGGACGGCCACTGGAACAAGCTGACCGTCGCCCATGGCTGCTACTGGAAGAAATGCAGCTTCTGCGATGTCAGCCTCGATTACATCGGCCGCTACGACGCTGCCAGCGCCAAGACACTGGTCGATCGAATCGAACGGATCATCGCGGAAACCGGCCACACCGGCTTCCATTTCGTCGACGAAGCCGCCCCGCCCAAGGCACTGCGCGCGCTGGCCGAGGAACTGCAGCGGCGCAACCTGGCGATTTCGTGGTGGGGCAACATCCGTTTCGAGAAGTCCTTCACCCCGGAACTCTGCCTGCAACTGGCCGATAGTGGCTGCATCGCCATTTCCGGCGGGCTGGAAGTCGCCTCCGACCGCCTGCTGCAATTGATGAAAAAGGGTGTCTCGGTTGATCAGGTCGCCCGCGTCACCCGCGCTTTCACCGATGCCGGTATCCTCGTTCATGCCTACCTGATGTACGGCTTCCCGACGCAAACTGTGCACGACACGGTTGATGCCCTCGAATACGTGCGCCAGCTATTTGCCGAAGGATGCATCCAGTCCGGCTATTTCCACCGCTTTGCCTGCACTGTCCATTCGCCGGTCGGAATGAATCCGGCGGAATACGGCATCAAGCTGCAACCCTTGCCACCCGGCAAGTTCGCGAAGAATGATGTCCAGTTCATCGACCCCACCGGCGTCGATCACAACCGCCTCGGCAAGGCGCTGAACAAGGCGCTCTACAACTACATGCACGGTATCGGGCTGGATGAGGACGTCCGCGCCTGGTTCGACGAGCGCCTGCCCAAGCCGCGCGTTGGCCGGCATTTCATTGCCAGGGCACTGAGCGGGCAATAAAAAGGCCCGCACTCAGGCGGGCCTTCAGGCTGGGCTATTAACCCGGCGGTTTTCTTACAGAAGTTCGGCCGGAATGTTGCCGCCGTTTTCGGCCAGTTTCTGCAACACGGTCTTGTGCAGCCACATGTTCATCTGCGCCGAATCGCCCATCTTCTCGGCCGGGCAGCCGAGTTCGGTTGCCAGTTCTTTGCGCACCGCCAGGCTACTGTCCAGACCCAGCAGTTTCAGCAGATCGACGATGGAAACCTTCCAGTTGAGCTTTTCGGCATGCGCGCTCGCCAACGACTCCAGCTTCGCCACCACATCCACGGCACTGATTGCCACCGGCGCTGCAGCAACGGGCGCCTCAATGGCGGCAGGCGCTGCCTCGGCAACCACTTCCTTCTTGTCATCACCAAAACCAAGTTTGGCCATAATGTTGCTGAAAATTCCCATGCGATTTCTCCTGTAAGGCTGATTGAACAAATGCACGGCAAAGCAAACTCCGGGCAGCGCTTGATAGTAGAGGCATTCAAAGACCGCCTCGGTAAATTTATATGAAGCTTCTTTTACAATCGCCGACATTACCCACCGCGCTCGCAGCACGGCCAGGATTCCGAAGCGTTGATCCTTGAATGTGCGGCCCGGCCCTAGCGGCTGTCGTAGCCAAATAGCCGCTTGTCGACGATCAGCCGGGCAACGCCTTCGGGGACGCAGGTCTGCCAGTCGCTGCGATGGTGTTGCAGGCTGCTCAGGACATCGCGTGCGTCGATACAGAGGTGGTTATCGTCCAGTGGCTCGACGGCGAGCAGCTTGGTGTTTTCGACGAGGTGGGCCAGCAAGTGCGACAAATTGGCCGGCACCTCGACGTTGGCCAGCGTAATCAGTTTCGATCCATGTTCGGCGCACAGGCGCACCGGATAGACGTAAACGTGGGTGTTGTCCGGAAAAAGCTTGCCGAAGGCTTCGAGAATGCCGCCCTCCATCGAATCGTAGAATTTCTCGTCGAACAGCACCTCGAATTCGCGCACCGAGAGGACGATGCCAATCGGCTTCTGCGTATAGCGCCGGAGATAGGCGCGTAACCGGAAATAGCGCACGTAATCCGAGATCATCACCGTGTAGCCGAGCGAGGCGAGCAGGTCGACACGCGCCAGGAAATCGGCGCCATCGACCCGGTCGCCCCTGACCAGCGAGTTCAGGGTAATTTCCGCCAGCGAAACGATCTCACTTTCGTCGACGGCGGCCAATTGGCTGAACTGCTTGAGACCGGCGGAAATCATGTCGACGTCAATGCACGTCACCGGCTTGAAGTCGCCACGCATGACCATGACCGGTTTGCTGTGGAAGAGATCACCGGGGACGACGACGTTGCCATCGGGATTGAAAACGACAGCCGGCGTCAGGCAACTGCGGATCAAATGCAGGTTCATCAGCCGGTTTTCGACTTCTTCGAAATGCGGCCCGGAGAAATGGATCAGGTCGACTTCGATGCGCTCGGAGGTGAGTCCGTCGGCCAGGCCTTCGATGATCCATTCCGGATGTTCGTGATTGAAGTAGGCACCGTAGATCAGGTTAACGCCGAGGATGCCCAGCGCATCGGCCTGATGAGCATTATCGTTGTCGAGCATGCGGACATGCAGGATGACATCGCTGGGCGCTGCACCCGGGTGCAGTTGCAGGCGGATGCCGACCCAGCCGTGGCATTCATTCTTTTGCTTGAAGCTGCGGGCGGTGACGGTGGCGGCATAGGCGAAGAAGGTCGTGTTCTTGGCGCGCAGCGGGGTCAGGTGGTCAACGACTTGCCGGAATTCGGTGTCCAGCATTTGCAGCAGGCGGTCACGGCTGACATAGCGGTGCACATGCCCGTAGATGTCGTCGCTGATCGCCATGTCGTAGGCTGACATGGTCTTGGCGATGGTGCCGGCAGCAGCGCCAACCTTGAAGAAGCGGCGCGCCACTTCCTGCCCGGCCCCGATTTCGACAATGGAACCGTATTTGTATTGGTCAAGATTGATGGCCAGAGCCTTCTGGTCGGTTGTCTGGGAGGTGTCGCGCTGGTACATGTTGCCCTCTGATTCGGATGAGATTTGTCACCGGAACAAGCTCAGAACTTTGACCTGTCAGCCATGCCGGAATTTCCACTCGTTGTCGCATGCCGATTGGTTGCTGATAGCGTACTCGCCTCCACCGACCAAAGGAAGGTGTGATCGGCCCGAAACGCTACTCGGCAGTGCAGCCTAGATTCGCCGGATCAGCCATTTGCGCGACTCCTCGGCCAGCCCCAGGAATAACGCAAAGGGCAAGGCATAGAGGAACACCACCAATGGCAGTGGCGCCGTGCCGAACAGACTGTTGCCCCAGGGCGTGTAGAGGATGGCCAGCAACAAGCCAAGCTCGCAGGCCAGACCGGCCAGCAGCCAGCGATTTTCGAGCAATGGAAAACTCCAGGCCGGTAGCCGGGGATGGCGACAGACGAAGACATTGACCATCTGCGCCAGCACGATGGCCATCAGGCAAGCCGAAGTGGCTTGCAGGTAGCGCGGGTCGCCGATTTCAAATGTCTCGCCGTATTGCCAGCCAAAGCCATGCAGGACGAAGAAGAAGGCAGCCATGGCCCCGAGCGCTTCGAGCGGCCCGAGGAAGAGATAGGCCCTTGCCAGCAGTGGCCCGGAAAGCAGGCGTTCATCACGCGGCCGCGGTGGGCGCAGCATGACGTCGGGCGACGGCTTTTCAGCCCCCAGCGCGAGGGCCGGCAGCATGTCGGTACCAAGGTCGACCGCCAGAATCTGGATAATGGTCAGCGGTAACGGAATGCGGAACAGCACGAAGGCGAGGTAAGGTATCAGCTCGGGGATGTTCGAGGTCAGGATGTAGGTGATGAACTTGCGGATGTTTTCATAGACTGCCCGGCCCTCCTCAATGGCATTGACGATGGTACCGAAATGGTCGTCGAGCAGAACGATGTCGGCTGCCTCGCGCGCCACGTCGGTGCCGGAGAGGCCCATGGCAATGCCGATGTCGGCCATGCGCAGGGCCGGGGCGTCGTTCACGCCATCGCCGGTGACCGCGACGATCTCGCCCTTGGCCTGCAAGGCCTGGACGATGATCATTTTCTGCTCGGCGGTAACACGGGCAAAAATAACTTCCGGCGCATCGAGGGCGATTCGCAAGCTGGCGTCGCTCATCTGGCGGACTTCATCGCCGGTCAGCACGCGTGGTGTTGCGCTGCGGATCATGTCGATTTCACGGCCAACCGCCAGCGCCGTGCGTGGATGATCACCGGTACACATGATGACGCGCAGGCCTGCCGAATGGCAACGGCCAATCGCCTCATGGACGTCCGGCCGGGGCGGGTCTTCGAGGCCGATCAGGCCACACAGGGCCATCCCGTCTTCGTTCGACGCCTCGCCTGCGGCCAGCGGCTTCCAGGCACAGGCAATGACGCGCAGACCGCGACTGGCCAGGTCTTCGTGGGCACGGTGGAAGTTCCCGCGGGCTTCGGCATCCATAGTCTTCACGGTATTGCCGGCCAGCCAGGTAGTGCACAGCGGCAACAGGTTTTCCGGCGCCCCCTTGCAGAGCAGCACGCCACTGCCGTCCGCTTCGCGGCTGTAAACGGACATCCGCCGCCGCTCGGCATCGAAGGCGATCTCGCCGGAAAATCTCCAGTCTGTCGGCACCTCGCCGGCAAACTGCCAGAGCGCGATTTCCATCGGGTCGCCATTCGGCTGTCCATCAGCGAATTTCAGGCTCTGGCAATAACGGGCCACGGCCCGCAGGTGCGGCTCGCGCGCCGCCGGCCAGTGCTCGGCCGCAAGGTGGTGGCGACCGCCGGCAAACCATTCGCGCACGGCCATCCGGTTCTGCGTCAATGTGCCTGTCTTGTCGGTCAGGATCACCGTCGCGCAACCCATCGTTTCGACCGCCGGCAGATGCCTGACCAGCGCATTGCGCCTGGCCATGCGCTGAGTCGCCAGGGCCAGCGACAGCGTCACCGTCGGCAGCAGCCCTTCCGGCACATTGGCGACGATGATGCCGATGGCAAACATCATGTTGGCCCAGAAAGGCAGGCCAATCGCCTGCCCGAGCAGGAAGAAGACAATACCCAGCCCAAGCGCCAGCATCGCCACCAGGCGCGACACGCGACGGATTTCGCCTTGCAACGGTGATTCGGTGTCACCTGTACTTTGCGTCAGATGGGCAATATGGCCAAACTCGGTGTGCATGCCGGTGGCGTAGACCACAGCAGAGCCTTCGCCGGAAACAATCAGCGTACCGGCCAGCAGCAGACAGTGGGCAGCCAGCGGTTCGACCGCATCGCCTTTTTCGGCCGCCTCACTGCGCGCTTTCGGATAGGTTTCGCCGGTCAGGGTCGATAAATTGACGCGCAAGCCCCAGCTTTCGATCAGGCGGCAATCGGCCGGCACCTTGGCGCCTTCGATCAGCAGCAAAAGATCGCCCGGCACCAGTTGCTCGGCCGGAATTTCCATCTCGCGTCCATCCCGCCGCACCTTGACGCTTTGGGGCAGCAGCTTTTCCAGCGCCGCCAAAGCCTGCTCGGCGCGGTAGGTCTGCCAGAAGGAAAAACTGCCATTGACCAGGATGACGCCAAGAATGGCCAGGCCAAGCTCGAACATTCCCTCTCCCGGCTGCATATAGGCGGCAGTGAAGGCCAGAAAGGCAGCAAACCACAGGATCAGTGCGAAGAAATGGGTGAATTCGCCAAGCAGGCTCAGCCACCAGGGCGTACGTGCCACCGCTTCAACCCGGTTCGGCCCGAATTCGCTCAGGCGCCGCGCCGCCTCCTTGCCGGGCAGGCCATTGTGATCACTATCGAGCGCGGCCAAGGCCTCGGCAGGTGACTGCCGGGCGATCTGCATGCCGGAGTGCTCCATGGAGTGGCCCAAATCTGTTGTCGCTATGTTTTAGTAATAGCCCTGCCCGGCCCACCCGTCCAGTCAATTCCCGGTCTTTCAGCCGAAACCGTCGCCACCGTGATAAATTTGCCGCCGACTTGATTCAGGATTCAGACGCAAGACCATGACCGACCAGCTTAATCTCTTCGACGGCAGCGCAAAAACCACAGCCGCCGAACTCGAAACGCCAGCCCTGCCTGCTACCGAAACGCCTGAACTGGCCGCCGAATTGCCGCTGGAACCCTCAGGCGGCATTGAGCCTGAAGCATCATCTGGCTTGCCTCCTGCGCTGCCCCCCTCAGCCAGTGGCCCTGCGAGCGACATTCCCTCACCCGCCGACTACGCGGCGCGGCGTTACCTAGAATACGCAATGAGCGTCGTCACCGGCCGCGCCCTGCCCTCGGCCGCTGATGGCCAGAAGCCGGTGCAGCGCCGAATTCTCTACGCCATGCACCGGATGGGCCTGTACAAGAGCCCGCGCCATGTGAAGTCGGCCCGCGTCGTCGGTGACGTGATTGGCAAATACCACCCGCACGGCGATTCGTCGGTCTACGACGCCATGGTCCGCATGGCGCAGGACTGGAGCCTGCGTTATCCCATCGTAGACGGCCAGGGCAACTTCGGCTCGCGTGATGGCGACAACGCCGCCGCCATGCGCTACACGGAAGCCCGCCTGACGCCGATTGCCGAACTGCTGCTGGCCGAGCTTGACGAAGGCACGGTGGACTGGAAGCCGAATTACGATGGCGCCAACGATGAACCCGCCTTGCTCCCGGCCCGCCTGCCATTTGCGCTGTTGAATGGCGCTTCCGGCATCGCCGTTGGCATGGCGACTGAAATCCCTGCCCATAACCTGCGCGAAGTGGCGAATGCGGCAGTGAACCTGATCAGGAATCCCGATTTCAGCGAAGACGACGTGCTGGCGATGATTCCCGGTCCGGACTATCCCGGCGGTGCACAGATCATCTCGTCGCCCGAGGAAATCGCCGCTACCTATCGGAGCGGCCGTGGCAGCCTGCGTGTCCGTGCCAAATGGAAGATCGAAAACCTGGCCCGCGGCCAGTGGAAACTGGTCATAACCGAGCTTCCACCGGGCGTTTCCACTGCCACGGTAATGTCGGAAATTGAGGCCTGCTCCAACCCGGTCGCCAAGGAAAAAGCCGGCAAGAAGGTCTTTACGCCTGAACAGCTGAACCTGAAAGCGGCCTTTCTGTCGTCGATTTCGGAAAGCGGCGTGCGGGACGAATCGGGCAAGGAACACGCCGTGCGCCTGGTCATCGAACCCGCTTCGTCGCGCCAGGGACAGGACGATCTGGTCCGCATGCTGCTCGCCCACACCAGCCTGGAAACCAATGCCTCGATCAACCTGACCATCCTCGGGGTCAATGGCACGCCGCGCCAGGCCTCGCTGTACAGCATGATCGCCGAATGGTGCCGTTTCCGGCTCGCCACCGTCGAACGCCGCACGCGCCACCGCCTGACCGCCGCCGAAAAGCGCATCCACATCCTTGAAGGCCGGCAGGCCATCCTGCTCGACATCGATCGGGTCATCAAGGTAATCCGTGAATCGGATGACCCCAAGGCCGACCTGATGGCGCACTTCAAGTTGTCGGAAATTCAGGCTGAAGACATTCTCGAAATCCGCCTGCGCCAGCTGGCCAGGCTGGAAGGCATCAAGATCGGTGAAGAACTGGCCAAACTGCGCGAAGAAGCGGCCGGCCTCAACCAACTGCTCGATTCCGAAGAAGCCCTGCGCGCCTGCGTTGCGGCCGAAATCGAGGGCGATGCCAAGAAGTACGGCGACGACCGCCGGACGCTGATCGAGGCCGATGCCAAGGTCACGATGTCGGATGCCAAGACCGTGTCCATCGTCGATGAACCGACCACGCTGATCGTGTCCAAGCACGGCTGGCTGCGTTCGCGCACCGGCCACAACATCGACCCGACCCAGCTGACCTTCCGCTCCGGCGACAGCCTGCTCGCCTGCCTGCCCTGCCGGACAGTTGATTCGCTGATCATCCTCGATCATCTCGGCCGCGCCTACTCCATCTCGGCCGCCGACATTCCCGGCGGCAAGGGCGATGGCGTCCCCGCGACATCAGTGATCGACTTCCAGGATGGTGGCAAGCTCTGCCTTGCCCTGGCCACATCGCCCGACAAGCGCTATCTGGTCGCAGCCGACGGCGGCTACGGGTTCCGCTGCCAGGGCAGCGACTTCCTGTCGCGCGGCAAGGCCGGCAAGGCTTTCCTGACGCTCGGCGATGGCGAAGCACCAGCCATCTTCATGCCGGCCCCGGCTGAAGGCGAAATTGCCTGCATCACCAAGGATGGCCGCGCACTGGTCTTCAACATCGAGGAAGTCCGCCTGCTGGCCAAGGGCCGCGGCCTGAAGCTGATCGACGCCGCCCCTGGAAAAACAGCGCTTGAAGAGATCATCCCGATCATCGATGGCGTTGCCGGCAAGCTGAAGGGCGAACGCCTCGAAATCTGCCGCGGCAACCGTGGCGGCAAGGGTAAGCCGATGAAGGCACCGCGCAAATAGCGCTTACTGCGCCTGGCCTTCATCACAAAACAGACAGCTAAAGCCTCAAAAAATAGCCTTTGTTGGCTACAGCTGCACACAACACCGCTCAAAAAGATGCCCCGCATGCGGGGCATCTAGACATCGTTCAGTCAGAGACAATCAACTGACAACATTATGCTTCCGTCTGTTCCACCCGAGACCGAGCAAGGCCAAGCCCATCAAGCCCAGAGTCGCCGGTTCAGGCACACCGAATCGACTATCGTTATCCGTATCCTGAATGAACGCAAAATTCTGCCTGATCCCGTTGGATCCAAAGTCGACGGTCAGCGTATGCCACAGGTCACCGACCACTGGGTCCGCACCGATGGCAATCTGGTCAGAATAAGTAACCAGCGCAGAAATACTGCTATCGGTAAATTCGAGATCCCAACCTTGTGCAGAACCAGGTGTTCCCCAAGTACTCGAATCGCTAACATCAGTAGGTGTGCGATCAAAAACTGTCAGTCCGGTGCTTCCGTTAAATATCAGCTTCATCAACTGCAATGGGGCCGCACCTACCGTGAATGAAAAATTCCAGGGATTTCCGTAGGTGCTGTCAGATTGAGAAATTGACCACCCTGTTCCGGTAACACTGCCAGAACTGGCGCCAGTGGCGCCCCAATAGGCCACTTCAGCACCACCGGCAAACACCGCCGTGACTGTCATCCCGTTCATCATTGCGCCAGTGGTACCAAAACCTGTCAGACCGGGAATTACGTCCGTATTCGTTGTGTCATTCTGGTGGATCACAGCCGCTTGAACCTGCCCGATAGAAAGTATCGCAGCGGTCAAACCTGCCAAGAGCATCGGTGCATATTTACGTTGTGCCATGACTTTCTCCCTCAAAACTGCAATGAACTCCGAATCAAGGCTGGAAGAATCGGAATTTGCGAATGCCGAAACAACTGTTCTCTAACAAGCATATATCCTGCCAAAGCCCCTTATAAACCGAATAAACAACGACTTGCAGAAGATAGCTTGAGGATCGCTCGGGGGATTTGTAAATATTGTCGACACTTCAAATCCCTGCTTTGATCATCGGCGTAGCAAAACCTCACCGTGTTCAACTGTTCTCACCATCAGTTTAAAACGACATTCAATGAAGACTATTTGGCCTAACCCCATCTTGGTAAACAAAAAAGCCGAGGCATTTGCCTCGGCTTTAACTTGGGTGACCCAAAAGTGATCAGAGAGCTTCCGCCCCGGCGTGCATCACTTCAACCTGTTCGTGCTCCCACTCCTTGATCGTATCGGAGACGAGTCGGGCTTTCTCGTGGGGGTCCGGCTGATGGTGATGCACTTCCTGAAATACTTCCAGTGCAACGTGGATTGCTTCAGCCTTGGTTGAGGCATGGGTATGAGGCATGGGAATATCCTTTCCGTATCAACAAAGAAAAAGCCCTTGACCAAGCAAGGGCTTTTTCAGTGGCCGCAGACTAGCTCCGGCTTATTTCCGGCATCTTTCGACGCTTAGGCAGCCTTCTTGCCAGCAGCCTTCGGGGCGGCAACAACGTTGGCAGCCTTCAGGGTGGCGCTGGTAGCAGCAGCGACGCTGGCTTCAGCAACTTCAGCAGCTTGCTTGGCAGCCTTGTTCAGACCTTCGTAAGCTTCGTTGGCCGACTTGATGGCGGTCTTGACAGCAGCAACAGCTACTTCGGAACCAGCCGGAGCGGAAGCCAGAGCCTTTTCGACCAGGCCGGAAACCTTGGCGTTGGTATCAGCAACGTGGGTTTCAACTTCCTTGGCGATCTTGTCCTTGGTTTCGGCAGCGATCGAGATCACGTTGCGCGAGTATTCCATGCCCTTTTCGATGGACGGGGTAGCCAGTTCCTTCTGGATGGCGACGAAGGACTGGACGTCCTTGGCACCCAGCAGGGTGGTAACGTTGGACATGGTGGATTCGAACATGGAGCGGGCAGCGGCCAGATTCAACAGGGCCAGACGCTCGATACCGTCAAAGGTGGTGTTGGCAAAGAACAGGGCAAAATTGACGCCGGACTTCGCGAAATCTTCGGGTTTGGTGAACATTGTGATTCTCCTGGGGTTGGGGTGATTTTTTTGCCGCACCATTTATGTTGCAGTGCAGCATGAGTTCATTCTAACCGTCGCCAAGGAGTTGTCAACAATTTTTTGTGCACCGCACCATTTTCATGAAGATGAGTGTGGCAAAAGCCTCAAAGCTCAGGACTCGAGAGGATTCAGCCCCAGCCGCGCGACGATTCCGGTCATCGCCTCAGCCGCCCCGAGCGGCAAATAGTAATCGACGACATCGCTGAGCTTGGTTATCGCCGGGTTGATTTCTACGGTCGGGATACCACTCGCCGCGGCCAGTACAACCGGCTGCACGATATAGGGAAAGATACTGGAGGTGCCGATGCTGAACACGATATCGAAGCCCTCCTGAAAGGCTTCGATAAAGCGATCCAGCTCATCCTCCGGCAAGACCTCGCCAAAGAGCACGACCTTAGGTCGCAGCACCGCTCCACAAGCTGGGCACAGCGGCGGCACCTCGCGACCGCTCATGTCGCTGGCCGCCTCTTCGTGGCTGCAGGCGGTACACATCAATTCCTGCAGGTTGCCGTGGATCTCGACGATCTCGCGGCTTCCCGCCGCCCGGTGCAGGCCATCGACGTTCTGGGTAAAGACCATGACCCGGTCAAGATGGCGCTCGAGACAGGCAATTGCCCGGTGCGCGGCATTCGGCTGGGCGCCACGGCAATTCTCTTCAATCTGGATCAGGTATTTCCAGGTGATGTCCGGGCGTATCGAAAACACCTCGCCGCTTAGCGCATCCTCGATGCGCAGGCCCTCTTCGGTCGTTTCGCTGTCGTAGAGACCGCCGACACCGCGATAGGTCGGCAGGCCCGAATCGGCCGAAATACCGGCGCCAGTAATGAACAGGGCGCTCCGCGCATGCCTTAGCTGCTCGGCAACGGCATCGAGCACCGCATCGGTCGAAGCGGAATGAGGCGTCATGGGATTAATGGTTCCGGGATTACTGGATCAGGAACTTGGTGAACAAGACTTCCTTGACGCCCGTCTTTTCGTCTTCATCGATGACATGGTTGGAGAGCTCGATGATCTCCTCGATCAAGGCCTTCTTGCCTTGCAGCGTGCGCAGGTTTGCCGATTCCTTGCCCGAGAGCATCAGAATGATCTTGTGCTGGATCTGCGGCTTGTGACTTGCCAGCAGATGGGCTGCCTCTGGCGAGGCTGTCTCGAAGACGAGGCCGAACTGCAGGTAGTTATCCTTGCCAAGATTGACCGTGAAAACCATAGGCTCCGGAGCCCCGCCACCGCCATGATCACTGGCGAGGGCGGTGAATGGCGAGAGTAGCGCCACAGCCATCAATAGGGACGCCGCAAAGGCTTTAAGAATCCGGGAAGCGACGTTCATATCTGTCCTAACAGTCCAAATGGCGAATCGGTGGCAAATGGCCTTGCCAGCAGGCCTCGAGGCTTTATACCGCCTGAAAATGAAAAAAGCCACCGCGAATGAAGCATATCGGCCAAATGTAGAAAGCAAGAAATCGATCTGAGTGAGCCCAGTTGCCTGCCGATTCAACGTTTTCAGAACACCACAAATGCCCTAAAAACAAGGGTGCGCAGGCGATGCGGCAATATGTCGCATCCCCTGCGCACCCCAAACTGGGTAGGATGGCGCAAACGCGTAAGGGAGAGCGCCATGAATCAAAAACCGACTACTCAGAACCAGCCAGAAATGGCTTCCTTGCTGCTTGGCGCTGGCTTTGCACTGGCTTCGCTGATCATCCTGCCCGCCGTTGCCCAGCGCGTTGGCCTCGGTTCGGCCGTGACCATTGCCCTGCGTGGCGCCCTGATGCGAGCCTCGAACCGTTTTTGATCTGATCGCTGGCGAAGCAGTGTCATCACAGGCAGACTTCGCGTCTGCCTTTTGTTTTTCCGGACCATGAAAAAATATGCGTTGATCGGCGTGGCGCTCGGCCTCGCCTTGTTGCTGGGCATTGCATTGCTGATGCGTGGCGGAAACACGGCCCGCGATCCGAAACTTCCGGCCGGCGCCGATTTCGTGCTGCAGTCGGCCGACGGCCCGGTGGACTCGAAAGCCCTGCGCGGCAAGGTGCTGCTGGTCTATTTCGGCTACACCAATTGTCCGGACATCTGCCCCGCTTCGCTCGCCTCCGGAGGGCTGGCACTGAAAGCGCTGAGCGGCGAGGAACGCAGCCGGGTCAAACTGATCATGATTTCGGTCGATCCCGAGCGCGATACCGTCAAGCATCTGAAGGAGTACACCGCTTTCTTCCACCCGGAAATGATCGGCGCAACCGGCACGGTCGATGAAATTTCCGCGTTGGCCAAGGCTTTTGGCGCCGGCTACATCAAGCAGGCAGCGCGCTCGGACGGCAGCTATGCCGTCGATCACACCACCTCGACCTACGTCATCGGGCCGGATGGCAAGCTGGCCAGCGTCCTTGAACTCGGCGCACCGACGGACAAGGTAGTCGCTGCGGTGAGAAAACTGCTTTGATCCGTCCATCGACTGTCGCACTCGGACTACTCGCGGTGCTGGCCGCTACGTGCCTTTTGATTTTTGGCCTTTTTTTCCGCTTGACCGTAGCTGACAACGAAAAACTGCTTGCCAACCGCGCGCTGGTCGAAAAGCTCGGCCTGACCGACCTGGCGCTATTCACCGAAGCACGCTACACCCGCCACCCGACCCAGGCCGACCTGCATTCGGCCTTGCAGGACCATCCCGGCGCCTTCGACCATTTTCCGAGCGGCTCGCTGCTTCCTCCCCCGGCTATCCTGACCCAATCCCATGCGCATCTGGCTGGAAAAACAACGTCACCTGATTGACTTCACGCTGGCCTCGCTGGCCCGGCGCAAGACGAAGAACATCGGCCTGCTGCTGGCCTACACGCTGCTCGTTTTCGTGCTGGCCTCGCTGACGCTATTCACCCACGCCCTGCGCAGCGAGGCAACCTTCGTCCTGGCCGGCTCGCCGGAAGTGATTTTGCAGCGCATGGTGGCCGGCAGGCATGACCTGATCCCGCCCGGCTATCTCGACAAGATCGGCCGCATCCGTGGCGTGCAGAAGAAGGAAGGCCGACTCTGGGGCTACTACTACGACCCGGTATTGAACGCCAATTACACCTTCATGGCACGGCCGGCCGACGAGGTGGCAGACGGCCACATCATGGTCGGCAATGCGCTGGCCCGCGAACGGGGGCTGGACAAGCACAACACCATTTCCTTCCGCTCCTATTCCGGCAAGCTGTTCACCTTCGAGGTTTCGGCCGTGCTGTCGCCGGATTCCGAGCTGCTCTCAGCCGATCTCGTGCTGCTCTCGGAAAACGATTTCCGCAGTTTCTTCGAGTACCCGGCCGGGCATTACACCGACATCGCGCTCTCCGTGGCCAATCCGCAGGAAGTCCGCACCGTCGCCGCCAAGCTGTCGAGTGCGCTGCCCGATTCGCGCCCCATCCTGCGTGAAGAAGTCCTGCGCACCTACCAGAGCGTTTTCGACTGGCGCGAGGGCATCGTGCTTACGGTGCTGGCTGGGGCCATTCTCGCCTTCGCCATCCTCGCCTGGGAGAAGGCGTCCGGGCTGTCGGCCGAGGAAAAGCGGGAGATCGGCATTCTCAAGGCCATCGGCTGGGAAACCGGCGACGTCATCCGCATGAAAACCTGGGAAGGTCTGCTCATTTCGCTGACCGCCTTCCTGCTCGGCTTCATCGCCGCTTACGTCCATGTCTTCCATTTCGGCGCGGCAGTGTTCGAACCGGTGCTCAAGGGCTGGTCGGTGCTCTACCCGAAATTCGCGCTGGTCCCGGCTGTCGATGGCCTGCAGATCGCCACCCTGTTCTTCTTCACGGTGTTTCCCTACACGGCGGCGGTGCTCGTGCCAATCTGGCGGGCGGCGATCACCGATCCCGATGCGGTGATGCGATGATTGAGCTGTCCAACATCAAGAAGGCCTTCAACCAGGGCCAGCCCAACGAATACTGGGCGCTGCATGGCATCGACCTGACGGTTGAAGCCGGCAAGGTCACCGCCTTCCGCGGCCCGAGCGGTTCCGGCAAGACCACGCTGCTGACCATCGTCGGCTGCCTGAGCCGGCCGACCCACGGCCGGGTGCGCTTCAAGGGCGAAGATATTTCCGGCCTGCCGGAACGTTTCCTGACCGACATCCGCCGCCAGAGCTTCGGCTTCATCTTCCAGCAGTTCAATCTGATCAAGGGCCTGTCGGCGCTCGAAAACGTCATCCTGCCGGCCTTCCCGACCGGCCGGCCACGGGCCGAACTGGTCGCAGCGGCGGGCGAACTCTTCGATCAGCTCAAACTCGGCCACCGCAGCGCCGCCAAGGTCGAATGGCTGTCCGGCGGCGAACAGCAACGCGTCGCCATCGCCCGCGCCCTGATCAACAACCCGGAAGTGATCATCGCCGACGAGCCGACGGCCAACCTCGACACGGCGCTGTCACGGGAATTCATGGCCATCCTCGAGGGCTTCACGGCGGCTGGCAAGACGGTGCTGCTGACCAGCCACGACCCGCTGGTCGTCGAATCGAGCGCTGTGCATCGCGTCGTCGGCATGCGCGACGGCCGCCTCGTGGACGGCTGATGCTCTTCCAGCCCGCCATCATCGCGCTGCTCATGGCCGCCGGCGTGGCCTTGATCATGCTGCTCGCCGCCGCGCCGTTTGCCGTGCAGGTCATCCGCCACTGGGACATTGCCAGCGGTTCGGAGCGGCAACTGGCGCTCGAACGTCGCACCTATCTGTTCTCGACGCTGCTGTCCTTCGTCATGGTCGTCCAGCTGGCGGCACTGCTGCTTTTTGTCTTCAATGCCGACCGGCTGTCGGTGATGTTCGTCGGCGCCATGTGCGCGGTCGGCACGCTCAACGTCAATGGCTACGGCTTTCCGTCGCTGATGACGCAGATGGCCATCTTCTTCCTGGCCGCCATGTGGCTGGCCATCAACCACGTCGACACGCAAGCCCGCGACTACCCGCTGGTTCGCATCAAGTATGGCCTGCTGCTGCTTCTGCTGCCCGTCCTCGCCAGCAGTTTCTGGCTGGAGTTCCAGTATTTCTCCGGCCTCAAGGCCAATGTGATCACCTCATGCTGCGGCAGCATGTTCTCCGGCGACGCCAAGACCATCGCCGCCGAAGCCTCCGGCCTCGAACCGCTGCCGGCGATCTGGCTGTTCTATGGCGCGATGGCTGCCGCCATCGGCGTCGCCTTGTGGCACTGGCAAAAACGCGGGCGAGTCAGCGGCTATCTGCTGGCCCTGACCAGTGCCGGCGGCTTCGTCGCTGCCATTGCCGGCGTGCTGTCCTTCATTTCGCTCTACATCTACGAGCATCCGCACCACCACTGCCCGTTCTGCATCCTGAAGCCGGAATACGACTACCAAGGCTACTGGCTCTATGTGCCGCTGTTCGTCGCCACGGCGGCCGGGCTGGGCGCCGGGGCCATGCAGCCGTTCGCCCGGGTACCCAGTCTGGCCAAGATCATCCCTGCCATTTCCAGCCGTTTTTCCGGGTTGACCGCAGCAGCCTATATTCTGTTCACCGCGCTGGCCACCTGGTTCGTGCTGACCTCCAACCTGATCCTGATCGAACATTGAAATGCGCCTTTTTCTCCTGATTCTTGCCCTGTTTCTAAGTGCCTGCGGCAAGGAAGCACCCAAGGCCAACGTCAACATCGGCAGCATTGCGCCCACCTTCCAGACTTTCCGAGCCGATGGTGGGGCCGAGCATTTTCCCGCCGCCTATTTCGGCAAGCCGCTGGTCGTCCGTTTCTGGGCCGACTGGTGCAAGTATTGCGAGGGTGAAATGAAGGCCATCGAAACGGTCTATCAGGCCAACAAGGGCAAGCTGCAGGTGCTGGCCATCAACGCCGGGCAGGACAAGGCAACGATCAACGCCTTCATCAAGAAGATCGGCGTCACCTACCCAGCGCTGCTCGATGAAAACTCGGCCATTGCCCGCAGCTACGGCGTCATTGGCCTGCCGACGACCTTCTTCATCGACGCCAAGGGCATCGTGCGCGGCAAGATCGTCGGCGAGGCCGATGAAGCCACCTTCGCCCGCCACGTCCAGGAATTGCTGAAATGAGCGAGAACCGCGCCTGCGACCTGTGCAGCCTCGATGTCGGGGTCAAGCCCTTCGTGCTGAACACGCCGGAAAAGCAATACCAGTTCTGCTGCGAGGGTTGCCTGGGGATTTACCAGATGTTGCATGACATCAAGGAAACGCCGGTTCAAAATGACCAGAATGCAGACAAGAAATCCTGAAAGGAAACGACCATGATGACCGAAGAAATGATGAAGCAAATGCCGCACATGATGAGTCAGGCCGGCCACATCATGAGCAAGCCGATGGCCACCGGCGCGATGATGGCGGGTGCCGGCTTTGCCGCCGGCAAGGGCCTGCTCGGCGGCGCCCTGTTGCGCAATCCGCTGACCTTGCTGGCCGTTGGTGCGGCGGGCGGCATTGCTGCCGGCTTCCTGCTCTTCAAATACCAGAAGGAAATCGTCGATGGCCTGTCCAAGGCGACCGGCATGGGCAAGGACTTCGCGCTGCACCAGAAGGAAAACCTCAACGACCTGATGGCCGAAGCCGAGGACAAACTCGCCGGCAATCCGCCGCCGGATGCACCGGCCAGCGAAACCCCGGCCGCATGACGGAGGCCGCATGACGCAAACCGCCGAACTGGCGCAACGCATCGTCGTCCTGCACCGCGAGCCGGGCTATCTGCGCCTCGAACTGCCAGCCGAAATCTGCGGCGAGGCCGCCGTAGCCGCCATCGAAGAAGGCATGAAGTCATTGGCTGGTCTGAGCAGTGCTGCGGTCGACCGTGGCTGGAAGCGGATTTCCATCCGCTTCGACGCGCAGCAATGCACCACGGCGCAGGTCGCCCGCCATCTGTTCAGCCTGCTGCCCGGCCTGCCGCTTGATGCAGCGCCGGCCGCCGAGCTGGAAGCCGCCCCGTCCATCGACCTGAACAACGGTTTCCAGCCGTTGCTCGACAAACTCAAGGCGATCATCATTCCAGCAGCGCCGCCGGCCGAAGGTTCGCTGCAGGCCCGTTTTCAGCCGATGGTCGAAAGCGCGCTGACCGAGAAGGCGATTACCAATTTCTTCAACGACATCGTCGCCTTCTACCTGATCCGTGTCCATTGGGACCTGATCACCAAGCGCTGGCTGCAGAACCCGGTGGCCAACAGCAATGCCTGGCTGACGGTGTTCTACCTCGTCTTCCTGCTCGTTCGTTACCGCAAGACCAAATGACTCCCAAGCATTTCCGGATCGCCCACCGCCTGCGCCGCCGCCTCCGCGTGCTGGCCCCTTCGCTCGAAAAAGAGCAGGAGCGGTGCTACATCCTGGAAATCCTGCTGCGCAAGCACCCGGCCATCAAGGAGGTACGCATCGTCGCCGACATCGGTTCGCTGGTCGTCGAATACGACCCGGCGGCCTTGCAGGAAGAGCGGCTGCTGGCGACGCTGGATGCCGTGCTCGGCAACCTGATCGCCGCGCCGAAAGCGGCACCGGTTGTTGCCGCGCCAGTCGACGGCCCGGTGCAGGAATGCTCGCTGGCCATCGAGGGTATGAGCTGCGCCTCCTGCGCCCTGCTCATCGAAATGAAGCTCAAGCGCGACCCGCGCGTGCGCTACGCCTCGGTCAATTTTGCCGCCGAGACGGTGACGGTCAATGGCGTGATCGACCGCGAGGCGGTGTCGAAAGTCGTCGGCGCGCTGGGTTATACGACGCGACCGATGGATACGCTGGCCCAGCGCCGGCTGATCGTCGAGCGTGAGAAGGAGCGCGTCGAAGAAGCCAAAAAGCGCTTCATCCAGGCCGCCATCCTGACCGTGCCGGTGATGCTTTCCGGCATGGCCATGCACCGTTTGCCTGCCCTGCGCGTCGTGGAGTTCGCGCTGTCGTCGGCCATTCTGTTCGGCAGCAGCAACAGCATTTTCCGCAAGGCGTGGATGCTCGCCAAGCAGGGCGAAGCCAACATGGACACGCTGATCGCCATCGGCGCCGGCGCCGCCTGGGCCTACAGCATTCCCGGCGTGTTCCGGATGCATCACCACGTCTATTTCGAGTCGGCGGCCGGCATCTGCACCTTCGTGCTGCTCGGCCGCTACATGGAAGAGCGCGCCAAGGGCAAGGCTGGCGAGGCGATCCGCAAGCTCATCGAACTGCAGCCGGAAACGGCGCTGCGCATCGAGGCCGACGGCACCGAATTCGAAGTATCCATCGACGACGTGCAGATCGGCGACCGCCTGCGCGTGCGGGCCGGCGACAAGATTCCGACCGACGGCTGCGTGTTCGAAGGCGCTTCCTCGGTCGATGAAGCGATGATCACAGGCGAATCGCTGCCGGTTGCCAAAACGGCCGGCGACAAGGTGATCGGCGGCTGCCTGAATGGCAACGGCAGTTTCGTCATGACGGTGACCGCCGTCGGGGGCGACACCGTGCTCTCCGGCATCGTCAAACTGGTCGATCAGGCCCAGGGCAGCAAGCTGCCGGTACAGAAACTGGCCGACCGCATTTCGGCCCGCTTCGTGCCGGCCGTCGGCGGCATTGCCGCGCTGACCTTCGCCGGCTGGGCGATGGCCGGCGCCCCGGTGTCCGCCGCGCTGGCTCATTCGGTCGCCGTCCTCCTCATCGCCTGCCCCTGCGCGCTCGGGCTGGCCACGCCGACGGCGATCATGGTCGGCACCGGCCAGGCCGCCAAGCGCGGCATCTACATCCGCAACGGCGAAGCGCTCGAAACGGCGGCCAAGCTGACCACCATCGTTTTCGACAAGACCGGCACGATCACCGAAGGCAAGCCGGTCGTCACCGACACCTTCATCCTGCCCGGCATCGACGAAGCCCGGCTGGCCAGCCTGATCGGCGCCGCCGAAGCGGGTTCCGAACATTTCCTGGCGCGCGCCTTGGCCGACTGGAGCAAGCCGCGCCGGAAAGACACGCTGGCCGCCGAATCCTTTGCCGCCCACCCGGGGCGCGGCGTTACGGCGCAAGTCGACGGGCTGGACATCATTATCGGCAACGCCGCCCTGCTCGACGAAATGGGCATCGCCTGCGCGCCGCTCGCCGATGAGGCGCACCGCCTGGCCGAGCAAGGCAAGACACCGGTATTTGCTGCGGTCGACGGCCATCCGGTCGCTATTTTCGCCATCGCCGACCAGCCGCGCCAAGGCGCCAGGGAAGCCATCGCGCTGCTCCATCGCCTCGGCTTGAAAACGGTGATGGCGACCGGCGACCTCGAAGCCGTCGCCAGCCATGTCGCCCGCGAAGTCGGCATCGACCATGTGCTGGCCCGCTGCACCCCGGCCGACAAGCTGGCCGCCATTCGCCAGTTGCAGGAAGCCGGCGAAAAGGTCGGCATGATCGGCGACGGCATCAACGACGCGCCGGCCCTGGCCGCCGCCGACGTCGGTTTCGCCATCGGTGGCGGCGCCGACATCGCCGTCGAATCGGCCGACATTACGCTGGTCGGTGGCGACATCGCCCGTGTCGCGGCCGGTATCGACCTGTCACGCCGGACCATGGCGATCATCCGCCAGAACCTGTTCTGGGCGCTCGGCTACAACGTCATCGCCATCCCGGTAGCGGCGGCTGGCCGGCTCAATCCGATGATCGCAGCAGCGGCCATGGCAATGAGTTCAACTTCGGTCGTCGCCAACTCGCTGCGTTTGCAGAAGAGCTGAATACGCTCAGCCCTGCGTTTCGAGCTTCTTGCGCCGCAATCGCTCCAGATCGTTGCCGTATCGACGAACCAGCCCTGTTGCCACCTCTTCCATTGAGGCGCTGATCGCCGTCGCAAAGCTGCCGATTTCGCCACCGTAGGTCAGTCTTGCCTGCAAGGCCGCTTCGCGACTGGCAAAGGAAACCTTGCTGACAGGCGTCATCACGCCGCGCAGATCGCTGCCGATCAGATAGGTCGCCGATGAAACCTCGATCAGCGGCTTGGGATCACTGACCGCTGCGAAGTCCGGCGCATAGATGGCCTGAAAGCCCCGGCGCCGCTCACGCAGCATGCATTCGCCAACGCAATGTACCGAGCAGGTTCCCTGCACATGGCCGTCTGCGTAATGCAGCAGATGCCGGGCGTAGTGGAACTTGCGGCGATCCATGTTGCAGACTACGCAGCGGGGGTATTTCTCCAATTCGTTGTCGAGCGGCACAGGATCGGGGGTATCCATGCGAGCATCCTTCTTTTCCTGTGCCGATCCCCTGCCAGCCATGACTAACAAGATTGCGCCACCGAGCAGTGTCCTTCTCTTCATCCGTGTCTCCTGTTCAAGCCCGGGGTTTTCCCCGGGCTTTCATGTCAGCCGATCAATAGCTGGCGCGCAGCGTCAGCACCACATTCCGTGGATCGCCGTAGGTGTTGTAGGTGTTGGTCCCGCCAAGGCGGGTGTAATACGTCGTGTCGAAAAGGTTATTGATATCCAGTGTCAGCGCGTAAGTCTTGTCGATCGTGTAGCCGATCTGAGCCTTGACGACGGTGTAGCCGTTTTGCTCCCGGGCAGCAACTGTAGGTGTCGGGGCACCACTCGCCGACTGGGTCGCCCCGTTGATACCCAGGCCAATGCTGAACCCGTTGAGCACCCCTTCGCCAAAGCGATATTTGCTCCACAGCTTGTACATCTCCTTGGGATACCAGAAGCTGACCGGTTGCCCCGTGCTCGTTCCGTTGTTCAACCACTTGGTGCTTAAATTCGTATAGCTGGCCGAGATATCCCAGCGCGGCAGCGGTCTGCCGACCACCTCAAACTCCCAGCCCTTGCTTTCCAGCTCACCTGCCGAAATGTAATAACCTGGATTATTGGCGTCAGCCAGCGCCCGGTTGGTATCGCGAATATTGAAGACCGCTCCGGTTACCGCCAGCTTGCCACCGAAAAAATCGATCTTGCTGCCAACCTCGAACTGCTTGCCGACACGCGGATCCAGAATGCTGTCATCGACCCGTTTCTGGGTTTGAGGCACGAAAATATCCGCGTAGCTCCCGTAGAAGGTGATGTCCCGGGTGAGGTCATACACCAAGCCTGCGTAGGGTGTGAATTCGCCGTTGGCTTCAGCCCCCTGAGCCCAGTCGGTTGGAGTCGGATGCGGGGCGATATTGCGGGATTTGTAGTTGTAGTTGGAGAAGCGGCCGCCAACAATTGCCTTGAGTGGATCTGCGATATTGAGGGTCAGTTTTCCATAGAGCCCGGTCTGAGTTGTCACGCTCTGACTGCCTGCACGGTAAACGACATTCGGTTCCTGTACCGCCGGCGGATCGGCCAGCAGAACATTGGCAACATTCAGGTAGGCACTGCCGGAAGAGTTCGGATTCGCCCCGCGACCGGTGCTCTCAAAACTGCTGTAGTTGGCGCCAATCAGTAATTCATGCTTTCTGCCCAGGAACATGAACGGGCCACTGGCGAAAAGGTCTGCACTTTCGTGCAGGTAGTCATAATCGAACTCGCGGCGAGCGTAGTTGGCGATCGTCATCGTTGCAGGATTCACGCCGGTTGTTGGATAACTGTCCTTGAAAAAGAATCGCTGATCGCGGCGATTCAGCTTCAGCGTGGTAACCCATTCACTGTCGAATCGGTGCGTCAGCTCGCCTCCGATGTCTGTAGTTTCCCATTCGAGCCTGTTCCAGTCCGGATAAGGGTTGAAAGACCGCGGAACAGAGAGGAAATTGCCATTCGTGTAACTCGGCAAGCCGGAGAAACCGGTGGAATCGTTGTTTTGGTAGGCGACAAAAACATTGGCTTTGGTCGCCGGCGCAATGTCGAAATCCAGCGTTCCGTAGGCCAGCAACTTTTGGTCATGGGCCCGGTTGTAAACGTAGCCACGATCCACATAGGAAACGACAGCCCTGCCCCGCAGGCTCTTGCTTTCGTTGAGCGGACCAGTCACATCGCCTTCCAGCCGGTAGTTGTCCCAGGTGCCACCGGACAGGAGCAAGCTAGTCGCAAAAGCGTCCTTGGGCCGTTTCCTGACAAAATTGACAGTACCGGAGAAAGACCCGGAACCCTGCAAGACACCGGAGGGCCCGCGCAGAATTTCAACGCGGTCATACATCGCCAGATCGAATTGCTGATAGCCTGAAAGCGGCATGGCTGAAGGCGCGCCATCATTTTGCAATTCCAGAGCGCCACCCCGCGAATGGTACTGGCCTTGGGTGATGTCATTTGAAATCGCCTGAACGCCTGCCACTTGCGACAAAGCGTCCCATGTAGTGACCATGTTCTGGTCATCCATCTGCTCACGGGTGAGAACTGATACGGAATTCGGAATCTCGCGCAATGCCTGCGGTGTCTTGCCCGCTACCGAAATCTTCTCTGCCTTGTAACTTCGATCTGCAATGGCCGTCACCAGAACCTCAGGCAAGACTGTCTGACCGGTTGCCGAACGCTTGACGACGTAGGTTCCCTTGCCGGTATTGCTGAAGATCAGACCAGTCCCTTCAAGCAGTTTGCGCAACGCTTCTTCCGGGCCTAGCTGGCCATGCAGCGGAGCGACCCTGGATCCCTTTACCTCGTCGGCGTTGAACAGGATCTGGATACCGCTTTGTGTCGCCAGTGAGGTCAAGGCGCTGCCCATGCTCTGAGCTGAGATGTCGATTGGTTTGGCTTGGGCAAAGACGCTGCCGGAATAGATCGCGGTGATGAGCAGCGCGAGGCGTAGTGGTTGGTGCATGAGGCTTCCCCTGTTACGTTGTGTTCTTTTGCGTGGACGAATTGGTCCGACACTGTTTAAGACGTAAAAGAGGCGACTACCCTGACATCCCTGCCGAAAATATTTTGCGATGTGCTCAGCGTCGACGCAGCCGGGTGCCCTCGGCCGTTTCTTCTGCCCTGATTGGCAGGATGGCGCCGAGCGCCTTGAGCAGGCCGGCACGATCCGTCCGCTCGAAAACGCCACTGACCCGATAGTTGTCCAGCGAAGCATCGGACAGGCTAACCGAACGCTCGTGCTGGCGATTGATCTGGCGGGCGATTTCGCCAAGCGAAGCATCTTCAAATACCCAGCGGTTGCCCAACCACGCTTCAACCGTCTGCGGGCTGATTGCCTTGGCCGCAGAAATTTCGTCCGCGCCGTAAGTGGCTTGCTGGCCACCGTTCAACAGCAGTTTCCGTGAAGCTGAATCGAGACTGATCTCGACCGCCCCCTCCTCGACCGAAACGCTCACTTTGCCCTGATCTTCGAGCACGTTGAAGGTCGTGCCGATGTCGCGCAAGGTTCCCTTGCCGGCCCTCACCTCAAAAGGCCGCACTCCGGGTGCCACCCGGAACAATGCCTGACCCCGTTCGAGCGTAATCCGGCGCTGCCAAAGTGAATATTCGACATGCAGCGACGTGCCCGCATCAATCGTAACGATGGACCCGTCGGCCAAAGTCACCTGCTGGACCTCTCCGATTTTTGTGTATTTCTGCTCGTCGACGTGAGCCGTCGAGTATGCGAAGGCCAGCGCGACTGCTGCAACAAGTGCCATGGCACTGCCAGCCATTCGTTTTTTGCGCGGTTTTGGCCGTGACAAGCCATCAAGCGCGCCCCACAGCTTTTCGAAGCTGGCGTATTCGCGCTGGTGGCGTTCGGATGCCGCCAACCAGCAGCGGAAGCGTTGGCGTTCATGCTCGGCCACTTTGGGTTCGCGCATTCGGACGAACCAGGTTGCCGCCTCCTCCGCCAGATTTTGCGATTCGGCACGATGGGCACTGTCCCCGAAGTCGGTCGCCTCGCTCGTCATGCCGGCATGACCCTCAGACGCAGATGAATCAGGGCGCGAACAAGATGTTTTTCGATGGCGTTAAGTGTGATCTGGTATTCCTGTGCCAGCCTCGACTGGGGAACGCCATCAAACTTGTGCCGAATGAAGACTTCCCGGCACTTGGGCGGCAACTCTTCAATCGCCTTGCGCAGACGATCAAGCTCCTGGCGAGCAACAGCAAAACGCTCCGGCGAAGGATATTCCGAAGCCAAATCGCCACATTCGGTGATATCAACCCATTGCCCCGGCTTGATCGGATTGCCACGAGCGTGGTCGATCGCAAGGTTGCCAGCAATCCTGAACAGAAAAGCCCGGGGATTCTGGATCGGTGACGCTGGTTCTGCTGCCATGTATCGAATGAAAACTTCATGGGCCAGATCTGCTGCAGCCTCGACGCAGGAAAGCCGTCGCGCCAGAAAGCGACGAATTTCACCGACATGTTCGATATAGAGGCAGGTAATCGCGCTGGCCATAGGAGGCGGATGGCAATGTTGAAACTTGCTAATTTGATGGGCGCGATTTTAGTAGTTATAACTTTCGTGAATATGCGGCTAATTGCCGCATGCCCGCTCATTCTCAGGGCACGGCCAGCCGCCTTAATATTGCCACCATGTTTCCCCTTGCCGGTTCAATGCCTGCGTCTCCGAATGTTGAACGGCCAACAGGCAGTTTCCGACGCCCATGCGACGATATGCCGCATTTCGCCGATCAACCCGGCTTGTAAGATTCACTGTCTCCTCAAGGTTTGTGCGGAAACCGGATTCATTCCTGCGCCATTCACAAACCGTCTCCTGCAATGCCGACCTCCGAGAAACGCGATCTACACGTCCTGTACGAAAGCCATGTCGCTGAACTGGATGCTTTTGCACGTCGGCGCGTAGGCGCGGATGATTCGCGCGATGTCGTTCACGACGCCTACCTCAGGCTCATGAACTATGGCGACCATCTTGCAATTGAGAACCCGAGGGCCTACCTGTACCGGGTTACCGCCAATGCCGCAAACGACCATGGTGCCAGATCAAGGGTGCGCGCGGAATGGACAGAACCGGATGTTGATCCCGACACGCTGCATTCGACGGCCCCCGGTCCGGAGACAGCGGCAAACGCGCGGAATACGCTGCAACAGTGTCTGGCCGCGCTGGCAGAACTGCCGGAAATTTATCGCCACGTATTCCTGCTACACAGGGTCGATGGTATGGCCCAAGCCGACGTGGCAGCGGCCCTCGGTATCCCAAAAAGAACCATAGAGCGCTATATAGCCAAGGCGCTGGCTCATTGCCTGGAACGGGTGCAGGCGTAAATCTCTGCCAAGTAGTGGCGGTTTTGCCAGAGATGCACGGTCTTATACAATGACCGACACATTTTGATCTGGCGCAACCTTGCCCCTAACCGAAGCATCCCCCGCGAAAGAAACCCAGGCTACCGCCGCCGCATGGCTGGCCCGGCGGAACAATGGCGAGCACAGCGCCGAGGATCAGCGAGCGTTTCTCGTCTGGCTGAATGCCAGCCAAGCCAACCGCGATGCCTTTGCCAAAGCCGAAGCCTTGTGGGAAGAAATGCGCGGACTCGATGGTGTCGCCGATCAACAACTCGCCGAAGCGCGCGCCTTCCTTGCCAGCAGTCGCCAACAACCGGCACGCCGACGCTATGCATTGGCCGCGCTTGCCCTGATCACGGCAGGCATTGTCTGGCAAGCCGACTGGCTCAGTTACCTCAACGACCAGACCTACCAAACCGCCGTTGGGCAAAGCCAGTCCATTGATCTCGCCGATGGTTCACGGCTTGAACTCAACACCAATTCGGAAGCCAGGGTTCACTACTCCCGCCACGGGCGAGAAGTCCGGCTAACGCGTGGTCAAGCAGTATTTACGGTGGTTCATGCTGATCAACGCCCATTCAATGTTTATGCCGGCCACGGGAAAATCCGCGACATCGGTACGCAATTCGACGTTCGTTACAACGATGATTGGGTCTCCGTCGCAGTGCTCGATGGCGAAGTCGAGGTGACTGGCAAGCCTGATTCGCCGACAACACCACTGCGTCGCGGCCAGCAACTCAGCTACAAACCCTCAGGCGAAGTAACCACTGTCCAGGCCATCGACATCAACACCTTTTCGGCATGGCGCGAACGCAAGCTGGTATTCCAGGGTCAGCCACTCAAGGCGGTGCTCGAAGAACTCGGGCGCTATCACCGCGCAAGCATTACCGTGACGGCACCGAAAATCCTCGATACCAAAGTCAGCGGCGTCTTCCCGACCGACAACCTGCCACAGGCCATGCAAACCATCGCCATGGTTCTGCCAATCAAGCTGACTCAGAGCGGCACACAACACTGGCAGATCGACCGTCGCTGAACCGGGGGGGCATGGTCGAAGGCCAGCACCAGTCATACCCCGCTCGTCGTTGAGAAAACTCTTCTCCTGCTTTAAGTCTTCTCCCCGATTGCAAATCGAAAGTCGAGGCTTTGATTTGCAAGACTCGCCGTCTCGAAATATCCCGAAACCGTACAGCCAAAAATATTTTCACGAAAAGTGGCGGTTTTTAGTGGCCCGGCAAGTCTCACTCTAAGAGTACGAAAAAACCAATTCTTAGGGGGTTCGAATGCAGTCTCTAAACCATCCGGTGGCAGCCATCTGCCTCGCCGTGGCATCCGCTTTTGCACAAGCACAGGAAGCAACCTACGATTTCAACATCCCGGCACAATCAGCCAGCCAGGTGATCAATGCCCTGAGCAAGCAAACCGGCCTGCAGCCCTTCTTCACCGAGGACAGCGTCAAGGGCGTGCAAAGCCAAGGCGTGAAAGGCAAGCTCAACCTACGTGAAGCACTCGACAGGGCGCTGGCAGGTACCGGATTAACCTACCAGATCACCGGCGACAAATCCGTTGCCATCAAGGCTGCGCCAAACAAAAGATCCGTCGAACCCAGGGACACCGTACTCAGCGAAGTGGTGGTTACCGCCAGCACCCGTACAGCCAATCCACTATCCAAGGTACCCGCATCGATCAGTGTCATCTCGCAGGAGGATTTTGACGACCAGCAAGCAGTCACTGTCTCTTCCGTGATGAAAAAACTGCCAAACGTTGAGTTCGGCGGTGGTCCCCGGGTCAACGGAGAGATTCCAGCCATTCGCGGCGTTTTTGGACCGTCGATCACGCTTCTGGTTGACGGCGCTCGCCAAAACGATAGCACCTCACCGGGACTCAAGTCCCCGCTTTTTGTCGATCCTTATTTCTTGCGTCAAGCCGAAGTCTTGCGTGGGCCGGCCTCTTCGCTTTATGGATCGGGTGGCAATGGCGGCGCCATGATCTTCACCACGCTGAACGCGCGTGATCTGCTTGCCCCGGATCAAGCCATCGGTGGCGGTGCCCGACTGGCTTATGCGAGCGCCGACAAATCGTCTCGCCTGAATGCTCGGCTGTATGGCGGCAACGATGTCGTTGATGGTTTGGTTGCCATCGGCGTACAGAACTGGAACAAGATCCGCCAGGGTGGCGGCACCTACCTGGATCCCAACGACGGCGATTCGAGAACCGGCCTAATCAAGCTCGGGATTCAGCCAGCTGCCGATAGCCGTATCGAACTGTCGCATCAGTTCTACGACAGCGACAACTTGCAGGTGAACAATCCGCAGGCATCTGACTTCAGATCCGCAAATCTCCCGATCGACAAACCCGCCATTCAGATGACCCATGTAAATCAGAGCAATACCGTTCTGAAAGGGATGTTCGGCAAGGTAGACGGCGGCCCCGCCGTTTTAGCCACCCTCTACAAGACGATCTTGGAGTACAAGGGCGACCGCAGCCCTAACCCGGCCATCACGAACGTCCTTTACACCAATACCCAAACCGTCACCGATGGTGCCAGCCTGCAGGGAACGCGCGTCATCGACGGAACTGGCTGGGGTCGTCACCGGCTGACCGCAGGTATCGATTATTTCAAGGACAAGCAAACTGCAATTAGTGCCACCAGCACCAACCCTACGGCTCCCAGTACCGTGACCCGCAATGGTGAACGTGACGTAACCGGCGTGTTCATTCAGGATGAAATCCTGTTTGGCAGCGGTTGGCGCATCACACCCAGCCTGCGTTCGGATCGTTACTCCGCCTCCGTCATCGATGGCAGCCTTCCCGATAACAACGCCGGCCGCGTATCGCCCAAACTTTCAGTGGCCTGGCAAAGCGAAAACGGCCTGATGCTGTACTCCAACATAGGCGAGGCGTTCCGTGCTCCAACTGTCGTGGAGTTGTACCAAAACCTGCCATGCAACGCTTTCGTGCTCAACTGCTTCAAGCCCAACGCCGAGCTACGCCCCGAAATCGACCGCACCTTGGAACTGGGCGCGAACTTCATGCGCAAATCTGCATTCATTGATGGCGACACGATTAAGGGCCGAGCTTCGTGGTTCTATTCGCACGTCAGCGATCTGATTTATAACACCAACCTTGGCGGCAAGACCTACACCGGGATAACGGCACCGCAGCAAGCGACGTTTGCCGCCAACTGTGCCAACACCGGCCTGAACTGTAACTATCAATACCAGAACATAGCCGATGCGCGACGCGAAGGCGCCGAAATCGAGGGAAGTTACGTTCTTGGGCGATGGCAGTTCAATGCAGCCTACAGCCGTGTCCGTGTCGAAAATCGTGGCAACGGCGATCAAATCTTCTCTCCTGCCGACAAACTCAATCTGCAGGTCCGCCATCAACTTCCGGCATTGAACATGATGGCCCTCTGGAACAGCACTGCTGTCGCCCCTCAGGACTACGATTCGACGGTGCTGCGTCGTCGCCCGGGTTACGTCATCCACGACCTGTTTGTCAGTTGGATGCCTGCGGGACAGAAATTCAAACTGGACCTCGGTGTTACCAATCTATTCGACAAACGCTACTCGGCTTATCAGTCGTCCAACGCCTACGCCTACACCTATCAGGAAGGACGTAGCCTGAGAGCGGCATTGAGCGCTGACTTCTAGGAGCCTGCTGTGAAACGACGAGATTTATTCAAGCTTTCGCTGGCCACCGGCGTCGGCATTGCAACGCCCGTGGCACATGCTGCCTGCGAGAAGGAAACCGACGGCACGCCAGCCCAGTTTCTCCCCAAGAAGCCAGCTGATCCTGCCCCCCATGAGGACGATATCGGCAAGTACCCGAATTGCCCCTATTGCGGCATGGATCGTCGGTACAACCACCGCTCGCGCATGTTGATCCAGTTCAGCAATAACCTGCCCGACCCGCTTTGCTCGATCCACTGCGCGGCTATCAGTCTGGCGATCAATTTGTCTCTTGACCCGAAGGCAATTTGGGTCGGAGACAACGCTCTGAACGACGATCCGGTGCCGCTGGTCGATGCCGCCAAGGCCACCTTTCTGGTCGGAAGCGACATCCCCGGCGTGATGACCCAAAACAGCAAGGTCGCCTACGGCACGCCGGAAGCTGCCCGTGCCGCCCAAAAATCTCACGGCGGCCAGCTGATGGATTTCAAGCAGGTATTGAAGGTCTCCTTCACCGATCTGTCTGACGATCTTGATCGAATGCGCAATGCCCGCGAAGAACGCCGCAAGCGGGCAGCCAGACTAAAGCAGGCCCAGTGATGCGAAAGGTCATCGCGCTCTGTTTGGTGTTGGGGGCCATGAACGCGCAAGCCCAGTCTTTTCGGGATTGCGCCGATTGTCCGGTCATGGCACCGCTCGAGGCTGGGAGCTTTCAGATGGGCGAGTCTGGCCGCCTGAATGCACTTCCGGTCCGTACCGTTACGCTTTCCGCTTTTGCCATCGGCAAATTTGAAGTCACTCAAGGCGAATGGCGGGCAATCATGGGTAGCAACCCCAGCAAAGCGCTCTCGTGCGGCGATATCTGTCCGGTAGAGAACGTGAGCTGGCACGATGCACAAGCCTTCGTCGAACGGCTTGCGGCAAAGACTGGCCAGCCATATCGCCTGCCAACCGAAGCTGAATGGGAATATGCCTGCCGGGCGGGAGAACGACACGACTTCTGCGGCGGAGATGATCGTGACAAGGTGGCATGGCAGGGCGACGAATATGGCAGCGCTCACCCCGTTGGTTCGAGGCAGCCCAATGCCTGGGGCCTTCACGACATGAGCGGAAATGTCTGGGAATGGACACAGGACTGCATGCATCCAAACTACCAAGGCGCTCCGACTGACGGCTCTGCCTGGACTGAGCCAGATTGCAAGAGCCGCGTTCTGCGGGGCGGGTCCTGGCTCAGCGGCCCCCAGTACAGTCGGAGCGCGCTTCGATTCGGTTTTTCGGCGAAATTTCGTGCCGGTGATTTCGGGTTTCGAGTGGTCAGGCCATTGAAGTAGGTGGTCGTATCGGAATGCAGTGCCCTCCCCTGACAGGAGATCGTCTATCGAACCCGAGTTAGGCCCTTGATGTGTTGCGGTGCCGGGTAGAGAACTTAATGTCTATCAATGAATCGCTTCCCGGAATTCCAATAATTGCGTTTCCTGCTTTTGATAGCGCAACCGAATAAGCGATGACCACGCTCAACCGAACCCATAAATGCAACGGACGCAGCAACTGCTTTACGTGCTCCCTGCGCAGCACGATGGTTTGTGCCGATGTCAGCCTGGAAGATCTTCTCGCCTTTCATACGCCCATTGATGATCTGGTTTTTGAGAAGGACGCGATCATCTACAACATGACGGATAGGGCTTCAGCGGTGTATTGCGTTCGTCATGGGGTCATCAAGCTGGTTCGTTACGACGTCAGCGGCAACCAGCGCATTGTTCGATTTCTCAAGAAAAACGATGTCGTTGCCCTGGAGTCAGTCTTTTCGGAAGAGCAACAACACACGGCAATAGCGCTGACCGAAGCGCATCTGTGCCGGATTCCCATGGCGCATTTTCGCCAATTCATTGCCGAACATCCGGCACTGCAGCTTCGTCTTTTAGAGAAATCCCAAGAGGCGCTGCGGGATGCGGATAACTGGTTGTCCGAATTGGTCAGCAACACGGTGCCGGCCAAGGTTCGCCTGGCCAGACTTCTGCTGCAATTGCGCATTGGCGAAAGCGACCGGGTTCATCGCCTGAGCATTGCTGATTTCGGTGCCATCCTCGGCATTGCCCCTGAGACGGTCAGCCGCTTGTTGAATGAGCTGATGGATGGCGAGATTCTGATGAAGGCTGGCCGCGGCCCCAATGGACGGAACTATCGGGCGGACATGCCGGCCTTGACGCTGATATCCCAGGATGGGTGCCGGGCAAGACAGACCAGAAAGACCTATTGAATTCACCTCAATTTCTATTTTGGCCGCTTTTTCCGGTTCACCGTGGGATTCTGCACTCCGGGGGCATGGATCGATGATCCATCCTACAACTCGTATGCCTGCGACATCAAGTCGCATTCCTTGCATCAGTACGCAGAGCTATGATGCCGTGCGTTCCAAACGAACTTCTCTGATCAGTGCAATTCGGCCCCGCCTTTCCCGGCGAGGCCTTTTTTTTGCAAGGCGTGAACCTCAATTCACCATCTGCTGCCAGTTCCCCCAGTCCTCTGAATATTGAACAATCTGCGACGGGCCTTCAGGCAGCCAGTCGTTCAAGTTTCTATCAAAGCCATGGAGCGAAAGGCAGATCAATGTTTTCTCGCATTGCCTTGATAGACTTGCACCACAGACTTTCGGAAATCGCACATGGATCACAGCCACCACCACGCCATCGCCGAGTTTTCCTACTGGCTGGCCTTCATGACCGGCCTGCTCGGCAGCGGCCATTGCCTCGGTATGTGCGGCGGGCTGGTGTCCGGGTTTTTCATGAAACTCGGCGCCAAGGGTGTCTGGCCTTATCTGGCCTATCACAGCGCCCGGGTTGGCATCTATACGATGGTCGGTGTCATCGCGGCAGCAATTGGGGCCGTCCTCGTATCCACCGGCCAATTCGGTAAATTACAGGGCGTGCTGCAGATTGTTGCCGGTATCGTCGTCATCCTGCTCGGCCTTGATCTGCTCGGCGTTTCGCCCTTTCGCAATCGCCTCGGTTTTGCGCCCATTGCCTGGCTGCGCAAGCAGTTCACGCTGGCGGTGCAGAAAGGCCCGGTGGTCGGCGCCCTGATCGGCGGCGCCATCAACGGCCTGATGCCTTGCTCGATGACCATGGCGATGGCGGTGAAGGCAACGACCGCACCCTCAATCCTGGAAGGCGGCCTGCTGATGCTGGCTTTCGGCGCCGGCACCCTGCCCTCAATGCTGTCTGCCTCCTTCCTGTTCGGCAAGCTCGGTCCCAAGCTGCGCGGCTGGCTGCTCAAAGGTGCAGCGCTGTTCGTCATCGCACTGGGCGTGTCGACCCTGTGGCAGGGCATTCGCTTCTATGGCGTGATGCGCAATCTACTGGGCTGAGTGCGACACTATGTCGCAGCTTGAGCGCATCACCGAGGGCTAATATTTCATGGCAAATAAACAGCTACAGGGAGAGCAACAATGAAACGCCGTGACCTTCTCAAGATGTCCGTTCTTTCCGGCCTTGCCGCTGCTACAACACAGGCCAGCGCGAACACTGCCTGCGCCACCGATGGCACGCCGAACCAGTTCATTCCCAAGAAGGCGGCCGATGCCAAGCCGCTGGAAAACGAATTCGAGAAATATCCGAAGTGCCCGTATTGCGGCATGGATCGCAAGGAACATCACCGTACCCGGATGCTGGTCCAGTACGCCGACGATCTGAGCGACGGCACCTGCTCCATCCACTGCCTGTCGCTCAGCCTGGGCGTCAATATCGATCGCGAGCCCAAGAACATCTGGGGCCCGGATTATGGCTCCACCGTCGAACCGCGCCCGCTGACACCGGTCGACAGCATGGTTTACCTGATCGGTGCCGACCTCAAGCACGCAATGACCAAGCGCTCGAAACATTCCTTCGCCTCGCTGAGCACTGCCAAGGAGTTCCAAGGCAAGCATGGAGGCACATTGGGCAACTTTAATGACGCGCTACGCGAGTCCTATCTCGACATGGCTTCCGACGTCGGCATGATCCGCAAGATGCGCGAAGAACGCCGCAAGCGCGCGGCTGAAATGAAGAAGGGCTGATGCTTCGTCGCGCCTTTCTGATCTTGCTGGTCGCATTCTGGGCGCCCCTTGCGGTGGCCCAGAATGTGCCGAAACCCGGCGCCAAGAATCTTTGCCCGGTTTGCGGCATGCTGGTATCCAAGTATCCGAACTGGGTAGCCGTGGTGACCTGGAAGGATGGTCACGCCCATTTCTTCGACGGCGCCAAGGACATGTTCAAGTTCCTCAACGACCTGAACAAGTACGCCCCGAATCATCGCAAGGAAGACATTACCGGCATCTACGTCACCGATTTTTACAATCTGGAACGCATTGATGCGCGCAAGGCGCTGTTCGTCACCGGCTCGGATGTACTTGGCCCGATGGGCCATGAATTCGTTCCGCTGGCCAGCAAGCTTGATGCCGATGATTTTCTGAAGGACCACAAGGGCAAGAAAGTCCTGCCCTTCGAGCGAATCACGGCCAGCATGGCAAACGCTCTGGACAACGGTCGTTTCGAGTAAGCCCGGCAGCTGTGTAGGATTAGCCTCCGCAGCTACAGCCCTTGCGGCTCCAGGCGCAGCCAGACGGTAAAGCTGGCTCCCTGTTCGCGCCCGCTTTCAGCGCTGATCTTTCCGCCGTATCGCTCGACCAGCGCCTGGCTGACCCACAGCCCCAGGCCATTGCCGCCCGGCTTCTTGGCGGTAAAGAAGGGTTTGAATAGCTGCGCCAGATCGGCATCGCTGATGCCGGGTCCGGAATCGGTCACGATCAGGCGAATGCCGAGCGGCATGTCGGCCTGATCCCAGTCCTCAACCGCGATTTTTAACACCCCGCCCGCCGGCATGGCCTGGATGGCATTGACGAACAGGTTGATGATCACCTGCTGCAATTCGTTCTTGTTGCAGAGAATCTGGCGGGTCGAATCGACGTGCTGCTCGATGGCGATATCACCCTTGTTCAGCAAGTGGCGCACCAGCAGCAGGCAATCCTGGATCAGCTGCCCGGTCTCGACCGGTTCGAGATAGCCGACATAGTCCTGCGGCCGGGCGAACTGCAGCAGCTTGGCAACGATCAGACGGACCCGCTGCACCTGGTCGTGGATCAGCTTGATTTCCTTTGTCACCGGCTCGGCCTGCGGCCCGAGCACATCGCGCAGCACATCGAGATTGCCCTGGATGACGGCAATCGGGTTGTTGATCTCGTGGGCAACGCCGGCCGTCAGTTGGCCGATGGCCGCCAGTTTTTCGTTCATCACCAACTGCGATTGGGCGGCCTTCAGGTCCGCGACAGCCTGCTGGAGCTCTGCCGTGCGCTCGGCCACCTTGGCATCGAGCGATGCTCCCCAGCGCTTCAGCGAATCAGCCTGGGCCTGCAACTGATCGAGGAGGCGGTCGAAATGCGCCGCGACCTCACCGAGCTCATCCTGGCTTTCGACGTTGCCAACCCGCGCATCCGGGTTGCCGTGCTCGATGGCATGCATCGTCGTGTGCATGCGCTCAATCGGCTTGAAAACCCGGCGCGCCGAAAGCACGGCAAAGGCGCCGGCAATCAGCATGGCCAGCACGAACAGCCCGGCCACCGCCGCAAACGCCTGCAGGCGAGCCGACTTGAACGGTCCTTCAAGAAAGCCCACGTAGAGCATGCCGATCCGCCGTTGTTGACCATCGACCAAGGGCTCATAGGCCGAGACATACCAGTCGCTGACGACGAAGGCACGATCCAGCCAGGTCCGCCCCTGAGCGATCACCGTTTCGTGCACGACGGCAGAGACCCGCGTGCCGATCGCCCGTGTATCGCCGAACAGCCGGACATTGGTTGCCACGCGCACATCGTCGAGGAACAGAGTTGCTGTACCGGCGCTACCGAAAGGCAAGGCGCCTTCCGGATAAACGATGGCATTCATCTGGTCGATGAAATCGAGGTTCTTGTTGAGCAGCACGCCGCCTTCGAGCACACCGATCAGCCGGCCATTGGAACCGTAGACCGGGGCCGCCGAATGGACTACCAGACCGCGCGTTTCAACTTCCCGATCATCCGGCCGGGCATTGGTCGTCACCAGCACCGGCGTTTTGGCCCGCGCCGCCAGTATCGGATTGATCGCCCCCAGTTGCTCGCCGGAAAACACTTCAGTTTCCGTCCCGGCCTTGCCCCCCAGCGCAGCGGCAATCACTGGCCACAGTCGGGCATCCTGTTTGGCGCGTTCGATGTCCAGAAAATGCAGAAAATCGAGTTTCTGCTCAAGCTGCGTCGAGCCAAGCAATCTATTCACATTGGCCGCGTTGCCTTCCTTTGTTCGGCCAAGTGCCCGCGCCAGCCTTTCCGAATCCGCCAGGCTCGCCACCGAACGGCCCACACCTTCCGCGACGCGCTCGAAGTAACCATGGGCGACGGCCAGATCGCTGCGCACCTTGGTGACGAGCAACTGGTCGAAATAATTGCCGCCCCAATAGGCGAGAGCCAGCATGATCAGCGGCAGCACCACGCCGAGCGGGACCAGCGCCAGCAAAAGCAGGCGCGTACGGATGGAACGCCGGTCAGGCGTGGTCAGAGACCCCAGGCCTGACACTTTCGGTCCATGGTCTTGCGGGAAATCCCGAGGCGCCGACTGGCTTCAGACTTGTTGCCATCACAGGCGGCCAGCACGGCAAGAATGTGGCGTTTTTCGACGGCCTCCAGCGTTTCATCACTACCGGCGGTGACGCTGATGCCCATTTCCGGTTCCGGCCCAATATCGAACCAGCCGAGAATCAATGAACGCTCGACCAGATTGCGCAGTTCGCGGACATTGCCCGGCCAGTCGTAATCAGCCATCCGCGCCAAAGTGCGCGGATCAAGGCTGAGCGGGGGAACACCGAGATTGGGTGTGAGCTGTGCCATGAAATGCTCGACCAGCAGCGGAATATCCTCCGGCCTTTCACGCAGCGGAGGCAGTGTGACTTCCAGCACCTGCAACCGGTAGTAAAGATCCTGCCGGAAACGCTGGGCGGCCACTTCGGTTTTCAGGTCACGGTTGGTCGCCGCGATCACGCGGACATCGACCGCCACTTCCTGCTCCGAGCCGACCGGCCTGATCCGCCGCTCTTCCAGCACACGGAGCAGCTTGGCCTGGGCGGCCAGTGGCAATTCCGAAATTTCGTCGAGAAACAGCGTGCCGCCCCGGGCGTAATAGAACAGGCCCTCCCTGCTCTGCTGCGCGCCGGTGTAAGCGCCCTTGATGTGCCCGAACAGCTCGGACTCGATCAACTCGGCTGAAATGGCGGCGCAATTGACCGGCACGAAAGGACCGGCCGCCCGCTGGCTCATCCGGTGCAAGGCGCGGGCCGCAACTTCCTTTCCCGTACCTGATTCGCCGCTGAGGAGAATGGTCGCTGGCGTTGGCGCAATCCGTTTCAGGCGTTCGCAGACTTTGATCATCAACTCGGATTGCCCGACCACCCCTTCGATATCCGCCGCATGCGTGCTGATCTCGCGGCGCAGCACGAAGTTCTCGCGGGCCAGTGTCGAGCGCTCGAAGCAGCGCTGGATGGCATTCAGGGCCAAAGCCAGGGAAAACGGTTTTTGCAGCAGATCGGCCGCACCGGCACGCAAGGCGTCGATGGCTGTATCCAGGTCGGCATAGGCGGTCATCAACACGACATCACCAGCGTAGCCGTCCTGGCGCAGCTCGTGCAGCCAGTCGATGCCCGAGCAACCGGGCAGTGCAATGTCGAGCACGATCAGGTCATAACGGTTGCGACTCAGCATCGGCCGCGCCGCTTCGACCGTGTCGGCGCAATCAACCAGGCCGCAACGCGAACTCAAGGCCCGCTGCAGAAAGCTGAGCATCCCCGGTTCATCGTCGACGATCAATACCGAATACTGCCGCCAAGGCGCCTCACGTTCGCCGACCAAGCTTTCTTCCATGTCCCCGCCAGTAACTGTTTTCTATTTTTGAGCAGCAATTTTCGCACGCATTCCTGATGGCCGCGCTGGACAATTTGTCCAGGCGATCGGGGACAAAATGACGCATGTCCCGCCTGGCATGCAGCCCCGACTCATTGAATTCGTCCTCCCGGCGCTGGCCCTGCTTTTGCTATCCAAAGAAACGGCTATCATGCCGCCTGCGGTCTGCGTACTGCATCGAATGGTTGGCGCTTCGGCGCCTTGTAAGCTGCCGTGACATCCGCACGGCGGCGGTTGCTGGACAAAACGGAGTACAACATGAGCTTTTCCACCTTGCGCCGCCTGGCGCTCAAGGGCGCGGTCGCCTGCGCTGCCGTCGCTGCCATCCCCTCCTACGCTATCGACGCAGTCTTGCGCGTTTCGGCCATCCCCGACGAAGCGCCGACCGAACTGCAACGCAAGTTCGCGCCGCTCGGCAAATATCTCGAAGCGCAGACCGGCATGAAGGTCGTCTTCACCCCGGTTTCCGACTATGCCGCCGTCGTCGAATCACTGGCCACCAGGAAGATCGACCTCGCCTGGCTGGGCGGCTTCACCTTCGTGCAGGCCAAGATCCGCACCAACGGCACGGCCATCCCCATCGCCCAGCGCGAGGAAGATGCCAAGTTCACCTCCAAGTTCATCACCGCCGACCCGGCCATCAAGTCGCTGGCCGACCTCAAGGGCAAGACCTTTGCCTTCGGTGCGCCGTCCTCCACTTCGGGCAGCCTGATGCCGCGCTTCTTCCTGCAGCAGGCCGGGCTGAATCCCGAAAAGGACTTCAAGAACGTTGCCTTCTCCGGGGCGCATGACGCTACCGTCGCCTTTGTCGCGGCCGGCAAGGCCGAAGCCGGCGTTCTGAACGCTTCCGTCTGGGACAAGATGGTCGAGGCGAAGAAGGTCGATACCGACAAGGTCCGCGTCTTCGCCACCACCCCACCCTACTTCGACTACAACTGGACGGTCCGCGGCGACCTCGATCCGGTGATAGTCAAGAAACTGACCGACGCCTTCCTGAAGCTCGACCCGGCCAACCCGGAACACAAGGAAATCCTTGCCCTGCAACGCGCCGCCAAGTTCATTCCGACCAAAAAGGAAAACTACGACGGTATCGAGAAGGCAGCCCACGCCGCCGGCCTGCTGAAGTAAGCCAGCCGGGATGAGTTTCAGACTCAATGGCGTGGGGCTGACCCACGCCAACGGCTTTACGGCACTGAAAAATGTATCGCTGCAGGCTGAGAAGGGCGAACGCATCGCCCTGATTGGCCCGTCCGGCGCCGGCAAGACCTCACTGCTTTCGGTGCTCGGTACTGCGCTGACGCCGACTGAGGGCTTGGCGGAGATTCTGGATTTTGACCAGAACTTCTGGACAGGTTCAGCAATCAGGTCGCTACGCGCTCGCATCGGAACTGTTCATCAGTCGCCGCCGATTCCCGGTCGGCAACGGGTGGTGACCGCCATTCTGGCCGGCAAGCTCGGCCAATGGCCGGCCTGGAAGTCGCTGGCCTCGCTGTTCTATCCGCTCGACATCCCCGGCGCCCGTGCCGCGCTTGAACGCGTCGATCTGGCCGACAAGCTGTTCGCCCGCTGCGACCAGCTCTCCGGCGGCCAGTTGCAGCGCGTCGGCATCGCCCGCGTGCTCTACCAGCAACCAGAGCTGATCCTCGCCGACGAGCCGGTTTCCGCCCTAGACCCGACGCTGGCGTTGGCCACCATTCGCCTGCTGATTGCCGAGGCCGCAGCGCGCGGCGCGACGCTGATCGCCAGCCTGCACGCTGTCGATCTGGCGATCGGCAATTTCTCGCGCATCGTCGGCGTCAAGGCCGGGCGCATCGCCTTCGACCTGCCGGCCAGCGAAGTCACCGTCCCGCTGTTGCATGACCTCTACGCCAGCGAAGGCGACGAGCTGCCGGTTCAGGCCCACGAACCGCATTTCCTGTCGCAAACCGCCGCCAACGAGACGGCCACCCGCACTGCATGCTGCTGAATCCGGCTGACCGCGATCCAGCCGCCCGGACCCGCCTGATCGGCGCGCTGGCGACGCTGGTCATCCTCTGGCCGCTGTTTCAGGCAGCCGAGGTCAAGCCCGGCGTACTGTTCGATTCGGGCAACCTCAAGGTCATCGGCAACTTCCTGGCCGGCTTCCTGCCGCCGGAAACCGGTGCCGAGTTCATGGGCTATCTGGCCAAGGCGACGCTCGAAACCCTGGCCATCGCCACCGCCGGCATGGCGCTGGCCTTCCTGATCGCCGTGCCGATGGGCTATCTGGCAACCGGCGCCGGGCGCGAAAAGGCCACGCTCAACCCCGTCACGCGCAGCCTGCTGACCATCCTGCGCGGCATTCCCGAGCTGGTCTGGGCGCTGATTTTCGTCCGCGTCTTCGGGCTCGGCCCGGCGGCCGGCGTGCTGGCGCTGGGCCTGACTTACGGCGGCATGCTGGCCAAGGTCTATGCCGAAATCCTCGAATCGGTCGATGCCGCCCCGGCCCGGGCGCTGCGCCACAACGGTGCGGGCCGGCCGCTTGCGATCCTGTACGGTTTGATTCCGCAGGCTTCGAAGGAGCTGGCCTCGTACACGGTCTATCGCTGGGAATGCGCCATTCGCGCCTCGGTGGTCATGGGGTTCGTCGGCGCCGGCGGGCTTGGCCAGCTCATGGATCAGGCCATGAAGATGCTCAACGGTGGCGAAGCCGCGACCATCCTGCTTACCTTCATGGTGCTCGTTTTCGCGGCTGACGGGTTCTCGGGCTGGCTGCGCCGGGCGCTCGACACGCCACCTGCGAATCATGCATCCCCCTTCGGCTGGCGCAGCATTGGCCTGCTCGTCACACTGATCGTGGCCATCTTCGCCAGCTTCCGCTTGCTCGATATCGGATTCGGCGAACTCTTTTCGGCCGAAGCCGCCCATTCCATTGGCGAATTCATTGCCGGTTTTTTCCCGCCCGACCTGTCGGCCGATTGGCTGGCCAAAGTAGGCAAAGGCATCTGGGAAACGCTGGCCATTTCAGTGGTCGGCACCCTGCTGGCGGCCATTGCCGGCCTGCTGCTTGCCCTGCCCAAATGGCGCGCCCCATTCAGTTTCCTGCTCAACACCCTGCGCTCGGTACCCGAACTGGTCTGGGCGACTATCACCGCTCTGGCCGTTGGCCTCGGCCCTTTCGCCGGCGTGCTGGCGCTAGCACTGCACACCGCCGGCGTACTTGGTCGCCTCTACGCCGAAGCCCTCGACAACGCGCCACCCACGCCCGGCAACGCCCTGCGGCTGACCGGCGCACCGGGTGGCCTCGCCTTCCTCTACGGCACGCTGCCCGGTGCGGCGCCACAGCTCATCGCCTACACGCTGTACCGCTGGGAAATGAACATCCGCATGGCCGCCATCCTAGGCTTCGTCGGCGCCGGCGGCCTTGGCCAGCTGCTCTATTTCGAGTTGTCGCTGTTCCACCATGCGCAAGCCTCGACCGTGATCATTGCCATGCTGCTGCTGTCGATTGCCGTCGATCAGGCCAGTGCCTGGCTGCGCCAACGGATGCGCTGACCGCTCGCCCGGCCCGGCAGACCGGCGTATATTTCGCCCCTTGCCGCGACCGTCACCCGACGGCCCACCCTGCCCCCGCTCCAAGACCATGCCGCTCCCGACTTTCGATCCCGCCGACTACCCGATCCAGCTTGCGACCAAAGTCGCCCATTTCGAGCAAAACTTCGCTCCCTTCGGCGTTGCGAATACGACCGTGCATGCCTCCACGTCGCTGCATTACCGAATGCGCGCTGAGTTCCGCATCTGGCACGAAGGGGACGATCTCAACTACGCCATGTTCGATCCGGCCGATCCCAAGCAACCGATCACCCTTGAGACGTTCCCGCCGGCCGCCGAATCGATTTGCGCCCTGATGCCTCGCCTGCGCGACAAGCTTCGTGGCAACGAGAGCCTGCGCCGCCGGCTTTTCCAGGCGGATTTCCTCGCCACGCTCAGTGGCGAAATGCTGGTCACGCTGATCTACCACCGTCAACTTGACGAGGCTTGGGAGACTGCGGCGCGTGAAATGGCGGCCGAACTGGGCATCGGGCTGATCGGCCGCAGCCGTGGCCAGAAAATCGTCCTTGACCGCGACTGGGTGCTTGAAGGCTTCGAATTGAATGGCCGCCAGTTGCGCTACAAGCAGGTCGAAGGCAGCTTCACCCAGCCCAACGGCGGGGTCAATCGCCAGATGCTGGGCTGGGCTTGCCAGCAGGCTGCCGGCTTTGGCGGCAATCTGGTCGAGCTTTACTGCGGCAACGGCAATTTCACCATCGCCCTGTCGCCGCTGTTCGAGCGCGTACTGGCCACTGAGGTCAGCAAGTCGTCGGTGCATGCCGCCCAGTACAACCTCGCCGCCAACCAGATCGAAAACGTGGCGCTGGTTCGCATGTCCAGCGAGGAATTCAGCGATGCCCTGGCCGGCCGCGACGAATTCCAGCGCCTGAAGGATATCGACCTCGAACCCTTCCGCCACGCCACCCTGTTCGTCGATCCGCCGCGCAGCGGGCTGGATGCCGTCACGCTGGAACTCGCCCGTGGATTCGACCGCATTCTATACATCTCCTGCAACCAGGAAACCCTGCGCGACAACGTCACCGCGCTGCAGGATACACACCAGATCGCCGCTTCGGCGGTGTTCGACCAGTTCCCCTACACGCACCATCTCGAATGCGGGCTGTTGCTGACACGGCGATAGCGGTACGATCAGGCATGCCGCTCCAGCGCTGATTGATCGACTAAACCAGAACAGACCATGACGCCCCCTTCATTACTGCCCATTGGACCAGACACTCCCGGAGACGAGGAGTCCAAGGCCAAGATCGCCTTCCTTTACAGCGTATTCCTGATGGCCGGGGTCGTGGCCGGCGTGATGGGGTTTGTTCGCTGGCAAACCAGCGTCACGATGGGGATCGTCGATTTCGGATTCGCCGCCTTCAATTTCGGGCTGCTGCTCTACCTGCGGCGCAACCCCCAAAAGATCGAACTCGTCAGCACGCTGTCCCTGTCGCTCTCGTTCATTCTCTTTCTGGCGATCTACCTGCTGGCGACGAACAACACGATGCGTCTGTCGCTGTTTTTCCTGCTCGCCGCCTCTGGCTTCTTTCTCAAGGGGAGAAAGATCGGCCGCCTGTGGCTCGGAGGGATCATTCTGGCCATTGCCGGGGTGCACTTCTCAGGTCTGTTTGCGACCGGCTATTCAACGCTGGATATTTCGACAACCTGCGTTTACCTGATCGCCCTCTTTTTCATTTTCGAAAACTACGAGTCGTTCAAGGAAAAGGACCGCGAACGTAAGCAGTCCGAAGAAAAAGCCCTGAAAGCCAAGGAAATCGCCGAAGCCGAGAATCGCGCCAAGAGTCGCTTCCTGACTACCATGTCACACGAAATCAGGACGCCGATGAACGGCATCCTGGGCATGGCGCAGTTGATGTTGATGTCCAATCTCACGCAGCAGGAGCAGCACGATCACGCCCGGACCATCCTCAATTCCGGCCAGAGCCTGCTGACCTTGCTCAACGACATCCTCGACTTTTCCAAGATCGAAGCCGGCAAGCTGGATCTGACGCCGGCCGTCTTCTCACCCCGCCAGATTGTCGACGAGGCCGCCACACTGTTTGCCGAATCCGCCAAAGCCAAAGGGCTCGCCATCGAGGCCAACTGGCGTGGCCCCATTGACCAGCGTTTTCTCGCGGACCCCATGCGCCTGCGTCAGATGATCGCCAACCTGGCCAACAACGCGATCAAATTTACCGCCAGCGGCTTTGTCCGTATCGAGGCCATCGAGATCGAACAGACTGCCGGCGAAAGCCTCCTTGAATTTTCCGTATCCGATAGCGGTATCGGCATCGCACCGGAAAAACTGCCGCTTCTGTTCAGACCCTTTTCCCAGGCCGACAGTTCGACGACTCGCGAATATGGCGGTAGCGGGCTCGGCCTCTCCATCGTCCACAACCTGGCCAACATGATGGGCGGCGATGCCGGCGTCGAAAGCGAACCCGGCAAGGGTTCACGCTTCTGGTTCCGCGTTCGCGCCAGCCAGGTGGCGGACGGAGAGGAAAGCCGCAAGACAGCTCGCCCGACCCCGCTTGAGATGACGACGGAAACTGCCACCTTGGCGGGGGGCGTTCTGATCGTCGAAGATAACCCGGTCAACCGCAAGGTCGCCCTGGCCATGCTCGGAAAAATGGGCATCAGCAGCAAGAGCGTCGACAACGGCCAGGAAGCGGTCGAGGCCATTACGCGGGGAATGCGGCCAAGTCTTGTGCTGATGGATTGCCAGATGCCGGTCATGGACGGTTTCGAAGCCACGACGCAAATCCGCCGTTGGGAAATGGCCAATGGCCAGCCCCGCCTGCCGATCATCGCCTTGACCGCTGGCGCCTTCGAAGAAGACCGCCAGAACTGCCTTGCCGCCGGCATGGATGATTTCCTGACCAAACCCATCAATATGACCGAGCTGTCATCCACCATAAGCCGCCTGCTTGGCAAGCAAATTTCATAAGGTATTCACATGCAAACCATCCTGATCATCATCCACGCCCCACCTTACGGCAGCGAACGCTGCCTGTCCGCGCTGCGTCTGGCTACCGCCCTGGCTGGCCGGGACGACAAGCCGGAACTGAGCATTTTCCTGATGTCCGATGCCACCGTCGTCGGCCTGCCCAACCAGATCGACGGCGCCGGCAACGGCCTGCAGGGCATGGTCGAGCAACTGGTTGCCGCCGGTGTCACCATCAAGCTCTGCCGGACCTGTGCGCTGGCCCGTGGTCTGGGCGATTTGCCACTAATTCCCGGTACCAGCATCGGCACCCTGCCTGAACTGGCGGAATACACCCTGCAGGCAGACAAGGTCATCACCTTCTGATCATTGGCCAAGGCAGCGAAGCGGCGGCGGGTTAAACTCCCGCCTTTCCGCTTTTTACTGCCTGCCATGACCTTCTCTTCGCTCGGCCTCGCCGCCCCACTGCTCCAGGCCCTCGAAACGCTCGGCTACCAGACGCCGACACCAATCCAGGCTCAGGCCATTCCAGCCGTTCTCGCCGGGCGCGACCTGATGGCCGCGGCGCAGACAGGCACCGGCAAGACCGCCGGCTTCGCGCTGCCCATCCTGCAGCGACTGAGCGAAAGCGAAGACAAGGTAGCCAGCAACTCGATCCGCGTGCTGGTTCTGGTGCCAACCCGCGAACTGGCCGAGCAGGTCCATGCCAGTTTCCGCCAGTACGGCGAGCACCTGCCGGTCAGCACCTATGCGGCCTACGGCGGCGTCAGCATCAACCCGCAGATGATGCGCCTGCGCCGCGGTGTCGATGTGCTGGTCGCCACGCCGGGCCGGCTGATTGACCTGTTCACCCAGAACGCGATCAAGTTCAGGCAGGTACAGACGCTGGTCCTCGACGAGGCTGACCGCATGCTCGACCTCGGCTTCGCCACTGAACTCGACACCCTGTTCGCCGCCCTGCCCAAGAAGCGCCAGACCCTGCTCTTCTCGGCCACCTTCTCCGACGAAATCCGCAGCCTGGCCAAGGGCCGCCTGCGCGATCCGCTATCCATCGAAGTTGCACCGCGCAACAGCACGGTCAAGGCCATCAAGCAGTGGGTCGTGCCAGTCGACAAGAAGCGCAAGACCGAGCTTTTCCTGTTCATGCGCAAGGACCGCAAGTGGGGCCAGGTGCTGGTTTTCGTCAAGACCAAGCGCGGCGTCGACGAACTGGTCGGACTGCTGCTGGCCAAGAAAATCAAGGCGGACGCCATCCACGGCGACAAGCCGCAGCCAGCCCGCCTGCGCGCCCTGGAAAGCTTCAAGGCCGGCGAGGTGCAGATCCTGGTCGCCACTGATGTCGCCGCCCGCGGCCTGGACATCGACGACCTGCCGCAGGTGGTCAATTACGACCTGCCCATCGTCGCCGAAGACTACATCCACCGTATCGGCCGCACCGGCCGGGCCGGTGCCACCGGTCAGGCCATCTCGCTGGTTTGTGCCGATGAAGCCCCCCTGCTCGCCGCCATCGAGACGTTGATCAAGCAGACCCTGAGCCGCGAAGAAGAGCCCGGCTTCGAGCCGGATCATCGCGTCCCATTGACCGGTGCCGCCGCCATTGCGGCCAAGAAGCCGAAAAAACCCAAGGTCCCCGGCGGCCGGGCCGGCAAGGGCGTACCGGGCAACTGGGTCGGATTCGATGAAGGTGGCGGCCGGCGCCCCGCTGCTCGCAGCGCCGGAGCACCACGACCAGCCGCCAAAGGCAGCCCGAAAGCCGGCAAGCCGCGCGGCCACTGAACCGGTTTAGTTAGACGTCCCGGGTGCGCCCGGGACGATCGGCGTTTTCCTCAAAACGTCCGTCGACAGGCCTGTTCAGCGCACTGAACGGCAGGACAAAACCGGGACAATTTGTCCCGACCAGCCGCCAGATGGACAAAATGTCCCACCTCTGCCGTAAGGCCTGAATTCACGATTCCTCAATGTTCAACGACTTAGCCAAAATGGCACGTTCGTTGCACTGTCTTTCCGCTGCGACATGGGGTCGCATGAGGAGGAAAGCTCAATGAACATGAATAGGCGGCAGTTCTTCAAGGTCTGCTCCGCCGGGCTAGGGGGGTCGTCCATCGCACTGATGGGATTCTCACCGACCGCAGCCCTCGCGGAAGTACGTACCTTCAAGCTCGCCCGCGCCACCGAAACACGGAACATCTGTCCGTACTGCTCGGTGTCCTGCGGCGTGCTGATCTACTCCACCGGCGACAAGTCGAAAAACTCGCAGGCGGAAATCATCCACATCGAAGGCGACCCGGATAATCCGGTCAACCGTGGCACCCTGTGCCCGAAGGGCGCCGGCCTCCGCGACATGGTGCAGAGCGCCAATCGCCTGAAGTGGCCGGAAGTGCGCGAAGCTGGCACCAACGAATGGAAGAAGATTTCCTGGAACGAGGCCATCGACCGTATCGCCAAGCACATGAAGGCAGACCGCGACGCGAACTTCATGGCGCAGAACAAGGACGGCGTGACCGTCAATCGCTGGACCACCACCGGATTCCTTGCATCATCCGCAGCACCGAATGAGGCTGGCTACCTGACCGTGAAGACGATTCGCGCGTTGGGCATGACCTCGATCGATACCCAGGCACGTATTTGACACGCTCCCACGGTGGCCAGTCTGGCTCCGAGTTTTGGGCGTGGTGCGATGACCAACCACTGGGTGGACATCAAGAACGCTGATCTGATTCTGGTAATGGGCGGCAACCCCGCCGAAGCGCATCCCTGCGGCTTCAAGTGGGTGATCGAAGCCAAGAAGACGCGTAAGGCCAAGCTCGTGGTCGTCGACCCGCGCTTCAACCGCACCGCTTCCGTGGCCGATTTCTATGCCCCGTTACGTTCAGGTTCCGACATCGCCTTCCTCGGCGGCGTCATCAATTACCTCGTGTCGAACGACAAGATTCATCACGAGTACGTCAAGTCGTACACCAACGCGACCTTCCTGATCGACCCGAACTTCAAGTTCGACGACGGCATCTTCTCGGGCTACAACGAGGAGAGGCGCAGCTACGCCAAGGACACCTGGAAATACCAGATGGACAAGGACGGCTACGCCATGGTGGACGAGACCATGCAGGACCCGAACTGCGTCTGGCAACTCATGAAGACGCACTATTCGCGCTACACGCCGGAGATGGTGAGCAAGGTCTGTGGCACGCCGAAGGAAGCATTCATCAAGGTTTGCGAATACATCGCCGAAACGGCCGCGCCGAACAAGACGATGACCAACCTGTATGCGCTGGGCTGGACCGAGCACTCTGTCGGTTCCCAGAACATCCGCTGCATGGCCATCATCCAGCAGTTGCTCGGCAACATGGGCATGGCCGGTGGCGGCATCAACGCGCTGCGTGGTCACGCCAACGTCCAGGGCATCACCGATTTCGCGCTCTACGCCCAGAACCTGCCGGGCTACCTGAGCGCACCGACCGATGCCGATATCGACCGCAAGACTTATCTGGAAAAGCGCACGCCGAAGGCACTGCGTCCCGGCCAGATGAATTTCGGCCAGAACTTCCCGAAATGGCAGACCAGCCTGGCCAAGGCCTGGTGGGGCGATGCGGCTAACGCCGAGAACAATTTCGCCTACGACTACTTCCCGAAACTGGGCGGCGCGTCGGACGTGTTGTCGATCTTCAACGCGATGTACGAAGGCAAGATCAACGGCTTCTTCTGTCAGGGCTTCAACCCGCTGGCCTCGGTGGCCAACAAGAAGAAGGTCGGTGACGGCCTGGCCAAGCTCAAGTACATGGTGGTGATGGACCCGCTGGCGACCGATACCTCCGAGTACTGGAAGCCGCACGGCGAGTTCAACGACGTCAAGCCGGAAGAAATCCAGACCGAAGTCTTCCGCCTGCCGACCACGTTGTTTGCCGAAAACGCCGGCACCTTCACCAACTCCGGCCGCGTCATCCAGTGGCGCTGGAAGGCGGCGGATGGTCCGGGCGATTCAAAGGATGACACCGAAATCATGGCGGCGCTTTTCCTGAAGTTGAAGGAAATGTACGCCAAGGATGGCGGCGCCTTCCCCGATCCGATCCTCAAGCTGACCTGGGCCTACAACCAGCCGACCAAGCCGTCGCCGGAAGAACTGCTGCGCGAAATCAACGGCAAGGCGCTGGCCGACGTGCTCGATCCGAAGGATCCGACCAAGGTCCTGGTCAAGGCCGGCGAGCAGTTGCCGAGCTTTGCCATGCTGCGCGACGACGGTTCGACCACCTGCGGCAACTGGATCTACTGTGGCGTCTGGTCGCAGGCCGGTAACAACTCGGCGCGGCGTGACAACGCCGATCCGTCCGGTCTCGGTCAAACCCTGAACTGGGGCTTCGCCTGGCCGGTCAAT